>ENA-ORUR01000003-ORUR01000003.1-human-gut-metagenome-genome-assembly--contig:-NODE-3-length-390883-cov-48.4883_pt1 | contig 390883 bp, 301 predicted proteins | sample MGYA00242086_ERZ509223 | MGnify/ENA primary metagenome ERZ509223 (study PRJEB26280, sample SAMEA2338820) | human gut metagenome | biome: human gut; feature: human-associated habitat; material: faeces... | reverse complement strand
GCATGATTGGTGGTGATGGAATCAACGACGAGTCCAACAAAACGGCACCACCCCCAAACGAACAGTTGTGAGTGACAACTCACAATCAGACGGGGAGAGACCATATCAGTCGCCGGCAATTGCTCATTCGTGTGCGCAAGGTGAGTCAGTGCTCACAATCATCGTCAGAGCAAACAGCGATGCCTTCATCACCCAAGATCATTGTGGGTGATTGTCAGTGGACTTGCACAATCAAGTGGGATGCACGGACGGGTGACGACGTATTCGGACTTGTTGCCGCACGATTGAGAGCCACCACTCACAATCAAGGGAGCAGAGTCAAGAAGCCGGTCAAACCAGTCAAGCCGCATAGCCAGTCGAACGAAACCGCTGGTCAGGCCAAACCACCGGTCAGTTATGTCCCAGAAGTTGGTGTATGAAGCCCTGTTCCTTGCGGGCTTTGAAAGGGATCACCGCCTAGTATCGCCATTGATGGATAAGCGAAATTGATGGCGGGAAGGACCAGACGATGACCGTAAGGCATAAGTTAGCATCATTGGACGATGAACAGACGCGGGACTTGCTGTTGCAGGTCGCGCGCGGGCAGGAGGATCGAACCGACGACCTGCCGCTTACAAGGCGGGCTGTTGCAGGTCGCGCGCGGGCAGGAGGAGATGCGTTACCGACTCTCGCGGATGCTGGAGCTGATGCTGGACACGTTTATGGGCGCGGAGGCCGACGAGGCGTGCGGCGCGGTGTACATGACGCGCGGCGAGGTCGGCGGAAACCGGCGCCACACGGATGGCTACGAAACTACAGTGACGTCGAATCGCAAGAATCCCATGAACAGACCTCTGACACAGTCACGGTTTGTGTCACGCTCGTAACCACGCCGGGAAAATCGCGACAACCTCGGCAACGACACACCGCCCCGGAGGACATGATTCCGTCCGGGCACAATCGGATTCCAAAACGTTACACGCAACGACGACACCTACGGTGCAACCGAGAAGCAAAGGGACATCATCGACTTTTCGACCGCAACGCAGTAAAAACGCCCACGTGATTATTGCGAAGCCGCGCCCCATTGCACGACTTCCTACCAGACCGACGTCAATCCAGCCACAAATTTGGCACACATTGTGCAATCATCAGGCGTGTCAAATATCGCCATGACATCAGTGATCTTCCCGCCACCGGCCCATGAATCCAACGCGCGTCTTGCGTGCGACACCGAGTGCGGAACCGAGGTCAATGTCGCTGGCGACCGCCGGCAACCGTCAGTAAACCGTCAGTTTTCTCCCAGTGATCGGGCATCGGCACTGCCATCGTCCAACAACAACCGAATTGTCCGCACTACACAATTAACACACCATCAACCGTGCGCATCAGCCTTCTCGGTCATAGAATCATCAGCCTCTTTATCTATCCGCAGCAAGCGAGAAGCCAATCGTCGCAATGGAATCGGCCCTGTCACGGCATGTTTCCTCCCCGACCGGCGTTCTAGGCGCGAGGCCACACTTACCGCGAGCGCGCGCCGTTCAACATCACTGCGCATATCATTCCAGGTGACATTCACGCACATCCAGCCAGCATCCTCGAGCAACGTACGACGGCGAACATCCTCCTCCCAATTGCTCGCATGCTGTTTACCGTCGTATTCCACAGCGACTTTGCACTCAGAATATGCAAGGTCGAGGAAGAATCGCCGTCGTCTGCCCACGTTCGCCTGCCCGGTGTCGTTCCTGATATCGACGTGCGGATTGACTTGCGGCATCGGCAAGCCATAGGACAGCAGCATCAACCGCAATTCACTTTCTCGGACAGAATCAGTGTTCTCCCTCATCAGCACCATGGCTCTGCGAGAATTCACAGTGCCCGCCGGCATTCTTCGCTTGGCTTTTCGAATCTGCTCATGCGTCGCATGGCACGAATCGCGAAAATCGCGCAACGTCATCCACCGTTGATCGCTATCCCTGCGCATGAACGCATCGCCCAGAAACACCAACGATTCCAGCCTCGAACGACGCGCATACATCAGCCACGTCGTATCCGGCGCGACGCACGTAATACCCTCAAGATGCACCAGCCGCGTGGGATAGCTCCAATACACGCAGCGGACGCCCGCGATCCGTCTGCGAGTTTTCTGCGAATCCGCGACCACGACCAACTCGTCATGATTCAATTCATTCGGCACATCGATGCACAGCAATTTCAATGCGGTGCTCAGCGCAAAAATCAGCGGGGAAGCGGCGCGCGCCTGAAGTTCACGACAACGGATCAGCGTCTCAGCTTGGATACGCAGCAGACGGACCTGAGTCGTTTCGGTGCGACGGCCATTCGACTGCGTCATCAGCCCCGATCTTCGATATTCAACGGTGTTCATACTCATACGGTCGACGCTAGCGTGTCGCGCGTTCTGCCGGAAACTGGAACGGACAATGTGGTCAGAAGATGAAGTTATCCGCAGTAAGGTCGTTTCCTGATTGTCGCAGGCGGACGAACGGCGGGCGGGGGTCGGCGGCGAGCGGTGTGGCATCTATCGGTATCCATTCCCGATATCCGCCTCGCAAGGGTCTGATATCAGTCTCAGGTATGCGCCCAGCATCCGTCGAGTTTCCGCCAGTGACCTGCCAGGGATCCGACGGTCTCCGGCATGCGTCTGTTGTGAGCCGGGACTCACAACAAAACAGGTTGACGATGGCTGTCCCCGCACCGACACGTCAGAACACAACTGGTTGTGAGCGTCCACTCACAACCAATGACAAGAGCGGCAACAACCAACCACCGACCGACAGGCCAGTATCGTTGATTGCGTGTCACCACTCACAACCAACGATCACGGCGACAACAATCGACAGCCTGATAGATTCCACATCGTTGGTTGCGAACTGCCACTCACAACCAACGATATTGACACACAGAACAGCCGCAGAACGGGTCCGCTGTGTCCATATTGTGAGTCCCCACTCACAACCAACGATAAGGACACCAACAACCAACCAACGGACAGCACTCCACACCATCGATTACGAACCACCACTCACAACGAAACACCTTGATGACTTCCCTCCGTGTACTCGACGTACAAGAACGCAACCGATTGCGTGCTGCCACTCACAACCAACAGCATGAACGAGCAGAACCGCAGCAGAACGGGACCCAACACACCCACATTGTGAGCGGCCACTCACAACCAACAACAGGGGCGCCCCAAACGACTACAGATGCAACCACTCCACTTACTGATTGTGAGCCACCACTCACAACCAACAATCAGGACGGCACCATCAACCGCCAAACACCACCACGACAAACACCGCTCGGCCAGACACCACCGCCCACCCCATCACCACAACGCAACTCGCGCACCGGAATCCGCCTGCCGATAACCCGCGAACCGTAATATACTCGCCAGTAAGCGCACCATGGATAACGCGCACCTTCAGGACATCGCAAACCTCTAGGACATTGGCGCCTCAAAGCGCCAGAAAGCAGGAGAATATCATGGCAGACCAACGCACCGCATGGGGATGGGGACTGGCAAGCATCGACGCCGCCGGCGCCACGCTCGACGTGTGGTATCCGAAACTTACCCTCGGCCCCGTTCCATCACCAGCCGACCGCCCGGCACACGGGTTCGACGCTCTCGTCCGCGAACAAGCCGACGCACGCGGGGTACGACGCATCCCGATCTTCACCGTAAGCGATTTGGACGCAGCCCCCACGGATGCTGCCGACGCCTATCTGCGTCTGCACCTGTTGAGCATGCGCCTGGCAAAGCCGAACACCATCAATCTTGACGGCATCTTCGAAGTGCTCACGAACGTCGTCTGGACAAACTACGGCCCGTTCGCGATTGAAGATTTCGCCCTGCGCAAGATGGATGTGCAGACGGCCGCAGCACACGCCGTCAACGGCGCCCCCAGTGCCAACGTCGAAGTCATGCTCGTCGACAAGATGCCGCGTATGGTCGACTATGTGGTCCCGACCGGCGTGCGCATCGGCAACGCCGACCGTGTGCGCCTCGGCGCCTTCCTGTCGGAGGGCACGACAGTCATGCACGAGGGCTTCGTGAACTTCAACGCTGGCACGCTCGGCGTTTCCATGGTTGAAGGCCGCATTTCGCAGGGCGTCGTGGTCGGCAACGGCTCGGATATCGGCGGCGGCGCTTCAATCATGGGCACGCTGTCAGGCGGTGGCAAGCTGCGCAACTCGATTGGCGAGCATTCGCTGCTCGGAGCCAACGCGGGCATCGGCATCTCCCTGGGCGATAACTGCGTGGTCGAAGCGGGCCTATACGTAACCGCCGGCACCAAGGTGACCGTATACGACAAGGCGAAGGTCGCCGCCGTCGAACCGCTCGACGTGGTCAAGGGTTCGGACTTGAGCGGCAAGAACAACATCCTGTTCATCCGCAATTCGGTCAGCGGCCGCATCGAGGCGCGCTACCGCAAGGTCGGCATTGCGCTCAACGAGAAGCTGCACAAGAACTGACGAATATCTCGGAATTGCGGGGCAGATGAATGGTATAACCTGTATTACCTTTCGTTTGCCCCGTTTTCTGATGCGACCGTCGGCGAACGTCAAGCCATCTGCAGTGATGCGGATGTCGAGCGTTATCTACGGTCCGCCCCACACGCAATCGTGAGAAACAGAAGAAAGAAAAAGAAGTAGTGTCATGCACATTGTCAGCATGGTCCTTGTGACCTTGGTATCTCTTGAATTCATGTACATCTTCTATTTGGAGACCATCGCGACTACATCGTCCTCGACGGGGCGCGTGTTCGGCATGACGCACGAGGAACTATCGCGCGATTCTGTGACAACGCTGTTCCGCAACCAGGGGGTGTATAACCTGCTGATCGGTGTCCTGTTGCTGATTGCGCTGTTCGCATACCACTCGCAGGCAGCGGTCGCATGGCTCTTGGGATACATCATCGCCGTCGCCGCATATGGCAGTTATACCAGCAGTCCGTGGATTATTCTGAAGCAGGGCGGAATCGCGATCGTCGCTTTGGTATTCACGCTCGTTTTTGGAGTATGAGCGGCGGATTCCGCGTATTGTCTCTGATGATGTGCTATTGATTCCAACGGGCTCGGTCAGGTCGGGACTCAGATTGGGCGAAACCGCGCGTCTTGGGTTCTAGTCGGCTGGAGTCCGAACCGGCATAGCCCAAGGCAGGGTTAGACTAGCACGGCTAGGTCTCGGATAATCGAGATCTTGATGAATCGGAACATTCACCGACCGGGGATTAATCAACCGCAAGCTCGGCGAATTCAAGCCCATCAAGGTCATTTGTCCTTCTCCCATGTTGGTTGTAAGTGGTGGCTCACAACACGCTGGCAAACGCCACGCATTTGAGAGGCACTGACCGCACCTCTGTTCTGGTTGTGAGTCGCCACTCACAATCGACAACACGAATAGAAAAGCGCCTACTGAAGGACGCTGTCTAACCCCTTGGTTGTGAGTCCCAACTCACAACCAACAATCAAGGCGGCAACAATCAACAGCCTGACAGCGCCCCACTCCCTTGGCTGTGAGTCCTCGCTCACAACCAAGAATCAGGACATCAGCAATCTACCGTCTGACGGGATTCCATATGTTTGGTTGTGAGTCACCACTCACAACCAAACACGTTGACGACGCTCATCCACACACCGACACGACAGAACACAACCGATTGTGAGTCACCACTCACAACCAACGTGAGGATGAGCGCATAGGGCGGCTTGCACAGATGCGGGCGATCACACGACACGGGTGATCACGACACGGGCAATCACGACAGGGCAATCACGACGCACGAGGGCTGGGCGAAGCGCAATCCAACACAGTCAAACAACAACGGGCGCCGCGATACAGGTTGTGCGGCGCCCGTCATCGGCACGGTCAACGGGAATCTACCCCGCCATGGGAAGACTGCGCTCGTCAGTGTTTCTATGTTGCTGACACGATTGCGCCAGGACGAAGATACCAGAGAGATACCAGAGACAAGCAATCCCACTTCCCCAGACCATCGGTATTCTCAGCCCTTCGACACCATCTGTGAGACCAACGGCACCCTCGACACCAGAAACGCCGTCATCGGACTCGCGATCGGCCAACCACCGGCACCAGCAACGTCAACGGCCGTCGCAATCGGCCAACGTCGTCAGCCAACGAACCGGCACCATCAACGCGCCGTCAGCCAAAGTCGTCGGCCAACGCACCAGCATCAGCAACGCCGTCAGCCATCACATCATCAGCGCCATCAGCGTCAAAGACCATCGATGCCACTGGTACGCTCAAGCCTTCGGCACTATCCGACCCGAAACGCCGCCAACGGAGCTAACCAAGTCAACGCCATCAGCCCAAATCAGCGCTGATCCATCGGAACATAATCGCGCTTCGCCTCACCCGTATACACCTGGCGCGGCCGGCCAATCTTGGTCATCGGGTCGTCCAGCATTTCGCGGTACTGCGCAATCCAGCCAGGGATGCGGCCGAGCGCGAACAGCGTCGTGAACATGGCCGGGTCGAAACCAATCGCGCGGTATATTAACCCGGTGTAGAAGTCGACGTTCGGGTACAGGTGGCGCGAGACGAAATACTCGTCATTCAACGCGATCTGCTCAAGTTCCGTAGCCACGTCGAACAGCGCACGCTCGTCCTTCGGAAGCTTCGACGTCGCTTCATGCTCCATAATTTTCGTCAGATACGACTTTGCGATGGCCGCGCGCGGGTCGTACGACTTGTAGACGCGATGGCCGAGCCCGGCGATGCGCTTGCCGTTGTCCTTGGACCATTCGACGAATTCCTTGACGGTCTTGCCCGAATCGCGGATGGCTTTGAGCTGGCGCAGCACCGCCTCGTTCGCGCCGCCATGCAACGGACCGGACAGCGCGTTGACACCCGCGGCGACTGCGGAATACAGGTTCGCGTGCGCGCTGCCCGCGATGCGCACCACGGAGGTCGAGCAATTCTGTTCATGGTCGGCATGGATGATGAGCAGACGGCCGAGCGCGTGCACATACAGCTGGTCGGATTCGAACGGCTCGTATGGCACGGCAAAGCACATGCGCAGGAAATCGTCGACATAGCCGCGAGAGACGTCCGGATAGAGCATGGGCTCATCGCGACGGCGACGGAAGATGTAGCTGACGATGGTCCGCGCCTTCGCCATGATGATTTCGGCCGCTTCGTCAAGCTGATCGGAATCGTTGACATCCGTAGAGTCAGGGTAGAATGCGGCGAGCGCGTTGATGGCGGAGGCGAGCACGCTCATCGGGTGCGAAGTGCGCGGGAACGACCCCATGAAGGTGCGGAAATCCTCGCCGACCATGGTGCGATGGTTGATGTCGGAGCAGAACTTTTCGTACTGCTGGCGGGTGGGCAGTTCACCGTGACGTAGCAACCAGGCGACTTCAAGAAAATCGGACTTTTCGCACAGCTGCTCAATCGGGTAGCCTCGGTAGCGCAGAATCGAGTTGTTGCCGTCGATGAACGTGATTTTTGATTCACATTGCGCGGTCGTCAGGAAACCGGGGTCAAGCGTGACCCACCCGTCGTTGCGCAAATTGGACACAACGATGCCGTCCGGACCCGAGGTCGCTCTGACCAGCGGCAGATCGTACTGTTCGGAATCGATCTCCAACTCGGCTGTCGCCATCAGCTCCCCTTTCTGTTGGATACGTGCGCACCCGCCAATCGGCATCGTTCAAGCTGTCTTGAATGGTTCGGACGCCTCGAACGTCTCAAACGCCGACGACACAATGCTGCCGATAACGCAACGGCGGTCACATATGCGCGCGCTGGAGTGTGTTCATCATAACAGACCGCGCCAAGACCATGCTCGCGCTGTCTTGCACAACGGTCACTTTCTCATCGCAATCGCCGCGTGGTTTCAGCAAAACGAGCTGATTTCACGGTTTGCGCCGACCATGAGAATTTCACAGATTCTGCGGATTGGGGCGTAAGGCGAGGGCGGTGAATAACCGAATTACCCTTGAGAATTCCGCAAATCCGGCGGATTGCAATATTGCGATGGACACCATGCAGCGATGAAACACCGCAGGGGTGGGACGTTGCGAACGTCCCACCCCTGTCAGTCGATCAGCGATGCGCAGACATGCGTGGCGTAGCCTAGCGTTGCGTTGACACCGTTTCGGCTTTGCGTCGGCCTTGCACAGACCCTACGCCAACCTTACGCAGACGACCTTGCGCCGCGTCACTGCAACCTTGCATCACTCGTCGCGAGCGGTGAGAATCACCGGACCGTTCTCGGTGATGGCGATGGTGTGCTCGGTGTGCGCGCCGCGCGAACCATCGGCGGAACGCAGCGTCCAGCCGTCCTTCGGATCCTGGTAGATCTCGTCGGTGGTCTTCATGAACCACGGTTCGATCGCGATGACCAGCCCTGGGCGCAGCTTGTAGCCGTGATGCGCTTTGCCATCGTTGGCGACGTGCGGATCGCCGTGCATGATATGACCCACGCCGTGGCCGCCGAACTCGAGGTTCACGGTGTAGCCCTGCTCGTGCGCAACATCGCCGATGGCTGCAGAGATATCACCGAGACGGTTGCCCGGCTGAGCTTGCGCGATGCCGGCGGCGAGCGCATCCTCAGTGCATTTGATCAGGCGCAAGTCCTCGGGATCCTTGTTCTTGCCGACCACAAAGCTGATGGCGGAGTCGCCGACCCACCCGTCGACGCTTATCGCCAGGTCGAGGCTGACCAGATCGCCGTCTTTCAGGTCATAATCATAAGGGACGCCATGCAGCACGGCATCGTTGACAGAAATGCAGATGTAATGCTTGAACGGGCCAGTGCCAAAGTCCGGGGCGTAATCCACATAGCAGGATTCTGCACCCTTACGGCTTTCGATGCGGCGGCGGACATAATCGTCGATGTCAAGCAGATTGGTTCCCACGCCGGTCTGGGCGCGCAGTTCCTTGAGAATGCTGCCGACAAAATGGCCGGCAGGCTTCATTGCTTCGATTTCCTGAGGTGTTTTCAGTTCGATCATAATTGCAACCCTACTTCGTGCGGCTTACAAAGCAAGCCGTTGCCTTGACACCAGACGGCGAACCGTTGGCTGGAACGCAACGGGCCGCCTGTCAGTTGCGGCAGGCGGCCCGCTCGTCTCGATGACTATTCTTCAGCTACGTTCAGCGCTTGCTGGGTTTGCCGAAGGTGAACGCACGCACGATTGCGCTGATACCGAGCACAATGAGCGTGATGCCGCCGAAAATCATCAGCGTCAACGCCGACGGCCCCGGCCAGAACAGGATTGCGATGCCCGCGATAACCGAGATGATCGCGTAGAAGATCGCCCATCCCTGCTTCGGCAGCATCCAGGACTCGGTCAGTGCCATAATGCCTTCGACGATCCAGCAGATGCCGACGGTCAAGGTGATGACGATAAGCAGGGTCTGCGCGGACAACGCCGTGTACTTGAACATGATGACGCCGCCAATGGTCAGCAGCAGGCCGACGATGATATCAAGCACACGCCATCCGGCGGGCAGACCGAGTTCGACAATGGCGCTGACGATACGCACCACGCCGGCGACAACGAAGAATACGCCCAGCGCGATGGCCGCGACGAGCAGGGTCTTGCCCGGCCATACCAGCAACGCGACACCGAGGATGACGGCGACGATGCCAATCAGCCCATAGGCTCCGCGGATGGTGTTCTTCGCACGCTGCGGCAGCATCTCCTCGACCAGACGGAACGGGTTGAACGAATACTGGTTCCCGTCGTCGGATTCAGGATTCTGGCCCGCGTTCGGGTTGGGGTTGTTGGCATACGGTCCATAAGGATTCTGATTCATATTCTGATCAGTCATGACTACTCCTTTCCTTACAGGCACCGGATTTTGCCTACATTTCGTATTGTATTCGTGCACGATGGCCTTGTAGGGCAACGACATGCGCAGTATTGTCCGGTTTCTTGCGCCCGTGCCCGTGCTCTGCGGGTCGGCTGCTCCACCCGCCCAGTACCGCCGACGGAACAATGCCGGATTGTCACCGAATCTGGCTAGGGTGAAGCTATGAGCAACGCTTTGGTTTCCGGCCTTGACCCGGCCTCTTTCTCCTCCGTTATCAAGCCCGCCGACGACCTGTTCCGTTACGTGAACGGGCCTTGGATCGACACCTATCGTCTTCCCGATGATCGTTCTCGCTATGGTTCCTTCGACAAGCTCGCAGAGAACGCCGAAAGCCAGATTCGCGACATCCTTGAGGATGACGATTGTCCCGCGACGAAGTCCCGTGCCCTCTACCGCGCGTTCTGCGACACCGATGCCGTGGACGCCGCTGGTATTGAGCCGATTCGCCCCGATCTTGATGCCATCGACCATGCCGCGGATAAGACCGCGCTCACCCGCGTGCTCGGCTCGTTGAACCCGACCGGGGGACCGGACCTGTTCGCGATGGCGATATATGGTGACCCGGGAGACCCCGAGCATAACATCGTACACATCGAACAGGCGGGCATCGGCTTGCCGGATGAGGCGTACTACCGCGAGGATCATTACGCCCCGGTCCGCGAACAGTATGTGGCGATGGTCGCCAAGCAACTGCGCCAGGCCGGGTACGGCGACGAGCTGGAATCCGAAGAACAGGCGAAGCGCGTCCTTGAGGTTGAGACCGTCATCGCTTCGCACCATTGGGACAACGTGGCCACAAGGGATTCGCAGAAAACCTACAATCCCACTGATTACGCGGCATTGAGCGAGTCGCTGGAGCATTTCGGCCTATCCGATTGGGTGGACGCATGGCAGACGGCATACGACGCGACGCCGACAGGCAAGGCGCAACCGCTTGATTTCAAGGCGATTGTGCAACATACGATCGTACATGAACCGAGCTTCCTGTCCGGGCTTGACGCATTCTGGGCGGCAAGCGACTTGGATGACCTCAAGCTGTGGGCACGCGTCCACACCATCATCGGATGGGCGGGCATGCTCAGCCATGAGTTCGACGAGACGAATTTCGCGTTCTATGGCAAGGTGCTCTCCGGAGCCAAACAGCAGCGTGACCGGTGGAAGCGCGGCGTTTCGCTGGTCAACGGCGTGTGCGGTGAGGACGTCGGGCGCGAATACGTCAAACGTCACTTCCCTGAAAGCTCCAAGCAGCGCATGGAACAGCTCGTCGGGAATCTGATTGACGCCTATCGCGTGTCCATCAGCACCAGCGACTGGCTGAGCGAAGCGACCAAGGGCAAGGCATTGGAAAAGCTCTCAAAGTTCACCGCGAAAATCGGGTACACCAGTCATTGGCGTGACTACGCCGCCCTTGACGTACGCGATGACGCCGGACTTGTGGACAATATGCGTGCCGCGTCCCTGTACGAGAACGGATATCAACTGTCCAAGGCCGGCAAGCCTGTGGACCGTGATGAGTGGCTGATGAATCCGCAGACAGTCAACGCCTATTATGAGCCGTCACTAAATGTCATCGTGTTCCCGGCAGCAATTCTGCAGCCTCCTTTCTTTAATCCCGAAGCCGATGACGCTGCGAACTACGGTGGCATCGGCGCCGTCATCGGCCATGAAATCGGCCATGGCTTCGATGACCAGGGCAGCCAGTACGACGGCGACGGCAAACTCAACAACTGGTGGACCGACGAGGACCGTGAACACTTCGAGCATCGGACTAAGGCGCTCATCGAGCAGTACAACGGTTTCGTGCCGAGCCAGCTCGTCGAGAAGTACGCCGACGAGCCGGACAAAGCCCCACACGTCAACGGCGCGCTGACCATTGGTGAGAACATCGGCGACCTGGGCGGCGTGAATATCGCGCTCAAGGCATACGCCTTCGCCCTCGACGCCGCTGCAGACAAACCGGAGGACGGCTCCACCGACGCCATCAAGGCAGCACTCGATACCGCGCCCGTCATCGACGGTTTCACAGGGCTTCAGCGTTTCTTCCTGAGCTACGCCTCGATTTGGCGGACCAAGCTGCGCGACGAACTCGCTGAGCAGTACCTGCAGATCGACCCCCACTCCCCCGCAGAATTCCGCACCAATGGCATCGTGCGCAATGTCGATTTGTTCTACACGGCGTTCAACGTGCAGCCCGAGGACGCGATGTGGCTCGACCCCGACAAGCGGGTACGCATCTGGTGATGCCACCTGTGTGCCGATAGGGCGCACGATTGCAGCCGCCGGACCATGCACCGCCGCCATATTCCGTCGTGTCGCGGATATGACCAGCCGGCAGTATTCCTCCCCACCACGTGGCCACGAAGACTCCTACATGTCTTCGTGGCCATTCTTGTTTGCCCGATTTCAAGCCGTCCCTGGTCAAAATACCTCCTCAGGAGGGTTCTCATCATCTTCGGGCATGGGATATGCTTCACCCTCAGCCGCTTGGGGCTGTTGCGTCTCAGCGAATGGGTCGCACGGAAGACCCCCTTGGTTTTGCCCGGCGGAGGCTTCTGGAGGCACGGCTCCCTGATTAGGCGCACCTGACATGGAAGCCTGCTGCATTTGCGGTTGTCCCTGCTGCTGCTGCTGTTCCTGCGGTTGCGCCGACACCCCGGGCGCCGGTACTCCGGACGCAAATCCTGATTTCTGCTTGGTGAACTGCGATATCCCAAGTCCAAGATCATGGCCGATGGAAGCCGCTTCGATGACCGTTCTGGAATGGGTTTCACCATCACGCTCCCACTGCTCGTTCGCCAACGTGCCCGACACGATGATCGGATCGCCTTTATGCACGCTAGCCAGCACATTGCGCGCCAGCGAACGGAACGCCTTGACCGTAATCCATATGGTCGGGCGATCCCTCCATTCCTTTGTGGAATTGTCGAAATAGCGGCGAGTACACCCGATCCTGAACGAACAGGCGGGCACATCCTTGCCGAAATTGACCGGGTCGGAACCGGCGTATCCATTGATGGTTATCAGACCTTGCTGCACCATTGCTTTCCCCCTCATGATTGCGAATCCATGACTGCGATATGTGGACTGCAGCCGCGACGGGGACACGTCCTACCACACAACTGGAGATTGGAGCGAGGAGAGAAGCCTGTCGTATTGCAGGATGTCACCGTCGCGTCTGCGGTACTATTCATTCTTCCGGATGGCATGGGTACTGCGCCAGCCAATCGGAAAATGTGGTCAAAAGATGCATTCAGCCATCGCAATCCGCAGAATATCAGGGAAAAGTGAGAAACGGCGGAATGTGGATAACTCATGATACCGGTGTTGCTTCGCGTCTGTCGATGTGTTACGAGTCATAAGGACAGCCGGTTTGAACGAGAACGTCGGCTGGGAATGCCTTCGGCGCCGCCGCTCGCAATCAGGTTGAGATGCCACACACCCCAGCAACATTGGCAGGGTCCCCGCCGTCCCACCGTAACCGGTTTGGGTAGTGGCGCCAGCAGCCTAACGCGCACATGTCGTCGGCGTAATGAGGTTTTCAGGAAAGTCGCTCGGCTGGAAGCCGCCGAGAACAGTCGTTCAGGCGAGGACGCCGATCCGACAAACCCAGCGAATCCAATGAATTCCACAAATCCCGTACGAATCCCGACGAATCCCGCAGCGCCCGCAAATCTCATGAATCCTGCGAATCCCGTAAATCCCGCGGCGCCCACACGCAGTGGCGGGCGTCACCTTACTCAGATGACGCCCGCCACAGGTTGAATCATATCTGCGCGCACACGCACGGAACACGAATCACATCATGCCGTACTCTTGCCGTACGTTGTCTGTGCGATACCCGGCCTCTACTTGTCAAGCAAGGCGGCAAGACGATCGGCGATGGTCTGCGCAGCCGCATCGACGGCGACAGCCTCGGAATTCGAACCGTCACGGTCACGGACCTCGATTGTGCCGTTGTTGACCGTGTCACGGCCGACGACAGCGACCAGCGGCACGCCAATCAGCTCGGCATCCTTGAACTTGACACCCGGGGAGACCTTCTTGCGGTCGTCATACAGCACTTCGATGCCACGATCTTCAAGCTCGGCGACCAGCTTTTCGGCGGCGTCGAAGGCCTCGGCGTTCTTACCGGTGGCGAGGACATGCACCTGGGCCGGGGCGATGACTGCAGGCCAGGCCAGACCCTTGTCGTCATGATGGGTTTCGGCGACGCACGCGAGCACACGGCTGACGCCGATGCCGTAGCAGCCCATCCACACCGGGACGGCTTTGCCGTTCTGATCGAGGACCTTCAGGCCAAGCGCATTGGAATACTTGAGACCAAGCTGGAAGACCTGACCGATTTCCACACCGCGTTCGAAGCTCAGCGGGCCGGAACCATCCGGGCTCATATCGCCATGGCGAACCTCGACGGCCTCGACAGTGCCGTCGGCGGTGAAATCACGGCCATACACGAGGTTGTAGTAGTCGACTTCATGCTCATCGGCACCGGTGAACCACGCGGAACCGTGAGCGATATGCGCGTCAACGAAATAGCGAATCGGGTGCTCGACACCGCGCGCCGCAGCCTGCGGGCCAAGGGCCATCGGGCCAATATAGCCGCGAACCAGCTCCGGATGTACCTTCAAGTCATCCTCGGTCGCTTCCTCAATCTCGGCGGGGGTGAACTGGGCTTCCAGACGCTTCATATCGACAACGCGATCGCCGGGCACACCGACAACCACGAGTTCACGCCACGGCTTATCATGGTCGGCATCCTCAGGGTGTTTGACGGCGATGACCACGTTCTTCAGGATGTCACTCGCCTGCCACTGACGGCCGTCACTGCGCGGATGGTCCGCATTGGCGCGCGCGACCATATTGTCAATGCTCATCGCGTCAGGGGTCGGGACCTTTTCGGCGGCAGGAGTGTCAGAATAATCCTCGACCGGCGGTTCCGGCGTGGTCAGCGCCTCTACGTTCCAAGCCTTGCCGGACGGGGCAAGCGCGAAGGTGTCCTCGCCAATCGGCATCGGGGCAAGGAACTCCTCGGACGCAGATCCGCCCATCGGGCCGGACATGGCGAACACCGGGACATACTTCAAATCAAGGCGGGTGAAAATGCGCTCGTAGGCGCCGCGCTCGTCCATGTAGGCCTTGCGCATGCCCTCCTCGTCAACGGTGAAGGAGTAAGCGTCCTTCATGATGAACTCACGGCCGCGAATCAGACCGGCGCGCGGGCGGAACTCGTCGCGGTACTTGGTCTGAATCTGGTAGAGCGTCACCGGCAGGTCCTTGTACGAGGAGTACATGTCCTTGACCAGCAGAGTGAACATCTCCTCATGCGTGGGGGCCAGCAGATAATCCGCACCATGGCGGTCCTTCAAGCGGAAGATGTTTTCGCCGTACTCTTCCCAGCGGTGGGTCGCCTCGTACGGTTCGCGGGGCAGCAGGGCCGGGAAATGCACTTCCTGGGCTCCGATACCGTTGATTTCCTCACGGATGATGTCCTCGATCTTATCGAGGACGCGCAGGCCGAGCGGCAGCCACGTCCAGATGCCTGGAGCGGCTTTGCGGATGTACCCGGCGCGTTGCAGCAGTTTCGCGGAATCAACATCCGCATCGGCAGGATCCTCGCGCAGCGTGCGCAGGAACAGCGTAGACATACGAAGTGCTTTGGAACTCATGAATCCCAAGGTATTCGCGTTATGGGACATTGGGGGACGAGCGTCTGCTGGCATCGCGGGCGCGGTGGGGTCGGTGGGCGCGGTGGCGTCGGTGGTGCCGGTGAGCGCGGCAGGCTTGGTGGGTTCGGTGGGGCTGGTGCGATTGATGGGATCGCGAGCACGATGAGCGCGGTGGGTTTGGGGTTTGGGGTTCGGTGGACTTGGTGGGATTGGCGGGTTCGGTGAGCGTGGCCGGTTCAGTGGGCACGGCTGGTTCAGTGGACGCGACGGGCTGAGCAGGATCGGCGGCACGACGGGTTCGGCAGATTCCACGGACACAGCGGCTTGGTAAGTTCGGCGAAATCAGCGACCTGGCGGGTTCAGTGCGCGACAGGCTAAGTGGAACGCAGCATTGATGAAGCAGCAAGGAATATCAAGAGCCGCCATGTCCTAAGCACTAACCATCCGCTACCCGCTCACCACTGCCAAATCACCGTCATTCGTCGACGCCATTCACCGGCACAACACATTCACCGCCACCCGTCGCCATCCACCGGATGCCACCCGCTATCACAACCGCATACAACCCGCAACCAAATCTCACCGCCACCCCACCAAGACTGAGCATCACCAAGCATCACCAAACACCGACAAAGATCAGCAATTAGCTGTGATATCAAGGATGGTTACGTTCCCATGTAAAAACGACACGCGTGAAACGTTTAACGTTTGCCGTTAAACGTTTAATGTTTTACAATCGAGCGTGCGAACGGAAACCGACACAGGAGTCAGCAAGCAAGCAATACGGATCCAATCCACAACAGCCTGTCAGTTGAATCCCAATAAGTTCCGCAGCACCACAAACAAATCATTAAGTTGAAGGACAGAGAAATGGCACGAAGAAGTGTACGGATGGCCATCGCGACCATCGCCGCGGCATCTATGCTCATCCCCCTCGCCGCCTGCGGTGGCAGCGGCAAGGCCACAACAGACGCCAACGGCAAGCCGATTGTCACCATCGAGGTTCGGCGCAACGTCACCGACAACCCGATGAAGAAGACCCAGTATTCCAAGGATCTCGAGGCTGCCTGCGACTGCACGATCAACTGGCAGGAGATCAGCGATAACGCATGGGGCCAGCAGAAGTCCGCCAAGATGGCTGCCGGTGACTTCCCCGACATCGGCCTGGCGTTGTACGACTCCACCGACGTCACCAAGTATTCCTCGCAGTTCGAAGACATGTCCAAGGACCTGTCCAAGCTGCCGAACGTCCAGAAGTTCTTCAAGGCGCAGCCCGATGCCAAGAAGTTCGCAGAAGACAACGGCCACCTGTATCTGCTCCCCTCCGATCGCGGCAAGGGCTACCGTGTCTCCGCCACGCATATGTTCATCAACAAGACCTGGCTCGACAAGCTCGGTCTGCCGGTCCCGACCACTTGGGGCGAGCTGAAGACCACGCTTGAGGCCTTCAAGACCAAGGATCCGAACGGCAACGGCAAGGCCGATGAGGTCCCGATGAACATCCGCGGCTTGGGCTTCGGCCTGTGGAGCCCGTTGACGCTGATGAACTCCACCGGCTTGACGACCAGCTTCATGGGCCCCTCCGCATCCAGCCAAGGCTACTACGTCAAGAACGGTAAAGTGGCAAGCTACCTGACCTCTCCCGAACTCAAGGACACCATCAACTACCTGCATTCGCTCATGGCCGACGGCCTGATTCCGAAGGACGCACTGACCCGCGACGCATCCAAGTACAACTCGCAAACCATCAGCGACGGCAAGACCGCCATCAGCGGTGTCACCTTCGGCTGGTCCAACTACTCGGAGTTCGGTGACAAGCTCGCCGATCAGTACATCACCCTCCCTCCGCTCAAGCAGAAGGCCTCCGACCCGGATTCCCAGGTCAAGTGGGATTACTCGCAGCCGGCAGCTGAATACGCCTACGTGCTCAGCCTCAACCCGAAGACCGCGAACAAGGATGCAGCGCTCAAGCTCATCAACGCGATGTACAGCGAAAAGCTCTCCGTCTCCGGCTTCTACGGCTCCATCCCGGATATCGTGACCGACAACGGCAACCACAAGTACACCATCGACAAGGCCAAGGCCTACGCCGAGTATCCGGACACCCGTGCCGTCGCACTCCAGGATCGCTTCGCCGGCTGGATCCCCGATGACGTGACGATCGTCAACGACACCAACGCCGAGCAGGTCACCGCCAGCGACCAGGCCGTGCGCGAAACCATCAAGAAGAACGTCGACCCGGTCAAGGACGTCATCCCGATCTGGGTGCACCCGAGCAGCGAAGACATGGACACCCTGTCGAACAACAACACCGCGATCTTCAACTACACCGACAACCAGCTGGCCAAGTGGGTGCAGAAGGGCGACATCGACAGCGAGTGGAGCGACTACCTGAAGAAGGTCAAGGAGCCGACGCTCGGCCTCGAGACCAACATCAAGATCTGGCAGAAGTACTACGACAAGCAGGCCTGAGCCTCTCGTAGACTGCCAATCAGGCGGATTCCGCGGGGCGCATGACGTAAGCGACGTAGGCATCGCGCCCCATGCGCCCCGCGGACACACCGCACAACAACAAGACTTACCCCTGATTCCTTGAACGGTGGAGGAGCTGAGCTCCTCCACCACCTCCTCTTGTAGACGCCTCGCGGCCACAGAACAAGCAGGTTCACAGCCGTCACACGTCACTCGGTCGATACACCAACAACATTTGGAGCTAGCATGACCACGCCATCAATCACCGCAGCGGCGGCTCCGTCGGCACCAGCCACCCGACAGCCATACGCCGCTGAAGCGAATACACAGAAGAAACCCAACATCATCGACAAGCTCGCGCGCCACTTCAGCCGCTACTGGGAGCTGTGGGTGCTCAGCGCGCCGGCCCTCATCTTCGTGGCGGTCTTCGCCTACGTGCCGATGTGGGGAATCCAGCTCGCCTTCCGCAAGTTCGACCCGGACAAGGGCCTAACCGGCGGCGACTGGGTCGGCTTCTACTACTTCAATCAGTTCTTCCACTCCCCGCTGTTCGGCGAGATCATGGGCAACACGATCCGCATCAGCCTGTGGACCCTGGTGATGGGCTTCATCTTCCCGATCATTCTCGCTCTGCTTATCAACCAGATCCATTCCAGCAAGGTCAAAGGCTTCGTCCAGACCGTCACCTACATGCCGCACTTCATCTCCATCGTGGTCATCGTCTCGATGCTCAACATCTTCCTGACCCCGGGAACGGGCATCATCGGCCGATTCCTCGGCCCGGAAAGCGTGATGGGCAACCCGAAGGCGATTACCTCGGTCTACTGGATCTCCGAAGTCTGGCAGCACTGTGGATGGAACTCCATCATCTATCTGGCCGCCCTCGCCGGCGTGGACACCTCCCTGTACGAAGCCGCGAAGATCGACGGCGCCGGCCGCTGGCAGCTCATCCGCAACGTGGATATCCCCGCAATCATGCCGACCGCTTCGATCCTGCTGATCCTGAGCATGGGCAGTGTGCTGAACGTCGGCTTCGACAAGATCTTCCTGATGCAGAACTCGCTGAACCTGCCGGCCACCGAGGTCATCTCGACCTACACCTACAAGATCGGTATTCTCAACAGCCAGTTCTCGTATTCCACGGCCATCGGCCTGTTCAACACGGTCATCAACTTCATCTTCCTGATCACGGCGAACGCGATCTCCAAGAGAATCTCCGAAACCAGCAATTTTCTAGGAGCAAACCATGTCAGCAACAACAGCAGTGCCCGCACCAAAGACTTCGGGCGACCAAATCCCCTGGAACAAGCATCAGCGTCAGCACCTGACTCCCGGCGACTGGGTGGCCAGCATCATCATCTACGGGCTCATCGCCCTGGCGGTAATTGCGGTGCTCTACCCGCTGTGGTTCGTGGTCATCGCATCCTTCTCCGACCCGAACAAGGTCGCCGCAGGCGAAGCATTCCTTCTTCCGAAAGGTATCACCTTCGCAGGGTACGCCAAGGTCTTCGCCAACGCCCGCATCTGGCACGGCTATATGAACACCATCATCTACTCGGCGCTCGGCACGGCCGTCAACCTCGCCGTGACCATTCCTTGCGCGTTCGCACTCTCCCGTAAGGAATTCAAGCCCCGACGCGTGATCCTCTTCCTGTTCACTGTCACGATGTTCATCAGCGGCGGCCTAATCCCTAACTACTTGCTGTACAAGCAGCTCGGCCTGCTCAACTCGATGTGGGTGTTCATTCTCCCAGGCGCCGTCAGCGTGTACAACGTAATCGTGGCCCGCTCCTTCTTCGAGACCTCGATTCCTGAAGAACTGTTCGAAGCAGCCCAGCTTGACGGCGAAAGCTACCTCGGCTACTTCTTCAAGATCGTCATCCCGCTGAGCTCCGCGATTCTCGCTGTCATCGGCCTGTACTACTTCGTGGGCCACTGGAACGACTTTATGACAGGCTTGATCTTCATCACCGATGACGACAAGCAGCCGTTGCAGGTCGTACTCCAGCAGCTCCTGCTCGTCGCGCAAGGCACCGCAACCAACGTGGATGCCGCCGCCCAGCAACAGGCCGCCGACCAGATCAAGTTCGGCATTATCATCGTCTCGACCCTGCCGCTCATGATCATCTATCCGTTCTTGCAGAAGTACTTCAACAAGGGCGTGATGCTCGGAGCGGTCAAGGGCTGAGGCCCGCACACTTGCCGGGGTGCCGTTATCCCCTTTGCGGCATCCCGGCGATTCTCTCACACCGCGGGTCCGGCAGACACACCGCCACCAATGCCGAAAACCCGCACCCGGCTTGACTTGAAGGAGAGTCATGTTACGCTCATTCGCCCTAGGATACGAACGCTTCTGCCGCGTCGTGCTCATGATTGCGGTCACCCATGTGGCGTTCCTCGTCCACACCTTGATGGGTGTTGTCATCATCGGCCTGTTCCCCTCGATTTCCGCCACGTACACGACGTATCGCACCTGGCTGCTCAGCGAAGACCACAGCTGGAGCATCCGCGAAACCTGGACCGTCTTCCACCACGCATGGAAAGACGACCTGGCCGGGGCGAATCGCTTCGGCTGGCCGCAAGCGCTGCTGTGGGCTCTGCTAATCTTCGACTACTGGGTGGTGAACTTCCATGACGCCGGCAAGCTCGGATACGCCAGTGCCGGTGTCCTGCTCATCGGCATCGTGTTCTACGGTCTGTTTTCGAGCCTGTCTTGGGCACTGAAAGCCAATTTCGACGAATCCGGATGGTGGATCACACGCATGACCTTGCAGATGGTCATTGCACGTCCGCTGTGCAGCCTGTGCCTGACCATCCTGTTCATCCTCACGGTATGCTCGTGGATGACATGGCCAGGCCTTATCCCGGCGTTCGGGGTAGCATTGCCCGTGTTCTTCGTCATGATGGTCGTCGGCAAGCTCGGCAAGGTCCCGGGCATGACCCGGCCGGAAGATGAAGGCGAAAGCACCAACGATGGTTCCCGTCTGCTCATGCAGGCGACCGGAACGGCAAACAAGTAAGGAGCACACATGGTATCCCTCAAAGATATCGCCAAACAGGCAGGTGTCTCCGTCTGCGCCGTCTCCCTCGTGCTCAACGGCAAGTACAAGAACCGCGTGAGCGCCGCCACCGCGCAAATCATCCATGACACGGCATCTTCGCTCAACTACGAGCCGAATATGCTGGCGCGTACGCTGAAGACCAACAAGTCGCACACCTTGGGTTTCGTCACTGACGAGATCATCACCACGCCTTCGGCAGTGCGCATCATGCTCGGCGCACAGGAAGCAGCCCGCAAGCTCGGCTACATCCTGATCACCATGAACACGAACAACGACAAGGCTCTGGAACGGCAAGAAATCGCTACACTCAAGCGATACCATGCCGGCGGGTTCCTGTACGCGTTCATGTATCACCGTGTGGTGGACGTGCCGGCGACATTGCGCTCCATGCCGACCATCGTGGTCGACGCCGAGGACGCAAAGCACGACCTGCCATCGATCTACCCTGACGAGTTCGGCATCGGATATGACGCGACCAACCGGCTCATCGCAGCAGGTTGCCGCCGGATTGCGTATTTCGGGTCCGAATCGGGAATCGTCGCTCAGCCCGAGCGTCTGGCCGGGTATCACAAGGCGTTGCAGGACGCCGGTTTGCAGGACGATCCGCAGCTGGTGGTCAGCGCGACCGAACATGAGAACGCCGATGAACGCGCGCTCGAGCTGCTCAAAGGCCTCAAACCCGATGGCGTGTTCTGCTTCAACGACATCCGTGCCACGTCGATGTACGCCGCGGCGAACGACCTCGGGCTGACCATCGGCAAAGACGTCTCCATCGTCAGCGTCGACAACCTGCCCAATATCACCGACGTGATTCGCCCGGCACTGACCACCATCGAATTGCCTCATTACGAGATGGGATTCGAGGCGGTTCGTCAGCTCGTGTCAATGATCGAGCAGCGGGACATTCCGGATATCAAGCCCGACCAGATTTTTCGTTCAACGTTTGAAACCAAGGATACGTTCACGACAATCCGCGGGTCGATCATTGAGCGCAGCTCCGTCCGCGGCGTGGCCTCAGAATGTGAGTGACTGCAGCGCACAGCGCTGAACGGTGAGGGAACGGGAATCCAGGGCTTGCCGTGGTACGGACGGTCTGTCCACACTCCCCTCCACCCCTCCCCCGGCGCTGTGATGCCCGCCAACAATCACAGTACCGATCCGAATCGCGATCAACCACGGGCGTGATCTGAGCGAGACGCCCCAACAAATTTTCCAACCAACAACCATCATTGCAAAGGAGCATCATGCTTCCCACAACCCAAGCCACCAACGCGCACATCGCTACCGGCGACTACACATGCCTCGACCTGTTCGTCGAGCGCACGGACGATGACGCCTCAGTCGCCCTGACCCGTTCCAGCAACGGGACCACCCTCGCGTTTGCCGTGATGCCGAAGCTTGAGAACCGTCATCACTTCCAATTCGACGTACCCTCCGACACCGATCTGGACATTCGCATCAATCAGGCCGTCTGCCGTTTCGGCTATCTGAGCGAAAGCGGCAATGATTTGGACAACGGCGTCCAGTATGTCAATCTCGATCCCGATTTCGTCCAGTGGGACACTCTGCCGGACACGGAAAGCATCTACCGTCAACCGGAACGCACGGCTTCCCATTTCGAGCCGATTGCGCACTGGATGAACGATCCAAACGGCCTGTGCGAGTTCAAGGGACGCTACCACCTGTTCTACCAGTTCAACCCGTACGGATGGGGCTGGGACTGCATGCATTGGGGTCATGCGGTCAGCCGTGACCTGGTGCATTGGACCCATCTGCCGATCGCGCTGGAACCGCAGCCCGAGTTCGCCACCGACCATACGCTGACCGGCGGCGCATTCTCCGGCTCGGCCATCCCAGTCGATCAGGACGGCTATCCGTGCAACGGCGAGAACGCCGACGCCATCCGCTTCATGCTCACCCGTCACACCGAAACGCGCGGGGATGAGCATTCCGTCGTGGAATACCAGACCACCTGCCTGAGCCATGATGGCATCCATTTCGAAGTGGAGACCCCGTGCATTCTCCGCCCGACACCGAGCATGGGGCTGGACTGCCGCGATCCGAAAATCGAGACCAATCTGCCCATCCATGAGGCGGACGGTGGACGCGCCTGGATTGTGACCGCCACCAACCTGCCGGTCGATGAATTCCACAAGGACGCCCTCGCCGGCATCAGCCGCGACGCCACGAACGGCTGGTTCGCCACCTACCCGATGGGCAAGCCCGCGGAGGCTGCCGCCAATGAGGCGACCGTCCCCGCCATCGCACTGTTCTCCACGAAACTGCCGGTGCAGCGCACCTCCGTGTGGCAGTACGACGGGCCCGTGCTCGCCGATTTCGGCCATCAGATTGCACGCACCTACGAATGCCCGGATCTGTTCGCACTCGACGGCTCCACGGTGGCATGCGGGGCAATCATGCACTACCGCGACAAGCAAGGGCGTTTCCAGCCCGTGCGCTGGTATGTCGGCGATCTACGCGATGAGGACGAGGGCCCACGTCTCGAGGTCAAGTCCAGCGACTGGTGCGATTTCGGGCTTGGTTACTATGCGACGCAGAGCTTCCGCGATGATCAGGACCGCCGCATCGTCTTCGGATGGATCGTCGACCATGCCGGCGTGCGCCGTGAAGGCCCCTGCCGCGCCAACGGCATCATGTCGCTGCCGCGTGAACTCCATGTGGTTGACGGCCGTTTGACGAGCAAGCCTGTCAAGGAAGTCTACGACAACCTGATCGGCTCACCGGTGACGGTTGACACCGCCACCGGAGCCACGCCGGATTCCCACGTGTGGTCCGCCACCAGCCCCGATGACACGTATTACGCCAATATCACGCTTGACGACGACGCTGATTTCACGCTGACCATCGCTCGCAACCCCGGCATTGACGGAGCTGAAGACGACAGCCTGCGTCTGGTGCGCGAGAACGGCGTGACCCGGCTGGTCACCCGCGGCCAGGGCGGATTCGACAAGAACGACTATGACAGCGGCATCCAACAGGTGCGGCATGTCGAAGTGTTCTTCGACCATCAGGTCGCCGAGGTGTTCCTCAATGACGGTCAAGCGACAGGCACCATGCTGTTCCAAGCCGCCGACCCGCAGGTGAGCGTGTCCCTTGAGGCTCGCGGCGGTGTGAACCGTTGCGAGGTGAATGCGCTCAACACCATCTGGTGACCGGTTCCCGGTAACTCAAACATCAATATCACGGCCGTTTTCCGACGCTGCAAAGGATGTCAGCGTTGGCAGACGGCCGTTTGTTTCCCCAAAGTGCCCGTTCAGGATTGCTTGGAGCTCACAATCGCTTGGTATCAGCGGCAGGGGTGCTATCGGTCGCTTCGTCAACCTCTTCCTCGACGGTTTCCTCAAGTTCCGCACGTTCCAGACCTGACATCGGGTAGAGGAAAATCGGCAGCATCATGAGGCATCCGACCAGATAGAACACGTCCGGCAGGGAGAACAGGTGGAAGAAGGTCAGGCTGTTCGGTATGAGGATGCCGACACAGACCACGGCCATGCCGATCGGCGGCAAGGTCGACCACACCACGGGGTTCGGGGCGTTGTCGGCGCGCTTGCGTTTCACAGAATCAAGATATACCGGGATGATAAACATGAGACCGCCGACCAAAGTGAGGACATCCGTGAATTTCACAGTGCCGAACAGCACGAGCGGCCATGTCTGGAACAGGACGAATGCGACGAACATGGTCAACAGGCCGATGACAGATACTACGGTTGATTTCTTCATGGCGAACCTCCTTGCGATGGCGTCCGCCTCTCCTGTGAGCCGGACGCATCCGATACTTCCAGTGTAGCCTGCTCATCGCCGTGACGCGGGAATCCACACGCGGAAAACCCCACACGGGAAGCCCGGGAAGATTGATTGCCCACCTACAACCCCGTCTAGAACAATCCGCCCTGCATGAATTCGTCCTCTTGAGGCTCCTCGCCCTTGTCACGGAAGGCATCCTCGCCATGCTCGGCAAGGTCATGCTCGGCCACGTGCGAACGGTCACGCAGAATGCCGTCAAGCCCCACCGCCTGCGGGGAGACGAGGAACGCGCGATCGTTGATGCCGTCCAGATACAGCCCCTCCATGGATTCGACGCGGGAGAGGGCCACATAGCCCATGCCGGGCGCGAAGGTCCTGCGCAAATCCATGCGCGCGCGGTCGAGGGTCATGCCCTGCGATTTGTGGATGGTAATCGCCCATGCGCAGCGCAGCGGCACCTGCTTGACCGAGGCGAGTACCGTCTCGCCGTCCATCATCTCCCATGCGGCCGGTTGCATGATGACGGTATGCCCGTTGTCGAAACGGACCATCGGATACTCGTCGCCGTCACGATTGGCGACAAAATCAACCACGGTGCCGAGCGAACCATTGACATACTGCTGGTTGGTGTCGTTGCGCAAGGCCATCACCGCCGCCCCGACCTTGAGTGTCAAGAGTTCCGGTGCGAGCATGGTGTTTTTCAGCCGTTTGATGAGGTGCACTGGGCCGGAGGCCTGGGCTTCGTAGACGTGCTCGCGGCTGTCGATTTGCGCGAGTTTGCGGTCGTTGAGCTCGTCGGTCTGCCGGTTGTTGGGGAACAGATAGACGGCGACATCGTCTTCGGCCGGCTCGACGCCGATGCGGGCGTCCAACGCCGCGCAATCGGCATCGCTGACCGTCCCGCGCCTGATGTCGGTGAGCACGTCAAGCAGCTGGCCGGAATCCTGACGATGCTGTTCGGTCAGATAACACACAACAGGGTTGAGTTCCGGCCATACCAACGATTCCGTGACAAAACCCTCCGGATTGCGCCCTGCCCGCTCATACCGCTCATGCATGGCGACCATTTCCGGCGGCGGAACGACAAGTTCGCGGTCCCGCTTGGCATGGGCGACCGGGGGCAGCTGGAACAGGTCGCCGGACATGACGACCTGTAGTCCTCCGAACGGCTCTGGATTGCGCCTGACCGCGCGGCATGCCTGATCGACCATGTCGAACAGCCAGGCGTGCATCATGGAGATTTCGTCGATGACGAGGATGTCGGTCGCGCGGATACGCTTGCCACGACGCGTCTTGATCTGTTTGAGCAGGCTGTCAGTCATCGCCTCGGCGACGCCGACACCGCTCCACGAGTGGATGGTCTGCCCGTTCAGATGCGTCGCCGCAATGCCGGTGGACGCCGTAACCGCCACGGACGCCCCGCGCGCCCTGGCCTGTTTGACGAATTCGTTGAGCACATAGGTTTTACCGGCCCCCGGGGCGCCAGTGAGGAACACGCTGGCGCCGGCATCCAGAATCCTCAATGCGTCAGTTTGCAGCATCGCCGTGTCTCCTTTGGCTTTCCCGCTGCCGGAGCATGGCATCGATGACGCGCAGTACGCCATACTCGGTGTTCGCCGGGGCGATATACCGCGCCTCGCGCAGCAAATCCGGGTAGGCGTTGGCCATTGCGAAGGACCACTCCCCCGCCCCCAACATCTGCAAATCATTGAGATAATCGCCGAACACCATGGTCTGTGCGGGCGTAATACCCAGCTGTTCTTGCAAGGCCACGACCCCGCGGCGCTTGTCGGTGTGCGCGTCCATGATGTCCACCCAATGCGCTCCGGAAACGACCACCTGATAGCGGTCGCGCAGCGGGGCGAACAGGGTGTCAGCGGGCACACGCACATCGCCGAAATCGAATACCGCCACCTTGAGAATACGGTCGGCGTGCGGCCCCATCACTGCTTCATGCAAGTCGTCGAGGAAGGTGAGACGGTGGTAGTACTTGCGGCATTCGTCCACGAACGGTGTGTCTTTGCGGTTGGTATACGCGCTGTGCTCGCCGCACACCACCATGCCGACATCATGGCCTTGAGGCAGGTCAGCGCCCACCAACAGGTCGATCATTTGTGCCACCGCATGGGCAGGCAGCGCGGTCACACCGGTGGTGCGGCCCCGGGCAACCACAAGATTGCCGTTCTCGGCGATGAACGAGCCGGTCGGCATGGCGTCGCCGAACATGTCACGCAGCGTGAAAATCTGCCGCCCGCTCGCCGGTACGAATTCAATGCCAGCGCGTTGCAAGCGTGCGAGCAGCGGCCAGAACCCCTCAGGAATCCGGCTGTCGCCGTCCAGCAACGTGCCGTCCATATCGGCGACGACCATCGCGATATCACCGGGAAGTGGCGTGGATTGAGTCCATGGTGTCGCGTTCATGCCTGGATCCTTTCAGCATTCTGATTCGCGAATAGCGGGCCGGCAGCGTACCGGTTTCATACCGGTATGGTCGCCGGCAACAAGCCGGTTCCGTGCCGGCTTCGTGCGGTGCGGCAATCGGCCGAGCTGTAGCGGGAAAAGCGGCCGTCAGCAGTCAAATGACAGCCTCCCTGACGTTACCCGAGGGCGTTACTCGAGGGCGTTGCCGTTCTTCTCGTACGTGCGCAGCAGACTGGTCGCTTCGATGTGGCGAGCGCCAGCCTTAGCCGCCTCGGCATCCGGGCCGGGGGCCGGGACGAAGAGCAGATCGCGGTAGTAGCGCAACTCGTCAATGGATTCGATGATATCGGCGAGCGCACGGTGGCCGCCGTTCTTCGCCGGACGGTTGCGGTAGACGTCCGGATACCAGCGGCGGGCGAGCTCCTTGATGGTGCTCACGTCGATGACCCGGTAGTGCAGGTGCTCCATGAGGCCAGGCATGTAGCGGTCGAGGAATTTCTTGTCGGAGCCAACGGAATTGCCGGCAAGCAGCGGCTTGACCCCGTCTGGGGTGAACCGCGCGACATACTCGGTCACCTTGCGTTCGGCTTCCTCGAGGCTCAGCCCGTGCTCCCATTCGTTGATCAGGCCTGAACGGGTGTGCATGGCGCGCACGAAATCATTCATATGGGCGACAGCCGCGTCGGACGGCTTGACGACATAATCCACGCCCTCGTCGAGCACGTTGAGATCGAAATCGGTGGGGACGACGGACACTTCGCACAGCTCGTCGTGGAAGATATCCAGTCCGGTCATCTCGCAATCAATCCAAATCATGCGCGAATCTTGCGCGGTATAGGTCTCTGCGTCATGTGCGTCTACCATGGTGCCTCTTTCCTCATGTATCAACGGTCATGTCCGACTTCGGCGGCATGCGAACCCCCGCGGACCGGACCTCTCAGGTTACCGCGGGGGTGGGAGAAGCATCGCGTCTCAGATCTGCGAACGTTCCTCAGCGGCTTGGATTTCGGCTGCGACCAGATCGTCATCGACCTTGCGGTCGGCGGGATCGTCGAGATAGTGGTCGAATTCGTACAGCACCGAATCTTCGGGCGCCGGTGTGAGCAGCGAGACGACGACGATGAGCAGAAGCGAGACGATGAATGCGGGCAGCAGCTCGTAGATGGCGAAGACACCGCCGAGCGGTTTGATGAGATTGTGCCAGATGAGCACCGTGGCCGTGCCACCGAGCATGCCGGCGATGGCACCGTACTTGTTCGTGCGACGCCAGTACAGGGACAGGAGCATCAACGGGCCGAAGGACGCGCCGAGCCCCGCCCACGCGTAGGAAACGACCTGGAAAATCGAGGAGTTTTGGTCGAAGGCCACGAAAATGCCAAACAGGAACATGACCAGCAGCGTGGTGCGCGCCACCATCATCACCTGCTTGTCGGTGGCCTTGCGGTTGATGACGCCGCGGTAGATGTTCTCGCCCACCGCGCTCGCGCCGATGATCAGATATGAGGAGGAGGAGCTCATGGAGGCGGCGAAGATGCCGGAGACCACGATGCCGCACAGGAAGCTCGGCAGCAGCGCCTGGGCGATGACGATGAAGATGTTTTCGGCGGCGGCCTGCGTGCCGAACTGGGTGGGCATCATCGCACGTCCCGCCAGACCGATGCACACGCCGCATGCGAGCGAGATCACGCACCATGTGGTGGCGATGATCCTCGATTTGCGGATCTCCTCGGAGCTGCGGATCGACAGGAAGCGCACAAGCACCTGCGGCATACCGAAGTATCCCAGGCCCCAGGCGAGCATGGAGATGATAGTGATGATGCCGTAATCGGTGGGCGCGCCGAAGACCGCCTTACCGTCGCGCACAATCTGTTCGCCCATGGAGTTGAGCACCGGGGTGGCCAGATGCGTGCCGTCGAGGAAGCCCGGAATGCCGCGCAGGAAGGTCACGGTGTTGTCCACGCCACCGACCGAGACAATTGAGCCGATGAACACGACGGCGAGCGCGAAGAACATGAGCATGCCCTGGATGAAGTCGGTGACGACCACGGACAGGTAGCCGCCGATCAGTGTGTAGGCGAACACGACGGCCGCGCCGACGACCATCGTCAGATGGTAATCCCAGCCGAACAGGGTGGAGAACAGCTTGCCGACCGTCACGAAGCAGCTGCCCACGTACACGCAGAAGAAGATAAGGATAATCAGCGCTGCGATGGTGGAGATGACGTTCTTCTTGTCATGGAAGCGCTTGGAGAAGAAATCCGGCACGGTGATGGCGTCGCCCGCAACTACCGAATATCGCCGCAGACGCCGGGCCACCAGCCGCCAGTTGAGATATGTGCCGATTGCCAAGCCGATCGCCGTCCACATGGCGTCTGCGGCGCCGGTGAAGTAGGCCAGACCGGGCAGACCCATGAGCAGCCAGCCGCTCATATCGGAGGCTTCGGCGCTCAGGGCCGTCAACCACGGGCCGACACCGCGACCGCCGGCGAAATACTGCTTCGCCGAGGAGTTCGAACGTTTCGAATAGGCGAATCCGATGGACAGCATGGCGATGAAATACAACACCATGGCGAGTAGTACCCAGAAGTCTTTGGTGACCATACCCTTCTTCTCTCAATCATGACGATGACGTGTGCAGCCTATCAGTGTGGCGGGCAGACGTCTTTCGCTGGTTTCTTTCGTTGGTCTCTTTCGTCGGTAGTACCAAGAAGGCGGCCGCTCTGATGCACTGGCAACAGGGCGGCCGCCTTGCAATCCGGCAGCAATCCGCGGAATCACGCCCGCGGGGCTGTCAGGACATCAGTTGTTGTGGAAGCCGGAGTAGTTCGGCGCTTCCGCGGTCATAACGATGTCGTGCGGATGGGATTCACGCAAGCCAGCGTCGGTGATGCGGATGAAGCGGCCACGCTCCTGCAGTTCCTTGATGTTGTGCGCGCCGACGTAGAACATCGACTGGTGCAGGCCGCCGATCAGCTGGTAGAGCACGGCGCTGAGCGGTCCGCGGTACGGGACTTCACCTTCGACGCCTTCCGGCACGACCTTGTCGTTGCTGGTGACATCGGCCTGGAAGTAGCGGTCCTTGGAGTAGGACTTCTTGCCGCGCGGGGCCATTGCGCCCAGCGAGCCCATGCCGCGATACAGCTTGTACTGCTTACCATGCAGCAGGACCTTCTCGCCCGGGGCTTCCTCGCAGCCTGCGAGCACGCCGCCAAGCATGACAGTGCTCGCTCCGGCGACCAGCGCCTTGGCGATATCGCCGGAATAGTGGATGCCACCGTCGGCGATGCACGGGACGCCCGCGGCCTTGCACACCTGGGCGGCCTCATAGACAGCCGTCAGCTGCGGGACGCCGACACCGGCGACCACGCGGGTGGTGCAGATGGAGCCCGGGCCGACACCGACCTTGACCGCGTCCGCGCCGGCGTCAATCATGGCCTGCGCGCCTTCGCGGGTGGCGATGTTGCCGCCGATGATCTGCACGCCGTTGAATGCCTTGTCGGCCTTGAGGCGACGAATCATGTCGAGTGCCAGACGGGCTTCGCCGTTGGCGGTGTCCACGACGAGCGCGTCAACACCGGCCTCCATAAGGGCGGAGGCACGCTGCCAGGCATCGCCGAAGAAACCGATACCTGCGGCCACGCGCAGACGGCCCTGGTCGTCCTTGGTGGCGTCCGGGTACTGCTCGGTCTTCACGAAGTCCTTAACGGTAATCAGACCGGTCAGATGGCCCTCGTTGTCCACGAGCGGTAGCTTCTCGACCTTGTACTTGGCGAGCAGGCGATGCGCGTCTTCCTTGGAGATGTTGGACGGACCGGTGATCAGGTGGTCCTTGGTCATGACGTCCTTGACCTCGAGACGGTCGTAATCCTCGGAGGGAATGAACCGCATATCGCGGTTGGTGATGATGCCGACGAGTTTGTTGTCCTTGTCCACGACCGGCAGACCGGAGATGTGGAACTTGCCGCACAGCTTGTCAAGGTCGGCGAGCGAGACTTCCGGGTTCACGGTCAGCGGGTCGGTGATCATGCCGGATTCGCTGCGCTTGACGATATCAACCTGAGCGGCCTGATCGTCGATGGACAGGTTGCGGTGGAGCACGCCGATACCACCGTTGCGGGCCATGGCGATAGCCATGTCGGATTCGGTGACGGTATCCATGGCCGCGGAAATCGCCGGGGTCTTCATGGTGATTTCGCGGGTGAGGTGGGTGGTGGTGTCAACTTCAGACGGAATCACATCCGTCTCGTTCGGTAGCAGCAGCACATCGTCATACGCGAGGCCGAGCTTGGCGAAAATCGGAGGGACGGGAGCATATGCTTGCGCTTGCGTATCAAAATTTGAAGCCATAACCACACTATAAGGTCGTGACCTGACTTGCGACACGCGAACGGCCGAAATGGGCGTCATTACGAGCTTTTCGAGCGCAGCGGCACAAGACATGGACCGTGGGCATCGTGCCGCAATCCCGCATCCGCCTGCTGGTAGACAGGCCCGATCACGCTTGCGAGGGACGATCCGTGTCCTTTTCCGTGTCCTTTTCCGCATCCCGCGATTCATTCCCAGCCACGGGAGTCGGCCGATCGGCGCCCCGCCCCGACTGCGGACACACATGCTGAGCGGCATGGTGCTTCGAATACGCGGCGTCCTCCTCCATAATCTCCGGAATCCTCCTGCGCAGATACGGCAACATGGTCAGCACGGTCAGCACCGCCGCGGCGACAAGGAAGTCAATCACCACATATCTGACCGGGAAGAACAGGATGGTGACCGACCCGAAGGAAATCAGCGCGGCCCAACCCCACAGAATCAGCACCGCCCCTTGGACGGAATGGCCGATTTTGAGCATCCGGTGATGCAAATGCATGCGGTCGGGGTGCATCGGCGACTGGCCTTTGCTCAAACGCCGCACAATGGCCAGACACATGTCCAGCACCGGCAGGAACAGCACGAGAATCGGCAGCAAAATCGGCATGAATACCGGGACATACACGCTCGTGTGCAACGAAGCCGGATCCAAATGCCCGGTCATCACAATCGACGCGCAGGTGATCAGATAGCCGAGCAGCATCGAGCCGGAATCGCCCATGAACAGTTTCGCAGGATGCCAGTTGTGCAGCAGGAAGCCGATACAGACCCCGACCAACGCGACATCGATGAGCGTAGCCATCGATGCGTAACTGGGTGACGAGCGCGCGAGAATATACGAATACAAGCCGAACGCGATACCGCCGATGGCGACAATGCCGGCGGCAAGCCCGTCCAGGCCGTCCACGAAATTCACCGCGTTGATGGACGCGACAATCAGGAATGCGGTGATGGCCATCGACAGCGTTGGGGACGCGGTGACCAAGGACCCGAGTGGCAGCGAGATAATCTGCAGGCCACCCCACGCCACGAACACGGAGATGAGCAGCTGGCCGGCGAGTTTGAGCATCCAGTCCAAATCCCACAGGTCATCGGCCATGCCGAGCAGGCAGATCAAAATCGCGCCGATCATCACCACCCAAGCCTGATGATTCGCTGTAAACAAGCCGGAAATGAACGGGATGCGGCTGGCGAACAGCATGGCAACCACGAATCCTACCAGCATGCCCAAGCCGCCCATGCGTGGGGTCGGGATGGTGTGCACGTCACGTGCGCGAACCCTGCCGACCGCGCCGATATGAATGGCGATATGGCGAATCAGCGGGGTGATCAGCCACGTGGCTCCCCCGGCGACCGCGGCGATGAACAGGTAGACCCTCATGCGCCCAATCCCCCGCCGTTGATGTGCAGGGCTTCGCGAATCGCCGCCTGATGGATGACGCCTTCGCGCAAGACGTTGATGCCGTCGCGTTTCGTCGGGTCGGCCGCGACCACCGTACTGGCAATATGGCCTTGGGTTGGGCCGCCGTCAAGATACAGATCGACCTGGTCACCGAACGCGGCGACGGCCTCGTTAACGGTCTGGGCGCTTTCATCGCCGGACCGGTTCGCGCTGGAGGCCGCCACCGGGCCGGTCGCACGCAGGATACGCAAGGACAGCGCGGAATTCGGCACGCGGATCGCCTGTGTCGCATGTCCATCGGATTCATGGCGAATCGTCTTCAACCGGCAATCCTGATCGGCAACGGCAATCGGCGAAAACGCCCCCGGAAGGAAGGCCGCGGCGAGACGGTTCAAGGGGGCCGGAAGGTACAGGCCCAAATCCTCCACATTGTCGGCATCGGCCATGATCACTTGCAACGCCTTGTACCTTGGACGCCGCTTGAGTTGGTAAATCCGGTCGATGGCCTTGCTATTGAACGGATCGCAGGCGATACCGTACACGGTGTCCGTGGGGATGACGATAACCCCGCCATCCTTGATAATCTGCGCCGCCCGCGCAATGGACCCGTCATCGACTGTGCATACCTCGCCCATAAAACCTCCGATTGTTTCACCACTATTGCACCATCGCGTCCCGACGTGCCGGCCGGCGTGCGCTCGGGCCGCAGGACGCGAAGTGCCGGGCGGCATCACTTGATTGCGAACAGATACCGTGGCCGTGACGTGTAATCCAAGCCGGTGCGCGCCTGCGAAAAGCCGTTCGACAGCGCATAGGTGAGCATCCGGTCGGCCTGGGTAATGTCATGCTCAAGCACCAGCGCGCCGCCTTTGCGTAACAGGGCCGCGGACCGGCGGACAATCCGCTCCGGAATAAGCGTGCCGTCAGCCGAACCGCCGTACAACGCCGCCTGCGGATCGTAATCACGCACCTCGGGTTGTTGCGGCGGCTGGGACATCGGCACGTAGGGGGGATTGGTGACCACAAGATCGACCGAACCGTCCAGCGAGGCCAATGTGGTCGTATCCGTGGCGTCCCCGGCCTGGAGGTGATAGTTGTAGCCGGCCGCGGGATCGTTGCCTGCGACCAGTTTCGCGTTGCGTTTCGTCCACGCGAGCGTCTCCGGGTACTTCTCCACAGCCCACACTTCGGCACCGCGCACTTCGGTGACGATGGACAGGCCGATCGCACCGCTGCCCGCACACAAATCCACGACTTTCGGGGCGTACAGGCCTTCACGGGTCAGCCAATCGATGCCTGCCTGCACTACGACTTCGGTTTCCTGACGGGGAATGAACACGCCCGGTCCGACCTGCAAATCGAGGTAGCGGAACGGGACATGGCCGATAATATATTGCAACGGTTCACGCGAAGCGCGACGGTCCATCATCGAGCGGAAGTCGGCGAGCTGACGGTCGCTGGCTTCGAATCCGTCGCCCATGAGCAGGGCTTTGTCAATGTCGCGAGGGCTGGTGTCGCAAGCTTCGGCGAACAACAATCGGGCGTCGTACCGGGCGGTTTCGATGCCCGCATCCTTGAGCCTGTCGGTCGCTTCGGCCAGCATTTGCCTGAGTGTTTCGATGCCCATGCGCGATAGAACTCCCTTCGATTGGACCATACCCGGCGATTGGCGGTCATGACGGCGATGCTGGTCATGTGGGTCATGCCGCATGGCCGTCTGGTCATCATGTCGCCAAACCGTCATGTCGTCATACCGCCATACGAGTGTACAGGTCAGGCCGCGTTCGCGCCTTGATGCTTCTGCTGTTCGAGACGCGCGGCCTCGTCGGCCTGAATGTCGCTGTCGATTACCGCTTGCAGATCGCCGTCCAGCACCTGGTCGAGGTTGTACGCCTTGTAATTCGTGCGATGATCGACGATGCGGTTCTCCGGGAAGTTGTAGGTGCGGATGCGCTCGGAACGGTCCAGCGAACGGACCTGGGAGTGGCGCATATCGGCAGCTTCGGCGGCTTCCTGTTCGTGCTTCATGGCCAGCAGGCGGGATTTCAGGACACGTAGCGCGGCCTGGCGGTTCTGGATCTGCGACTTCTCGTCCTGCATGCTCACGACGATGCCGGTGGGGATATGGGTCATTCGCACCGCGGAATACGTGGTGTTCACCGATTGGCCGCCGGGGCCGGAGCTCATGAAGATGTCAATCTTCAAGTCTTTCGGATCGATTTCGATTTCGTCATCGTCGTCATCCGCCTCCGGGAAAACGATGACACCGGCCGCCGAAGTCTGGATGCGCCCCTGCGATTCGGTGACGGGGATGCGCTGCACGCGATGCACGCCGCCCTCGTATTTGAGACTCGCCCAGACGCCGTCCTCCGGTGCAGGGGTGCCTTTCGCGCGGATGGCGAGCTGGACGTCCTTGACGCCGCCGAGTTCAGTGGTGTTCTCGCTTTGGATGGTGGTGGCCCAGCCGCGCTTTTCGGCATACCTGAGGTACATGCGCAGCAGATCGCCGGCGAAGAGGGCGGCTTCCTCACCACCGGTGCCGGCTTTGATTTCCATGATCACATCGCGGGCGTCGTCCGGATCGCGCGGGATCAGCGCGGTGCGCAGCGCTTCCTCGGCCTTCGGCAGTTCGGCTTCCAGACGCTTCGCTTCAGCGGCGAAATCCTCGTCCGCGGACGCCATCTCCTTGGCTGCTTCGAGATCGTCGAATATCTGACGGTATTTGGCGTATGCGGCGACGATGGTGCCGAGTTCGGCATGGCGACGGCCCAGCTTGCGGATCTTGTCAGGGTCGGAGGCGACTTGAGGCTGCGCCATCTGCCGCTCGATATCGTGATACTCCTCCACCGCGGTCTGCGCCGCAGGGAACTGATCCTGTGGATCTTGTGCCATAAATCATCCTCGTTACCGTATTGCCATTGCACGTGCTGTGCGCGTCTGCATACCAATCCCGTCGACCCCAGCCGTCTGTGCTCCAGCCCTGTGCCGGAAGGCTCAACGGCGGCTGCCGGTCACACATCGGCAATCACGCTTCATCTTGGTCAACTTCACTATCATATAGTCACGCTTGGCCAAAGGGGGGCGGACGAGAGCTGGGCACCGGACGCTGCGCCCGCGACGGATACCGGCCCATTGTGCGACCAGAGAATCACACGGCTCACCGATAGCGGCGGCAGACGGCCGAAGCACCTGGCTACCCCGCCGCCGTGCGACACCACCGTCACACCACATGCCGATAGCTGCACCACCCCACTGCATCGAACCGATACCCGACCGCCGCGCGACCAGACAATCACACCATGCATTGATACCAATGGCAACGGGCGGAACCAGACTGATATCAGCCTGCTGTGCAATCACAGTGTCACACGCCGTGCCAATACCGCCGACAACCAACTCAATCGGTCAGGTATCTCGTCATTGTGTAATCCCACTGTCACTTCGCAATCAGATACCGTCAATATCCAACGCCATAAGTCGGCTACCTCAATGCCGTGCGCCTGAGAGGATGGGAAGATGTGACGTTACGATGGGCCAGTCGCTGAATGAGCCGGCGAAATCCCGAACCGCCCGCGATATCTATAACCTCTCAGCGTCGGCAGAAGGCCACGGCTCCGCCGCTACCGACGCCGGCGCACCACTGACCGTCGGCAGAAGATTGTCATACCGCCTCCACCGACAATCACGGACCAGGAACCCCAGGAACCCCAGAAATACAAAAACGCCAGTCCGAAGACTGGCGTTTTCAGAAGCCTTACTTGCTGCGCTTGCCGTAACGCTTCTCGAAGCGAGCCACGCGGCCGCCGGTATCCAGAATCTTCTGCTTGCCGGTGTAGAACGGGTGGCAGTTCGAGCACACGTCAACCGTCATGTGATCGCCAGCGGCGGTGGAACGGGTGACAAACGTGTTGCCGCACGAGCAGGTGACCTGCACGGCGTGATAATCGGGATGAATACCCTGCTTCATGGTGTGTCTCCTATGGAATTCGGGGGACCCGGGTCGCCAGCCCCTATGGCGGGCGTGAACCGGAACCGTCAGTATTGTACGCGCCATTACGGACGACACGCTGATGAGCCCACGGCGTATACCGAAGGGAACACACCAGCGTCAACGCGATTCCATGCGAAAGACGGCATGACACGCGTGATGACGAGTGAGAGAAGAAGTGGGGCCTCACGGGCTTGAACCGTGGACCGGCGGATTATGAGTCCGATGCTCTAACCGACTGAGCTAAGGCCCCACGTTGGAGAAAACCAACTTTTCCACTATAGCAAATCCCCTAACCGCACGCGCCCGTATCCGGAGTTCCGAGAAACGGATACTGACGACACGCGGGATTCCGCCTATGCATTCAACGACAAGAATCAAAGGATTCGGCCATTACCGGATCAGCCGGCCAGTCCAACAACAGGCACCGACAACAACACCGACCACATACGTCGACGGAATACGCCGACAACGTATGCGGGTCAGTCTGCCAGACCGCGGACCGCACGACCGGAAGCGAACCGGTCAAGCGCACCCGTCCGGGCGATGGCCAAGTACAGGAACCAGCTCATGACACCGGCGAACACCACGCCGCCGACAATCTCGCTGATCATATGCGTGATGCCACGAGGGCTGACCAGCGCGACGCCCTGATACCTGAAGAACAGCAGATAGAACCCGTATTCAATCGCCACGCACAACCCCGAGACGATGCTCATCGGCAGATTGTACTTGCGGTAGCGGGCCAGCGCGAACGGAATCTCCGCGAACACGCCTTGCAGCGCGGCGGAGATGAAGACGAAGGAAAACGCGAAATTATTGCCGAACACCATTTCGGCGACGGCACCCACCAGATTCACATACACGGCGGCACCGGGCTTGCGGATGATCAGCAATGCGAGAGGGCCGGAAAAATACCAGAACGCATGCAGCACGCTCGCGATGCCCGGCAGCAGCGCGCCCAACACCGGCGAAATCGCCTGATACGCGAAGTTGAATCCCCAGAACACCAGCCCGCATGCGACGCCGAGCGCGGCGCCGACGGCGATATCGGCGGTGGTCCAGCGCAACGTGACCGGACGTGCGGATGGCACGGCGCCGTTGCCTTGGAAAGATGGATATGTTGATTCGGTCGAATCGACCTGATTGCGAGCAAAGTTGCCCATGGGATTCTCCTGTCCCTCATGGCCGCACACAGTATTGTCTCGGAACTCGGGCGTTCCTTGACCTGTGCGGCTCGGGCGGGAACGCCACAAGCCATGGTAGCGGGCATGCACACAAACGGGAACCCGATGCGGCGTGTTCCCGGCGCGTTCTCGGCAGTTCCCGAGATGTCCTCGGCATGTTCTCGATTTCTCCCGGGAAGCCCGGTTACTGCTGCTCGTTGATGAACATCTTCATCGCGTTATCCGCGATGACCTTGGTGGTGACCAGATCGACGCCACCTCCGATTACTCCGCCGACGACCGGGATGAGTTCTCCTATGTTGATAACACCCTTTTGTCCGAATTTGGTGACCAGGCGGAAGCCAACTGCCTGATTGATTTTCGTCAACGCCTTGCCCGGAACTTTCTTCACGGCGCTTGTAGCAAGCTTGCTGCCGAACTGAATGCCAACATCTTTCAGCACGTCGCTCATGGCTTGTCCCGTCATGCAGACGTATGTCATAGTCTGCACTTGATCTGTTCGCGGATCAAAGCCACCAATCTGCGCGACAGCAGCAATCATGCGAAGTTGACAGTACCAGACTGTACCCAAGTTTGCTGGCACAGCCACAGGAAGTGTAATCAAACCACCCAGGCTCGTCAGAAACCCAGAGGTGGTGCACTTAAGAATTTGCGTATTAATCAGGGCCTCCGCGGCCTTACGCGGAGTTGAGTAACGGGATGTGTAATCCTTTACCATGTCTTCCACTGATTCGCTCACATGGGGAATACCATCCATCGCTTTTCCATAGCACGTGTCGAGAATCTCCACTATCTGGTCGGAGGACAACGCTTCTTGGGTCTTTCCGATCGCTTTCTTTCCAGTATCAACTACACTGGCCGCCCCATTGCCGACATTGTGCGCGACTTCCTGCCCCGCTCGGGCGACCGCGGCGGCACCGTCACCGATGCCACGCGACACTTGTTTCCCCGCCCCCGCGGCGGCAGACAGACCGGATTCGAAAGCCCGTTGGACACCAGAAAAATCAAAATCCACCATCGGAAGTCTCCTTCTCTCAGCGTTCCGCTCATACCCTGCATGCGGAACGTGTGACGACGATTGGTCACATAATATCAGCCGCACAATCCAAACTCTGGCTGAAACACGCCGAAAACCGCCCCGAGATACCCCTGCAATAACCCCCGCGGGAAGCCCCGGAATGGGGATCCACACATAGGAATTTCTGTGTATGAGAATAACGCGGTGCTTATTATCCAGCTAGTTGCTGCTCAGGCTTAAGTGTCTCGTGGGGTAATCAATCGGTACGGTCATTGGCCTCAATCCGGCGGTCGGCAAGCCGAAACACATCCATCTGTTAATAGTGTTTCTGGCACAAAGCTGGGCTACGCATTCTCGGATATACACAACCCGGCAGATGCCACCAGATATAACCGCCATCCGAAATATTCCCTCTCGCCACGCATGCCACGACATACGCAACGCGCCACATCCCACCAAGCAACCCAGCCGCCGACAGGCCTGTGCAATACCGTGCATCACCGGACATACGCAACGTGCCGAATCCGGCACGAAATCACGACAGCCGATGGACTTCCGTCATGTCGAGCATGCCCAAACATACGCAACCCGTCACATCAACAATGAAGCCCCGCCTGCTTTGTGCACAGGCGGGGCCAAAACGAAAGGCAGCGGCTCAATCAGTCGCTGCAGCAACGGGAGCGGCGGTTGCGGCAGCAGGCTGCTTGGTCGGCTTGCCGTCGAGGGAATCGCGCGGAATACCGTACTTGTCATCGTGACGACGCCACCAGGCAGACAACACCGAACCGGAGATGTTGTGCCACACGCTGAAGAACGTGGACGGGATTGCGGTGACCGGCGTTGCAGCGAACGAAGTCAACGCAAGAGTGGCGCCAAGTCCGGAATCCTGCATGCCGACCTCGAAGGTGATAGCCTTCTGCTGCGCATAACGGAAGCCCTTCGGATACACCTTGTACATGAGTTTCGAGAAGCCAAAACCAAGCGCATAGCCGCACAGGTTGTGCAGGATCACTACGGGGATTGCGAGCAGCGTTTCGGGGCTGAACAGCTTGGCTGCGTTCGCGGACACGACGACACCGATGATCAGCAGGATCGCGACCTGCGAGATGATCGGCAGGACAGGCGTCACCTTCTCAATCTTCTCCTTGAAAATCATGTGGCAGGTGACACCGAGCGCAACCGGCACTAGCACGATAGTCAACGCACTGAGGAACAGCGACTGCCACGGAATCGCCACATAGCGGGAAGCGAGCAGCTGCATCAGCAGCGGAATCATGAACGGCGCAAGCAGCGTGGACAGCAGGCCGATCGACACATCAAGAGCGACATCGCCACGCGACAGGAAGCTCATCACATTCGACGACGTACCCGACGGGCAGCAGCCCACCAAAATCACGCCTACAGCGATCGCCCCATCAAGGTGGAAGATCCAGCACAGCAAGACAGCAACCAACGGCATGATCACGTAGTGGGCGACAGTACCGACAATGACCATCAACGGCTGTTTGATAATCCGAGCAAAATCATCAACCGACAGCGTCAGGCCCATACCGAACAGGACAATACCGAGCAGATAGCCCGTATATCCTTTCGCCCATACGCTAATCGCAGGCACGAAATAGTTGATGGCAGCCCACACGATAACAATCAGTGTGAACCATGTGGTCAGCCAGGAGGCGGCTTGCTTTACTTTCTCCATGTGTATTTACCCCTTTTCCGCCGAATAACAGGCGTACTGGGCATCTTAAACGGGAACAAGGCAATTGGACGATGATGGTCAGGATGTGGAATTTCGTCTGGCGGGTACGTCGAATGACAACAACCGGCACCACAAGAGTAGCGCCGAACAAGGGAAACAAACGTGCCCGGAACGCGATTCGAACGCGCGACACCCGCTTTAGGAGAGCGGTGCTCTATCCACTGAGCTACCCGGGCAACAGATGATATTGTACACACAACCGCCCACCAGCTGTGCGCACCCGTTGTCACCGTGTTTGCGAGACCCGGATCAATGCACCTGCGAACGCTTGCACAGAGCGCCTGCGCAGAGCGCGCCGAAGCCCGCCTATAGTGGGAGTCATGATCGACCATATGACCTTGCATGTCAGCGATGCCAACCGTTCCATTGAGTTTTACACGAAAGCGCTGGCACCACTCGGGTACCTTCCCAAAGCCCATCACGAGCCGACTATCGGTTTCGGGGTGGATGATGGCACGCCGCGCAGCGATTTCTACGTCTCCCCCGCGCAGCCCGGGACGACTCCAGCACCGACCCATATCGCGTTCCGCGCGGATAGCGAGCAGACCGTCAAGGCGTTTTATGATGCGGCGCTGGCAGCCGGTGGACGCGACAACGGAGCCCCGGGACCGCGCGCGTACCATCCGGGGTATTACGCGGCGTTTGTGCTCGACCCGGACGGCAACAATATTGAGGCGGTTGTCGATTGGTCGCATCCACAAGCCGGCAGGCAGGCGTAACGGACCGTCAGCGCATCGCAGCGTTCAAATCGCGTCCGCTACACTGCGGCGTCTTGGCAGAGCACGGCGTAAGATACGCAACTACACGACCGGCTCGCGGCCATACGCGCGTATCGCGCTGACACAACCGCGAAGCCAGCCAACCTGTCCCATGTGGTAAGGAAGTTGGTATGAAAACCACAGTATTGGTGTTCCACCCGAATCTTGAGATTTCGCGCGTCAACAAGGAACTCGCGCAAGCCGTGCTCAACGACCCCGATCATGACGTGACCGTCCGCGACGAGTACGCCGCGTACCCCGACGGTCGCATCGACGTCGCCGCCGAACAGCGTCTCGTCGAGGACTCGGACCGGATCGTCCTGCAGTTCCCCTTCTACTGGTACAGCTCCCCCTCGCTGCTCAAGCTGTGGGAGGACAAGGTGCTCGAATACGGCTGGGCGTACGGCTCGACCGGGCACGGGTTCGAAGGCAAGGAAATCATGCTCGCCGTTTCCGCCGGCAGTGGCGAAGCGGACTATCAGCATGATGGCTCGCACCATGCGACCATGGAGGAGCTGCTCAAACCGTTCGCAACCATGGCTGACTACGTGGGTGCGCGCTATCTGCCGCCGTTCGTGGTGTACGGAGTCGGCGCGGGCATTGACGACGACACGCTTGCCGCCACCGCACGACGCTACGCGCAGGTCATCAACGAGCCGGCCAAGTAAGTCACATTCGCGTCCGCCGATGAGTATCCGCATCGAGAGCCTTTCCGGACCAAGTGAAGCCGAGCGGCAATGCGTTCGACGCATTCTGCAACGCTATAATCTCGCCCATTTTGAGACGACCGATGAGCGGGAGTTCACGATTGTCGCGCGCGATGACGAATTGACGGCGTGCGGCCCGCTACCGCTCGAACCGGAAACCGTGGCTGACGCGTCTGCCGCCTCAGCCGAAGATGCAACTTTGTCCGAAGGCTCTACCGCACCCGCAGACATCATCTCGGCCAAATCTACGACCTCGCCCGGCGACGATGACGAAGCACCGAATCCGGGCGCTGAATCCGGGCAGATCATTGGCGGAATCTACGGAACGATGTTCGGGCAATGGCTGGAAATCGACGTGCTCGCCATCGATCCGGCACATCGCCGTCAGCATCTAGGCGAGCGCCTCCTGAGACAAGCCGAGGACACCGCCCGAGCCCATGGGTGCCGTCACTGTCTGCTCTGTACATTCGGTTTCCAAGGCAAGGATTACTATCCGCGCTTCGGATACCGCGAGATATTCCACATCGAGGGGTATCCGAAGATGGGGACCGAACACTGGTTCGTCAAAGACCTGTGACCTGCACTCAGCATCGTGGGCGTTTCAAGCCGGTGGCCAGTCAACTAGCGCGACGGCACCCCGGAAGATGTCCTGGAACGCCCACACCAACATATTTCAACTGATATCAGCTGATCCGATCCGCGCTATGACACTTCCCGACGTATACGGTACGTCATGACGCGTCATAGCGTGTTATTGCTCATCCGACCGCGTCCGGCCGTCGTGTTTCACAGCGTCGTGAGGAACTGGCCGACGCGTGCGATGCCTTCGCCGATCGCCTGGCGCGAGGCAGCATACGACAAGCGCACATGGGTGTGCGCCGTCGCCGGACCGAAATCAGCGCCCGGAGTCAACGCGACATGCGCCTCACGCAACGCGCGCTCGCAGAAGGTCCACGCATCCAAACCTGTGGACGACACGTTGAAATACGCGTAGAACGCACCATTCGGCTCGACCTCGACAGGCAGACCGATACTGGCAAGCCCGTCAAGCGCCAAACCTCGGCGCACCAGCAATTCTTGACGGCGGCGTTCGCATTCCTCGAGCGTCTGCGGCATGAAACAGGCGAGCGCTGCATGCTGGGTCGGGGTGTGCGCGCACAGGAAATAATTCGTGGCGAGATTGTCTGCCTCGTGCAGAATCGCTTCCGGCAACACGGCCCAGCCGAGACGCCAGCCGGTCATGCCCCAGTATTTCGAGAAACTGCTGACCACGATGGCGTCCGGGTCGGCGGACAGGACGCTGCGCACGTCGCTGCCGTCGGGTTCCGCATCGGCCAGGTCAAGGTAGGTTTCGTCTACGATTCGCCAGGCGTTGTGTGCGCGGGCGGTGTCGCATACTCCTTTGAGCGCGTCGAAGGCGATGCTCGTGCCAGCGGGATTCGACGGCGAGGTGACCATGACCGCGCGGGTGCGTGGTGTCCAATGCGCGTTGAGCAGGTCGGCGTTGAGGTGGAATCGGGTGGAGGCGCTGGTCGGCACGTCGATGATATTGCCGCCGAATGTGCGCACCAGCTCGCGGTTGCACGGGTAGGACGGGTCGGCGCAAATCACGTCGTCGCCTTCATTGACGGTCAGGGCCAGAGCGAGCAGGAGGGCCGCGGAACCGCCTTCGGTGATGACCACGCGCTTGGGGTCGAGCTGGACGTGATGGCGTTGCTCATAGAATCGTGCGATTGCCTCGCGCAGTCCGGGGATGCCGAGCGCGGCGGTGTACGGCAGCGGGCGGCCGTCGCACTGCTCGCGCATGGCATCGCGGACGGCTTGCGGGGCGCCGAAATCCGGTTCGCCAAGGCTGAGCTTGACGACATCGACACCTTGGGCGATCATCCGGTCGGCTTCTTCACCGATGGCCATCGCCCTGAACGGGTTCGATTCCCGGGCGCGCTTGGACAAGGACGGTAGGGCGTGCGTCTGATGGGTCGTGGCGGTGGTCTGTGCTGAGTTTTCCTGCATGATTCGGTTCTATCGGCGCAATGCGACAAATGCGGGGTGCGCCGGGGGTTATTGGCGATAATTGCGCGGCGGTGCGGCGACGACCTAGTGACGATGGAGCGACACAGCCCCGGGCCGAAGCGTCATCATGTGCGCGAATCCTCACACAATGACCGCCCCAGCCCGCCAAACACCCGAAACCAACCACCCCAACCGTCAATGTGCGAGCGAATCCTCACTCGATGGCGCCAGGCTCACCCTTGCTGCCGGCGGGAATCGTATCGTCGATGATGCCGGGCTGCCCGTCCGGCGTCGCGGTGACCTGGTCGTACAACCTGGCGAGACGCGCCTCTCTCACCGGTTTCGCCAGTTCGCATTCCCATACCACAATCACACGCCACCCGTCGGCGACGAGCTGGGTATGTTGCAGTCGGTCGCGTTCGCCGTTGCGCATGAGTTTCACTGACCAGAATTCGACATTGGATTTGGGACGGGAGAAGGCTTTGCAATTGGCGTGAGCATGCCAGAAACAACCGTTGACGAATACGATCGTGCGCCACTTGGGTAGCACCACATCCGGGTGTCCCGGATAGCGCCGGTCGTTCTTGCGGAAGCGCAGCCCGCGCCTGAACAAATAACTACGGACGAGCACTTCGATGCTTGTGTCCTTGCCGCGGATGTGCGACATCGTGTAGCTTCTGGTGCCGCGTTCGTAACGTTCTGGGCGGGATTGGCATGTTGACGCAGATCGACGTCGGCGGCTCGCCCGGCGGCTGGGGTTGCGCTTGCCTCGTGTCGTCGACGCCGAGCGCACTGCGGATACCGACGATTGCGCTGACTTCGGCGATTTCGCGGATGCCGCGGTGTTTTCGGACGCCACAGACACAGCACTCGTCGGTTGCGTCGCCGGCACCGCCCGCACAGCCATTACGTCGGCACACTGATGGCGACCAGCCTCGTCCGTTGATTCCCGCATATCCTCACCCGCTTGCCAGTCTGCATGATTCGCGTTGCATCGCCCATTATGCCCTGGCCCATGTTCGATCGGCCCGAAACAGCCGACAACGACTTATGGTCATGATGTCTTATTGTCATCACACATACCCCGGAACGGCGGCACCATGCAAACGCCACACCCCCTTATAGTCATGTTGACCATAAGTCGTATGGTGATGGCAACCAAGGAAAACGGCAAGAAATCAGGGGAAAGGAGAAGCGATGCGCATCTCAGCGAATGTCAGCGAGCGCGCCAAGGAACCGCCGAATATCGGCGTATCCGTCGTCATTCTCGCGCTCGGCCCCTCCGATCTGGATGGCCGCGCCGACAACCTGCCGGCAGCCAATACCGCATCCGGCACCGCCCCTGACATCCACGCCACCGCCTCACGCACCGACACCGCAAACACAGCCGAAGTCGGCAACGGCATCGGCCACACCGCAAGCCGGACGTCCAACGGCGATGCCGTTCCGACGCTGCGCATCCCGTTGGTCCGCCGCATCCGCCAGCCTTTCCTCGGCGATTGGGCGCTGCCCGGCGGCGACCTGCAAGGCGGGCGATCCCTTGAATACGCAGCCGAAAAAGCCTTGCGATCCACCACCAGCCTGCACCCGCAGTATCTCGAGCAGCTGTACACTTTCGGCGATCCAAGCCGCTCGCACGGCGGACTGCCGATGGTATCCATCGTGTACTGGGCGCTGATTGGCGAAACCGAGGCGAAGGATTTCCGCGAAGCCCAGAACGTGCGCTGGTTCCCCGTGAACCAGTTGCCGCCATTGGCCTTCGATCACAAGGACATCATCGAATACGCGCTGACCCGTGTGCGCAACAAAATCGAATATTCGGATATCGCGACTCGCCTAGTCGGCAGCGAATTCACGCTCAGCCAGCTGCGCAACGTATATGAGGCGATTTACGGCAGGAAGCTTGACGCGCCGAATTTCCGCCGGCGGATGCTCTCGACCGGCATGGTCGAGCCAACCGGTGAAAAACTCGCCCGAGGCGCGCACCGACCGGCCTGCCTGTACCGGTACGTCGCCCACGCGGGAACCGGAAAATCCACAAAACCTGCAAAACCTGCGAAACCTGTGAAATCCGGGCAGCCGGGACATACCGGCGATACCGGCACAGCGCACGGTACAACAGCGACCCCAAGGTAACCCGCCCACCACGCCATACTTCACAGCACTCCAACTAACCTGTTTCGCTGCGAACGGCAGAACAACACCGCCCGCGGCACCACTGAAAGGAACATCATGACATCCGTAGACGCAATTATCGAACGGCTCGGCGCGACCCGCACCTGTGATGCCGGCCTGACGAAGGACCCGTGGGCCTTCGACACCACCAAACCGTCGTACGGCCCGGGTGCCAGCGCGCTCGACATGATCCCGCGCAATGCCCCGCGCCAGCAGCCCCTCGGCAAGGAGTACACGGAGGCAAGCGACGAGGAACTCCAGGAGCGCATCATCGACGCGAAACACAAGCTGGGTAGCAAACTGCTGATTCTCGGCCACTTCTACCAGCGTGACGAAATCATTGTGCACGCCGATTATGTGGGAGACTCGTTCCAGCTGTCCAAGAACGCCGCCACCCGCCCGGAAGCCGACAACATCGTCTTCTGCGGCGTGCATTTCATGACCGAGACCGCGGATATCCTCTCAACCCAACGCCAGAACGTGATTCTGCCGAATATGTCCGCAGGCTGCTCAATGGCCGACATGGCCAATATCGACCAGGTGACCGACTGCTGGGAGCAGCTGACCGATATCTGCGGGAGCACTCCGGACGCTGATGGCAAGCAGCAGATCATCCCGGTCACCTATATGAACTCTTCGGCCGCGCTCAAGGCGTTCTGCGGACGCAACGGCGGTATCGTGTGCACGAGCTCCAACGCGCGCGCCGTGCTTGAATGGGCGTTCGAACGCGGCAAGCGCGTGCTGTTCTTCCCCGACCAGCACCTGGGCCGCAACACCGCGCTGGCCATGGGCATGAGCCTCGACCAGATGCCGCTGTGGGATCCGTTCAAGGCGAACGGCGGAGCCACACCCGAGCAGTACGCGAATGCGAAGATGATCCTGTGGAAGGGCTTCTGCTCCGTGCATCAGCGCTTCACCGTCGAGCAAATCGAACGCGCCCGCAAGGCCTACCCCGGCGTCAAGGTCATTGTGCACCCCGAATGCTCGATGGACGTGGTCAACGCCGCCGACGGCACCGGTTCGACCGCCTACATCGTCAAGGAGATCGAGAACGCGCCAGCCGGTAGCGCCATCGCCGTGGGCACCGAAATCAACCTTGTCAACCGGCTCGCCGCCCAGCACCCGGATAAAACCGTGTTCTGCTTGGATCCGGTCGTCTGCCCGTGCTCCACGATGTACCGCATCCACCCCGCGTACCTCGCGTGGGCGTTGGAGAACCTGGTGGACGGCAAGGTCGTCAACAAGATCGTCGTGGACCCGCAGACCGCGAGCGAAGCGAAGATCGCGCTCGACCGCATGCTGCGCGTCCACCCGTGATCCTGCGGCGGCACAGCTGATTTCATTTCCGGCCTCGGCCGACGGGCGGCGGGATCGCACGTATTGCACGTTGCGGCCCCATACCCTTGCCGGATGGGCCGGTCATGCCCGAAATTCAACGGGAATATACGAATCGTAGGCAATCATGACCTCATTGACCCAAGACAACGCCAAAACCACGCCTTTCGGGGAGACGTCAGACATGTCCAACACACCGGGCACCCCGACCATCGCCGTCATCGGCGCGGGTATCGCCGGATTGAGCGCCGCGCTCGCCGTTGCGAACGGCGACCCGGATTCCGGTCTGCCCGGTCAGGACGTGACACTCATCACGAAAACCGATTTGGTTGAATCGAACACATACCACGCGCAGGGCGGTATCGCCGCAGCGATCTTCCCCGATGACGACCCGAAACTGCACGCGCAGGACACACTCGCCGCAGGCGCAGGCCTATGCGAACCGAAGGCCGTGGATATTCTCACCCGTGAAGGCGCCGAACAGGTGCGCCGGCTCATCGCCGCCGGCGTGCGCTTCGACAAGCATCCGGACGGCACGTTGCTGCGCGGATTGGAGGCCGCGCACAGCCGCAGCCGCGTCGTACACGCGGGCGGGGATGCGACCGGCAAGATCGTCGAGCTTGATGTCAGTGCCATCGCACGCAACACGCCGCATATCCACATCATCGAGCATGCCTTCGTCGTGGATTTGGTCACTGAATCGGTTGATGCGCACTCCCCGGCTGCGTCTGAGGCACAGGCAGCAGGCGTTACCCGCGTGATTCGCGGTATCCGCCTGTTCGATACCACCACCGGAGAACTACGCACCCTGGCGGCACACCGCGTAATTCTCGCAACCGGCGGGGCCGGCCGGCTCTACCCGTACACCACGAATCCACAGGTCGCTACCGGCGACGGTCTGGCCGCTGCCTGGCGCGCTGGGGCCCATGTCGCTGACCTCGAGTTCTACCAATTCCACCCCACCGCACTCGGCGTGGGCGAGCACTTCCTGATTTCCGAAGCGGTCCGCGGCGAGGGCGCGATCCTGCTCAACGAACGCGGCGAACGGTATATGACCGCAATCGATCCGCGTGCAGAACTCGCCCCGCGTGACGTGGTCGCTCGCGAGAACTTCCGCCAGATGATGGCCCAAGGCGGGCGTCCGGTACTGCTGGATGCGACGGCCATCGGGCGGAAGATGGGCTTGGACCAGGCCGGACTCGCCGCATTTCTCGCCCACCGCTTCCCCACCATCGACGCCTACACCCGTTCGATGGGCTTTGATTGGAGCCGCGAACCGATTCCTGTCACCCCGGCGGCACACTACTGGATGGGCGGCATCCGCACCGATTTGTGGGCGCGCACCAGCATCCGCGGCCTGTATGCGGCCGGCGAATGCGCGAGAACGGGTGTGCAAGGCGCGAACCGCCTTGCCTCTAACTCGCTGCTCGAAGGGTTGGCGTACGGCCGCCGCGCAGGTCTAGCCGCGTTGCGCGACAGCGAGGACACCGTCTGGAACCCCCAGCCGCTGCTGGGCAGCGCGGCGAACGCGCAGACCCACGAAAACACCGAACCGCAGACGCTTGCCATGCCAAGCCCCGACACCCAAGCCGAACCTAGCGCCAAACCCGCCGATGTGCGCGACACCATCGAGCAGACCATGTGGCGCGGCGTCGGCGTGCTTCGCGATGCCGACGGCCTGCGCCACGCCCACAGCCGTCTGACCGGCCTTGTCAAGCAGACGCAGGCACAGGCGCAAGCTGCACTGTCGAAGACATCCATGACGGTCAAGAAGCCCAAGACCGATGCGACCGCCACCGCGACCGCACTCGCACCCGGCGATATTGCGGACACCGTGACCGCATTGGAAAACCGCAATCTCGCCGCTATCGGCCTGGTCGCCGCCACCGCGGCTCTGGCCCGCACTGAATCGCGCGGCGCCCACGCCCGCACCGATTTCCCGGACACCGACAGCGTCCAGGCCTGCTCGCGGCCGTTCATCCGCGGCTGATGTCCGGCACAACCCCGATATCGGCCTGATTCCTGCACAGCCACGCTCGGACACCATGAGTGAAAGTGATTGCCTCATTGCAACCGCTTTCACTCATGGTGTCCCGACAGGCAACCACCCTCGCCACACAGTTGCACTCGTATGCAAGATTGGAGAACCAGCTATGCTCACCCGTCTGGTCATTGAAGACGCGGTCCGCCGCGCGCTGATGGAGGACGCGCCGACCGGGGACATCACCGCCGCGACAACCATCCCCACCGATGAAACGGCGACCGCCATGCTGAGCGCCCGTGAAAACGGCGTATTCAGCGGTGCGGAGGTATTCACCGCCGCCTTCCACGAGGTAGACCCCGGCATCCAAGTCACCATGCGCATCAAGGACGGCGAACGCTTCACCGCCGGCGACATACTCGCCACCATCCACGGCAATGCACGCGGCATGCTGACCGCCGAACGCGTCGCCCTGAACTTCACCCAGCGCATGAGCGGCATCGCCACGATGACCCGAGCATTCGTTGACGCCGTGGATGCGGCACCCGGCTCGCACGCCCGTATCGCGGACACGCGCAAAACCGTGCCAGGGTTGAGGCCCTTCGACAAGTACGCGGTTGTCTGCGGCGGCGGGCGCAACCACCGCTATGGCCTGTCCGACGCGGTGATGGTCAAGGATAATCACATCGCCGCCATGCAGGCCGCAGGACTCGACCTCACGGCCGGCATCAAGCATATTCGTGACCAAGTAGGCCACACCACGCATATTGAGGTGGAAGTCGACCAGCTTGACCAAATTCCGGCAGTGCTCGAAGGTGGCGCGGATACCATCATGCTGGACAATTTCTCGCTCGAGGACACGCGCAAAGGCGTCACCATGATCGCGGGCCGGGCGATTGTTGAGGCCTCCGGCACCATGACTTTGGAACGCGTCCCGCAAGTCGCCTCGACCGGCGTGGACGTGATTTCCGTCGGTGCGCTCACCCATTCCGTGCGCGCAATCGACCTCGGATTGGATTGGGCATGACCGGGCAGAACGCAACCAGCCAAGACACGCAAACCCAGGAGTCGCAAGCCGTTCAATCGGACAGCCCGGAACGTGAACTGTACCTTGACGCCGCCGCATCCGACGCCGTGCCCGCCAGCGTGATTGAGGCGATGACCCCCTTCCTGACCGAAGGATACGGCAATCCGTCCAGCGTCCATGCGAGCGGCAAAACGGCGGCGCGCGCCCTTGATGCGGCACGCGCGTCCTTCGCCACCGATCTGGGCGCGCACGCCGGCGACGTGATTTTCACTTCGGGCGGTACCGAGGCGGATAATCTCGCCGTCAAGGGCATCGCGCTCGCCCAGATCAGGCGCGAACGGGAGACGAGAGCAGCAGCGGCATCGGCATCAACGCCGGCACGGGCGTTCACACCCGCATCCGCATCCCCGCACTCCCCCGCCCATCGCATCCTCATCTCGGCGGTGGAGCACCCGGCCGTCGCGCAATCAGCGCAATGGCTGCATGATTTCTTCGATTTCGAGGTGGTGCGCATTCCGGTCGACACTCAGGCCCATATCGACCTTAACGTACTTTCCCGCGAGGCCCAGAAGGGTGCGACCCTGGCATGCATCATGATGGCGAACAATGAGGTGGGCACGATTGAGCCGGTGAGCCGCGCGGTACGCATCTGCCATGATGCCGCAGTGCCCGTCCATGTGGACGCTGTGCAGGCAGCAGGCACAATTCCCGTGGATTTCCGAGGTCTTGACGCCGACACGCTCGCGGTGTCCGGACACAAATTCGGCGCGCCGAAAGGCTTGGGCGCACTGCTCCCCCGTAGCCGCGTGGCCATCGAGCCGATTGTCAGCGGCGGCGGGCAGGAACGTGGTCTGCGCTCGGGCACGCCGAATGTTGCGGGAGCAATCGCACTGGCGGTCGCGCTCCATGAGGCATGCGCGGGAATGGAGGAACGCAACGCTCCTCTGGCCGCGTCGCGTGACGCCCTGATCAAGGCTATCTGCGAGGCGGTTCCGGGAGCCACACTCACTGGCGATCCGGTCAATCGCTTGCCCGGCCATGCGTCATTCACCTTCCCGAATGTCAATGGCGAGGCGCTGCTCGTCGATTTGGACGCGCGTGGCATTGAAGTGTCTTCGGGTTCGGCATGCGCCATTGGACGTCACGAAGCCCCCGGCACGCTGCTGGCCATGGGGTTGAGCGAAACGGAAGCGAAATCCGCGTTGCGATTCTCATTCCGGGAGCCGCTGCACCACACGGATATCCGTCGCATCGCGCAGGCGCTACGTGCATCCATGACCGCTCTGCACGCGATGTGACAACGGTTGCAGGCAGTTCGTCCGTAAGTGGCTACCTTCCGCACGTAGCTACATTCGCTGGCACACGACCGGCGGCGGTTACTCCCGCCGATGTAAACGGTTGCAGACCACATAGCCACAGACATACAGACATACAGTTGCGGGTGGTACCAGCGCCTCTTGTCTCTGGTACCACCCGCAGATTTCGCGACCATGGCAGCAACCGTGGCGGATCAGTTGACCGCATCCGCCTCTGATGTGCCGGTCTCCCCTTCGTCAGCGGGACCACTCGCGTTACGCATCGCGGCGCGATATTGCGCGAGCCACGGGCCAATTTTCGCTTCCACACCGGAATTTCTCGGCTGATAATATTCGGTGTCCTCGATACCCATCGGCATGTACTGCTGAGCTACAAATCCACCGTGTTCCAATGGGTTGATATAGCCCATGCCATTGCCCGCGGCACGATGGTCGGCATCCGTAGGGTTGCGCAGGTGCAGCGGCACAATGCCGAGCCTGCCGTCCTTGATGTCCTTCTGGGCGGCGTTCGCAGCGTTCAAAACAGCATCTGACTTCGGGGACACGGCGATTTGGATGATTGCTTCCATCAGGGGCACGCGCGCGTCCGGCATGCCGACCATCTCGACCGCCTGGGCTGCGGCGACCGCGGTCTGCAACACCTGTGGCTGGGCAAGTCCGACATCTTGCGCGGCGGAAACCACGACGCGCCGAGCGATGAACATCGGATCCTCACCCGCGCCGAGCATGCGTGTCGCCCAATACACGGCGGCATCCGGATTCGAACCGCGCATTGATTTGACGAGCGCGCTGGCCATATCGTAATGGTCATCGACGCTGTAGGAAGGAATGTTGTCGATGACGCTGCGCACATCGTCAGACGTGACAATCGCGACCTGACTGGGCGTCGCCTGACTTGCGGCACGGGAAGCAGCCGCCTCAAGCGTGGTGAGCGCATGACGCGCGTCGCCGCCGCTGCTGAGAACAATCAGCTTGCGCGCTTCCGGATCCAAGGTGACCGAGCCGCCAAGACCGTCCGGCGAGGCGACCGCCCTGTCCACGATCCTGTTGAGGCCGTCAACACCAAGCTGATGCAGATGCACGATGATGCAACGGCTGAGCAACGCCGGAGCAAGCGTGCTGGACGGCGCTTCCGTGGTGGCGGCGACGAAGGTGACGAGACGCTTTTCCACCGCAGGTAGCAGAATGTCCTGTTCTTCGCGCGAATACCGGTGGATTTCGTCGATGAACAGCACGGTTTCCTTACCGCGGCGCTTCAACCGTTCGGCGGCAGACAGCGAGTTTCGCAGCTCTTCGACACGCGCATTGACGGCGGACAGCTCAATGAAACGCCGATGCGACTCCTCTGCGATTAGATGCGCAATCGTGGTCTTGCCCGTTCCCGGAGGACCGTACAGCAGGGCGGCGCCGGGGACGACCACGGATTGCGAGGTTGTCGGGGAAGCCATCAGACGTAACGGTGCGCCCGGGGCGAGCACCTGGTCCTGGCCGATGACATCGTCAAGCCGCTTGGGGCGCATACGGTCGGCCAACGGGCGCAGCATCACATTGTCACTTGCAGGGGTGCCGGGTACGGCAGCCGTCACACGACCGGCCGTCGGCATGCCGGCAATCGGCGCGTTCATGCCGGTGGTATCCATACCGGCGGGGTTGGTGCCGGCGGGATTCATGCCGGCAGGATGCATGCCTGAGAATTGCAAACCAAGATCCACGGTCTCTCCATAATCATTCGCGCGTGCGCTCGTGCCAGGGCTCTCTCAATCCCATATATGCGACAACGAGCCGGATGTTATTGTAACGACAACGCACGAAAAACGCAGCGCCGTTTCTTCGCTCGGGATAACGCGGGCTATTGCGCAACGACCGCGGGCCATCCGCAGGCGCCATGGGAACATCCGCGTCACGGCACCCACGGCGTCCACAGAGCCAATCGGCATCAATCGGATCGAAAAACACTCGGCGGCAGAGCACAATGCCCACCATGCAAGCATTGCTCACACGATGGGCATTGGCGAGTGACGCGCAATCGCGACCGCGCATTCAGTGCGTCAGATGGCGGGCACGTCGGTCACCGATCCACTGGATAATCTGGACCAACACAATCAGAATGACCACAATGACCAGCAACACACCGGTTTCATAGCGGTTGTAGCCGTACTGGATGGCCATGTCGCCGATACCGCCCGCTCCTATGGTGCCGACCATCGCAGAGGCGCCAATCAGCGAGATAATCATGAGCACCACGCCGCGCACAAAACTCGGACGCGCCTGCGGCAGCACCGCACCCGTAAGCACTTGCCTTGTGGTAGCCCCGGTGGACAGGCACGCCTCGATGATGCCGTCATCGACCTCCGAGAACGCGCTTTCGCTTATTCGCGCGAAATACGGGACCGCAGACACAGACAGTGCGATTGCACCGCCGGTCGGCGTGTATGGGTCGCCGATCAGGGCCTGAACCACCGGAATCAGCACGACCAGCAGAATCAGGAACGGCAGGGAGCGAATCGCGTTCACAATGAAGCCGACCACGCTGTTAAGCACATGATTGGGGTGGAACAGCCGGTTTTCCGTCAGGTACAGCAGCAGGCCAACCAGTGAGCCGAGCACCACGCCGACCACACCGGAGATCACCACCATGTACGCAGTGTCGATAAGCGCCTGTGGCAGGTGCTCCTGCAGAATCTGCCATGTGGAATCCATAATCACTCCTCCCCTTGCTGGCCATCGCCGTACGCCGGTCGGGCGAGCCGTTCACGATTGAGTTCGCGATAGCTGTACACGTGCGCTTTCAAGGTATCCAACGCGGCGGCGAGCGCTTCGGCCGGCCCGTCGACCAGCACGATAAGCGTGCCGATCGGCTTGGGACCGAAGTATTCGACATCCCCATGCAGCACGTTGATACTGACCCCATACTTTCGAGTGACGTCCGAAATCAGTGGTTCCAACGCCCCGTCACCCCGGTAGCGCAGTTCCACGATCGTGCCCGCTGGCAGCGAAGGCGCCAGCTGCGGCGGAATCGCAATGCCGAGATAGCGGTCAACCAGGGATTTGGTGGTCGGATGCTTCGGCGCGCTGAACACGTCGAAGGTCTCACCCTGCTCAACAATCACGCCGTTTTCCATAACGGCCACATGGTCGAAAATCTGCTTGGCAACATCAAGCTGGTGGGTGATGAACACGATGGTGATGCCGAGCTCAACGTTGATGCGTTTGAGCAGCGCGAGGATCTCCTCGGTGGTTTCGAGGTCGAGTGCGCTGGTCGCCTCATCGCACAGCAGGATTTCCGGGTTGTTGGCGAGCGCCCGCGCGATGGCGACACGCTGCTTCTGCCCGCCGGACAGACTTGACGGGTAACTGTCGATTTTGCTGTCAAGGCCGACGAGTTTGAGCAGTTCGACGGTCCGTTCGTGCCATGCGGCTTTGTCGACGCCCCCAGCTTTGAGTGCGAACACGATGTTCGCTCCCACGGTGATGTTGTTAATCAGGTTGAAGCTTTGGAAGACAAAACCGATATTCCTCCGCAATTTTCGGAGCTCTTCGCCGGTTGCGCCGGTGATGTCCGAGCCGTCGATGAGCACGCGGCCCTGCGTGGGGCGTTCAAGCAGGTTGATGGTGCGCACGAGGGTGCTTTTGCCTGCTCCCGAGAATCCTACGATGCCGAAGATCTCGCCTTGTTCGATTGTGAGACTGACTCCGCGCACCGCTTCTACGGTATTGTGCCGCTCATGGAAGGTGACGTGGACGTCCTGCAGTTCGATGATGCTCACGGGGCCTCACGCCTTCCAGCTTGCCGGCTTGCCGAAGTCCTTGAACTCGCTCTTGGCGATGGCGTCCTTGTACTCCTGGCTGGTGAGCAGCGCCTTGACTTTCTTGGCGAAGTCGCTGTTCTTGTCCTTGGTGCGCACGACGAAGACCTCCATCACGCCGCTGGTCTGCTTCTCAAGGGCGAGTGCACTGGACGGCTTGAGATTCGCAGCCCACGAGTAGTTGCCGGGAACGAGCGCGAAATCGACGTTGTCGAGGGAGCGCACAAGCTGGGCGGCGTCGAGGGTCTTGAACTTCAAGTTCTTCGGGTTGCTCTTCACGTCGTCGATAGTCGCCTTGGTCGCGTCGACTTCACCGTCCAGCGTGACGAGCTTGTTCTGCTCGAGCACACCGAGGGAACGAGCGAGATTGCTGGCGTCGTTCGCGATGGCAACCGTGGCGCCGTCCGGGATTTCACTGAGCTTCTTGTACTTGTTCGAGTAGATGCCCAGGCCGAGGGTCGGGGTCTGACCGAGCGAAGTGAGGTCGAGGTGGTTGTCGGCGGTGAACTTCTTCAAATAGTTGCCGTGCTGGAACAGGTTGGCCTGGATACTGCCGGAGGCGAGCGCCTTGTTGGGCTGCACGTAGTCGGTGAATTCCTTGGTGGTCAGCTCATACCCGTCGTCCTTAAGCAGCGGCGCGAACACGTTCTTGACCATGTCGCCGTATGGACCGGGGCAGACGCCGACAACGATTTTCGTGGTCCTGCCCTTGGTGGAGTCGAGGCTGGCGGTCGAGGCGTTGCTCGAGCCGCATGCGCCGAGACCGGCGGCCAGCATGATGCCGGCGGCCGTTGCTGCGATGAGTTTCCTACTGGTGTTCCACACGGTGCGTACTGACATTGCTCTCTCTCCTTGAATCACCCGGGCTGCGCCCGGACGGTTTGCTGTCGGTTTCGCCGCGCTCCCCTGCCAACGGTGTTCCGGCTGGTTGAGCGGCGTTGGTTGTAATGTACGACCGCATTGGGCGGGATGTGCCGGCGTGGCTATCAGCTGTGATTATGGCGCACGCCCCAAGCGCGTTCGAGAGGTCGAGATCCTTGATATTTCGCGGTTTTCCAAGATTGTCTCCCGGATATTGATTCTCTTTTGACGTCGTTATCGACATCGGCGATCCCCATGGTGCCTTGCACTGATATTGTGCGAAAATCGGCCGGAAATACCACGGTGCGGCCGGGTTGTCCGGTCGCACCGTGGTTGGTTGGGTTTGTCGGTTTTCTGTCGGTTTCGTCGGGTTTGCCAGGTTTGCCAGGTTCGTCGGATTGTTTTATGACGAACATGCCGGCGATACCGGGACGCGCGGCGATACCGGGACGCGACGTCTGTTACTTGAGGCTCGCCTCCTCGGCGGCGATGACATCGGGATGGTGGATGGCAAACGCGCGTTCCGCCAGATGCAGCTCGTCGGTGACGAACTCGTGCAGCTTGCACACATACCCATGCTCGCGTCCGATACGCGCGATGTAGCCGTTGATGTAGTCGACCTCGGTCGGCCGGCCCTTGGTCAGGTCCTGGTACATGGACGGGAAATGCAGCGGATGGGCCACGCCGGCGGTGTGCAGAATCGTCTTGACTTCCGATTCACGGGTCCCCAGCAGTTTAATGCCCGCGTGTTCGGCCGCACTGTAAGCCTCGTCCACGAGCTCTTCGGTCATGCGTTTGGCCACGTCCGAACCTTCGAATTCGCCGAAACGGATGAGGAACATGGTGCACAGGGTGTTGAGCACCGAGTTGAACACGATTTTCGCCATGCACATGCCAAGGAAGTTGTCCACAATCGTCGGGTTGAGGGTCGCGGCCTTGAAATCGTCGAATATCTGCTGTTCCTCAGGACTGACGGTCGTCTGGTTTTCGTCGTAGCAGCACATGTTCATCGCTTTCGCGTGGGCGCCGCCGGTGAAGTTCACGTCGCCGGGCCCGTAGACGACGGCGCCGATCAGGGCCGTTCCGCCGATGATATGGTCCTTGGGGAAGTATTCGGCGAGTTTTTCGAAATGCCCGTACCCGTTCATTGCAGAGAACACATACTGCCGGTCATTGAACAGGTGGGCACAACGCTTGAGTACGCCGTCGAGCTGCATCTGCTTGACGAATACAATCCACACGTCCGGGTCACCTTGATACTCCTCCGGGTAGTAGACGCTGATTGGCACGAGGTGACGGTCCTTCTCGTCCTGCGAACAGTAGACGCCGCCTTGTTCACGGATTTTCTCGACATTCGGACGCCACGTATCGATGAAGTCGACGTCTTTGCCGGCGAATTCCTGGAGCAGAACGCCATACTGCGTGCCCATGCCGCCGGCGCCGATGATTGCGTATTTCATTTGGTTTCCTCTCTGGGCTGTCGGTTGTATTGATTGGTTTGTCGGATGATTACAGGGGCTCGAGCCGAATGCGCGGATGCGGGCGGCGGACCGTGGCGGCCAAAGTCATCAAGCACGTCACCAAGCGTCGCCGCGCGCGTCACGGATACGGTGTGCCGCCAGGGTCAACGTCTCCTGCGGCATAAGCAGGCTGAATCGCACGTATCCGGCGCCGGTCGGGCCGAAATCGGAACCGGCGATCACCGCCACGCCGGCCTGATTGATAAGCCACTGGGCAAAAGCCTGATCATCACCGCCGGGGACCGGCATCCAGGCGAACAGGCCGCCATGCGAGTCAGTCAGATGCAGTCCCGCCTCGGCAAGCCCGTCACGCAGGGCGAGATACCGGCGGTGATACCGGTCGGCGAGTACGCGGACCGTCGACTGGTCGCTGTTCAACCCCGCCGCACCCGCGTCCTGCACAATCGAGGACACCAGCAGACTGGTCTGCGCGTGCACGGATTTCACCGCGGCCATGAGTTGAGCGTTGCCGGCCACGAAACCGCCACGCCAGCCGGCAATCATGTACATCTTTGACAGCGAACACAATTCCAGCGACACGTCAAGGGCTCCCGGAGTGCTCAACAGGCTGATCGGCGGCTGCTCGTCATAACCGATGCCGGCATAGGCGAAATCGTTGACGATAACGACATGATGCTCCTTGCCTATGCGCACCGCCGTTTCGAACAGTTCCCGGGTCGCCACGGCGCCGGTCGGATTGTTCGGATAGTTGAGAATGAGCAGTTTCGCCTCGTCCCAGATCTCGTCCGGCACCGCATCGAGATCCGGTAGGAATCCGCGCTCCGGGCTGGTTGCAATCGTGTACACCCGACCTTGCGCCACTGCGGTTGCCCCCTCGTACTGCGGGTAATACGGGCCGACCAGCGCCACAAGATCGCCAGCGTTGACGAGGGTTTGGATGACGGCGCTGATGCCGACGGACGCGCCCGCAGTCGCTAGCAGCTGAGTGGCCGGGTCGAGGGTCACGCCGAATTCACGCTGATACCAGCCGGCCGCCGCCTTGAGGAAGGCCGGTTTGCCGTTGAATGACGGGTATTTGAAATCGGCGGGATCCCGGGCGGCCTGGGCGACCGCATCAATCATGAACTGCGGCGGCTGACCGTCCGGATTGCCTTGGCTCAGGTCGATGATGTCATGGCCGGCGATCCGATATTTGGCGACCCGCGCGTTGGCCGCGGCAAACGGATTCGCCGGGATGCCACGCACTCGATCGGCGATGTTCGTGGTGATGTCTTGTGCTGTTGTTGCCGTCGCTGTTGTTGCCGTTGTCTGTGTCATTGCGCCCACTCCTCTCGCGAGTTCCGCTCACACGGACGTTACCGGGTGGAAAGCCCGATTCCCGCCATGTGCCGTCTTGCCCTGTATGGTATGCAATCACGATTGCGCGGCGGAAACGCCTTGTCGGCTATTGCCGTTATCTATGCCGCACTATCAGACGCCGTGTTGTACGACGCTGTTCTGGACGACGGTGTTGTTGGTAGCGGCGTTGCGAGCGGCAGTGTCGCGCGATGACACCTGTGATATTGTCCTGCGACTTTGTTCTGGGCGGCAGTGTTACGAAACAGCGGTGTCTTGCGACATTGTTCTGAGCAACGGACCGATTGGCTGCCTCCAACGTATGCGGCCGCATACGCAAGTCGGCGCAACCAAACCGGACGCCGCCTCCCGGACCGGCACCCAGCCACGCCACGCATGCCCAGACATACGCAAACCGGCACGCCCCAATCCCCTGTCCCAAATCACCGCAAGAAACAGCACGCCACGCATGTCTTGGGACACACAACTTGACGCTTGTCCGCTTCACCGCGCAAACTTCCGTCGTAACGACAAGTCCTGCATGCCGCCGCATACGCGACATGACAAATCAAGCTACGCCAGCCCCATCTCTCGCCCGGCATGCCCCGTCATTTGTCTGCGCAAGTATGTCAGGACATGCGGAACATGCCGAACCTCTCTCTCCGCCGCTGATTCCCGACAGCGACAACCAGCCTGTGTATACCTCGGCATACGTACTCCGTCAATCATCCGCACCGCCACGGGCAGCCCCGCCAATCGGGAGGCATCATCATTCGTTCAGGCGGTGCTCGTAAGGTGTGATTCAACGACTGGACCAAAGGAGCATCGATGGCAGAGCACACCACCACACCCGCAGATATCGCATCAAGCACGTCCGGCATCGCAACGGCAGCGACCGCAGCGACGGCGGCAACCGCACCAGCACCGGCACCGGCACCGGCACCGGCACCGTACACGGCACCTGAACGCCCGATTAATGTGGCGATTCTCGGCGCAGGACGTATCGCCCAGAAAATGGCGACCACCCTCACCCTGATGGCGCAAGACCCGACGTACCGCGCGTATGCCAAACCATACGCCGTCGCCTCCCGCGACCAGGCGCGCGCAGACGAATTCGCGGCGCAGTACGGCATTCCGGTGGCATACGGGTCATACGCGCAGATGCTGGATGACCCAGAAGTCGACCTCGTGTACATCGCGACCCCACATTCGCTGCACGCCGGGCAGGCGATTGCGTGTATGGAGGCGGGCAAGCATGTGCTGGTGGAGAAAGCGTTCACGGTCAACGCCGAGCAGGCGCAACATGTGATTGATGTGTCCCGGCAGACCGGACGGCTGTGCGCGGAGGCGATTTGGACGCGGTACATGCCGTCGCGTGCAATGATTCGCCGGCTGGTCGAGGACGGCACCATCGGCGATGTGTGCGCGCTCAGTGCGAACCTGAGCTACCCGACCACGCACAAGCAGCGGATCATCGACCCGGAGCTTGCAGGCGGTGCGTTGCTTGATGTCGGCGTGTATCCGTTGAATTTCATCGATATGGCAATCGGCGGTGACGGCGACGGACGCAGCATCGCCCGCATGGAGACCGCGATGATCCCGTACAAAACAGGCGTGGATGCGCAGAGCACGACGACATTGTTCTACGATGACGGCGTGATGGCGGTGAGCACCTGCTCGCTGCTTGCCGTTTCCGACCGCGATGGGGCGATTTGGGGCACGGACGGATACCTCATGTGTCGCAACGTGAACAATGTGGAGCGCATCGACGTGTATGACAAGGATCACGCGCTGACTCGCAGCATCCCCGTGCCCGCGCAGCTGACCGGCTACGAGTACGAGGTCGCCGCCTGTGCCAGTGCCATCGCCGCCGGATCGACCGAATGCCCGGACATGCCGCACGCCGACACCCTGCGGATGATGCAGCTGCTCGATCAGATCCGCGAGCGCTGGGGGCTGCGGTACCCGTGTGAGTGAGGTGGGGTGCCGAACGGAGCGACACACGCAACGACACGCACTCCATCTGATTGCAGGCCGTTGTATCCTGGGCCCTGACTGTGATTATCATGGGAGGAGCAGCAGCGTGGAGCACAACGAACCGTCAGCACCGCATGCGGCACCGCAATCGTCGCAACCAGAAGCATCAGGTCGTCTGATCCGGGTCGTCGGCGCGGCAATCATGCGCGATGGCGCCATCCTGTGCGCCCAACGCGGCGACGGCAGATCCCTGGCCGGCTACTGGGAGTTCCCTGGAGGCAAGATCGAAGCCCACGAAACCCCACAGCAGGCGCTTGAACGTGAGATCGAGGAAGAGCTGCGCTGCGGGGTCACGGTCGGGCGTAAGCTGTGCACCACGCAGTACGCTTACGATTTCGGCACCATCGAGTTGACGACGTTCCTGTGCCATCTTGTGCACGGCGAGCCGCACCTGACCGAACATCGCGAGGTTCGTTGGCTTTCCCCCGATCATCTGCACGAGCTTAACTGGGCGCATGCCGACAGGGAAGCCGTCGGATTGTTGGCCAGCATGGCGCCTACCGTCGATGCAGTCTACGATTCCCCGGAGGCACGGCAATCATGACCACCATGCCCACGCCGAACATGTCCGGACGATTCTCGGCGGAACCCGCAGACTCCAGCATTATCGCCGATACCACGCAACGGCTGATCGCCGGATCGCTGCGCTCGGGATTCATCACCGCAGACACCCACGCAGACGAACGATATGTTCCCCAGCTGATCGCCAACCAAGGCGGCAGAACCATGGAGGATGCGCTGATCCACGAGCTGGACAACAGCAACGGCTTCTCCATGTCCGTCGCTTTCGTCACGCAATCGGTGATCCAGACACTCAAACAGCATTTCCTGAATTTCCAAGATCACAATCATGCCCACGCCGGCAGCATCATCACCTCGACCTACAACTATTTCAATTCGCCGCAAGCATTCCGCGAGCTCAACGAGCTGCAACGGACGGCAGGCATCGACGTACGCGTATGGGAACGTCCCGATGCCGGCGGACGGCCCAACCCCGATCCATCTCGCAACAATTACCATCCCAAAGGCTATGTGTTCCGCCATACCGTGAATGGCAAGGACGCATACACGGTGTATATCGGCAGCTCGAACCTGACCGAAAACGCCCTGAGAAACAATCGCGAGTGGAACCTTCGCGTCCCCTCCTTGCATGATGGCCGGTTCGCGCAGGAGCTCAGCCAGGAAATCGAACTGCAACGGGAACAATCCGTGCCGCTTGACGACGCATGGATCGAGGCATACGAAAAGGAATTCGAACACAACGCCCCGCTGCTGGCATCCTCGCGCAGATCGACGGGATCAGATCCCGCACTGCCTGATGACATGCAACCCGGCAAGCCGGTCGAACCAAACGCAATGCAACGCGAAGCGCTGGCCAGCCTCCGCCATCTGCGAGCGCAGGGCGAAACCCGTGCCATTGTGATCTCCGCGACCGGTACCGGCAAGACCTACCTGTCAGCGTTTGATGTGAAACAATGTCATCCCAAGCGGATGCTGTACTTGGTACACCGCCAGGAAATCCTCACCAAAGCGATGGAATCATACCAGCGCGTGCTGGGTTGCCCGGATAACCAGCTCGGCCTGTATACCGGCACCGACAAAGACGGCGCTGATCGAAAGTACGTATTCTCCACCGTGCAGACCATGGCGCAGCAGTCCGTCCTCGGCAACTTCCCTGCGGATGCGTTCGACTATATCCTCATCGATGAGGCGCATCATGCCGCGGCCGACACATATAAGCGAATCATCGACCATTTCACACCGAAATTCCTGCTCGGCATGACCGCAACCCCGGAACGCAACGACAGCGGGAATATCTTCGATCTGTTCGGCAACAACATCGCCTATGAGATCCGTCTCCAGCGGGCGCTTGAAGAGGACATGCTCTGCCCATTCCACTACTACGGGGTCAGCGAGTTCATCACTGAGACCGCGGAAGGACTGCCCGACACCGGTGTGAGCATGGAACACACGAACGACAAGGATCGAGCGGCACTACGCAGGTGGGTCAACGAACTGACCGCCGACAACCGCGTCAGCTACATCATCGACAAGCTGCGTATCTATGGTCAGGCAGGCGAACCGGTCAAAGGCATCGTATTCTGTAGCCGGGTCGAGGAAGCCGAGATTCTCGCGGAGAAGTTCACCCACATCATCAACGAACATGCGGAACGCCCATACCGGACCGCATGTCTAACAGGAGCCAGCAAGCCGAAAGAGCGCGAGCAGGTGGAACAAGCGCTGCAAGACGGCGAGCTTGATTACATTTTCACCGTCGACCTGTTCAATGAAGGCATCGACATCCCCGCAACCAACCAAATCGTGATGCTACGACAGACACAATCCAGCATCATATTCACCCAGCAGCTCGGCCGAGGCCTACGCAAATACCCAGGAAAATCATCAGTCGTCGTCGTGGATTTCATCGGCAATTACGCCAACAACTATCTCATCCCGATCGCCCTGTACGGCAACAGCGGCGACCGTGACCGCGTACGCAAGAACCTCAACAACCAAGCGCCGGGCTTATGCTCGATCAGCTTCGATCCCATCGCCCGCAAGCGCGTGCTTGATGCGATCGATCATGCCGACCTGTCCGACATGAGAAAACTCAGCGAACAATACCGGGAACTACGTCGCGAATTGAACCGGATCCCCATGCTCATGGATATCACGGCACGTGACACATCGCTTGTGTACACGATGGCCTGCAAATCGAAGAACTATCTGGCCTTCGTCCGTTCACGCGAACGTAGTCTCAACACCAAGAACGATGATCCAGATACGCGATTCCGGATCGAAACAACAACCTCGGTCGAAGACGGAATGCTGACCATGCTGACCGACACGCAGCTGCGCGGCTTGCGGCCACACGAGCTGGTGGCGTTGACGGCGCTCGCCGGAATCGAGATGCCGTATGCCGTACGGGATATGGTTGGCGATCAAGCCGACGTTCTCTCGCAGGCAGACCGCGTGGATGCCTTGGATGCCCCGACCTTGCATCATCTGATTATCCGCCTGTTTCCTGATTGCAACGGCGATATCGTGCAATGCGAATCGGCGTTGCGGGTACTCGACTATTCGTATTTCACCAGTGCAAACCGGGAGCGTTTCGGCGGCGTGCCGATGGTTGAACTGTCCGGGGATGGTGGAGCACGTCTGTCGTCCCGGCTGCGAGCCTCCTTGCAAGAAAACGCGACATTCCGCCAGTTCTTTGCGGACACCGTGCAGGCAGGACTGGCACAATGCGTCGGACGGTATGAAGAAACCCGTGTCACCGCAAGCAAACAGGGCCTGTCGCTGTCTGCCGTGTTCGACCACGGGTTCATTGTCGGGGAAAAGTATTCACTGTTTGATGTGATGCGGATGTGCGGCTGGAGCAACGAGCAGGTTCCCCAGAATGTGGGCGGCTACCGTTACGACGCGAGTACGGGGACCATGCCGATTTTCATCAAATACGAGTCAAGCCAGTATCAGGACCGGTTCATTGACGACCAAGACATCGAGTGGTTCAGCAAGAACAACCGTTCCTTGCAATCGCCCGAATTCCAGTGGATCCGTGAGACCGGCAGCGAACCATGGCAGGAGTCGCACTTCGTACCGGTGTTCATCCGTAGGAAGGTCGAAACGAAAGAGACGACGTACTACTATGTCGGCCGCGCCGCCTCGATCGAGGACTCGCACGAGGAAATCAATCGCGGCGTGAACAAGGACGGCGAAGAAATCCAGCAGCGCGTAGTGGTCTCCAACCTGCACCTGACCCACCCCGTGCCACCGGATCTGCTACGCCACCTCACAGGTGATTCGGAGCAGTGATGCCGGTCTTGCCGTTCGAATCTTCCTTCAAGCGGCGACCCGTCATTCCCCCACCGCATACGCATACGAATCCTCGAAGAACGCGCGCTCGAGCCGTGCGACTTCGGGGAATACGGCGGCTTCCGGGCCGTCGACGCTCGCATACCGGTTCACCAGCTCGATGAGATTGCCCACCCAGCGGCGAAACAGCTCGCCCTCATGCAGCTCCACCCAACCGCGGTGCGCCGGCACCTGCTGGACGACACCCGCATCCACCGTGCGCTTGGCCCACGCCAGATACAGCCATTCCATCGCGCACATCAGACACAACAGCTGCGCGAAACTGCCGGTCGCGGCAATCTGGTCGAGATACGCGCAATATTCGCGGTTCGCCGGGGTTTGCGGCACACTCGCCTGCAGCCGCTCATCCACCCCATAAAGGAACCGCAGGAAATACGGCTTCTCCCGGTCGGCGAAGAACTCGGCCTGCCGGTTGAGCATGTCACGAATCTCCTGCGTCGGCGCCTGCGCGGTCAGACGTTCCAACGTCGGCTGCATGAAGAACGTGAAATCCTGGACCAGATAGCTGATTAGCACACTGTCAGGCAGGGTGTCATCCAGCAGTTCGTTGACGAACCGCGAATTGATCGCTGCACACCAGTCCTCGGCTGCCGCCATGTAGAACGCGTCGGCCACACTGCCGGGTGTCGCCCCGAGAAACGCGTAATCGCCGCTCTTGCTGGCCGGCGCGAGTGGAACGTGCTCGGCCGCGGGTTCACACGATGCTGCTGATTTCACAGATGCGCCGGACTTACCCGACTCGCTGGACTTACCGGTTTGAGCAGACTTACCGGTTTGAGTAATGGTTGACACAGTTGCCGCTTCAGAAGCATTATTCGATTGAATAGACGATGATGCCGTCATGGCAGTTCCTTTCCTTCGCCGGTATTACCCGGACAGGTTCACAGGGTCAGCGCCTTGCGCGCACTCTCAGCCGCGGACCCGCCGCAGCTCCCCTAGGTTGCCCAGCCACCCTACCTCAGCCACCCGGACATACGACCGTACAGACAAAAAGCACGCAAGCCCGCCGCCGCCACACGCAACCGGCATCACTTCACCGGACTACACCCAGCTGATATCCGCTGCGTCGCTCTGCAAGTTTCTATAGTACGGTATAGAAAGTCGACAGATTTCACGACTTTCTATATCACATAGAAAGCTGTTCGTCTGAGATATTCCACACCAGTCGAAGCCCACGCTCCGCCACACCACCGAGGACACCATGACCGATATCGCTTCCGAACTTCCGCAGCACACGCCAGCCTCGCCGTCAACGCCGGCACAAACGCCAGCTCAAGCGCCGGCACCCACAGCGGCCGCAGTCGCAAGGGTTTCACTGCCGCCATCCGGCTCGCTGCGCCGCGCGCCGCACGTGCACGCCACCACCCTTGCCGGAGCACACCGACTGATGCGTCGCGCCGACCGCGAGGTACGTTCCCCGCAGCAAATCAAGGATATTCTCGACTCGTGCGAAGTCGTGCGCATCGCCTACCAGGACGCCGAGGGCCTGACCATCGTGCCGATGAATTTCGGATATCAATTCACTCTGGAACGATTCCCCCACCCCGAAAACGACCTTCCGGTCAGCTTGTCGGCGGACGGGACACCGCTACCGCCGGATTTCGGCGAGCTTCGGATTTTCCTGCATTCGGCGCATGAGGGACGCAAAATCGATGCGATTCGCGCTGCAGGCAACGCGCTTCAGGTCGCTTTCGAACTTGACTGCGACCATCAGGTGCATGAAGGCCGCACACCCTGCAACTGGTCGGCATCCTTCCGCTCGATTGTCGGCACGGGCACCGCGACGGTGATCACAGATCTAGACGAGAAAATCGCCGCCATGCAAGCCCTGATGAGCAAGCAGGCCGGTATGGATCACATGCCGTTCACCGCGCAGCAAATGATGAGCGTCACGGTCTGGCAAATCGTGTCCACTAGTTTTACCGGCAAAATCCACACCGTTCCGCGCCCACACGGCGGCAAGTGACGGCCCTTTTCGCGGGCGGGTGGCCGCGGATACAAACGCAACCGACGGCTGCTGAACATCATTCGGGCCAACTGTGCGCGAATACACCGCCGTCTCGGAAATCTTGCGTGAGATAGTCATATAACAACAAACTCCCGCATCGGCGCGATTCCAGCGTCCGGCAGATGAAGACGTATCGGCCAGACGCCGCGCCCCAACCTACGCAACCACACGCAGATACGCCGCCAACCCAGCCAAGTCGCCCAAGATACCAACACAACCGCAAGTCCCCGCATGCTCCACAACACAGGACCCGGCAGAAACACGCCCATCTTCCGGACGCCGGCATCCAGCCCACACAGGAACCCACAGATCGCCGGCCAATTCCAACACCCTGCACCAGAAGCCGGCACAACCGCAAGTTCCCGAATAACCCGCGGCACAGGAACCGGCAGATACAAGCGTATCCGCCGGACGCCGGAACGCGGACCCCACAGCAACCTGCAGATACGAGCGCAACTGACAGTACTCGCTCGCAAAAAGCCGAGCACCCAGCCAGCGCGGCAACTCACCCGAGCAGCGCGAGCAGGTCGTCCTTGGTAAGCCGGCTGATGGCGCTGCCACCGGTCGTCGAGGCGTCATCCACGAACTTCGCCGCAAGATCGGACTTCGTACGCTGCAGGTTGATGATGCGCTCCTCGATTGTGTCCTTCGCCACAATCTGGTACACGTTCACATCCTGCGTCTGCCCGATGCGATGCGCACGGTCGGTCGCCTGGTTCTGCGCTGCGGCATTCCACCACGGGTCGGCATGCACAACCACGCAGGCACCGGTCAGGTTGAGACCCGTATTGCCGGCCTTGAGCGAAATGAGGAACACCGGGGTGTCGTCCTTGTTGAACTGGTTGACCAGCTCAAGCCGCTTCTTCTTCGGGGTTCCGCCGGTGATCACGTCATAGTCGATGCCGTTCTTGTGCAACCGCTTGCCGATCAGATGCAGATAACTGGTGAACTGCGAGAAAATCAGCATCTTCCGACCCGCATCACGGGAGGATTCCACCAGCTCCTCGATGGCGTCAAGCTTGGCGGATTTCTTCCCGGCGTTCTCGTATACCAACCGCGGATCGCAGCAAATCTGCCGCAACCTGGTCAGCTGGGCAAGCGCCTTGATTTTCTCGGCGCCGGAATCGAAGTTCGTATCTCTGTTGATGGAAGCGCGCAACCGCTGCTCGAGCGCCGCATACAGTTTGCGCTGCTCGCCCTCCAGCTGGACGGTGATGACGTTTTCAATCTTGTCGGGCAGGTCGCCGAGTACGTCCTTCTTGAGACGGCGCAGAATGAACGGGCCGACAAACACCTGCAATCTGCGCTGCGCGATGGCGTCACCGCTGAGAATCGGCATTTCGAATCGACCGCGGAAATGCTTATAGCTGCCGAGCATCCCGGGCATGAGGAAATCGAAAATGCTCCACAATTCGGACAGTCGGTTCTCAATCGGCGTGCCGGTGAGCGCGAACCGATGCTTGGCCTGGATCGAACGCACCGCCTGCGAGGATTTCGTCGCGTGGTTCTTCACATATTGTGCCTCATCCAACGCCATGCACGTGAAGTTGATATCACGATAATCATCGATATCGCGCCGCAGCAGATCATATGAAGTGACGAGCAGGTCATAATCGCGTGCACTGGCAAGAATCGCCCGACGTTCGTCCTTGCTTCCCGCGAGCGCAGCGACGTGCAGTTCCGGCGTGAATTTCTCCGCCTCAGCGGCCCAGTTATAGACCAGAGAGGCCGGGCAGACAATCAGGTTCGGTCCGTTCTTGCGTGATTCGTCCAGCCGACTGAGCAGCATGGCGAGCATCTGCACGGTTTTGCCCAGACCCATTTCATCCGCGAGAATACCGCCGAAGCCCTTGTCGCACACCGCGTTGAGCCACCTGAAGCCCTCCGCCTGATAAGGACGAAGCACGGATTTCAGGCTTTCCGGCACCTCGTAGCGGTTCGGGTCGATGACCTTGAGGTTCTCGACATACTGGTAGAACCGCTGGTCCTTGCCCTCATCATCGGTTTGTCCATCAAGATAGAAGGCTTGGAATGCCGGCACGTCCACGGCTCCATCGGCGAACTCGTCTCGGTCGATGCCCAGATCGTCGGCGACGGTGTCAAGCTTGCTGGTGTCCATACTGGCCAAGTTGACGAACCGTCCGTCGCGCAGACGATGGAACCGTTTGCGCTGGCGGTAGCTGTTGAGTAGCTGCGGCACTTCGTCAGGGTCGACTTCGTCGGCGATCGGCGAGATTTCCACCAAGTCGGAACGCATGGACAAACCGATTTTGATGACCGGCGACGGCATGGACGTCACCCCATCGAACGCCGGTGTTGAGTACACGGTCCCCAGTCCGCGCAATACCGGCAGTCCTTCGGTCAGCAGACGGTAGATTCCCTCGTCGTCGTCTTCGGATAGCCGCGCAACCGGGCCATCCGGGCGCGGGAAATAATGCAGCAGCGCTTCGACCACGAGTCGTTCGGTCGTCGTGTCGCGCATCACGCCGTCATGCGCGCCGTTGCCGTTGAAGATATGGAACCGGCGATCGCCGTACCGTGCTTGGGCATCGCATGTGATGCCATCGCGGTCGCGGTCGAAATACAGTTCGATATTGCATGGCTGCTGGATGGTGGCCAGCAGTTTCACCGGAATATCAGCGATCAGGCCGTGCAAGGGTTCTGGCCGATTATGCTGCGGGTCGCTGCGCGGATTGGTGCCGCCCGGCGTGCCGTATGCGGCAGGCCCGGTCAGCTCGTCCGACGCCGGCGTCTCATGTGTTGTCTCGTCATGCGGATTGCCGGCGGAACCGTCGGTATCGGTGGCATCTGCGAGGCCCGCGGGACCGGTGATATCGTCGTCATCATCCGTTTCCTGCTGCACCGGCACACCGTCAATCGCGCCGACCGTCAGCTGCGGAAGTACCGTGCGGCTGAACGTGTTCAAATCACGGGGGCTCACGTACTGCTCAGTCTCGCGGTCCTCCCCGCACAACGCCATCGCGAGCTGTTCACGCCGCGCCAACTGCGGAGAACACCGGAAAATCATCGGCAGGCCGTCGGCGCTCGACGAGTACCATTCGCGGTTCGCCCCAATCGCGGAGCCAACAATCACATACGAGGAAGGGTGTCCGTCAATCATCGCAATCACGCGGGCGGTATGCGAAATCGTGTATCCGCCATCGGCCTCGGGGGTGATGCGCAACCCGAAATCAGGGTCGGCCCCGACGACACGCATGGCTCGCGCGTTGGCGAAAGTCGTGCTGAACCCCACCACGCCCACGGCTTCCCCGGTATCGACGAACAAGCCGAGCAGCTCCGCCAATTCGTCGTCGGCCACCGCGTATCCATCACCTGACGCACTATGCGGGAACGAATAGAACATCGCGTTGCTCAGGCTTTCCCTGACCTGCACGGCACGATCGAGAATGTCAAGCATCTTGCGGGACTGCGCGTCGAAGGTGTCGCGGGTATGGACGAACGCGAGCTTCTGCCCGTACTGGAAGTACTCCTGGTTGCGCACCGAATCAAGCAACTGGGGAATGCTGTTGACGACATAGCTGAGTCTAAGCGAGGGGACGTTGAGTTTAAGCCGGATCGAAGCCCCAGATACCCGCGCGGATTTCGCAAACGCAAGTTCCAGATGCACGCTGCCGATCGGCAGATGGCGACTGCTTTGCACAGATGTCGGCACCCCGCCGTTCTTCTCCGCGGCGTTGACCTGCTTAAGCAATTCAAGCTGCCGGTTTTTCGCGTCATCGGCTTGGCGGCGCTCCTCGCTGAACATGAAGCGCTCCAGCAGCGGGGACGTAGTGCGATGCTGGCGTCCACCACGGGAAGAGGCGTCCCCCTTGACGGTGAACGACGAGGAATCCTCGTTGTATGCGATGATCAACGCCAGCACATGCTTGCAAATGCCGCCGAATCTGCTGAACGCCGGGCAGGTGCATGACGAATCGGTGAAATCCGAGCGATCCTCGTCAATATGCGTGCTCACATCGTAATCGCTCAGGAAGTTCTCAGTGCTGTGGACCGTCGCGTGAAGCGTTTCTCCGTCATCCGTGTAGGTGCATGTGAAATCACGCATCCGGTTGCTGGAAAGGACGTCAAACGCACGATAATACGCAGATCCCCCTCGCCGCTTCAGCTTGGATTCAGGAACGACCTCATCGCGCGCGCCATACGAGGAACCGGGTTCTGCGCCGAAATCACGAGGCGCGTCATACCCGCTGCCGCCTCGTCCCCCATATACCGATGCATGCCAGTCCATGACCACCATCCTTCATCAAGCACTCGTTCCATCGTAACGCAAGACGGGCGGGAACACACATCGGTATTCCCGCCCGTCTCACCGCTCAGCGATGCTTCTTGCCACCGGCATGTTTATTCCCGGAATGATACTTCCCCGCCGGCTCTGATTTCTTCGAAGCCTTGGTTTTTTTGCCATGCTTCGCGCTGACGAACCTCACATCATCGCGGTGCTTATTGCCGCCATGACGCCAACCACCGGAACGCTGGCCGAACTCGCGTTCGCGACGCTGCTTGCGATTGTGTGAGCCCTCATCATATGACGAGATACGACGGCCGGAATGGCGTTGCGGCATCTCGCCGTCGCGGAACGACCGGCCGAAATCGCGCATATCATCATCGCGACGCCCGGCACCGCGATCGAAACGGTTCTTGCCGTGCTTGCCGTGTTTGTTGCCGAAATCGACCTGACCCAGATCCCAGCCCTCGACAACAGGCGCGACCTCGCTTACCAGCTCAAGCAGTTCAGGAGACTCAGGGGTGACTGCGACCGGCTTCGCGTCAATACCCGCGTTGCGGAACAGACGATGCGAGGACTGGCGCTGGTTCGGCAGCACGAGCGTGACCACGTCACCATGTTCGCCGGCGCGCGCGGTACGGCCGGAACGATGGAGGAAGGACTTCGGGTCGGCCGGCGGTTCGGTCTGGATCACCAGCGCGACATCGCTGACGTCGATGCCTCGCGCGGCGACATCCGTGGCGACCAGGACACGCACGAACCCACGCTCGAACGCGGCGAGATGATGGTCGCGCTGCTTTTGCGACAGATTGCCCTGCAAATCGACCGCAGGAATGCCGTGCTTGACGAGCTTCTCGGCGAGTTCCTTGGCCTGGTACTTGGTACGGGTGAAGATGATACGCTTGTCCTTGCCGCTGGCGAGCGCACGAATCACCTCAGGCTTGTCGTCCTTGGTGACCTTGAACACATGCTGGGTGAGCGTGTCGACCTGGGCGTCGGCGGCATCGACCGCGTGGACCTTTGGCTCATGCAGGAATTCGTCCACAAGCTTGTCGACACCGTGGTCGAGGGTCGCGGAGAACAGCATGCGCTGGCCGTCAGGGGCGACCTGGGCAAGCAGTTTCTCAACCGAAGGAAGGAAGCCCATATCGGCCATTTCATCGGCTTCGTCAAGCACCGCGACACGCACGGATTCAAGGCTGAGCAGCTTCTGGTTGAGCAGATCCTCGAGACGCCCAGGGCAGGCAACCACAATCTGGGCGCCGCGACGCAGACCGTCAACCTGACGGCCTTGGCGCACACCGCCGTAGATGGTGACGGTACGCATGCCGTACACCTCGGCAAGAGGCCTGATGACTTCGTCAATCTGGTTGACCAGCTCTCTGGTCGGTGCGAGCACGAGTGCGCGCGGGTGGGGCAGCATGGCTTTCTTGCGCGCGTCCTTGTCGCCACTGTTCTTTATGGCGTTGAAATCGCGAATCGCGTCATCGGCGTCGCTGGACTGCGCGAGACGGGCGATCAGCGGGATGGAGAACGCGAGGGTCTTGCCGGAACCGGTCTGGCCTCGGCCGAGAATATCGCGTCCGGCAAGGGAATCCGGCAGGGTGTCCGCCTGGATGGGGAACGCCGTGGTTTTGCCGTCGCGTTCGAGCGCATCGACCAGTTCGCGCGGAACCCCCAGTTCGGCGAAGGTGCGAGGCGGCTCGTCGCGGTGTGCGGCGGAATCGGCCGCGGCGGCCTCTGCAGCCGCGACGTATTTGCTCTCGTGAAGTTCTTCTTCGATGTTCTGGTTCTTGAAGGAGGAGTTCTTGCCGTCACGGCGGTCGAAGCGCTTACCGCCCTTGCGCCCGCCCTTGCCGTGATGTTTGAAGGAATCGCCATGCCACTTGTTGTCGTGCTTATGGACATGCTGAGAGGATTTGGAATCAGTCACTATGTTCTTTCGATCGTAAGTCGGTCGCTCACGCGACCCAGCCGCACTCCCGCGGCGTTATTCAGACAATTTAGTCTATCGCGAGGTGTCGAATTCGACGCGCGGCTGGGCACGATGGTTCAAGCGGCGGGGCGGCAGTGGGTTACATCGATGACAGCGGTGGCGACGGGGTGAAGGCGGGGTTGAACGCAAAACGGTGTGAAAGCGGGGTGGTGTACGCAGGTCGGTGAACGCGGGAGGTGGACGTTGGCCGGAAATCTGGAGCGCAGTCCACAATCAGTAAGTCTTGATGGACAGGTCGATGGTCAGGGCAATGCCGGCGATCACCGCGGCGATGCGCATGATGCGAGCAGGGATTTTCCGGGTGATCGGCGGGGCGATGTAGCTGCCGGCGAAGCAGCCGAGGCACATCACGATGGCCAACGGCCAATCGACGACGCCTCGCACGATAAACACCACGGATGCGCTCATATTCGCGCCCCACCCGATCAGGGTTTTCAGCGCGTTGACCTGATGGAACGGTCCGATGCCGGCGGCGTCAAGCACCGCAAGGACCAACGTGCCCGCGCCGGCTCCGAAATAGCCGCTGTAGATTGCGCAGCATGACACGCCAAGCCAGACCCACCACGGGTCTTCGGAGAGCGGCTCGGTTTGTGTACGGACGAGCGGGCGGGAACGCCGCTTCCCTGTATTGCCGTCCGGCGATGCCTCATTCAGTCCCAGCTGGACAACTTGCGCCTGTGCTGCCGCGGCGGCCTGCCTGGCTTCGGCGCGTCCGCGCGGATTGAGAGCGATCGCGGCGCTGCTCAGGGCAATCAGCGACGGGACAACGAATTCGAAAACCTTCGGGTCGAGTTCAAGCAGCAGCAACGCCCCCAGGATGCCGCCGACCACGCCAATCGACACGTAAATCGCGGCCCTGAGATGCAATCCATGCAACTCCTTGCGCGCACCGAGCGCACCGCCGAATCCCGTGCCCAGCACGCCGACCGTGTTCGACGCGTTGGCGAGGACGGGCGGCACTCCCAGCGCCAACAGTGCAGGGTAGGAAATCAGCGATGATGCGCCCACGGCGTACCCCACGAAGCCAGCGCCGACACCGGCAAGCGCCACCAACAGCAGGGTGAGTACCGAGTATCCAGCAATCATGATGTACCTCACCTCCGCGGGCGCAACGGCAATGTGAATGCCGGTGTTGCCGTATTTCCGAGTGTTTGCAACTGACAGACGCGAATCCGGAATCGTCGAGCCCAGTCGATTGATCGTCCCGCCAATCGCAAGTCCTGTTCATCCAAGTCCTGTCAATCGATAGTCTCGTCTATCGCAAGTCCCGACGAAGGATAATCCCGTCAATCGCATGTCCCGCCGATTGATAGTACGAGGAAGGCGAGGAGGCGTCCACTTTCCCGTCCAAGATACGAACGGCAGCGACGGGCCGGAGATGACCGCAATGTCGCACATCGGTTAGATACCGGCCCATCAGACTCTCCGAACCACCTAAATCTGTCCGCCATGCAACCACCAATCGCACAACTCGCCGAAACCCGATGCCCACCCGCGCGCCCCGTCATCGACCCGCCCGCTGTAGACCGTATACGCCATAATGGAAGGGTTATTGTGACCGATTACATTCCATATGCACCCGCGTGGTGCACATCAGGAGAACGGAACAACTTTGGCTGAGTTTATTTATCAAATGATCAAGGCGCGCAAGGCCTACGGCGACCGGGTCATCCTCGACGACGTGACCTTGAGCTTCCTGCCCGGCGCGAAGATCGGCGTGGTGGGCCCCAACGGCATGGGCAAGTCCACGCTGCTGCGCATCATGGCCGGTCTCGACACCGTCTCAAACGGCGAAGCGACCCTCACCCCGGGCTACACGGTCGGCATCCTCCAGCAGGATCCGCCGCTCGACGAAGACAAGACCGTCGGCGAGAACATCAAGATGGCATTCGGTCCGATTGCCGAGAAGGTTGAGCGCTTCAACCAAATCGGCGAGGAAATGGCGAATCCCGACGCCGATTACGACGCCCTCATGGAGGAAATGGGCAAGCTGCAGACCGAAATCGACGCCGCCAACGGCTGGGATCTCGACTCCCAACTTGAGCAGGCGATGGACGCGTTGCAGTGCCCCGACCCCGACACCCCGGTCAGCGTGTGCTCCGGTGGCGAGCGCCGTCGTGTCGCCCTGTGCCGTCTGCTGCTTGAAGCCCCCGACCTGCTGCTGCTCGACGAACCCACCAACCATCTGGACGCCGAATCGATTTTGTGGCTCGAACAGTTCCTGCACCAGTACAAGGGCGCCGTCATCGCTGTCACCCACGACCGCTACTTCATGGACAACGTGGCCGAATGGATTTGCGAAGTCGACCGCGGCCACCTGTACCCGTACAAGGGCAACTACTCCACGTATCTGGAGACGAAAGCCAAGCGTATGGAAATCCAGGGCGCCAAGGACGCCAAGCTCGCCAAGCGTCTGAAGAACGAGCTCGACTGGGTGCGCTCCTCGCCGAAGGCCCGTCAGGCCAAGAACAAGGCGCGTCTCGAGCGCTACGACCAGATGGAAGAGGAGGCACGCAACTCCAAGAAGCTTGACTTCTCCGAAATCCAGATCCCGCCGGGGCCGCGTCTGGGCTCGCAGGTGCTGGAAGCCGAACATATTCACAAGGCGTTCGGCGACCGCGTGCTCATCGACGATCTGAGCTTCACGCTGCCGCGTAACGGCATCGTCGGCGTGATCGGCCCGAACGGCGTGGGCAAGTCCACCCTGTTCAAGACAATCGTCGGTCTGGAGCCGCTCACTTCAGGCAAGCTCGCCATCGGCGACACCGTCAAGATCTCCTACGTCGACCAGAACCGTGCAGGCCTCGATCCGAACAAGAACCTGTGGGAGGCCGTCTCCGGTGGGCTTGACTTCATCGAGGTCGGCGGCGTGGAAGTACCCACCCGCGCCTATGTGGCAAGCTTCGGGTTCAAAGGCTCCGACCAGCAGAAGCTCGTGAGCATGCTCTCGGGCGGCGAGCGCAACCGCCTGAATCTGGCGCTGACGCTCAAGCAGGGCGGCAATCTGCTGCTGCTCGACGAGCCGACCAACGACCTTGATGTCGAAACGCTGGAAAGCCTGGAAAATGCTCTCCTCGAATTCCCCGGCTGCGCTGTGGTCATCTCCCACGACCGCTGGTTCCTCGACCGCATCGCCACGCATATCCTCGCGTGGGAGGGCACCGACGAGAATCCGGCGCACTGGTACTGGTTCGAAGGCAACTTCCAGGCGTATGAGGAGAACAAGGTCGCACGCCTCGGCGAGGACGCGGCACGGCCCCATCGTCTGCATCGCAAGCTGACCCGCTAGTACTCGCAAACCCGCGGATCCGCAGTATCACTGTGTCGTGCAGTCATCGGAAAGCCTCCCTGCCGATTATCATGGGCGGGGAGGCTTCCGCGTATTCCGGCATCAGTTCATCACCCTGTCACCGAACATTCATCCGGCGCCATACCACGTTTACACATATGAGGGCGAATCGAATCGCACCGGAAATACACGACTGCTGTACTAGGTGCCAACACACGGCACGTGCGTAGCATGCGGATTTCGTGGCTATGCGCTGGTTCTTCTGCGAAATCCGAAGGTCTTCCGTTGAACGGATTAGACTACACCATGCGGCGCATGACGCCGACCGAATACGCACTCACCGCACTGGCCGGCGGGCATGCAGAAAAGAGCGACTATGACGCACGATGAATCAATGACGCCGCTGAGGCATCTGGTGAAGGTGCTGCAGCTTGGCACCCCTTCCCCGCATCGGGACCATACCTACATCAATGGGGAAAGCCTGTATTTCCCCACGGGGCGCGTCTATGGCGGCCAGGTGATCGCGCAGTCCGTCATTGCCGCGGCGAAAACCGTGCCCGGCGGACGTCTGCCCCATTCCATCCACGGGTATTTCATCGCCGCCGGCGATATTCACCAGGATGTGCTCTTCGATGTGGAAACCTTGCGTGACGGGCATTCCTTCTCGTCTAGGCGCGTCAATGTCACGCAGGCGCAGGGGCCGATTCTCACCGCCATCGCGAGCTTCCAGGAAACCGGCCAACGGGGTGTCGAATTCGCCGATCCGATGCCGGCCGATGTGCCGGGTCCAGAAGGACTGACCAGCGCCAAACAACTGATGGAACCGTATGCGGAAAAGTCTCCGTTCGCTGATTTCTACGCCAGCAAATCCCCATTCGACATCCGTCATGTGACGCCGACCATCATGTTGGGCGCCGACCACAAGTCCGCAAACCGGGACAGCGGCCGTCAGATGGTGTGGATGAAGGCGGATGGGACCGCAGACGTGCCGCAGGTGATGCATCGGGCGATGCTGGCGCTCGGCTGCGACCAGATCATGATGGAGCCGGTGCTGCGGCGGGCAGGGCTGAGCATTTCGACACCGGGGATTTCCTATGCGTCCATCGACCATTCGATGTGGTGGTATCGGGATATCGACATCAACCAGTGGCATTTGTATGTGCAGGATACGCCGACCGCCGCTCATGGGCGTGGGCTGGCGCTCGCGAAGGTGTATTCGCGCGACGGCGAACTGGTCGCGGTGATGGCGCAGGAAGCCATGATCCGCGTCCCCGACAAGACCCTCGAAACCTTGCAATCCGGCAGCGAAACCAGCAACACCCCGGCGTAGCCGGTTCGTTTTCCCAAACTGGCTACGCAAAACCCGGCCCCAGCGTCACCGGTTTGGGGACACTCACAAACTGGTGACAGAAAACCGGGCGCAAGCGTCACCAGTTTGGGAAACACATAGTTTGGGAGAACCACCAACCTTCTGCCGACGCTGACGACGCACTCACCGTCGGCAGAAGCGGCACGCACACTAGCTGCGTTTGGCGACGCCGCCACGGGCGAGCTGACGCTGTTGACGCTGGCGCTCCTTGATTTTCGGGTTCTCCGGCCCCTCATCGGGCGGCAACTGACAGAACCACTCGCTGATGATGCCGATGATCATGTCAATCAAGCTGACCGCCGCCGCGATAGCGCATTCGCGAATCGCCCCCGCATAATACGGCGCATCGCTGTGTGGCAACGCGATGATCAACTGCACCCCGTACCAGCCAAGCAAAAACGCCGCAGCAAGCCCCAGCGCCTTCGACAGGATCAGCGTGTTGACCGCACGCTCGGGATCAAGCCTGCGCGTACGTTTCTTCGGATCAGTCCGCGCGTAGATACGCACCTGGATCGCCAACCCCAGCACCACCAGTCCCATGACCAGCATGACCACCGACACCACAATCGGCGCACCAAGCATGTCAAACTGGATGTTTTCCGCGACTTTCGTCACACCCACACTGAGCAGACAGCCTGCCAGCACCGCAATCGCGTACTGCCACCACGGGGTTCTTCGCATGATCATCAATCTCCTTGCGTATCGGGATTCCCTAGGTTGTCCGCTTGTGCAACCATCCAATCGTCACAGACGACCTCCACACTGTGCGCGTCTGGGGTATTGTGCGCAAGTTCGGTGACCTTGCCGCCATGCGGGCCGGCGAGCCGCGCGTCGCAATCGACCTGAGCCCACGGCACAAGCACAAAAGCACGCTGCCACGCCCGTGGATGTGGCAACGTCAACGTCGGGTCGTCGCACACCATGCCGTCAACATCGATGATATCAATGTCAAGCGGCCGTGATGCCCAATGCTGGCCGTGGTCGCGGCCGGCGCTTTGCTCAATATCGTGGATCGTCTGCAGCAGCTCCCGCGGTCTGCGCGTGGTGGATGCCAGCACGATGGCGTTGAGGAAATCCGGCGTATTCTGCGGCATTCCCCACGCCTTGGTGCGATACAGCGACGACACGCCGGTGATCTGCGTGCCCTCGATCGCATCAAGCTGCCGGACGGCGTCGCGCAACACCCCGGTGATGGCAGCGGCATTTCCGCCCTGGTTCGCACCGAGAGACAACACGACGTGGTGGATGCTCCGGGCGCTGCCCTCATGCTGATCGCCGCAATCCTCACAATCGCCGACCGCGACATCATCGTCCGCTGGCGCAGTTAGACAATCCTCGGCATCCCTGGTGATGGTCACGCTCACATCAGTGAAGGGCACGGTGATCGGCGCATGCGGCTTATGAACGGTGACCGTGACCCGCCTGACCCGCTCAAATGCGAGCAACGCGTCGGCGATACGCTGGGCGAGCCGTTCGATCAGGTCGACATGCTCCCCTTCGATGATCCCAACGATCGCCTTCGCCGCCCGGCCATAATCCACCGTGTCATCGAGCGCGTCAGACCGGCCGGCAGCGTTGAGATCAAGCTCGATTGCCGCATCGACGATGAACGGCTGAGGCCGCGTATGCTCATGCTCCAGCACGCCATGCGTACCTTGCGCACGGATTCCTGTGAGCGTGATGGTATCCATGTGCGCAGCTCCTTTCCAAATAACGAATGCCGCATTCAGCCCAAGTTCAGCACGCAATCAGCCCACATCACGCGTTGGCGTAGATCCGCCACATGGTGCCCATCGTGACGGCGGCCAGCGATTTGGCGACATCATGGACACGCACAGCCCACGCGCCATGTTCGGCGCACATGGCGGACAATGCGGCGGTCGCATCATCCCGCGCCGCCATATTTCCGGCGTCAATCCCCGCATCAGCGAGGAAACGCTTGCGAGACGCGCCGATCAGTACCGGATACCCGCTCGCGCGCAAGGTATCCAAGCCGACAAGCAAGGGGAAATTATGCGCCGCGCGCGGCTTGGAGAACCCCAGCCCAGGATCGATGATGATCTGTTCCGGCCTGACTCCGGCGGCCAGCACATCATCGACCTGTCTGAGCAGCTCCTCACGGACATCGTGCATGACACCGCCCGCGTACACGGAGGTATCGGCATCCGGGGTCGCGCCCTGCGAGCCCGAAAGCCAGCCGCGCCAATGCTGGACGATATACAGACAGTCGTGTTCGGCGACCACCTGCGGAATCTGTGGATCCAAACGGCCGCCTGACACATCGTTGATAATCGACGCGCCCGCTTCCAAAGCCGCTTCTGCCACACTGGCGCGGGTGGTGTCGATGGACAGCGGCACGCCGGTGTCTGCAAGCGCATGAACAGCACCGAGCACGCGATTGAGCTCGTCCTGTTCGCTGACACGTTTGGCGCCGGGACGGGTGGATTCTGCGCCGATATCGATGATCTGCGCCCCCGCCTTAGCCAATGCATGACCGTGCTCGGCGGCGGCTTGGGGATCAAGCCACTTGCCTCCGTCCGAGAATGAATCTTCGGTGATATTGAGCACGCCCATCACCATGGTGTTGGGGGCATCGTGCAACGCCTGCAATGCTTGGTCCATGTGTTGTCTTCTTTCCGTGTTCACCGCTGCGAGAAGATCAGGCTCATCGCTTCGGCTCTGGTCGTCGGGTTCTTCATGATTCCGCGAACCGCCGATGTCGTGGTGCGGGCTTGGGATTTTTTCACGCCCCGCATGGACATGCACAAGTGCTCGCACTCCGTGACCACGATGACACCGCGCGCATCCGCATACTCCATAAGCGCGTCCGCAATCTGCTGGGTGAGCCGTTCCTGGACTTGCGGGCGGCGCGCGTACACGTCCACCAGCCGCGCGAGTTTGCTCAGCCCGACAACTGCCCCGTGCGAAGGGATATAGCCGACGTGCGCGACGCCGTGAAACGGGAGCAGATGATGTTCGCACACCGAATACAGTTCGATATCGCGTACTAGAACCATTTCATCGGTGTCCACCGGGAATCGCTTCTCCAAGACCTGCTGCGGATTGCTGTGCAGACCCGCGAACAGCTCATGCGAAGCGCGGGCAATCCGATCGGGAGTGTCGAGCAGGCCATCGCGATCCGGGTCTTCGCCGATTGCTTTGAGATACATCCTCACGGCGGTGCGGATTGCGGCATCGTCAATGCCATCATCGGGTGTGCCTTGCTGATGAGCCGCGCATGGGGCACCGGCCGCTCCGGTCGCAGCGGCAGTAGCAATCTGACTGGCTTGACCGGCTTGACGGTTCGTTTCGTCCGTGCTGTTCATTGCATTCCTCCTAGAATCCAGCTGTCCGACAACAGCCCTACTTGAGTCGCGTCCGGAGCGAGCGCCAACAGGTAGGACAGCGGGTCGCCGTCAAAGCTGGCATCCGGCTCAATATCCATCCACGGAGCGAGGATCGACGCCTTGGTTTTCGCTTCCTGCCAGCCGACCTGTTCATGCCGGCCGCCCTCGGCATCAGAGCGCATGGTCACCGCATGCAATGCAAGCGTGTCGCGATGCTTGTCGTTGATGGAAGCCAGCAGGTGGCTGAGTGCGGCAAGGTCCAGCCGCGTATCGACAAGCACCACCGCTGACATCGAATCTGGGCCGTCGATGGCGCTAACGTGGTACAGCGGCGAGATTCCGGTCACTTGGTTGCCGGGCACACTGTCCAAAGCGACAACTGCGGCGCGCATCAGGTGTTCCCCGTCCCCGCTGCCACCGCGCATGGCGATTACGGCATGGGAAGGTTGCTGCACCGGCACTTGCGTGGGATTGGCATGCCCGCTTGGGACGCCGGATTGGCTGGCGCTGTGTCGTCCGCCATCTGACGGGTTGCCGGCGTACGCATCGCCGTCGCTCTCACTGCGGTCTTGCCTCGGCACTAATCCGCTCGCCTGCGCCGCCGGTGTAGCGCCGACACGGCTGTCATCGTCCGCCATACGATGAACATTCACAACGATTTCGTCGATGTCCGCCCCGTGCGGGTGCCCGGCATGAAGCACGACATCGACCGAGTGGACCCTGTGGGACAGCAGCACCGCCTGCGCGATGCGTCCTGCAATCGTTTCCACCAGCGCACACTCGTATGCGCCGGCCGCCATGACCTGCCGCACCCGATCGGTCAGCTGGGCGTAATCCACGGTTTGTGTGATGTCATCGGCGGCGATGGCTTCCCGCAAATCAAGCGTGACCGTGACATCGGCACGCAAATCACGCCACCGCGGCGCATCATCATGCCCAGAACAAGCGGACGGGGATCCGCCCTGCCCTGCGGCGGCGCGAATCCCCGTCAATCGTATGGAATCCATGCGGTCACTCGCCCGGCTTCATGCCGACACCGCGTTTGAGTGAGTCCGGAATCTCGACCGGAGGCTTGTCGGAATCCGGCCTACGTTCGTCGGACAGCCATACCTCACGCTTCGGAGATTTCTTCACATTCGCGAAGATTTCGGCGAGTTCCTTCTCGTTAAGAGTCTCCTTGACCAGCAGCTGGCGGACCAGTTCGTCGAGGATGTCACGGTTGTCGTTAATCGCGTTCCACGCTTCGGTATGCGCGTTCTCGATCAGCTTGTCAACTTCCTCATCGATGATTTCCGCGGTGCGCTCCGAGTACGGGCGGGGCTTCAACCCGTCGTAATCGTCCTGGGCGTCCGCATCGTCCCACTTGATTGCACCGAGCTTCGAAGAGAAGCCATATTCGAGCACCATCTTGCGGGCAATCTGCGTCGCCTTCTCGATATCGTTCGACGCGCCTGTGGTCGGGTCGTGGAACACAATCTCCTCAGCGGTGCGCCCGCCCATCGCGTACGCCATCTGGTCGAGCAGCTGGTTACGTGTTTCGGAATAGCGATCCGAGGTCGGCATGACTGCCGTGTAGCCCAAGGCACGACCTCGCGGCAGGATCGTCACCTTGGTGACCGGGTCCGTGTCGTGCATACACGCAGCGACCAGGGCGTGGCCGCCCTCATGGTAGGCGGTGTTGCGCAACTCGTTGAGCGCCATACCCTTCGACTGGCGCTTCGGGCCGGCCTGCACACGGTCGATGGCCTCGTCGATGGCACGGTTGTCGATCAGCTGGGCACCGGCACGGGCGCACAGCAGCGCGGCCTCGTTGAGCACGTTCGCCAAATCGGCGCCCGTGAAACCAGGCGTACGCACGGCGACCATATGCAGGTCGACGTCCGGCACGAACGGCTTGCCCTTGGCATGGACCTTCAAAATCGCCTCGCGGCCTTCCAAATCCGGGGCTTCGACGGCAACCTGACGGTCGAAACGTCCTGGACGCAGCAACGCCGGGTCAAGCACATCTGGGCGGTTCGTCGCGGCGATAATAATCAGGTTCGTATCGTTGTCAAAGCCGTCCATCTCGACGAGCAGCTGATTGAGGGTCTGCTCGCGTTCGTCGTGCCCGCCGCTCATGCCGGAGCCACGCTTGCGGCCGACAGCGTCGATTTCGTCAATAAAGATGATGGCCGGGGCGTTCTTCTTCGCCTCGTCGAACAGTTCGCGCACACGGGAGGCGCCAAGGCCGACGAACATCTCGACGAAGTCCGAGCCGGAAGTCGCGTAGAACGGCACGCCCGCCTCACCTGCGATAGCGCGCGCGAGCAGCGTCTTACCGGTTCCTGGAGGACCGTAGAGCAGCACACCGCGAGGAATGCGGGCACCCAGGGCCTTGTACTTGGAAGGATCCTTGAGGAAGTCCTTGATTTCCTCGACCTCCTGCAGTGCAGCGTCCTCACCCTTGACGTCGGCGAACCGGGTGCTCGGGGTCTGACCTTCGAGCAGCTTCCCGCTGTTCTTGCTCCCGCCCATGCCGAGCATGCCGTTGCTCATGCGGCTCATCATGAACCACAGGAGCCCCAGGAAAATAATCAACGGCAGGATGGACGTGATGAGATAGGACATCGCGCTCGTCTGCTGCATGTTGGATGTCCAGCCGTCACTCGGGTCGTCCTTCTGCACGGCCTTGATGATATCCGCGCCTTGGGCGAAGGTGTAGTAGAACTGGACGTTCTTGCCGTAATTATGCGTCTTGCCCTGTGCGTCGGTCTTCGTATAGTCGTTCTTGAGCTCAAGCTTGACCAGCTGCCGATTGTCGATCACTTCGGCGTAGGTGGCCTGCCCGTCCTCAAGCAGTTTCAGACCGTCCTGCGTGTTGATGGTCTGTGTGCCGCTGGAGGCGAAGAGTTGGAACGCGCCGATGGTCAGCAGCACCAGCACCACGACCCACAACCAAGGGGACTGCCACCACGGGTGATCACCGTTGCCTCCCTTCGGCGAGTTATCGGAATCGCCACGGCGGAATGGATTGCCGTTGTTTCCGCCCATAGGCGGCCGCTGCTGCGGGCCTTGCGGATAGCTCATGCCTGTTCTCCTTGGTATACTTCCGGCTTCAGCACCGCGATCGAATCGAGATTGCGGAAGCGCTCGTCATAATCGAGGCCGAATCCGACGACGAACTCGTCAGGGACCTCGTACCCCTTGTACTTTACCTGCACGTCGACTTCACGACGGGACGGCTTCTCCAACAGCGCGAAGACCTCCACGGATTGTGCACCTCGGCGCTTGAGTTCCTCGACCAACCATGCGAGCGTACGCCCGGAATCCACGATGTCCTCAACGATGAGCACGTTGCGGCCGCGTACATCCGTCGACAAATCCTGGCGAACCGTAATCGTGCCGCTGCTTGACGTTCCCGACCCGTAGCTGGACAGGCTCATGAAATCCATCTGCACCGGGATGCTCATCGCCTGCGAGAAGGCGACCATGGTGTTGACCGCCCCTTTGAGCACGGCGACGAGCAGAGGGTCCTTGCCGCGGTAGTCCTCACTCGCCTGCGCGGCGACCTCATTGATTTTCTTGTGGATATCTGCCTTGCTGATCAACTCGTGGTCGATCTGGTCCTGAACATCAGCGATTTTCATGCACACTATCTTGGCACACGCGAATGACGTGTTTCTTGCGGAAAGCTTGGTAACCGCTGGGAAGCGACACCACACCCTGGCCATGCCAGTCAACGATGAGACGCTCAATCGATTCGATGTGCTGTATTGACGCGGCGATGCCGAGATTCGTGCACACCATCGCAATAACTCGTATTCTGATCGCGGCAGGCAGGGAGAACATCGCCTTCGCGTCCAGCGAACACCCGAGGCTTCCCCCGGTTTCCTCCGGTGTGACGACGGAATCGTAGACAACCAGTGCTTTGGACTCGAGATAATCCCGGTCTCTGGCGGCGATATCGGTGTATTGGGCGAGATGACCGGCCATGTCGCCGCCCGCGATGTCGTCAAGCAACGGCATGAGGTCGTGTCGGATCCGGGAACGCAGCGGGTAGTCACGCGGCAACCGCTCCCCCTGGGGGATGTTGTCGCCGTTGGTCGGGTCATCCCACCAGCTGATTCCCAAATCGCGGCATATCGCAGTCGTCTGCGTCCGTGTGATGCCGAGGAACGGGCGCAACAGCATCACATCGTCATACCGGTTGTTACATTCGCGCATGCCGTCCAGCACGTCGACACCGCCTGAACGCATCAGCCCCATGATGATGGTCTCCGCCTGGTCGTCCCTCGTGTGGGCGAGCAGAATGGCCTGCGCTCCACATGCACGTGCCTCGTCGAACATCGCCTCGTATCTGGCGTCCCGAGCCGCCGCCTCCGGGCCGTTGCCGTCTTGATTGACGTGCACAATGCGTACGATCACCGGGTCAAGCCCCAAATCTACACACGTGCTCGCCGCTTGTGCAGCCACGCCGGCGGACCCTTCTTGCATGCGGTGGTCGATAATCATGGCTCCGCAGCGCAATCCCAAGGTTCCGCACACGATGTGGGCGAGCGCGGCGAGCGCCAAGGAATCACGACCGCCCGAGCATGCGACCAACACAAGGGGCGCATCGCCCGCAGGAGTGTGCGTGCCGTGTTGCGCGAATCGTTCGTCCCGCCGTCCGAGGCCGGCCCGCTCCAAGCATCCGCGCAGCTTGCCGATGGCGGATTTCAAGGTTGCCGTGTATGTCATGCCGACTCCTTACAGCTTCTGATTCTTACAGCCCAATGCGATCTTTACAGCCCATTACAGCCCTTACAGCCCGGCCAACGAGCTCATGAACGTGTTGATGGCGATTCGCGCCGAATACAGATTCGTTGGATTGTTGACGATTACGGCGAAGGACAGCAACCCGCCTTTGGTTCGGGACACATTGCCCGCCATGGAGGTGACCTGCGCGAGGCTGCCGGTTTTCACGCGCAACTGGCCTGCCACCGACTGGTCGGTCAGACGGGTCTTCGCGGTGCCGACGAGCCCGGGGATGGACAGACCTTCCGCCTGTGCCACCGCGGCGCCGATCTTGACATTGCGTTCCTGGACCTCCACCAGCGTGGTGGCGGTGAGCCTTGAACCGTCGGACAGACCGGAGCAGTCGGCCATCACGAGCCCGTTGGTGGACACGCCCAATTTGTCGAGTTCCTGTTTGACGGCCGTGGTCGCCCCGGTGGGACTGTTCTCGTTGCCGGTCGCGTTGGCGAGCAGACGCCCGAATTCCTCGGCGAGCGTGTTGTCGGAGTGTCGCAATGTGAACGCCATGATTTCGGCAAGCGTCGCGGAATGGACGGTCGCAATCGGAGACAGCCCCTGGGGCACACGCTGCGCGGATGGGCTGCCGTTCACCGTGATGCCGTATTGCGTAAGGCGTTGCGCGAATGTCGATGCCGCATCCGCCGCCGGAGTCATAGAGAGCAACGGATAACTGGTGAACAGGTCGGGGTCGTGCTTGTCGTCGGCAGTCCATTGGCGCCCACCGTCAACCGCCATCGAGGACACCGCCGTGTAATACATGTTGCCCGGGTTGTTCTTCGCAATAGTCGCGGGATACCTCGGATCGGCGAACACCGTGTCATCATATTTCAATGTGACCGATGTGATTCCACGTTGGTTGAGCGCAGCAGCGGTGTCACTCGCAAGCGTTCCCAGGCCTGCGCGACCGTTGACATGATTGGGGTCGCTCTGCCCCGACCCCAGCAGCATGTCCCCGCTGCCTTTGAGATACACAGTGGCGGATTGCCCGCTGCCTTCGAGGTAAGCTCCTGTCTCCAGCGTTGAGCCCATGTCCAAAACCGATGAGGCGGCGAGCGCTGTCAGCGTTTTCATCGTCGAAGCGGGTTCGCGCTGGGCTTGTGGCTCATGGCTTGCGACGACAGTGCCTTTCGCATCCGCGATGACGATGGAGAAATCGGTTCCGACGCTGGGATCCGCGGCGAATGCGTCAATCAGCTGTTGTGCAGCGGTGGCGTCGATGGCGCGTGTTCTGTCGGCTTTGCCGGTGAGGACTGATGCCGCGCGTGCGGATTGTGGGCTTGCATAGGAGGGATTGGCGACGTCGGACAAGGTGAGCACTCCGGGCAGGACGTCAGTCATATCACCGATGGCATAGCCAATGACCAGCAGTATGGTCACGGCGGATGATATGGCGATACGCAACAGCCGGCTCGTTTGTGTCCGCTGTTGCCTGCGCAGCTCCACCCGTGCTCCCACCACGCGCTCCTTCCGTCGGACGGTCATTTCACCTTGATTATCCCGCGTGATTCGCAGGCGGGCCGGTGCAGACCCAGCTTAGCGCCCACGCTGAACGTGTCAGCGGGAGCTTTCCGGATGTCGTCGTGCAACCTGCGTGGCAGCGGTGCGGTGACAGCCCAAGCCGCCTGTCGGTTATTTGCCTCGGTGCTCGATCGGCTTCCATTCGGCTTTCGAGAACACCGCTTGGAAGGAAATCGGCACATAGCTGAGCATATAGATCGGGAAACTGAGCACATAGGCGAACAGCTCCTTGTTGGTGGCACCGATCTGTCCACGTTCGGCAACGCAGGTCAATGCCGCAAGTCCCATCATGGCCAGCACACCGAGCACGATACCGTAGGTCCAACCGCCAATCGAGTTCAGCTGGCTCTGCCATGTGACGAACCCGCATGCCGCGAACAGGCAGCCCAGCAGGAATCGTGCGATGCCGAACACCATGAACGGGCAGAGCACCAGGGTGAAATCGATACAGGAAAAGTCACGTTCACGCACCGCACGCTTGATGAGCGCCGGACCGTAATAGCGGAACACTTGCAGGAATCCCTTGCTCCAGCGCAGACGCTGACGCCAGCTCTGCCCGAAAGTGACCGGCTGCTCATCGTAGAGGATTGCGGTGCCGCAGTACCCGATCCGGTCGCCGTGAAGCACAGAGTCCATACTGAATTCAAGGTCTTCGGTAAGCAGATGGAACTTCCATCCACGGTTGCGACGCATGATTTCCTGGGAGAACATGAACCCCGTGCCGCCCACATGACAGCTCGAGCCGAACAGCATACGCGAGTTGTTGAGGAATCGCGATTCGCGGATGAACCATAGCGCGGAACCGGAAGACACCCAGTTGTCGGCAAGGTTGACGGAGTTGCGGTAGCTGGTGAGGATTTTGAATCCGGCATGGAACGCCTTATTCATTTCCTCGATGTAATGCTTGTCGAGACGGTTGTCCGCGTCAAATACGAAGAACGCGTCATAGCGGTCGGTCACACCTTCGCTGATCATATGGTCCAGCAGATAGCTCAACGCGTAGCCTTTGCCCACCTGCTCCTTGTTGAAGCGTTCGATGACATGGCATCCCATGTCACGCACCAGCCCTGCGGTGTTGTCGGTGCAGTTGTCCGCCACCAGCCAGATGTCCACCAGCTGTGACGGATAGGTCTGCGAACGGATTGAATTGATGAGATTGCCGATGACGGCTTCCTCGTTGCGGGCGGAAATCAGCACCGCATATCGCGTGTCCATGGGCGCGTCGGGGAAGGTGATCTGCTTGGCGAACAGCGAGGCGACCACGCAAATCGCCTGGTACACCAGTCCGGCGCCGCCGAGGATCATCAGGAGAATATCAAGGACGGACAGCAGGACCATCAGTGCCACTTCTTTCTGGGATTGTCATCGGCTTGGGCGCGTTCCTGCGCATGGTGCGGGGACTCAGGATTGCCGGGGGTCTTGGCAGACTTGGGAACCCCGGTGGCTTCACGCATCTCGGGAGTTTCGGACGCCTGGGAAACTTCGGGTGCTGCGTGAGCTTCTGGAGCCGCATCAACATCGCGGTTCGGTTCACCGAGGACTCCATGCTGATGGTCTTCGGTTTCGTCAGTGCCGTTAAGCGGTTTGACTTCGGGGCTGATCACGCCTTTGGGAATCGCCACGGTCGGGACATCGTCACCTGGTGTGGCTTCCGAAGTATGCCGGTACATCTGTTCCTGCAATTCACGCAGTTCTTCGCCCACCGGAACATGCGAGCCGGAGCTTTGCGCAACGCGGGGCATTCGCTCGCTCATCGGTTTGATGACATGCTCACTGAATGCCTCCGCACCTTCGACGACCTTGGATTTCTTCTTCGGCTCCGGATCGTTCATCAGTGGGGAATCAATCAGGTCATAGCGTTTCGTGCACGCGCGGAAAATGGCTTGCAAACTGGCGGTGATCGGCAATGCGAGGAAAGCCCCAAGAGCGCCGAACAGCGAGCCGAAAATCAGCACGCACAGGAAGGCGATTGCAGGGTTCAAATCCATGGTGCGCTGCGAAATCTTCGGAGACAAAATCAGGTTTTCGATCTGCTGGTACACGACGATGAACACCACCACAATGACCGCGTATGTCGGCCCGTGCGACGCCCACGCGAAAATCACCGGCAGGGCGCCGCCCAGATACGTGCCGATCGTGGGCACGAACTGCGAAGTTAGACCGCAGAACAGCGCGAGTGGTAGCCAGTACGGCACATGAATCACATCAAGGAAAATCGCGGTGCATGTGGCGTTGATGGCCGCGAGAATCGTGCGGGAGAACAGGAAGCCGGAAATCTGATCCTGCACGACGGTCCAGGCGAACAGGAAACGACGCTGGGTGGACGGGCCGAGCCACTGGCACAGGCTGCGGCGGACGCGGGGGCCTGCGGCTGAGACATAGTACGTGACCATGAGCACCGTAAGCAGGTTGAACAGGAAGCCGAACAGCCCGACCGTGGTGTTGTAGGCCTGGCCGGCAACGTCTGTGAGCCATGATGTCTTGAGGTTCTTCATCACTTCGTTGCCGAGATTCTCCATTTGCGGCAGCTGGAAGTCGAGTTCCTTGGATACGAAGTCGGTGATCTGGTCATAATATGCGGGCACGCTCTGTACCATGGAGATGACCTGTTGGACAAACATGTTGCCGAACAGCACCATCAAGGCGACCACGATGACTCCAACACCGATCAGACTGACCGCGGAGGCCGCGCCGCGCTTCCAACCGTGGCGAATCAGCCTGATCACCAACGGTTCGATGGCGAGCGCGATAAACACCGACACCACAACATCAAGGACGATGGTGTCGATTTTTCCCCACGAATTCCACACAAATACGGCGAGGAACACAGCAATGACAGCATAGAAGAGGCCGCGCCCCCACCATTCTGGCGGGCGCCGGGGGTCACCCTTTTGCGGGAAGACCGAGGCAAGATCGATTTGCGGTTCCTCTTGTTGGCTCATGGCTCCCCATTCTACATAGGCGACACGAAGCGTCGACAGTTGTCGGCAAGCGTAGCGTCGGGCGCAGGCGCGGCACTGTAGACGTCCTTGCTTATCCTAGAAAGCATGCTAACCGTATCGATTGTCATTCCCGCGTGGAACGAGGAGGAGCGCATCGCCGACTGTCTGACGAACGCGACCCGGCAGACCGTGATGCCCCATGAAGTGATTGTGGTGGATAACCGGTCCACCGATGCGACCGTCGACATTGTCAAGCAGTTCATGGAAGAACATCCTGACGCGCCGGTCCGTCTGCTGCATCAGGATGATGAACAAGGGCTCATCCCGACGCGCAATTACGGACTGAACCACGCCACCGGCGACGTGTTGGGCCGCGTGGACGCCGACTGCATGCTCAAACCCGACTGGGTCGAAGTGGTCTCGGGCATTTTCACCGAAGATCCCGAAGCGATGGGCGCGACCGGGCCGGTCGTCTACTACGATATGCCCGCCAAACGCGTCAGTTTGCGCGGCGATGACAGCGTGCGCCGGCATATGTACCGGGCAGATGGCGACCAGGTGCTGCTGTTCGGGTCGAATATGGCATTGCGCGCGAGCGCATGGCACCAGATTGCGAACGAAGTGTGCCGTGACCGTGAGGACGTGATGCATGAGGATATCGACGTTTCCCTGCATCTGCTTGGCCGCTCGATGAAAACCGTGTACTGCCAGCGCATGATCTGCGGCATTTCCGCGAGGCGTATGGACACGTCGTTCACGTCGTTCCGCAATTACATGAACCGTTTCCGCAACACGTTCGCCGCACATCCGGACCATTGGCGCAAACGCAAGCCGGAGCATACGCTGTACGCGCTGTACCCGTGGATGCACACCCTGTACCCGATGTATCAGCGGTATCTCGATCGTATGGACATCAATCCGGCGGAGCGGCTGTGGTTGAAAGAGCAGTTCGACGTGGCCAAGCGCGACGAGCAGGACGAAGCCGACGCGGATGCGGAGGGCCAGCCCGAATCCGACGGCAGCACACTGACGCTGGCAGGGTCGGACCAATAGCGGTCTGGCGGGTGATGGGCTGCTGCATACGGCGGTCCAGCACGACGGCGGTCGCCGGAACGCAACAGTAGGCGGTACGCAACGGAATCCGTGTCCGTCCCATTACACAAACTGGTTACGCTGAGAGGTGTCTCAGCGTAACCAGTTTGTGTATTTATGAGCCGGTGCCGGTCGCATGACGGGTTCTGTAACCAGAAATCCCGCGAAGACTGTTACCCCGCACGCCGCGTCCCGTCATGGCACAGCCGCTACCATGGCTGCTGTCGTGATGACCGCTGTTGCCATGGACGGGCATGCCAGATGGCCGTTACATCAGCGACGTGTAAATCGCGAGGATGTCCTCCTCGGTCGCCTTGCGCGGGTTGCCCGGCGTGCACACGTCGTGGAACGCGTCATGTGCGAGCGGCTTGAGGTCGGCTTCGGTGGCTCCGACTTGCGAGATCTTGGTCGGATTGCCGAGGTCGACGGTCAGCTGGTGCACCGCCTGGACCGCTTCCTCACGCACAGTTTCCAAATCGCCGGTCATCGCGTCCGCGATACCGAAGGCCTGCGCAATATCACGGTACTTTTCGCCAGTGAAGTCCTTGTTGTATTCCATAACCGGGGCGAGAAGAATACCGTTGGCCACGCCATGGGCAACGCCGAGCCGCCCGCCGAGCGGATGTGCCATGCCGTGAACCAGACCGAGCCCGACGTTGGAGTACGCCATGCCGGTGATATAGCTGGCGTATGCCATCTGCTCGCCTGCTGCCTTGTCGCCGTCGGCGCTCTTGGCGAGGTTCTGGGCGACCATGCGGATGGTCTGCATGGACAGGCAATCGGACAGCGACCACGCGCCGGGCGTGATGAAGCCTTCAATCGCGTGGGTCAGCGCGTCCAGACCGGTGGCGACTTTCAGTCCACGAGGCATGGAGTCGGTCAAATCAGGGTCGACGAAGGCGACAACCGGGATGTCATGCGGGTCGACTGCCACGAACTTGCGCTTGTTGGCGGTATCCGTAATCACATAGTTGATGGTCGTTTCCGACGCTGTGCCTGCTGTGGTGGGCACGCCGAAAATCGGGACGGACGGGTTCTTGGTGTCCGCCACGCCTTCCAAAGACAGCACGTCGGCGAACTGTGGGTTCGCGGTGACGATGCCGATGCCCTTGCACGTGTCCTGTGGCGAGCCACCGCCGAGACCAATGAGGAAGTCGGCTCCAGCGGAAGCAAATTGCTTCACGCCGTCCTGGATGCATTCAACCGGCGGATTCGGCTTGACATTGTCGAAGATCTCATACGACAGACCGGCTTCGTCTAGTACTGCGGTCGCTTTCGCCACAGTGCCGGTTTCCAGTAGCACCGGGTCGGTGACGATGAATGCCTTCTTGAACCCGCGCGCTTTGGCGGCTACAGGTATCTCACGGATTGCGCCACGGCCAAAATATGCGGTCTGATTAAAGATCATTCTGTATACCATGTGTGTTCTCCTTCGAACAGTTCCCATTGTGTAGGAACGCCATTGACGAAACTTATTGTAGACACTCAGCGAGAAGACGCGGCGAAGAGCGGAATTGAGAGATGCTCTGCCACCTGCTATGCCCCGCCAGCAGCATATGTCCGCCGACTGTCTGCCACCAGCCTCATGTGTCGCAGTCCCGCGTGTCACCGCCAGCCCGTGTGCCGCTGCAAGCCGCCTTCCGCCGCGAACCCAACGTGTCACCGCCAGCAGTCTGTAGTGGCCAACCACGCGCCGCCGCCAGCCCGCAAGACACAACCAAGCAACCTGACACCGCCGCCAGCCCCGCAAGACGCACCGCCAGCAGTCAATCACTGCTTCCCTTCCACCGCCACTCGTCTGCCACCACTCGCATACCGCCAATCGTCTGTCGCCGTCAGTCGCGTATCAGATTGACCGTGATATGCCAAGACGTTTTCATGGCATACTGGAGTGGGGATCAACGAGGAACAATTACTTCACAGGAAGGGATACCATGACAACACCTGATGACACTATCCGAAGTGCTGACGACTGGCGGTCAGCGCTGGAAATCCGCGATACCCGCGCCGCAAACCCTTTGATGGACGTATTCGCGACACTGTGGAGGCACAGCAGCGACGACCACCCACTGACACCTGACGATATCATCGATCTGCTCGAGGCCGATAACCGACAGAACTCCTTCTACAAGGCGCCGTCCAAGGAAACCGTGGTCAACCAGCTGCAATACCTTGAATACACGCGCATTCTCGGCCGCGAGGTCCGCCGCGCGGACGACGGCGAGACATCCGCTGACGAAGAAAGCGACGACAGCCGTTGGTATATGGCACCGGTGCTCTCTCCTTCCGAAGTGCGTCTGCTCGAAGACAGCCTGATGCTCTCCCGGATTGATCCGGAGGAACTCCAAGGGGTCATCTCCGGCCTGTATCAGCTTGCCGGAGGCAGCGCCCCTTCCAAGAACCTGCCGGACATCTCCATCGACGGCTACGAGCACATCAACGGGGAGTTCCTCGCCACAATCGAGAAAATCACCGAGGCCATGAACAACCAGCTGGCCGTTGATTTCTTCTACTGCGACTATGACAAGCAAGGCAGGTTGGTCAAGCGGTTGGACCGCCGGACCGGCAAACCGAGACGCTATGTGTTCGATCCATACAACATGGTGTACAAGAAGGGCGGGTATTATCTGCTCGGGCACTTCCACAATTGCCCAGTCCCCCAGAACACCGACCAGAATGAGAATCACACCAACCTATTCTGTTTCGCCGTCAATCGCATCCGCGATCTACGGATCACCAGTACGCGAATCGCCGTACCCGCCGATACCTGGGACGAGAACGGGTTGCCGCGGAAGCTGACCGGCGCACCCCGGTTCGACGCGGTCGCATTCGCCAGACAACGCCCGCACATGACCATGGGCACACTGGTCGACGTGGTCATGAGCATCGGACCGAGCGTGCTCACCAATGTGTATGAATGGTTCGACAACCCCAAGGTTGAACGTGTCGACGGGCCTTTTGACCCTGATGACGACCACGAAGGGATCCAGGCATTCCACTACCGGGTCAGCGTACGCAGTCCCAAGCTGGGCATTATCTGGTGGGCGCTGCAGTACGCACTCGCCGATGTACGGGTCGAATCCCCACAATCGGTGCGTGACGAACTCCTACGAGCCGGTTTGCAGCTGGCGCGGCGTTACGGTGACGAGTAGTATCTTTCTCTCTTTCTCCATTCCAGCCGGTTTCCGGTGCTTCTTCAATCAGCAGGACGCACCGGAAACTGGCTTTATCGTTTGTTTTACCTCGTGTCAGCATGTCATTGAGGTGTGCGACTCCTCCGCCCGTCAGACCGCCAGTGGACCAAAATCGGAGATATGCATGAGCGTGACCACGCGATTATCCTCGCACGGCTCGTCATGTTCATATCCTTTGCATTCACGCAAATGATCCAGCCTAAGCGCAAGCGTCAAAGCGTAATGACGGTCGCAGTAATACTGGATGTGGTCCGACTCGCAATCCGGGTCGCCACATATGCAGTGCATGTAATGTGTGGCCGTCTCATCGCAGATCGACTCATTCCAGTCGCATCCATGTCGGTCGCCGCTATCCCCGAAATCAGGGAAATCCGGTTCGACTGGCCGCGCCATCGGCTCGGTGCGAGCTTCCTGCTGTGCATCGAGGCGTGTCCGCTCCTGCATTCCCTGCATGTTGTGAATTGTCATGGTATTCCCTTTCCATGAACGCCGCCGATACCTAGTCAGCGGCGAATCAGATTGATGGTTCTTGCGTAGTGTGTGATATGTATGGCATATTGCAGCATTCCGTGGCATGTGATTGGTTCATCACAACGACAGTCACAAGCCACCGCAGCAGCGCGAACCCGCTAATCTGCGAGCGCGATTTTCGGGTTCGCGCCGGTGGCGATGAGCATATGCAGCTGCTGCTCATAGAGCTCGATGCTGCGCCGGATCAACGGTTCGTCCTTCTTGTCGTCGCGATAGAACATCGCGTACTTACGATGCCGATGACGCCATTGCATCCCAGAAAAGATATCGATGCAGTTCCAACGACTGTTGGCAATCGAACGGAATCTGATGACGGCGTCATCGGTGATCGGAATAATGGCGTTCAACGGGGTGACCGCCAGACCGTATACTCCTTTCAAGGTATCGTCAATGCCGGTGCGCAGCATTCTTCGCGTCGAAGCATCATCGCCAAACAGCACACCGTCGCCGAAACTCTTACGTTTGTCAAGCTCCATGCCGGGCTCACCTGTGGAATCATCAATCCGGAATCTTGCCACAAGGCGGATTTCGGCAAACTGCTCGAAGATTCGGGCGTCCCCGGGAGACCACACGTCCATGGGCTTCCACTGGTCGCCCTTGAACGAAAACACAAGCTGCTGTTCGTTCTTTGGTGTGGACGCACGGAAATCACACACCTGCACCGGCAGATGGAAATCACCGAATCCGGCTAGCTCAGCCTCGATGGCCGCATGGATGTCATCAATGCTCATGCCCTTGCGCAAAGTGATGAAATCCTCGGCGTCCCATTTCGGTTCCAGATTGCCGCTGGTATTGCTGATGAAGTTGTCACTGATGTTGCCGTTGTTGTTTCTCATGTCATGTGCCTTTCTCGTTTGTTTCTTGCAGACGGCCGTTCCTTGTCGCCACGTCTGATATCCATTTCATCATCGCGACACGCCGAGGCGAACAAGATGAAAAATCTTCGTTGACGGCTGGGATTCCTGCTGGCACACATCGAGAACATGGCGATATTCCACGGATTCGGTGCCCATGACGCGCCACGAGCCACAGACAGATATCCCCGGTTTCCGTACAGATGGGGTTGCAGAACGGTATGCTGACCGCACCGCCAACTGGTCGCCGGTGTCTCCTGCACTCGGGGGTTACGGATTGCGGTGGTATCTGTCTGCTGTGCAACTGCGCTATCGCAGTGCGGAGAGAAGCATCGTCTGAGTCCAAGATACCGGCGTCTATCCCGCCGCCATGCAACCACCCAATGACACAACGGCCCGGTATAACCAATCCAACCGAGAATCCCGACGGTATCTACCCGTCATGCAACAGCACGATTGCGCAACGAACAGATACGAATTCGCTCGAGACACTCCACAAACTGGTAACGCGAACAGTCCTCCCAGCGTAAACAGTTTGTAGAGGATAACGGCCGACACTCGCACTGCCAAACCACGGGACACACGTTGTCCATCACCCAGGTTCCGTGCGAGGGACGGCCGGACACCAAGCGGCCACCGACGCCTCAGAAATGAGAAAACCCCGGTTCCATACGGAATCGGGGTTCTTGTGGCTCCGAGCGGGATCGATCCGCTGACCTAGCGATTTTCAGTCGCTCGCTCTACCAACTGAGCTACAGAGCCGTGGACGGTTAAAAAAACCCGGATGAACCGGGTTTTTTACCATTCGCGACCTCGGCCGGACTTGAACCGGTGACCTCCGCCGTGACAGGGCGGCGCTCTAACCAACTGAGCTACGAGGCCGTGGCGTTTGCTCCGTGGAGCAGCCGAGTGTTTATATTACTCAGAATGACGATGAGCGCAAATCGAGCACTGTCTTCGGCGTGTCGCTTTTTCACTCCCGCCAATTAGCATCGTAAAACCTTGCGAGTTAGCGGTTTTAAGCATCTTCAGTCGCGACGGCCGCACTGGCGGTAACGACGCCAACACCAAGACCCGACACATGAACGGCCACAGGGTCGACCACAGCGGCATCGCCACCGAGCAGACCACTGTAATCATCCCAGTCTTCGCCGCCATCACCGAGAATCCCGCCATCGTCGGTGGAGCCATTCCCATCATCACCATCGGCATCACCGCCTGGCAGACTTCCACTCGCACCCCGCCATTCGACCCGATTCCCGGCAAGGACTGGCACTGGCCATCGATGCACATCATAGATCCATCCGATTGGCCATCGCCCGAGCCATAGTCGGACGCAATCTGAGATAACGCCGATGCAAACACACACACGGCGATAATCACCACAACGAGATTAATCGCGCCGATGATGATACCGGCAATCGCCAATCCCCGGCTCTTCTCGCCCGACTTGCGCACCATGACCAAAGCGATAATCGAGAAAATCAAGCCAACCAACGGATTGATGAACGCAAAGACGAAGCCGATAATCGTGAGCACATTCCACGGCTGATTCGGCTGCACATACCGATATGGATCCTGTGCAGGCACCGCATACCCCTGACCGAATCCGGGATGCCCCTGTTGCGGCTGGCCATAGGGCGATTGGGCAAATGCGCCGGGCGCATACGGCTGTTGCGGAGGAATCTGCCCCGAGGACGCCTGCTGCGCCGCCGATTGATCATCCCCCATAGGCTGCTGTCCGTACGTGCCGGCAGCATACAGTCCGGCTGGCGCATTCGCTTCGGCACCATAGCCAGGTGCCCCGCCCGCCCATGCCGGCTGGGCATCCGCCACGGGGAGCGGAACCGTAGGCGCATCCTGCGGCTGCCCGAAGCTAGCAGACTCAGACGGCGTCTGCTCTTCGGAAAGCCCTGACGGGAACGTCTGGGACTTGGGCACTTCCCGCGTCTCCTGGACCCCGTGCAACACCTGCGTCGCCTCGATAGGCAAGTTATCGTCTGATGGAGGAATGAAATTCTGCTGATAGTCCGCCGATGGCGGCATCGCCTGATTCTGATTGTCATCCATGCTTGTATTCTACCGACGGAATGCCGCTTTCCCATATTCGCCACACCATGCAAACGTCATCATCACCGTTGTATCATCGACCCTAGTTCCCTTCGTGGCGCATCATGAAATGCGCGACGCGACGAAGCGCATCATGCGCTCGAGACAAAGACAACGTTTGCAAGAAACGGAGACCGACATGACGACAGCATCACCTCGACCAGCACAAGCGACGAGTACACAAGCCAACGACCCCCAGCCACCGCTTCCCCATCATGACGGCTCGACGCTGTATGTTTCCAACCCCTGCCCTAATCTGGGCGACACCATCCACGTCCGCGTGCGCATTCCGCGAACCGCACCGTACACCGCGGTTGTACTGCACTCACTCGCCGACGACGAGCTGCACCTAGAAAACGCCCAGCCGATTCTGAGCACCGACGCCGAGACCTGGTATGAGGCGCCGCTGCCTGTCCACAACCCCGTCACGCAATACCGCTTCGCCCTGTTGCGCGAAGGCGGTTTCGACTGGCTTAACGCGCTCGGCGTATTCAGCCGTGAGGTTAGCGACGTCTTCGACTTCCGCATCACCACGTTCGCCCCATCCCCCGCATGGAACCGGGAAGGCGCGACATACCAGATCTTCCCCGACCGTTTCGCGCGTTCAGAGCAATCCTCCACCCGGCAGGCCCCCGATTGGGCGCATCCGACCGCATGGTCGGCCAAACCGCTCGCCTATGGCATGGAAACCGGCCGCCAATGGTACGGCGGCGACCTCAAGGGCATCGAGGAGCATCTCGACTACATCCACGACCTCGGCTTCACCACCGTCTACCTCACGCCATGCTTCCCGGCGCGTTCCGTCCACCGCTATGACGCTTCGACCTTCGACCATATCGACCCGCTGCTGGGCGGCGACGAGGCGCTGCACTCACTTGCTCGCGCATGCCATGCCCGCGGCATGCGTATCATGGGTGACCTGACGCTGAACCACACCGGTTCCAGCCATGAATGGTTCCAGCGGGCGCTGCACGACCCCGACAGCGAGGAACGCGACTATTACCTGTGGAACCGGTACCCGGACGATTATGTGGCATGGATGGGTTTCAAGTCGCTGCCGAAACTCAACTGGACTTCGCGCAAGCTGGTTGACCGCATGATTCGCGGGGCATCCAGCAGCGCGGGACAGTGGCTTGGCGGCGAGGACGGCCTGGACGGCTGGCGTATCGACGTGGCCAACCAGACGGGCCGTTGGATGGCGATGGACGAGAACCACGCCGTCGCCACGACCATCCGGGCCACCATTGACGAATCGACCGGCGGTAACGGCGCGTTGATCGCCGAATACATGCCGGACGCCACGCGCGATCTGGCGGGCGACGGCTGGCAGGGCGTCATGAACTATGCCGCGTTCTCCCACCCGCTGTGGATGTGGGTCGCCGACCCGCACAGTCATGTCAGGCGTTTCGGTTTCGAGGAGACCTTCCCGCGGCGCGACGGCGAGGCGATGGTCGGCACCATGCGCGAACTGCTCGCCCAAATCCCTTGGAAAGTCGCCGAATCCCAGTGGAATCTCATCGACAGCCATGACAGCGCGCGCATCCTGACGCTCACGCAGAGCCCGCAAGTAGCCCATGCGGCGCTCGGCATGATGATGACCTATCCCGGCGTGCCGATGGCGTTCGCCGGCGATGAACGGGACTCCACCGGTATCACCGGCGAGGAAAGCCGTACCCCGATGGACTGGGATGCGCCTGAGAGCGCCCATAGCGCGACGATCGACCGCTATCGTGAACTGCTGAAGCTGCGCAAAACGTCCAGTGCACTCACGCACGGCGGCCTGCGTTGGGTCGGCGTGCAAGCGGACGCGGTCGCCTATCTGCGTGAGGACGCGAACGACCGCCTGCTCGTCGTCGCGGCGCGACAGGGCGGGCAGCAGGTGCATGTCACGCGTGAATTGTTGGGCAACGCCGATCCGCAGCTGGTCGCCGGTGAGGGAAGCGTGAAACCCGGTGGCAACGGGGCACTGTTCACTCTTCCCGACGCCGGATATGGCGTCTGGCGTCTGGGTGGTCTCGAGGTGCCGCGCTGGTAGCATCCGCGCGTGTCCGGTACCGGCCGGTATAAAGGAACCATGCACGAATCTGAAGAGCAATCCACGCAGATGGCCGGTGAAGCCCGGCCGGTCCGGCACGAGCACAAGGTGCTGTCCTTCGTTCGCCGTTCAGGCCGACTGGACGCGCGTCTGCAACGCGCATGGGACACTTACGCCGGCACGTATCTGCTGCCGTTGAATGCGGCGGAAGGGTCGCTGGACATCCGCGATGACTGGAGGCTCACACGCGAGTGGATCCACGACACGTGGGGCAACGACCACCCGCTGATCATCGAAATCGGCACCGGGCAGGGCGAGAACATCGTCGCGGCCGCCGCACAGCACCCGCAGACCAATTATCTGGCGCTTGAAGTCTACGATCCGGGCGTCGCCCACACCATGCTGCGCGCCGGCAAGCAGCAGCTGGGCAATCTGCGGATCGCACAGATCAATGCGCCGGAACTGTTCGCGAAGGCCGATGCCGCGACCGTGAGCGAAGTGTGGACCTTCTTCCCCGACCCCTGGCCCAAGATGAAGCATCATAAGCGTCGGATCGTCCAGCCGGCCCTGGCCGTGGCCATCCACCGGGCGTTGGTCGCCGGCGGCCTGTGGCGTATCTCCACGGACATCGAGGATTATGCGCTACACGTGCATGAGGTGATGGATGGACGTGACGACTTCGAGAACATCGGCGAAATCACAGTCAGTCTGCCGACCGGGCATGTCGGCAAGGGCAACGCCGATCTCGCGCTCGATATGCCGCACGCCGATTTCGCGGAATCAAGCCGTTTCGAGGGCCGCGTACTGACGAACTTCGAAAAGAAAGGGCTCGAGGCCGGACGGGTCATACACGATTTCACTTACCGCAGCCGCTGATACCGCGCGGATGTCCGCCGATATGCCTTCTCCACAAACCATGCCGCCAATGCATCATCCGCAAGCCGCGAAAAAACGACACGCCGAAACAACGGATTTTGCATTCTGGCGGCTTTGTGTTTAACATAGCTAAGTTGTTTGACGCCCCCTTCGTCTAACGGTTAGGACACCAGACTTTCAATCTGACAACGAGAGTTCGACTCTCTCAGGGGGTACGGATACTGAACCCGCAGCAAAAGGCGGGTTCTTTGTTTTCTGCGATGATGCAGCTACTGCGACGCGCCAATCATGGACAGATACCTCATCCTGCCATCGTCTGCTTCCCCGAGGTAGCCCAAACTGGTTACGCCGGGGGCTCCCAGCATAACCAGTTTGGGAAGAGAGAGCCGGTTTGACGGCATCAACAGAACCCGGATGAATGGCCAGTTCGACCGGTTGGCATGGGTTTAGCTGGTCAGTACCGGTTCGGCCAAGGCGGTTTTCAATCAGCGCCGGGCAATGTTCTGCGGTTTGCGCATGCCCGGACATACGCCTCTTGCATAACAGCTCCCGCACAGGGCGAAGTGTCTCCCATTCCGGCATGCGACGTATATCCCGGCATACGCAAACTGACATTACGGTTCCCAGTTAGGGCAGAACAACTTCCGCCCTGCATGCACCGTATATCCCGGCATACAAAACTCGACATTCCGACTCCCGGATAGGGCGGAACAACTTGCATCTGGTGTATGACGTATGCCCTGGCATACGCGGCGCAGCGCATTCGACCCGTTCATGCGTCTTGCGCCGCAACGGCTCCGCTCCGACACAGCATCGCCCGCAGAGCGCGCGACGCGAATTCACTGACCGATCTGCTCGCTCACCCAGTCGATGATGTACGGGGCGACCTGTTCGATCTGATCGATGGCGATGTTGAAATCCTCGGGACCGCCATACCACGGGTCGACCAGGTCAATCTGGTCCTCACGCCCGGCGGGCGGCTTCGGCAGATTCGGGTCGAAACTGCGATACATATGCACTTCGGCGCGCTTGGCCGGCGGCAGCAGCCTGACCAGCGCACGCATATGCGAGGCGGTCATCGGCAGGAACAGGTCGCTGTCGTTGATTTCCTGACGCGTGATGCGATGCGCAAAATGGTGCGCCGGAATCTCATAGCCGCGCTGCCGCAACACCACGACCGCGCGGGGATCGATCGGATGACCGTATTCCTCGTCGCTGACGCCGCTGGACATGACCCGCACCCGGTCGGAGAGCTTACGCTCGTTGAACCGTTCACGCAGGATGATTTCCGCCATCGGCGACCGGCAGATATTGCCGGTGCACACGGTCATCACCGTGTAGCGCGAGTCCTGGGATGATTGCATAGCGGCCATGCGGAAGCCCCTTTCACGATTGATTGATGTGCGAATCGATACGAGCCGGAGAGTGCAGACCGCTCATGGCAGTCCGCGGCAACGAATCACAACGCCTCGTCGTCCTCCGTCTCGCCGTCGGTCTTACGGTACGTTTCGAAGCGGTATTCGCGGATGCCGTTCTCCGGATGCTTCGGCAGCATCCACGGCGTCACATCGACAAGTTTCCACAGGCCGGTCGCGGCAAGCTCCTCCATGTCCGGCGCATACGTGTCCGCATCCACCGTCGCGCGGATGCGCGTGACGAACACCTGTTTGGCGAACGGCAGCGCTTCGCGGAATATCTGTGCACCGCCGATCACCCAGATTTCGCTGCGGTCGAGCCCATCATCGGGAATCGCTTCCTGCCGTGCCAGATCGAAGGCGTCGTCAAGGTTCTCGACCACCGTCGCCCCAGGCGCCTCATAGCCGCTGTTGCGCGATATGACGATGTTGTCGCGGTTCGGCAACGGACGGAACTTCGGGTCGAGCGATTCCCAGGTCTTGCGGCCCATGATGACCGGATGCGAGACGGTCAGCTCCTTAAACCGCTTCATATCTTCGGCCAAGTGCCACGGCATGCCGCCTTGGAAACCGATGGCACCTTCGCGTCCCTCATTGTCGCGCGCCTGTGCCCAAATCAAATTCACCGTAAAGGTCTTGGGATAATCATCACCCCAATCCTCGGTGTCGTCCAGCCCGGCCATACCGGGCTTGCGTTCGTGATAGCCGCTTTGGCTACTGTCATACCCCATTTCATAAACTCCTTGAACTCAATGGACTGGGATTAGTGTAGACGATGCTTCAGACGGCAACCGGCGCCTTGATGGTCGGATGATGCTGATAGCCGATCACTTTGAAGTCGTCATACGTGTAATCGAACAGCGAATCCGCCTTGCGGATCTCCATCTGCGGGTACGGGTACGGGGTGCGGGAGAGCTGCTCGAGCACCTGGTCGAGATGATTGTCGTACACATGGCAATCTCCGCCGGTCCACACGAACTCACCGGGTTTCAAATTGGTCTGCTGCGCGATCATCATGGTGAGCAGCGAATAGGACGCGATATTGAACGGTACGCCGAGGAACATATCGCAGCTGCGCTGATACAGCTGGCATGACAGCTTGCCGTCCGCCACATAGAACTGGAACAGCGCATGGCATGGCGGCAGGGCCATATGCTCGACTTCCGCGGGATTCCAAGCGCTGACGACCATACGGCGGGAATCGGGATGGTTGCGGATCAGATCAAGCACATTGGAAATCTGGTCGATGGTGCGGTTGGGGTCCTCGGGCGTCGGCGCCGGCCAGCTACGCCATTGTGCGCCGTACACAGGGCCCAAATCGCCGTTCTCGTCGGCCCACTCATCCCAGATATGCACGTTGTTCTCCTGAAGCCAACGCACGTTGGTGGAACCCTTCAGGAACCACAACAGTTCGTAAGCGATGCCGCGGAAGAACACGGTCTTGGTGGTGAGCAGCGGGTAATATTTGCTCAGATCGAAGCGCATCTGCTGACCGAACAGCGAAATCGTACCGGTACCAGTGCGGTCTGATTTCAGCGTCCCCTCCTTGAGGATCTTGCGGACCAAGTCCTCGTAGGGCATGGGAATGTCCGTCTGCGGGCGTTCCGGAATACGGGTGCGAATATCAGCAAGCTGTTCGGCGGTCAAAGGCATGACCCTATGGTAGCAGTGACCCGCCGATTTACGCCGGTAGCCATCCTGCAAACGACTCTGTATCAGCCCAAACACCGGCGTGTGATACCGGGCGTGACATCGCTGCAGATGCGGTCGAGTCCACGAATCCCGCTGTGAGCGGATATCGGGCAGGTGCTTGGGCTAATCTGTAAGCATCGGCGCGAGAAGCGCGCCAGCAACTCCAGGAGGCACAACATGGGCAAAAGGCTCTGGGTAGAACGCAACAAGGACGGTTCATGGGACGCGTTCAGCGAGGACGGCGCGCATCTCAAGTTCGGCAAGGGCAAGGGCCTGTTCACCCCCGGCGACCTCATGAAGGTCGCGCTGGCGGGCTGCGCGGCGCTGTCCAGCCAGTTCCCGGTCGAGAACACGCTGGGTGAGGGCTCGGGCGCAAAAATCGTCGTTGACGGCACCTATGACCCGGAAAGCGATTCCTACCTGTCCTTCGAGGAGCAGGTGAACGTGGACGCGACTTCCGCCGATCTGAGCGAGGAAGATGCAGCCAAGCTCAAGGAGCGTGTCGCCCGTCACATCGAAAAGGGCTGCACGGTCGCCCATACGTACCGTCAGGAAACGCCGGTGCGCGTGAACGTCACGGTGCGCAAGTAATCAGCCGGTTATATATGCTGATGCCGCCATCCGCAGGTGTTGCAGATGGCGGCATCAGCATATTGAAGCGGCGTCAGGCAAGCTGCCGGACACCAAATCCCTACTTATGCTCCGGGTCGATCTTCGACTCGATGGCGCTGGCCTGCTCAGCGCCGGCGGTGGGCACCTGAACAGCCTCGACACCGGAGATATCGTCAATCGGCTTGGTCGGGACATCCGCCGGAGAGCTGGGTACGGTGTCGAGCTGGGATTCCGCCGCTTCCACGTACTTGCGCGGCACCACATACACCGGGCTGACCGCATGCTGGAGCAGACCCTGGCTGGTGGAACCAAGCAGCAGGCCGGTGAATCCACCGCGACCGCGCGAGCCGACTACCACGACGTCATGGTCATAACTCGCCTTCGTGAGCGTTTCGACCGCATTGCCTGGCACAATCTCCTTGTGGATTTCAAGGTCGGGATGAGCCTGCTCAATCGGCTTGATGCGTACGGCAAGGTCATCCATGTACGAATCCATGACGCCCTTGTCTTCTGCGGCGCCCTTGACATTTGGCACAGCGGAGATTACATCGAGCTGAGCCTTCCAGCTTGACGCGAAATCAGCAGCGATCTCAAGCGCCTTGAGGCCCCACTTGGATTCGTCGGAGCCGACGGCGACACGCGTGATCTTGTTGTTCAAGTGCATGAGGTTGCCTTCGTCATCGGTGTACGGTACGACGACGATCGGGCAGTACGCGTATGCGGGCAGTGAGGAGCTCGTGGTGCCCAGCAGCCGCTCGGCAAGACCGCCCTTGCCCCGGTTTCCGATGACGATGAGGTTGTAATTGCGCGACAGCTCGACGAACACCGACGCAGGATCGCCCGTAACGATCAGTGTCGCCGCTTTGACACCCTGCTCGTCAGCGATGGCCTTCGCCTTGGACAGGATTTCCTGTGCATCATTGTGCGCGGCGTTGTCGTCGCCCATCGCGGTGTATGTGGCATCGAATGATACGGCGGCATAACTCGGCAGCGAGTACGCGCACACGATCTGCAGGGTCAGTCCCGCATGCTTCGCATAGTTCGCAGCCCACCATGTGGCCTTGTAACTTGCATGGGATCCATCCACGCCAACGAGGATTGCCTTGTCGTTAATCATGACGACCTCCTTCATTCATTGGCGGCGCAGCGGTACGCCACCACTACTTTCACCTTACTCCACCATTGTGGGTCTTTCGGGAAAGTGTTGCAAGAAAAACCTGGAAATCTGGTACAGCTGCGATTGAGACCCCGGAAAACAGATAAGGCGCCCGACTGGGGCGCCTTACCAGTGAATACTGCCACTGGCAGCGAGTCAGAACCGCCGCTAGAGCAGCCGGCGGATGGAGTAGGACCCGCTATACGCGTATGCGACTGGCGTATACACGGTTCCTGCATTCTTGTTCAATGCGTTGACCACCATGCCGTTGCCGACGTAGATGCCCGAATGCGCACCATTGGCGATGATATCGCCGGGCTGCGCCTCGGCCAAAGAAGGCACCGCCGTACCGAGCGCGGCCTGAGCACCGGAATAATGGGGCAGGCTGATGCCCATCTGCGCGAACACATACTGCACGAAGCCGGAGCAATCCCAACCGGCAGGAGTATTGCCGCCTGAGACATACGGAACCACACCCACGAACTGCGCCGCGTAGGCGACCAGAGCGCTGGCCGATGCACTGTCAGGCGGGTTGACCGTCACAGTGCCGCTCGGGCTTGATGCAGAAGCACTCAAGCTGCTGCGGCTTTGCGAACGGCTCGCCGCCTGCTGCTGGGCCTGGGCCGCAGCCTGGGCGGCCGCCTGCGCCGCTGCCTGTGCTGCAGCCTGTTCCGCTGCGGCCTTGGCCTCAGCTTCCTTTTCTGCCGTGGACTTGGTCTGCGGCGGATTCAACGATTCAATGCCACCCCAGTTCGAGGAGGAATCCACGCTGGTCGACGTCGATTCGGCGAGCAGATTCTTCTTGACGGTTGTGGTCTTGGGGAACGAACGCGACGACGTAACCGCTTCGTCGGTCGTCGTGGACTGTGCGGACGCTGAAGGGGCAATCGCCGCCAACGATATACACGCGGCTGCAACTGCGACCATCGCTGTAAGAGATCTACCTAGTTTCATCATCGTTACAACACAATAGCATGCCAAACTTACAGAAATCTGAGACCTATGCGCCGCACCCGCGCAATACCGCAGGACACGCCGAAAAAGTCGCCAATCGCAACGCCGATAACGCAATCATCACGCACGACGACACAACTGAAATCCGCTCGGGCATCCCCGCCAGCAATCAGCTGCAATCAGCGAAACATCAAGGGAAAATCAGTAATGGATGAACTGCAATTGCGAAGCCTGGTCCGCGCTGAAAGTACGGGAAACCGTTTTGCCGTTGAGCGACGCGCCGCATTCCGAGGTCACAATCGAACCGTCGGCGTTGATCTGCTCGACGATGGCGACATGGCCGTACACCGCGCTCGAACCGAACTGTCCGCGCTGGAACACGATAACATCGCCGACATGGCGCGGAGTGGAATCAACCCAATAGCCCAGCTTCTTCGCGGATGCTGCCCACTGGGCCCCATCGCCAAGATGGGAACCGACCGGTAGCCCAAGCTGATGACGGCGAACATACGCCCACCATGTGCACTGGCTGAACGAATACTGGTTACCGGAATCACCCGAATCGTGATTGGGATCGAAACCGGAGGGAAGAATGCTCTTATCGGCTTCATACAGCACTGCAACCGCAGGATTCGACACAGTCGTCTGTGACATCTGCGCGACGTCAAGCTCGGAGTTCGAAGCGCCCAAGGACCAGTTGCCTGAACTCGTCGTGCTGTCTGAGGCCGAAAAACCAAGAGACGTACGTTCTTGTGAACGGGACACCGAACTGCCCGTCGCCGACTTGGTGGTCTGGACAGTGGTGGTACCCGTTTCGGATGAAGCGAGCGACGTCGTGGCATTCATATTGCTCAAGCTCAAGGCCGCCGCAGCCGCACCGGCCAACGCGACCATGGAGCCTGAAGCCATGAACCGGGACTTGCGGCGGGCCGCACGGGCCGATTCACGAATGGCACGTCTGGTCAGCGGCGCCACTTCCTCGAGTTTCGCCGCGAGCGCCGGATCAAGACCCAGTGTCTGTTCGGCACCATCGGCGCGCATGGCACGCACACCACGCACGGCATGCGCCGCATGGGAACCACGGGGGGATGACGCAAGTACATCGGCTACGCGGAAATGACGACCCGTTCGCGTCGTCTTTCGTGCCGCATGCTTCATACTCGAGTACTCCTTGTGCCGTCATCCTGAAAGCCCGTGGGAAACCGCAGGCCGGAACCAATCCGCCGCTTCCTGTGCCGCGTACACGGCGGGAGGCGACCGGTGTGATCAATTATTGCCCCACCTTACAACCCCTCCTGCCCACATGGCAACACGTCAAACGTTGCACTCAAGTCATCCACACCGCGACAACCACCGAGGCTCAACGGATTTCAGGCGGCAAGCACGACCGCATCGGCGTGTCCTACAATCACGAATCCGGTTGCTCGCCCCGACTGGCAAGCAGTAGCCGGCAACCATCGGGGGCATCCATGGCAATGACCACGATATGTACGGGGGATGTCGGCAATCCACCCGATTGGCTACCCTAGCAAGCATGAGCAATACAGTAACAATTCCCGAATCCATGCTTCCGCGGGACGGTCGGTTCGGCTCCGGTCCGAGCAAAATCCGCCCTGAGCAGGTGCAGGCTCTCGACGCCGGCGCCACCAAGCTGCTCGGCACCTCCCACCGCCAGGCGCCGGTCAAGCAGCTCGTCGGGTCCATTCGCGAGGGTCTTGCTCAGTTCTTCACCATCCCCGACGGGTATGAAGTCGTTCTCGGCAACGGCGGCGCGACCGCGTTCTGGGATATGGCGTGTGCTTCGCTCATCACCCGCAAGGCGGCCTTCGGCGTATACGGCTCTTTCAGCGAGAAGTTCGCCATCGAGGCCGACAAGACCCCGTTCCTTGAGAAGCCGGAGATTTTCCGCTCAGAACCGGGAACCTATCGACTCCCCAAGCTCACCGAGTACGTGGACACCTACTGCTGGGCTCATAACGAAACCTCAACAGGCGTGGCAACACCGGTCAAGCGGATCCCCGGCAGCGTTGAACAGGGCGCCATCACCTTGGTGGACGCAACCAGCGGTGCCGGCGTTCTGCCGGTCGACATCTCCCAGACCGATGCCTATTACTTCTCCCCACAGAAAGCGTTCGGCTCCGACGGCGGCCTGTGGATCGCCATCCTCTCCCCCGCTGCCATCGAACGCGCGTATGCGTTGGAGGAAAGCACGAAGCTCGAGGGCGCGCGGCGCTGGGTTCCCGCCTTCCTGTCCCTGAAATCCGCAATCGACAACTCCCGCAAGGATCAGACGCTCAACACGCCGTCCGTGGCCAACCTGATCATGCTGGAAAACCAGATCCGTTGGCTCAACGACAACGGCGGGCTGGCATGGGCCCACGCCCGGTGCACGAAATCCGCCTCGCTGCTGTACCAGTGGGCGGAACGCAGCGAATATGCACACCCCTTCGTCGAGGACGAATCCGCCCGGTCCACCGCGACCGTGACCATCGATCTGGATGACGCAATCAGCGCCAAGCAGGTCATCCAAGCGCTTCGCGACAACGGAATCGTCGATACCGGCGGATATCGCAAGCTCGGACGCAACCAGCTGCGCATCGGCGTCTTCCCGTCGGTCGAACCGTCCGATATTGTGGCGCTCACCAAGTGCGTCGACTACATCGTCGAGCACCTGTAATCGGGAATTCATCCGATATTTCAACTGCCTACGTCTGCCGTGGTGCGGGCGTAGGCAGTTTTGTTTTTCGTGGGATCGGGATATAGTCGGAACCGAAACACGAAACCAGAAAACGAAACCGGAACGTCGTACCGGAATCTCAATATCTCGCAACATACGCCGATGCGGCGAGATATTGAGAAAAACATCTGAAAAACTCGGCGGTTTCGCGAATATCGAGAGATTTTGAGATTTCACAACGCACCCCGCACATGCCGCAGCGCTTTCAAGGACTGGAATTTCAACGTTTTACGGCAGCTGCCCAACGGAACGGCACATACGGAATCTGAAAAAATCTCGATATCGCGGCGTTAACAGAGATTATGAGACTTTTCCCTGAAAATCTCGACGATTCCACGCTGTCGTCGAGATTTTCAGATTTTCTCTGTCTAGCAGCCGACGACAACACCATAAGACGCGTCACACCTGCGTCGTCGCCATGAGGAAGGAACCGCCGACCAGGTCATCCCGACCGGCTTGGCCATCTCGACCGGATACGCTTTCGCCTTCATCCCCGGCGGATTCCAGAGTGACCCACCCTTCGCAGGCGGGCACGAACACCGCCTGTCCTGCGGAAAGCACGCGGGATTCCTGTTCGCTGGAGCATCGCACCATCCCATGGGTACACAACACGATACGCGGCTTGTTGCGCCCTTGGTTCACACGTCCCAAGGTCAGCTGCCGCAACAACGCACCATAGCGCCGATGAACCCTGTCCATCACCGGCCACGCCTGGGCGTGCGGACCGGTGGTGCCGTACGCCAGCATGAACTGATCGATATGCGGCCGGTACACAATGAGGTTGCCATCACGCGTCGCCATGTCCCCGAACTGTGCATCGGCAGGATCCACCGGGGCTCCGGGCTGACAGTTGAGCGTATGCAGCAACCGTGGAATGTCCTTATGTTTCACGGTCATTCCCGCTCTGAGCACATTGTCTGAATTGTTCATGATTTCAGCGGCCGTGCCATGGATGTACGCGTGCGGGGTCCCAGCAGGGATGAACACGGATTCACCCTCCTGAAGCGAGACCGGATTGAGCATCAGCAATGTGAGTACGCTGGGATCTGCGGGAAACGCCTCGGCGGCGGCGAGCGCATGTCGGAACGCGAGCCGGGAGACAGGATCGCTGACACGCAGCGAGGCATATCGCAACTGCGCTTGCAGATCGTCCGTCGGCGGAGCGGTAATCGCTGTATAGAAGGCACGGAAAATGCGTCGACGTGAATCAGGCCAGACCATCGAGGACACCGGCATCATCGCATCGGCCTGCTCGAATCCCTCCGGTGTCTGTCCGATGCGCATGGTCCGTTCGGTCAACGCTTCGACCATGCGCGATGCGAGCGGATGGCCGACCATGCTGAGATTACGCAACATGAAGCGGATGGTGCCGAAGCCGACGGAAGCGTGGAACGGCTCTAGGGCGACGACCATCTCGCTTTTCGCTGCGGTGTCATGGAACGAGCGTTCCGGGGCGTCCATCGCTATACCTTGCGCGTTTTGAGCGTTGAACCCTGCGCGCGCTTCAAAATCCACGGGATGCACCTGCAGCGACAGAGGGATACGTGCAGCGATGATTTTGAACAGGAAGGGCAGTTCCGGGCCGAACTGCTCGGATACGCGCCGCCCGACCATTGCTTCAGGATGGTCTCGAATCGCCTGCGGCACCGTGGTGAACGAACCGTCCGGGGCTTCAAGCCGCGAGGGCGACTGCGGGTGCCCGCTGAACCACATTTCGGCGAGCGGCTGGCCGTCGTCCAGCATCTGCGCAGGCAGCTCGTCGGCGAACAGAGTTTGCAGACGGCTGTAGGATCCCCACGCATAGCGCTTTGGGACTGGACGTATCACATACACGGCTGTGGCAATCCTTTCTTCCGGCGAACAACATCTTATAAGGTTACCCCGCACGTTATGGTAATGGTATGAAGTTGGCTCCGATTTTCGATCCGGCGGCCCGCAGGCCGTCGCCCAAGCCCGTGCGTGTCGACCTGAGAAAAGTGTTCCTCATCGGTACGGCGGTGTGGATGGCGGCATTGATTGTGTGCGCTATGCTCCTCGCCTTGCATGTGCCCGTACTCAAGGAGCTGGTCGTATGCGTCGCCGGCGTGCTTGTCGGAATCATTCTGCTTGTCTGGGAGCATTTCGACCGTTGGGATTATCGCAGGCTCGGGAAATAGCCGCTGCGCCATCTTCCAGCTGTTGCAGCAGCGCTGACGCGAATCGGTAACCAACGGCGCAGGAAACTCACGTATCACGAACATCACTGGTACCCGTGCGCCCCGGATGCCTTGAGTATCCACAGATTACGGCGCCCAGCCTGCCCGCTTGGATCAGGTTCGCAGATTCAGTCTGTCACTATGTCCTGCGCAAGCGGCAGCGACATCGTAAACGTACTCCCCTGCCCGGGAACGCTCCATACCGTCACGTTGCCGTGATGGGTCAGCGCCACATGTTTGACAATCGCAAGCCCCAGACCAATGCCATGCTCGGTCCGCTCGTTCTGCTCACTGCCACGGTAGAAACGCTCGAATACACGCTCTTGCTCGGCTTTCGCAATACCGCATCCGCGATCGATGACACTGACGGATGCGTGCCCGCAATCCTGCGAGCGCTTGACTGAGACCGCGACTGTCGAGCCTTGAGGGGAATACCCGATAGCGTTTTCGATGAGCTTGCCTACCGCGGCCTTGATCTGATCGGATTCGCCGTTGATATCAAGACTGTCGTCTCCGGACAGCTCGAGCTGCACTCCGGCTTGCTGCGCCTGCCCGAGATGGGATTGCACGACATCGCGCAGCTGGTCCATGACATTGATCCGGTTATGGCTCGAAGGGGTGACGGGTTCCTGCGAGCGGATGAGCAGCAGCAAATCGGAAACCATATGCTCCATGTGTTTGCACGCGCGTCTCACTTCGACGGCCTGCCGCTTGACCGACTCACGGTCAAGATCATCATGCTCCAGCGAATCCGCAAGACGCTCCAACGCTTGCGAAGGCTCGATGAGCTGTTCAGAAACGTTCTGGATGAAGGATTCGCGGACTTGGCTGAACCGGATTGATTCGCTGACGTCATCCAGCAGCACGACGACGAAACGCGAGTTGATTCTGCCGACGGTGACTTTCAGCCAATTCGGACGCGATACGCCGTTGATGACCCGGACCTGCTGCAATCCCGTATCCTGCGCCGACTCCCCTTTCGGCCCGACGATACGCTGTGGGACGGTCTGTGTGGTGATATCCAGCTGTTTGCGCCCGCCGGCGCTGCGCACTTCATGGACTGCCGCGAGGATATCTTCGTTGCACAACGACTCGTCCCGTACCACACCGAGCGTATACGCGGCGGAGCTCGCCCTAATGACGTCATCGTGGTCGTCTACCACGGCAGATGCAACCGGAATCATCGCCAAAAGCGCTTGCGTGGAATCCTCAAGGTCTTCCACGTCTTGCCGCCCCTGCCGCTGGTCTGCGCGATGTCCCAGCCACAGAAAACCGCCTTGTGGGTGGGAGGTGAGACGCCGCAACGGATTGATCCCATGATGAATATCGTTCAACGTCACGGCGACGACGGCAGCCGCACAGGCGGCGATCGTCACCGCGACCACGCAATACCATACAGTCCAGAATGAACCCATGCGGCCATTGTCGCACAGTTTGCTGTGGCGATGCCACACCGAGACGGCACCAAGATGAACCGCAGATGAACGGTTACATGAATTCTGCACGAACCATCGTCAACTACGTCCAGCTGATGTGGCATTCCGCACGTGTTGCGAATAGACTGGGAGGAGTGGCGACTGCGGCAACAGCATCCGATGAGCAATAAGGAAGCGTGCGCGACCGCTCACGCAGCGAATGGAACAATCCCGGAAAGGCAGAGCAATGCGCGTTATTTTCAATGAGGAGATGAAAGCCGTCGCCGACGATCTCGATCGTATGGCGCAAGACGTCCGCAAGGCGATCAACGGCGCTGGGGATGCGCTGATGAACGCGGATATCGACAAGGCTCAGGCGGTTATTGACGGCGATATCGAAATCGATGCTTTGGAGTCCAGCATCCTTGACCAGTGCGTGAGGCTGCTGGCCAAGCAAAACCCGGTGGCGACCGATTTGAGAGTCGTCGTCTCTACCTTGCGCCTGGCTTCGACTTTCGAGCGCATGGGCGATCTGGCCCGGCATATCGCGGAGGCTGCCCGTCGCGCCTATCCGCAGAATGCGTTGCCTGAGGAGTCCCGTGAGATCTTCACGCAGATGGTTGCGTTCCTGCGCAACACGGCTGACCGCATTGCGGACATGCTCGCGGACAGGGACACGAAGATCGCGGAGAACATCATCCTCGATGACGACAAGCTTGACCAACTGCACCATCAGACCTTTGAACTGGTGCTCTCGGATCAGTGGAACGGCACGAAGCAGCAACTCATCGATGTGGTGCTGATCGGTCGCTTCCTCGAGCGGCTCGGCGATCACGCGGTGTCCGCTGCGCGGCGCGTGATGTACATCGTGTCCGGCTTCGATCCGAGCAAGGACCCCGGCCGCGACGAAGACACGCCCGTCGTTGACCTGTGACCGAAACCACTGAACAGCGGGTGCCGTCAATCAGATTCTGAAACAGGCGGGCCTGCGCGTACGTACAGCTGCGCACGTATAGCTTTGTTGGTACCTTATCCCGCTACCGTCTCCTACTGTCGCCCCCGCAGAATGCAAGTGCCCGCGCCGCCTGATATAGGTGACGCGGGCACTTGCGAAAGAGTTCAGGCCTATGCCTGCAAACCGGACTTACTTGCCCTGGTTGGCGACAGCGGCGGCACCGGCAGCGGCAGCCTCAGGATCGAGGTACTCGCCACGCGGCTTAATCGGCTTGAAGTTCTCGTCCAGCTCGTACAGCAGCGGGATGGCGGTCGGGATGTTGACCTTGGCGATCTCTTCTTCCGACAGGCCGTCAAGCATCTTGACAATGGCGCGCAGAGAGTTGCCATGAGCGGCAATCAGAACCGTCTTGCCAGCCTTAAGTTCAGGCTCGATGGCGGACTTGAAATACGGCTCGACGCGCTTGACAACATCGGCCAGGCACTCGGCTTTCGGAACCGGATCGCCGGTGTAGCGCGGATCATGGTTCTGCGCGTACTCGTCGTTCGGATCGATCTCTGGCGGCGGGGTGGCATAGGAGCGGCGCCACAGCATGAACTTCTCATCGCCGTATTCCTCGCGGATGGACTTCTTGTTCTTGCCCTGCAGCGCACCGTAGTGACGCTCGTTCAGGCGCCAGCTGCGCTGGACAGGAATCCACAGGCGATCGGCTTCGTCAAGCGCGTAATTCGCGGTGTTGATGGCGCGGCGCAGCAAGGAGGTGAACACGATGTCCGGCAGGACGTTCTTCTCCTTGAGCAGCTGGCCACCACGCTTGGCTTCCTCGACGCCCTGCTCGGTCAGCGGGACGTCCACCCAGCCGGTGAACTGATTGGTCTTGTTCCATGCGCTCTGACCATGTCGGAGCAGTACTAGTTTGTAAGTCATGATCCCAGTCTAGCGCCCCGGCCTCCCAAATGTGGCCCTCTTGCGCGAAGTGCGGACACAGCCGTCATCCCTCCGTTTCTCACCCACATTCAGGTAGCGCCTCTACACCAGAAAAGCCGCTGCAGCGAAAACCAGCGATACCGACAGGGAACCCAACGTACACAACGGCAGGGCACGGCGATAATCAACACGGCTGATTGCGTCACAGGCCGCTATCTGGACCACGCACATGAACACACAGACCGCAATGATGACAGGAATCGACACAAACCACCCGGCGACCAGGGCGATGGCCAGAATCGAGGCGACGACCAGCAGCGCGTCCGCGAATACCGTGCCCCATGTTTGACCGAACGCGGTCATCCACGTATGCTTGCCATGTTCGCGGTCGGATTCGATATCGCGCAGGTTATTCACGCACAATACAGCGACCGCGACCAGTCCGTTCGCGGCCCCCGCGCCTACGCCACCCGCCGTAATCCTGCCAGACAATGCGAACATCGTGCCGCATGCGGCCACCAGCCCGAAGAACACAAATACGAAGACCTCGCCCAAATAGTGGTACCCGTACGGGTGGCTTCCCCCCACGTAGCACCATGCAGCCAACAGTGAAGCCACACCGACCACGATGAACCACCAGTATCCGGTCAGGGCACAGACAGCCAGGCCGCAGGCGCAAGCCGCCACCGCATTCGTCCCCGCTGCGAACAGCACCCGCCGGGGATTGACGCCGGAAGCGACCAGACGCGCCGGCGCACGCACCGCAGCTTGCTCATCGGCCGCATGTCCAGCCGCACCTGCGGCATCCCGGTGCTCATCGGTACCGCGGATGCCATCCGAGTAATCATTCGCGAAATTCGCCGCGATCTGCAGGAACAACGCCACACCCATACACAACAGCATCACCGCAAGGAACCGCGTATCGTACGGCGCACCCGACACGCTCGCAACAGCGGCGCCGGTAATGACCGGAGCCACCGCCAAAGGCAGCGTTTTCGGCCGGGCTCCACGAATCCAATCCGCGAATCTCATCTCTCTCATACCTCCTCCCTACTCCTCTGCTCTGACGAAATCGCCGATCAACAGGCATCAACTATATCCGTTGCGGCCGCACGAGGCAATGGTGCAAGCCACGAAAACAGCACGCATTGTGTGAGGATCCGCTCACACAACGGCACCTCGATGAGCGGCGCCCGAGGCAATCGGCACGACAGACCGTCACCATGCGAGGATTCACTCACACAACGGCACCTTGTCTTGCCGAACCAAGCGTCCTCAGCACCCGCATGCCGAGTTTTGTGAGGATCGGCTCACACCATAAACCCTTGGAATCAGCCGTCAGATGACCGGCCGACAACCTTGTATTGCAAATCAGCAGTCGCCCTGACTCCCTGACGAAAATAAGATACTCATGAGTATTAATCAGACGAAAATCGCATCCGCAGCATTGCAATCACCAGTCATTTTCCAACGCTGTGGATTCAATTTCCCGTAAAGACAACAACATTGTTGTTCCCAAACTGGTGACGCTAAGTCCATCGTCGGCATAACCAATTTGGGAATCTGGGCAATGCCCAGCAATCGACACATTGGTGCCGGTTCAGAATCCTCGAGAATCCTCGAGAATCCTCAAGAATCCTGAACCGGCACCAATGCTTGGACATCCGCGAACCTGCGAAACCCCAGAGTCCGGACACCCGGATGGCTTACTGAAGGTTCAGCGGCTTGGTCAGCGGGAAGGTAATCGTCTCGCGGATGGTCGCGCCGGTCAGCGCGATGAGCAGACGGTCGATGCCCATACCGGTACCGCCGGCCGGCGGCATACCCACGCCGAGCGCCTCGAGGAAATCCTCGTCGATATCCATGGCCTCGACATCGCCGGCGAGCGCGTCTTTGGCCTGGGCGACGAAGCGTTCGCGCTGGACCACGGGATCGTTGAGCTCGGAATAGCCGGTCGCCAGCTCGAAGCCACGCACGTACAAATCCCACTTCTCCACCACGCCGGGCTTTGAACGGTGGGACTTGACCAGCGGGCTGGTCTCCACCGGGAAGTCGCGTACGAAGGTCGGCTCGTACAGCTTGTCCTCGTAGAAGTGCTCCCACAGGTGCTCGACCAGCTTGCCATGGTTCTCCACGTCGTCGCGTTCCACACCGAGCTTGTCGGCGATCTCGCCCAGGTGCTCGACCGACGTGCCCGGATTGTCCGGCCCGCCGTTCGGAACGATTTCCTCGCCCAGCGCCTCGGAGAGCGAATCGTACATGCTGATGGTCTTCCATTCACCGCCGAAATCGTATTCCTCACCGTTGAGCAACGTGACCTTCGTACTGCCGAAGGCGTCAAGCGCGGACTTGACGATGAGCTCCTTGACCAGCGCGGCGATCGTGTCGTAGTTGCCGTACGCCTGATAGGCCTCAAGCATGGTGAACTCGGGGGCGTGCGTGGCGTCGACACCTTCGTTACGGAAATCGCGGTTGATTTCGAACACGCGGTCGATACCGCCCACGAGGCAGCGCTTGAGGAACAGTTCCGGGGCGATGCGCAGATACAGGTCGATATCGAAGGCGTTCATATGCGTGGTGAACGGGCGTGCCGCGGCGCCGCCGTGCACGGTCTGCAGCATTGGCGTTTCTACCTCGAGGAAGTCATGGCCTTCGAAAGTGTGGCGCAGCGAGGAGACCACGGCGGAACGCTTACGCACCATATCGCGAATGCGTTCGTCGGCGATCATGCCGATGTACGGCTTGCGGGTGCGCGTGTCGTCGCTCAGCTCCTTATGCAGGGCAGGCAACGGCTGCAGGGCCTTCGCCGCGATACGCCATTCGCTGGCGAAGACGGACAGTTCGCCGGTCTTCGAAGCGATGACACGGCCCTTGAGGAACAGGTGGTCGCCCAAATCGACCATCTGCTTGAACTGCTTCAAGGAATCCGCGCCAATCTCCTTCTTGGAGATCATGCCTTGGATGGCGGTGCCGTCGCCTTGGGCGAGCTTGACGAAGCACAGGCCGCCGCCGTTGCGCAGGAAAAGCACGCGACCGGCGATGCCGACGACATCCTGCGTCTCGTCACCGGCGTTGAGCTTGCCGTCGTACTTGGCACGTACCTCGCCGATGGTGGCGGTCACATCGACATGGACCGGGTACGGCTGCACGCCCTCCTTGAGCATGAGCGCACGCTTGGCGACACGCATCTGCACCTGCTCGGGGTGCGCGAGCGGGCCGAATTCCTTGTTGCTCGGGTCGATCGCCTCGTCAAGGCTCTTGCCTTCATCAATATTGGAGCGGATCTTCTTGTCCTGCTCCAGCAGAAGCTCGGCATGTTCGACGGTCGTCATGACCGGCGCGTCTTCAGGTTGCTGGGTATGCTGTTCCGCAGTATCTTCAGCGGATTGTTCAGGATTCGTCATGCACCCCAGTGTATCGAAGTGCCAATACACAACGCGACACACCGATTTGGCATTGTTCTGCAATTGCTGTATGATAGCGGACGTTGCCAAAACGGGCTGTAGCGCAGCTTGGTAGCGCGCTTCGTTCGGGACGAAGAGGCCGCGGGTTCAAATCCCGCCAGCCCGACCATCAAAGGCCAAATCATTGGAATTCCAGTGATTTGGCCTTTCTTTTTTCGGTCGATAGGCCGACATGCTTGTCCGGCTTCCCATTCCGCAAACTGCCTACGCCGGGAGAGTCGCCAGCGTAACCAGTTTGTAGAGTGACGGCCGAAACAGGGCCACGTGTTCCTACGGGAGTTCATCACGAAAACCCGCATCCCGCGGTGTTCTCCCGCCCCTCCCCGCGCAACATCCGGCAAGATGAATCACAGGTGAACGCATGAGGAATTGGTACCAACTTCCGCCTGTGGGACAGTACAAACCCCCCAATCGGCCCCGTGTGAGAGTTAGGATGATACCAACGGATGCAAACGTCGCCAACGCTGCCGGCACCGAGGCAGCAACAGTCCAGCCGACCATGCTGCAAACCTATCCAACACCGGGCCGACGGTCTGCGATAAAGGAACACACACGCCATGGAGCACGACGACCAGAACAGTCCTCGACCGTTCACTCCGGCATTCCCGGCAGACAATTCCTTTGACGGTATCAGCTTCGACGCGGCAGGAACCTACCAAGGAGATGCCTCGGCTTCACCGACGACCATGACACAACCACCTGTATTGCCCTCCCCCACACCGCAGACACCGCAGACTTCCCCGTCGCAGCCCCTTACACCGCAGGTGTCCCCGACGGTTTCCGCACAGCAATCCACGATGACGCAGATGCCGATCATCCCGATTATCGCGCCATACCCGCAATCCGCAGCGCAACAACCCCCTGTGCAGCAAACTCCGCTTGCCCCTGCGTCCCAGCAGCCTCTTCAATCTTCCGCGTCGAGCGCGCAACAACGTATCCAGCCTATGTCGCCCGCCAATCCGCAATCCCCTGCAGATCCGTACGCCGGGTATGCCCGTCAAGCCAGTCAGCCATTGCCCCCGATTGCGCCGTACAAGGGCAGGAAGGCCGCACGGTACTGGGAGAAAGCGCCGGACGACAATTACACCAATCCCAACTATCACAAGATATTCGACTGGTCGTGCTTCGGGCGCATCCTGCTGGTCACCGTGGTCATAACAGCAGTGATGTATGTCCTGTATCTCGCATACTACTGCGGCATGCTGATGCTGTTCCGCGGCCGCAGCATCCAGGAAATCTACTCCTCGCAGACGCCCGAAGTCACCACAGACGGCCTCGATTACCTGTTCTTCATCGTCGGCCTCATCAACATCCTGATCGCCGCACCGATATGTCAAGCGGTCGGCATGCGCGGACGCCACCCGTCGAAAGTGACCTACTGGCGCGACCGGCCGGAAATCGAACCGATGGTGGCGGCATGGGGCTTCGGCAAACGGACCTACCTCGGCTCCGGTATCGCCTCGCTCATCGACAAGGGGGCCGTCGGCGTCGATCCGCAAGGCCACATCTACCTGCGCGGCACACCTTCGTGCCCATTGACGCCTCCGGAAATCAAGCTTATGGACTTCCTTGCCGTCGCCTTCAAGGATTTCTATCGCGAACACCCTGATTTCGCCGGGGCTCCCGACGGTTCCGGCGCCCGGGTCAACCCGAGCGTCGCCGAACTGACTGACCATCTTTCCCGCAACGGCTTGAAGGCGTTGTCCGACGTCCAATCCGAGACCAGCCGGGCAGCGAATACCATCATGTATTCCATGGGCACACCGCGCATTTTCATGCTGCTCGGGTGCGCATTCGTCTCCGGGGTATCCAGCATGTTCGCCGGGACATCGATATTCACCGAAGCCGGCGGGTGCGCGAGCCTGACACAGATCCTCATCCGATATGAGGGATTCACCTGGCTCGGCATCATGGCACCCATCGCAAACCTGCTGTCCGTCGTCTATGCGGTCGCAGCCGCTGTAGTGCTGATTATCAACCAACGCAGGCTGCAAAGCATCAGAACTACCGCCTCCGACGGCAAACGCCAGATCGACATCCTTCGCATCTTCCTCGTGGTGTACTGCCCGATCACCCTGCCGCTATCCCCCGTCCGCGCGGTCGGCATGGTGCTGGCCTGGTATCTGCTCATCGACGCGAACATCCCCACCAATCGCATCAACCTGCCGATGATGCGGCTGTACCATCATGTGCTCGGACTGGGCAAGTATCTCAAGGACTACAGCGACTTAAGCGAGCGCGGCACCACGAGGGACGCCCAACTTTACGGCTGGAACCTCGCGTACGCGGTGGCGCTCGGTCTGGCGAAAGGCGAGCTCGCGTCGGTCGATCGCGTCGTGTGGAAGCTCTCCACCTCCACCGCGCAGAGCGAACCCGTGGGCCGTCACGCATCTGCCAGCTCCAAAGAACCCGATCCCTTCGATAACTTGCGACGGTTGGGAATCCCAATCAATATCACAACGGAAGAGCCGAGCCACAAGATAGACAACGTGGTTGTGCAGACCGCGGAAAAACACGGTATCAAGGCGGCGGCGTACAACAGCGATCGCGAGGCGTATGCTGCTCTAGTATCGGAAGCGACAGAGCCCAGGCCCGATGACAATGTGGCGCAGAAGTCGGTAAGGGCTTACGTGCGTTGGCTCAATGAGGAATTGGAGAAGCGGGACCATGACGAATCTTAATGATTTGGCGCACACCCATGATGACGACGATATGCCCGGCGATGGCGCGGATTCCACGCCGGCGCCGGACGCGTTGATGGCGGCGCTCAAGGCGGCGAATAATCCTGCTGCGTTGTTCGGCGCAAGGCCGTGCACCGCAGCCGATGACGAAGATGCCGAAGCCTCGGATGATGCCGAAAACCGGAATGACAACGATTCCAACGATTCCGCCGATTCCGGCAATCACGCCTCAGACAGCCATCGCCCACGATTTGACGTAGACACGTTCCTCGCCAGTCTGGACGCCATCTATGACAAGCATCGCGCGGGTCAAGACGCCGAAGCCTACTTGCAACAGGCAATGACCGATGCCGAAAACGCCGGCGACAACGCCGGATTGTTGACCGTCCTCAACGAAACGATGGGATTCTACCGTTCCCAGGGACGGCACGAGGACAACCAGTGGATTGTGCAACGGGCGCTCGAACTGGGCATCCGCATGGGAATCGCCGGCAGCGAGGCATGGACAACGACGCTCGTCAACGCCGCCACTGCCATGCGCGCCGCACGGCAATACGACCAAGCGGAAGACCTGTACCGCCAGGCGCTTGACAACGCGAAAACAACCTACGGACCCCGCGACAGGCGGCTTGCCGCGCTGCATAACAACCTGTCCATGCTCTACAGCGAGACGAACCGTCTGGGCGAGGCGCGCGACCAGCTCGTGCAGGCAATGGGCATCCTCGAGGATTCGGGCGCGGACCGGCACACGGACCCCGACATCGCATCCACCTACGTCAATCTTGCGCTAGTCGAACTGGAATTGTGGCATGAGGCGTGCAAGAACGAGGCCGCGGGCAGGAGCGAAGCGAATGCGCAATCCCCTGCCGTGTTACTTGACCAAGCCGACGACGACGCTCAGCATGCGTTGACAATCTACGATGAAGGCGATCTGACCCACAGCGCGCATTATGCTTCCGCGCTGGCTGCTGCGGCACAGGTACGTTTCATGCACGGCGCATTCGCAGATGCCGCTGCCTTGTATGGCAAGGCGCTCGACGTCATCGCCGAATGCTACGGCACCGACACGGAGTATTACCGGACCACCAGCGAGAATCTCCAGGCTGCCAAAGACGCGCTTGCCGAGCAATCGACATCCGCCGCACATGCCGCTGATCCGGCAACGCAAAGGCAACATGATGCACGACCCAACCACCGGCACGCCGGCAAGCGGAACATCCCTTCGGACAGTGCTGATCTCAAACCGGACATCACCGGCCTGCAACTGGCTCGGCGCACTTGGACGGAATTCGGCAAGCCGCTAATTGCGGAACGCTACCCGGAGTATCAAGGTCGCATCGCCGCCGGATTGGTTGGACATGGCTCGGAATGCTACGGTTTTGACGACCTGCTCTCCCACGACCATGATTTCGGCCCCGGTTTTTGCATGTGGCTGACCGACGAGGATTACGAGCGGATCGGCGAGCGCTTGCAAGCGGACTACGATGCCTTGCCTGAACGATTCCTCGGGTTCGGTCCACGCCAGTCCACACCGCGAGCGCAAGGTGCTGGCAGGCGGGTGGGAGTATTCCGTATCGGCGACTTCTTCGAATCCCTGACCGGATACCGCCAAGCCCCTAGTGCCAATCATCCGCATGAATGGCTGATGCTGGACGAGGCGACTCTCGCCACAGCGACCAACGGCCAGGTGTTCGCCGACCCGCTGGGCGCATTCTCCAAGACTCGCCAAGGTTTCAAACTCATGCCTGACGATGTGCGGTTGTCGCTGATTTCACGCCGATTAGGCATGATCAGCCAAGCCGGACAATACAATCTGCCCCGGATGCTGCGCCGCGGTGATGGCGGCGCGGCATGGCTGTCCATCAGCGAATTCGCGGACGCGGTCTCCTCGCTGGTGTTCCTCATCAACACGCCGGTATCCGCCGGATATGCGCCGTATTACAAGTGGCGATTCGCCGCCCTGCGCCGCCTCAGCACCCGCATGGGTACGCGGCTCGCCGGCGTTTGCGAACAGCTGGAACAGGTTCTTCGCCTCTCAAGCGACGCCTGCTATGGCGAAGGGGCATCATCGCGTGAAGCCGCCGATGAAATCAGCACTGTGGTCAATGCCATATGCTCGGATATCGTCGCCGAACTCCAACGTGAAGGATTGACGCACAGCAACGAACGCTTCCTCGAATGGCAGAGACCGCATGTCGAGGCGCATATCGTCAGCGATGCCGCCTGTTTGCACAGCATCTAGGCGGGAGTTCGACGAACCGCCGGCAATGTGCCGAATGGTCGGCATTCGGTACTGGGCAGTAGACGGTTCAGCGGCTGCGCGATTGTTTTCCAGCGGTTTCGTCTGCACAGTTGCGTCTGCACAGTTGCATCCGTACAGCCCCGTCTGCACAGTCGCGCTCAGCGTGTCGCAATAGCGCCGGCGGCGAATCAGGCCATGCATAGCGGGATGGGCATGCATATCATGGCAAATGTTCGCACTGCAAATCAGATAGAATCCGACAGAAAGAGGATGCCATGTCCCAACAGCCGCCGATGGTCACGGTCCGTGCCGACGATCCGATGGTTGAAACAGTGATTCGGCTGGAATGGGACCAGTTCCAACGCACGGACAATGAGGGCGGCCGGGCGGCATGCCAAGGCAACTGGCCGATGTTTCACGAGATGCGGCTGAGCCAGTTCCTCACCTGGACCCCGGCGCTGCTAGCAAGCTACGAGAACGATTTACGGCAGGCGGACCGCGTCGGGCGCAATCTGGTCACCGAAAAATACGCACGGATGATGGCCTCCACGGCGCCTGACATCTACCGCGAACGCATCGAACCGTATATTCCCCGACTTTCCGCACAACGGGTGGCACGCCAGGAGCAGGTGATCGCCCGGCAAGTCGCATGGGCGCGCGAATTCGCGGGCCGCTGGCCGGCGCTCGGGGAGGCGATGCGCGTACTGACCACCGCCGAGGATACGCCTGAGCAGACGTCGTTCGAGACCTATCTGCGCGGCGAATTGGGCACGTATTCGGATACCACTTTCGACGAATACGAGCGTCTGGTGGCGCATATCATCGAACAAGACGGCAACCTGACCGAGCAGACCGTACGTAACACGGTCCAGCTGGAGGGGTATGCGGGGCTCGACGAAGCGCAGGCGGCACAGGCGCGACAGGCGGCGGCACAGGGCGCGAACAACCAGCAAGGCAGACAAGAACCGCGCAATCAGCAAGATTCTCCATCCGGTGCGAAGGCATGAAAGGCGACGGGAAACCGGGAAATCAGGACAATCCAAGAATCATGACAATCCAGACCACGAAGGCAGGAACGGCATTTGGACACCACAACGGAAGACCATGAAGAACGCGAAACAGCGGCCGGAACCGCAACCACCGGAACCGCAACGGCCGCGGAAACCCGGAAGGAGCGCGGACGTCACCGGCTCATGATTATCGAAGGCGCGGCGCTCGTGGTTCTCATCATCCTCGCGGGCATCGGTTCTGCAATCGGCGCAAACTGGCGGGTGGAACCGTATACGGACCATATCACTGTCGGTTCGTCCAGCACCGCAATCGCGGTGAATGGCCTGTCAACCGTGCAAGAAGGCACCTACAAAGTCAAAACGACGAAACTCACCATCAAACTCACCGACACGGTCAGTGTGAATGCGATCTTGCGCGAACCGATCGGCGCCCCCGGCAAACGCCCCGCGTGCGTGTTCGTGCATGGCGCCGGGACTGGCAAGGCGTCTGAAGTGTACGGCGATATCGCCCCCGCGATGGCGTCCGCGGGCATCGTCACGTTGGTGCCGGACAAGCGGCTGGACAACTATTCATGGACAAGCCGCGACTATCAGGCCATGGCCCGCGACTATCTTGCCTCATGGAAGCTGCTGGCCGGATTGAACGACGTCAACCCCTCGCAGGTGGGCGTGTATGCGGAATCGGAAGGCACGTGGATCGCCACCGTCATGGCGAAACGACAGCCGGATATCGCGTTCATGATCCTCACATCCCCGCCGGTGGTGCCCGGGCGTGACCAGATGGCGATGGCGGCGACCTCATATGCGACCATCGCGGGTGCGCCTCAAAGCGTGGTCGATGAGCTGCCGACACTGATCAGCCTTGATTCCTCGCTTGTCGGGCTGGAGTATGCGGATTTCCCGGCACAGGATTATTACTCTGCGCTCACCATGCCGCTGCTCATCAATTACGGGACCATCGACCCGTCCATGCCCATCGAGCAGGGCGCGCGCACGCTAATCGATGCAGCGAAACGTAACGGCAATGCGAATGTGACGGTACGGTACTACCCGACGAATCACCAGATGCGTACCGGCTCATCGCTGTCATTGCCCGGATTGCCGTTGGAACAGCATTACACGCATAATCTCGAGGATTGGGCCAACGCCATCGCCGCCGGCGCCACGGCTACGGACTGGGCCACGCCGATGATCGCCGGAAGTCAGCCACATCAGCGGTTTGCGGCTCCTTCCAGAACACCGCATGGCATCATCGGGTCGGTTTCTCTGGCGCTCGCGTTGATGATAGCGCAAATCCTGTGCGTGATCGCCGCTGTCATCGGGGCGATTGCACTGTGGGTTAGCGGACGACTGCGCGCATCGAGAACGCAGACGCTGATGGGGCATAGTCATCAGTCCGAAGGCACGCCGGCGGGTACTCCGCACTTCGGGCGCGGCACGGCTCCCCTATTCGCCGCTTGCGTCGTGGTTCCCGTATTGGTCTTCGGCACACTCGGCTGGTATCTGGTCACGCTCGGGAAAGCGGCGTTGTCGCTGACGAATCGCGCCGACATACTGCGGCCTGGTTGGACGGTGTTGCAAATCGGCGCCGCCGTCTGCCTGTTGTTGCTGTTCCTGGTGTTCACCATGGTGATGCGCAATGTCCGCAGATATCCCGACGAGCCGTCTATCGCGACCGGCACCGGGCATGTTATCGTCGCCGCGCTCGTGCTCGCCGCGTTGACGTTGTCCATCATCGTATTCATGTTCTGGGGCCTGCGATAGCCCGTCCCCCTGTTTCTGCCGACGCTCAGCAAGTCGTCAGCGTCGGCAGAAGCTGGGAGCCCTACAGGGTGTCGGGTTTTGTGGCGGCGTCGCCATGCCATGTGTGTCGCTATGTCACGGGCGACCTTGAGCGTGGCTGGGGATGCGTCAGCCCATCCGGGCCACTATGCCGCGCGTATCGCGCGCTTCACGAGCGATACCGCGTGGCTAGCGATACCGTGTGGAGGGCGATACCGTATTGCGGACGTGGACACGTCGCGTGTTCCCGCGTTGTACGCTACTTGCGTTCGCGCCGACGGCTGGACACCGCGTTGGTCACCGCCCAAATGATGGCGATAACCACGAGCGTGACCCCGACCGCACCAATGCTGACCGCCGCGGCGACCCACGGATCCACCGCACCGAATGGCCAATTGGGAACCATGCCAGCCATGACAATCGCCACTGCGCCGAGCAAGACCAGTAACACGCCGAGTACCACAGTTCCGGCGCTGACGCCTGTCGGGGCCGGGGTATGAATGACAGACGCCGGCTCGACGGGGGCAGTTGCCTCGGCAGACCTGAAGGGTGCGCCCGTGTACATCGGCACGGTGTTGTCGCCGAGCGGATGTGACTGGCGATGCGCCTCATCCGCCGCCTGCTGCCGGCGGCGCGCCAACTCATCGAGCGGAATACCACCACGCGGAACGGACGACCCGGACGGTCCATGCGAGTCAGAGGGCTCTGAAGGTTCAGACTGTTCAATCGGTTCAGACCGCCGGGCCACCGGCTGGGTGGCGTCCTCCCGCGAAACCGCTTGCGGTACAACCTGCGTCTGAGCGGCATCCATCGAGGAGGTCTGTGGCATGACCTCCGTGCGCGCGGCATCCTCCGGCTCTGCCTGTGGCATGACCTTGGTCCCCGCGACCGGTTCGTCCACGTTGATGTGCTGCATGGTTACGGTTTCGACCGTATCCTGTTCCTTGACTTCACTCATTTCGTACCCTCTTTCTTGGCGTTGTCAGATGAGATGCGGACATACCCCTTGCCGTTGCCTCCGTAGCTCACGCCGACCCATCCCTGAATCGTCGAAGCGACGATGGTCAGTTCCGGCGTGGATACGAAGTCGAAATCATCGTCATAATCATCGTCGTCATCCTCATCATCGCTGTCGCTGTCCGAATCGGACTTCGACGAATGAGAGGATTTGCTGTCAGACCCCGAAGAGGCGGACGGCTCAGGATTGGCCACATGACCTTGATCCGACGCCGACATATCGATGTACACGCCGTCGTCGAATCCCACCTGGACAAATCGGGAGTCAACCAGCAGATATTCGCCGCCCACTCCGTTGGTGCCCATGTAACCGGCGTGTTTGAACTGGTAGGTGCAGTATTTGGGCAGTTTCACATCCACCTTGACGTCGCTCGCGATAATCCGGTAAGTGCCCGTCGGGCAGTACGACTCATAGTCATGCTCCACGTCGGTCATCTTGTGGGTGCCGTAACGCTCACCGTAATCGCTCAGGTCGATCGTCACCTTGTCGCCGGAATAGCTGTCGCCAACGAAATAGATGCCGTCATTGAGGCGTTTGAGCGTCGTCTTGGTCGCGGTCAGGGTCGTCGAACCGTTGACATCCACCCGTTCGTAGTCTTCCGCCTGCCGGTTGATGTCAGTCAGACAATACCCGGTGGCGCCCGCGGTGAACACCATGACTACCGTGATGAACACCGACATCCACACCAGCGGGTGCAAACCGCCGGTACGGCGTCCTTTGGCACCGAGCACGACCAGCAGAACGCCGAGTGCGACGCAGACGCATCCGATCCAACCGGTCGCCGATGCGACCATGCTGACCATTCGGGGTTCGCCATGATTATGGCTTATGACCCAGAACACCATCAGCGCCGCCGACAACAGCACCAGGCCGAACGAGGCGAGCACCACGAGCGGCCCTGCGGGCTTGCGGCGAGTGCGTACCGTGCGAGGTTGCGCGGCTTCGACCGGACGCGCAGGCTGAGCCACATACCGCGGGTACGGCTGGGGCTGCACCGGCGGGACAGGTCCCTGCCCTTGCATCGGCATCGCAGGACTGCCCGGCATGGGCGCCCCCGGCATCGGCGTTGGCGGCGCAATCGGCCTTACGCGCCCGGAACGATACGTCGTTGCGTTGAACATCACCAAGACCAACGCAAGCGCAACAAGCGAGACCCACCCGGTGATATCCCAACGCCAGCGGTCGCTCATCAACCACGACATGACCGTGCTGACGACGATGAACATAGCGATTGGGGCGAACACCCACTGCCAGCCGTCACCGCCGTGCAGAACATCCTCGGCGATGATATGGCCGTCGTTGGTGACATCCGGCATCAGCAGCCACGCGAAAATGTAGGCATACACGCCGAAACCGCCGAAGAAGGCAAGGATGATGACGATGGCGCGCACCAAGGCGGGGCTCCAGCCCAGCCGATGGGCGACACCTGCGCACACACCGCCGATATACCGGTCTTCGGTACGGACCAGGCCGCTTTGCCTGACCCACCCGAAGAACATGTCGCGCCAGTCGCGTTTCGTTGTTTCGTGCGGTTCGGGCTGGCTGGAAGGATACCAATTGCCGTTGCTGGAGCCGGACTGTCCTGCCGCCGTGGAATTGGCGTATTGGCGTTGGGCGTTGTCGTCACGGCCTTGTCGGCCGCTGCGACCTTGCGCTTCGCCGGGTTGCGGCTGCCATGTAGATTGAGTTGATTGGGTTGATTGCGCAGATTGCCCAGGCTGCGTTGATTGCAACGGCTGTGCCGTCGCATCGCCGGGCTGCCGCTGCGGCATCGGCTGTTGCGATTGATCATGTGTATTGTTCATGCCTCCATTACAGCAACCTCCCGCAGCCGAACGTATCGGGGAAACACCCGATTTATCCCTGAAAACAGGGTATGAACCCCGATGACATGCCCCAAGGGGCGCACAATGGAATCATGATGCAAACCACGAACGCCCCTCGGCGGACGAACACTCCGCCCGCCGACGCGCGGCCATATCAGGCGCCGGCTCCGCTTGCGCCGGCGAAACTGCCGCTGCTCAGGCCCAAATACGGCAGGATGCTCTGCGGTGTCTGCCGGGGCATCAGCATGCATCTGGGCATCCCCGTGTGGCTGGTCCGGCTCGCGTTCATCTGTTCCTCGTTTGTCTTCGGCGCAGGCATCATCGCCTATATCTTCCTGTGGCTGACCGTGCCGGTCGGCGATCCGGTGCGTGAGGCGCAGCGTATCAGCCCTGTCAGCCAATCGCCGCTGTCTCGCGGCAACGCCCCCTACCCGATACCCGGCGCCTCGGCCGCTGCTATGCCGCAGCCGGTCACGGTTGTTCCCGGGTATGTGCCGGGACAAGCGGGCGCCCCATCACGAACGCCTGCGCCGACTCCCGCTCCTGCTGTTTCGGTTCCGGCGACGAGTCTTCCGACCGCACAGAATACTGCCACACTGAATACTGCCACGCCAGACACAGCCATACCCGGTGCAGCCGCGGCCGGTGCGGCAACGCCATCCGCCGCCGCACCGCCGAGCACATCCTACGCACCGGCCGATGAGCGCGCGATTCCTGCCGCCGAATCGACGGAGAACGGCGAAAGTCTGCTGGACGCCATCCGCCGCGCCCCCAAACCGGCAATCATCGCCCTGTCAGGCGGCATCATGCTGATTATCAGCGGTGTCATGCTCTATACCGGGGAAACCGCAATGATCCTCCCGGCAATTATGACCGTCAGCGGCGTGCTCATCGCTTGGCTGCGATTCAACGATGGACAACGTCAGTGGCCCACCGCGATACTCGGGCTGGCGCTCCTCGTCGGCGCGTTCTGCATCACCATACTTTTGGAACCCGGCACTCCTCAGGTGCACGGCAAAACCATCCTCGCCGCAGTCGCCCTGCTGGTGGCCACCGCACTCGCCATCATCCCGTGGATCATGTCATTGACGCGTTCCCTGAGCACCGAGCGCGCACTCAAAGAACGCGAGGAAGAACGCGCGGATATGACCGCGCACCTACACGATGGTGTATTGCAAACGCTGGCACTCATCCAGCTGCACAGCAGTGAACCGCAGACCGTGCTCGCACTGGCGCGCCAGCAGGAGCGCGAACTGCGCAACTGGCTGTATCAGGAGCGTACTCCACCCGACAAATCCGTCAGCGCGGGCATCAAGGACATCGCCGCCGAAGTCGAAGACGAATCAGGCAAGGCGATTGAGGTGGTGACGGTCGGCGACGCGCAGCCATGCACCCAGACCGACGCGCTGCTGAACGCCACCCGGCAGGCGCTGGTCAACGCGGTCACGCACGGCGGGGAGCCGATTTCCGTCTATTGCGAGGCGGGAGCAACCACCGTGGACGTCTACGTGCGCGACCACGGCGAAGGCTTCGATGTGAACGCCATACCCGAAGGCCGGCTCGGCATCCGCGAATCCATCATCGGCCGTATCAAACGCCGCGGAGGCACAGTGCAGATCGTGTCCCGGCCGCATTGGGGCACCGAAGTGCGTATGCACATGCCCATCGGCGGTACGGCGAGTCCTGCCGGCGCTCGCACGCATATCATGGACAGCGCGGGCAACGACCAGCACAGGACATCAGGAATCGAGGAGCAATGAGTCATAGCGAACAAGACGGCAACGTGGACGGCAGCGACATCCGCATCGCCGTCGTCGACGACCACGAGATGTTCAGGGCTGGCGTTATCGCCACCTTGCAACCAGATTTCGATATCGTCGGGCAGGCGGGTGATGTCGAGGGTGCCATCGAGATGATTGCGCAGACCAAGCCCGATGTCGTGCTCCTCGACGTGCATGTGCCTGGCGGTGCAGGTGGTGGAGGTACGGAAATCCTCACCCGTTCGCACCCGCTCTCCCCTGATTCCGTGTTCCTGGCGTTGAGCGTCTCGGATTCGCCTCAGGATGTCGGCTCGGTGATCCGGGCAGGGGCTCGCGGATATGTGACCAAGACGATAACCGGCGATGATTTGGCCAGCTCCATCAGACAAGTGCACGAAGGATACGCCGTGTTCTCCCCCAAACTCGCCGGATTCGTGCTATCCGCCTTCCAAAACGGCGGCATCGCGCCCGAAGACGAAATCCACGACGATGAGCTCGACAGGCTGTCGGCGCGCGAACAGGAAGTCATGCGGCTGATTGCCCGCGGATACACGTACAAGGAAGTCGCAGCTGAGCTGTTCATCTCGGTGAAAACTGTGGAAACCCACGTCAGCGCAGTGCTGCGCAAACTCCAGTTGTCCAACAGGACCGAGCTGACGCGTTGGGCGGCGGACCGGCGCATTGTGTGAATGGCGGACGATGGCGGTCCGATTGTCCGATTGAACTGCCCGCTTGAACCGGCTGATTGAACCGCATCGTCGGGATAATCAGGACACGCCAAGCACTGCGCGCGCCTGGTCAGCGGATGTGAACGTCACCCCGCGCAAACCGGCTATTCTTGCCCCACGCGCGTTGCGGGGATTGTCGTCGAAAAACACCGTGGACTGCGGGTCGACACCGAAGCGATCAATCGCGCGCAGATAAATCACCGGGTCAGGCTTGAGCAGACGCTCCTGCGACGAAACAAGCGTGTCTTGCAATCGGCTGAACACATCGAATCGCGAATGCGCGATATCAACCGCCTCCGTGGTGAAATTCGTCAGGCCCCACACCCCGACGCCGGCAGATTGCAAGTCATCGACCAGCTGCTCCATACCGTCCAACACGCCGAAAATCGCCCGTTCCTCATGCTCGAGCCACATCCGCAGCACCCACGTGACCGCCGGACCGTGGTGGCGTGAGTATTCGGCAAGGACATCCTGCGTCGGGACGCCGGAATCGAGCAAGCGGTCGATGAAATCGTAGCCCCATTCGTCCGCGGGATCGAAGAACATGTCGATCACGCCCTGGGGATACAAGCCCTCAAGTGCGCGCCACGGACGCCAATCCAGCAGAACATCGCAATAATCGAAGATGACGTCGGTGATCGGGCCGGCGTGCGGGGCGATGATGGTCTCGCCTGCATGGAATGGCGACTCTTTATTGTTGATGTTGACAATGTTCTCGTGATTACGCTCGCTCATGACTCTTATTGTCGCGCACAGCGGTGTCAATGATTGTTGATGTGTCGGCTGGTGGTATCGAGTGGTGCTATCGGGCGATGCCGCTGGGCGACACTGCAGAACGACGCTCCCGGGTGGTATGGCCGAGTGATTTGGCCGAGTGTCTGAGCTTGATGAGGCAGCCGTTGTATCGTGTCAATCTGGCTTACACGGTGCCATCACTGTTTCCGGGCTGCTTCGGCGTTCAATCTGTATGGTTTGAGGGGCAGGGCCGTTAGAGGATGGTGGCTGATGGATGAAGGATGGGATTTGACGGGCAATCGGACATCATTACGTCCCTGCACCGAATCGGAGCACGCCGGGCGGAATAGGAATCAGTTCACGCCGGCACCGGGCCGCACCCGGCCACCAGCTGGGATGCGGTCGTAAACCCGCGGAATCCCAAGGATTTGCTTGCACCACAACAATCAACCACCGCCCGGACCGCCCCGGGGTACCCGAAATGCGGACTAGATCGGAGAATACGAGCCGAAAACCGATCCAGTCCACAAAGGTGCACGCCATCACGCACCCCGCAACCATGGCCGCACCGCGAATCCGCAGCACATCAACCATCTGCCAGCAGCACGAAGACTAGCCGCCGGCGCACCGGCCGCGCGATCGCCCAGCCCCACGGACCGAATCGGGAATCGTGCGACGACATCGGAACCAGTCCGCACAGGGATCGGAACGCCCTCGGCCACTAGCCACGGCACCACCACAGAACCGCGGAATTCCGACAACCCACTCACACCATCACCATCAGCCGCCGGCTGGCCGACCACCCCGACCATCCGAGTCGCGGACCAAATCGGAAAACGCAAGCCAAAGACCAATCCAGTCCACAAAGGCATCCGCCGTCAACCCTCCATGCAACCACGGCCACACCGCAAACCGCGGCACATCAACGATCCGCCGACACCACAAAGACCAGCCACCGGGACACCGGCCACGCAACCACCCGAATCCATGGACCAAACTGGAAATCGCACGACGACATCGGAGCCAGTCCACGCCGGCATCGGGACACACCCGGCCGCGCAAACTGTTCACGCCAATCAAGTCAGCATCGGCAAGCGCGGTCATCTCTCCGCTTCTACCGACACTGAGACACTCTCAGCGTCTGTAGAGGGTTACGGGATACACGACACGGGGTTCCCGAGGTCGGACAACACATGATGCGTTGCCCGGAATCCGATCTCACGATACGTCCGTCGGAACTCAATTGCATGACATGTCGACCGAAACCCAATCGCGAGGTTTTCGGCTTGATAACAAGAAACCCCGTGGAGTGGACTCCACGGGGTATTGCGGACAGGGCGAGATTCGAACTCGCGGTGGCTTGCACCACAACGGTTTTCAAGACCGTCTCCATAGACCGCTCGGACACCTGTCCATGCGTTTGCACGCACAAACGGTTATGTTACCACAAGGTCTGCATCAGACTGCGAGCCAGCGAAAACATACCTGCACGATACACGTGCAAACGCGAATCAAAAGAAAGGCTCAGGCCTCCCACTTGCGCGGTTCGATGACTTCCTTGCCGCCCATGTACGGACGCATGGCCTTCGGGATCTCGATGGAACCGTCAGCCTGCTGATGGTTTTCGAGAATCGCGACCAGCCAGCGGGTGGTGGCCAGCGTGCCGTTCAACGTAGACACCGCGCGGGTGGAGCCATCCTCGGTACGCTCACGGATGTTCAAACGACGCGCCTGATACTCGGTGCAGTTCGAAGTGGACGTGAGCTCGCGGTAGCGGTTCTGCGTCGGCACCCAGGCCTCGCAGTCGAACTTGCGAGCAGCGGAAGCGCCCAGATCGCCGGCGGCGGTGTCGATGATGCGGTACGGCACCTCGACCTTGCCCAGCATCTCCTGCTCCATCTGCAACAGATGCTGATGCTCGGCGCGGGAGTTCTCCTGCTTGCAGTAGACGAACATCTCAACCTTGTCGAACTGGTGGACGCGGATGATGCCCATCGTATCCTTGCCGGCGGCACCCGCCTCGCGACGGTAGCAGCTGGACCAGCCGCAGTAGCGCAGCGGGCCGTTGTCAAGATCAAGAATCTCGTTCTCGTGCATGCCAGCGAGCGCGACTTCAGACGTACCGACCAGATACTGGTCATCCGGCTCACGCAGACGGTAGATTTCGTCCGCATGGGAGTTGAGGAAGCCGGTGCCGGCCATGACTTCGGGGCGCACAAGCGTCGGGGTGATGGCGAGCGTGAAGCCGTGCTCCTCAGCTTGGTCGACGGCCATGGTGAGCATGGCGATCTGCAGTCGGGCGACCGCACCGCGCAGGAAGTAGAAGCGGGAGCCGGAGACCTTGACACCACGCTTCATGTCGATGCCGGCAACGCCTTCACCGAGCTCGAGGTGGTTCTTCGGTTCGAAGCCTTCCGCGGCGAAATCGCGGATGGTGCCGACCTTCTTGACGACCACGTAGTCATCCTCGCCGCCTTCCGGGGCTTCCGGCTCGACGATGTTGCTGAGCTTCCACATCGCGGTCGTGTACTCGGCCGCGGCCTGGTCTGCGGTGTCCTTGTATTCGGAGACCTTATTGGACAGCTCCTTGGTCTGGGCGATGATCTTCGCCTTCTCCTCAGGAGCGGCGGTGGCGATCTTCTTGCCCATGTCCTTCTGTTCGGCGCGCGCGGCTTCGAACGCCTTGAGCGACTCGCGACGGGTTTCGTCGGAGCGGAGCACCTCGTCGACGAGTTCCACGGATTCCCCGCGCTTGCGCTGGGATTCCTTCACGATGTCCGGATGTTCACGGATGAATTGAATATCAAGCATAGTTCAAGACTAATGCGGCAAGCCGACACGTGACTGCTGGCAGTAGGTGCCGGCGCCGGCAACGCGAAACAATTCGTGGAGGGACCGTCAAATTCTCGAGATTTGCCCATGGACATCCCAGCGAAACAGGTAAGAATGGAACCTATGCAGTCGTCCAAGATGCCTATAGCGGTTGTTGTTATCGCAATCATCGTCGCGGTCATAGCGATTGGTGTCGCCGTGTTCTTCCTTGTCCGCCATCTGCGTCGCCAGCATGTCGCCAAGGTACTTGAACAGCGGGAAGACGACCAAGTCCATTACGCGTTCATCATCAATCCATCCAAACCGCAGGCCAATGAACGGCGTCGCCAAATCAAGTCGTTCTGCGAAAGCAAAGGCATCAAACAAATCGAGTTCATCGACACGCAGCTTGACAAGGACGGCCGCGCGTGCGCACTCGAAGCACTCGGGCATGGCGCTGACGTCGTGGTCGCGGTAGGCGGCGACGGCACGGTGCGTACGGTGGCGAGCGCGATGTCGGGCAGCGGACATGCGATGGGCATCCTGCCTATCGGCACGGGTAATCTGTTCGCCCGAAATCTCAACATTCCCGTGGATGACTTCGAGGCGGCCCTGACCATCGCCACATCGCACGGTTCGAAGAAGGTCGACGTCGGACGCCTATCCCTGCTGGACGACCCGAACGAAGATCACCCGCATGCGTTCATGATTATCGGCGGTGTCGGCTTCGACGCGCAGATGATCGAGGAGACCGATCCACAACTCAAGAAGAACATCAGCTGGCTGGCCTACTTCGTCAGCGGGGCGAAGAACCTGTTCACGCCGAAATTCAAGGCGGATGTGACCGTGACCGACGCACACGGCAACACGCACACGGTTGACGGACTCGTGTTCCGCACGTTCATGGCCGGCAATTGCGGCGAAATACCGGTGTTTTCGCTGATGCCCAGCGCGTCCTATGATGACGGGCTGCTTGATTTCGAGATTATCGACACGACCGGCGGCCTGCTTGGCTGGGCGAACCTGTTCAATGACGTGGTCCATCAGACCATCACCAAGAAGCCGCAGCAAAGCCCGCTGTCCACGAATTCGACCATCGAGCAGATGCAGGGCGTCAGCGCCGAAATCAAGCTGGAAAAGTCGGCACTTGCGGAGGTGGACGGCGACATGCTCGGCCGTACACGGCATATCCTCATCACCGTTGATCGGCAATCGCTGACCGTGCGCGCCCCGGAAAGCGACCCGGCCAAAGCGAGCGCAGCGGCGCCGGCATCCGCAGCGGCAACAGCGTCAGGAACGGCCTCCGTCTCCACGGCCGCGCCCGTGACCGTGACCGTGCCAGCATCGGCACCGCAGTCTGAGTCTGGCTCCGCACCCAAGTCGCCATCAGTACGCGCCTCCGCCCCCGCAACTGCACCTGCGACAGCGCCCGGCAACAGCAATTTGAATCAATCGCGCTGAGCATCCGCCGGCAACACGTCGTCTTGTTCGCGTTCATCGACGTCGGATATCACGCGGGCGACATGCAACGCCAGATAAGCGATTTCCGCGGGGGTCAGCTCCGCGCCCAATCGGATTGCGACGACATCGGCGATTTTCCGTGCGCACCGCACCTGATCGGGATAGGATTGCTTGATCGCCTCGATTACCGGCGAGGGCTCGCTGTCCAATTGGCGGCCTTGATAGATGCGCACGAACAGATAGCGCAGATGCGTGATGAACCGCCCGACACTGACATTGTGCTGGCCGAGCGAAATATTGTAAGTCTTCTCGATGATGACAAGCATCTGCTGGATGACGCCAGTCATGGTATAGGTATACGACAAATCCCCGTTGGAAAAGCCCGCATTGACCAGATGCAACGCGAACGCCACCGCCTCGCTGCGGGGCAGGACATCATGCAGACTGTCATTGAGCGCTGAAACCAGCGCTTCCCCTTGGACGTACTCCTTGGCGTACAAGGAACGGACCTCCGCGTCGAGCGGATATTCCACGGAGGTGCCGCGCTTGGCCCGACGCAACGCGCCGACCACGTGATCGGCGAGCGCCATGACGAGCGTAGGCGTCTGTTCGGCTTGTTGGCCGAGTCCCACGCGCGTCATGGCGTCGGTGACCAGCCGAATCGTCTCCGGAGGAATATCCGCGAGCAATTCGGCTACATGATCGGGATCGCGGCCGTCGGAAGGAACGAATTTCCGCACGACTTTGGAGTCGTCAACCCTCTGGCCGGGCTTGGCTTTGAAACCAAGGCCCCGGCCGGTGAGGATGACCTCCTGGTCGCCGTCGCGCGCAAGCACGACATTGTTGTTGAAAACGCGGAGAATGTCCACGATGTTCCTTCCGATCAGCCCGCGATTCAGCGGGAGATCTCCAGGACGGCGTCTCCCGGCTTGACGTCGATGCCCGTCTTCGGGGTCACGCCGCCAAGCGCCGCGGTGTTCAGAACCGTCATCAAAGTGACGGTGTTAAAACCTGCCGCCTTGACTTTATCAAAGTCCACGGTCACCAGCTTGTCGCCGGCGTTGACGCGTTGGCCCTTGGTGACGGCCGGGGTGAAGCCCTCGCCATTCATCTTGACCGTATCGATGCCGACGTGAACGAGCACTTCGACCCCGTCATCGGTCTTGATGCCGAAGGCGTGACCGGTTTCGGCCACCGTCGACAGTACGCCGGACACCGGGGCGTACACGGTGGAGTCAGTGGGCTGGATGCCGACGCCCTCGCCGAGCGCGCGGGAGGCGAACACCGGGTCGCCTGCTTCATCCAAGGAAATGACGTGGCCGGCAATCGGGGCGACAACCGTATCGGTCGCGGTCTTGGTCGCGGTAGCGGTAGCAGCTGCAGTTGCAGTTGCAGTTGCAGTTGCGGCAGTATTGTCGCTCACGGCGGCCGGGGCTGCTGGAGCTTCGACCTCGTCCATCGTCTGCTGGGCTTCCACCGCATGGTCGGCGGCCTTCTGCTCCGGGGTGCGGTAGTCGAGCGTGATAATCAAGAACATGGACAGGAAGAATGCCACGGCGATGGCGATCGCATAGACCCACATCTGGCTGAACACCGGGATGGTCAGCAGCGAGGTGAAGGCGAAGGCCGTGGTGGTCACGCCGTGCACGACCTGGCCGTTGGCGAGCGTGGACGGGAAGATCCAGCCGAGGATCGCGATGACCACGCCACCGACGAAGCAGCCGATCAGCATGCGCTTGTACACCAGCTTGTAGCGCAGGTGGATGCCGTAGAGGCTCGGCTCGGACACGCCGCCGAGCAGGCCGGCCATAAGCGCGCCGAACGCGGTCTGGCGCATGTCGACGTTCTTCTCGCGCATCGCGATGACCAGCACGCCGGCGGTCGCGCCGAAGCAGGCGAAGTTCCACACGCCCATCGGGCCCTGGATGAAGTCGTAGCCCAGCGTGTTGATGTTGACCAGCATGAGGGCGTTGAGCGGCCAGTGCAGACCAAGCGGCACGAGGAACGGATAAAGCATAGGAATGAGGATCGCGAAGATGAACGGCGCGTTGTTGTTCAGCCATGCCAGGCCGACGCCGAGGCCGTTGCCGACCCACACACCCAGCGGGCCGAGCAGGAAGGCTGTGACCGGAATCATGATGATCATGGACAGGAACGGCACGAACACCATCTGCACACTGTCGGGGATGATCCGCTCGAGGCCCTTGTAGACGAGCGCGAGCACGGCGACCATGAACAGCGGCACGAACACGGAACCGGAGTAGTCGTTGAGCTGCAACGGCAGGCCGAACACCTTGGTGGTGCACGACTGGGTGCCCAGCGCGGCGTTGGTCACGCAGTTGAGGGCGCCCTTGGCCGCGGCCAGACCGCTCTTGTCACCGAAGATGCCCGCCCACTTGTCAGGCGCGGACAGGGCCATGAACTGCGGGGTCATGAGGGCCGCCATGATGGTGGCGCCGACCCAGCCGTCGACCTTGAGCTTCTTCGCGCCGTTGTAGGCGATCATGATCGGCAGGAAGTAGAACACGCCCTCATACGCGGCCTTGCACAGCAGCAGGGTCGGGCTTTCCGTGTCGTTGGAGATGACATGGCAGGCGATGAGCACGTTGAGAATCGCGATGATCAGCGACGCGCCGAGCAGCACGTTGATGATCGGACGGAACGTGTCGGACAGGAACTCGAAGAAGTTGTCCACCCACGCGTGCTTGCCCTTGACCTTGGAACGCTCCTGGGCCTTGACTTCGGCGTTGGACAGTTTCTTGGAGCCGTCGTTGTTGACTTCGCCGCCGCCGATATTGGCCATTTCGGGCAGCTGCATGATCTTGTCGTACATGGTGGCGACGCCGCCGCCGATGACGACCTGGTACCGGTCACCGCTCTGTGGAACGGCACCGAGCACGCCTTTCATGTGCTCGAGTCGGTTCTGGTCCACCTTGCCTGCGTCGACAAGCTCGAACCGCAAACGGGTGGCGCAATGCGTCAGGCTCTTGATGTTGCCCGGACCACCGACCGCGTCGATGATCTGCGAGGCAGTTGATTCAGCCATCGTTTTTCCTTCCTTGGGCTGTTCTTCCACTTCGTATTCACAAGGTGTCAACAAAAAAGACCCGAGGCTCGGCGGCAGATATGACAGTGCCACCGTGTCTCAGGTCTTGCGTCTTGTTTGACTTGCAGCCCTGCAATAAACGAATTAGTTACACTATAGCGCCGCACTTCGTTTCTTGCAAGTATCTTCGCGGGCATTTTCGGATTGAATCGTCTCAAGCCGCGGATTTTCAAGGAAGATGCCGCGTTGGCGCGTGGCTGCTGGTACAAGGTCGCGGGTGCGCGGGGCGCGGGCGGACCGGCGAGACGATGCCGGGTGCCGCAATCACCGAATCGGCCCCGACGCCCGTATGTCGCCAATCGTATGCAAACGATAGCAATCAAGAGGAATACGATGATTCCGCCAATGCAAACGTTTCATTCCTGACGCGAGAAGCGAAAATCAGCGATCGTTGCCATATGTCGGGACGTCTCCGGGCGAACATCCAAACGACGTGGCACAATTGAAGACATGGTAGCAAAAAATGCGGGTCTTCCCGCCACCCCAGCTGATCTGATTGATGTCGACGAGGTCATCGGCAAATACTATGACATCGTCCCCGACGTCAACGTCCCCGAGCAGCGCGTGAGCTTCGGCACGTCCGGCCACCGCGGCTCCTCCCTGAAGACCTCGTTCAACGAGGCCCACATCGTCGCCATCTCCCAGGCCATCGCCGAGCACCGCAAGGCCGCCGGCATCACCGGCCCGCTGTACCTCGGCCGCGATACCCATGCCCTGTCCTTGCCGGCATGGAAAACCGCTATCGAGGTGCTGGTCGCCAACGGTGTGCGTGTGCGCATCGATTCGCGCGACGATTTCACTCCGACGCCGGTCGTCTCCCAGGCGATCCTGACGCACAACCGCGCGGCCGACGGCACGCAGCGCTTCTCCGGCGATGACCTCGCCGACGGCATCGTCGTCACCCCGTCGCACAACCCGCCCACCGACGGCGGCTTCAAGTACGATCCGCCGACCGGCGGCCCGGCCCCCGCCGAAACGACCAACGCGATCGCCAAGCGCGCCAACGAACTGCTGCCCGACTTCAAGAACGTCAAGCGCATCCCGTTCGAGCAGGCCGTCAAGTCCGATCTCGTCGAACGCTTCGACTTCCGCAAGCACTACGTTGAGGACCTCGGCAACGTCATCGACTTCGACGTGATCAAGTCCTCCGGCGTGCGCCTCGGCATCGACCCGCTGGGCGGCGCGTCCGTCAACTACTGGCCGCTGGTCAACGAAGTGTACGGCACCTCCATCGAGGTTGTGCGCCCGCAAGTCGACCCGACCTGGCGTTTCATGACCATCGACCACGACGGCAAGATCCGCATGGATCCGTCCTCCCCGTACGCGATGAAGGGACTCGTGGACTCCCTCAACAACGGCGCGTGGGACAAGTACGACCTCGTCGGCGGCACCGACCCGGACGCCGACCGTCACGGCATCGTGTGCCCTGACTGGGGCGTCATGAACCCGAACCACTACATCGCCGTCGTCGTCGAATACCTGTTCGGCAAGGATAAGAACGGCAACCCGAACCGCCCGGATTGGCCTGAAGGCACCGGCATCGGCAAGACCCTCGTGTCCTCCTCGCTCATCGACCGTGTGGCCGCCTCCATCGGCGCCAAGCTCGTCGAAGTGCCGGTCGGCTTCAAGTGGTTCGTCGACCCGCTGTTCACCGGCGAAGTCGCGTTCGGCGGCGAAGAGAGCTCCGGCATGAGCTTCCTGCGCAAGGACGGCCGCGTATGGACCACCGACAAGGACGGCCTCATCCCCGACCTGCTCGCCGCGGAAATCACCGGCAAGATGGGCAAGAACCCGGCCGAACTGCACAAGGACCAGGTCGCACGCTTCGGCGAGAGCTGGTACAAGCGCATCGACACGCCGACCACCCTCGAGCAGAAGCAGAAGTTCGCCAAGCTTACCGGCGACGACGTGACCGCCACCACCCTGGGCGGCGAGGAGATCACCGCGAAGCTCACCAAGGCTCCGGGCAATGACGCGCCGATTGGCGGTCTCAAGGTGACGACCAAGAACAACTGGTTTGCCGCCCGTCCGTCCGGCACCGAGAACATCTACAAGGTGTACGCCGAATCCTTCGACTCCCCCGAGACCCTCGACAAGGTGCTCGAGGAAGCGACCGAAGTCGTGGACAAGGCGCTCGCTGAGTGATTGTCATGACGGCGAGGCGTGCCACACCAATCGTGGCAGTCCTCGTGGCAGTCCGGCCCGCCTGAAAAGCCGGAAGACTGAAAGACCCCGTTGCGGAATGTGCTCCGCGGCGGGGTCTTTCGTTGTGTGTGGGCGGGACACAGCGGGGCTGTTGGGGTGTGAAGCCACATTTGACGTTGGGGGTGTGGAGTGACGTTGGCGCAGGGGGGGCGTTGACGCGGAATGCGGGACGCGAGGCGCTGTGTTGGATCGTGGGATTCAAGGTGCGAGGCACGGAGCCGCTGCAGGCGGCGATCTGCGAGCTCAGAACGCGAAACGGAAGGTCAGAAGTCTGCTGCTGTGCCGACAACACAGCGGCAGACGCGGTTTGTGAAGATCGACTCACCCCCGGCATCTCAATCACTGCAACCGGCAGACCGGATACGTGCAAAAACCCACGTGTGTGGGCCCACTCTTACGGAACACCATGGTGCAGCCAAAATCACCCACACCAGCCAGCCCAATACTGACGATGCGAGGATAGACTCACACAACAGGTAGTCTGGCGACGGAATCAGCCATGGCAGCTACCCCAAACCCCCTCCGTGTGAGGATCCGCTCACACGGAACACCATTGGACGACCAAAATCACCCAAACACACGTCTCCAACACCGGTTGTGTGAGGATCCGCTCACACAACGCGCAGTCAACAACACCAAATCACCGATTCGACACCACCCGCACCCCTCCGTGTGAGGATCCGCTCACACATCAGGCATACGCGATGAACCGGCCAGCCGAGAACGTAGATATGCGACATCACGATGTCCGGAATCTCGCCAATCGCGGCAGACGCTACGTCAACCGGCAACAAGGATTAGGGCTGTGCATGCCACGGCGCACACCGAGCGGCGGCGAGTAGACAATCCGCCGCCCACGAATATCGAAACATCAAGTTGCATCTGCCGCGGCACAGAGAATACGCGGCATCCAACGTGGCACCGCCGCACCGCAAGATGATTCGCCTAGTCGTACATGCCCGGACATGCACAACACGTCTGATGCCGCAACATTTCGCCGTCTCTGCAACAGTTTCGACGGTTTGCGCATGCCGTGAGATACACCGAGCACCGAACGCTGGTTGGTGCTCGCGTCTACGGTGACAATCTGCCCCGTTCTGCATGTCCGGACATACGCAGTCCGGCAGAGCGCGCTATGCGACCACCCGTCTTCGTGACAAAACCGCTCCCGGCACACACCTTGATAGTCCCAATCGGCCGCTCCCGAGGCAGGCAGTCTATCCGTGCGAGAACCCATTCGCTTCTGGCCGCAGCACCACACACCGGGCGACTTTCCGCTCCTCCGGATCTCCATATCACGCGGCGGATAACAGATTGGAGAGCAATGCGGATGCGTTTGTCGGCATCTCGCGAAATCGCCGCACCGCACGAGATATTCAGAAACAGTCTCAGCATCTCGTCATTGTTGGTCTCACGAACGAGATATTGAGAAGACTTGATATGCCCGATACCCATAACAAACAATGCTGCGGATCAATCGACAGACACAGATCGCACCTTTGAACCCTCAGCAGTAGTAGCAGAAAGACGCACATACCCGGAGTGATGCATAGTAAATCGCATTCGTGATGCGATATATACATCTATCGCGCGCTCAAACGGAATTCCCCGCTCTGATATTGCGATCCGCTTGATTTTCATCAGTGGCGTTCCAATACTGATCTCAAGAAGCTCCGACTCAAACTCATCGGACAGTATTGGCTCAAGCACTTCTTCGACCGATCCTGGACGCACTTCATAATATCGGTCAAAGATACTATAGAAAGGTTCCGTCAAATCCTTAGATAAGAATTGCGGAAACAAGGCTGTCGGCAAATGACTCATTTCCAATGACAACGGTCTCTCGTCGACTCGGCGTAATCTGACAACATTGAATATTGTAGATTCATACGGCAATTTCAACATTCTCATGTCTGACGGAGATGCCGGCGCAATCGCAGCGGACACTACGCTGGAAGACAGCCTACCGCCTTGTCTTCGAACGATGGCGGGCAATGACTCTTCGGTGTTGATGTTCCGTTCAAACCTGCCATCGGAAACGTAGACGCCTCCGTTACGGCCAATCAGCCGCTTGATTTCATGATGCTGTTCCATCACCGCCAAGGCATTTCGAAGTGTTGCGCGTGACACTCCAAGCTGCTTAGCCAATTCACGTTCAGATCCGAGCCGCTCTCCTACTTGGAAATCACCATTGCGAATGAGCGCACGGATTCTCCGTATCTCATCCGTCTTCCAATCCTCGTCATCGCCGATATGTCTACTCATCGTCTTTTCTGTCACCCGTCTTCTTACATCGTCCGCATGGTTTCCTCCTTACCAGTCGAATGTAAAAAGATCATTTCCCGTTTCTTGCATGCAACCTGTATGCAGACGATGCCCGGACCTGTGAGTGGTTGCGGGTCCGGGCATCGTCGATGGATTTCGCGAGACCGGACTGTCCGGTTCCCGCGTTCGGGCACGCGAGCTACCCTGCGCACCCGACGATTCTGTACTGGCTACAGCTTGAGCGTCGTCAGAGTCTTGGTGAACGCATCCATGAACCAGTCCACGTCATCCTCGCTGAACACCAGCGGCGGGCGCAGTTTCAGGATGTTGCCGTACCGTCCGCACACCGATGTAAGCACATGATTGTCGCGTAATGTTTCCAAGATGTCCAGCGCTGCCTGCTGATCGGGGTCTGTTGTGCCGGGCTTGACGATTTCACAGCCGATATACAAGCCCGCTCCACGCACATCGCCGATGCATGGATGCGCAGCCTGAAGTGAAGCGACGGCCGTCTTGAACAGCGCGCCGACCCGTTTTGCGTTACCCATCGTATCCTCGTCGCGCATCACATCAAGCGTCGCCTGCGCTGCAGCCATGCACACCGGGTTGCCGCCGAAGGTGTTGAAGTATGGGATCGAGCCGGCGAAGGGCTCAAGCACTTCATGGCGCGCCGCCATGAGCGAAGTTGGCAGACCGTTGGCCATCGGCTTGCCGGAAGTCACCAGATCAGGCACGATGCCTTGCCGTTCGAAGCCCCAGAACGCATCGCCGGTCCTGGTGAAACCGGGTTGGACCTCATCGGCAATCCACACGCCGCCGAGTTCATGGACCGTGTCGATCACCGGCTGGAGATACCCGACCGGGTCGGGGTAGACACCATCGGAGGAGAAAATCGAATCGGCGAGGAACGCAGCGAATTTCACGCCGTGCCGTTCCATATCCGCCACTGCCTTGCGCACTTCCGCGGCCATCCAAGCGCCGAAGGTCTCCGCACTGCACGATTCAGCTGGTTTGCCATCAATCTCAAGGCGATAAGTATCGGGGGTGGGGACCATTCGCATCTTCAATCCAAGCGTCTGGGCTGTACCAAGCGCCGGGGAAAGCTTCGACGTCAATGCCGAATTGCCGTGATACGCCTCATGCGTGACGATGACGCCCTCTCCACCGGTGTACGCTTGGGCGACGCGCACCGCGAGATCATTCGCTTCAGAACCGGTGCATTGGAACATGATCCGGTCAATCGGGCCAGGCATGGTGGATAGGATATCCTGCGCATAATTGAGAATGTTCTCATGCAAATAGCGGGTGTGCGTGTTCAGCAAGGATGCTTGGCGTGTAATCGCCTCGACGACCCGCGGATGACAGTGTCCCACGGAAGCGACGTTGTTATACACGTCCAGATACTCCACGCCGTCGGCATCCCACAGATGGGAGCCACGACCTTTGACCAGATGCACCGGATTACGGTAGAACAGCCGGTACGCAGGACCTAATATCTCGCGTTCCTCAGTGAGTTTGCGTGTTTCCGGATCCAGCGCGGCCGCCATCTCCGGGCGGAAACTGTTGGTGTCCATGATTGTCGAACGGGTTGCCATGGTATTCTTCTTTCGTCATGTTCAGGGTTCCGCGATGCATACGCGGAACCCATGATTCATTACTCAGTCAAATTCACGATCGCATCAGTCGTCAGTACGATAGACCACCTTGCCTCCCGAAGCTGCGAACTCTTCTTCAGGCGACAGCACAAGATGCTTCCGCCCGTATACTGCGAAGAACACTGTGGCAATGACATAAATCGCGACCATGGTGTACACAGCAAGCCGGTAATCCGGATTCAGCAATACGGCGATGAAAATCGAGAATGCCAAGAGTCCCGCGATGGCAGCGCCTGGGATACCATATGGGCTGACGAATGGACGCTTGATGTCAGGAAGCTTTTTGCGAAGCAAGACAAAAGACACCATCTGCAGCAGATAGGCGAGGACAGCTCCCCATACCGCGATATTCAGCACAACCGAGCCTGCTCCGGAGCCACCATACGCAATGATGAACAATGCCGCGAAACCGATGATCGCGCCCACTATCAATCCCCAGTAAGGAGTCTTCTTCTTACCGGTAAGACTGAGAAATGCAGGATAATATCCCGCTCGCGACAACGAATAGAGATTCCGTCCGTATGCAAACATAATCCCTTGGACTGAAGCGAGGAGTCCAATCAGCGCAAATGCCGATAGCACTGCCGCAATGTTGCCGGGCAGAATCGCACGATAGCCATCAAGTAATGGCTCATCCGAACCGGCGAGCGCCTTGGAGCCTACGACAGCTGGATTCAGGAACACGATAATCAGCGCGGAAAGCCCCAGAGTGAAGATGCACCAACGCGATGCCTTCGGAATGTTATGTTCGGGGTCGCGGACTTCTTCTGCAGCCAAAGGCAACTGTTCGATGCCCAAGAACAGCCACATTGCAAACGGCATCGCGTAGAATATCGCTCCGGCGCCATATGGAAGGAACGATGAATTCCCATCTGTGGGTTTGATATTCAGCAGCGAACTGAAGTCAGCTTTCCCAGTGGCCAAAGCACCGACACCGAAAATCAGCACGATGGCAAGTGCTGCGATAGACATCACTTCAGCAAATCGGAATGACGTCTCCGCTCCCATCCAGTTCACGATGACGAATGCAATATAGATAATCAGCCACCATATCCATTGCAGTCCGCGATTATCAAAGGAGAATCCAGTCAGGTTCTCCATAATCGCATCAGCATATGCAGATGAGAAGTAGACGATTGTCGCAGCCGTCATAACATATTCAACAGTCTCAGCGAGTCCGGTGAAAAATCCTCCCCAAGGCCCCATGGCTGCACGCGCGAAGGAATATGCCCCACCAGTATGAGGCATCGCAGACGCCATTTCGCTAATGGAGTTGAGCATACACTGGTACATGACGTACACGATGATTGCGGCAATAAACATGCCACCCCAACCCGCTTGAGCAATGCCTCCATTCCAACCAGAGAAATCACCTGAGACGACAGCCGCGATGCCAATGGCCCACAGGCCGAATGCACCAGCGGTGCGCTTCAGCTGACGCTTCGCGAAATAATCTTTCTCGGTCTTTACATAAGTTACCGAACCGATACCGGTTCTGTGATCGCCGGGTTTTTCACCGACTTCTACCGCTGTCATGATTCTCTATCCTTTCCTTCGATTCCACATTTCTTGTTGATGCTGATCGGGAGCAGCAATCGACATCCGCTTCCCCTAAAGTCACTCGAGCAGCCACAACGGGTCGTCGAGATATCGTTTCGCACACATCACCGAACCAGGAGCTTCCTGTTCAGCCATGCCGTCTGGCAACGCGTCAGCACGATGGTTGGTGGTCCATCCGAGCATTTGCAGACGTCGAATCATGGAGAGTGCGGACATGACGGCAAGCTGTTCCTCGTTGAAATCGCCGGCGACCTTTTGGTAGCCACGGACCCATGCCTTTGCCAGTTGCGGCGCATACGGCTCATGCTCGATGAAACTCAGTGAAGAGGCATAATCATAGAGATACCAGCTATATCCTGCATCATCGAAATCGATGACCGTCAATTTCCCGTCAGCACCTTTGATGATGTTCGATGGCCGCAAATCCGCATGAATCAGCCCCCATGTCTGCTTGGTACGTGGGACTTTGACGACCACATCCATGGCTTTCCACAGCGCTTTGTCGCACAATGCGCGTTCAGTATCGGTCAGGTCGGCGTTCTCCCAACGTCCCCATCTCGGGGATGGGCCGACCATATTCGATAAATCCCAGCTGAATCGTTTGAAGCCGAACGGCGGCTCCCACTGCCGGGACTGCTCGTGAAACAGGGCTGCCCAGCTGCCGATTGTCTCATAGTATGGCGCGGGATTATCCAAATCCTCGAGAACTGTGCCTTCTACGAATTTCGTTGAGATGACAGTCCAACCCACACCGTTGGCATCATGGATACGCGTGACGAACGTGCCGCGGGTCGTCGGAACCGGGTTGATAAGATGCACACCGTCAATCTCATGCAGTGCATTCAGCCAAGCGATTTCAGACGCCACTGCCTCGGGGCCGCCCACATATCCAGGTTGGGAGACACGCACAACGCCCTCATGCTTGCCGTCAATATCGAGTACGAATGTCGCGTTTTCCGATACTGTGATCAGATCGAGACGGGCACGCGAATGGTCGATGCCCCAAGCCCCACACACACCCTGGAAAAGCCAGAAGGGTGCCGGGCTGCCCTTTTTCAGTGCACTGAACGCGTTGAGACTCGCCGTTTTTGCCGGCGCATCCATCAGACTGACAATCGCCTGTGCCATCTCGACCATGCCTCCGTTTCTGCGATACGTTCGCCGGTCGCATCATGTCTGGGATGCGGCCCATGACGCCCGTCTCCTCTGGAGATATCAGCTAATACGCTGTTCGAGCGCCCGATACCAGCATTGTGGCAGAAACGTAGAGTGGAATCACTGGCGTACGGTTACGCTAGAGTAACGGCTTGGCCTGCTGATTTTAATGGCTTGTTACGGACGGAAAGCCCCTTCTCGACTAGAGCCGTGCAGCTCGCGTTGGAATCCGTCACGCCCGCATCGCAGATTGACTGTGCCCATGCGCCGCACGAATCCGTTCAGCAAGCCAGGTATTCACTACTGCATTACGACTGATTGCCAGTTCTTCGGCTTCTTCATCCAGCCCTTCGACAATCCAATCAGGCATGGTCAAGGTGATACGCTTCTGGACGACGGGATGCTGTTCCACAATGGGATGGTCCAAATCGAAGTATCCGAGCACTTCCTCGCCACTATCGAATCGCTCTTCCAACTGTTCCGTAGTAAGCGATTGCTGTTTACTCGCAGTGGTCATAATATCGCTCCTCGTCTTTCCGCGACCGTCTGACAGAGATCAAACGGATGCGGTTCCCACGCCTCGTGGTTATAGCCGTCCAATGTTTCCCATCAATACTGTCGTCGGCGGATGGGAGTTTAGCGCGAATCGGCTTATCGGGTGCTGATCTCCCGCGCGAGGTGTGGGAGTTTGCGGGAATCATGCGTTCGTGCGGATAATCTCCCAACGAGAACGTTGGAATCCCGCGATTCTTGAAAATCGGTCCCAAGACAGGGTTTGGGAGAACAGTGACGGATCGGCGCATCTGCGATAAAGTCCCGCGGCAATCCGGGATTTTTCTGCAGAATGGCGGATTTACGTATCATCTCCCACAAACCATGGGAGATGATACGATGCTCTACTCGCGCGATGCGCCCCCAATGTGGCCGCTCCGTCATGCGCAGACCAGGATCGGCACCAAGTGGACGCCGCGCACCACACTGCGCGACACCCGGCGAGTTCAGTGATTCAACCGATGCCGCACCGCGCGCATCTTGGGGCTCAGCTCCTCATCAGGCAGCGCATCAACTTGCTCGCACGATCCCAGCCGGTCGGCTGTCTGGTAGTACCACAGCTTGTAGTCGAGCGCGTCAAGATTGTCCTGCAATTCACGCATCTTGGCAACAACCGCGTCACGCTGGTCGCGAATCATATCGAGCCGCTGCTCGATGGTCACATCACCTTGGTCGCATAAGTCGACATACTGTTTGATGTTCTTGATCGGCATGCCGCCTGCCTTCAGGCATCCGATGATGTTGATCATCGGCATGTCCTCATCGCGGAACACGCGCGCCCCGCCGCCGGTGCGCCCGACGAACGGCAGCAATCCTTCACTGTCGTAATACCGCAGTGTCGAAGTGGCTACCCCAAGCTTCTTTGCCATTTGGCCGATGGTGTATGTCGCCATCAGCGACTCCTTTCCGCGCCCGATTGTCTTGTCGAAAATCTTTGAAATCCTGACATTCTGAAGACATCCTACCGACGCAGCACAACCCCACAACCCAATATCGCACCATCGCAAACACTGCAACACCGCCGCAGAACACCAGCGCGCACCTGCCGCCCGGGATTGTGATCCAAGGCGGCAGGAGGCAATGCGGCAGTTCGACGCGGCTGCAATGTCAATATCCGCTCCGATGCGGTTTCGGCGTGGCCCCGATGCGGCTGCGAGCTTACACATCAAGCCCACGCATCATGCCACACATCGCGCTCGTTGTCGATCGTCAGCCCTCGACTTCGGACACCTTCACCAACGCCTTGATCACGCGGCGCGCATCCATGTCGGCGTAAGCCTGCGGCACCTCGTCCAGGGCGTATGTCTTGGTGAAGACGCGTCCCGGATGAATGTTGCCGGCGAGCACTTCGCGCAGCAGACGCTGACGGGCGTAGGTGCGCACAGGGGCCGGGCCGCCCTTGATCCCGATATTGCGGTAGAAGGTGGCATCCGCCGGGATCTGCACGTCGTGCGGCAGACCCACGCGGCCGATGACGGCACCCGGACGGCCGACGCGCAACGCGGTGTTGAACGACTGGGCGGAACCGACGCATTCGAGCACGGCATCAGCACCGGAGCCCGTAAGCTCCATGACACGCGCGACGGCCGCGTCATCACGCTCAGGCACGATGTCGGTGGCACCGAATTCGCGGGCGATGGCGGCGCGATCCTCGTGACGACTCATGGCAATGATGCGGGTGGCGCCCAGCAATTTCGCAGACAACACGCCGCACAGGCCCACCGCGCCGTCACCGAACACGACGGCGGTGTATCCGGGCTTGACTTCGGCGCTGACAGCCGCATGGTAGCCGGTGCCCATCACGTCGGAGAGGGTCAGCAAATCGGCGAGCATCTCGTCGGTGAAGTCCTTCGGGCTGGCCGGCGCACCGGGAATATCGCCGGCAGCGAGCGCCTCGGACACGTTGACGACGGTTCCGTTGGCATGCGGGACATGCAGATATTCGCTCTGGCAGCCTTCACCTTCGGCTCCGCCGAAGTAGCCGCCGTTCAAGCAACTGGATTCGAAGTCGGCCTTGCACGCCGCGCATTCGCCGCAGCTGATGGGGAACGGCACGATGACGAAATCGCCGGGTTTGGCGGCGGTCACGTCAGCGCCGACCTCGGTGACGACGCCGATGGATTCATGCCCGATCGGGGTACCGGCGGAGTTCACGTCCTGACTGCGGTAAGGCCATAGGTCGGACCCGCATACGCACGTGCGGACGACACGGATAATCAGGTCGCCGGGCTCTTTGATGGCGGGAATGGGACGATGTTCGACGCGCACATCGCGCGGCCCGTAGTAGATGGTCGATTTCATGATGGTTGTACTCCTTGCGTTGTGGCGCGGATCGCGCAGTTTGCCGCCGCGAGCGTTGCCCGGCAAAACACGCGCCGCCCGGAACGATTCCGTATCCGCGTCGTGATGCTTTCACTCTAAAGGTTCAAGTTCACTTGAAGTCAAACGGCGACACGCCGGGATAATCAAGCGACCGTATCCCACCCCCTCCGTAAGGTGGAGGCATGACGATCACGGTTTCGACGGATGGATCAGCACTAGGCAATCCGAACGGTCCGATGGGGTGGGCATGGGCCGACCATACGCCGCACGCGGGCGGGACGCCCGGGCATGAGCATGAGGGCGATTGCGATGCAGGCGGCGCCTCCAACGGCACCAACCAGATCGGCGAGCTGTGCGCGGTACTGGAAGCCTTGCGCGCCCACCCTGGCGCGGAACCACTCACCATTGAATCCGACTCGCAGTACGCCATCAACTGTTCCACCACGTGGGTGCGCGGCTGGAAAAAGCACGATTGGAAGACCTCGCAGGGCAAGCCGGTGAAGAACCGCGAGCTCATCGCGGCGATCGACCATGAGATCTCGCAGCGCCCCGGACCAGTGAAATTCGTGTGGGTCAAGGGGCACAACAATAATCCCGGCAACGAGAAAGTCGACCATCTGGCCCACGGGTACGCGGGCGACTGCCGTAGCGGCGTCAAACCGGGGTATCTGCCGCTTGAGGGCTGGCAGTCGCTGCTCACCTCCGAATACGCCAAAGGCACCGTCGTGCCCGAGGACGCGCATATGCTGATGGAAGGCAAGATTTCCGCCGCAGAGTACCATCTGGGACGCGCCGAAGATACCGGCGGCGTGCCCGGCGCGGGCGACGGACAACGCGCAGACGACGGGCTGGATTCGAGGACTTCCTCCGGCGGCAGGCGCGCCGAATCGCTGGCTGAGCGGCTGGCCGAACCGGAAGGCGTTCCGGGGGATCTGCCGGATTACCACAGTGCCGCGGAAGCCGCGACAACGGACGCGGATAATGACACCAGCACCGCCGAACCCAGCACCATCGAATCTGCCGGTTCAACCGACGACGAATCAGCCGCATCAACTCCCGACAATGAGACCGTACCGGCGGCCTCCCCGACCGCTCCCGCACCATCCGGCGGCAATCGCCCGCGCGTGGTCCCCGGCTTGACGCTCTCCGGCACGCTGCGGTTCTCTCCGCCACCGTCCAGCAGCCCGACATACAGCGGCGAGCCCCGCCATATTCACGGCTTAGTGGAAATCGACGGATATGTGCAAGGCGACGGCTCCATCGAGCTCAACGGCGCCCGGTTCATGCTTGGGTAGGCGGGCGGCCGGTAATTCGTCTGGCCTGGTGCATATCCGTATGACCGCCCGGCAAGGGGCGCACTAGGTGCCATGTCAGCGGAAGTCGCATCCAGCCAATCCTTGCCTCCAACGTGGGAGATTCCCACAAACACACCGTCAGACAGACAACGTCCCGAAGGCTTGTGGGAGATTATCGTGCATATGCCATCCGAGCGATAATCTCCCGCCATCAGCCCGAGGCGCCGATTTCAAAAATCATGGAATTCCAACGTTCCCGTTGGGAGATTATCCGCAGGAACGCAGCATCGCACAGAAGTCCCGTACAGAACGCGGGAGATCATCTCACGAATCGCAAAACGCGGTGTTCTCCCACCATATCCGGGAGGTCACAACCGGTTCACACCTCGCTGATAGGGTTTCCGCATGACATCACTTCGTGCATCAACACCCTCTGACGGGCACTCCGCCGACACGCACTCCACGACCAGCGTCCCGGTCAGTATCCGCCTAATGCGGGCCGACGACTTTCCCCGGTTGCTGGCGCTGTGGCAATCGTGCACCGGCATGGGGCTCAACGATGTCGACGATACGCCGCAGGGCATCGCGCGGTTCCTCGAACGCAACCCGACCACCTGTTTTGTGGCGCAATCCAACACGGACGGCAGCATCCTCGGCGCCATTCTCTCCGGCCATGACGGTCGACGCGGCTACATCTACCACACGGCGGTAAGCCCGTCCGCCCGGCACCAAGGCATCGCGTCCCGGCTCGTCTTCTGCGTGTGCGAGGCCATGAGACGCGAGAACATCGCGAAAGTCGAGCTCGTGGTATTCTCCCGCAACGCTGCGGGCAATGCGTTCTGGGAAGCTCAGGGATTCACCGCACGGCACGACCTGGTATACCGCAATCTGGCGCTGCGGCAGATCACCCGATACGATTCATGACAGCCGCTCCGCGCGCATCCCACCGCAGGGACTTTACGCGCCCACTCTCATGCACGCCCGTGATCACAAGACCATCCTCAGTCACGCCCGCGCAGCCGGCTGGCCAGCAACCACCCGTAGAAGACGAATCCGAGCAGCGCGCACACCCCGCAGATCACGTACATGCTGCGGAAACCGCACCAGTCGGCCACAATCCCCCACAGCAGCGCCCCGCCGCCATATGCGACATCGGCCGACGCCGAGAAGAACGCGGTCACGCGCCCACGCTGATCAGGCTCGATGCCCTCAAGCACCAGCGTGTTCATCATGGGCTGCAAATTAGCCTGCCCTCCACCATACAGCACCGCCGCAAGCAGGAGCACACCGAGATTCTGCGCGCTTGCCACCAAGAAGAATGTGGCACACACCATCGTCAAACTCACCAGCGCCACAACCGACTGCCTGAAGCGAATGAGCTGCGGCGAGACGAACAACCGGACCATCACTGTCGAGGCGGACGCGACCACGAAATACACGCCGGCATTGGCGATACCCTCCACCACTGCGAACTGCGCGACGAACGCCGTCACACCGGCGGCAGCGCAGAACACCACGAACATGACCGCGCTCGGCAGCAGAATACCCGGGCGCATCAGCAACGCCAAGGAACCGCCATCGCGGGGGCGTTCATCTTTCTCAGGCACCGAAGCCGCGGATCGACCCGGCACGCCCCGATCGGTGAGCAGCAGGCTCAATGCCAAGGCCGCCGCGGTGAGCACCACCCCGACCACGAACAGCATCCGGTACCCGAAATGCTCCACCACGCTCAGCCCGATCAGCGGCCCGATCGCGCTGGGGACCACCTGGGCGAGGCTGAAATACCCGAGTCCGGTCTGCAAACGGCCCGGCGGAATCAGATCCGCGGCCAGTGTCGACGTCGACGTGGTCTGGATGCCGTTGCCGATACCTTGCAAAAACCGCAGGCAGAACAGCATGAGCAGGGTCCGGAACACGTTGAGCAGCGAGAAATCAACCAGCAGTATCGCCAAGCCAACAATCAGCAGCACGCGCCGGCCATACCGGTCAAGCAGCACTCCCGTGGGGAAACGGAAAATCAGCGCGGAAATACCCAGGATTCCCACAATCGCCCCGGATACCGCCGTGGAACCGCCAAGCGAGGCGACATACAACGGCAGGGTGCCCATCTGCGTGGTGATGGCGGTGGAGGCGAGAGTCGCGATCACCATCACCAGGATGAAATCCTTGCTCCAGATGCGCTGTTCTCCGGCCTCCCGCCCGTCTCCCGTACGGGATGCGACAGCCGTCTGCCGCCCTGATTGCGTAATACCGTCCGTGATATCGCCCGACGCCGTCCGCGCCACCAACCGTATTGCCACCAGGCCTGCTCCTTTCCCCGCTTCTCGTTCATCTCCCCCGATTACCACTACTGCTGCCGGCGACGCAAACCTCCGCCGGCAGTGCACGAGCTCACACGAGCACCGGCTCCCTGTACGCCTCCATCGGCTCATCCGCCAGGGGCGTGATGGCGAAATTGCTCAGGAACTCGCGTGTCCGCTCCTCCTTGGGATGGTCGAATATCTCCTGCGGCGAACCACTTTCGACCACCACGCCACCGGACATGAACACCACTTGGTCGGCGACCTCGCGGGCGAACTGCATTTCGTGGGTGACCACGATCATGGTCTGCCCCTCGTCGGCAACCTGGCGCATCACCGCAAGCACGTCACCCACCAGCTCCGGGTCGAGGGCCGATGTCGGCTCGTCGAACAGCAGCAGGTCGGGCTTGATCGCCATGGCGCGGGCGATGGCGACCCGCTGCTGCTGGCCACCGGACAGCTGCACCGGGTACATATCAGCCTTCTCCAGCATGCCCACTTTCCCGAGCATCTCCAACGCGGTCGCCTTCGCCTGGTCCTTCGGCACCTTGCGGGGCGTGACCAGGCCCTCCATGACGTTCTCCAGCACAGTCATGTTGGCGAACAGCTCATAGGACTGGAACACCATGGCGGTCCGGCGTGCGATATCCCGCCGTTCGTGGCTGCCGATATGGCTGAAGTCGCACCGTACCGTGCCGCCGAGCGCATACTGGCCCTCATCCGGCTCCTCCAGCAGGTTCAGGCATCTGAGGAACGTGGTCTTGCCCGAGCCGCTCGGGCCGATGATGCACACCACTTCGCCGCGTTCCACATTGAGCGAGACCCCTTTGAGGATCTCGTTGTCGCCGTACCGCTTCTTCAGGCCGACAATCTGTGCTTCGATCATGATGATTCCTTTCCTTTGCCTTGCCTTGGCTTGCACGCGTCTCCGGGTTTCGGCGCCCACGCCCTACAGGACCATGTCCACGGAGTGTCCCGTCTCGATGACATTCTTCGCGTTGTCCAACGCCGCCACCGCAATCTCGTCGACCGCCCGCTGCGTGTAGTAGGCCACGTGCGGGGTGACCATCACATTGGGGTATCGGGTGAGCCGCCGCACCAGCGGGTTGTTCTTCCACCCGGTGGCCATATACCGCTCCTCGTCCTCCACGCAGTCGAGCACCGCGCCGCCCACACGCCCGGCGTCCAGGGCCGCGAGCAGCGCCTCCGTGTCGACAATCGCCCCGCGGGCGGTGTTGACCAGGCACGAGCCTTCCTTCATCCGAGAGAACGCGCCGAAGTCGAACTTGTGGTACGTTTCCTCGGTCAGCGGCACGTGGATGGAAATCACATCGGACTGCTCGAGCAGCCGGTCGAAGTCGACGTACCGTACCCGGCCTTCGAGCAGCGGGTTTGCTCTGGCGCTGCAGGCGATCACATGCCCGCCGAGCGCCGTCACACCGTCGGCGACCACGCTGCCGATGCGTCCGGTGCCGAGCACGCCCACGGTCACGTCGGACAGTTCACGCCCGATCATGGTGCGGCTGTCCAACGCGTCCTTCTCGACCGCGGCGATGCACCGCAATCCCATGAGCACCGACATCAGGGCGAAATGGCCTACGGACGTCGGGCTGTAGCCGGGAACATTCGTGACGTGGAAGCCATATTGCTGCGCATACTGCCGGTTGAGCCCGTCCACGCCGGTCGCCGTAATCGACAGCTGCCGGATGCCGTACCCGTGGAGCGTACGGTAGATGCCCTCATCCGAACGCATCGCGTCGCTCAGGTACAGGCAGATGCCGTCATAGCCTTCCACCATGCCGATATTGCCGGCGTTGAGCCCTTCGCGCACGCAGGTCACCTCGACGCCGTTGCGCTGCGACCACTGCCGAATCGCCGGATAGGCCAGGGGGTTCGCCCCGAAATAGATCAGCCGCATTCCGACACCTCCTGTTCAGCGAACGCCCGCGAGCACGGGTTCATGGTCGGCCGGACAGGAGCCGCCGCAAGGGTCACCGTCGCCTGGCTCCTTGATTCTTGCCTGTTCCAGGGCTTCGCCGATGATGCCGATGCCGCGGTCGATCTCCTCGAGCGACGGCCGGGTGAAGTTCAGGCGGAAGTCACGCTCGTAGCCGTGGCCGGTGACGCTCATCACATCGCCGGGGATGACGGCGACATGACGGTCCGCGATGATATCGTAGAACGCGTCCGGATCGATGTCGTCCGCCATGCGACAGCCGATGAAGTACCCGCCGGTCGGGCGGATGTAGCGCAGCGTGCTCCCGGGAATCTTGTCGAGGGCCGCCATCATCGCTTCGGCGCGCTCGCGGTAGAGGCGCTTGAGGTATTCCACGTGGCCTTCGAAGTCGTAGTGCAGCATGAATTCGGCGAGCATGACCTGCCAGTAGTAATTCGAGTGGGAGTCGGCCACCTGTTTGGCGAGGACGAGTTTGCGCATAAGCTCATCGCCGGCCATGAGGAATCCCAGGCGGGTGCTCGGCGCGAGCACTTTGGAGAACGACCCGGAGTAGATGACCCGGCCATCGGTGTCAAAGGACTTCATCTTCGCGATCGGGTCGCCGAAGTACAGCAGTTCGCCGTACGGGTCGTCCTCGAAGATCACGATGTCGTACTTGCGGGCGAGCTCATAGACGGCCTTGCGCTTGTCCAGCGGCATCGAGGTGCCGAGCGGGTTCTGGAAGGTGGGGATCAGGTACATCATCTTGACGTTCGGCGTGGTGCTGAGGATGTGTTCGAGCGCGTACAGATCGACCGACTGCGCGTCCAGGTCCATGGGTACGGGCACCGGTACGGCGCCGTAGCTTTGGATCGCCTTGACAGCCCCGGAGAAGGTCTGGTCCTCGCACAATACCACGTCGCCCGAGTCGCACAGCACCTTGACGACCAGGTCCATGCCCTGGGTGGAGCCGGAGACGATGAGCACGTCGTCATCGTTCCTGATATCCGCATTGTTCGCAAGACGCTCCTTGATGAGGCGTCGCAGGACCGCGTAGCCTTCGGAGGGCGCGTACTGGAGGAACACATTGGGGTCGTATTCGGTGTACAGCTTGTTCGAGATTGTACGCAGCGTATCCATCGGGAACGCCTCGGTCGCCGGGTATCCGTAGGCGAAGGAGATGGTGTCCTTGGCCGCCATGGCTTTCTTGGCGTTCTCGCGTAGCGGCGAGCCGGTCAGGTGTGCCATGCGGGATGCGAATGTGAATGTCGTGCTCATGTCTGTAATCCTTTGCTTTGATGTGCGGCTGCGCTGTGCACCCGCCGTCTTGTGTCCGATTGATGCTTACGCGTGCTCCAGCTGGCTGGTGAAGCGGGACAGGAACTCCTGCGTCCGCTGATGCTTGGGGTGTTCGAAGACCTCTTGGGGCGTGCCCTGTTCGAGCACCACGCCCTTGTCCATGAAGACCACCTTGTCGGCGATCTCGTAGGCGAATTTCATCTCATGGGTGACCAGGACCATGGTGGCCCCGGCGTTCGCGATGTCGCGGAGCAGGCCGAGCACCTGCCCGACCAGTTCCGGGTCGAGCGCCGATGTCGGTTCGTCGAACAGGGTGACCTTCGGGTCGAGCGCGAGCGCCCGGGCGATGCCGATACGCTGCTGCTGGCCGCCGGACAGCTGGCTGGGGTAGAAATCCTTGCGTTCGGACAGGCCCACCTTGTCGATGAGCTCTTCGGCACGCCGGTCGGCTTCGGCCTTGTCGGCCTTGCCGGTGGCGACCATCGGCATGGCGATGTTCTCCAGCGCCGTCTTGTTGCTGAACAGCGCGTAGTTCTGGAACACCATCGCCGTTTTGCGCTGGTAGTCGAGGACGTCCTTCTTCGAGGAGGTCTTCACGTCGATATGGCTGCCATCGAGGTCGATATGACCAGCATCGGCTTTCTCGAGGAAGTTCAGGCACCGCAGGAACGTGGTCTTGCCGGATCCTGAGGAGCCGAGGATCACCACGACCTCGCCGTCCTCGACGTCCATGTCCACGCCGTTGAGTACTTGCTGCTTGCCGAAAGCCTTGCGGATTCCGCGGATCTTCATCATGCGACGGCCCTCCTGGTGTGTACGGTCAGCACGCGTTCGAGCAGACCGGATGCTTGTTCGATCAGGGCGACCACCGCCCAGTAGATCAGGGCGACGCCCACATACGCCTCAAGGAAGGTGTAGCTTTGCTGCCCGGAGATGGTCGCCGCGGAGAAGATGTCGACGACCCCGACCATGGAGCACAGAGCGGAAGCCTTGATGAGGTTGATGAGCAGGTTGCCGAAGACCGGGACCGCTACCGGGACCGCCTGCGGCAGCAGCACTCTGCGGATGGTCTGCATGCGGGTCATGCCGATGGATTGGGCGGCGTCGAGCTGGCCTTTGCGTACCGAGGAGAACGCGCCGCGGAAGATCTCGGTGCCGTTGACCACGGCCATGAGCCCCAGGCAGATGACGGCGATCCAGATCGGGTTGATCTGCTTGAATCTGATCGACCAGCCCAATGATCTGGCCATCGGGTCGAACCCGGTGGAGAAGAACAGGTACAGTGCCAGGAAGATCAGGACGACCGGCACACCCTTGAAGATCGTGGTCAGGGTCTGGAAGACCGGGGAGAGCACGACCACGTTGTAGTAGCGCAGCAGTGCGATGACCAGTCCGAGCGCCACGCCGATGATGAGGGCCGCGAACGATACCTCAAGCGTGGTGCCGAGGTAGCGCACCGAGTAGATGATCGCCTGGATCATCGCCTGGAAGTTGAAGTCCATGGGTCTCACCTCGCTTAATCCTCGGGCACGTAGTCGGCGCCGTAGTACTTCTGCGACAGCTTCTTGAAGGTGCCGTCGTCCTTGAGCTGCTTCATCGCGGTGTTCACGCGCTTCATGAGCGTCTTGTCGGCCGACTTGTTGAACAGGATGTAGGAGCTCGACTTGTTGACGGCCTTCTTGCTGCCTTTCAGCCCCTTCTTGAAGGAATCGTTCCACAGGTCGAGCGAGTACTGCGGGGCGAGGGTGGCGTCGTAGGCGCCTGAGGTCAGGCCCTGGACGATCTGCTCGTTCGTGTACGTGCCGTAGACCAGGGTGAACGCGTTCGGGTTCTTCTTCAGGTAGGCTTCGGCCATCGCCGCCTGATTGGTGGCGGTGGTCACGTAGACCTTCTTGCCCTTGAGCTCGTCGAAGGTCTGGTAGACCTTGCCGTTGTTCGGGTCGGAGATGATCAGCGTGTCCCACTTGGTCATGCCGACCGTACCGTAGGTGAACTTGGCTTTGCGTTCGGCGTTGATCTCGTACTCGTAGGCGGCGATCTGCGCCTTGCCGCTGGACAGGTTCGACAGGGTGGTCGGGAAATCGCTGGTCTCGAACGTGAACTTGTAGTATTTCGAGAGCTTGTCGCCGACGGCTTTCATGATGGCGACATCGTAGCCGTCCAGGTCGCCGTCCTCGTTCATGTAGCAGAACGGCTTGCCGTCGTTGCCGGTGGCGACCTTAATCTCCTGGACGCCGGAGGCGCTCGAACCGCTGGACGAGCCGCCGCACGCGGCGAGCGACCCAAGGGCGAATACAGAGGTGAGCAGGACTGCGCCGATGGCGGTGAGCTTCTTGGAACCGAACATGATATGGTCTCTTTCTCTTCGTTTGATTGGTGTTGATCGGTTGCCGGGGTTGGAGTGGAATCTGCGTCCGGCGCATCGGTCGGGAAAGCCGGACCCCGACAGGCATGGCTTGCGCCAGGGCATGGGGTTTGCAATGGAAAATGGCGGAATTCACGGGATGAGACGCGTGCGGTGCGCGGACAGGCCGGTTCAGACGCCGGCGGTGGCCGTGTTTTTCGCAACGACCTGCAGTCCGCCTGCCGGTGCGGCAGGAGCCGAGACGTGCGCCCGGCGCGACAACACCAGGCTTGGCATCTTCAGTCGCAGGGCGATATGCGGGGCATGCGCGGTGAAGCTCATACGACGCTCGATCGCCGCGAAGACACGTTCGAGGATGAAGCTGAGCACCACGAAGATGACGGCCGCGCCGGCATAGGCTTCCATGGTGTGGAAGGTGGCGGCGCCCAAGGCCCTGGCCCTGCCGACCACGTCGACAACGCCGATGGTGAAGGCGAGCGACGTGTCCTGCAGCAACGCGATGGTGGTCGTTCCGAAGGATGGCATGGCGACACGCACCATCTGCGGGAAGATGACCTTCATATAGGTCTGCCGCTTGGTCAGGCCGCAGGCGATGCACGCATCGGTCTGCGTGCGGGGGATGCTCTGGATGGACGCCCTGATGGTCTCCGACTGGAATGCCGCCGTATTCAGCCCATACGCGATATAGACGAACATGACCTTGTTCCATCCGGAAATATCGATATGGAAGGCGGATTGCAGGAGGATCGGGACGCCGTAATAGACGATGTACAGCTGGACGAGAATCGGGGTGCCGCGGACGAACGAGACGAATACGGCGGCGAGCTGGTTGAGTACGGGGATCCGTTCGATTCTCAGGAAGGCGATCAGGCTGCCGAGCACCAGCCCGACAACCGTCGCGACGAGGACGATCATGAGGGTCACGGGGAGGACCGTGACAAGACGGGGGAAATCCTTGCCTACAAGCGACCAGTTAAAGTATGCTGACATGGCATTGCCTTTCTCTTCGCCCATCACATACCGGGGGCAGGAATCCCGGGGCGGCCGCCGGCATCTGCGGGTGCAGGCGGTGCGACGATGCCCCGTACGCGTATCGGACGCGCACGGAAACCGTGGTCGAATACAGGAATGATGACTTCAATGGTGTGGTCCTTTCTTGCGGTGAGGTGATAGTCCCGTACCGTAAGAAGCATGGGTGTCGGCGAAATGTGAGAATCGTTTCCCGACGGTGACTTTCGTTTCATCCCGATGAATTCGGGTGTCCCGATACCGTTTCCGGTTGGTGGCATATCGGCGATTCCGCCACCGTATCCGTCGCGCAGACGCGATATCGGGAAGAAACCAGTGAAGGGCACACGCGGACACGACGAAAATCGTCATTCGTCACACGCCGGAAACATGCTTGTTTGAACGCCTGTGAATAACACGCCGGCAGTGTCATACTCCACCGTCCCGCAACCGGCGAGCGCACGACGCATAGGAACGCCTCATCGTCACCGCACCGCGAAATACCGCCGCATCGATACTATAGAAGCAGGCTTCGGCGCATTATGCGAGGCGAAGCGACATCGTGACGGCCAGCCCGGGATCGGCCTGCGGCAGGCTGCCATGATGTCTGTCATTCAGCGAGCTCAAAGGAGCATTATGGACAAGGCACAGCAAGACGCATTGAAGAAGGCGGCCGGTATCGAAGCCGCGAAGCTCATCCAGGATGGCATGATCGCCGGTCTCGGCACCGGTTCGACCGTGCGCTTCCTGGTGGATGAGCTCGGCCGCCGCGTGCAGGAGGAAGACCTCAAGTTCACCGGTGTCACCACCTCCCGTCGCACGCAGGAGCAGGCCGAGGGCTACGGCATCAAGATTGTGAACATCGACGATGTGGACCACATCGACATCACCATCGACGGCGCCGACGAGGTCGACAAGAACTTCAACGGCATCAAGGGCGGCGGCGCCGCCCTTCTGTGGGAGAAGATTGTGGCGATCAACTCCAACAAGGTCGTGTGGATCGTCGACCAGTCCAAGGTCGTCGACACGATCGGCAAGTTCCCGCTGCCGGTCGAGGTCATTCCCTTCGGCAACGGCCAGGTGATCCGCAAGTTCGAAGCGAAGGGCTACAAGCCGACGCTGCGCCTGGACGCCGAGGGCAAGCCGGTCCTCACCGACGAGAACGACTACGTGGTGGACCTGCACCTCGGGCGCATCGACCACCCACAGGAGCTGGCCGAAGATCTCATCCACACCGTGGGCGTGGTGGAGCACGGCCTGTTCCTCAACATGGTCGACCAGGTCATCGTCGGCGACCCGGCCGGCCCGCGCGTGCTCACCAACCCGAACAAGTGAGCGTGTAAACCCTCCCTTTCAAACCCCCGCGGCAACCCACGGGGTTTTTTACAGCCTGAGCGGGTATCTGCGGCACAAATCCGCCAGCATACGGCCATTGCCGTCGAGAACCGCCCGAATCCGTCACACATCACACATAAGAGAGTCAGTGGAATGGCCGGGGATACACTGAATAGAGTGCGTTGACGTACATCCGATACGATGCCCTATCACAGAAAGGCAAACCCCATGACCGACATGACGGCCGACACGGCAGACGAATCGCATTCCATTGACACCATCTGTGTCCAGGGCGGCTGGCAGCCGAAGAACGGCGAGCCACGCACGCCCCCGATCGTCCAGTCCACCACATTCAAATACACGAGCAGCGAGCAGATGTCCCGCCTGTTCGACCTGTCGGAATCCGGGTATTTCTATACCCGCCTGTCCAACCCGACGAACGATGTCGTTGCCAAGAAGATCTGCGAACTCGAGGGCGGCACCGCGGCCATCCTCACGAGCTCCGGTCAGGCGGCGAACTTCTTCGCGCTGTTCAACCTGTGCTCCGTCGGCGACCATATCGTCGCCTCGAACGCCATCTACGGCGGCACATACAACCTCATCAACGTGACCATGCGCCGCATGGGCATCGACTGCACCTTCGTGCACCCGGACTGCACGCCCGAAGAGCTCGACGCCGCGTTCCAGCCCAACACGAAGGCCGTGTTCGGCGAATCCATCGCCAATCCCTCGCTCATGGTGCTTGACTTCGACAAGTTCGCCGCCGCCGCACACAAGCATGGCGTGCCGCTAATCGTCGACAACACCTTCCCGACGCCTGTCAACTGCCGTCCGTTCGAGTACGGCGTCGACATCGTGACGCATTCGACCACCAAGTACATGGACGGCCACGGCTCGTGCGTCGGCGGCGCCATCGTGGATTCCGGCAACTTCGACTGGATGGCCCACGCCGACAAGTTCCCTGGCCTGACCACACCCGACGATTCGTACCACGGCGTGACCTACGCCAAGGAGTTCGGCAACGGCGGCGCGTTCATCACCAAATGCGTGGCGCAGCTCATGCGCGACTTCGGCTCGATCCCCTCGCCGTTCAACTCATGGATCCTCGGCCAGAACCTTGAGGATCTGGGACTGCGCATGAAGCGGCACTGCGAGAACGGCCACAAGGTGGCGAAGTTCCTCAACGAGGATCCACGCATCTCGTGGGTCAACCACCCCGGCCTCGAAACCGACAAATACTATGAGCTCGCGCGCAAGTACATGCCGAACGGCACGTGCGGCGTCATCGCCTTCGGAGTGCCCGGAGGCCGCGACAAGGTCTCCGCGTTCCTCGACCATTTGAAGCTCGTGTCCATCGCCACGCATGTAGCCGATTCGCGCTCGTGCATACTCTACCCGGCCGGCACCACGCACCGTCAGCTCACCGAGCAGCAGCTCAAGGAGGCGGGCGTCGGCATCGACCTCGTGCGTCTGAGCTGCGGCCTAGAAAACGCCGACGATATCATCGCCGACTTGAAGCAGGCCTTGGACGCTGTGCTTTAATCGCCCATGCGCACGGGCCTGTGCGCAGTAATAACGTGAATAGCCGAACCGCGAACGGAAGGTAATCCCGCCCGTTCGCGGTTTTCTTTCCCGGCGTGCGGCCACCATGTCAGGTTGCGTATGCCCGGACATTCGCAACCTAATGGATACCACCGGACACCACCTTCTTCCACAGTGTTTTCGCGGCCCCCGCATGCCCAGACATACACAACATGCCTACGCGTTCTCTTGCCAACCAGTTATGCCAAAGCCGCGTCCGGATGTCACCAGTTCAAGGCAGCCGCTCCGGTAAGGCAAAGAAAAAGCCCCTCCGAAGAGGGGCCAGAGCTGTGAGCTACTCGCAGTACTTGCGCGAGGCTTCACCGGTGCAACTACTTGCGCTGGTGACGAGTCTTACGCAGCAGTTTGCGGTGCTTCTTCTTGCTCATCCGCTTGCGGCGCTTCTTGATGACGGAACCCATCTGAAGCCTCCATTCTTATTACCGAAAGATTGCAACTCGCCTAATACTACACGCATTCGGCGACTTTGGATAACGACATTCCGACGGCACACGCGAAAGCGCGTCGCGCCTTCGTCACAGCGGGAATTTCTGGCAGAAAGTCGTCACCGCGTCGCTCGGACCGTTCGCCTGAAATACCGCGGTATCGTTGAGCCAGACAGCAACCGCCTTCTTGCTGTCGGAGGCGTCCTTGCGAATCACATAGCTGCCGGTAGTCTTACCGCTGACCTTGACATTGCCGGATGCGATCTCGTCGCCAGTCAGCGAGGCCGTCAACGTCTCATACTGCTTTTTCGCATCATCTGCACTGGACCATTGTGCGGTAATCAGTGAGATGTTCTTTGTGTCATCCCCAGTGGAATACGTCATCGTGTACTCTTCCAGCGGTGACGTGGATGTCCAGTTCGCGCTCGGGTTGGCGTCGGTACGCGCATAATTGGCCACACTGTCCGGCATGGCTTTCAGCAGACTGGTCGCGTCAGTGGGCAGAGCTTTCGCCGAAATGGTCGGAGTCGATGGGGCTTTCGCGCTCGCTGACTTCTTGCCGCTCGCCGTCGAGCTGGTGGTCGGCGCACTCGCCGGTGTCGTCGTCTTGTTGAGCGCCCAGCCGGGCCAGATGAATGCCGACAGCAGTGCCAGCACGATAACCACCGCTGCCACTGCGATTACCGCAGTGAGCTTGCCATGGGATGAGGATTGTTGAGTGTTCGCCATACGGTTTATTCTCGCACAGCGGCATGACGCTTGCCCGGCATCATCAGGAACGCACGTTGAGCCCGCCGCGCAATGTCGCGAAAGTTCGCTAGCTTCGGCACTATGGCAAAGACTACGACGCAGTACGTGTGCACAGAATGCGGCTGGAACGGCCCTAAATGGTACGGGCGCTGCCCTGAATGCGGCCAATGGGGCACGGTCGAGGAGTTCCATGAGGCGCGTCCCGCCGCAAAATCGCGCACCGCCGCTCCCGGCCGCACCTCGCGCACGCAGGCACAGGCCGTGGTGGGTGAGGGCACGGTCAAACCGATCAGCGAAGTCGGCACGGAAAGCGTTGCCCGCATTCCCACCGGATTCGGCGAATTCGACCGTGTACTGGGCGGCGGCATAGTCCCTGGTTCCGTCGTTCTGGTCGCCGGCGAACCGGGTATCGGTAAATCAACGCTGTTGCTCGAAACCGCGGGAAATGTGGCGCGCACGAACCCGGATGGCACCGTACTGTACCTGTCGGGCGAGGAATCGCAGGCGCAGGTGCGCATGCGCGCCTCACGCATCGATGCGGTGCAGGACAATCTCCTGCTCGCCTCCACCACTGATCTGGCCACCGTTTTGGGGCTGATCGCCCAGGAGCATCCGCGACTCGTCATCGTGGATTCCGCGCAGACTATCGTCTCCCAAGATGTCGATGGCATCTCGGGCGGTTCCACCCAAGTGCGAGAAGTCGCGAGCGCGCTTATCGACACCGCAAAAACCCTTGACATCCCTATTGTCTTGGTCGGTCACGTCACCAAGGACGGTTCAATCGCCGGGCCGCGCACGCTGGAGCATCTGGTCGATGTGGTCTGCCAATTCGAAGGCGACACCCAAACCGCGCTGCGTATGCTGCACGCGGTGAAAAACCGGTTCGGTCCCACCGACGAGGTTGGCTGTTTCGATATGAGTGGCGAGGGCATCGAAGAGGTGGCCGACCCTTCCGGGCTGTTCCTGTCCGCTTCGCAGGAGACGGTGGACGGCACATGCGTGACCTTCACCCTGGACGGGCATCGCAGCCTGCCAATCGAGTTGCAGGCGCTCGTCACGAAATCCGTGTTGCCCACCCCGCGTCGTGCGGTCAATGGCGTGGACGGGAACCGCCTGGCGATGCTCACCGCCGTCCTGTACCGTCACGGCAAGGTGAATCTGCTTGCCAATGATGTCTATGTCTCGACCATCGCGGGGGCATCGGCCAAAGAACCGGCGTGCGATCTGGCGATTGTGGCGGCATTGGCGAGCGCGGCGACCGGTACGCCGATCGCACGGTCGACCTGCGCGATCGGGGAGATTTCCCTGACCGGTCAGGTGCGCCCTGTCCCCCAACTCGCCCACCGGTTGAGTGAGGCGGCTCGGTTGGGATTCACGCGGGCTGTTGTACCGGCAACCCGTTCGGGCAAGCGGCATGGAGGTGCCGTGCCGAAAGGGATTGAACTCGTTGAGGTGACGTCGTTGCGTGACGCATTGGATGCGCTGGGGCTGCGCAAGAGCCGGTAATCATGCAGTACCGGTAATCACGCAGAACCGGTAATCACGCCCTCGGCCGGCCCATCGGCAGAGGGCGTGACTACCGGTTCTTGTTAGTTCTTGGTATCTACCGTGCGTCCCGGGCGGCGTCCGCAGCCTGCTTGGCGTTGACCGCAAGCTCAGCTTTCAGCGCGTCTACGGAATCGAACTTGATTTGCGGACGCAGGAATCCAGTGAATTCAATGCGAACGCGATGCCCGTACAGGTCAAGCCAGTCATCGGTAACCGCATAGGCTTCGACGACACGTTCCAGCTCGCCGGCTTCGGCTTCGAATGTGGGTTTGGTGCCGATGGAGATGGCCGCGGGCCAGCGATACGGCGAGTGCGGAGCAAGCCGCGATCGAATGGAGGCAAGGTCCAGCGGCTGCGGGATGCTCGCTGCGGGCGCGGTGCGGTCCGCATTTGCAGCATCGGGACCAGCCGCGTCTTGTGTCGTCTGATTCACCACGTCCGCCGACGTCGTGGAATCCTGCGCGTCATCGTCGTTCTTAGGCTCACCCAAGTCAACCAGCCACCCCGCATACACGCCATCGACCGGTAGGAATCCATCAATCTGCGCGTCCAGATTCGCCGTCGGGAAGCCGATGCCACGACCACGCTGCTCGCCGTGAACAACCGTGCCTTCGATGGCATGAAGCGCGCCCAGAATGGCGTTCGCATCCTTAATCCGCCCTTGGGACAGCAGATAGCGCACATTCGAGGAACTCCACACTCTCGCCTGTTTGGCTTGATGCTTCTTACTCCACGCGCGCATCTGGGCCTTGGTCATGCCGGCGGTCGGGTCTTTCGGCTCGCCCGGTCCCTCAGGAGCAACATATGCGATATTCTGCGGGATACGCGTGTATCCGGGCCCGCGGTCGTCAACGATGTCCAGTTCGAACACACCGGTGGCGAGCGCAAGATTCTCGATGGCTTTCACATCGCCGGTGCGGCCCGCCCCCATATGCGCGTCCTGCCCCAGCACGAGGGTGCGCATGCCGAGTTTGCCGACCAGCTGGCCGAGGAAGAAACGGAACGATTTCGCCGCGAACGCGAGCGTGTATTGCACGAGCAGCACGTGGTCCACGCCCAGTTCGTCCATGACGCGCAGCCGCTGGTCGACACCCATGAGCCGCTCGGGATCGGCAATATCCGCCGGCGGCTGCTGCCCCTGATGGGTTTTTGCGTACTGATGGACGACACTCGGCCGCGGGTCAAACAGGATGACCACCGAGAAGGCGTTGTTGCGCTTGGCCAATTCAACGGTTCTTCCAATCACCGCACGGTGCCCCTGATGCATGCCGTCGAAGGATCCGACCGTGACGACGGATTTACGGTTGACGCTCAAGGTCGGCCAGTTGACCAGCCCGCTGACGTCGGGAACCAGATTGGTGATGTTCATGCTGTTCCTCTTGTCGTTGTCCCGAAACTCTTGGATGTCTTGGTTGTGATGTCTTGGTTGTCTTCGATGTTTTGGATTCTTGGATTGCCGCGTCCACTCTAGCAAAAGGTCAGGCGGCAGGAAAGACCACCGTCGGGCGCGATTGCGCCGGCGTCCCGCTGTCGGGGACAATGATGGCGATCACGTCTTCCCCGGTATTTGCCGGATGCGCGATGGCGGCTGTGGCACCCGCCACGGTGATGCCAATACTGCGCCCGTACCGCAGATCCTGCGCCTGCTTGTCACTGACATCCACGACGGGCATGGTCATCCGTGCGGCCTGCCCCATGGTCAGGGCGGCGTCCAGGAGCTGCTCCTTCGTAGTATCAAGCCGGGCCCTCATGCGGGTTTCGTGCCGTCCGTCGCGCGTGGTGAAGCTATGTTCCTCGCTGCGGGCAGGCAAGACATGCGGTCCTTCGAGGCTGAACGCGCCGACATGGGTGCGCCGCAACCGGGTGAGGTATCCGCCGACCCCGAGGATATGGCCCAGATCGCGGGCGAGCGCCCGAATATACGTGCCAGCAGAGCATGCGACACGCACGTCGATATCGCGCGTGCCCTGCGCCGCATCCGGTTCATGGACGGCGAGCACGTCGAAGCTGTCGATGGTCACTTGGCGAGGCTCGAGGGCCACCTCCTTGCCTTCGCGGGCGAGATCGTAGGCGTGTTTGCCGTTGATTTTCACTGCGGAGTAGGAGCTCGGGACCTGGCTAATCTCCCCCATCAGGTGGGTGTTAACCGCCTGTTCAATCGCTTCCCGGGAAAGCGCGGCGATTTGCGCGCGCACGTGTTCGCGTTCCTCGGCAGGCCACTCGATGATTTCGCCTTCGGCATCCTCGGTGGTGGTGCGCAGCCCGAGCCGGATAGTCGCTTCATAGGTCTTGTGATGGTCGACGATGTAGTTGAGCAGCCGGGTGACGTAGCCGAACCCGATGACCAACACGCCGGTGGCCATCGGGTCGAGCGTGCCTGCGTGGCCGACGCGTTTCACGTGAAGCACCGACCGTACCGCGGCAACGACGTCATGGCTCGTGACCCCTTGCGGCTTGTCAATGACGATGAGGCCGTCAGGCATCCTGCCCGCCTGTCAGCCCGCTGTCGGTATCGTCATGTTCGTCGCCGGTATCGACGGCGTCGTCGGATTCCTCACCGTAGTTGTCGTCGTCATAAGCATCGTAATCATCATCCTCGGCCCATCGGTTCTCCCGCTCCTCGGGATGCTTGTACGGATCGGCTTCGCCGGCGTACTGGGCGTGTTCGCGGCTTTTCGCGAGTTCCTCGTCACGACGACGGGCGGTGACCAGAATATCTTCGATTTCGGTCGCCTCTCCCGGCACCTCGTCGAACTTGAACTTGAGTTCCGGGGTAAGTCGCAGCCCCGCCTTGCGACCGACCAGCGTGCGCAGACGGCCTTTCGCCTGATTGAGCGACTGCTGGGCGCGCTTGCGTTCACCCTGCTCCTTGCCGTCGTGGCCGAGCTGGGTCCAGTAGATGGTGGCGATCTGCAAATCGTTGGTGACCCGCACGTCGGTGATGGTCACGCTGTGGAGCCGTTCGTCGTGCAGCCGGCGTTCCAACGCGGATGCGACCACACGCTGGATGAGCGCCGCGATGCGCGCCGCCCGTGGATTCGTCCCTGCCAATGGTGTTCCTTTCTAAGAGTTCTAGGAGCCGGTCTGTTCGAGTGTTCGAGGCCGGTCTGATACGTTCGTTGGTTTGATATTCCCACAGCCCAGTCACGTGTGTCTATTTCAGGCTGAGGGCGTAACCGTCCGCGGGCAGTCTTCATGTCTTCAGTTGCGCAACAGGCCAGTGCGCCGATGGAGTGCACTGGCCTGTTACCTGGTGTTCCGAACCGTTGTGGGCGGCCTGGGCCGTCCAAAACGGCTACTTGCGTTCGATTTCGCGCATCTCGAAGGTCTCGATGATGTCGCCGATCTCGATGTCGTTGAAGGTGCCGAGGTTGATACCGGCTTCGTAGCCTTCCTTGACCGACTGGACGTCGTCCTTGAAACGGCGCAGCGAGGAAATCTCCAGGTCGTTGACCGTGGCGACCCCGTTGCGCAGGATGCGACACTTCGTACCACGCTTGACCTCGCCGTCCTGAACCATGACGCCGGCGATGTTGCCGAACTTGGAGGAGCGGAAGATTTCGCGGATCTCGGAGTGCGAGGTGACGACTTCCTCGTATTCGGGCTTGAGCATGCCCTTCAAGGAGGCTTCGACATCCTCGATGGCCTTGTAGATGATCGAGTAGTACTTGATCTCCACGCCTTCGCGTTCCGCCAGATCGGCGACCTGACGGTTCGGGCGCACGTTGAAGCCGATGATGACGGCCTTGTCGACGCTCGCCAGGTTGACATCGTTCTGCGTGATGGCACCGACACCGCGGTGGATGACCTGGATGCCGACTTCCTCGGACACATCGATCTTCATGAGCGAATCCTCAAGGGCCTCGACAGAGCCAGAGGAATCGCCCTTGATGACGATATTGAGCATATCCACTTCGGACTTGGCGAACTGCTCCTTGAGGCTTTCGAGCGAAACCACCTTGCGGCGCTTGGCCAGCTGGGCCGCGCGTTCGGTGGCCTGACGCTTCTCGGCGATCTGGCGTGCCGCACGGTCGTCAGGGGCGACCAGGAACAGGTCGCCTGCGGTCGGCACGGAAGTCAGGCCGAGCACCTGGACAGGCGTGGACGGGGCTGCGGCCTTCATATGATTGCCGTTCTCGTCGAGCATGGCACGCACGCGGCCGTACGAAGTACCGGCCACGATAGCGTCACCCACATGGAGGGTGCCGGACTGCACGAGCACGGTCGCCACAGCACCGCGACCCTTGTCGAGTCGGGCTTCAACGGTGGCACCTCGGGCATCCATATCGGGGTTGGCCCGCAGATCAAGCTCTGCGTCGGCGGTGAGCAGCACCGCTTCGAGCAGCTTATCGACATTCGTGCCCTGCTTGGCGGAGATATCGACGAACATGGTGTTGCCGCCGTACTCCTCTGGCACGAGGCCAAATTCGGTAAGCTGTCCGCGTACACGCTCCGGGTTGGCGCCCGGCTTATCGATCTTGTTAACCGCGACCACAATCGGGACGTTCGCCGCCTGCGCGTGGTTGATCGCCTCAACGGTCTGGGGCATGACGCCGTCATCCGCGGCGACCACGAGGATCGCGATATCGGTGAGTTCGGCGCCACGGGCACGCATAGCGGTGAAGGCTTCGTGGCCAGGGGTATCGAGAAAGGTAATCTTGCGCGATTCACCATCAAGCTTGACCGTCACCTGGTATGCGCCGATGCGCTGGGTAATGCCGCCGGCCTCACGAGCGACCACGTTGGTCTTGCGGATGGTGTCCAGCAAGCGGGTCTTACCGTGATCGACATGGCCCATGACCGTGACCACAGGCGGACGCGGCTTGAGGTTCTCGTCGTCCTGCAGCTCTTCCTCATCAAGGTCGATGTCGAACTGCTGCAGCAGCTCCTTGTCTTCCTCTTCAGCGGAGACAATCTCGATGTTCCAGCCGATTTCCTCACCAAGAATCTGGAAAGTCGCCTCGTCGAGGGACTGGGTCGCCGTGGCCATCTCACCGAGATGGAACAGGACGGTGACGAGCGCCGCCGGATTGACGTTGATTTTCTCAGCAAGATCCGCAAGGGACGCGCCCTGACGCAGACGCACAGTCTGGCCGTTGCCTGCGGGGATACGCACACCGGCGATGACCGGGGCCTTCATCTCCTGATATTCATGACGCTTCGCGAGACGGTTCTTGCGTGCCTTCGAGGACTTGCCGCCCTGACGACCGAATGCACCTGCGGCACCGCCACGACCACGGCCGCCGCCGCGAGATGGACCAGCATTGCCGCCACTGTTCTGGAAGCCGCCGCCGCGGGATGGACCAGCATTGCCGCCACTGTTCTGGAAGCCGCCGCCGAAATGATCGCCGCTTCCACCGCGGTTTGCGCCGGCACCTTGGCCAGGACGATGCTGGCCCCACTGCCCCGGACGAGCACCGCGGCCGTTGCTGAAACCATTGCGGCCGCCACGGCCACGGCCTCCACGACCACCTTCGACAGTCGGGCGCGCCATGGGGTGCGGACGCGGGATGTCACCCGGAGTGGGCACGTGCATGCCCTGCTTGCGGCTGAACGGATTGTTGCCCGGACGCGGCCCCGGAGTCGCGGCATGCGGCGTACCGGAACGCTGTTGCGACGCGGCGCCTTGGGCTCCGCGCGACGCGTGTGGACCGCTGGCCCCTGGGCGAGGGCCATTACGACGCGGATTGTGACCCGGACGGCCTTGCTCACCGTTACGGGAATTGCGTCCCTCGCGGTTGTCACGACGGTCGTCACGGCGCTGGGGACGGTCAGGACGACCACCCTGCTGGGAACGCTGGCCGGCATGAGGCCCCGGATGCGGTGCACCCGGCTTCGGCACATGCAGATGTGCCGGCCCCGGCTTCGCGGCATTGCTCTCGCTTGATGCCTGCGACTGCTCCTGATGATGCTCGGAGTGTTGCGGACGCGGTGCAGCCTTTGCACCTTGCTTCTTATCGTTTGGCTTATTGGATGCTTCCTGCTTCGGGAAGGATGCCTTCAGACGACGAACGACCGGCGCCTCCACGGTAGAAGACGCGGACTTGACGAACTCCCCCATGTCCTTGAGCTTCTCAAGGACGGTTTTGCTGTCAACGCCAAGCTCCTTGGCCAGTTCATATACGCGCTGTTTTGCCACTCAGTTTTCTCCTATTCCATGACTGCGCGCATATGCGCAGTCACACTTCGATGATGGCGAGCTTACCTTGTCTCATCGTGCGACCATGATCTGTTACCTCGTCTCCGTGTCACGGCCCGGAAGTATGGACTGCCGGGCCCGGATTGCCGCAATCCAGCATACCGGAGACTGTGGATTGCGGCGCGAGCCGTGTCTACTTGTTTTCAGCCGATTGTGACGCGCCTGCCTCGGCTGCCCGTTCGGCGGCGAGCTTCGCCTTATGCTGCTCGGCAGACTCGATGCCGATCTTCCAACCGGTAAGCTTCGCGGCGAGACGGGCGTTCTGCCCTTCCTTGCCGATGGCGAGCGACAGCTGGTCGTCATGGATGAACGCGATGGCGGTCTGGTTCTTCTCACTGATGACCTGCACATCCGTCGCAACCGCAGGTGACAGCGCCGACGCCACAAACTTCGCCGGATCTGCGGACCAATCGACGATATCGATCTTCTCGTGGCCGAGATTCTCCATGACGGCACGCACCCTGGAACCCGCGGGGCCGATCAGCGCGCCCTTCGGATTGACGCCGTCGGTGTTCGCCTTGACCGCGATCTTGGTGCGGGCGCCCGCTTCACGTGCAATCGCCATGATGGACACAGCGCCGGAAACCAGCTCAGGCACCTCACGCTCGAACAGACAACGGACGAGTTCAGGGTGGGAACGGGACACGACAATCTCCGGTCCGCGCAGGCCGCGGGAGACATTGACCACATACACGCGCAGACGTTCGCCGTGACGGTACCGCTCGCCCGGCACCTGCTCGCGACGGGGAAGCAACGCCTCGACATCGCCAACGGCGATATGTACATTGCTCGGATCCTTAGCGTCCTGCTGGACGATACCGGTGATCAGCTTGCCTTTCTGCCCTGCGAAGGCGCCAAGCACACGGTCATCCTCAGCCTTGCGGAACAGCTGGCTGATGACCTGACGCGCCGTCGCGGCGGCGAGACGACCGAAATCATGCGGGGTGTCGTCATACTCCTCCCCCAACTTCGGCGCCGGATGAGGGTCATCCTCGGTCGGCTCGACCGGAATCTCGTCCTGAGCCCAGATCGTGAACGTGCCTGCACGCTCGTCAAGCTCGACGCGGGCGTGCTTCGCCGCGTGCGGTGTTTTGAGATAAGCCAGTCGCAATGCCTCGGAAAGTGCATCATCCAGCGTCTCGGCGTCAATTCCCTGACCAGCTGCCAGCTGGTGAATACCTGCCAGGTCCAGTTCCATCCTGCAAGACCTCCTATGTGAAGTTATTACCGAGCGCTTTGCCCAATTAGTCACAGTTACGTACTACTTTAGATGAGTATGCAGACACGCAGTCCTCTCCTTCGCCGTGCGCGCACTATCTTCAGATACGCCGCCATATGCGTTGCCGCAATCGCGGTGATGACTGCCACGACTGCATGCTCATCCCCCAGAATCGCAGGACGAGCCGAATCGGAATATCAGGAAACCGACTGCGAGCGCTCCTACCGCTCCGCCACCGACAACGACTCCCGCGCACAGCACGGGCCGATCATCGTCAGATACTTGGCGTCATCGCAGTCGGCGCAAGACTGGCAGACCGTCGCGGCAGCATGTCCGCAACGCATCACAGAAGGGGTCATCCGCAGCGCGCAAGCCCAATGGCTGGCCAACAATCTCGCGCAAAGCATCTCACAGACCTACACGGCGAGCGCCCACGACGGCAACGCCCTGCGCAGACAGCGTCTCGATGGGCTGACAGCACTGCCGTTAAGCAAAGCAATTCTTCGCAAACTCGCGCTTGCCGAAGACCGTGCAGGCTCCGCATTGCAAGTGCTCGCCGCCAAAGGTGTGGTCGGCGCGACCCTCACCGCAAGCGACAACCATCATGCCGCCGGGTCGCAGTTGATGTCTATCGCGGGCAATACCGGCGATTTGCGGCAGAAAGAATACGACATATCCAATCTGCTCGCCAATCCGAGCACTGCGACCGACCAATCAACAGGATTGCAGGCGTCCACGGTGTCCATCATCGAAATCGACTGCGCGTTGGAGGAGTTGGCCGCCCTCGCATCCCCCGACAACACCGTCTCGAACACCGGGGCTACAGCAGCCAGCACCCGCACCAATCAGATGCTCGTGTTGGTGCGTCTGATTACGGGGCATTGCTACGAGGCGTTCGCGCAAGGCTACCCGAGCGCCGATTTTGCGGTTTTCGCAAGCAGCAGCAAGCAATGACGCCACACCCGGCATAGTTCGCGATCCCGTGATACCCACGACTCGACGAACTTTGGGTGGTCAGATACATAGGTCCGGCCCATCGGTCTTCTCGTCTCTGTATGCCTGTGTATCAGAAAGTCCGAAAATCTCGCCGAAAATCCTGTGCGAGAGAGATTTTTCGAATAATCTCTCAATATCTCTCTGAGGATGCGAACCCCGCGACTTTTCAGGACCGCCCGATGGCGCGACGAAGGCACGATAAGTTAGAGTCGTTGAAATTTCAAGCTTCTGATAATCCTGCCGACATGGCAGCATCGTGCTGAATGCTCAATATCTCCCCAAAACTGCCACCGACGAGAGATATTCGGACTTTCTTCTCAATATCTCTCGAATTCCACACGAAAACGCGGGATATTGAGATTCGCATATCCGCAGATCGCTCAGACTGGACTGTGGACCCCGACTCCCGTGTGCGGGAGAAGCACGTCCACGTCCGGTCGAAAAGCTTTCAGGCCCGCCCAGGAGCCATAATGTCGGTTTACGTATGCCCCGTCATACGCCGCATGGCAGACGGGAGACGCCATGCCCAATCCGTGAGCAATATGGCGAGTTGCGTATGTCCGGGAATGCGCAGACCGCAGGGCACAGCCCGGAGCTACCGCTTTCCGACGATATTGTTCAGTTTCGCATGCGGCGGCATACAGGATGCGCACGCAGACCGGAACAATGTTCCAGTCTCCCATACATCTCGCCACGGCATATAGGGACCAAAGTCATTGCCTATCATCCTCACCGGCGCTGCGGCACGCGCCCACCATGCCCCTAATGTGTCCCCCAATATGCGCCGTAACATGTATATGTATGCCACTCGACGCAACCCTGCCTGGTGGGGCGACACGCCGCGAAACCGTTGGAACCATGCGGTTTTCGGCTTGATAACAAGAAACCCCGCGGGTGGAACCCACGGGGTACTGCGGATGAGGCGAGATTCGAACTCGCGGAGGGTTTCGCCCTCACACGCTTTCGAGGCGTGCTCCTTCGACCGCTCGGACACTCATCCAAGTCGCTCGTCACTGCGATGACCGCAGAAAACATGCAACCTGATTATTATAGGACAATTTCACGCGCATCCGTCCCGCGTGTCGCGATGATGCGAGAATATCCCCCACCAAGCTGTTCTCACATGCCGACTCAAGCATGTGCAACTAACGTGCAACCGAACAGCTATTCCAAGGTGCGCTTCGCCCTGATTGCCTCAGCACGCGCAGCCAGTTCGTCATCCGGAGGGTAGGACACGTGCTCCAGCGTCAATCCGCGCGCATCGATAGGCCCGGTTGAACCCTCACGTACCGGCTCGGCCATTTTGTGCGCGAACCAGTCCAAGCTTTTCCTACCTCTGCCTACCTGCACGCAAGCATTAACCAACGAACGCACCATATTGTGGGCGAACGCATCGGCGACGATTGTGAAACAGACCAGCCCTGACTCGAGAACAGACACCCGATACCCTGCCGGATCGGAATCCCCCGACACCAGCGGTGCATCCGGGATTCTGTCCCAGTGGGCGCGCATGACCTCCCTGATGGTTGTTCCCCCGGGATTGGGGGTCGCGAACGAGCCGAAATCGTGCAGGCCTACGGTCATCCGGGCTGCCTCGTTCATTAGGCCTAAATCAAGTCGATCCGAAATGGCCGCCACAAATCCACGCATCCTGGGGTCCACCGGCCGACCTGCATCACAAATCCGATAGACGTAAGTCCGCTCCAGCGCGGAGAATCGTGCGTCAAAACCCTCAGGCGCGCGACTGATGGAGCGGATAACGATATCATCGGGCAACACATGCTTGAGGCGACGCTCCAACGCCTCGACACCATTCGCCTGCATATGTCCGATGCATGAGTCGAGAACCTCGGGCGATATATCGACGTGGCACACCTGCCCCAATGCGTGCACGCCGGTATCGGTTCGGCCGGCGACAGTGACACGAACCTCCCGCTCGTCAGCAAGTCGAAGGATGGTCGCCAACGCGTGTTCCAGTTCGCCTTGTACTGTGCGCAGCTCTGGCTGTCGCGCCCAGCCATGGTATCCGCCGCCATCGTAGGAAAGGTCAATTCTCAATCTCATCGGCACAAGTATACGACCTTGGCATAAATGTGTGCCGTTAATCAAGTGGCACGCGACAGTAAACAGACACATGCGGGATACGTCTCGTGACAATGCCTCCGGTATGCGATCATATACGACAACTGGGGTCGGACCCGTATGGATCCGACCCCAGTCATCAGTGTTGTGCAACAGTCATGGAAGGTGACGGTTCACTCACTTCTCGTCGGCAGCCTTCTCGGCGTCATCAGCCACGTCAGCTTCCTCAGCCTGCTCAGCAGCCTCGGCATCCTCGGCATCCGCGGTCTTGTCGAGGTCAACAGCGGCGGCGTCAGCAGCGGCGACGTCGTTGCCGGACTCGTTGGCGGCCACAGCCTGCTCAACGGCATCATCAGCAGCGCCATCAGCGATCGCGGCATCGGCGGCAGCGGCAACAGCCTCGCTGTCTTCCTTCGCGGCGGTCTTGGCAGCGGCTTCAGCTTCCTTCACGACGGCCTTCTTGGCAACCGGCTCGGTGACGAGCTCGATGATGGCCTGCGGAGCGGAATCACCACGACGCGGAGCAATCTTGACGATGCGGGTGTAGCCGCCCTCGCGCTGTTCCATCTGCTCGGCGATCTCAGTGAAGAGCTTGTGGACGATGGACTTGTCACGAATGACGCGCATCACGCGACGGCGGGAGTGCAGATCACCACGCTTGGCGAAGGTGATCAGGCGCTCGGCCAGCGGACGCAGACGCTTTGCCTTCGGCAGGGTGGTCTTGATGCTGCCGTTACGGAACAGGCTGGTCGCCATGTTCGCGAGCATCAGGCGCTCATGTGCCGGGCTCGACGCCAGACGCGGGCCTTTCTTCGGTTTTGGCATGTTTACTCCTTATTGTTCCCGCTCAGGTGGGCAGATGCCCGAACATCCGATCAGGAACGGTTGGTCAAAGGGGCGGTTCACTCATCTTCCGGCGAGAAGAACGTGCCACCTTCGAGGTTGTTGGTATCAAATCCGCCGAGTGGCGAAGGCTTGAGCGACAGGCCGAAACCTTGCAGCTTCTCCTTGACTTCGTCGATGGACTTCATACCGAAATTGCGGATATCGAGCAGATCCTGCTCGGTGTGGGACACCAGCTCGCCAATGGTGTGAATCCCCTCGCGCTTGAGGCAGTTGTAGCTGCGCTGCGTGAGATTGAGATCCTCGATCGGGATGGACATCTCAGGGTTGGTCTCTTCGGCAACCGGTGCCGGACCAACCTCGACGCCCTCGGCCTGAGCATTGAGCTCACGGCACAAGCCGAAAAGCTCAACCAGGGTCGAGCCGGCCGAAGCCACCGCATCACGCGGCGAAATGGCGGGCTTGGTCTCCACGTCCAGAATAAGCTTGTCGAAGTCGGTGCGCTGTTCCACGCGAGTGGCCTCGACCTTGTAGCTCACCTTGAGAACCGGGGAGTAGATCGAATCGACCGGGATGCGGCCGATCTCATCGTTATCCTGCTTGTTCATCTGAGCAGGCACATAACCGCGGCCGCGTTCGACGGTGAACTCAATCTCGAGTTCGCCATCGTCTTCGAGCGTGGCGATGTGCAGATCCGGATTAGCGATGGTGACGCCGGCAGGCGGCGTGATATCTCCCGCCGTAGCCTCGCCCTTACCGCTTTTGCGCAGATACATGACCACTGGCTCGTCGTATTCGCTGGTCAGCACGATGCCCTTGATGTTGAGCAGGATCTCGGTGACATCCTCGACCACGCCAGGCAGAGTAGTGAACTCATGCAGGGCGCCGGAGATGCGGACCGAAGTGACTGCCGCTCCAGGAATGGAGCTGAGCAGCGTGCGGCGCAGGGAGTTGCCGAGCGTATAGCCGAAGCCAGGCTCGAGCGGCTCGATCACAAAACGTGAGCGCTGTGGATTGAGAGATTCCTCGGTAAGTGTCGGACGCTGTGCGATAAGCACTGTGGTTATCCTTTCAGCTTCTGATCGGTGGTGCACTCACCGGCCATAAGCGGGTTGGATGGGTGGATTGTAAAAGTGCTCAGACGCGACGACGCTTCGGAGGACGAACGCCGTTATGCGCTTGTGGGGTGACGTCGGTGATGGAACCGACCTCGAGTCCGGCGGACTGCAGGGAACGGATGGCGGTTTCACGACCGGAACCCGGGCCCTTCACGAATACGTCGACCTTCTTAACGCCGTGTTCCATCGCCTTGCGGGCAGCGGATTCGGCGGCCATGCCAGCGGCGTACGGCGTGGACTTGCGGGAGCCCTTGAAACCGACATCGCCACCGGATGCCCAGGAGACAACCGCTCCGGACGGGTCCGTAATCGAGATGATGGTGTTATTGAAAGTGGACTTGATGTGCGCCTGCCCGACCGGCACCGACTTGCGGTCCCGGCGACGCGGCTTGCGCGCGGCTTGCTTGTTGGCTGCCATTGACCCTCGTTTCCTAGTAACGAACTTGAATGCCCGGGCGATGAGCTAGTCCGTCTCGTGGCCCGGGGCACGCCACCTTACTTGGTGGCCTTCTTCTTTCCGGCGACCGTACGCTTCGGGCCCTTGCGGGTGCGGGCGTTGGTCTTGGTGCGCTGACCGCGCACAGGAAGTCCCCTACGGTGACGCTGGCCTTGGTAGCAGTTGATCTGGATCTTACGACGGATGTCCGCATCGATTTCACGACGCAGATCGCCTTCGATCTTGTAGTTGGCTTCAAGATAGTCGCGCAGCGTGATAAGCTGCTCATCCGTAAGATCCTTGACGCGGGTATCCGGATTGATTCCGGTCGCGGCAAGCGTTTCCTTCGCACGAGTGCGGCCCACACCAAAGATGTAGGTGAGCGCAATCTCGATACGCTTCTCATTTGGGATGTCGACTCCGGCAAGACGTGCCATTGCGATTCCTTTTGTTTTGCGCAGGTCTCACACCGAATCGCCCGGTTTCCCGGCCCGGGCCTGCGTACCCGGGGTTCAGCTTGCGCTGTGATTCAGTGTCTGTTCATATGCCGCTGGAAATCTGCTCAGCCCTGACGCTGCTTGTGGCGCGGGTTCGTGCAGATCACCATGACGCGGCCGTGACGACGGATCACGCGGCAGTTTTCGCAGATCCTCTTCACACTAGGGCTAACCTTCATGGTTTTCCTTTGCTTGTACCTTACTTGTAACGGTACGTAATACGCCCGCGGTTCAGATCGTAGGGGCTCATCTCCAGCACAACCCGGTCCTGCGGAAGAATACGGATGTAGTTCTTGCGCATCTTTCCGGAGATCGTTGCCAGCACGATGTGCTTGTTCTCAAGTTCCACGCGAAACATCGCGTTCGGCAGTGCTTCCACCACCTTGCCTTCGACTTCAATCACACCGTCTTTTGCCATGAGCCTCGTTCCGTTCCTCAGACGAATTACTATGGGTATCCGAAGACACACCAAATTGCAATAATACACGAAAAGCTGGTGGTGCAACACACGGCGTGTTGCACCACCAGCTTCGATGATCACGCGGTTCGTCGGGTAACGGACCGGCTTTGATCGTCAGCCGAGCTTGGCGATGATCTCCTTGTTGATGGCTTCGATTTCGCCGACGCCATTGACGCTGACGAGCTTGCCACGGTTGCGGTAGATGTCAAGCAGCGGTGCGGTCTCCTTCGCATAGGTCTCAAGACGCTTCGCAATCGCTTCCGGGGTGTCGTCGGAACGACCTTCCTCGGCTGCACGCTTCTTCATGCGTTCGAGCAGGACATCCTGCGCCGCGTCGAGGGCGACAGCATAATCCAAAGGGGTGCCCAGTTCGTCAAGCATCTTGTCGAGCGCCGCGACCTGGGCGGCGTTACGCGGATACCCGTCAAGAATCCAACCGTTGCGGGTATCGTCTTTGGCAAGACGATCCTTGACGATTGAATTCGTCAGCTCGTCCGGCACGAGTTCGCCCTTGTCGATATACGCCTGTGCCTGCTTGCCGAGCTCAGTGTGGTTCGTCAGGTTGTAGCGGAAGATATCTCCGGTTGAAATCGCCGGGATGTTGTAATGCTTACTCAGCAGAGCGGCCTGGGTTCCCTTGCCGACGCCCTGCGGTCCCATGATCAGCAGACGCATGGTGTTCCTTTCCTGTGGTTGCTGGCTTGATAAGCCAATGATCCGCGACCTCGTGTCCGGAGCCTAAGACTCAGATGAGGCCACGCACAATTTACATGTCATACACGGTGATAGTGAAGCTGTTATCTGTGCTCACTTTGTGCAGCTGCGGATAACAGTTCGGGTACGGCCCCAAGGACCGTACCCGGTTGTGGTTGTGATTACTTGCCTTCGACGTGCTCGGTGTTCTCGAACAGGAATCCGGTGTACTGGAACTGCTCGGTCTGAGCCTTCGCCTGACGCAGGGTGTCAAGGCCGACGCCTGCGATGATCAGGATCGTCGTGCCGCCGAATGGCAGACGGTTATTCAGCTGCATAGACATGATGAGAACAGTCGGGATGAGTGCCACAAACAGCAGGTAGATGGCGCCCACCGTATCAAGACGGTTCATCACATAGCCAAGATAACGGCTGGTCGCACTACCGGCACGGATACCCGGGATAAACCCGCCGTAATCCTTCATGTTGTCGGCAACTTCGTCCGGATCGAAGGTGATGGACGTGTAGAAGAAGGTGAAGAACACAATCTGGATGGCATACAGCACGATGTACCACACGGTTGTGGTGCTGGCCAGGTTGGTGTTGATCCACTTGACCCAGCTCTGGTCGCTGTTGCCAAACTGTGCGATCAGTGTCGGGATGGACAGGATCGAGGACGCGAAAATCGGCGGAATGACGCCGCTCATATTGATCTTGAGCGGCAGGTAGGTGGACGAACCGCCGTACATCTTACGGCCGATCATGCGGCGCGTATACTGCACCGGAATACGGCGCTGAGCAAGTTCGACATACACGACGAAAATCATGATGACGAGCAGAACGCCGACGACGATGCCGAACTTGGTCCAGTTGCCGTCCTTGCCATTGGCGCCCCAGCCGATTTCCCACAGCTGCGGCAGGAAGCCGGAGCAGATTGACATGAAGATAAGAATCGACATGCCCTGGCCGATGCCCTTATCGGTGATAAGCTCGGCCATCCACATGATGAAGCCGGTGCCTCCGGTCATGATAAGGACCATAACGACCAGATTCCATACCGAATCGTTCGGGATAACCTGCGAGCACTGGTAGTTGAACAGCGCACCGGAACGCGCGGTGACTAGGATGGTGGTGGATTGGAGCACCGCCAGGCCGATGGTCAGATAACGGGTGTACTGGGTGAGCTTCGCTTCGCCGGACTGACCTTCCTTGTGCAGCATTTCGAAACGAGGAATGACCACACGCAGCAGCTGGATGACGATGGATGCCGTGATGTACGGCATGACGCCCAGCGCGAAGATCGACAGCTGGAGCATGGCGCCGCCGGAGAAGAGGTTGACCAGACCGATGAAGTTCTCGGATACCGTGCTCATCTTGCCGACGCACTGCTGGACGACTTTGACATCGACACCCGGTGTCGGGATGAATGATCCGATACGGTAAATGATGATCATGCCAAGTACAAAGAGGATCTTGTTCCTCAATTCCTTGGTCTTGAAGGCCTGGATTAACGTCCTCACCTGGGGTTCCTTCCCTTATGTCTTGCGCGAGGAAACCACGCGAACGTGCAATGTCACACTCTAAGTTCCACAGTCTACCCTATGCCGTCTACCTGACGCGCGTCGATGCACGCGAGGCAACGCCGACAGCGTGGTCGAAACCGCGGGTACAGTACTGAATACGATGTGACCCTCTCCTAGTACAGGAGAGGGTCACATCAGCTTGTCTAGCAGGCAAGCATCACCGAGTTCAGTTCTCGGAGATGGAGCCGCCTGCGGCCTCAATCTTGGCCTTGGCGGAGGCCGAAGCCTTCACGCCCTTGATGGTGAACGCCAGCTTGGTGTCTCCATCGCCAAGGATCTTAACCGGGTTGCCAGCACGCACAGCGCGCTTCTTGACCAGATCGGCCACGGTGACTTCGCCGCCCTCAGGGAACAGCTCGTTCAGCGTAGCGATGTTGACGACCTGGTAGACCTGCTTGAACGGGCTCTTGAAGCCACGCAGCTTCGGAAGACGCATGTACAGCGGCAGCTGTCCGCCTTCGAAGCCAGGACGAACCTGATAGCGCTTCTTAGTGCCCTTGGCGCCACGGCCCGAGGTCTTGCCCTTGGAACCTTCACCGCGACCAACGCGGATACGGTCCTTCTTGGCTCCCGGAGCCGGGTGCAGATCATGCATTTGCAGGATGTCTGCTTCTTCGTTTGCCATAATCAGTCAGCCTCCTCGACGGTGACCAGGTGGCGCACAGCGTTGACCAGGCCACGGTTGGCGGCGGTGTCCTCACGGACGACGCTCTGGCCGATCTTGTGCAGACCCAAGGTCTGCACCGTAGCACGCTGGCGTGGGGTGGTGTTCACCACACCGTGGATCAGGGTGATCTTCAGATTAGCCATCACTCACCATCCTTCGTTTCAGCGGCTGCCTTGGCCTGGACTTCCTCACGGGCCTTGCGGGCCTCAGCGATGCCCTCGGCACGAGCGCGCAGCAGAGCATCCGGAGCAACCTCTTCGAGCGAGAGGCCACGGCGCGCCGCGATCTCTTCCGGCTCTTCGAGCTGCTTGAGAGCAGCCACGGTTGCACGGACCACGTTCACCGCAGTTGCGGAGCCCATGGACTTGGTAAGGATGTCGGAGATGCCAGCGCACTCCATGACGGCGCGGACAGCACCGCCGGCGATAACACCGGTACCGGGGGCGGCCGGGCGAAGCATCACGGTGCCAGCTGCGTCATGACCGATCACCGGGTGGGTGATAGTGCCCTTGACGCGCGGAACGGTGAACATGTGCTTCTTGGCGTCCAGCTGACCCTTGGCGATTGCCGCCGGGACCTCACGGGACTTGCCATAGCCGACACCCACAGTGCCCTTGCCATCACCGACAACCACGAGGGCGGCGAAGCTGAAGGTACGACCACCCTTGTGGGTTTTGGACACGCGGTTGATGGTGACCACGCGATCGAGCAGCTCGTCGCCGTGATTCTCTTCACGACGGTTGCGACGCTCACCGCGACGGCCTTCACCGCGCTGGCCACGACGGGACTTGCGCTCGTCGTTATTCTCTGCAGCAGCCTGAGTGTTCTGAGTTTCTTCAGCCACTTGGGTTTCCTTCTCGTTATCGCTCACAGTGCCAGACCTCCCTCGCGGGCGCCATCAGCAACAGCTGCGACGCGACCATGGTACTTGTAGCCACCGCGGTCGAACACGACCTTGGTGATACCGGCGTCCTTGGCGCGCTGAGCGACAAGTTCACCGACCTTCTTGGCCGCTTGGGTCTTGTTGCCTTCGAACCCATCGAAATCGTGGGACATAGTGGAAGCGCTTGCCAAGGTGATGCCCTTGGTATCGTCCACAATCTGGGCGACCATGTGACGGTTGGAACGGGTGACCACCAGGCGCGGACGCTCCGGGGTACCGGAAATGCGCTTGCGCAGGCGGGCGTGACGACGAAGACGGGAGAACTTCTTGCCCTTGCCGAAAATCTTGACGCTCATATCACTTACCAGCCTTTCCAGCCTTGCGCAGGATGTGCTCGTCGCTGTACTTGATGCCCTTGCCCTTGTAGGGTTCCGGAGCACGAAGCTTGCGGATGTTCGCGGCAGCCTGGCCAACGGCCTGCTTGTCGGAGCCCTTGACGATCACCTGGTTGGCGTTCGGCAGTTCGAACTCGATGCCTTCAGGAGGATCGACGGTGATGGTGTGCGAGTAGCCGAGGGAGAACTCGATGCTCTTGCCCTTGAGCTGCGCGCGGTAACCAGTGCCGACGATGTCGAGGGTCTTGGTGTAGCCCTCGTGAACGCCCTTGACCATGGACGCGATGATCGAACGGGCCAGACCGTGCTTGGCACGGGTCGGACGCAGATCGTCGGCCGGGGTCAGGATGATTTCGTTGCCTTCGACCTTGCCGGTGATGCCTTCCGGAATCACGAAGGAATCAGAGCCCTTTGGGCCCTTGGTGGAGAAGGTCTGACCTTCAATCTTGACGTCCACGCCATCCGGGATGGTGACGGGGAGCTTACCAATATGCGATGCCATGTTTCAGCTCTCCTTTCTCACCAAACGTAAGCGACGATTTCGCCGCCGATGCCCCGGTCGAGGCATTCCTTCTGGGTCAGCAATCCCGAGCTTGTCGAGATGATGGCGACACCGAGGCCGCCGAGCGGCATCGGCAAGGAGTCGGACTTCGCATAGCGACGCATGCCCGGCTTCGAAATACGCTTGATGCCCTGGATGGAACGTTCGCCGTGAGGACCATACTTCAGCGTGATTTCGAGGGTCTGGCCGACCTTGGCTTCCTTCGCCGTGAAATCGGCGATGTAGCCTTCACGCTTGAGGATCTCGGCGATGTTCGCCTTGAACTTGGAGTACGGCATATCCACGGTCTGGTGCTTTGCCGCGCTCGCATTACGCAGACGCGTGAGCATGTCTGCGATCGGATCTGTCATTGTCATGTGGGCTAACGCCCTTTCTCGCCGTGGTTTCCGCCGCCCTCACGGGTGCCATGCACCCGATCGGGCCGCGGACCTTCAGCGTCGATGTTTACCAACTGGACTTCGTAACTCCGGGCAGCTCGCCACGGTGAGCCTTCTCGCGAAGGCAGATGCGGCACAGGCCGAACTTGCGGTACACGGAGTGGGGACGACCACAAACCTGGCAACGCGTGTAGGCGCGCACCTTGAACTTCGGCTTGGCGGCCGCCTTGTTCTTCAGAGCGGTTTTTGCCATTTCAGTTCTCCTTGAAGGGGAAACCGAGGTGCTTGAGCAGCACGCGGGCTTCCTTGTCGTCCTTGGTGTTCGTCACCACGGTGATGTCCATACCACGGACGTGGTCAATGGAATCAGGATCGATCTCGTGGAACATGGACTGCTCAGTGAGACCGAAGTTGTAGTTGCCCTGGCCGTCGAACTGGTTGCCATCGATGCCGCGGAAATCGCGGATACGCGGCAGAGCCAGCGTCAGAAGGCGGTCGAGGAACTCCCACATGCGGTCGCCGCGGAGCGTAACATACGCACCGATGGCCTGACCCTCACGCAGATGGAACTGCGCGACGGACTTCTTCGCGTGGGTGATCTTCGGCTTCTGACCGGTGATGGCCGTCAGGTCCTTCACAGCACCTTCGATGAGCTTGGAGTCGCGGGCAGCGGCACCGACACCCATGGAGACGACGACCTTCTGCAGACGAGCGACCTGCATCGGGTTGGAATACTTGAATTCCTTCTCGAGCTCAGGCACGATCTGGTCGAAGTACTTCTGCTTCAAGCGCGGAGTTGCCGGCGCTTCGACTGTGGTATCGGTCATGCCAGCTCCTTTCCGGACTTCTTGGCGACACGCACGCGCACGGTCTTCACCTTGCCGTCACGAGCCTCCTGCTTAACGACCACGCCAACGCGGGTCGGCTGCTTGGTCTCCGGGTCGATCAGCATCACGTTGGAGCGATGGATCGGGGCCTCGACCGGAACAATGCCGGACTGCTGGCCCTGCTGGGTGGCGCGGACATGCTTCTTGACGATCTGCACACCCTCAACGATCAGTCGATCGTTGGGCAGCACACGCAAGACCTTGCCTTCCTTGCCGCGATCCTTGCCGCGGATGACCTTGACCTGGTCGCCGCTCTTGATCTTGGCTACCATTCAGATCACCTCCGGAGCGAGGGACACGATCTTCATGAAGCGCTTGTCGCGCAGCTCACGACCGACCGGTCCGAAGATACGAGTGCCCTTGGGTTCCTGGCCAGAGCCGAGGAGCACAGCGGCGTTCTCGTCGAACTTGATGTAGGAACCATCCGCGCGGCGGTGTTCCTTGACGGTGCGGACGACAACGGCCTTCACCACGTCGCCCTTCTTGACCGACCCGCCAGGAATGGCGTCCTTGACGGTGGCGACGATCACGTCGCCGATGCCGGCATAGCGTCGCTTCGATCCGCCGAGCACTCGGATGGCCAAGATCTCCTTGGCACCCGTGTTGTCGGCGACATGAAGCCGCGTTTCCTGCTGAATCATTGATTCTCCTTAGCCGAGCTGGTTCTCCCCGAGCACCCTTGCGGGTGATCGCGGAGCCTTGCCGAACTTGTTACTTGGCGCGCTCGATAATGCTATCGAGACGCCAACGCTTGGTCTTGCTCAGAGGCCGAGTCTCCATAATACTCACGAGGTCGCCAACGTGGGCTTCGTTGTGTTCATCATGGGCCTTGACCTTGCGGGTGGAGCGGACGACCTTGCCGTACAGCGGGTGGGTCGAACGCTGCTCGAGCTCGACGGTAATCGTCTTGTCCATAGCTTCGGACACGACGTAACCGCGACGAACCTTGCGGAAGTTACGCTCTTGCTTTTCAGCCATGCTTACTTCTCCTCAGCTTTCGTATCCGCAGCCTCAGGCTCCTCGGTGATACCGAGTTCGCGCTCGCGCAGGACGGTGTACATCCGGGCGATGTCGCGCTTGACGGCCTTGAGACGGGCGGTGTTTTCGAGCTGGCCGGTTGCGTGCTGGAAGCGCAGGTTGAACAGCTCTTCCTTGGACTTCTTGAGGAAGCCCTCGATTTCCGCATTGGTCTTCTCGTTGAGATTCTTGATGGAATAGTCTGCAGTTCCGACTGGCATCAGATGTCACCGCCTTCACGCGCGATAATACGGCACTTCATGGGGAGCTTGTCGATAGCGCGGCGCAGAGCCTCGTGAGCGACATCCTCCGAGACACCACCGATCTCGAACATGACTCGACCGGGGTGGATATCGGCGATCCAGAACTCAGGCGCGCCTTTACCGGAACCCATTCGGGCGCCGAGCGGGTGCTTGGTCAGCGGGCGATCCGGGAAGATCGTGATCCACACGCGGCCACCACGCTTGATGTAGCGGGTCATGGCGATACGTGCGGCTTCGATCTGACGGTTCGTCACATAAGCCGGGGCAAGCGCCTGGATGCCATAATCGCCGAAAGCGATCTCGTTGCCGCCCTTGGACATACCATGACGGTCCGGGCGATGCTGCTTGCGGTATTTAACTCTCTTTGGGATAAGCATTCCAGCTCACTCCTTCGTTTCCGTTGCGGCAGGAGCCTCAGCTTCGGCTGCAGCCGGGGCCGCCTGAGCGGCTTCGGTCGCAGGCTTGGTCTGAGCGGAACGCTGACCGCCACGGCGCGGGCGACGATCGCCACGACGACCTGGACGGCTGTTGTTCTGCTGAGCCTGCTGCTCTTCGAACTGAGTCTCAGTCATATCGCCCTTGTAGATCCACACCTTCACGCCGATACGACCGTAAGTGGTGCGGGCTTCGAAGAAGCCGTAATCGATGAGGGCGCGGAGAGTCTGCAGCGGAACGCGACCCTCGCGATAGAACTCGGAACGGCTCATTTCCGCACCGCCGAGACGGCCGGAGAGCTTGATACGGATACCCTTTGCGCCAGCACGCATCGCGTCCTGCTCCGCCTTGCGCATGGCACGACGGAAGGTGACGCGGTTGGTCAGCTGCTCAGCGATGCTCTGAGCAACGAGCTGAGCGTCAAGAGCTGCGTTCTTCACTTCGAAGATGTTGAGCTGGACCTGCTTGCCGGTGAGCTTCTCGAGCTTGGCGCGAACGCGCTCAGCCTCAGCACCACGGCGGCCGATCACGATGCCCGGGCGGGCGGTGTGGATGTCCACACGCACACGGTCACGGGTACGCTCGATGACGATACGGGACACGCCCGCACGCTCGAGATCCTTGCCCAGCGCCTTGCGGATCTTGTCATCCTCCAGCACGAAGTCACGGTAACGCTCGCCAACCTTGTTGGAATCGGAGAACCACTTGGAACGATGGTTCTCAGTGATACCCAGGCGATAGCCAAAGGGATTGATCTTCTGACCCATCTTTAGCGGGCTCCTTCCTTGCTAGCGACAACGACCGTGATGTGGCTGGTGCGCTTGTTGATGCGAGCGGCACGGCCCTGGGCACGAGCGCGGAAACGCTTGAGCGTCACGCCTTCGTCCACATAGGTCTCCTTGATGAACAGGTCGTTCTCGCGGAACGGCTCGCCGGCCTTGTCGGCCTTCACGCGAGCGTTGGCGATAGCGCTCTCCAGAGTCTTGCGCACGGGCAGTGCGGCGGACTGAGGAGCGAACTTGAGAATGGTAATGGCGTCGGTCGCACGCTTGCCTCGGATGAGGTCGACCATGCGGCGAGCCTTGCGCGGCGTCACGCGGACGTGACGAGCGATTGCTTTAGCTTCCATGTGTCTTGTCTCCTCTTTAGCGGCGTGCCTTCTTGTCGTCCTTCACATGACCCTTGAAGGTCTTGGTCGGGGCGAACTCGCCGAGCTTGTGGCCAACCATTGCCTCGGTGACGAACACCGGCACATGCTTGCGGCCGTCATGGACGGCGAAGGTGTGGCCGATGAAGTCCGGGGTGATCATCGAACGGCGCGACCACGTCTTGATGACGTTGTGTGTGCCCTTCTCGTTCTGCTCGTCGACTTTCTTCTGCAAGTGGGCGTCGACGAATGGGCCCTTCTTGATGCTACGAGTCATCTACTCGACACTCCCTTACTTGCGGTTCTTACCATTCGGGCGACGACGAACAATCATCTTGTTCGAAGCCTTCTTCGGACGGCGAGTACGAACTTCGCCCTTGCCCCACGGAGACACCGGCGGCTTGCCACCACGAGTACGACCGCCGTGCGGGTGGTCGACCGGGTTCATGGACTCACCACGAGTGATCGGGCGCTTGCCCATCCAGCGGGCGCGACCTGCCTTACCGAGCTGGACGTTGGCGTGATCGGCGTTGCCGACCTCACCGACGGTCGCGCGGCAGCGAGCGTCGACGTTGCGGATTTCGCCGGACGGCATACGCAGCTGAGCGTAAGCGCCATCCTTAGCGACGAGCTGAACGGCAGCGCCAGCGGAACGCGCAATCTTCGCGCCGCCCAGCGGGCGGAGCTCGATAGCGTGCACGATGGTACCGGTCGGGATGTTGCGCAGCGGCAGGTTGTTGCCGGGCTTGATATCGGCCTGTTCGCCGGTCTCAATGATGTCGCCCTGCTTGACGCCTTCCGGAGCGATGATGTAGCGCTTCTCACCATCTGCATAGTGCAGCAGTGCGATGCGGGCCGAACGGTTCGGGTCGTACTCGATGTGAGCGACCTTCGCCGGCACGCCGTCCTTGTCCCAACGCTTGAAGTCGATGAGACGGTACTGACGCTTGTGACCGCCGCCACGATGGCGGGAGGTCATACGGCCATAAGAGTTACGACCGCCGGTCTTGGTGAGCTTGCGAACCAGCGACTTTTCAGGCGTGGAGCGCGTGACGTCGGAGAAATCCGACACGGACGCGTTGCGACGGCCTGCAGTCGTCGGCTTATAAACGCGGATAGCCATAATGTAGTTCTTCCTTTGACTTTCTCGGCTAGCCTTCAGTTACCGAAGATGTCGATCGTCTGGCCCTCGGCCACGGTCACGATCGCGCGCTTCTGATTGACACGCTGACCGAAACCGGTACGGGTGCGCTTGCGCTTGCCCGCGCGGTTGAGGGTGTTGACATTCGTCACCTTGACATTGAAGATCTCTTCGATGGCCTGCTTGATCTGCACCTTGTTCGCGTTCGGCGCCACAACGAAGGTGTAGCGGCCGCGATCGGACTCGGCGTAGCTCTTCTCAGAGACAACAGGCTTAAGGATGATGTCGTGTGCTGGCTTGTGAATAGCGACCATGTGGATCAGGCCTCCTTCGTGGCCGACTTCGTCTTCGCTGCAACGAAGGCGTCGAAGCCTTCCTTCGAGAAGACGACATACTTGGCGGTGACCACGTCGTACGTGTTGAGCTGATCCGCGAAGATCGGGTGCACGGTCGGGATGTTGCGCACCGACAGCCACTCGTTGATGTTGTCGCGGGAGAACACCACGGTGGTGAACTCGTTGGAGCTCACGGCGTTCAGCGCGGTAACAGCGGTCTTCGTGGACGGGGTCTCAATGCCACCGAAATCGATGACACCGATGTGACCGGCGTTGGCGCGATCGGAGAGGATGTAGCGCAGAGCTGCAGCCTTCATCTTCTTCGGGGTGCGCTGGCTGTAGTCACGCGGAACCGGCCCGTGGGCAACGCCACCGTGGTACCACTGCGGAGCGCGGATGGAGCCCTGGCGTGCACGGCCGGTGCCCTTCTGCTTCCACGGCTTCTTGCCGCCGCCGGAGACCTTCGCACGGTTCTTCACCGCATGGGTGCCCTGACGGGCAGCGGCGAGCTGTGCGATGACCACCTGGTGGATCAGCGGGATGTGGGCGTGGACGTCTTCAGCGGAAATGCCGAAGATTTCAGCCGGCGCCTCGACGGTGCCAGCGGCCTGTCCCTTGACGTCAGTGACGTTCAGAGTAACGTTTGCCATGGTTTCAGGCTCCCTTCACTGCCGAACGGACGAGAACGATGCCGCCCTTGGGCCCCGGGATGGCGCCCTTAATGGCGAGGATGCCGTTCTCGACATCGGAGGAGACGATGGTAAGGCTCAGCACGGTGTTGGTCTCATGACCCATACGGCCGGCCATGCGCTTGCCCTTGAAAATACGGCTCGGAGTAGCGCATGCACCGACTGAACCGGGGCGACGCTCGTTCTTATGAGAGCCGTGAGTACGACGATAGGACTTGAAGCCCCAGCGCTTGATGGTACCGGCGAAGCCCTTGCCCTTGGTGGTGCCGGTGACGTCCACCAGCGTACCTTCGGAGAACAGCTCGGCGGTCAGTTCCTGACCGGGCTTGTACTCCTCGGCGTTCTCCGTGCGCACCTCAGCGAGGTGACGACGCGGGGTGACACCGGCCTTGGCGAAATGACCAGCGAGCGGCTTGGTCACCTTCGTCGGATCGATCTGGCCGTAACCGAGCTGGACAGCCTTGTAGCCGTCGGCTTCCTTGGTCTTGACTGCGGTGACCACGTTGGTGGACACGTCGACCAGGGTGACGGGAACGAAGAAGCCGTTCTCATCCCAGACCTGCGACATGCCGAGCTTGCGGCCGAGCAGTGCAGTGCGATTCTTGTTCTGTGACATAGCGGTTCCCTCCTCCCTTACAGCTTGATCTCGATGTTGACATCCGCAGGCAAATCAATGTGCATCAGGGAGTCCACGGCCTTCGGGGTCGGATCCACGATGTCGATGAGACGCTTATGAGTACGCATCTCGAAATGCTCGCGAGAATCCTTGTACTTGTGAGGAGAACGGATAACACAGAATACGTTCTTCTCGGTCGGCAGAGGAACCGGGCCCACCACAGTGGCACCCGCGTTCGTCACCGTCTCGACGATTTTCTTCGCCGATTGGTCGATGACCTCATGGTCATAGGACTTAAGCTTGATGCGGATTTTCTGTCCCGCCATTGCCGTCCGCCCTTTCTAGCGATTCGTTTACTGTTTACCAGCCTGTCGCAGGGCACCGGCGAGCTTGACCCAAGGCATAACACCCCGGTCGTAACCACATCAGTGCGCAGCCAGACAGCGACCCACTCGGAGCCGCCGACGCCGCGCTCGCTTTTTTGATTCCAATATGCGAGCCTAAAACAGGCAACTTGATTATTAAAGCACGTGCCATGTATAAGATTTCTGCGGCGTGTCGCACGTCCGGGACTCCGCCCCGGGCGCTGACACCACTCATCTCATCCATCACAAGAGCCCACCCGAGTATAGGACAGCAAGCTGCCGCCCGCCACCACGGTGTGGCGCAACGCGCAATCCGCCTGTCCGCCTAACAAAAGACTAGACTGGGCCATACGGCTATACGCACCACCGCACAACGACGACGGCGTTGGAGAATCGAGGAAGATATGGCACATCTGAGATATGAGTCGGCGCTCGGCGCCACCCCACAGTTTGATTTCGGCAATCCGCGTTCCGCGAGCTGGACCGAATTCGACGCCGACCTCGCCGATTGCGGATACGACGAGCACGCTGTGCAGGCCATCCGCGACACCCGCCTCGCGTTTGCAAGAAGCGATCTGCCACGCTCACGGTACTGGTCAGTGCCCGATGACATCGATATGATTACCGACATCCCCTATCTCGACGACGGGATCCGCGGGCATCTGCTCGATTTGTATCTACCCCATGACGCCGTTATCCGCCAAGGCCGCACGCTGCCTGTCTACGTCGATATCCACGGCGGCGGATTCGTATACGGGTATAAGGAACTCAACCGCAATTTCAACGTAACGCTCGCACAACACGGTTTCGCGGTGTTTTCGCTCAACTACCGCCCCGCGCCGCAGACCGATTTCCTCGGGCAGTTGCGCGATATCACCGCAGGCCTCGCCTGGATTGCCAGGCATGGAGATGCCTACCCAATCGACCTTAATCACGTGTTCCTCACCGGCGATTCCGCCGGCGGTGCACTCGCCTTCTATCAGGCTGCCTTGCAAAGCGACCCCGCAACGGCCGCAGCATACGGCGTCACCCCATCGGGTCTGCACATCCGTGGTGTCGCTGCGGTTTCGGGAGTCTTCGATCTTTCGCCGTTCACGCCGGGAGCCACGGACGCACAATCGCGCAACGAACGCCCCGACGACGTCGTGTCGGTTATCGGTCCCCACTTCTTCAAGCGGCTGTCGCAGGTCGACCCCGACTACCGCTTCAGCACCAACTTGGTCCGCAACAGCGTGATACCGCCCATGTATCTGGCGACCAGCAGCGACGATTTCATCGAGTATGAAAGCCTGGCACTTGCGACGGAGCTATCACGTGCGCACCAGGAGTTCGAACTCCACGACGTGAAAGCACGGCCCGGCAAACCGCTCGGCCATGTCTACAGCGTCTGCATGTCGTGGCTCGAAGAAAGCGAGGCGGTGTTCCGCCAGATCCATGATTTCTCATACCGGCTGCTGTCATAAAGTTCGGGGGCGAGTCTAGATACCGACGTCCGGACGCGAAAGATAGGTGAGGAACTCCTGCCAGTTCCTGCACGTCAGATGGCGCATGCCATCCATGAACAGATCATGCATCGTGTCGGCATCAAAGGAATCGTCACGCAGATACGCCTGCACCAAACCCTGCCAGAGCGCAAGAATCTGCATCGCGGTGCGTTTGGCGTCCAAGGCTTGGTGCATCACGCCTTGATGCTGCAACTGCGCGCATAGTTTCGTCCAATGATCGACGGTGCGCATATCCTTGGCCGCCAGGTACTTGCTCGCCGGATTGTCCGGCTGCGTGGCCAACCCGCGAAGGTAGGCCATGAGCAACAGCCGGTTGCGTCGCGAAAGCCTCATCCTGATGAGCTTGTCGAGCATGTCCTCGCTCAGCTCGGGCCATGCGCTTTCCAGGTTGTACTCTTTGCCGTCAAGCGAATCGGCGTATTCCATCGCGCCGACCAGCAGGTGGTCTTTCGTGGGGAAATGATAGAGGACGCTCGACTGCGGTATCCCGGTTTCCGTGGAAATCCGGATGACAGTCACGTCGCCATACCCGGATTGGTCGACAATCTGCAGTACGGCTGAGGCTATCTGTTCACGTCTGGCGCGGCTGGGGGCATAATTGCCACGTTTCGTACGGCGACGGGAAGCTGTCGGTTGTTCAATGGCTGTCACAAGCAGGTATGATAACACGCGATTACGCAAGGGTGATGGTACGACAAGCGATGCCGTGTCACCCATATCATCTCCGACAGATTCCGACAGAAGCTGATGCCAGCAGATGCTGATGCCGGCCGGCCGCAGCCAGCCATGGCCCCCGAAATGAGTTGCGCCGCCATACCCGATTGGGTACGACGGCGCAATGGTTGGATTCAGACAATCAATGCCGGGCGGGAATCTGCCCCGCGGGACATCACTTCACGCGCTCGGAAGCCTCTTCGGTGGCTGCGACACCGAGACGATCGACGCGCATCTTGTGGCCCTCAGCCTGGGAGACGCCGTAGTATGCGGCGATGGCGATGTCTTCCATATCCTCGATGAGCGGGATACGCGGGTTCGCCGGCGTGCACTGGTCCTCATAGGCGCGCATGCCGATGCGGTCGATAAGCGACCAGTACGTATCCTCGTCAACACCGCAGGCCTTGAAGCTGGCGTCCATACCGAGCTTGTTGTCGCGGTAATCCTGGATAGCGCGGGCGAGGTTCTCCACACCTTCCTCAGGGGTCTTGCCCGGATCGACGCCAATCAGACGTGCGATTTCCTGGTAGCGCTGCGGGGCCACGTACTTGTTGTACTTCGGCCAGCTGGTCGGTTCGGACGGGACCTGGCCGTTGTAGCGGATGACATACGGCAGCAGGATGGCGTTCGTGTGGCCGTGGACCACGTGGCACAGCGCACCGATGGTGTGCGCCATGCTGTGGCACATGCCGAGGAAGCCGGAGCCGAAGGCCATGCCGGCCATGGTGGCGGCGTTGTGCATATGCTCCTGCGCAGCGGTCTTCTCAAGGCCGGCTTCACCGTTGACGGACTCGGACAGGTTGTCCCAGATGATCTTGATGGCGTGCAGCGCCATGGCGTCGGTGAAGTCGTTAGAGTACACAGACACGTAGGCCTCGATTGCGTGGGTCAGGGCGTCCATGCCGGAATCGCAGGCCAGGCGACGCGGCTGGGTGCGGGCGAGCACCGGGTCGACGATGGCCACGGACGGGGTCAGCGCGTAATCGGTGATCGGGTACTTGTAGCCGGTCTTGTGGTCGGTGATGACGGCGTACGGAGTGACCTCCGAACCGGTGCCGGAAGAGGTCGGGATGCACACGAGCTTGGCCTTCTCGCCGAGCGGCGGGATCTTGAACGCGCGCTTACGGATATCGAAGAACTTCTCGCGCACATCGGAGAAGGCGATCTCCGGGTGCTCGTACATGAGCCACATGACCTTCGCGGCGTCCATCGCGGAGCCACCGCCAACGGCGATAATGGTGTCGGGCTTGAACTCGTCACGCATCATGGAGGCGCCGCGCTCGACGGTCTCGACCGACGGTTCCGGCTCGACGTAGTTGATGATGCGGAAGGTGACGCGGTTCTGGCGGGCACGCAGCTGGTCGATGATCTTGTCGACCACGCCGAGCTGCTCCATGACCTTGTCGCACACGATGACCGCGCGGTTGAGGTTGTACATGTCGCGCAGATACCGGATCGCGTTCGGCTCGAAATAGGTCTTCGGCGGCACCTTGAACCACTGCATGTTGTTGTTCCTCCGTGCGATGCGCTTGATGTTGATGAGGTTGACGGCCTGGACGTTGCCGGACACCGAGTTGCCGCCGTAGGAGCCGCAGCCCAGGGTCAGGGACGGGGCGATGGAGTTGTAGATATCGCCGATACCGCCGAGCGAGCTCGGGGAGTTCCAGATGATACGGCAGGCGTGCATGCGCAGGCCGAATTCACGGGCCAGATCCTGGTTGTTGGTGTGGATGGCGGCGGTGTGGCCGGCGCCATGCTTGAGCATCTCTTCGCACATCTCGAAAGCCTGCTCCTTGTTGTCGGCCTTGAGCACGGCCTGCACCGGGCAGAGCTTTTCGAGGGTAAGCGGCTCCATCTCGCCGACTTCCTTGCATTCGGCGGCAAGGATGGTCACGTCGGCGGGCACTTCGAAGCCAGCCTCATGTGCGATGTACTGCGGGGACTTGCCCGGCACGACGGAGTTGAGCTTCGGGGAGCCGCCCGAGTAGGCGGTGCAGCCGAACATGTACTGCTCAAGCTTGGCCTTCTCGTCGGGGTTCACGAAGTAGGCCTTACGACGCTTGAGTTCCTTGACCAGCGGGTCGTAGACGTCCTTATGGGCAATGATCGCCTGCTCAGTGGCGCAGATCATGCCGTAATCGAAATGCTTGGAGAGGATGAGGTCGTTGGCTGCACGCTCGACATCGACATCGGCATCGACGTACGCCGGAGCATTGCCCGGGCCGACGCCGAGTGCCGGCTTGCCGGAGGTGTACGCGGCCTTGACCATGCCCGGGCCGCCGGTCGCGAGAATCGTGGCGACGCCGTCGTGGCGCATAAGGGCACCGGTCGCCTCGATGGACGGATGCTCAATCCACTGGATACAGTTCTCAGGTGCACCTGCGGCGATGGCCGCGTCGCGCACGATCTTGGCGGCCGCGACCGAGCACTTCTGCGCGAACGGATGGAAGCCGAATACGATCGGGCACCGGGTCTTAAGCGCAATCAAGGACTTGAAGATCGCGGTCGAAGTCGGGTTGGTGACCGGGGTTACACCCGCGACCACACCGACCGGCTCGGCGATTTCATCAATACCGAGGACATCGTCGGAACGGATGATGCCGACGGTCTTCTGACCCGCCAAATAGTGGGTAACGTGCTCGCACGCGAAGATATTCTTGGTCGCCTTGTCTTCCACAAGACCACGGCCGGTCTCGTCCACAGCCATCTTCGCCAGCTGCAGATGCTTGTTCAGCGCTGCGACGGAAGCCTTCGCGACGATGTGATCGACCTGCTTCTGATCAAGCTTCTCAAACTCCTTCAGGGCAACCTGGGCCTTCTTGACCAGCTCGTCGACCTCGGTCTGAGCCGCGATCAGCTTCTCTTCGGGGCTTGGCTTGGTAGCCTCTGTTTTCTTTGCTTCTGCCAATTGGTCCTCCTCGAGCCTGTACTGCAAAAGGGGTCGCCGCCTGTCGGCGGCTCGTCACCGGAATCTGTGACCTTCATCACAATGTAGCGGATAACCGGTACGTTCTCATACTTGCGTGGTGTTGAGCGTTTCATGAGAATCGGCGAGCATCTCATGGTATTAACTGAACGGTTTTTGTTCGATTCTGTGAGTTTCGCTCGACAATGCGGCAAATACCCCAACATGTGACCATATCGTGTGCGATGTTTGCGCAAACAGCCTACGCAGACCTTACAATGGCACCATGAAAAATCCGCCATTGCACCGTTACGCCACACGGCCAGGTCTCTACTTCACTGACGATGGCGGGGCGGATGCCGTCGTCAGATCAGAAACAGCCGACCGCATCTGGTTGTGCGTCTACGAGCCACTCGATCGCCCTTCCGCCTTCTACAACGAAGCGGTTCGCCTGTTCAAGGGGTCCCCCATCCCATGGACGCAAGAAGTGCGGCTCTTCCCCATCTGCTCGCGCATCATCGAATCCATGTACGTGCGCGAAACCCTGTTCGCAATGAGCGGTCCGAACTACGGCCTGTGGTATGTCCACCTGCCCAAGGCCTGGGACGGCATGCGCTACGCCTATCGCGTGGACGGGCAATGGGATCCCAAACATGACGTGCGTTTCAACCCGCACAAAATCCTGCTCGACCCTTACGGCAAGGGCATCGATGGGACCATGAAACTCGACGCCCCCGCATTCTCCTACGAGTGCACCATCGACAACGGGGTCGTCCACGGATCCCCCGACGGCAACATGAGCACACTTGACTCCCTCGGCAGCATGCCGGTGTCCGTCGCCATCGACGACCGAGACACCACCAAGCACGAAGGCGAGCCCTCCCACCCCCACGTGCCGTGGAGCAAAACCGTTATCTACGAGCTGCATGTCAAAGGCTTCACAGCGAACGCGCCGTGGCTGCCTCCGGAATTGCGCGGGACATATGCAGGGCTCGCCCACCCCGCTACCCTGTCCTACTTGCAGACGCTCGGCGTCACCTCGATTGAGTTGCTGCCAATCCAAGCCAAACAGGATGAGCTGTTTCTCCAGCAACGCGGCCGGCACAACTATTGGGGGTATTCGACGCTCGGATACTTCGCGCCGGAGCCGTCCTACGCCACGCAGGCCGCACAACGTTCAGGCCCGCGCGCGGTTCGCCAGGAAGTCATCGACATGGTCCGAGCCCTGCACGAGGCCGGATTCGAAGTCATCATGGACGTGGTCTACAACCACACATGCGAAGGCGGTACCGACGGGCCGACCGTATGCTGGCGAGGGCTGGACGAGCTGTCCTACTACCGGCACCAGCGCAACAATCCCGACCGGTTGGAAGACACCACCGGCTGCGGCAACACGCTTGACTTTTCCAACACGCATGTCGTGACCTTCGCCATCGACAGCCTGCGGTACTGGGCCAAACGGATCGGCGTCGACGGCTTCCGCTTCGACCTAGCCGCCTCGCTTGCACGTCTCGACGGCAACTTCACCAAGCATCACCCCTTCCTGTACGCCTTGCGCAGCGACATGCTGCTGGGCAACCTGAAACTCATCATGGAGCCTTGGGATGTCGGCTATCAAGGGTGGCGCACCGGCCAGTTCGGTATGCCCTTCGGCGAGTGGAACGACGCCTTCCGCAACTCGGTCAGGCAATTCTGGTTGACCGATCCGGTCGACCGGCCGAGCAACGGGGAAACCGGCATGCAAGAGATGGCCACCCGGTTGTGCGGTTCCGCAGACCTCTTCGCCACCGAGCCAGGACGCGGCGCTCCGTCGTCGATCAACTTCATTTCCTGTCATGACGGCTTCACCACCGCCGACCTGACCGCCTACGCCCGCAAACACAACGAGGACAACGGCGAAGACAACAACGACGGGTCGAATGTGAACTATTCAGTCAACTTCGGGCACGAAGGACCGTCCGACGACCCCGCCATCAACCAGCACCGCGAACGGGCCACGCTCAATCTTCTCGGCACGTTGCTGCTGTCGCTGGGCACGCCGATGCTCCAAGCCGGTGACGAGTTCGGCAACAGCCAGCAAGGCAACAACAACGCCTACTGCCAAGACAACGACATCACATGGCTGCAATGGGATTGGATGGACTCGACCGGCAAGAACAGTCAGCTGCGGATTTTCGAATCTGTGTCGCGGCTGATTTCCGCACGCAAATCCCTCTCGCTGTTCCATACCGAAGATTTCTACACGCGTCTGACACAAATCGGGCTGTTCAAGCAGTCCAGCCGCGTGCAATGGTTCCTGCCAGACGGCAACGCGCCGGTGGACAGGGACTGGTCGAATCCTACGACACGCCGGTTCGCCATGCGTCTGATCGCACGAAATTCTGCCGATCTGCTCATCATCATCAACGGTGATGCCGGTGACCGCAGCTTCCGCCTGCCAGCCGACAGCTCATGGCAGACTGTGTGGAGTTCGGCCCAAGCCGAAGGCATCGAGCCCGCCCCAGGCACCAAAGTCAGTGTGGCCCAGCACTCGCCTGACATGAATTGGATGGCGATGCGCCTGACGCGGCACCCGCTGAGCGACGTCATCGCCCAAGCCCAAAACACGCCGCATGACTCGACGTCGGCGATGACGCCGCCAGTTCCAAGCGTCATCGCGCAAGCCGACGCAGCCGAACAGCTCCGTGCCCCGCATCAAGGCGTTTCTGCCGACGCAAGAGCACAGACAGGCGCAATGGCTGGAACCAGTGCCGATGCAACCGAGAATACGGCACCGGGCACAAGCTCACGCAATACCGCCAAGTCGGCGACGCAGCATCATGACAATCATGACGACGCTAAGCCAGAGCAGGAGTCGTGGATGGTGCCAGAGTACAGCATCACGCTCATGCAGCAGATCAAGCCGAAAAATCAGGCAAACTGATTGAACCGGATAGGGGTGATGGCGGCGCAGTATAGATGGCTTCTGCGCCGCCGGAGCACCCCCTTCAGGAGCAACACCCCTCCGAAGCAATCCCTTGTGTCAAGGAATTCTCAATTTCTCTGGATATTGGCAAAATTGCCGAGATATTCAGGAAAATGTCTCAATATCTCCCTCAAATCGCTGACAGACACGAGACATTGAGATATTGCCGTCGGTGAGGGTCACGTTGATTTACGGCACATCGTTGATACTCTGCGATTTTCTCGGGTCACGCATCGGGGCAGATGGATTGCGGAATCCAAATGTCTCGCGCAATCGCGCCAACATCAGGAGATATTTGGATGTATTTCGCAATTTCTCGCGCAATCAGGCCATCTGCTCGAGATATTGAGATTCATGTGGTCATGCACCCGTCATGCGTTGCAGGGAGCGATTACTAACAGTCGCACAGGCAGGCGAGGCGCCACTAGGCTGCGCAATTCCCTCACCATCCACACCAGCACAGCGGTGATACGACAAATGCCGGCACCCTTTCGGGATACCGGCATCTGCAACGCGCAATAGCGCGAACAAGCAAACTTAACGCTTGGAGAACTGCGGAGCGCGACGTGCCTTGTGCAGACCAGCCTTCTTGCGCTCGACGACACGGGAGTCGCGAGTCAGGAAGCCGGCCTTCTTCAGCGCGATACGGTTCGCGTCACGATCGACCGCGTTCAGGGCGCGGGCGACACCGAGGCGGATAGCACCGGCCTGGCCGGTGGTGCCGCCGCCGTCCACGAGGACGATGGCGTCGAACTTGCCCTCAAGCTTGAGCAGCACGATCGGGGAATTCACCTCACGCTGCAGCAGCTTCGACGGGAAATACTCCTCGAGCGTGTGGCCGTTGATCGTCCACTTGCCGGTACCCGGAACCAGACGGACACGGGCGACGGCTTCCTTGCGGCGGCCAGTGCCGTAGCAAGGTGCAATCTGGGACGTACCGGTACCAGCGCCGGCGTTGGTTTCGGTGGTATACGAGGTGAGCTCCTCTTCGGTCTCGAGAACCGCGGAGTCGTTGGTGTTTTCAGCCATGTTTCTTTATCTCCCTTCGGTTCACTTGGCCTGCTGAGAAACCTGCGCGATCTCGAAGACCTGCGGCTTCTGCGGGGTGTGCGGATGCTCTTCGCCGGCGAAGACGTGCAGACGGTTGAGCTGCGCCTTCGCAAGACGGTTCTTCGGCAGCATGCCACGGACGGCGGCAGTGATGATACGCTCCGGCTTGCGCTCGAGCAGGTCGACGTACTTGTCGCGACGCAGGCCACCAGGACGGCCGGAGTGCGAGTACAGCACCTTGTCGAGCTTGTTGCCAGTCAGCGCCACCTTCGCTGCGTTGATGACGATGACATGATTGCCGGAATCGGCATGCGGCGCGTACGTCGGCTTGTTCTTGCCGCGCAGCAGGATAGCGACCTGCGTCGCGAGACGGCCGAGCACCACGTCGGTGGCGTCGACGACGTACCACTCATGAGTCAGATCATCTGGCTTCGGTGTGAAAGTCTTCACGATTGTACCTTTTCTCATATTGTGTTCCAAACCTAACCGCCCGCAAGCGCGAAACGGCCCGGTTTTCTTATCGTGGGCTCCCTGAAAGTCCTCGATGGCGAGTGGGACAGCGCTTTGAAGGACCCCTTGGGAACACAACAGTCGATAAGTATATCGCCTCCCCTGCCCAAACGCAACACGCCACCACGCCGTATATACAACGGTGGCCTGCCGGAATACAACCGACAGGCCACCGCGATTCGCCCGACAATACGTCAGGAATTCATGATCTTCGTCAGCGACTTCAGGCGCTCATTGTCGAAGAGCTCCTCAAGCGGAACAACGTTGCCGTCATAATCCGCGAGCGGGATACGCCAGTTCGGGTACTCGTTGTTGGTGCCCGGCTGGTTCTGCGCGCGCTTCTCGCCGACGGCGTCGGTGATGGATGCCGCGATGAGCTTGCTCGGCGCATCCTTGAGACCGCGGTACAGCGCCTCGACGATCTGCTGCTCATTGGCCTTCTCGTCCTTGAGCAGTTCCGCGTCAAGATAGCCGTTGTCGACGAGCATCTTGAACATCGCGTTGTGCTCCTTGGTTGCGGATGCCTGGAATTCCTCGACCGGGCAGTCCAGCAAGTTGAGCTTCTCGCGGATTTTCACCTGCTCATACTCGAGGTAGCCGTAAGACGGCGGCATATCGTGGGTGTTAACCGAAGCAAGTGCATACTCGCGCCAAGTCTTCGGGGCCTTGAACTTGCCGTCCATCTGTTCGAACCATTCAACAGCGCAACCGAGCACGCCGTGACGTCCGAGCGACTTCGTCACGAAATCGGGGACCACGCCGAGATCTTCGCCGACGACCACGCCGTTGGCGCGCGCCGCTTCAATGGCGAGAATGCCGAGCATGACCTCGGAATCGTAGTACACGTAGGCGCCGTGCTTGGCGCCCTTGCCCTGCGGGATCCACCACAGGCGGAACAGGCCCAGGATATGGTCGATGCGGATGGCACCCGCGCGGGCGAACATGCCGTGCACCATCTCGCGATACACCTGATATCCGGTGTTTTCCAGCTGGATTGGGTTGAGCGGAGGCTGGCTCCAGTCCTGACCCTGCTGGTTGAAGTAATCCGGCGGCGCGCCGACCGTGGCGCCCTTGGCGAAACGCTCAGGATTCCACCACACGTCGGATCCGGCAGGATGGACACCAACGGCCATATCGGCCATCAGACCGATCTTCATGCCGGCGTCCTTCGCCGCACGCTGGGCGGATTCGAGCTGCTCGCCGGCAATCCATTCGAGCCAACGATAGAACTCGAGCGTGTCGGGGAACTGGTTGCGCAGCGCCGCGACCTGCGCGGAATCCTTGGCGTACTTGCGCTCCCAGTTGTCCGGCGTGTCTTCGGGCTTGCCCCACTTGTCGTAGCACAGGCACCACGTGGCATAGGATTCGAGCTCGGCGCCCTGCTCCTTCTTGTACACGTCGAACTCAGCCTGGCGGCCGGCAGAGCGTCCCGCCTTGAACACCAGCCACAGCGCACGCATCTTCATACGCCACATGGTGTCGCGGTCGATGAGCTGCGCGTCGCCGTTGAGCGGTTCGACCTGGGAGTGCAGCTCCTCGATCTGCTTGCGAGCGGCGTCATCAAGCTGCTTGTATTCCGGAATGGACTCCGGACGAATGTACGTGAAGTTCACGAAACGACGGCTAATCGGCAGATACGGGGACGGGGTCAGCGGAGCCACCGGCTCACTGCCGTGCACCGGGTTGATGAGCATGAAATCGGCGCCGGTCTTGCGCTTGGCTTCCACGAGGAGGGTCTTGAGATCCTCGAAATCACCGACACCCCATGAACCGTTGGAACGAATCGAATACAGCTGAGCCATCCAGCCCCACAGCTGGTTGTTCTTCATCGGGTCGATCAGCTCGATCTTCTCCGGAGCGCTGATCAGTGTGGCGTCCTGCTCGCGGTCACCAACACGCACATGCAGCGTGTGGTAGCCGATCGGAAGATCCTTCGGCAGGGCCAGCGAGGCGGTCGCGACGAACTTGCCGTCCAACGAATACGCCTGAGAGCCGTCGCCTGCCCCGGCGACGAGCTCGCCGTCATACTGCCGGCCGTCTTCCAAGGTGATGGTCGCCGACGGAATCTCCAGGATGCCGGTATTGACCAGAACGGAGTCCTCCTTGCCGACCGTATGCAGGACGGTCGGAGGAACCAGGCGCGCGTGGCGTTCGTCGAGAATGGTGCGGATGGAACGTTCAATGGCCTCATCGTTCGACGCATCCACGCCAAGCGCCGCGAGTACCGCCACGAGGACGTCGTCCTCGATTTCGTGGTAGTCGTTGCTTTGGCCGACATAGCTGGTGCCAATGCCGACGAGCTTGGCAAGACGAATCAGAGGACGAGCGAGGCGCTCATCGTTTTCGGTCTTCTCTGTCATACGTTCAAGTGTAAGCCCAAAAAGCGACCAGAAGAAGACGAAATCCCGGATTCATCGACAGTTTTCTGGGATTTTAATTCGATTCGCCCGTCTGCGCTGCTTCCAACCTGCGTTGTGCGCACCGCGCCACGGACGGGGAGGTGTCAGCGCTCAGACGTTGCAAGGTCTCTTGCGAGGCTTGAGGATTGAGGGCTACCGCGCGTCGCACCATGCCCGCGAGGACGACCGGGGCGCCGGGTTCGCACGACACGCCAAGCGTGGACAGGAAGTCCAAAGTGTCCGCGTCGACTTCAGGGTTCTGCGCCCCTTCAAGACGCATCTTCCAAGATGTACGGGGGTTGCGCAGAGCGGCGTCACGCACCGAGGGATCGGGGTCCTTGGTCAGGCGCCCCACCAGCCAGTTCTTGTCGTCCTGATTCGCGGCGACCCCACGACGCACCTGAGGTTCGGGATCTTCCGAGAGTTTGACCAGGATATTCGGGAACGGCATCTCGGTAGCCAAAAACACCCGGTCTTCAAGCGGCGTATGCTGATTGCCCGCGACCGCCTCAAGCAGTGCGGTGGCGCGGGAGAAGGCTGCTTGCAACGAACGGTCCGGCAATGGGCGACGCGCGTATTCGTGCAGTTCGGCGACGTCATCGGTATGGCGCAGGCGTTCGTAGGTGACGGTCAGCGGTTCGAAGGACGCGGCTGCGGTGTCAGACGTGGCGGACTCACCGGGTGTGGCAGAATCCGGCGTACCGGTATCAGACGCGTCGGAAGCCGGCGTACCGGCGTCGGATGTGTCTGTGTCTGTCTCGGATACGTTGACGTCAGGCGCGTCGGTATCAGGCGCGTCGGTATCGGATGCCACAGTGTTAGGCGCCTCAGCAACCAAGCCACCTTCGGGTTGCTGATGTTGAAACTGCCCGTCTTGGGGCTGCTCCTCCTGCAACTGCCCCTCCTGTGAGGCCGCAGTCGCCTCTTCGTGTTGCGATGCTGTCGTCTCGTTCATGCCGTCACTCATACCCCTCACTGTATCGCCCGGTGTTCGACACCAATCCGCTCGGCGTGCACCGATCCGCTGAAGGCCTCGACGACACGCGCGCTGAACGCCTGTGCCTTCGATTGCTCAATCAGCGCGTCAAGGCGAACGACATCGGTGTACTGTTCGTTGTCACGCACCCCGTCGGATTGCGCAATGAGATGGGTGAGCGTGTCAAGCTGCGGATAACCGACCGTCATCCGCAACCGCACACAGGTGGCGATTCTCGCGGCATCCGCCGCCTTGACTGCCAATGACGCCGCCGAAGAATACGCCCGCGTCAAGCCGCCGGACCCCAGCAGAATACCGCCGAAATACCGGGTAACCGTCACCACGCAATCCGTAAGATGATTGGCGCGAAGCACATCGAGAATCGGCTTGCCGGCAGTGCCCGAGGGCTCGCCGTCATCGCTCATCCGCTCTGCGAGCCGCCCTTGATCGCCGCATATCGCGGCATAGGCCACATGACGCGCCTTCGGGTGGCGTTCGCGAATCGTCTCCACAAAAGACACCGCTTGCGCAAGCTCGTCGACATGGCAGATGTCGGCGATGAACTCGGACTTCTTGTCCGTCAGCGCCCCTTGTGCGGGAGCGGATGCAGGGTTGAGCACTGTGAATGATTCAGCCATAACAGCTTCCACGATAGCGCATGGGATGATGACGCACACACGACTGGTTTTTCGATTTGGCCTGATGCACTGGACCGAATGCATTCCAGCAGGGCGACATGGCGGATGTCGGGCGACGACGGGGTGCGGTACCGCCCGACACACCGAGACACGCCGAGACACGCCGAGACACGACACACGAAGTACCGGAATGTGAACATATTCATTAACGGAAAAATGTTAACGCAAAACCAGAATATTTACGCGGGAAATCGGGATGACAACGAACACAGTTTTCCCGCTGTACCGAGCAACGGACCATCTAAAAATGCTGAAATTCCGCCATTGTGTAGATACAATGAAAGTACGGAGACGGCGGACAAAGGCGTACCTCCGGCTCCGCCCTACGTTCCGGCGGACGACGATGCCCGCCACATCAATCGTTTATCGTTCAAAGGCATGAACCGGATACACGGGCACATGTCCACCGACGAATGAGCGGAACAATCAGGTGATGGAGGCTTGCTCCATTCCCGGACAATTTCGCGACTCGCACGTCTCAACAGGGCTAACGAACCCCGACCACGTATCACTTGGCCAGATAATCGATGTCACGCTCTCGGCATCCTATCTCCCACGCGAACCGGAGGGTAATGGCATCGGTCGCGCGCAAAATAATCCCAAATCTCGCGAAATCGTTGCGGAAACGCGAGATATCGGATTCTGCCTCCGGTACTTCTTCGGGCATACGACCACCACAACCGTGGTTGGGACCGTGGATGGGATGGCGTGGACATGCACGCGTGCAGGGCTGCTCGACGCTGAAAAGCGGGGCCATTGGGTATAGAGCATCTGCATTGCCCGGAGCAGATCAGAGGTCGAATCTGTTGTTGCGCGTATCAAGTTTTGGCTCCACGTTGCGGGTTTACGGTGTCGCCGCAGGCGGTCGTCTGATACCGGTCGGCGCCGGTGTGAACCGGTTCCGATTCCGATACGCGTTCTCCGATTCAGTCCGCAGGCTCGGCCGGATGCCTGGCCACCGCACCGACGACCAGGCCCCCCAAGGCATCCACGAATCATTGAAATCCCGGGGTTTTACAGTGATGCCATGATCGACGGACAGGCCCAGTCCAATGCCAGCACGGACTGAATCGGTTTTCAGTCCGCATTCTCCGATTCGGTCCGCGATCTGGGAAATCCGGGCGATCCGTGCAGCCACACTTGCGACGGATGATTGTGATAATGCGGTTTGAACGCTGGGATTCCGCGGCTTTGCGGTGTTGCCGTCGTCGACGGACCGGCGCCGGTGTGGACTGGTTCCGATTCCGACACGCAATTTTCGACCCAGTCCGCGGACTTGGCCCCTAGGGTAGGTAAGGGTCACTTGGTTGGAACCAGGCCTACCGGAAGAGTATTGGTATTCTGCGGTTTTCGTCGTGGGCGTGACCAGTGGGAGGTGTGATGACCGGCACCTTTGCGGACTGGATTGATTTTCGACTAGTATTCTCCGATTCGGTCCGCGATCCGGGCGACTCAATTGACTCGCCGCGCAATGGTTGATTATCGAAGTGCATACAAATCGCTGGAATTCCGCCTGTTTACGTTGATACCATGGCTGGGAGCCGTGTCCGTTGTGACGCCGGTAGGGACCGGTTCCGATTCCAGCGCGCGATTCGCAATTGAGTCCATCAGCCTAGGCTGATGCTTGGCTGTCGCGACAACGGCCGACCACAAAGTCATCGGCGAATCATTGGAATCCCGCGGGTTTATTGTGCTGCCATGATTGGCGGGCAGGTCCGGTCCAATGCCGACACGGACCGGTTCCGATTCCGCCCAGCGTTCTCCGATTCAGTGCAGGAATGTTCGATTACCCGCCTAGCTCCCAACCTGCCCACGGTCAACCCTCTTCCACTTTGCCGTTCAAATCATCCAAATGGACCGATACCGACCGGCAACATTGATGGCACCGAACAAGTCAACCTGCAAAGCACAATGCCTCGGCATGCGATAGCAGCAGAACATGGCCAGTCACGGCGACTTTCCGTCAATATCTGCTCAGCCGCGCATGCCACGGCATACAGGACGCGCGGAGACCGGAACAATAATCAAGACTCCCACGCGCTCCACCGCCGGACACGCATTCCACCGCCGGACACGCATTTCATCGATAACCCCGGTCGTCGGCCTGAGTCTACCGCCACTCACGGCACACTCAGTACCGGCAGAAGATTCTTGTTCCGCCTCTGCCGACACTGAGATCTCCCTGAGATGTCCCTCAGCGTCGGTAGAAACGACACACGGCTTGCGAGCTACGGGAGACCCGCCGGTACGCGTGTTGGCCTATGCACCCTCGAATGGCACCAAACAACGCACCAAACATGTCCCGGGGAATCAGGGGTGTCCGCAGACCATGTGGGGTTTGGGACAGTTGGCGACCACAGCACCGGCGATCAACAGAAAATCGTTAGTATTCCAAGGTTTTACAAGGATCTTGCGGGGATGAAAATAGGGCTTCCGGAATTGTCCGGAAGCCCTCGGGCGGAGTCAGAGGGATTCGAACCCTCGAGCCGCTAAATGCGACTAACACCTTAGCAGGGTGCCCCTATCGGCCACTCAGGCATGACTCCATGTTGCGTCGCTGAGCGCAACATCACATTACCATACCACCTTTCGCCGACGAGTGCACATCACGCCACGCCTATCGCCGCCTGCAGCCGAAAACCCCTCTCCGGCTTAGGATGGATGCATGAGCACCGCACCACGACTTCAAGCCGCCAAACGAGACTGGGGAGATGACGAAACCGGCTGCACGGTGCTGCATATCGATATGGACGCCTTCTACGCCTCACTGGAGATCGCCCGCAATCCCCGTCTCAAAGGCAAACCGGTGATCATCGGCACCGGAACACGCTCCGTCGTATCCGCAGCAAGTTACGAGGCCCGCGCATACGGTGTAAATTCCGCGATGGCGACCGCACGCGCCCGCCAGTTATGTCCTAACGGCATGTTCCTGCCCGTCGATATGAGCTATTACCGCATGATGTCGCGGCGCATCTTCGACGAAGTGTTCAGTCAAATCACCGACCAGATCGAACAGGTATCCGTTGATGAAGGCTACATGGACGTTTCCGGCGCCTTGCGCCAGTGGGGCAAGCCGAGCCGCATCGGCGCCTGGATCCGCGCCCAGGTCGCACAGCGTTACCACATCACCTGCTCGGTGGGCATCGCTTCGAACAAACTGGTCGCGAAAATGGCGTCCACCAACGCGAAACCCGACGGCATGCTGCTCATCCCGGTCAACCGTCAGGCACAGTTCGTGCAGATGATGCCTTTGCGCGGCATTCCAGGCATCGGGCCGTCTTTGGAACGCAAACTCAACAGTTGGGGTATCACCAGCGTCGCCGACCTCGCCACCGCCAGCGAAACCGCACTCGCGCAAGCCACCGGCTCGGCCATTGCCGCACACAATCTGCACATGGCGGCTTGGGGGCTCGACGAACGCGCGGTCACCCCACATACGCCTGAGAAATCCATCGGTTCAGAAAGCACCTTCGATGAGGACACGCATGACGCTCACCAAGTGCGCGGCCTGCTGCGACGCTGCTGCGATGAGGTCGCGCGCTCCCTACGCACACGTGGACTGATGGCCCGTACCCTGACCGTGAAACTGCGCTATGCCGACTTGTCGTACACGACACGGGCAAAAACCATGGATCATCCGGCGGACGCGGCAAGCACCCTCTACCCCCAGGCGGTGGAACTGCTCAATACCACGCTGGGGCTCGCCCCCGACACGCCGGACACCACCCCGCTCCCCAAGGAAATCCGACTGGCGGGCATCAGCGCAAGCGGCCTGATTCAGGCACGCGGTGCGGTCATCCAACCGACACTGGAGGACATGCTTGAGGAGCATGGATCCGCAAGCGGAGAATCGCGGTCGAATCGGCTGCGCGACGCCGAACAGGCGATGGATGCCGTGAGACAACGCTACGGGCTCGGCGCGGTTAGCCTTGGCGTGGGCGAGGGACAGGATACACGGCATCGCGCGGTGTCCAACTCGCGCACCGCCCCGGACTCGCATCGATCGGACCTCGATTAGCCACCGCACGACCTACAGCCGCACAACCCACAGCCGACAAGCAGCGCCTCCCCGGCGAACGTTCCGACCAGTCAGGAGATCCGCCGGGCCCGCTTCACTGCCGTTAGCTTGTCTTTCGCTTGCAATCCCGATCAACCGTCAATCAGGCGGCGTGTCGCAAGGCCGAGCACGCCAGTTCGATGGTCTCGTCATCCGCGGTGGACGAGAAGCGCAACGAATCCGGCGCGCCGTAGAACTCGCCGGGGCTGGGGACGATACCCAAATCAGCGAGCGCCACCATATCGTTCCAGCAGCCGCCGCTCAGCGCCTTGACCCACACGTAGAGCCCCCCCTGTGGCATGTGCGCGTCATAGCCGTAATCGCGCAGCGCGCTGACAAGCGATTCAAGGCGATACCGGTAGCGCTTCCACTGATTGTGCACGGATGCGACATCGCGCAGTCCGGCAGCCATCGCCGCCTGCACGGGTCCCGGAATAATCAAGCCGAGCTGTTTGCGATATGCGGACATGTGCTTGATGATGTCCGCATCACCGGCGGTGAACGCGGTGCGATACCCGGCCATATTCGACTGTTTGCTCAGCGAATACAGCATGAGAATGCCCTTGGCGCTGCCCTCACATACCGCGGACGACAGCACGCACGGCGTGGAGGACAGCGAGAAGGAATTTGCAGCCTGCGCCTCGTTGGAGTCATCATGAGTGGAAGCAGTGCGCCAGTCCATCATCGCGTAGCATTCGTCGGACAGCACGACAGCGCCGATTTCGCGCGCCGCTGCGACGATGCCGGCAAGCTGGTCGGCGGACAGCACCGCCCCGGTCGGGTTGGACGGGGAGTTGATCCAGATGGCTTTGACTCCCGGGATGGTCCGCCAGGAATCCGTGTCGGCGACATCGTCGACCTTGTGTACTGAGGCTCCCGCGATTTGCGTGCCGATTTCGTACGTCGGATAGGACACCTTTGGCTGGATGACGACATCCCCTTGGCCGAGGCCGAGCAGTGAAGCCATAAGCGCCACCGCCTCCTTGGATCCGACCGTGGGAACAGCACCGGCGCCGACCGCGTCCATGTCGACACCGCGGCACACGCGCATCCAGTGGGCGATCGCCCCGCGCAAATCATCGGTACCAATGGTCTTGGGGTATCCGAAGGCGTTGTGTTCGTTGGCGGCTGCGGCGAGCGCACGCTGCACGGATTGCGGGACCGGATCGACCGGGGAACCGACGGACAAGTCAATCTGCCCGTTCGGCGTGTTCATGGCTGTTTGCCGGTATGTGGCGAGTTTCGACCAATCGTAGGTGTTATCGAATGCCGCGAATCCCATGATGTTACTCCTCTCCGCCCCAGCGCGGGATTGCGTCCGGGGTTCCGCCGCGCACCCGCCGGCGCTCAGCCCGGCCCGATGCGACGGGTGATGACGAGATATACGAGGACGGCCGTCACACGAAAGGTGCGGCGGCCGTCCAACACGCCTGAATGTTCTCAGGACTCCTGGTTCTGCGGTGGCAGAGCGGCCACCTGCTCGGGGTCCTTGCCGATCGGACCGGCCGCTGACGCTCCGCCCAGATCGCCGACTTCGTCGAAGAAACTCACCGCGGCGTCCTTATACCAGGCCCACTCCTCGGGAAGATCGTCCTCGTAGAAGATGGCTTCGGTCGGGCACACCGGCTCGCAGGCACCGCAATCCACGCATTCGTTGGGATTGATGTACAGCGAACGTGAACCCTCGTAGATGCAATCCACCGGGCATTCGTCGACACAGGCTTTGTCCTTGACGTCGACGCACGGCTGGGCTATGACATAGGCCATGGCTACCTCCTCATTCGCCATCCACACTACCCACGGTCGGGGACGTGGACGCAGGGGACACTGGAACTGACGAGTCAGGTGAAGACGCCGCAGACACTGACGACGTGGGTGCGTACGCCCGCACGTCCGCTCCGCCGGGCAGATAATCGACCAACTCGCCGTTGCCGAGCCGCGAATGCCGGTACGAGTAGCCGAAGTAGATCATGAAGCCGATGGCGAGCCACACCAGGAACCGCAGCCAAGTCAACACGCTGAGATTGAGCATGAGCCAGAAGTTCGCGAGCGCGATCAGCACCGGCACCCACGGATTGCCGGGCATGCGGAAGGCGCGCGGCAGGTCGGGCCGCTTGCGCCGCATGATCGGAATGCCGAGCGCCACCAGAGTGAACGCCGACAACGTGCCGATATTGACCATATCCGCCAGAATATCGATATCGAAGCAGGATGCGACCAGCGCGACAATCAGACCGACCGCGATTTGCAAACGCGCCGGAGTGCCGTGTTTGCCGACTTTCGACAGGCCTCGCGGCAGTAGACCGTCGCGGCTCATCGCGAATACGACACGCGTCAGGCCGAGCAGCAGCACCATGACGACAGTGGTCAAGCCGATAACGATACCCAGCGAAATGATCTTGGCCGCCCAAGTCGCCCCCACCAGTTCGAACCCGGTCGCCAATGACGGGCTGTCTGCTTTCGCGAGCTGCTTGTAGGACACCATGCCGGTCGTGACGACGGCGACCAGCATGTACAGCACAGTGACCAGCGTCATGCCCAAGCCAATGCCAAGCGGCACGTTGCGACCGGGGTTTTTCGTCTCCTCGGAAGCGGTGGCGACCACATCGAAGCCGAGGAAGGCGAAGAACACCAGCGCAGCTCCCGACAAAATCCCCGGCACGCCGTAGACAGTGGGCTTCATACCGGTCATCCACTGCCACAGCGGCTGCATCATCGCCCCGCTCGCCGACGCGCCGCGAACACTCGAAGCCGGCTGTTCAGGCGGGATGAACGGCGTGAAATTGCTTGCTTTGACATAGAAGAAACCGACAATGACAACGAACAGTACGATGCCGATCTTCAGCACCGTCAACGCGCCGTCAACGCGCGTGGACAACCGGGTGTCAAGCACCAGCAGCACGGTGAAGAACGCCACAATCACCAAGGGGGCGAGGTCGATGGTCAATCCGCCAACATGCACTTGCGTGGTGGTGTTCCAGCCGATCAGATGCAGGAAGTCATTCAAATAGACGCCCCAGTATTTCGCGATGACCGAACCGGCCATAAGCATCTCGAGGATCAGATCCCAGCCGATAACCCAGGCGACCAGCTCCCCCATCGTCGTGTAGGTGAAGGTGTATGCGGACCCGGCGACCGGAATCATTGATGCGAACTCCGCATAGCACATGACGGCTGCACCACACACGATACCGGCAATTAGGAAGCTCAGAATCGCCGCAGGACCCGCATGGTAGGCGATTGCCTGGGCGCCCACGGAGAATATGCCCGCACCAACGGCGACCGCGACGCCCATCATCGCCAGATCCCACACACCGAGCGTGCGCACCAGCTTGCGCTCGCTGTCGCCTGTTTCCGCGAGCGTCTGCTCAACTGATTTCGTTCTGAAAAGATGCATACAGCTCTCAGATCCTCTCCTCAATGCGCTGTGTGGTATGCCACGGATGGTGGCAGTTCGCACGGCGTCTGATTCTACTGCCGTCTGAACGGCGGGCGCAGGTCATGGCCGCAATCCGGCGATTTCCGATTGATTGTCACCTGATGAGCCCGGATTGGCTGGTGCCGGATCCGGTCTGTTCCGGTCTGTTCCGGTGGATCCGGCCTGCCACGGTCGCTGCGACCCCAGGATGTCACAACGTGACGCCGACGAGCACGGGTTCGGGTACCAGCCGCACGCCGAACGCCTGTTCGACGCCGTCACGGACCGTCCGGGCGAGTTCCGCGATATCCGCAGCGCGCGCCGAACCGCGATTGGTCAATGCGAGCGTGTGCAGCGTGGACAGGCTCGCCGGGGCGCCGGCTGCGACGGCGTACCCCCTGTGGAATCCGGCATGGTCAATGAGCCATGCCGCAGAAGTCTTGGTGCCGGGCTCGCCTGACGGCAACACGGCGGGGAAGCGCGGGGCGTCCTGAGGCAGCCTGGCCGCCTGTGTGTCGTCGAGAATCGGGTTCATGAAGAAACTGCCGCAACTGTGCCGGTTGAAATCCGGGTCGTCCGAGCCGGTCGCCTCACGCTGGGCTTGCAATGCCGCCTGTACGGTGTCGGCACGTTTGGCGCCAGCCATGACCGGGATGCCATAGCGGTGAGCGTCTTCCAGCATGCCTTTGGCGGCGCGCACCTTGAGCACGGCGTCGCGGATCGCCGCAACCGGCATACGGTCTCCGACCTCAACGCCGAGCGCCTTGGCGAGTTGTCCATAGCCGACGGTGCCTTCCGCCCCGCGATGCAGCCGGAGCGTCACTGACAGGACCACGAAGCGTGGAGTCGGGAAAAATCTGTCGAACGGCTGCGCAGGAGCGTCGTACATGCTGGCTTTCAGCGCGGACATGCGGTATCCGAAACGCAAATGCTGCGGGTCAAGGGTCACCGTGCATGATTCCTCGCGATCCCAAGCCTCGACTTGGGCAACACTGGAGGCGACCTCCTGGCCGTACGCGCCGATGTTCTGCACGACCGACGCGCCGACCGTACCGGGAATCCCCGAGAGCCCCTCGACGCCTTCAAGCCCGTGGGCGACGCTTTCGGCGACGAAATCATCCCAGTTGCAGCCGGCGTCCGCGCTGACGGCGACCATATCATCCGCCTGCGGCGAACCGAAACGGATGTCTTGGCGCGCGTCCCGCACGACAACACCGTCGAAGGGGGCGTCGGCGGCAAGAAGATTCGAACCTCCACCGATGACGCTAAGCGGAGACCCTGCGGCATCGGCCTGCCGCACAGCGGCGATGACACCGTCGCGGGTGTCGGGAGTCAGAAAGGTGCGGATCGGGCCGCCCACACCGATGGTGGTCAGGTCGGCGAACGTCGTGGTGCTGTGCTCTGTGGTCATACCCGCCATACTAGCCGCAGGCTTGCCGAGGGGCGTGGGCACACCGAAGGCATTGCTTGCGGTCCCCGATATGCGTTGCGACTGCGGGCTTGTCGGGTGTCTGGATTGGGGTTGGAGGTCTCGCGCGCCGGGAGTTGGTCGCGTGCACCGCGCACAGGAACGCGCAAACCATGTTGGTGCTGGGACGTCGGGAACCGAGACTGGGACGTCGGGGATGCCGATGCCAGGTGGGGCTTTTCCGGAGCGCGCGGCTTGTCAGCTGCGACCGCAATCCGACTGACGGGATTGCATTGGGAGAACTGGCGGATTCGCCCGATGCGCGCATGATCTCCCACATCGAGCGCGGGAGATTATTGGAAATCTGCCGTTCTACGGATAATCTGCCAACAGAAACGTTGAAAATCCGGGATTCGGAAGAAATCACTCCCGAAGCCCAAATCGGGAGAATACCGGCGATGCAAATGGCGCGATCAGCGTAGACAGTTTGTGAGGGAGATGAGGGATGCGAGGATGAGGCTTCAAAAGCGCCGACGACTCTCCGGATAACAAAAAAGCCTGACCGAAGTCAGGCTTTCCCGCAAGCGTGATACCACGCTCAAACAGATTCAGCGGGTTTCGCGATGAACCGTCTGCTTGCCGCAACGCGGGCAGAACTTCTTCAGCTCAAGACGGTCAGGAGTGTTACGACGATTCTTGGTCGTGATGTAGTTACGCTCCTTGCACTCCGTGCATGCCAGCGTGATACCCGGACGGATGTCGGCGCTCTTGCTTGCCATGTTGGTTCACCTCTGTGGTCGATTGCTTACCGGCGGTGTCGCCGGCCTTTGTAGCGAGGAAGAGACTCGAACTCTTGACCTTACGATTATGAGTCGTACGCTCTAGCCAGCTGAGCTACCCCGCCATGAGAGCCTCGAGTGAGAATTGGACTCACGACCTCTTCCTTACCAAGGAAGTGCTCTACCACTGAGCTATCGAGGCGTGGCTGGTAATGGATTCGAACCATTGAAGCACGAAGCGCCTGATTTACAGTCAGGTCCCTTTGACCGCTTGGGAAACCAGCCCTTGCCGCAAGCGACCTAGCCGCAACCGGCAACTTGGCCATGATGGCATTTTTGCGGGACAAATGCAAATCAGGCGTGTCGCAAGCCGGAAATCGCCCCGCCAAATCGGCGGTATTTCGGGCGACACGCCGTGGCCGCACACCAGGCCCGCACAGCCCGCGCATCAGACCCGCACGACCACGACACAGCCGCCAGCAGCCCAAGCGCAGCCACGGCACATCCGAGACACCGCCGCAGCGCGTCCGCCGATCAGAATCCAAGCCGCTTGAGGTCAGCGCAGACGCTAATCACCCGGTCGTTCGCCTCACGCTCACCGATCGAGATACGAATGCCCTCGCCGCTGAACACGCGCACGGACAACGCCGCCTTGACGAAGTGTTCCGCCGCCTCGTCGGTACACTCACCGATCGGCAGCCAGAAGAAGTTCGCGTACGGTTCAGGGAACTCCCATCCCTGTGCGCGCAAGGCCGCGACCACGCGCGCACGTTCCGCAACCAGCGCCTTGACACGCTCGTCCAGCTCGTCATAGGCGTCCATGGACGCGAGCGCCGCGGTCTGGGCAATCTCCGTGACACCGAAGGGGATGGCCACCTTGCGCATGCCGTCGATCACATCGGCCGGGGCGATGCCATAGCCGATGCGCAGACCCGCAAGCCCGTACGCCTTGGAGAAGGTCTGCGCAACCACGATATTCGGGTATTCGCGGAACAGGTCCATCGCAACATTCGTGTCGGCGGCGGTATTGAACTGGATATACGCCTCGTCAAACAGAACCAGCACGTCCTTGGGCACGGCGGCCATGAGCTTGCGCGCATCCGCATCGGACAAGGATGTGGAGGTCGGGTTGTTCGGATTGTTGACGATGACCAGGCGCGTGCGCTCGTTGATGGCGGCGATCATCGCATCGATGTCATGGCTGCCGTCGGGACGGTTCGGCACTTTCACGCTGGTCGCGCCCGCGTTCGCCACGATAATCGGGTAGGCTTCGAAACTGCGCCACGGGTAGACGACTTCGTCTCCAGGGCCGGCGACCAGATTGACCAGCTGGGTGATGACTTCGGTGGATCCGCAGCCCAGAACGACATTCTCCGGTTTGACGCCGAACTGGTCGGCCAAACGCTCCACAACCGCTGTCCCGCGCATGTCCGGGTAACGGTTCATGCGGCCGACGGCCTTGTCGACGATGGCCTGCTTAACGCTGGCAAGCGGCTCGTACGGATTCTCGTTGCTGGAAATCTTGTACGCGGTCAGACCCGGCGTCTTCGGTGCGGGCTTGCCTTGCTTGTAGCTGGGAATGGTATCAATGATTGCACGATGTAGGTATGCCATGACTCAATCCTATACGCGGCGGCGTCAATCTCCCCGTAACATACCCGCCGGAAGGTCACCATGCGGATATCAGCCCCGCGGCGTGTCGCTTCCGACGTCTTCACCGCCGACGGAACAGCGACATGGGCATGAACCGGCGGCCCCCCTTCCACAGCTGCGCGCACATCGGCGGCATCCTTGAGCAACGGCGCTGGAACATCACCGTGCCCGAATACGCACGCTGCGGCCCGACCGGAGACCTTTCCGGCCGCCTCGCAGGCGAGCGCGGCCTCTACGACATCGGCGATATCCCGATCCGTGGCCGTTGCAGGCCATCGCGCCCCACAATCCCACGCTGTGTCCTGAAGCTCGCGCCACGCGCCGATCCACGCGGACCGGACCGGCGTGTCGTCGTCCGCTCCCCCACACGCCGCACGATCGAACGCCCGTAACCGGCGACATCTCCTGCGCGAACGTATGCCCATCGGGACGCTGCACAGCGCTCCCAATCCCGCGACAGCCACCAGGAACACCATCCACTGGCGGACCGGTAAGCCCGTCTGAGAAGCGTCATCGCGACCCTGCGTCCGGGAGCTGGGCCCGCCAATGGAACCCGATGACGACGCCGAGGCGGAAGCCGACGGCGAAGCGGACTGTGCAGCTGAAGGCGAGGACGACTCCGACGGGCTTGACGACGACGCGGCCGAAGAGGGACTTTGTCCGGCATCAGACGATTCCTCGGGTGCCGCCGGGGTCACATCGAACGGGACCCAGCCAACCCCCGACAGGTAGGCTTCATCCCAAGCGTGCAGCTGTTTCGCGCTGACGCTGTATGACCCGTTCTCATCCACCACCCCGCTCGTACTGTAGCCGAGCACCATGCGTGTGGGCACCCCGAGCGCCCGCCCGAGGATGGCGAATGCGCTCGCATAATGCGCACAATAGCCGCTTTTGCGCTTGAGGAAGCTGCCGACCATCGCGATATTGCTGTCGTCGTCGGTTTCGTCGCCCGGCACGTCCAGGGAATAGGTAAAGCCATTCGAGGAGAAATACCTGACCAGATATTGCAACGCCTGTTCCTGCTCGTTGAAGGTGGATCCCTCGGATGGTATGCCATCGGCCTTCGCTTGGGAGATCACCGCCTTGACGCCGGACGGCAGCTTCGCCGGAAGTGACCGGTAGCGGGCGAGCACGGCTTTGTCGAGCGCGTCGATGCGGGCGAACGGGTCAGATCCGTCGACCAGCCCGCTTTCCAACGCTACCGATATCACTGACGACACAGTCATCCCCGCCTTGCCGAACAGTGACGTGACAGCATCGGCGTCCGAGGAATCAGCTGCACCCACGGTGGCGGGAAGCGCAAGCATCCAGGTTCCGCTGCCCGAATCACGCACGAGCACGGCACTGTCTTTGTTCGGATTGAAACCGATGGCATTGGCGAACGACGTGCTCAGCGTGTACATACTGGCACTTCCCGGGTCGTTGGAATTCGCATCGCCGCTATACCCGTTTTGCGACCATTCGTAGGCGAGAGCCCCGTCGAAAGTGTCGGAATTTGCGACGGTCAGGACGCCGTCGCTGCTCGCGACGGGAATGAGCAGCAGATCACCGGCGCGTTGCGCGGCCCCCGAGGACACCCATCGTGCGCGTTCCGCATTGGCCGTGGCAGCATCCGGCACGGTCAGATGCCCGGTGTCACGCAAGGTCAACACGGCTTTCTCAATGGTGTCGATTTGTTGGAAGCCCAAGGACGAGGTGATTGGATCTAAATAGATGCCCGTCGTCGTATAGGATTGCCCCCGTGTCGTGGTGGCGTTCCGCGACGTGATGCCGCCCGAGGAGTTGTCGGTCCAGTCGCCGCTGACTCCGGGATAGTCGAGCAGCAGGCCACCGACCGGCAACAGACGCGTACTGAGCTTGTCGATGGTGGCATCGGTTTCAGCGATTTTGATACCGAGCCAGCTGTCCGCGATGTTCGCGGAATCAAGCGACCCGTTGTCATACGTCAGATATGTGGCCAAAGGTTGCGAGGCGGACGAGTATCCACCTGAGGACGCGGCAAGCTTGGAGGCGGCTTTGGCCACATCGGATTGCAAGTTGACGAATGCAGTGGAGGAGCTGCGACGATACAGATTCGCACTCGCCGACAATGTGGCATCGAAATTCCACGTATCGCCGTCAAAATCATCAAGCGTGGCCATACGCAGGTATCGCGCCCTGTTGGACTGGTAGGTCAAGGCGGTCGCCGAGGAGCCCACCGTCAAGGAGCGTTTGAGGTCGATTATCGGATTGATGGTCGTGGAACTGAACATGCCGTTGCCCGCGTCGAAGATGAGCGGGACGGACCGCGCGAACGCAAGCCCCGCCGACGTGCAAGACGTCACCAAGGCCATCGTCATCACCGATGCGACACACGGCATGACCGGGGATGCGGCGTGCGGACGGATCGGCCACCATGCCAAGGCGAGCGATGCCGCAAGCAGCAGCACCCCCACCCACGGCACTTCCCGCAGCATCGACGCATTCGCCGCCGCACCCACGACAACGGGGAGGATGCCCATCCACGGGATTGCAGCGGGAATGCCGGCAAGCAACCGGACAACCAGCATCACCCCGACGACAGCGATGATGACGGCGCCATCCGATGCCGCGCCCATATTCAGCGGCGGCACTTGCGCATATAACTGTTCGAAACCTGATGCAATCGTTGTCGCGAATCTTCCCCAGGCTTGGGTGAACGGGACGTGCACGACGGTCTGCTCCCCGCCTGCGGACACTTGCGTGTAGACGGGATGCCACGGCAGGAATCCGAGGGTTTCACGCAACCGTAGCCCTGCAGTGACGACCCCTGCCACAAGAGCTGCAAGGACGAATGCGATGCCCTGAATCACTGCCATCAACCGCCTGCGCTTGAACCGCCTCGGTGTCGGAATCTGCGAGGTGACGGCGAGCACCGCGACGCCAATTCGCGCAAATACCGGCCACCACAACCCCTTCCCTTGGACCAGCATCAGCGCCCACTGCACGCTCAGTTCCATGGTGAGCGCCACGATTGTAGTCCGCAGAAGCAGTCCTGCAGCTTGTGTTGCGACCCACCGGCGTCGGCCGGATTGCCCGGCAGGCGTGTGGTCGTGGTTCGGTCCGGATTCGTGGGCGGCGGGCAGCCACGCACCGACCCGACGGATGTGTCTGCGCGCGGATGCCCGACCGCTCAGGGGCTCACTGCCCTCGACGGCATCATCCTCACTGTCATCCATCTCATGCGAGCGCAACCGGTACGAGGCGTGGTCGCCCTGGACCGGCACCGTTTGCACATTTGGCTGCCCGGCGGCACGCAGACTTGCGACGAGCCGGCTTCCTTGGGCTGTTGTGGCGTTGGTGCCGTTCGCCGTGTTTACGCCGCTTGCCGTGCTTGATGCGCTTGCCGTGATGACGACCACGTTGACCGGCATATGTTGTGCAGAAGCGGCATTGCACACGGTTGCAGCCATATGGTCGGCGTCCCCTCCGGCCTGTAGCGAGGCGATAAGCCGCATGGCCTGGCCTGAGGATGTGGCGACTGCCTGTCCGTCAGTGACAATCAGCTTGCCGCCGTGCCGTTCCAAGCCGGCACACAGACCGGCATACCGGCTCATCGCGGCGTAGGCGACGGCATCAACCTGGGCGTCGGTAGTACAGGAGGCCATATCGCATACGAGCATGACCGCATGCACCATGCTGCGCGGGGCGCGTTTGACCACGAGACGGCCCGCGCTGGCACTACGTTTCCACGCGATGCTGCGTACGGGGTCGCCGGGCTCATATTCACGCAAACCCGCAAATCCGAAGGTCGCCCGTCCCCCGCCACGCGCACCTGACGCAGGTTCGCCGGCAGTCACGTTGACGGGCCCCGGTTCGGGAAGAATCACCAGTTCCGCATCATCGGAGATGACCGTACGCACAACAAACAGACCGAGCGGTTCGCGCCACGACAATACCATGCCGACACGCCGATACCATCCACGCTGATCGGGGACACTGCCGACATACTCCTCCGGATTGAGCCGGATGTACGTGCCGACGGTGCGGATATCACGCGGCAGCATCACCGCATGGCAGAGCCGACGCCAGCGGGGAATCCGTTCCGTTCCCGAAGCTGTGTCCGCGGCTGTATCCGGCCCGACCGGCCGTCCAGGCCGAATACGCCGTACCGCAACCGATTGCACAACACCCCAGCACCCGGACATCAGCCATACCGCTGTCCACGCGATGGCTGCGGCTACCAGCACACGGGCGTCGAAGGTCAACGCGGCAAGCCACAACGTCACAATCGCCAGACCGGCCACCAGCCCCGCGGCACCTGGGCGGACGCACCCGCGGCGCATTCTCCACGGCACCCCCGCCCTGCGCAAGCGAGCTTGGCTGGATGCGTGGCGGGCGGGCTTGCCGCCAGCTGACGATTCGTCGGTCATCTGATTCACCTGTCAGACGCCCGCGGGGCCGGGGTGCGCTCAATCAGCGATTCCACCAGCTGGCGCGCCAGACCGGTCGGTGCGGTACCGTATCCGGCGTTCTCCAGCACCAACCGGTGCGGCAACGCGAACGGCGCCGCCCAACGCACATCGTCAGGGAGTACGAAATCCCTGTCCTCATACAGCGCCTTCGCCCGGGACAGAGCGGCGAGCTGCAGACTGCCACGAGGCGACACGCCGTAGGATACGCCCTCCATCGTGCGGGTGGCGGCCGTCAATGACACCAGGTAATGGGCCACCGGCTGCGAAATCTTCACCACGGCGCAGGTATCGCGTATCGCCTGCATCTGGTCGAGTTCCGCGACACGATGCAATCCTTCAAGCGGTCTGGACGCATGATCCGACATCACCATCCGCTCCTCCGTCCCGGCAACCGGGTACCCGAAGCCCATGCGGATCATGAATCGGTCGAGTTGCGCCTCAGGCAGCGGATAGGTTCCTTCAAGCTCAATCGGGTTCTGCGTGGCGACAACGATGAACGGCTGCTCCAGATGATGCGTCTGCCCGTCCACAGACACCTGCCCCTCGCCCATCGCCTCCAACAGTGCGGACTGCACTTTCGGATCGGTACGGTTGATTTCGTCGACGATCACGATATTGGCGAAAATCGGGCCAGGATGGAACGCAAAGGACTCCGTGGCGCGCGAATACACGTTCATGCCGAGCAAATCGCCCGGCAGCAAATCCGGAGTGAACTGGATCCGCCGTACCGTCCCGCCGATTGCCGTAGCCAGAGCCCTCGCCAACGTGGTTTTACCGACTCCTGGAACATCTTCGAGCAGCACGTGACCGCCGGCGGCGAAGGTCAGAACCGTCGTTTCCACCGTCTCGCGCGGGCATACAAGCACCGCGTTCAACGCGTCGGCCACGGCATGCAGCACGTCCCGCGCCTGTGAGGTTCCCACCGAAGTGACCATATGCTGTCCCCTGCCTCGTAGCAGATGTCGTGTCAGAACGCACGACCAAAGTCATCTTACCGCCCGGTCCACGCCGCGTGTCGCGTCGGATCTGGCAGGGCAAACAAAAAGGCCCCGGCATAAGCCGAGGCCTTACAAGACGCGGAACGTCAGTTCAGGATCGCGAGCACGTCGCGGGCGGAGACGATCAGATAATCCTCGCCCTGATAGTGCACTTCGGTGCCGCCGTACTTGGAGTACAGCACCTTATCGCCGACCTTGACATCCATCGGGATGCGCTCGCCCTTGTCGTTGCGACGGCCGGGGCCGACAGCCAGAACTTCACCCTGCTGCGGCTTCTCCTTGGCGTTGTCCGGGATGAACAGGCCCGAAGCGGTCTTGGTTTCGGCTTCCGCTTGCTTGACAATGATCTTGTCTTCCAACGGTGTGAGTGAGATCGACACTGTGGACCTCCTCTTTCTAAGAGAAATCGATACTTACCGCGCCAGGACATCGCTTTCAAGAGGCTGACGATCACTATCGGCGCCGTCCCTTTGCGCTACACCTCATCGTAGCGCGTTGTTAGCACTCTGCCAACTCGAGTGCTAACGCTGAGAGTGAAACCCTAGGAATCACAACGATTACAGGAGTCAAGAAGAGCGGCGCTGCAGCACGGCGCGCAAATCGTGACCCAACGAATCGGTCGTTTCCTCGGGCACATCCACATGCGCGTTCGATTCGGCATGATGGAAGGATTCCGCGTTGTTCACCGGCGTGTCGCCGTGATTGCCGTGTGTACGCTCTTGCGCGTGTTCCTTGACCGGAACTGCTTTGGCGACTTGCCGGGTTGACTTGATTTCCAAGCTTTCCGGGGCATCCTGTTCCGCATGTTCTTCGATGTTGCGCGGTGCGCCCCACGAGAAGGAGATGAGGTCCTGATGACGCCCGGCAGCCATGTCGAACACGTCCAGCGAAGATGCAGGACTCACTTGGCTGAGTTCAAGCGTCTGGTCGGCAGGCTCAGATTGCTCAGCCTGCTCCTTGCGCGCACCGGGTTCGGCAGGCCCGGCGGATTCGCCATGCTCGGCGGTAGCCGGCTCTGCAGTTGCCGCAGATTGCGTTTTACGCGCGTTCGTATCGTAGGTCGCGGCTTGCGCGGCGGCATCAGCATCATCTCGCCCGTTTGCTCCGTGAGCGTCCCGGATATCGCGCACCGCCCCGGCATCAGCGTGCTGTTGCCCGCCTTGCCCTGCGGCATCCTTGCGGTCATGGGAACCGGTTTCCGGACCAGTTTCAACGGCTACAGACTGATGGGACGTCCTGCGCGCCAACCTGCGGTCACGTTCGGCCATGCCCTGTTCAACTGCGCGATGAATCTCTTGCTGTTCCATCAGCGATGTCTCCACGGCATCCGCCTGGGCTTCCGGCGTCCGATCGACCGACGCTTGTTCGGCTGGCGCCGGGACGGAATGCTCCGCGGCCTCAATACCTTCGGACACTCTGCCCGACACGCCATCGCCAGCCTTGGCTGCCGCGACATGTTCCGCTGCTGCGTTCTGCGGCTTGCCGGAACGCGTGCGCTCGCGACGCTCCTGCGCCAACAGCTTGGACACCTTGGTCTCCCACGCACGCGCATGGCGGCTCGCCCGCGTTCCCAGAGCAATCGTCAATACCAGGAATCCAGCCGGAATCAACACATATAACGGGGAGAAATGCAACAAATACGACAGCACACCCACGACAACGCAAGCCAGCAACAACGCACATGCGATGCCGCGACGACGGCGGATCGACGCCCTACGCAGACGACGGACCTCGGCGATATGCTCATGGTACACCCGCGTCCCCTTTGCCTGTGCTGGCCGCATCACAGCCCCTTTCGTCACCGGCGAATGACCGTCCGAAAACCTCGTACCGCTGTGCTCATCAATCAGATGCAGCGACGGCGAATATTTGTCCTGGCGGCGCCTGATCACCCGCTTCATGCTGTCAGCTGTCCTTGTGGGCAGCCATCCGGCGATAAAAAGTATCAGCACCGCAAGCACAACAATAGCGCTGACACCTTCATAATCCATAATCACCTAGAATAGGTGACCAAGCTGAAAATAGCAGCACAGCCCCGGGGCGTGTCGTGCAGCCACACATCAGGCAGATGGCGGCACCTGACCACGCGCGGCGAACGCTGCAGCGAGACCGTCAGAGGGATGCTCCTGTGCGAACAACACATACGATTCGTGATCGCGCCAACGGCCGTTGACATGCATGTACTGCCGCCGCACCCCCTCGTCGATGGCGCCCAGCTTCTCCGCCACGCGACGGGAACGATGATTGTCCGGAATAATCGCGATTTCAATGCGATGCAGCCGCGGTCCGTCCGGACAATCAAAGGCCCAATCCGCCACAATGGCGACCGCAAGCGGTGCGATACCCCGGCCGGCAACCGCCTCATCAACCCAATACCCCACCAGACCGGTACGCATCGCGCCATACGTGATGGCGCCCAGCGACACCTGCCCGACAATACGCCCGTGTTCTGTGATCAGGAATAGCGCGCCCGAACCGTCGCGTTCCCGCCTGCGCAATTCGCACACCCACTGGTTGAAGGTCAGACCCGGGCCGCCAAGCGGATCGTCGGAATCCCACGGGGACAGCCATGCCTGGTTACGCCAGCGCAAGGTTTGCAGCTCATCCTCATCGTCAAGCGTGCAGGGCCACAGTTCAATCGGCGTGGCATCGGCCGGAGCGGTCAAGGACTTCGGCATCACGAATTCGCGCGGCGGTCTGCCGTGCATGATGCCGCGGAATGATTGCAGAACAGACATCGGTTTCATTGTGCCACACCGTCGCGCCACAGCACCGCGTCAAATCATCGTGCGAAATCATCCAGAGACATCATCATGCCGTTTCTTCGTACGATTCGGGGATGAACCGCCGTCTCCACGCGTTGTGATATCCGTGAGGTATGACCACCACACAGAGCGGCCACGCATCGGCGGCGACAACCGCTGCCATACCGACAACTACTGGGCCGAATGCGACGCCGGACTCCGCAATGCCCGCCGCGAACCTAGCGGCAGCGCGCGCACAGGCGAAACGCGCGGCAAGACATCAAGCCCTGCAACGTCGAGCAACGCTGAGCGCCCAAGCCTTCGCCGATGCGCGTGCCTCGCTCGCCTGTCAAGCCGAACCGCTGGTCTCGCCGCTTGCCCGCGGAACAACCGTCGCCGCGTACGTATCCATGGGCACGGAGCCTCCGATTGACGGAGTGCTCGAACGCCTGCTCAGCCAAGGGAGGCGGGTGCTGGTCCCCCGACTTGGATCGAGCAAAGAACTGGTCTGCGCATGGAGCGAACTGGACGCTCTTGAACGGCTCCACGACATGCCGCGCAGCGCTTCCGGCGGCTTGCGTCCACGCGAACCCTCAGGTCCTGCCCTTGCGTCGGACAGCCTCAGGCAAGCCGAACTCATTCTTGTTCCGGCGTTCGCAATCGATTCGCACGGCTTGCGGCTGGGACGCGGCGCGGGATGGTATGACCGGGCGCTGCTGCACGCCTCCCCCCAGGCCACCATCATCGGCGTGTGCTGGCCGTGGGAGGCAAACGTGCACGACCTGCCGCGCGACCCGCATGACGTGCCGGTCGGCGGTATCCTCACCCCGGAAAGCCTGACGATATTTGACTGATTCGCGTGCTTATCCCGGTTCGCAATCCGAGAACACCATGAGTGTCGCCGAATCGACTAGGATATGTACGGATTACGAAACGTACCGACCTGTCGATTCTCGTGGAGGGAACACCGTGCCAACCTATCATTACCGTTGCAAGAACTGTGGCTATGATTTCACCGAACAGCAGTCGTTCAGCGACGCCCCGATCACCGTATGCCCGCAGTGCGGACAGGAGCGTGTGCGCAAGGTCTATGCCGCGCCGTCCATTGAGTTCAAGGGCAGTGGCTTCTATCGCACCGACAGCGGCAGCTCATCGAAGTAGCCGCCTTGAGTCCTGAACCGTCAGGTTCCGGCGAAATCAATCATGTGGCGCCCCCGCGGACAATCCAGCGGGGGCGTTGCCGTATCCGACGATACCGGCAGGCGCAGCGGCGCAGGCGGACGTGGTTTCCGCGCCGGCATCAGTGGAGACGATGACGAACCGAAATCCAGACGCCATCAGACGGAGTAATCAATAATCCGCGACTTTTGACCACATTCCCCGGTGACGGTTGCGCAGCCGCGTCGGGGCATGGTCGGATGGTGACATGGAATCATCACAGACCACATTCGCAGCCGCCTCTGTCAAATCCGGGGACGCCACCAAACGCAAGCACCGACGCGGGATGAGTCTTGTCCGACGGCGGTTGATTGCCCGGACGCGACGACTGACGAGCGCACTACTCGCAGGGCTGGCAATGTTCAGCGTGCTCCAATGTGTGATGGCGACGGTGCGCACCCAGCCGATGCTCGTCACCACCGCACACGTCAGCCGCGGGGAACGGATTCACGCCACGCAAGTGGCTCCCACCAGCGTGCCAGCGCATGCCTCGTTCGCCCAGGCTCCGGCGACTCCAGCTCAGGTTGAATCGTCAATCGCGCTCGTCGATATGCCAGCCGGCACACTCATTCTGGCATCGCATATCCGCGGCCGTCCTATACCACCGGAAGGCTCCACGGTCGTCGAAACACCGCTGGCCAGTCAACCCGACAGTATGGTTGCGGGCGATACGGTCGACCTGATTGTCGGCCAATCCTGCGATGCGATTGTGTATTCGGCTTCATCTTCGACTGCAGAAAACGCCGGAACCGACGACGGGCAGCAAGCCCAACAACCACAAGCCCAACAACCGCAAACTCAAGCACCTTCGCAAACCCCCGAGGAGTATCCGCCCGCGGATGCGTCAGCGGGAACTGACAGCCAGCCCGGCCAACCGTGTGTGATTGCACAAGAAGCCACCGTCATCACCGTCCCTTCGGACTCTTCGGACGGCGTCACGCCCGGCACCGACAGCAAGACGGCCATCGCTATGCGTCCCGAAGAGGCGCTCGCGCTTATGCGTTTGCCGGATGGCCTGCCGGTCATCGCGGCGCGACGTGCAGCGCAATCGGCTTCGGATCAGGGCGCTCAGTGACAACCGACACACAGCACCCAAGGCAGCGCCCAAGCGGCAACTCCCAGGCGCGCGTGAAACCCGGCGATGCGACCGGCGAATCGGCGAATTACCGGCCGCGCTCGTTGAACACGGCCCAGTGCGGCGGCAATTCGCCGAGAATACGCTGATCGTCGTCGGCATCGCGCTGTTCGCGCGTCTGCACGTCGGAAGGCTCCAGCTTGACGCCATTAGCATCGAAGCGTTCAGTGCCCTTCATCGTGACACGATGATGACGGCGAGGCGTGTGACGGTGCGCATCATACGAAGGCATTCACGCCTCCCGGTACAGCGTGCCGATACGGGCGACCATGCGGTCAACCTCCTTATCGGGGTTGACGAATGCGGCGACGCTCCATACCGTCATCACCGACCACCCAAGCTGAGCCAACTCCTGCGGAAGCAGGCGATGACGGGTACGCGTGGACTGGATGCCCATGAACTGGGCGTCATCGGTGAGCACGGCCAGCGCGTATGGCTTGCCCTTGACACCGATGACCAGCGGAATGCGCATGCCATCGGAGAAGCCGTAATCCACGGCAACGTCCAGCCCGCGGGCGCGAATACGGTCCGCCAAATCGTTGAACAGGACATTGTCGCCGGCCGACGCAGGCTGCGGACGCAACGCACCGGAATCCAGCGTTTCCGCCCACTGCAACAATCGCTTGAGCAGCTGCGGGCCAGGCTGGTGAAGACGCTCATCATCCAGATCCTCAGGACCGAAGGAGGAGACGATATCAAGATTGCGGTCGGCGAGTGCAAGCGCGTCAAGCAGCATGCCCTTGCCGCCGTTGCCTTCAAGCGGGCCGAACTGCTGCAACAGCCTGCCGTGCGTGGTTTTCGCATAGCACATCGAAACGATGGCGTCGGTGGTTTGTGCCCCGGCGACTTCGTCGATGCCAATCAGCCGGACATGCCTGAGGAACCGCCCCATCGCCTTGTCCTTGGTCGCCAAGGACTTGAGTTCTGCGCCCAAACGGGAACGGAACGCTTCAGTCAGCGTCACGACGGTGAGCATGTAGTCAACGGGCACCACGGTGAATGACCCGGCACGGTCGCAAATCAGCTTAGTGACCGTGGAAATCTCCTGCTGACTGCTTTCTACGAGTCCGGAAGAGATGACCGGTACGCCCATGCCTTCGATCCGGTGCAGTCGAACCGTGCCCTGCATACTTTCCGTCGGCGCGGCATGGCGAATCTCGCCGTAGCCTTCCTTGCGCAGGAATACCGACAGCTGCGGGGAACGCCGCGTCAGGCGGGAGCGTACCGAAACATGCGGCAGGATGCCGATCAAGGCTTTCACGCTCGGGGAAGTTACTGTTGCACAATGCGCGATGAGAACCACCTGACGGGCGCGGCAGACGATGGTGAGCAGTTCGATCGCCGGCAGATGAGCTGCGGCGTCGATAATCACCACATCGGCGAGCGGGGCGGGATCGGTCAGCGCCGCGAGCGTGGACGGCGTACCCATAAGCACCGGCTTGGCGAGCGCCATAATCTGCGGGTGGTCGTGCAGCACACGGTTGAACGGGGTGTTCTGCCCGCCCGCGAGCACAGTGTGCAGCTGGTTTGCCTCCTGCGTTTTCGAGAACAGCAGATCGCACAGCTTGCGGATGGATTCCTGGTGAATCATCGGGCCGATCGAGCGCACATGCTCGGTATCGACCTGTGCGAACCGATCGGCGGCTGTCTGCAGCGCGGACCCGTCCTGATTCGAGATGATGGCGGATTCCTTGACGATGTCCTCGAACACGGTCGTCCACCACGACAGCTGAAGCTCGCCTTCAACCGCTTCCACAGGAACGTGGCGCGCCCGCAAATCGTCGACCAGCTCATCCAACCCGACGGAGCGGAAGTCCTGTTCGAGACGGCACCGACCGGGCAGGGTGTCCAATGCCATGTGGTCGTTGTACAGCGCCTTGAGCCGTTCCTCAAGCGTGTTGAAATCAAGCGATTCCAGGTTGCCGCCCTTCGGCGTGGTGGCCAGCACCGCATCGAGGGAAGTGATGTCGCGCATCAGAGCGTCCTGGGTTTCCAGAATCGTGTCCAGCTTCGGCGGGAGCACCGGCCAGCCGCCGTGAGGCACGAACAGATGCCATTGCTCGGATTGCTTGGCAACCACGACAAGTGCGTCATGCAAGTTCTCAACCTGGGCGCCGACACGCAGCAGGCTCTTGGCTTCCTTGACGAGGCGGCGACGTTCCCAGAAGCCCAGATCGGAGCCTTCGGCCTTGCGTTGCTGCTTGGATTTGCTCGCCTCAATCATCGCGTCGATGTCGCGTTCGAAGATCTCCGGCTGGAACACGTCAAGCACGCGGCGCAGATTCTTCAACACCGTCACCTGACGTCCCCACTCCTGCGCTGTCGTAGGCACAGGGAATCCGCAGGTCTGCACGGTGGTCGCCACTTGCTCGCGGGTGGCGGGCAGCAGTTTCTGCATGACGTCGACAACCCGCTGATACGCGTCGACAGCCTGGTCTTCGGTTGTCAAGGACGCCTGATACCAAGCGGTATCGTCCGGGCCGATTGTGAATTCGCCGAGTTCGCCGGCGGTGGTGAGCTTGTGCGCCCACTCGTCCATATGCCCGTTGAGGGTGCGAGCGGCGGATTGACTCAGCCGCACGTGGGTCGCCGGGTGGGTCGGCAATGTCGCGATGCTCGCGAGGTTCTGGATGGTGTGGTATGCCGAGACACCCCAACGCTCATTGACGCCGTGCAGGTCGCCCAGATACCGGGTCAACCGCGAGCGCACGCCCACCAGCTCGTCGGACAGCTGGTCGAAACGGCTTGCCGCGTTGCCTGCGCGGTAGCCCACCGCGGCGATCAGCTGCTTGTCGATGGCGGTGTTTCCCTGCTCGTCGGCGATGTCAAGAACCATATCGCCCATGCTGTTGGCACCCATAAGCCGGGTGAAGCGGCGCTTCTGCTCGGCCACGCATGGGACGTAGAGCACGGATTTGCCGTTCATCACGCACCGCGAGGCGATGGCCGCGGCTTGGTCGGCAGTGCCGCTGCCGACCTCACTATCCACGATGATGGAGTGTCCGGCTGCGGCGAGATTGGCCGCATACCGCACGGTGTTGTCCACATCGCCGATTTCGAATTCGGCATGCGGATCGCCGTCGAACGGGCTGAATTCGGGGATTTTATCGGCTTCGATGTCGTGAAGCGCCTGAGGCAAGCCGGCAAGCGCGTCAAGAATGGTGTTGCCGCTGGCCCCATGGCGCAAGGTGTCGATGATCCGCTGGCTTTCCAGCAGAATCTGCGCGCTCGGATCCATGAAGCAGCCGACGATGATGTACCGATCAATGTTGAAATCGGTGAACGCCTTGCGGGCCTCCCGTTCAATAGCGGCGAACACTGCGGAAGTCTCCGGGGTGCCGTTGGGGTAGTTGGAGCCGTCGAACAGCTCGTCTTCGTCGAGGTTGACGCCTTGATCATGCAGGGCGGTCACGAACGAGGGGTTGAGCCGGCCGCGACCCGTGAAGCTGATGGTTGCGTCGGTTTCGCCGCCGCCCGGCTTACGCGTCACATCGACCGGGTACAGCAGCACCGGGACGGATTTTCCGGACCATGTTGCCACGCCGACGACCATGGACAGTTCGGCGACTCCGCTGAGCCGGCTTTTCGTGGTCTGGTCCTCGTAGACGCGTTCCAGACGACGTCCGGCAGCCCGGAGCATGCCGGCGTCACGGAACAGGGAATCAAGCGGCGCCTTGCCGCTGGCGAACAGCTGGGCGATACCTGAAGGATGCGCGTGCGTCAAATCAAGCTGCGCCGACAGCTGACCGATATCCTCAAGCGGAGACGGCGCCAAGGCGTTGCGATAGTCGTCACGCCAATGACGCATACGCCTGAGTGCTTCCTCAGACTGGATGGATTCACTCACCTTCGACTCACTTCCCTACCGCTTTGCGGTATTCCTGATAGCCCTGATTGCGTGAAAGCGCCGCGTCGACATCGGCGTTGCCCTGCGCCGCAAGCCACGTGTACAGGTCATCGTACAGCGAGGGGTTCATCGCAAGGAACGGCAGCAGCTGGGCGTGCCGCGCGATCTGGAACTGGACGGTGTAATCACTGGTGGTCTTCGCCTGCTGCGAGGTGTATCCGCCGACCTCCACCATCTGCTCCTGCTTGTCAAAATCGCCGCGGGAGACACGCTCGAACACCGACCCCGGCTCGAATACCGGCTTGAAGTTCTGTTGCGGATCGGCAGATACCTGCGGCTGTTGCATACCCGGCTGCTGGGCTGCGGGCTGCTCTGCGGCGGGACGAGCGAAACGGCTGTAATCCTGCGACTCAGCGGTCTGCGATGCCTGCTGCGGTACGGATTGAACGGGTTGCGTAGCCTGCATGACCGGAACGGCCTGCGCGGGCTGGGCAGCTTGTGTGCCTTGCGCGGCTGGAGCATACTGAGCGGCTGGAACGGCTTGCGCGGCTGGAGCATACTGGTCCGCTGGAGATGCCTGCGCGGCGGAAGCGTCCATCGGTGTGAAGGTCACACGCGCCGCCTGTTGAGTGGGCTGCTGCGCTGCCTGAGCAGGCTGTTGCGCCGCCACGGGACCAGAACCGGCTTGCGCAATCTGCTCTGCAGGGGCTTGTACGGCAGATGCCGGGGATTCATGGGCCGGGGACTGATCAGCCAAAGATTCATCGGCTGATTGATTGGCCGACTGACCCTCAGCGGTCGGTTGTTGTGCATTGACCGGCTGGCGCTGTGCATCACGGTCGCTCGCGGCACGCGCCGCCTGTACTTCATGAATTCGCTGTGCGCTGAACAAATCATGCACTGACACCACAGCCGGCTTTGACGGGTTCGAGGCGGGGGCTTCGCTCTGCTCGGGTGCAACAGAGCCACCATTGGCGATGTCGGTGGGCATGTTGTCTGCGGAATCTCCTTGGGCGGTCGTGTTCTCGGCCTGATGCTGGCCGCCGACAGCCTCAGCTCCGTCCTGACCCGATGCCGACGAACCGGCATCCGACTCAGACGGCTGCTGCTTGGCTTGATTTTCCTGCTTGCTGCGTTTCTCGGCATCGGCGAACAGATCACGCGGTCCGGGCTCGTTCATGTCTCCCGGCTGCACTATCAACGGCAGCTCTTCGAGCGGATGCTGTTCGGCGAACTGACGTTGCTGGGTGACGGTGACCACGGGATCAGGCAGGATGGGCTGCGCGCCGAACGCACGCGCCGGCGAAGTCTCGCGCTGCACGGGCATCGCACCGGAGGCGGACTGGCGAGAGACGGAATCGCGCTGACCGGCATCCGCGCCGGAAACCGTATGCCCGGCGGGGGACGCTTGCTCTTGCACTGTTTCTTGCCCCGGCTGGGCCTGAAGCTGATTATCCGACACGTTCTCGTCCACGGGCTGCTCCGGCTCTGTGCCGGCGAGCTTCGGCACGTGCAGCGAGGCGTCGCGCAACTCACGCAGGCGGTCGGCGACATTCTGCGAGCTAAACATCGCAGTCGGCTCACCGGCGCGCAGATTGAGGATGTCGTCCACGGACATATCAGACGGATCGGGCTCCTGCTTCGCGTCACCAGGGGCATAGGAGAACAGGTCCGTCACCTTGGGCTCGACCCGCTCCTGCGCGTCCACACGGATGAAATCGACGGGAATATCACCGAATTGCAGGCGAATCGGCGAATATTTCAGCTCGCATTCCACACCGGGCTGCAGCCGCGTCAGTTCGCCGTTCTCGCGGATCATATACGAACCGTTCGTGGAGTTGAGATCACGCACGTCCGCGGAACCATCCTCATGCACAGTGAACAAGGCATGGCGTTTGGACATGGAGCGTTCGCTGTCGGGGACTTCAAGCCTTCGATTGCCGTCATCGGCAAGCGGGCGCAACGGTTTACGGCCGATTTCAATGCTCTCCCCCGGCTTTACATCCGTCTGTTCGGCGCCATTGACCTTGATGATCCACTGCTGCCCGGATCGCTGCTCAGTCACCTTGCGGCCTTCCTTTCGCCTGGTACGCGCAATTGCACACTACCTGCTATTGTGCCATGTTCTCCCTATTATCGCTCATAGCCTTGGAAGGTATTGACAAGTTCCACGCAATGACGTGTCGTTTCCGGACGCCATCAGGTTGCGAACACCCACAAACTACCTACGCTGACAACCACCCAGCGTAAACAGTTTGAGAGGGGTGGACGGGACCGCTCGGTGTGATTCCGCCAGATGCGACACCGGTGGATGCAACACCCAAGACACAACAAAAATGACCCCGACCGCCCAATGGACGATACGGGGTCGTTACGCTCAAAAAACTCAAGCAAAACGGTGCGGCTCAAGCCGCGATCATTACTTGAGCTCGACGGTAGCGCCAGCCTCTTCGAGCTGCTTCTTGGCCTTCTCGGCGTCTTCCTTCTTGGCCTTCTCGAGAACCGGCTTCGGAGCCTCGTCCACGAGCTTCTTGGCGTCAGCCAGGCCGAGGTTGGTGATGGCCTTGACAGCCTTGATGACCTGGATCTTCTTGTCGCCAGCGGAGGTCAGGACGACGTCGAACTCGGTCTTCTCTTCCTCAGCGGAATCGCCAGCAGCCGGAGCGGCAGCGACGACAGCAGCGGCCGGAGCGGCAGCCTTGACGTCGAACTCATCCTCGAAGGCCTTCACGAACTCAGAGAGCTCGACGAGGGTCATTTCCTTGAACGCATCCAGGAGCTCTTCATTGCTGAGCTTAGCCATAATGGCTTCCTTTCAATCATGGCAGCGGGTTGGTTTTGGGTTGGTGTCCCGCGGCCTACATGTTTTCTTATTTGTGAGATACCGATATCGTAACGGGCGAGCCCGCGCGAAATCAGGCAGCCTTTTCCTGCTTCTCGCGCAGAGCGTCGATGGTGCGCACGGCCTTGGTCGGCAGTGCGGTGAACAGGTACGCAGCCTTGGACATGGTGCCCTTGATTGCGCCGGCCATCTCGGAAAGCAGTTCCGGACGAGACTTGAGGTCTGCCAGCTGCTTTGTGCCCTCGGCGTCGTACACGGTTCCGTCGTAGAAACCGCCCTTGACGATAAGAGCCTTGTTCTTCTTGGCGAAGTCACGCAGGACCTTCGCACCGGCAATGGCGTCGCCATTCACGAAGGTGATGGCGGTCGGGCCGGCGAGCAGCTCATCGAGCCCCTCGATACCGGCTTCCTTTGCGGCGATGCGAGCCAGCGTGTTCTTAGCCACAGCGTAGGAAGTATCGCGGCCTAGCTTTTCGCGCAGCTCAGAGATCTGCGGAACGGTAAGCCCGCGGTACTCGGTCAGGTAAATCGCGTCAGCGTTACGGAATTTGTCCGTAAGCTCAGCAATCACCGCTTCCTTTTCGGGCCTCTTCATGGCGTTCCTTCCTAAGTCAACCGTTGACGTTCGGAACCGACCCACCAAACCGGGCAATAAAAAAGCCCTGCACACAGGCAGAGCACACTCGCCGCCTCAGCGGCTTTCTGTTCAACCTGCGATGGCTTGGCGAACCAATTTCGGCGACCTTGCGGTCACACCAACGGTCTGTGGTTTACAAATGGTTAGCATACGCGACGACGCGGACTTGCTGGCTACCGGCGTGTCGCGTCAGAAGCCATGACGGTCGGCGGCATGGCACATGAGCATCCAGCGGAACCGGCGGTGCAGCACCGTCCAGCCGGCCAAGGTCACGGCAAGTGCCACGAATCCGATGATCACCGCCAGAACGCGGGCATCTCCGCGCGCATCCTGCGGGTATGGCGCCGGGACCGGCATCCGCACTCGATGCCCGGAAACCAGCAGGCGATGCGTGTTGACACCGTACGGCGTGCAGGTCATGAGCGTGACCCTGTCCTCGCCGGGTCTGATGCGCAGATACCGGTCGCCTTCGGTCGGCAGGATCACGGTGATCGAGTCCACTTGGTAGGCGAGCGTCTCCCCCATGACCTTGATGTAGAAGTCGTCGCCTTTGTTGAGCTCGTCGATGCGCGTGAACATGAGTGCGTTGACCATGCCACGGTGCCCGGTGAGCACGGCATGGGTGTTCTTGCCACCGACCGGAAGCGACGTGCCGTACAGGTGGCCGGATCCGCGGGCGTAATATACGACAGCGAGGCCGCCACCAATGCGACGACCCCGCTGACTGAAATCATGCCTCATGCGGCCGGTCTACGCCGCCGAGGCACGTCATCGGTCGCAAAGCCAACAGCGCTGCCGGACGGCAGACCGTCACAACACCGGTCATAGCCCGGTCACAGCACCGCCATGCAGACGAAATCAAGGATGAACAGCGCAGAGACCACCCAGATCACCGGATGAACCTCCTTCGCCTTGCCCTTGCAGGTCTTCACAATGCAGTACGTGATGAAACCGCCGGCGATGCCGTACGAGATCGAGTAGGAGAACGCCATGAACACGGCGGCGAACAGCGCCGGAATTGCGTCATCGATGTTGTCCCATGCGATTTCCTTCAGGCTTGCGGCCATCATGCAGCCGACAATCACCAGCACGCCGGCCGTCGCGGCGGACGGGACAGCGGAAATCACCGGGGACAGGAATGCGGACAGGGCGAAGCAGATCGCCACCACAACCGACGTCAGGCCCGTGCGGCCGCCGGCGCCGATACCAGCCGCAGACTCCACATAAGTCGTCGTGTTCGAGGTGCCGAAAATCGCGCCGATCGACGTGGCGATGGAATCGGCGAACAGCGCGCGATCCATCTTCGAGCTGAAGCCGGAACCGTTCTCCAGAGCCTTCTCATCCTCGTCGGAGAAGATTCCGCTGCGACGTCCAGTACCGATGAAGGTGCCCAGCGTGTCGAAGGTGTCGGACATCGAGAACGCGAAAATCGTCACCAGCACCAGCGGGATACGCGCCGGGTCGGAGAACAGTGCCGGGAAGCCCTTAGCGCTGAAAATCGCACCGAACGTGGTCGGCAGCTGGGAGAAGGTCTGGCCGATCGACACGGAATTCGACATCGTGGTCAGGCCCATCGGGATGCCGATAATCGTGGTGATGATGATGGTCAGCAGCAGGCCGGCCTTCACCTTGGTCACCGTGAACACGATGGCCAGCAGCAGGCCGATGAGGAACAGCCACAACGTCGGATTGTTCAGCGTGGCCAGGCCAGGGGTCGCGGCCGTAGCCAGCCCCTTGCCCGCGGCCTTCGTATCCTTCGGGGTGAACGTGATGAAACCGACATTGAGCATGCCGACATACGCGACGAACAGGCCGATGCCGCCGCCGATCGCGTGCTGCAACACCTCAGGAATCGCCTTGATAATCATCTTGCGGATCTTGGTAACTGTGATGATGATGTTGATCAGGCCGCACAGGAACACCATGCACAAGGTCTCCTGCCACGTGAACTTCAGGCCGAAGCACACCGTATACGTGAAGAACGCGTTCAGGCCCATGCCTGCGGCCTGCGCGTACGGGACGTTGGCGAACAGGCCCATCACCATCGTGCCGATGATCGCGGCGATGATGGTGGCGAGGAACACGCCGCCCCACGGCATACCCGTCTGGCTCAGGATTTGCGGGTTGACGACGATGATATACGACATCGCGAAGAACGTGGTCAGGCCTGCGGTGATCTCGGTGGATACCGTGGTGCCGTTCTCCTTGAGATGGAAGAACTTCTCCATGGGTTCTGCTCTCTCCTTGATTCTTGGATTCTTGGTTTGCGCACGGCGGATGGGCGCCGTGCTGAGGTTACTGCGACTCGCCCGGTCGCCGGCGATGCGGCCGACGGCAAGGTTCACGCGATGGGCGAACCGCGTTGTGACGCCGCCGACCCATCGGACATGCCCACGATAGCATGTGGAGAAGTCATGGAGATGCGGGGGCATCTTCCGACCACATTCGCCCGGCGTGGTGGACCCGGCCGGCAGCGCATTCGTAATATGCACATGTATTGCATCTGCAAGAATCCGGGAACGAACATCACAACAGGAACATCATCATGAATATTATCCAGCGATCCCCGAACCCAGCTCCGAAAGCCCAGGGCTTCCACGAGCAACTGCAGGCGCGAAGTATCGCCGCACAACAACAATGTCTGTCACTACCGAACAACGCCGGCACGCAACTCATCTTCGCAGCGGCAACATCTCTGGAACTTCAATGCATCCCAGTACTTCGACATCCCGACGAGACGCTGAATCTCCTTGACGCGACCAGTCTGCCCGGTATGCCGCGCGCACGATGCATGGGAATCAGAGAACACCGATGGCACATCGGGACTCAGGAATCAGTGATCCGGCACCATAGCGGGCTGCGCACGCTTGATCTGCTCCACTCGTGGGCCCAACTGGCCACACAGCGCACGCTTGAAGAACTCATCATCATCGGTGATGCAGTAGCCACAACCCTGACAAAGAACAATACTCCCCTCAGCAAAGAGTTGACGCAGCAACTGCGCGCCACACAAGCGGAGTTACAATCGCAGACTGCGCAACATCAGATTCCAGTTCAATCTACAGTAGTCGAGACCATTCGTAGATTCGTCAGCCGCACGGAACGGTACCACGGAAAAAAGGCATGCATCCGAGCCGCGCAATATATTGCTTGCGGATCGATGTCCATGCAAGAGACACGAGTACGACTTGCGCTGATCCAACATGGGTTGCCCCGACCCGATTGTAATCTTGTAGTCAATCTTCTGACCTTCAATTCAGGAGTGCCGTATACGCTAGATCTTGCATGGTCTGAGGCACAAGTCGGCATCGAATATGACGGAGACCACCACCGCACCGATCGAAGGCAATGGCGCAACGACCACGAAAAACGCAATCGTTTGCAACAGAACGGGTGGCACATTTTCACCATTGACGCGGATACCATCAACACTGTTGACGCCCGGGCGCACTTTGCGCTCAATGTAGCGCGGGTGCTCAGCCAGCGCGGCGTCACGTCCGGATTCCGACCCATTGCGAAGCCGTTGTGAAGGAGAAGCAATCAAGCGCGGGGGCAGAATCCGCAGTAGATGCGAATGTTGCTGTTGCGCGGCAACAATGGCTGCACGGGAGGAGAAAAATCAAAGAGACGCAGGCAGTCGAGCGAAGACAGTGACAGACACTAGCGGGACTCCCGGGCGGATTCGCCAAACTAGTGCCGACCTCCCTGGAGTTCTTGCAGATTCGCACAATGGTGGCTGAACTCCCGGGAGTTTAAGAGCAAGGACGCGTTTTGCCACTCATGTGACAAAGAAAACGTTGGAATACCAACACGCCCTCAATGAGGGCAGCGGGAGTTTATGGCAAATCCGCGGAACAGCGACTAAACTCCCGGGAGTTTGATTGCCAAGACGAAATTCGGCACGGATGCGACAAGAGAATACCTCGGAACACGACATGACCGGAACAAGCGTTGCAGTAGGGGCAGAGACCGAACTGCAAATCTGTCACACCCATTACAGCACGGGGATAATGCCCGTACCGTGATGTAGCAGGATTCCCAAGAATGGAGAGGCCAAGGGTCTTTTTCCTGGTTGCACGCGTTCAAACAATACAAAGGAGGGGCCGATGGCTCGTATCATATTACCTTGGATCAGAACGAGATCCTCGCGCTGCTGAATGCCGGCGCGCATGACGGCGACAGCGTGGACGGGAACACAGGCTGATGCGGCGAGACGCAGGCGGACGCGGGCGGACGTGTTTCGCCAAATCCGCGGAAGGGTGACAGAACTCCCGGGAGTTTATGAATAAGAACCGAATCCGGCACAGATGTGACAAGAAGAACGTTGAAATACCAACACGACCGGAATCACGGCAACGGGAGTTTACGGGTGAATCAGCGAATCGGACAAGAAGTCCCACGACGGCGCGGGCATGCCAGCCGCACGGGACAGACACGCACAGAACAACAGATATTCGCAGGCACACGCGGCACCGGAGCGGGATTTTATGGATGATTCACAGGACATGGGCAAAACTCCCGGGAGATCATCCAGGGCATGCGGATTCACAGGAAAAGTGACAGAGAAAACGTTGAAATACCAACACGAGCATAATTACGCCAATGGGAGTTTACGCTCCCAATCGCGAATCAAGCGAGAAGTCCCACGCCGATGCGGGAGAACAGGGTGGAAACAGAAGAACACGCATAAACTCCCGGCGAAGGGACATCGGGTACGGGAGATTATGACGGATTGGCGGGATAGGCGATGTACTCCCATGTATCGGCACAGCGCAGCTGACGACGTGCTCCGAGTCAGATGCAGGTTGAAAGCCGACAACGGATACGCCCGTGCCGACACGCGGGGCAACATTTTCTGGCCGGCTGAAGCCGGCTTGCGGCGGCCCACTGGGCCGTCGCTACGATTTGGCTGATGAATCAGCCGCTGCACAATTATTGAGCCCCGCGCTCACGCGCTGGGCAACATTTTCTGGCCGGCTGAAGCCGGCTTGCGGCGGCCCACTGGGCCGCCGCTACGATTTGGCTGATGAATCAGCCAAATCGTCCCGATACATACCGCTCGGCTTCTTCGTTTTGGGGGTTGTTGAACATCGTGGTCGTGTCGGCAAAATACTCGAGATGACCGGGTTGGCCAACGGCCTTCAGGTTGAAGAATGCGGTGAAGTCGGCGATACGCGCCGCCTGCTGCATGTTGTGGGTCACGATCACAATCGTGTAATCATGCTTCAACTCGTTGATCAGATCCTCCACGGCCAGCGTGGAAATCGGGTCAAGCGCGGAGCACGGCTCATCCATCAGCAGCACCTGAGGGTGAACAGCCACAGCGCGCGCAATGCACAAGCGCTGCTGCTGGCCGCCGGACAGGCCCACACCCGGATTATCGAGGCGGTCCTTCACTTCGTTCCACAGATTCGCACCACGCAACGCCCACTCGACCAGATCATCGGCGTCCGACTTGCTCAAGTGCTTGTTGTTAAGCTTCACACCGGCAAGCACGTTCTCGCGAATCGACATGGTCGGGAACGGGTTCGGGCGCTGGAACACCATGCCGACATCACGGCGGACAGCCACCGGGTCCACATCCTTGTCATACAGGTTGCGGCCTTCCAGCAGCACCTCGCCCTTGACGTGAGCGCCGGGGATGATCTCATGCATGCGGTCGAGCGTGCGCAGCACCGTCGACTTGCCGCACCCGGACGGACCGATGAACGCGGTGACCTTGTTCGGCTCGATGTTGATGTTCACATCTTCCACGGCGAGGAAATCGCCGTAGTAGATGTTCAGATTCTTGACATCAATACGTTGTCCCATTGTTTTCCTTCAGTTTGTTCCGGATTTCCGAAAACGATTGCATTCGCGTCAGCGTTCGGTCTTCACCGCGAAGACGCGGGCGACCAGACGACCGATGAGATTGAGGATGAGCACGATCACGATGAGCACCAGAGCCGCAGCCCATGCACGCTGCATCGGGATGTCGGTCACGCAGGAAGCTCCGGCGGACGCGGGGCACGCGACCTTGAGCTTGCTGTACTCCTGGTAGACGTAGACCGGCAGCGTGGTCATCTGACCGCTGAACAGGTTCACGTTCGTTGTGGAGATGTAGCCGGCTGTCATCAGCAACGGGGCGGTTTCGCCTACCACGCGCGCAATCGCGAGAATCACTCCCGACATGATGCCCGGCAGAGCGGTGCGCAGCACGATCTTCGTAATCGTCCGCTGCTTGGTCACACCCAGCGCGTACGAGGCTTCGCGCAAATCGTTCGGCACGATCTTGAGCATCTCCTCGCTGGATTTGACAACCGTCGGGATCATCAGCAGAGACAACGCGACAGAACCCTCGAAACCGTTGAACGTACCCGGTCCAACGAGAATCGTGAACATGGAGAACGCGAACAAGCCGGCGACAATCGAAGGCACACCGCTCATGACATCGACCAGCAGGCCAATGGACTTGGCGAATTTGCCGCCACGCGAGTATTCGATGAGGAACACCGAGCACATGATGCCAATCGGCACCGAAATGACCAGTGCGCCGAGCGTGATCTCCAGCGTGCCGATGATGGCGTGTTGGATGCCGCCATACCCGCCGGACGCGGTCGGCCGTCCGCCGATCACGCCGGACATGTTGTAGGACAGGAAGTTGAGATTGAGCCTCTGCACGCCGTTGGAGATAGTCGTCCACAGCACGGAGAACAGCGGGATGAGCGCCACGATGAACGCGACCGAGATCAGCGCCGCCATGGCGACGTCATGACGCTTGCGGCGGGCGACCATGGAACGCGTGGGCTTGAACTTGTCGAAGTCAATAACCGGCGCGCCTTTCATCGGCGACTCGCCGGCAGCTTTCGCATACTCTTCCGAAGCGGTCATCATGCGCTCACTTTCTGCGTGATCTTGCGGGCGATGAAGTTGACCACGAAGGTAATCAGGAACAGCACGAGGCCGGTGCCGATCAGCGTGGACACGCCCAGCGAGTTCGCCTCAGGATACTGGGCGGCGATATTCGCTGCGATGGTCTGGTTCTGCGACGCCTGAAGAATCTTAAATGAGTAATGCAGGCCAGGCGAAAGAATCATGAGGACTGCCATCGTCTCGCCAAGTGCACGGCCCAGGCCAAGCATCGAGGCAGATACCACGCCGGACTTGCCGAACGGCAGTACCGCGAGCTTGATCATCTCCCACTTGGTGGCGCCGAGCGCGAGCGCGGCCTCCTGTTGCAGACGCGGGGTCTGCAGGTACACGTCGCGTGCCATGGAGGTGATGATCGGCAGGATCATGACCGCGAGCACCACAGCCACCGTGGCGACCGTGCGCGCCGGATTGGCAGCGGGTCCATTGAACAGCGGAATCCAGCCGAGGTATTTGGCGACCCAGTTCCAGAACGGGTAGATGGCCGGCACCAGAACGATGCCGCCCCACAGGCCGTAGATAACCGACGGGATCGCCGCCAGAAGGTCGACAATCGTGCTCAGCGCGGTGGCCAACCCCTTGGGGGCGTACTGCGAGATGAACAGCGCGATGCCGACGGATACGAAGAAGGCGATGAGCAGGGCGAGCGCCGCAACCAGGATGGTGCCGAACGCGAGGGGCCCCACATACTGCCAGAAGTTATGCGCCTTACTGCCGGTGAACGACTCGATAGTCGCCTTGTTGGCGTTCTGGTCGCCGCCGATCAGCGGCCAAGCGCGAAAGAAGAGGAAGAGAAAGACCGCGGCAAGCACGACAAGGATGAGGGTGCCGCACGCGAATGCGCTCCATTTGAATACCTTGTCCGCTGTTTTGCCGCCGACCGGCTGGTCGATCGTGGATTTCTCGGAACTCACAGGTTCTCCTTATGGGCTTACGCCCGTAAATCGGGCACATGATGGAACCGGCTTCAGGCCGCGCCCCGGCTTGAAGCTGGGCCGCGGCCTGAAATCGTTTCATCATTCCATTATCGATGATACCGTCTGACGGGCGTATCACGGCCCGCCCGGAATCCTACCCGGGCGAGCCGTTCAGTGCGCGTCACTTGGTTTCGATCACTTCAATCGACTTGGTGACCTTCGCGCGCAGGGTATCGCTCATCGGGGCGGAGCCGGCGTTGTCGGCGGCGACCTGCTGGCCGTCCTTGCTGACCACGTAGGTGAGCCAGGACTTCACGAACTTCGCGGTGTTGACGTCCTTGTAGGCCGGGCACACGATGGCGTAGGAGACCAACACGACCGGGTAGGCGCCGTCCGTGGTGGTGGTGTGGTCGAGCTTGACGACGACGCGGTTGTCGCCCTTGGCGGAATCGTCAAGCGGGGAAGCGTCCACGACTTTGGCGGCTGCCTCAGCAGAATACGGAACATACTTCTCGCCAACCTTCACAGCCACGGTGCCCAGATCGCCGGCCTTGGAGGCGTCGGCGTAACCGATGGTGCCGTCGGCCTGGCTGACCGTGTTGATCACGCCATCGGTGCCCTTGGCGCCCTGACCAACCTCATTCGGCCAGTTCTCGCCCAGGTCGTAGCTCCAGGCATCCGCAGCGACATCCTTGACGTAGCTCAGGAAGTTCTTGGTGGTGCCGGACTTGTCGGAACGGTGGACCACGGTGATCGCGGTGTCAGGCAGGTCGACCTTCGGGTTCTGCTTCTTGATCGCGTCATCGTTCCACTTGGTGATCTTGCCGTCGAAGATCTTGGCGATGGTCTCGCCATCAAGGTTCAGGTGCTTGTCCTTGCCGGAGATGCCCTTCAAGTTGAACACGATGGCGATCGGGGAAATGTAGACCGGGACATCGAATGCGGTGCCGGAAGCGCACACGCTCTTCGACTGGGAGACCTCGTCATCGCTCAGCGAGGCATCGGAACCGGCCCATGCGGTGGCACCGGTGAGGAAGGTGCTCACGCCTGCGCCCGAACCGCTCGGGTTGTAAGAGATCTTCGCGTCAGGATTCTGCTCCTGATAGCTGGCGATCCACGCTTCAACAGCGGACTGCTGCGAGGAGGCGCCGGCACCTTGGAACTCGCCGGAAATCTTCTCGGTGGCAGAAGAGGACGAGCCGGAGCTGGAAGTACCAGACGCAGGCTCGTTGTTTCCGCAGGCGCCAAGTGCCGCGATCATGGCGACACCGGAAACAGCGGCGATGAAACGTACAAGCAAATTCTTACGCATGTCTTCTAATCCCTCTGAACATTGCAACGGGCGCGATTGCGCCCTGTGCCTCGGAGTGTGTACCCCGCATCATAAACATGGCACCTTTCCATTCATGACAATTCAAGCCTATGGGAAATTGCGGGGGCTACGGGCCAAATCAGGTGAACGGAAGATGAACTCTTGTCGATATCGTGTGGGCCTCCGCAGGATTGTGTCTCCTGCAAATTGCCAACCCACAACCTTCTGCCGACGTTGAAGGCGGTGTCAGCGTCGGTAGAAACAGGAATTACACAAACTGGTTACGCTAGGAGCGCCCGCTGCGTAACCAGTTTAAGAAAGCACACAAACCAGCTACGCTGACACGGCCCGCTGCGTAACCAGTTTGGGAAAGCGGACACGCGCGGGGTTACTTGGTGGGGTCGTCGATTTTGTAGCCCAGGCCGCGCACGGTCGTCAGGCACTGCGGATGGGACGGATCGGTCTCGATCTTGGAACGCACGCGCTTGACATGCACGTCCAACGTCTTGGTGTCACCGACATAATTCGACCCCCAAATACGGTCAATCAGCTGGTGTCGGGTCATCACGCGGCCCTTGTTCTGCATGAGATATTCAAGCAGTTCGAACTCCTTGAGCGGGAAGAACACGTCCTGCCCGCGCACGGTGACCTGATGCTCGCCCACATGCATGGTGATATCGCCGCAGACGAGCGCGACATCGTCATCCTGCGCGCCGGACGCCTGTTCTACGGACTGATTGCGTCGCAGCACCGCACGGATGCGTGCCAACAGCTCGCGGAACGAATACGGTTTGGTCACATAGTCATCCGCGCCGATTTCCAGCCCGACGACTTTGTCGATCTCCGCGCTCTTCGCGGTGAGCATGATAATCGGCACGCGGCTCTGCTCGCGGATGCGCCGGCACAATGCGATTCCGTCGATGCCGGGAAGCATCAGGTCAAGCAAAACCAGGTCTGCGCCGCCGCGAGTGAACAGCTCCAAGCCCTCCTCACCGGTTTCGGCGGCCTCGACGTCATATCCTTCGCGGGTCAGCTGATAGACCAACGGTTCTCGATAGGATTCCTCATCTTCAACGATCAGAATGCGTGTCATGCTGTTGTTCTGCTCCTTGCTGTTCCATCTGTCCCGTCTCTACGGCCTGCCTGTCCGTCCGCTCTTGTGACGGCGGCTTCCCGACAGCCCGGACGGACGTATCGGCAGCCTCTTGGCTGCTTGCGGACACATCATGATCGTCGCCACAGGCCAACGGAAGTTCAATCGTGAACGTCGAGCCGCTCCCCTCATGCGACCACGCTGAAATCGTGCCGCCGCACTCCTCGACGCAATGTTTCGTGATTGCCAGCCCGAGCCCGGTTCCGCCGGTGTCGCGCGACCTGGCAGGATCCACGCGATAGAAGCGCTCGAAGATACGATCCAGTGACTGTTCAGGAATGCCTATCCCCTGATCAATCACCCGGATGGTCACCGTCCCCTCGGCGTCATGCCGCGCGATATCAGCGGTGACCGTCGTACCTTCGGGGGAATAGTGAATCGCGTTCTCAATCAGGTTCTTGACCGCCGTGGTCAGCGCACGGGAATCAACCATGATAAGCGCCGGACCACCGGTATGCGTCACACGGATATCGATATTCTTGTGCTCGGCCTGCACGGCGTTCTGCTGGGCGGCGTCCCTGACCACATCCAGCGCGTCGATTTGATGTGCGGAAGCGATGCCGGCCGTGCTTTCCGCGCGCTGCAGCTCGATCAGACGCTGGACGAGATTGGTCAGGCGTTTTGATTCCTTTGAAATCCGGCCCGAGAAATAGCGCACGGCATCCGGGTCGTCCGCCGCGTCGGTGATGGTCTCGGCAAGCAACGATATCGCCCCGGCCGGTGTTTTCAGTTCGTGCGATACATTCGTCACGAAATCGCGGCGCATCATTTCAAACCGGCGGCGTTCACTGATATCGCGGATGAACACGGCCACACGGCTCTCGTCGATCGGCCCTGCGTGAATCATAAGATGGCGTGCGTGCGTCGGGCTTGCCTCCCCCGCTTTTACGCCGCGGCCCGGCCGGTCTCCTTCGCCGAGCAACTTCCGGCTTTCCAAGGTGATTTCGCGGTCCCGGATCTGCCCGTCCGCCGCAACCATCGCCGCGACCTGCGCCATGTCGTCACTGACGAATTGACCATCTTTGACGACGGCGAGCGCCTCGGCCGCAGGACTGACATAGCGGATATGCCCCTGACCATCCGCGATTACCAGCATGTCAGGCATCGTCTTGATGAACTGTTCTTCCGCCTGACGGACCGTTCCGCAGCCGAGCACGCTCTGCTGCCGGGTGAAGCCGCCGACATCGTTGGATCGGGCGGCAGTCCCCTTGGCGGGTTCCCCAGACGGATTGCCGTTCGTGCCAGCTCCAGATTCGCCCGCATCATGCCGGGTCTGTGCGCTCGCGCGGCGTCCCCAGCGATATCCAAGCAGGACGGCGAGCGCCGACACCGCGACCACAACGATCACGGCGATGGCCAATTGACGTGCGTCCATCGTTCCTCCCTGTGCCGCAGTCGCGGCGACTCCATGTCAAGCGTAACCTCACGGATGCTTTGGCATACCCGAGTTTGACTGAAGTTCGCCTGCTGTTCATATTCGCCGTCGAATCTGCGGCTGCGCTGTATCGTGCACGGCGGACTTACGGCAGCGTATTCCCGCTGACCGCCGCTGACAGCGTTTACAGCCGCTTACAGCGTTTACAGCCGCTTACAGCCGGCGCACGATGTCGATGGCAAGGCGGGCAGCGGTATCCGCGTACTCGGAGATGTCAAATTCCTTGAACACTTCGTAATCGGTGTCGGCGTTGTCGCTCAGCGCGCGGATCACGAGGGCCGGCACATCGTTGCGGGCGGCGACATGCGCGACAGCGGCGCCTTCCATCTCGACCGCGTCGGCGCCGGTAGTCTCCCGCACTTCCTTGACCTTCTCGGGCGAATCGACGAAATAATTGCCGGATGCAATCGTGCCGACAACATGTTTGATTCCGGCCGCATCGAGGGCTGCCGAGGCGACGTCCAACAGGTGGACATCGGAATGGAATTCCTCGGTTTTCGGCTTCCACTGGCCGACCAGACGCATATCAGTGTCCAGATAACGCAAGGTGCCGCCCAGGACGACATCGTTGATATGCAGGTCGCGGTTGAGATTGCCGGCGATGCCGGAGAGGATCACAGCCTGCGGATGGTAGGTGTCGATGAGGTACTGGGTGGTCGCGGCCGCATTGACCAGACCCATGCCGCCGACGGTTGCGGCGACACGGACCTGTTCGCCGGCGTTCGTGGTCAGGGTGCCGTGCGCGACGTCGAGACTTGCCTCACGGTGGTGCTCCACGTGGTCCAGCGAAGCTGCGATGAGCGCGACTTCCTCGTCCAATGCCCCAATGATGGCGATGGTGGTGGTCATTGTTGTTCCTTTGCTCTTGTGTGTTGCGTTGGTTTGATCTGTTGACATGTTGGGGTGTTGTACCGTGCCGACGCGTTGGTGCGTTGACGCGTTGGTGCGTTGACGCGTTGATTCGCCGCCCGAATCACTCGTTCCAGCGACGTTGCGCGACGGCTTGTGCCAATTCACGCAACAGTTGTTCGGTATCAGGCCACGACAGGCAACGGTCGGTTATGGATTGGCCGTAGACCAGCTGATTAAGCGGGGCAGGCTTCTGGTTGCCGCCCTCAAGGAAGCTCTCCATCATCACACCGGTGATGCCGCGCTCGCCCTGGGCTATGCGCGCGGCGATATCGCGCACAACCTGCGCCTGGCGATGCTCGTCCTTGCCGGAATTGCCGTGCGAGCAATCGACGATCAACCCATGCGCCGCCGCGGAATCAGCGGGCAGCATCGCGCGGATGTCCGCCATCGCCTGCGCGACGGATTGTGCATCGTAATTCGGCCCGTGGCTCGAGCCGCGCAACACCACATGGCAGTCGGGATTGCCGAGCGTTTCGACAGCGCTCGCGCGTCCCAGATGGTCGATACCGAAAAACGTGTGCTGTTGGGCGGCCGCATAGCACCCATTGACCGCCGCCTTGACGGATCCGTCCGTGGCGTTCTTGAAACCAACTGGCATAGACAGGCCGCTCGCCAGCTGACGGTGAATCTGGCTTTCCGTATTACGCGCGCCGATTGCTCCCCAGCTGATCGCATCGGAAATATACTGCGGCGATGTCGGCTCCAGGAATTCGGTCGCGGCGGCGAGCCCGGTGTCCAGCACGCTGAGCAGCACGCGGCGGGCGAGCAGCAGCCCTTTGCGGATTTGATGGCTGCCGTCGATGTCGGGGTCGTTAATCAGACCTTTCCAACCGATGGTCGTGCGCGGCTTTTCGAAATACACACGCATGACGATGAGCAACTGGTCATCCAGCTCGTCTTTCAGCGCGGACAGGCGACGCGCGTAATCGAGGGCGGCCTTCGGATCGTGCACCGAACAGGGGCCGACGATGACCAGCAGGCGGTCGTCCTGCCCGTACAGGCACGCCCGGATTTCATCGCGCGAGTAGGCGACGATGTTCTCCGCCTGCTGCGACAGCGGCAGGGCGGACAGCACCTGCGCGGGCGTGGGCAGCGGTTCGAGTTCAAGCACACGGCGGTTGATAATGCGGCTGACACCGATCTGATCCTCCCAGCGCGGAACATCCGTCACTTCCAAAGGATTCTTGCCTTCGCTGATTGCCTCGTGAATCGCGCGCAAATCCTCCGGCGAATTCAGCGGCTGCTGGCCGACATGCAAAGGATACGCCGCGTGCTGCGGCGCCTCTTGGCTGCCTGGCCTGCCTGACGGCCGCCCTGATGCCGACGGGGTTCTCGGGTCCTTCTTCTGGTCGTTCATCATGCCCTTTCGTCCATACTGACTCAAGCATAACGCCACCGAGTAGAAGGCGGGCAAGACGGTGACCGACGGCAGGCCCGGACTACCGAAGTACCGGACTACCTGATCACGGGACTACCGGACCACCAGACTATTGGTTCAAGGAACGGCGTGCAGTGACCGCGTCAGCGAGCGTGTGCAGCAGCTGCTCCGTGCGGTCCCACGGCACGCAGGCGTCCGTGACGGATTGGCCGTAGACGAGCTGGTCGAGCGGGGCGGGCTTCTGATGGCCACCTTTCAGGAAGCTTTCCATCATCACACCGAAAATACCCGGCTCTCCTTGCGCGATGCGCCCGGCGATATTCTCGACCACTTCGGCTTCGCGGACCTCGTTCTTCCCGCAGTTGCCGTGAGCGGCGTCGATGACCACGCCGGCCTCGCTCACACCAGTCGCTTTCGAGGCCTTGAGCGCCTCAAGCGCGGCAGCGACAGACTCGGGGTCATAATTAGGGCCGTGGCTGGAGCCGCGCAACACCACATGACAGTCGGGATTGCCCTTCGTTTCAGCCGAAATCACACGGCCGTCAAGATTAATCGAGAGGAAATGATGCTCGAATCCGGCGGTATAGCAGGAATCCGCAGCCGCTTTGATCGAGCCGTCCGTGGAGTTCTTGAAACCGACCGGCATGGACAGACCGCTCGCCAGCTCGCGGTGTACCTGGCTTTGGGTGTTGCGGGCGCCGATCGCACCCCAGCTGATCAGGTCGCACAAGTACTGCGGGGTAATCGGGTCAAGCCATTCGGTGGCCGCCGGCAGGCCAAGGCCCAGCACGTCGGTCAGGACCTTGCGCGCCAGCCACATGCCTTTGCGGATATTGAACCGGCCGTCCAGATCGGGGTCGTTAATCAGGCCCTTCCAGCCGATGGTCGTGCGCGGCTTTTCGAAATACACGCGCATGACGATGAGCAGACGGTCGTTCAACTCGCGGTTGACGGCGGCGAGCTTGGTCGCGTATTCGTGGGCCGCTTTAGGGTCGTGGATTGAGCAGGGGCCGACGAGCACGAGCAGACGGTCGTCACGACCGTGCATAATATCGCGGATTTCCTGACGCGAACGCAGCACCAGGTCGCGTGCGTCGTCGGTCAACGGCAGCTCGCGCAGAAAAGCGCGCGGGGCCGGAATCGGGTCAAGCTGACGGATATTGATGTCCACAGTCTCAGGGAGCACGGCCGCATCGCCGAATCGGCGCTCATCCTCAGCACTATCGGGACCACGCAGACCAGCCATCATTCTCTCCTTTCGACATGTGGGACATGGACTATTCACCCTATCGCAAGGCACGGAGCGAACCGGCACCGTGATTGCATACTGGAACGCAAACCGCCTACCGACGCTGAAAGATGCGTAAGCGTCGGCAGGCGGGACAATGACATGACAGGTGTCGTCAGTCAGCGAGAGCGCCCATCGGGTCCCAGGCAGGGAGCATGATGGCGGGCTCGTCCAGCGCGGCCTGGTATTCGGCCGGGAGCATCGTGCGCGGCACGGCCACCTCGTACACGTATTCGGTGAACCAGTCGTCGCTCATCGTGAAGTAGCCCTTGTCGGCAATCTTCTCGCCCCACGAGTTCTCGACGCGCCAGCGACGGGTCGTCTTGCCGTCATCGGCGACATCCACGCCGACGAACGCCATCGCGTGGTTCATCGCGGAATCGGCGAACCGCACGCGATCCTGCTTGTTCATATCGAAGTCCACATTGTAGACACGGCCGTACTCGAACAGGTCGGCCGCCCAGGCGCCCGACTCGCGGTCCATCATAGGATGGCAATCCGCGCCGAACCACACCGGGATGCCCTGTTCAGTCAAAATCCGACGCACGCAGTCCTTCATGAACTCGTTCGGCACATTGAGGTATTCGGTTGGGTCTCCCCCGGCGACATTGCCCAAATGCTCGATACCGATCTTGCGGCCCTTCGGATGTTCGACGCGCGGATCATCCACGAGGCACACGTAGTCCTCGAGCCCAGCATTCACATACTTCTTCCAGAAGTCGACCGGCGTAATCTCGCCGTCACGATGGAAATTGCCGTCCGCGTCGGTCCACTCCCAATCGAAGCTCTTCGGCGGTTCGCCAAGGTGGATGGTGAGGATGCGATGCCCGGCGTCGGTCGTGCGCGCGATAATCTCATCAATCTGCGCCTTGTTCGCGTACATATGCGCGACCGCGGTGTGCAGCAGCGCACGCAGCTGCGTGTTCATCTCGCCGGTGTTCTTCGAGGATGCGGTCTCCGGGAACAGATCCTTGGGGACGGCGCCGTACTTCTTGTACACGTTCATCGCCATCGTCCACTGGCCGCCGTCGCCCATCACGTCATGCAGAAGATGCTGCATGAGACGGGAATCCGACGGCTCGCCGGCACGCACCAGCGCGGCGACATCCTTGAGGAAGTAGTTCACGCGCTCGAGCTTGTCGTAGTACATGGCGTAATTCTGCGAGAACTCGAATTCCTTGAGCCCCAGGTTCTTCTTCGCGATGAAGCGGGCGACATTCAGCGAGCTGAACAGCCAGCAGCGGCCGGAATGGTCCTGATGGGTGACGGTGCCGTTGTCAACGACCGTGGAGAAGCGCCGCTGCAGGCGGCGGGCACGGTCATAGTTGCGTGCAACATTCTGGATGCCGGCGACAGTAACCGCATTCATGGCGAGGTGATTATGCTCGCTCGCGTCGAATTCCTGGCGGAGATTGTCCAATGCCTTAGAGGTCAACGGTGTGATCTGATCCATTCCTACCCCTTGTCTGTTCATATTGATGATTTCTGCCTGTATTCCAGTATTCCCGATTTCCGGTATTCCTGTGTTTCGCCCGTGCACATGGCGAGCGTGGTACATACGGCAGGAGGAGCGCCGGAATCCGGACGCTCCTCCATGTGTCAATGCCTTGAACGTCATGGGCTGACCGATGCCGTGATGACGGCGTCAGCGGGCTTTTCCAAGGCACATCATATCAGGTTCGGCAATCAGTTGTTTGCGTTACCATCCTCATTCGCTGAAGACGTGGGCAGCTGGGCCTGCCGTGAAGCCGGCAACTGCTGGTCTTGCGCGGCGGCCTTAGGCTTCGCGCCCTCGCCGTCGGCAACCACGCCGGTGACCGCGACATCGTCGGTTTCAGCCTTCGGCGCACCGAAGTTGAAGCCGGAGAACGCGTTGGCGAACATCGAACGCAGCTCGGTGACGCGCTGGGTGATGCTGGATTCACGCTGCTGCAGCTCGGCGATATGCTGCTGGAGCCCATCAAGCTCGCTCTTGGCGGCTTGGCGACGCTCCTCAATCTGCTTGGCGGCGTCTTCCTGGGCCTTCTGGAGGATCTGCGCAGCCTGCTCATCGGCGGCCTTGCGCTTCTGGTCGGCGTAAGCGTCGGCTTCCTCGCGGATCTTCTTCGCCTTACCAATCAGATCGTTCGCTTCCTGCTTGGCGGCGGTACGACGCTCCTCGAGATTGTCAAGCAACTCGTTGACCTTCTTGGTCGCATCGTCCTGCTGGGCCGCGATGTCGGCACGGATCCGCTCGGCCTCGGCATCGACCTGGCTCATGGTCTTCGTACGGTACACCTCGGCCTGATCGGAGATCTCCTGGGCCTTGGCCTTAGCAGCGTCGATGATTTCACCGGCCTTGCGCTGGGCCTCGGTCATCGTACGGGACGCCTGCTCACGCACGTCGGCGAGCTTCTTATTCGCCTCGGCGAGCGCTTTCTCGATCTGGTCGTTGGCTTCGCTCTTCAAATGCGCGATCTCTTCGTTCGCAGCCTTGCGCTGAGCCGCAATCTTCTGCGTGGCGTCGGCCTTCATGTCGGAGATCTCACGGTTCTGCTTGGCTAAATCTGCGGCCATACGCTTCTTCTGCTCTTCACGGGCGTTGCTCAGCTCAAGCTTGACAGTGTCGCGCTGCTCAGTGACGGCCTTGGCGGCTTCGGCGCGCATCTGCGCGACTTCTTCCTTCGCGTTCGCGGTGATTGTCGCTGCTTCGGAATTCACCTTGTCCAGCGTGGCCTTCGCCTTCGCATTCGCCTCGTCGATGATGTGTTTGGCGTCGAGCTTCGCGTTGTTCAGTAGGGTTTCAGCCTGCGCCTGGGCTGAGGCGCGCGTCGAGGCGGCGTCCTGCTTGGCGCGGTTGAGCAGCTCCTGGCTGGTCTGCTCTGCGGAGGCGAGCATCTGCTGGGCGTTTGCGCCAAGCGATGCGAAGGAATTGCCCTTCGATGCCTTCTTGACGTTGTTTTTCTCTTCCTGCAACTGCGCCTGCAACCGCAGAATCGTGTCATCGCTTGACTTGACCTGCTCACGCAGACGATTCAGCGACTCCTGCGCCGCATTGATGGCCTCGTCGACCTTCTCCTTGTCGTAACCGTGAAACACGATCGGGAACCGATCAACCATGAATATTCCTTTCGCCCACGGAGCGAGTGCTCCGCAACACACAACCGATTGAACTCTACCCCAAAAATAGGACGTTCAGGAACGCCATCACTTCATGTTCACAGTTGCGTTCGAAGCCCGCCGGCGCAAGCGTGGACAAGCCGCTTATGCGAGCAGAATCTCCCCCGACGAAGGCTCCAGATAGTGGCGCACCGTCTCATGGACCACATCACGCGCCGCTGCGATTTGTTGGGCGAGCGGAAGGCCGTGCTGGGGGTGGGGCTGCTCGTTGACCGTGGGGAAATTGAGGAAACCGCCGATAACATGGTCTTTTGTCGCAGCCCAGTTCAGCAGATTGTAGAACAGCGAGTTGCACACGTAGGTGCCCGCGTCGGAGCTCAAAGTCGCGGGGATATGGTGGTCGGCGAAATCCTTGAGGATGGAGCGCAGGGGCAGCCGTGTCCAATAGGCGGCGGGCCCCTCCGGGTCGATGGGCATGCGCCGGGGGCGGCGGTTGTCGGCGTCCGGTTTGGCGGCGTCCATCAGATTGGTAGCGCAACGCTCCAGCTGCATGCCTCGCGCCGCGCGTTTGAGTCCGGTCGCGATGACGATATTCGGGTGCGTGCGCTCGATGGTCTCCAGCAGCATCGGCCACGCCTTTGCGAAACTGACCGGGAGCAGCACCGTGTGGATGGTCACCTGTGCATCAGCCAAAAGGCGGTCTTGCTCGGCGAACCCGGCAAGCCCGTCGCGTTCCAGCGCGGACAGCACCTCGAGACATGGGTTGACGTCGATGCCCTCGTATGGCTCGAATCCGGACATCACCACATTGATCTGCTTCATATCTTCAAGTCTAGCCACAACCGCATTCCACTCACGAACGCCGGCTTACGCTTCGTCGGGACGCACCATGCCCTGCACCCGGTCGACGGCACGTTTGCGGGTCGCTTCGAAGGCGAAGCGCTTGACCATCGCCAGATCGTCCTGCGTGGTGATTTTCATATTGCTTTCATTGCCCGCGACAATCGCGACGCGCGTATCGGGCAGATAATCCACGACCACCCGCGTGTCGTCAGTCGGGTGGAAATCAGGGTCCCGCGCGGCAAGCTCATACGCATGGCGGATTGTCTTGAAACGGAAGGCTTGCGGGGTCTGGGCGCGGAACATATCGCTGCGATCGGGCACCGCATGTACCACCTTACGCTCCCCCAGATCCTCGGTGATCAGAATCGTATCCGTCGAGGCCATGGCGACGGTCGCCGCATCGAATTCATCCAACGCGTCGATGCACCCGTCGATGGACGAACGCTCGACGAACGGACGCACCGAATCATGAATCAGCACCTTCGCGTCCTGCGGGATACCGAAATCCGCGAGCATCTGCAACGCGCTTTCCGTGCTGTCCACGCGTTCGGCCCCGCCTTCGATGATTGCACGGACTTTCGCGTAGCCGCCTTCGTCCACCAGACGCTCGACCTCGTCGCGCACCTGTGGGTTCACCACGACGACGATATCCGTGATTCTTGGGTCGTATTCGAAGGCCTCGATGCTCCAGCACACCACCGGCTTATTGGCCACAGCGACCAATTGTTTGGGGTTTCGGGCATCGAAACGGGTGCCGAACCCGGCAGCCAGTACCACGGCGACCACAGGGACCTGGGCTGGTGCGGCGGCCGGTTCGTCGGCTGATTCGGCTGGTTCGGCGAGTTCGATGGCCGGTTGGGATTGGACTGCCTCTTGCGGGTCGGCATCGCAAGCCTGCGACTGCCGGGCACGGTCGGGCTGCCGGTTATGCTGGGATTCTGGACTCTCTTCGCGCATACGCCCCACCGTAAACGCAACCATGCCCTGATGCCACGATAAGCGCGGGTTTCTGCACCGAATCTTTATCGCACGCGCTACGCCGGCCGACAGACGGTCAGGCTTGCCGCGAAATCAGGGCGAGCATACGGCCCTCATGGGTTTTCTTCGCGAGCGCGGCGCGGCGGTGCGAATACCACAGCGGGTTCTCCAGCGTACACAGGCTGTGCTTGATGGCGCCGACCCGCTCGTCAAGCTCAGGATCGCCCTCGTTGTCGATGCGGCACAAGTCCTGCAATTCCTGGTCTTGCGCGAGATATTGCGTTGCCGCGGCGACCCGGGGGCGCGAATCGATGATGCGCTCGGCGCTGACACCGGCTTTGCTCAGGCACTGGCGGGCGGCGGCGGCGATATCGATGCCGGGGCCGCCGAAGCGGGTGAGCGTGTAGGTGCCAGGGAATTGCGCGTCGAACGCGTCGGCGATGTCACCGCCCACTTCGTAGCAGTCGCCGCAAATGCACGGGCCGAGGGTGGCGACGATACGGGAGCGTTCTGCGCCTTTGGAACACATGAGATCTATGGTATGGGCGATGATGTCGCGTTCCAACCCTCGCCTGCCGCAATGCGCACCCGCGATGATGCCGGATACCGGATCTGCCATGAGAACAGGCAGACAATCCGCCGCAAAGATGCCGAGCGCGATGCCGGGGCGTGACGTCACCTGGCCGTCGGCGGCGACCACGCGCGGCCTCTCGTTCGCGCCATCGCCTAGCACGGTGCCGGATACATCGAATCCGAAGGGCGTGTTGATGGTGAATGAACCGTCGACATCCACCGCATCTCCCGAGTGGACTTGACTGATCAGCGACAGATCCGCTCCGACCGCTGCGCGCAAGGCCACACGGTTGGCCAGCACATGCTCGGGATCATCGCCGGATTTGCCGCCCAGATTGCATGCCGCGTAATCACCCTCGCTGACCCCGCCCAGCCGGGTCGTGTACGTCACGGTGATGCCGGGCGCAAGAATGACCGGAATGGTGACGGGAATCGGGTTGCCGGAGTCGTCAACCGGCGGGATGGCGTTGCTGTCCACGATGTTCGCAGGATCGTTCATACCGCCTATCCTAGCGGCATGCCGTGCAATCACCACTCGCCGGTCTTGCCGGGACCGCCAGCCCCGACTATTCAGCTTTCAGCGTGCGATTGCGGGCGCGGGAACGGATCGCGGCGTTCGCAGTCACCGGCTCAGGGCAGGGCATGGAGAACACGTGGGCGGGGTTGTTCACCGATTCGACCCAATGGCCATCGGCGTCAAGGAACCCCCCAGCCGGCACGGTCATGCGCAGCGGCTCGCGACCGGGCATCAGGAACTCGACCTCCTGCCCCGCCTCGATTTTGTTGCGACTCATCAGCGTGACCCTCCGCGTTGAAGCGTCATACGACATCACTTCGCCCACGACGATCCAATCGCGGAAATACCCGCCGCGATCCGTGTTCTGCCCGACCGGATGCTCGGGATAGTAGAAGCCCGTGCTGTATTCGCGGTGCGAGACCTTATACGGCTCGTCCAGCACCCATTGCGGCAGGCGGACATGCGGCGCGTCACCGGGCATGCGCGCGGCATCGCCCAGCAATGCGGGTTGTCCTGCCGTCGTGCGGCGGACCCGGTCGGCGAACGGCCGCAGCGTATGGCCTTGCCCATCCTCGAACCCACGTTGGACCATATACGCGTCCACCGCCGTCTTGTAGGCGTTCGTGACTGCGGCCACATAATACGCGCTTTTCGCCCGGCCCTCGATTTTCAGGCTCGTCGCTCCCGCGCCGATGAGGTCATCAAGATGGCCGAGCATGTTCATATCCTGCGAATTGAACAGGAACGTTCCCTCGCCGTTCTCCTCGACCGGGAAGAACCGGCCGGGACGCTTCTCCTCGACCACATGGTATTTCCAGCGGCAGGGCTGCGCACAATCGCCGTGGTTGCCGCTGCGGCCGGTCAGATAATTCGACAGCAGGCAGCGCCCGGAGAAGGCCATGCACATCGAGCCGTGCACGAAGCATTCGATATCAAGGTCATCCGGCGTGTTCGCACGGATGTCACGGACCGCGTCCAAGTCAAGCTCGCGGGCGAGCACCACACGCTTCGCGCCCAGTTCATACAGCGCGTTCGCGGCGCCGTAATTGGTGACGCCTGCCTGCGTGGACACGTGCAATTCGAGATTCGGGGCGATATGGCGGGCGTCCATCATGATGCCGATATCGGTGACGATCAGCGCGTCGACCCCGACTTCGGCGAGCTGGCCCAGATACTCGCGCATGGCCGCGACCTCGTCGTTATGCGGCAGGATGTTGCAGGTCACGTACACGCGGGCGCCATGCTCGTGCGCGTACCGCGCGCCCTCCTCGAAATCCTCGAGCGTGAAATTCTTCGGTGCCGAACGCATGCCGAAGGCCTTGCCGCCGCAGTAGACGGCGTCCGCGCCGAAATCGACTGCGGTTTTCAGGCTGCGCAGGTTGCCGGCCGGCGCCAGCACTTCGGGGCGCCGGCGAGTATGGCGTAAGGTCGCCGCAATCGGAGCCGCGGCTGCCTCCGCAATCGACGCGGTCTGCGAAGTCTGTGCGGTCTGCGAAGTCTGTGCGTTCATTGGTGTGATTGCCGCCGAAATCTGTCCGGCCTGTCCGGTCTGTCCGGCCTGTGGAGTCTGCGAAGTCGTCATCTGTTCATTCATCACCGCATAGCATAACAACCTCGCCGCGATGACACGTCCTGCAACGTCCCGCAGCGTCTTTTCCCCAGAACCGCCTCCCCACGAATCACTCCATTCCACAAACTGCTTACGCTGACAAGCCCCTCAGCGTAACCAGTTTGTGGAAGACAGCAGATGCTGGAGACCAGCTCAGCCGAGATAGGCGAGTTCGTCGGGGCTGAGCTCGAGTTCGTCGGCCTTGAGCGAATCAAGGATGGTTTCGGGTCGATGCGCGCCCGGAATCACGAACATGTGGTCGCCCTTGGCGAGCTCCCACGCGAGCACCACCCGCTGGTAGCTGACACCATGCTTCGCGGCGACTTCACGGAACGGGTCGAACAGATGCTCGTCGTAGGGGTGGCGATACCCGCCAAGCGGACTCCAACACACGAATGCGAGACCGAGCTTCGCACAGTAATCCATCGTGTCTTGGGTTTCCATATGAATCGGGGAATACTGGTTCTGCACGGCGACCAGCTTGTCGCCCAACACGCGCCGGGCGATATCCAGCTGTTCGATAGTGACGTTCGACACCCCCGCCCATTTGGCCACACCCTGGTCGAGCAGCGCCTTGATGCCTTCGCAGGACTCCTCGTACGGGACCTCCGGGTCATGGCGGTGCAGGTACAGCAGGTCGATCGCGTCCACGCCGAGCGCCTGCGCCGACTGCTTGCCGTATTCGATGAGATGCTCCGGCTTGCCGTCACGCGGCCAGATCGGCTTGTCGCCGTCCCATGCGCGGCGCAACCCCACCTTGGTGGCGACCAGCACCTCGTCACGCGGGCCGTTCCACGTGTCCAGCGCCTCACGCACCAGCTTCTCGCCGGTCTGCTCCTCCTCGCCGGGTGTGTAATACGCCCACGCGGTGTCAATATGGCGGCAGCCTGCGTCGAGGGAGGCATGCAGCGTCTCGATGCCGACCGCATGCCCGCGGTTGTTCTCGATGGTCAGTGGCATTTCGCCATGCCCGATGGCGGTGGTGTGGAACGGTCCCAGATCACGGAATAACGTCATGAATCCTCCTTCGCGGACACCGCATACCCTCATGGCAGGCGGCTGCCGGACAACGTGTCCGTCGGCCAAGCGGCCTCGGCACCGATTCGCCTGTCGCCGCTTGACGCAATCAGTTCCAGCCTACGGGCGGATATGGATTTCGCGGTGATTTCGCAGTGAGTAGGTAGCAATGGCACGGTAATCACGCAGGGCGATTCTGTCAGCGGATCCACCGGTACCGTGGATTCTGACGCCTGCTACTTTGGATGCCTTGGTCAGTCACCGAACAGCCAATTCCACAGGTTGATGGCATGGTCAACGCCTGCGTCCAACGCCATGCCGACAAAGGTGAACTGGTCCTCAAACTCCTGCTCGTCGATAACAATCGGAATCGTGTCCCGGCCACGCCACAGTGCCTTATTGGCGATACCGAAGGCGGCGGCGAACACCAGATAACGGTTCCACAACTTCAAATCAGGGATGTCACGATCCTTGAACTCGCCGAAATCCTCAAGATAGTCGGCAAGACCGTTGACCTGGGTCGCATAGTAGCGACCGGTATACGTCAAACCGTACCGATTCGTGCCGAGCAGCATCGTCACGGCAAGCACCATCGTCACCGCCGGGAGCAATGCAATCAGACCTTGTGCCATCAGCACAGCTAATGCGGCGAACGAGACAGGCAGCAGCACCAGCCCGCATACCAGCGCGAGCCGCCCCACGCGATGGGTGGCATGCAAACCGCGGAATTCCAGCCGCATGCGATCAGAGAAACCGGTGAGTGCCTGCGTGCCGTCACCCCAATTGCGGTATGTTTCACGCATCTGCGAGGTGTCGAACATCGTGACGCCCTTATGGTGCGCCACGCGTTCCAAAACATCAAGCGCGGCCATTTCGCTGTCGTACAGGGCAAGGTGCGGATCGTGAGCAGCGGGCAGGATCACGATGGTGGTGACGCTGCCCTCGGGGCCGTCAAATCCCAGCCAGCCGTCTTCTACGCGATGAATGGGGTCAGGCGTTGTCTTGCCGGGGGATGTATCAGAATCGGCCGGAGCATACGGTGAGGGCGTGACGGCAACTGCCGGTCCGGGCACCCCTGTTGGGGTGGGCGGCTGCGGCGACACTGGCGTGAACGTTTGACCCGGCATCGCATCGACGACCTGCGCGCCCGGTACGTCAGCGAATGCGACGGAAGCGCAGGGATTGCCGTAAGCGTCGGCGATGTACCCGCCTGGATGGCCGGCAGTTTGCTTCCCGCCCGCCGCCCCGGCGGTGGCGTTACGACCCACATTCCCAGGCAGCAGCGCGATCGCGCCTTTGGAAGCAAGCGACAGCACCGACGCAGCCAGCGCACGGGGAAGCACACTGGACCAATCTCGCCCGTTCATCATGCCGCGGATCCAAGCAGCGCTCGCCGGACTGACATCCGGTTCCTGACGCCAATACCCGATGCTTTTCACCACGCGTGCGCTCAAGGCGGCGACGACCAGGGACGCAAGACCGGCCACCGCGAGGACGACACACAGCGCAAGCAGATTCAATTCGCCTGCCGACAAGGTCGGCGGCGCCGCACTGCTCACGGCCCGCAACACGTCGGAACGGAACCGGGCGCCCATCATAGACAGCATCAACGCGATACTGAGCGCAAGCGCGATGACACCCGCGAGCACCCCGCGCAGCACCCGATGATGCTCGAGCATATGCGGCAACGGCATGGCCGACAGCCAATCCAGCGTATGGTCTGACCTGCCGCCAGCGTCAACGGTATTCATCGTATATTGCTTCGACGTCAGCGGCCGCCGAAGCTCCCGCCGCCGGCTCCGCCGCCACCGCCGCCGAAGCCGCCGCCACCGGAGAAACCACCACCTGAGAAGCCGCCGCCCGACGACGAGCTTGCCGGGGCGAGCAAGGTCTGCGCGGCATCCGATACCTGGGCGAATCCGGCACTCAGCTGGTCGCCCAGATCAGTGAAGGACGATGGCGTGAACGAGGCGACTGCCGCCGCACCGGCGAACGCAGCGCCCGCATTCGGCCCGAAGTTGAAGGACCACAGGCTCGGACGGTACATCCAGTACAGCAGCGAATCGGTGGCGTTCTCGTCAAGCCATCGTGCATCGGACAGCTCGGGGGCAGCCTGGGCCAGTTGCCGCATGACTACCTCGGATAATCCGAACGCCGCCGCATACACGAGATACCGGTCCCACAAGGCGAGATCGGCAGCGCCGCGATCCTTGAAATCACTAAAATCGGTGAGATAGCGTTTGAACGCGTCGATCTGGGTGGCCAGCGCCTTGCCCTTGTCGGTGAGCACCTGTTGCTGTATGAGGCCGATGTACGCGCCGATGCAGCAGGCGACCGGCAAGACGGTCACGAATTGCAGGAACAGGTTGCCGGCAAACATGTTGTGACACACAATCGCATATACCAGGCTCAGGCAAGCCACGAGATTGCTCCAGCCGCCGTATGAGGTGGACGCGTTGAGCTTGCCGTACTCCAGAGTGAACTTGAGTTTCAGGTCCTGTAGCTTCCTGGCGCCCTCCTCCCAGTCATTCATCATGGTGCGCATCTGCTGCATATCGAACACGCGGGACGCGTGGTGTTCGCCCACCAGTTGCAAGTAGTCAAGCAGCGCGCTCTCCGACTCACACAGGTTCAACGTGGCACGATACGCAGGGTCATAGCTGCTGGGTTCGATGGCGATTGTCACGTTGTCGGACGAGCCCGACGCCACGGATGCGGCCACCTGCGGGGTGTTGACGTAGGATGACACGGTTGCGCCGTCCGGATGGGACACGTCGATGGCGCCATACGCGGCCGCCGAACCGGGCAGAATCCTGATGGCGTGTTTCGAGGCGAGCGACAGCATGGTAGCGGTCAACGCGCGCGACTGGGTCTGATCGGAGGAGATGTGCTCAATCACCCCATTGAGCTGCGCGGCATTGTTCGGGCTCATATCCGGCGGATCGCGGCGGTATCCGGGGTCTTGGGGGAACGCCGCTTTGCGCTTGCTGCGGATGATCGCCATGATTAGGCAGAGCATGATCAGAATGCCGATGATCACGGCGAGCGCAATCTTGGCAATCAGCAGCGCGGCTTCCACCTTGCGTTTCGAGTTCCACTCCTGCTCTTTGCGCTGTTCCGTGCTCATCAGTGTGCTGCGGTATTCGCCGCTGGCATGACGAGCGACATCTTTGGTCGCCGACACGTCGTACATGGTGACCAGATCGAGATACATGCCGGATTTCACGTCGTATGCGGTGAAATTGAGCGACCCGCCCTTGCCGCGAGAAGTGGTTGATGTGCCCTCATAATGCAGCCACGCCCACGAGTTCTTCTCGCTGATTCCCTCCGGGAAGGTGACGGTACCGGTCAGTTTGCCGATCGGGACGCTGTTTGATTCGCCCACGGGCTCCCACTGGAATGCAGCGACATCGTCATATGCCGTGGCGACGCCTTTGAACGTCATAGAAATATCGAAGCCGATGCTGTCGGCGGCATTGACCGCCGGAATATTCCAGCCGAGCTCCACGGTGCCGTTGGTTGTGGAGGCGGGATCGTACTGTTGCAGCGAGTCACTGGAGTCGACAGTACCGATATACCAGTGCCCTGCATACTGGCTGTCCCACTGGGAAACGGTCTGCGAGCCGGCGATGATGGGGTCTGCCTGCGAATAGCTCACCCCGGCAGTGGTGTTGCGCACGCTGATGTCCGTAATCGCGGTGAGTTTGTCGGGATCCAACGTGTAGCGCTGATACAGTTGTCGCCAAGGCTTGTCACGGTTCTGGAGCTTGACATCGATATGCTCGGTGATGCGCAGGTCACCGTTGGCCATCACCTTGACCTGATAGTCCACGCTCCGATACGACAGATCCGGGGATCTGGTCCAACCAGTCGTCAAGACCAACGCGGCGGCGGCGACCAACGTCACCGCGACCATGATAGCAATGGTCTTCAGCCAAGTCTTACCCCGGTTCTGCATATTTGCCCTTCCGACAATCCTCGACAATCCACGATGACAATCCGTGCGGTCCACGGCACTGCAAGCTGCGTGAACCGCCCGGGAAACCTACCTGTGAGCCTCTATCAGTCCGGCTCAGAACTTCACTTGCGGGGCAAGCCTGGAGGCGTCGTCCACCTGGAAGTAATCCGCCTGCTCGAAGTGGAACAGGCCGGCCACGATATTGCTCGGGAAGGTCTCGATTGCGTTGTTGAGCTTCATGACGACATCGTTGTAGAACTGACGCGCGTAGGCGATCTTCTGCTCGAGATCCTGCAGCTGGTGTTGCAGATCCATGAAGTTCTGATTCGCTTGAAGTTGCGGATACGCCTCAGCGGTGGCCTGCAGGTTGAACAGGGCGCGGGTCAGCTCGTTCTCCGCGGCGATGCGTTCCGCAGTACCCGCCTGCTTGTCGGCGGCCACGGCGACGGCCTTCGCGCGAGCCTCGGTGACCCGCGTGAGTACCTGGGTTTCATGGGCGGCGTACCCCTTGACGGTTTCCACCAGATTCGGCACCAGATCGGCACGCTGCTTGAGCTGGACATCAATCTGTGCCCAGCCGTTCTTGACCCGGTTGCGCAGGGTGACCAGATTGTTGTAGGCGCTGATCATCCACACAATAATCAGCAGCACGATGACGGCAATGATGATCCACACCATCGTTCTCTCCTTCGAAGACATCGGGGTCTCTCGAGCCCGGCAGGGACAGCCTGCAATACCAGTATCTCAGAAGGCTTGTACCAATGGCTAATTCCTCGGATGCTTGCGGTCTGCCCATCGAGGACTTATGCCTACCCATCGAGAACATCGTACTTCCCAAACTGGTGACCCTAAACCGCCTGTCAGCGTAGACAGTTTGTGAAAGGGAGCGCCACGGCTGCGGCGGCACAGGACGTTCTATGCGCAGGACGTTCAGGTGCTAGGACCTTCCATACCCAAGACGTTCAGGGCACACGACGTTGAGAGTACAAGACATTCCATGCAAAAGGGCCGCCGGGAAATACTCCCGACGGCCCAATCAGCCAATCAATCGATTAGCCACAATCAGTTCAGCTGAACCGGACGATCATGCCATGTGCAGGCGTTCCGGCACGAAACCGAACCGATGCGCGATCAGTCCTCTTCGAACGGATCGAAATCGCGGCGCACACGGCGGCGCGGACGCTCATGACGCTCCTCGCGGTCGGCGCGATACTCGTCATAGTGGTCATCCGCTGCGTAGCGCGGGTTGCGGTCGTCACGACGGCCGCCACGATAGCCACGGCCACCACGATCGTCACGCTCCGAACGCTCGGAACGACGGCCACGACGCGGACGATCATCATACTCATCATCACGATCATCACGGGAACGACGAGACGGACGCTCGTCATCATAACGGTCGTCACGGCTGCGGCGAGACGGACGGCGGTCGTCATCGTAACGGCCACCGCGATATCCGCGGTCCTCGCCCTCGTCACGACGGCCACGGCCGCCGCCACGACGCTCGTCACGCCCGCGACCGGCGGAACGCGGAGCCGAAGACTCCTGGTCCTCGAAACCGGGGATGGCCAGGGAGATCTTGCCGCGGTCATCAACACCCTGCACGCCGACCTCGACGGTGTCGCCTTCCTTGAGCACGTCCTCAACGGCGTCGATACGCTCGCCGTTGGCGAGGTTACGCACCTGGGAAATGTGCAGCAGGCCGTCGGTGCCCGGAGTCAGGTTCACGAACGCGCCGAAGCTGGTGGTCTTAACGACCTTGCCGTTGTAGACCTCGCCCGGTTCAGGGACATGCGGGTTGGCGATGGAATCGATGATGCCCTTCGCCTTCTCGGCAGCCTCGCCGCCCTCGGAGGAGATGTAGACGGTGCCGTCGTCCTCGATGGTGATCTCAGCGCCGGTGTCCTCCTGAATCTGGTTGATCATCTTGCCCTTCGGACCGATGACCTCGCCGATCTTGTCGACAGGCACCTTGGTGGTGATGATACGCGGAGCGAACGGGCTCATTTCAGCCGGGCCGTCGATGCACTCGTTGATCAAGTCGAGAATCGTGGCGCGGGCTTCCTTCGCCTGCTGCAGGGCGGCGGCGAGCACGTCGGCCGGAATGCCGTCGAGCTTGGTGTCCAGCTGCAACGCGGTGATGAACTCGGAAGTGCCAGCCGCCTTGAAGTCCATATCGCCGAACGCGTCCTCAGCGCCCAAAATGTCGGTCAGCGTCTTGTAGATGTGCTGGCCGTCAACATCACCGGAAACCAAGCCCATCGCGATGCCCGCAACCGGGGCCTTCAGCGGCACGCCGGCGGACAGCAGCGACAGAGTGGAGGCGCACACGGAGCCCATGGAAGTGGAACCGTTGGAGCCAATGGCCACGGAGACCTGACGGATGGCGTACGGGAACTCCTCGCGACTCGGCAGCACCGGCACGAGGGCCTTCTCGGCGAGAGCGCCATGGCCAATCTCGCGGCGCTTCGGGGAGCCGACACGGCCGGTCTCGCCGGTCGAATACGGCGGCATCTCGTAGTTGTGCATGTACCGCTTGGACTGCGGGCCGCTCAGCGCGTCGATCTGCTGTTCCATCTTGAGCATGCCGAGCGTGGTGACACCCAGGATCTGGGTTTCGCCGCGCTGGAAGAGGGCGGAGCCGTGCACGCGCGGCACGATGTCCACTTCAGCGGACAGGGTGCGGATGTCGCGCAGGCCGCGGCCGTCGATGCGGTAGTCCTGGGTCAGGATGCGGCGGCGCACAATCTGGCGCTGCAGCTCTTTGAACGCGTTGCCGAGTTCCTTTTCCTTCTCGGCGTCGTCCATGTCGGTGAACTCGTTGGCCAGCTGCTCGCGCACCTGTTCCTTGATTTCGTGGATGCGCTCCTGACGAGGCAGCTTTTCCGCGATGGACAGGGCTTCGTCGAGCTGGGAGTGGGCGATCTCATCGATGCGGTTGTAGAGGTCCTCGGTGTACTCCGGGAACAGCTGGAACTCCTTGGCCGGCTTCGGAGCCTTGGCCTTGAGCTCGTTTTGCGCTTCGCAAATCGTCTTGATGAACGGCTTGGCGGCCTCAAGACCGCCGGCGACGACTTCCTCGTCCGGCTTGGTCTGGCCCTCGTCATAGATGAGGTGCCAAGCATTCTTGCCGGCACCGGCCTCGATCATGGCGATTGCGACATCACCGTTCTCGACCACACGGCCGGCGACGACGATCTCGAAGACCGCGCGCTCACGCTCGCTCCAGCGCGGGAAGGCGACCCACTGGCCATCGATCAGGGCGAGACGCACGCCGGAAACCGGACCTTCGAACGGCAGGCCGGAAATCATGGTGGACGCGGATGCGGCGTTCAGGGCAAGCACATCGTAGGCATCGTCAGGGTTGACGGCGAGCACGGTCTCCACGACCTGCACTTCGTTGCGCAGCGTGTGCGGGAACAGCGGGCGCAGCGGGCGGTCGATGATACGGCAGGCGAGAATCGCCTCGGAGCTCGGGCGGCCCTCACGGCGGAAGAAGGAGCCCGGGATCTTGCCCGCGGCGTACATCTTCTCTTCCACGTCAACGGTCAGCGGGAAGAAGTCGTAGTTCTCCTTCGGGCTGGAGCCGGCCGTGGTGGTGGACAGGACCATCGAATCATCATCAAGATAGGCGGCCACAGCCCCATCCGCCTGCTGGGCGAGACGACCCGTCTCAAAACGCAACGTGCGCTTGCCAAATGAACCATTGTCGATTACGGCCTCTACGGCCTTGATTTCGGGACCCTCCAAGGGTTCCTCCTTTGTTTGATTATCTATCTACCTAAACCATTACTGACCTGACGCAGGCCTTGCGTGTCACGCGGCATACCTGGCCGCGAATCCTTCGTTTTCCTCGTGTCAGAACGTCAGTTCCATTATTCACTTACTCGTTGACTTTTCGCTTGCGGCATCGCACCCCGTGCATGCCCCCGCCGGCCCCCGGTGTTGTCTTGCCTCGAAGACGGCGACAGGCGCTGCCATGCTGCCTACCGCCGCCGACATCGGTCCGCCTCCTGTGGGTGGGACGTTTATGAGTTCGAGCGTGATATACGAGCGCCCGCGCACAAGGCACGGGCGTAAGTCTTCTATCGACGCAGGCCGAGACGGTCGATCAGGGAACGGTAACGATCGATGTCCTCGCGCTTGAGATAGTCAAGCAGACGACGACGGTCGCCGACCATGAGCAGCAGACCACGGCGCGAATGATGATCGTGCTTGTGGGTCTTGAGGTGCTCGGTCAGATCGGTGATGCGCTTGGTCAGCAGTGCAACCTGGACCTCCGGGGAACCGGTGTCGCCTTCGTGCGTCGCGTACTTGCTGATGATTTCCTGCTTGTCCTGAGCCGTAAGTGCCACGGCTTCCTCCTTGGGTTCTAGCTGCGCGGTGCCGCCGGCCCAATGCCGGAGCGCTCTCTATCCGCGGGCGAAACACGCCAAAATATAATTGTAAACCAAGGTATGGAAAACCTATGGCATGGCGACGTCAACGATGTATCGACGTTCAAACCGCCTCGTTCAAACCGCCTCGAGCAGGCCGCCGAACATCACGATGCACAACGCGGCCACCTCAATCACAAAGAACATGGTGAGTGAAGCCCAGCTGTGCGTGAGCGCGTTGAGCGGGGAATCCTTTCGGATCGCGACCAGCAGACCGACGAACACCAGCGCGTAGACCGCCACCGCGGCGCCCGCCGCCATGATCCCGAGGTTCGCGGCGTTCGCCAGCGGTGCGTCCGAACCATACACGACATACGTCGAATACCAGAAATTGAATCGCAACAGGCACATGCCCGCGATGAACTGCTCGGCGATGACCCCGAGCACGAACACCACTCGCCACAGCCAACGGCGCGAATCGACAATCAACATGCCGAGACCCGTGAACGCGAGCACCGTGACCAGCCAAGAGATGAACATGACCCCTTGCACAGACAGCTTGCTGACCGCGGCGACCAAATCGGAGGTATTGCGCACGGCGATATCACGGCCGATGCCATACGGCACGATGATGGCCAAGAGCAGCAATATTGCGAACACCGCCCATTGCACCGGATGTGACTTGCTGCGTTCGATATCTGCCAACGACAAATCGCTGTCTGGGATGGTGGGTTCGGGATGTTTGGACACATCCACGTGTTCGACCTTCCCCCGCACGATTTCGGTCGCGGTATTCGATTCGTCCGGAGCGGTGCTGGAATCGGCAGTGGTGGCCGGCGCCGAGGAGGGGGTGGCGGCATCGTCTGCGTCGCCGGCCGTAGAGGGGACGGCCGCTTTGTCCGCATCGCCCGCATCGGAGAGGTCAATGACGCGGTCCGACGCCTTGGTCGCATCCATATCGATCACGTCAGTGTTCGCCCCGCCCGCGTTTGCGTTGTTGTGTGGGCTCGTCTCCGCCATCCATTGCCTCGCTTGTCCGGACATGCGGCGCGATGGCCACACGCGTTGTTTCGCTATCCACTCTAGTATGCCGCATGCCGGATGGATGCGCACGAATCGGGGCAGGGCATCGTCACATTCACTCCCTTATCGTCAGGCAATCAGGACAGACAAAATCTCAACATCTGCGCGAATCAGCGTGTGACGGCGAGATATTGAGAGAAAAGTCTCAACATCTCTCGTCAACCGTGCTGTTTGCCGATTTTTGCAGATCTCCCGCGTGGCACACGAGACTGCCGGCACCTCGAAACCGTTGATATTGCTGGATTCTCAAGATTGGCCGCCGCTTTGATCACCTTGCAAAATCTCAATTTCTCACGAAATCAGGTGTCAGACGCGAGTTTTTCCGACTTTTCCTGAACAACTCGCCAAATCGGCGTCCAAACGCGAGATATTGAGACTCGCCTTCTCCGACTGTGCCAAGGCCGGTGCCGGCATACCGGACCGCGAAGTCGCACAAACACTGGCGACGCCAACAGCGCTCCCAGCGTAACCAGTTTGGGGAGGGAGGGCGGCTGCGCGGGAATGGAAAAGCCCCGGGATTCCGGGGCTTGTGGAGCGGATGACGGGAATCGAACCCGCGTAATCAGTTTGGAAGACTGAGGCTCTACCATTGAGCTACATCCGCGTATCGCACCATCTGCAAGCATACGGCGCAACTCGTGTCATTATACACGAAACCGCGACGACGCGCCGCGCGCCGCAGATCTTCCATCGATGTCATGCGACAGCCGGCTCACACCACAGGCAGATTGACGACCGTATCGGCCGCAGCAACAAACCGCGTCAGCAGACCTCGATTTTCCACTCGTACGGCTTGAGCGCCACCGTGCGCGGCAGGCTCACCCCCTCGATACTGTCCAGCGTCGCCGTAGCGTCGCGGTTCGCGAAATTGAACACGCCAAGCAGCGTGCGCCTGCCCGCCTGCCGGACCATCGCGAGAACGCCGTCATCATGCGCGTCCCACGTCGTCACCCAAGCGTCGGGAGCGAAGCAGGGGTCCGAGCGCATCTGCCGCACATCCGCCATGCCTTCCCACAGCCGGTTCGGCAAGGTTCCGGGGACATCGCGCTTCGCGGCGTTCTTCCAGCTGAACTTGCTGCGGTGCAGATTGCGACTGTCGGCGACACGGTCCGGGTCTTCCTTATAATCCCAGCCGTTGAGCTGACCGATTTCGTCGCCGCAGTTGAGCATCGGGAACCCACGCAGGAAGCCCATCGCGTGATGCATAAGCAGGTCACGCTGGATTGAGCGCTCGTACAGCGGCCGGTCATGCGTGATGATCGCCCGTTCGATGCCGCACAGGCTCGCCGTGGTGCCGCAGCTACGCGCGTCGCCGGACGCCGGATCATAGTTGTACAGCTCACCCATCGACCAGCTGCCAGGCACCATGCCCTCATAGAAGTGGTACAGGAATTCCTTATGCTTGAGCGGGTCGATGCCAAGCTGGCGTTCGACATCCTCGGCCAGGCCCCAGCCGATGTCGTCATGGCAGCGCAGATAGTTGACGAACCAGCAGTTGCCGGGCAGCGCGTCGAGCTTGTCGATCTGGGTTTTCAGCAGCCGGGTATCGCCGTTGGCGAGCGCGCTCCACAAGTTGACCATGACGGACACGTTGTACAGCATGTGGCATTCGGGCTTTTCGGGAGTACCGAAGTAGGCGGCGAGCTCCTTGGGGGCCATGACGACCTCGCCTTTGAACACGACGGCTGGGCAGACGATTTCGGACATGATGCGCATCATACGCACGATGGTGCGGACCTGCGGCAGGTTGCGGCAGTTGGTGCCGAGCTGCTTCCAGATGTACGGCACCGCGTCGATGCGGAAGACTTCGACGCCGAGATTGGCCAAATGCAGCAGGCTGGACATCATGGCGACGAAGACCTTGGGGTTGCGGTAGTTGAGGTCCCATTGGAACGGGTAGAACTGGGTCATGACCCATTTGCCCATGCGCTCGTTCCATGTGAAGTTGCCGGGCGCGGCGGTCGGGAAGACCTGTGGGACGACGGCATCATACTGGTCGGGGATGGTGCGGTCGTCATAGCAGAAGTAGTAGTCCTGATATTCGGGGTCGCCCGCTTGCGCGGCTTTCGCCCAGCGATGGGTGGACGCAGTGTGGTTCATGACGAAATCAAGACACAGGCTGATGCCGGCCTTACGCAGTTTCGCAGTGAGGTCGGCGAGGTCCTGATTGGTGCCGATGGACGGGTCGACGGTGTCGAAATCCTCGATGGCGTAGCCGCCGTCGTTGTCCGGATGCGGCATGGTTAGCAGCGGCATGAGGTGCAGATAGGTCAGATGTTGCTCTTTGAGATAGTCGATATGTTTGGCGAGGTCGGTCAGTTTGCCCGCGAACAGGTCGGTATACATGGTCATGCCGAACATGTCGCCGCGGCGGTACCACTGAGGGTCCTGCTCGCGGCCGACGTCGAGGCGCTTGAGGTCGGCGGGCCGGTCGGCGTGCGCTTTGGCCATAACACGTTCAAAATGCGCGAGTTCCGGCGAATCGCCGTACAGCGAATGGAACAACTCTTCGAGTTCGGCGCGGCGCGGCGCGAGGCGCTCGGCGAATACGGTATCGATATGCTTGGCAGCCATCTGAAACTCCTATGTCTCTCATCCCGGGACCGGTTCGTTCGGGTCCATGTGGCTTTCAGTATATCGAACCGGTTCGAGCCGGGCAATGCGACACTCCGGATGCGGCGATATTCCACTGATTCCACGCCGCGGGAGCGGTGCTATCTGCGAACGACCAATATCGCGACCGCCGAGGCGACCGGGCCGTCATGGCTCAGGGAGATATGCCAACGCCAGCGCGCACCCTCCCCCGGTTGTGCGCCGGCACCCGACGCTGTGGGCACGTCACGTTGGACACCGCGCAAGGCCTCGGACAGTGCCCGTGCGTCATCGTCGGCAAGCACCACATGCGGCACCCCACGGGCATCATCAAGAATCTCAATACGCGCCCACGGGACGTTGTCCACGGTGTACGGAAGCGGGAAGGTCTCCCCCAGCGCCTCGCACCACGCCTTGATTACCGCTTCCTTGCCGGCCCAGCGTGCGGCGAGATGCACAGCGTCGCCATCCGCCTTAAGCCGGCCGCGCAAGGCGCTCTGCCGCAGTTCGCGCGGCGAGAACAGCCGGCGCATGCCCCCGTCGGGCTCCGCGAGCTGTTCGGCGAAAACGTCCAGCGCCACGACATCATGGCCGAGGCCGACAATACGGCCCCCGGGTTCCTGCCCATCCATCGCCGTCATCGCCGCCATCGCAACGCTTGACGTCATCGCCGCCTTCGATACCGCCGTTTCGTCCGAATCGCGCATCATCACACCGCAGTAAATCCGGTCACGAACGCGAAGAGGAGCGACAACCCGAGGAACACCAGGAACCACGGCGAACTCCAGCACGCCGCAACCGTACCCTGCGGGCTGCGGTTGGCCTTCATGTACCCGCGGATATCCCTGAACCGCAAGACAAGGTACAGCAGGGAACCCACGCCGACCACGATGTAGAGCCCATAGCCGACGATGTTCTGCGCGTTTTCCGGCATCAGCGTCAGCAGGCGGGAGAACAGGTCGGAGAAGACGAAATTATTCGTGATATGCAGTGCGATCGACCACACCAGCCCGTATTCGGCGGCGATATAGCCCAAGACCAGCCCGACGAGAATCGCGTAGGCGCCTTGCAGCAGATCCGTGTGGAAGCAACCGAACAGGACCGCGCTGGTGACGATTGAGAACACCTTGCCGTACTTGGCGAGCGCAGGCATCACCAGACCGCGGAACAGCAGCTCCTCCATAATCGGGCCGAAGAATCCGGCGTACAGGACCATGGCGAGCGTGTCCATCGAGGCGTCGATGCTGTCCATCGCCGTGCTGGGCTGGAAGCCGAACAGGCCAGACAGCCAGTCAAGCGCCGGTTCGAGGATGAAGGTGTAGACGTCGGAAGCGCCGAGAATCAGCATGATGGCAAGCAGAAAGACGACAGGCGTCATCTTGCGGTGCGCGCGTTCGCCGCTCCCGGTCAGTTCCAGACGCAGCTCGTGCGGCAAGCCGTGCCATAACGGGTCGTGTGAACGCATGAGGGCCAGGTAGATCGCGCATCCGACGAGGGCGATCAGACTGACGGCGCCGGATATCCGATTGCTAAATGCGTCACTGAACACCTCCGATTCGGGGGTGCCTTGAAGAATCATCACCGTGGCGATGGTCATCTGGGCAACCAGCGCGACAGCCGTCATGACCACGCAATAGAACAGCACAAGCCGCGCCTCGCGACCGACCGCACGACGCACCTGCTGGGCGTAGGTGAGGAAGCGTCGAGGAATCCATGCAGGCTGTTGGGCCTGTGGCATCGGCTGCGGCGGGTAGGGGTATGGCGGAACCTGCTGATACGGCGGCAGCGGCTGCGGTGTTGAGGGGTGCGTCTGGTACGGATACGGCGGGTACGGCTGGTACGACTGGTACGACTGGGGAGGGTACGCCTGATATGGGTACGGCTGGTACGGGTAGGGCGTGCCCTGCATCTGGGGCGGATAGGCGGGATTCGGGTATGACGCTGCCGAAGGCGCGGGCTGCGGATATGGCTGTAGCGGCGGAACCTGCTGATAGGGCTGGGCCTGCTGGTACGGCGGATACGGCTGATATTCCTGCCGCGCGGTCTGCTGCGGCTGCATCATCGGCGGCTGCCGACCGGTCGGTGCGACATGTTCCGGCCGATTCGTGCGAGTCTTGTCTGCATCATCGCTCTGGTCGCTCATGTGTTCCCTTTCCTGCTGCGCCCCGCGCATGCGAGTCTGCCGTGCGCTGTCGTCATCGTCGTGTTGTCATCATCGCAGTCGCTGCTGACCGTTTCATGGGGATAACACGCGTGCTGCGTCCACCGACTCTGAGGAATCGCTCAGTGTCGGCGGACGCAGCAGGAATCAACGCGCCGGGCAGGCCGGATTGTCAGGACAATCCAGGCAGTCCAGACAATCCGGCCTCATGCGTAGGTCAGGCCTCGTAGTATCCGTCGGTCCCCAGACGGGCGTTCGGATCGAGCAGCATGGCCTTCTCGACTTCATGCGCGTCATAGCCGTGGCCGTCCTTGTGGAAGTGGCGCTCGTCGATGGGCTCGTAGAGCGCGGCATGGCCCATCATGCCTTCTTCCAGACGACGGTGGCCGGCGGTCAGACGGCTGTTCGCGCGCTTGCGCCAGGCTTGAAGCGCCTCATCGCCCGCGGTGTGCGCGACCGCAGCCTCGAAGGCACCGGGGCTGACAATCGCCACGAAACCGCCGACATGGCCGAAGCCAAGGGATGTCGCCAATCCCGCCTTGACCGGACCGACCTTGATCAGGCTGGTCGGCCAGACCATGAAATCGTCACGCTTGAGCTTCGGATCGACGCAGTCGAGCGCAGCGTTCGCTGGGACGATGCCCGTGCGGAACAGCTGGGTCAGGCCGTTGATTTGGAACACGCAGGCGCCGCCCTTCGCGTGGCCCGTCAGGCTCTTCTGGGAGATGACGAGCAGCGGGTTGCCTTCGGTGCGGCCGATGGCGTGCGCGAGCGTGTTGTGCAGCTCGGACTCGTTCGGGTCGTTCGCGTTCGTGGACGTGTCGTGCTTGGAGACCACGGCGATATCGTCCGGAGTGACACCGAGCCGCGCCAAATCATGCACGAGCTTGGAATCGCGGCCACCCATGCCGGCGGCGAGCGCACCAAGACCCGGAGCCGGGATTGAGGTGTGCGCGCCATCCGCATAGGAGTGAATGAATCCGACGACGCCCGCGACCGGCAGGCCAAGCTTCAACGCGATATCGCCGCGCGTCAGCAGAATCGTGCCGCCGCCCTGCGATTCGACGAAGCCGCCGCGACGACGGTCGTTCGCGCGGGAGAAGAAGCGTGCGTCGATGCCTTTGGCGTACATTTCCTGGGCGTTGGCGGTGGCGTTCATGTTGCCGAAACCGATGACGGATTCGACGCCGATGTCGTCGATTGCGCCGGCGACCACGAAATCGGCCTTGCCGAGGGCAATCTTGTCGGCGCCCTCTTCGACGGAGACCGCGGCGGTCGCGCAGGCGGACACCGGCTGGACGATATTGCCGTATCCGCCGATGTACGACTGCATCACATGGGCGGCGACCACGTTGGGCAGCGCCTCCTGGAGGATGTCGGTCGGGATCTCATGGTTGAGGAAGCGGTCAAGGTACAGCTTGCGCATCGATTGCATGCCGCCGAAGCCGGTACCTTGTGTGTCCGCGACCATGGAGGGGTGCACGGCCTGCAAGATCTCCGTCGGCGTGAAGCCGGCCGACAGGTAGGCGTCCACCGTGGTGACGATGTTCCACAGGGCGATCGGGTCGACCGCGCCGACCATCGAAGCGGGGATGCCCCACTTGAGCGGGTCGAAGCCCTTCGGGAACTGGCCGCCGACCGTGCGGGTCATCGCCGCGCGGCGAGGCACTCGGATCATCGAGCCGGCATGGCGGGTGACCACCCATTCTCCGGCTTCGGTATCCTCACGGATGCTGGTGTGCGCTTCGTCAAGCTTGACGTATTCACGGGCCATGTCCTCGGTGGGCACGGAGAATTCGACGTCGTGGTCGAGGAAGATCTCAGCCTCCTCCTCGTCGTTGCCGCCGGTTTCGCCGTCACGCAGATAGTTGGAGCCCATGCCGTCCTCGAAAGGCCTGATGCCGCTTCGCGCCACGACTTCGTCATGGTAGCGCTCAGCGATATCTTCCTCGGGGACCAGGTTGCCGTCAGTGTCATACCAGCCGGCTTTCGGGCTGTCCTGCCACGTGAGCAGGCCCATATTCCACGCGAGTTCGAGCACGGCGCCTGCGGACAGGTCGACGCTGCCGTCGGCGTGGATGCCGAGCTCCGCCTGAGCGCGGGTACGTCCGGAGCCCCACGGGCCAAGTTCACCGACGGAGACGATTACGATCTCATCTTCAGGGCGCGCGGTGACGTTGGTCCAATCCTTCAAGTCAATGTCGGGCTGGCGGGGCACGCGCGGCGTCGGAAGGGCCTTGATGGTGGCCGCGGGGGCGGCTGCCGAGTCCTTGGAGGCGTCGGCGGCTTGCGATTCGGCGCGTTTCGCGTCTTCCATGGCCTCGCGGCGCAGGGCGCTGATATCGATGGGCTCACTGCCCAGGCCGCCGGTCAGATCGACGTCGAGCGGTGCCTTCTTGGCTTGTTCGCGGGCTTCCTTTGTGGACAGGTCGAGCAGTTTGACGGCGATCTGCGCGGTCGAGAAGGTCTTCAGCCCGTGGCGTTCGACCACCTCGACGAGCGGGTCGTTGCCGCCCATCAGGCCGGTTCCCCGCACCCAGCCAATCTTCGGATGGGCGAAGGTGACACGGCCGGACCATACGCGTTCGGCGTGTGCACGGTTGACGATCGCATCGAAAGCGCTCTTGACTTCGCCGTAAGCGCCGTCGCCGCCGAATATACCGCGGTTCGGGGAGCCGGGCAGGATCACGTGGAGCCGGTGCTGCACGTCGGTGTCCGAGCCGATGGCCGCGAATCCGGTGATTGCGCGTTCCACGCCCCACAGCATGAGTCGTGCCTGCGATTCGAACAGTTCACCGGAGTCTGCCATGGTGCCGTGAACCGGCGGGGCGGCGAACGGGAAGAACAACGTGGGCTCGTACGCGGGCTTGATCACCGTGGTCGTGGCTCCAGAGGTCTTCTTCTGCTCGTGGCCGACCCAATCAACCAACGCGTCGACATCACGGTAGCTGGACAGGTTCGCGGGGACAAGCCACAGACGGGCTCCCGCGGCCGCATGCGTGCGGTACGCCTGCTTCGCCCACTGCTTGACGGACGGCTTGAAGCTGTGCGAGGTGGCGACGACAGTCGCACCCCCGGCCAGCAGGCCGCACACAACCTGGGCGGCGATGGAGCGCGGGGCGACGCCCGTGACGACGGCGATATCGCCGGAGAAGCGGGATGCCGCAGGGTCTGCCTTCGGGTCAGCAAGCGCCTGGGTGGCGATGGTGTCGAAGATCGCGGCGAGGTCGCGGCAATCCTCCTGCTCGGCCTTGGCGGCGAACCACTTGGCCTGCTTGCAGACCGCGTCTCCGACGCCGGTGAAGTCCAGCTCCGCGACCGACCGGTCGTCGTTGTAGTACAGGCGGGCGAGGTCCTCACGGGCAGAAGCCCAGCGGTCGTCGAATTCGATGGCCTTGCGGGCATCGAAGCGCGGTTCGACCTGCTTGGGCCAATCAGCGCCGAGTTCCGCAGCGACGGTTTGGACAACCGCCTCATCGTCGTCATCTTCAGGCTGGGCTGCCGGGGTGTTCAGGCCGAGCCGGTCGAGCACGTAACGGGCGGTGGATGCGAGCACGCCAGTGGAACCGGTGACCTGCTGGGCGAAGGCGTCAAGCGCGGCGGAATCGACCACCGCACCCGAGGCGGCGCCGGAAGCGGACGGCAGCGCGACCGTGATATTGCGGCTTGCGGCCACCTGCTGGACAGCGGCATCGATAAGCGCGTTGGCGGCGGCTTGGTTCTGGGCGGCTTCGGTACCGAGCGTCGCCAGATCCCCGCCACGCGAGGACGACCCGTCACGCGTGCCAAGCACGAGCGCGACGAGCACATGGGATGCCCAGCCTTCGCCGAGCTGCCACGTATTGGTCACCCGCTGTTCTACCTGGGCCTGCTTGATGCCGGCCGCACCGAACAGATGGCGGATGCGGTCGCGCACGATATCGCCAAAGACCTGGCCGAAGGGCTTGTAATTCGGGGCGACCTTGTCAACTAGCTTGCTCAGCGCAGAGACCGGCGCTTCGGCGGCGCCATCGACGCTGGCCACGCCGAGTTCGGAGCTGATATCCATAAGCAGCTGGTTGCGGCGCGAGGAGACGCCGTTGGTGAGCGTGTCGGTCGTGTCGTTGTCGCCAATCTGGTCGGGGCGGATCTTGCCCGCGTAGGCGAGCAGCGCGGCGATTGCGTCGGAGGCATGGAATGGCAGATTAGCTGGGCGTTCGCCGGTTGCGGCGGCAGGGGCCGCAGGAGCCGGGACGGGCGCAACAGCAGCAGGAGCGGCGGCTTGCGCTGCCGGAGCAGCCGGAGCAGCAGCCGGGGCGGTCACCGGAGCGGCGCTGTCTTCCTCGGTGTCGGTTTCGACGAGCGGATCAGTGTCGGTCATGTAGATGCGACCCTCATCACGCCCCACGTTGTACACGGTCACATGGCGGCCGGTGTACTGCGGCAGGCGCAGGGTCTTCGTGCCGAGGTTTGCGAGCGTCGGGGCGTTGCCCAGACCGACCTCGACGTATTCCTCAACGCCGAGCCCGTCATGCGCAGTAGCGCGGAACATGAGGTCCTGCGTCTCAATCCAACGCACCGGGCTGGCGAACTGCCAGGATAGCAGCTCGGTGAGCAGCAGTCTGCCGAGCTTCTGCTCGTCGGCTGCGTAAGAATCCCACACCTTCGGGTCGTCGAGCGCAGCCTTGATGCGTTCGGACGGCACGACGTCGAGAATCTTGCGCGCGAAATCACGCGTCATCTCGAACGGCACTGCCACAAGGTTCGGGATGTACCGGCCGACCAGACGCTGGTAGTCGATGTACTGCGGCAGCAGCGCGTCCAGCTTGTCGCGGAATTCGGGCACGCCCTTGCGCAGCAGCCTCGAATGGAACGGCACGTCGATGCCGGGCACGAGCATGAAGGCCGGTTTGCCACCGTATTCCGCCACGCGGCGGGCCGCATCCGCCTTCAAAGCCTTGAGTCCAGCAATCGTACCGGCAATCGCGTACTGCTGGCCGGCGAGGTTGTAGTTGACGATCTGCAGGAACTCGCCGGACTGCTTGGCGATGCTCTCGACGTACGCTTCGACGCCGTCATCGCCGACGCCGAACTGGTTCGGCCGCAGCGCGCCCATCCGGTAGTTGGAACGCCCCTGTTCGTCTCGTTCGATGAGATGGTGCATGGTGGAGCCGCGGTGGAACACGAGCTCAAGCACGGTTTCCAGCGGGATGATACCGGCGAAGGAGCTCAGCGCGTTGTACTCGCCGAGCGAATGGCCGGCGAAGTAGGACGGCCACAGGTCGCAGCCGGCTTCGCGCAGGCGTGCGGTCTGGGCGAACGCGACCGTGGCGAGCGCGACCTGCGTGAACTGGGTGAGATTGAGCAGCCCGTCGGGGTGCCGGTAGGTGACGCCGTTGGCGGTGAGCTCCTTGGGGTTGTCACGCACGACGGCGAGGATCGAGAATCCGAGCTTGCTGCGGGTCAAGGCGTCGGCACGCTCCCACACCTTGCGGGCGGCCGGGGATTTCGCGCGTTCGTCTAGGACCATGCCCTGCTTCTGGATGCCCTGGCCTGGGTAGACGAAGGCTGACACCGGCGGGCGGGTTGCGGCGGTGCCGCGCGAGACGAGCTGGCCGTCGATGCGGCAGGTGACTTCGAGCAGCAGGCCGCCATGGCGGATATGGCCGACGCGTTCGACGGTGATTTCCACCTGGTCGTCCAGTTGGACCATGCCGTACATGTTGTAGGTCCAACCGGCGATCTCGTAGTGCATGCCCTTGTCGTCGGCCGCCTGCACCACATGCTGGGCGGTGGCGGACAGCCACATGCCATGCACGAGTGGGGCGTCGAGGCCACTGATTGCGGCGCCGCGCACGGAAGTGTGAATCGGGTTGAAATCGCCGGAAGTACGGGCGAAAGCGGTCATCTCGTGCGGGGCGCGGACAGTGACGCGGCGCAGCAAACGACGCGGGGTCGGCTCGGTGAGTTCGCCGACCTGTTCTTTGGCGTCATCCTCGTTCGGATTGTGAGACGGATTGTCCCGATAAGTGAGATATTCGCCGTAATCGGGGGCGTCGACAGGCAGCTCGTCGCTGTAGGCGCGGCCGCGGATCGCGAAGCGCTCGGTCTCATGCGCAAGCACCGTGCCATCGGCGGCGGTATGCGTTACATGGATGGTAACCACGCGGCCGGAGGCGGATTCGGCGTACGGATCCGCCCAGCTGGTTAGGCTCACCTGCTCGCCGGTATGGCGCAGCAGCTCGCGTTCAGGCACTTGCAGTTCGATGAGATGGTCGAGATGGACTGCGTTGAGTAGGCCTTCGATAACCGGATAGCCGTTGACGCTCACCGAGCCGAGTGCCGCGTAAATCGCCGGCCACGCCGGTCCGACCAGCGCGTCGGGGGCGATACGCGAGGCGTTGAGGCCTTCCGGCAGGATTCCGGCGGTCGCAGCCTCATGGTCAACGCCGAGATTCGCGGACAGCGTGTACTGCGCATGTGCCAGGCCGAAGGGGTAGCGCTCAGTGTCATCCGATGGCGTGATTTCAGGCATCGCGACGAGCCTGTCACCGGTGATTGCGGTGTTACCAATGCCGGCGACCGCGGCGAGCATCGCGTACACGTGCTCGGGCAGGCGATCGCGGTCAACGACCGGCAGACGGCCGCAATCCGCGCCGCCCACGATGAGCGGAATCACGATGTCGCGCACCGCATGCTTGCCGAGCCCGCCGTCGGGATCCTTGTCCCAGAAGGTGTCGAGGTGAATGTCAAGGTCGAGCAGGGTCTTGTCGCCATCCGTGCCGACCTGTTCGATGCGGTAGTTTGTATCGTCCGCAGCCGTGCCGTACGCGGGATTGCTGGTCACATGGCCGATCCAGGAGATATTCGGGCAGCTGCGCACATAGGCCTGCACGTCGGTGGCTCCGGCGAGCGTGCCGAGCGCGTCCACAGCCGGTTCGTCCGCAGGCGCGGCCTGGGCTTGGGTGCGTTCCAGCGCGGCGTGTTCGAAGCGGCCGAGAATATCAGCCACCGGTTCGTCGACGGTCGTAATGCCGGCCACCGAGATCGGGCCGGGGATGATGCGCACGGCGTCCGCACTGTAGCGCGGATCTTCGGACTGCCACAGCTGGTCGCGTCCCCACCAACGCAGCAGGTCGTTGTCGATCACCGGGACGAACGGCATCGGCTTGGGGTATTCGTTGACCAAGGTGATGAACCATGCGGCGTCGGTCGGCTCAACCTCAAGCGTGTCGATCTGCGGGTAGCGCTCTCCCAGCCGGTTCAGCGCCTGCTGCGGGTCGGATTCCACGTCGGCGCGCACCGCGAATAATGGCGTGAATTCACCGGATTCCTGGTCGCGCACGCGGGCCTCGATGCGCTGCAACAGGTGCAGGTAGCGGTCCGCATAGGTCGGGTCGGCCCATGGGAAGGACAGGTCGGCGAAACGCTGAGCCCACTGGCGGTAGGTCATCGAGGCAACGTCACCGAAATACGGTTTCGCGGTCTTGTCGAGCGCGTCGATGATTTCGGCGCGGCGAGGCTCGATCTGCTCGGGGTGCTTCATCATCTCGACCAGCAGACGGCCGCAGCGCGCGGACGAATTTTCCAATTCGTAGATATCGGCGTGCAGATGGCTCAAGCCGGAGCTCACCCCGCCGACCACCTTGCCGGACGGCACCCAGCGTTCGCCGCGTGGGGCGAACGGGTCGTCACCGCCCTGTTCGAGCGTGATGCCGGGGGTTTCGACGAGCATGCGCTTGACTTGCGGGCTGGTATGCGCCTCCTTGGCGGTCATGACGGCGGTGCCGACGAGCACGCCGTCCACCGGCATATCGGGCTCCCCGTAAGCGCGGGACCATTGGCCGGAGATGTAGTCCGCGGCGCGTTGCGGCGTGCCAATGCCGCCGCCGGCGACCAGCACGAGGTTCTCGCAGCCACGCACGTCGGCATAGGTGTTGAGCAGCAGGTCGTCCAACGATTCCCAGGAATGGTGGCCGCCGGCGGAACCGCCTTCGACCTCGGCGATGATGGTGACCGGGGCGACCGCCTTGGCGATACGTACCACCTGGCGGATCTGGTCGACCGTGCCCGGCTTGAACGCCACATACGGCAGGCCGTCGGCGCGCAGGGACGCGATGAGCTGCTTGGCTTCGTCGAACTCCGGGATGCCTGCGGAGACGACCACGCCGTCGATCGGGGCGCCGGACGCGCGTTTCTTCGGCACCAGACGCTGCGTGCCGAACTGGAGGTTCCACAGATAGCGGTCCATGAACATCGCATTGAATTCGACCGTGCGGCCTTCTTCGAGTTCGTCCTCGAGCTCGGCCAGATGCCGGTCAAGCACCTCGGCGGTCACCTGGCCGCCGCCGGCGAGTTCGGCCCAGTATCCGGCGTTCGCCGCGGCCGCGACAATCTGCGGGTCCACGGTGGTCGGGGTCATGCCAGCCAGCAGGATCGGCGGTTTGCCGGTCAGTTCGCTGAATTTCGTGGCAATCCGGTCACCGGCGGGCGTGTGGATGACGCGCGGACGGTACGCCTTCCAATTCTGCAGGCGTTCGGGGTCGCCCGTCAGCGTGGACAGCGCGGCACGGTCGGCGGTGCTTGCCGCCTCGACCACACCGGCGCCGCTGCCTTGGGCGAGTGCGGCGACCAGCTTGCCGGCAGTGGTGCCCGGGCCCATATCGACAATCCACAATGCGGACGGATCCGTGGACTCAAGCAGCTTGTGCACGCGGCCTGTCCAATCCACATGGTTGATAAGCACTTCCTCGGCGAGTTCGCGAGCGCGCAGCCCATCGAAACCGCACGCCTGCGCCCAGACGACCGTCTGGTCGACGGCATCGGCCATCAGCGGGGAATGGAACGGCAGCGTCACGTCAAGGTATTCGAGCGTCGGGTCGAACACCGAGCCGCCGCGCACCTTCTGCTCGCGCAGACGCGCCTGCTTGCGGTGTTCCTTGCCCGCGGCGAGCACGAAGAGCGCCAGATCCTCCGGGTATCCAGACAGAACCTGATGGTCGGGGGCGTTTTCGACGGCGATGGAGATCGGCCCGCGGGTGGCGGGGATGCGCGCAATCAGGGTTTCGGTCTGCTCGCGGTTGGCACCCTTGACCGACAGCATCGGGGTTGCGCCTTCGAGTTTGGCGTGCAGGCCGAGCAGCCGCGCCTGACGGGTGCCGGCGACGCCGATCAGTCGGGCCACGGCGAGGATTTCGTCGATCGGCTCCTGCGCGGCTTCGAGCGAGCCGGCACGCTGCAGTTCGCGGGCCATATGCACGCCAATGATGCCCTGCGAATGCCCGAGCAGCGCCACCGGCTTCGAAGCGGGGTTGTACCCCAGATGCACGGCGTCGATAATCGCTGCGAGCTGGGTGAGCGCGATGCCTTCGACGCTCATGGACGCATCCGCTGCGGCTCCGAGCGAGGCGCCGGACGGCTTGAATCCGAAGATGTCGGTCGGGTGTCCGGTCACCGCGAGCAGGTCGGCGGCCACCGGGGTCAGCAGGCGGTCGGCGGCGAGCACCCGGGCATGCAGATCCGCGGCTAGGGTCGGGTCGTCCATCGCATCGGCGAGCGCCGCGGTCCACGGGGTGGATTGCCCGCCGAACACCACGGCATGGGGTTCGTCGACAAGTCTGGACAGGAAGGGTTTCGTACTGGTCATTATTGTTCCTTTGCTGGTTTCCATTCGATTCGTGTGGTGCTGATGATTGGTGCTGATTGATGAGATTGACGGTTGGAAGCGCTTACATCGGCTGGTTGCCGTGATGCTTGTCGACCGGCCGGTGGCGGCGTTTGCCGGCGAGCGTGCGCAGAGCTCCGGCGATTGCGTCCCTTGTCTGCTCGGGGTCGATCATCGCGTCAATCTGCCCGGTTTCCATCGCAAGATTCGCGTTGACGGTCGTAGCCTCATAGTCGGCCACATACTTCGCACGCAGCGCTTCCACGTCCTGCCCGCGCTCCTTGGCTTTCTGCAGATCCTTGCGATGAATGATGTTGACCGCGCCCTGGGCGCCGAGCACCGCGATCTGGCTGGACGGCCAAGCGAGGTTAACGTCCGCGCCAATCGCCTTGGAACCCATGACGATGTAGGCGCCGCCGAAGGCCTTGCGCAGAATCACCGTCACCATCGGCACCTGCGCGTTCGCATACGCGTAAATCACTTTCGCGCCGCGGCGGATGATGCCCGCATGCTCCTGGTCGCTGCCCGGCTTGTATCCGGGGGTGTCCACGAGGGTGATGACCGGCAGGTTGAACGCGTCACACAAGCGCACGAAACGCGCGACCTTCTCGGAGGATTCCACGTCGAGGATGCCGGCGAGCACATTCGGCTGGTTGGCGACCACGCCGACCGGGTGGCCTTCGATGCAGGCGAAGCCGACGACCGCGGATTTCGCGTACAGTTCCTGCACTTGGACGAATTCGCCATAGTCGACGATGCCGTGGATGACGTCGAGCATGTCGTAGGGCTGACGATCATTATCCGGCACGATGGAGGCGACGCGCGCGGCGGCCGCCTGGTCGGCGTGCGTGGACGCATAGGCGAATACCGGCGGCTCACACTGGCAGGTCGACGGCAGGTAGGCGAGCACCGTGCGCGCGTAGTCGATCGCGTCGGCCTCGTCTTCACCGAGATAATGCGCGACGCCGGAGACCACGTTGTGCACGTAGCCGCCGCCCAGATCCGCCATGCTAATCGTCTCGCCGGTGGACGCCTTGACGACGTTCGGCCCGGTGACGAACATGTCGGAGTTCTCGCGCGTCATGATGATCAGGTCAGTCAACGCCGGGCAGTACACGGCGCCGCCCGCGCACGGGCCGAGGATGATGGAGATCTGCGGGACAAAACCGCTCGCCTCACAGGTCTTCTTGAAAATCCGCCCGTATTGGCTGAGCGCCGCGACACCTTCCTGGATACGCGCGCCGCCGGAGTCGATCAACGCGACAATCGGCACTTTGAGGCTGATGGCCATATCCATGAGGTGGCAGATCTTCTCACCTTCGGCCACGCCGAGCGTGCCGCCGCGCACCGAGAAGTCCTGCGCGTACACGGCGACCGTGCGCCCGTACACTTTGCCGAACCCGGTGATGACGGCCGAGCCGGCCACCCCGTTGTTGATGTCGCCGCCGACGAAACGTCCGATCTCCTGGAAGCTGTCGGCGTCGAACAACAGGTCGAGGCGTTCGCGGGCCGTGCCTTTGCCTTTCGCATGCTGGCGTTCACGGGCGTGCTCCTCGGCGGCGCGGGCGAGTTCGGCGGCCCGTCCCACAGCGGGGCGGATCGGCTGAGTCGCGTCATGCGCCGTGGAGTCCGCAAGTGTCGTGGAGTCCGCCGACGCCGTGGTTGTCTGCGCTGCGGTCAGTGTGCTGCTCATTGCCGGTCTCCTTCCGCATCCTTGTCCGTCGATGTCCCGGATGCTTGTGCGCCTTCGGCGGCGTGGATGTCAAGCTCGACAAGCGTCTGCCCGCCTTCGACACCATCCGCCGGGCCGACGCAGATCTTCTTGACCGTACCGTTGACCGGCGCGTACACGTAGTTCTCCATCTTCATGGATTCGAGCACGACCAAGAGGTCGCCCTTGGAGACGCTCTGGCCTTCCGCCACATTGACGCGGGTGACGATCGCCTGCATCGGTGAGGAGATGATGCCGCTTTTCGCGCCGTCATCCACCTTCGGCTTGCCGATATCATGCAATCCCTGACCGCGCAACGGCTGTGTGGCGCGCCGTGCGGACCGTGCGCGGGCGGCACCCGTCAGCCCGTCGACAATCGTCTGGGGGACAGTGAGTTTGACGCGCTTGTCATTGACTTCGATGACGAAGGAATCGCTGGCAGCAGCCTTCTCCCCGGCCCCTCCGGCCACGGATGCGGGTTGTCCGGCACCTGCGGCCGCGGGTTCGCGGTTGAGATACTTACGTTCCAGCCATTTGGTGGACACGCTGAACGGATGCTGTTCGGCGGTGAATTCAGGATCATTGAAAATCTGCTCGAACAGGCTCGCCGGCGACGGCACGCCTTCGATACGAAGCTCGCCGAGGGCGCGACGCACACGGGCGACCGCGGTCGCGCGGTCCTGCGCGGTGACGACGAGCTTGCCCATCAAAGAATCGAACTTCGGCGAAATCGTGTCTCCCGCCTTAACCCCGGAATCCACGCGGATCCCCGGTCCGGCCGGCCATTGCAGCCCGGTAAGTGTGCCGGAGCTCGGCGTCAGGTTCGTCGCGGGGTCCTCGCAGGTGATGCGCAGCTCGAAGCTGTGGCCGCGGATGCTCTCCGGGCGGGTCAGGTGCCCGCCGGCGGCAATCGTCAATTGTTCACGCACCAGATCAAGCCCGCACACCTGCTCGCTGACCGTATGCTCGACCTGCAGACGCGGGTTGACTTCCAGGAAATACACCTTGCCCTGTTCGGTGAGCATGAACTCGCAGGTGCCGAGCCCCACATAACCTACCGCCTCAAACAGGCCGCGCGAGTAACGTTCCAGCGCTTCAAGCGCTTTCGGCGGCATGAAGGGGGCTGGGGCCTCTTCGATGAGTTTCTGGTTGCGCCGCTGCACCGAGCAGTCGCGCGTCGAATACACGACGAAATCGCCGTGGCTGTCACGCCCGCACTGGGTTTCCACATGCCGCGCCTTGTCGATGAACCGTTCGACGAAATACTCGTCCAGATCCCCGCCCTGGAGCGCATCATGGCTTAAGTAGAAGCTGCGCAGCTCGTCGTCGTTGTGCACGATGGTGATGCCACGGCCGCCACCGCCGTCCGTGCGCTTCATCATGATCGGATAGCCGTGTGTCTGCGCGAAATCAAGCAGCTCGCGCATATCCTTGACCGGCTCGGAAATACCGGGGACGGGCGGGACCTTCGCGCGGGCGGCGACCCGGCGGGCGGTGATCTTGTCGCCCAGATCGACCAGGGCCTTGGGGTCGGGGCCCACCCAGACGGCACCCGCCTCGCGGACCTTGGTCGCGAATGACGGCACCTCGGAAAGGAACCCGTAGCCGGGGTGCACCGCGTCGGCACCGCTCCTGTGCAGAATGCCGATCAGCAGGTCCTCGTTGAGATATGTGTCGCGGTAGGTGTCGCCGGGCAGCAGGTAGGCTTCGTCCGCCATATCCACATATTGTTCGTCGCGATCCTGTTCGGCGTACACGGCGACCGTACGGATGCCCATCTCGCGGGCGGTTCGCACGACGCGCAGCGCGATTTCACCGCGGTTCGCCACCAGAAGTTTGCTGACATTATTGACCATACGTTCCAACCTATGCCGCGAGACTTGCGCCCGACGGGGGCATGGACGACAAAGAATCGGCGATCTTTTTGTAACCCTCCACAAACGTCACCGTAAGTTGGCTTGCGATTTTCGGCGGTATTCCGCCATTGAGCGCTTTCGTCGCAACGGGCCGGACACATCGGCGACATTGGCGGGCGCAATTGGGTCCATAGAATGATGGCCAGCACGCCCCTGACCGGGCATTGCATGAAAGTTGCATGAAAGGAAGGGATTCCCATGTCACATCAGACACCATCCGCCGCACTGACTTCCGCGGCCCCTACCACCGCCCGCCGCCTGCTGCGTTCGGCAGGCATGTCGCTGCTGTTCGCGCTGCTGCTGTGGGCTGCAGCCGCCGCCGGGCGCATCCCGATTCCCGGCACTCCGGTCGGCATCACCTTGCAGACCTTCGTCCTGATGCTTGCCGCGTTGAGTCTTGATTGGCGCGAAGCCGGCGGCGCGGTCGTGCTGTACCTGCTCGCTGGCGCTGCAGGACTGCCGGTGTTCTCGGGCGGCATGTCCACGCTGGCGCTGATCGGCCCGAGCGCCGGCTTCCTGTTCGGTTTCCTGCCGGGCGTAATCGTCACATCCCTGCTCAAGGGCAAGGCGCGCGGCACGGGGGCACGCGGCTACTGGCTGACCGCCGCAAGGTATTTCGGCGCCTCGCTGGTCGGCTGCGTGGTGATTGTGTACGCCTTCGGTGTGAGCATCCAGGCGATGCTCATGCATGTTCCGCTGGGTGCCGTGGCGCTCACCTCGCTCGGGTTCGCCGGCGGCGACTTGCTCAAGGCTGTTGTCGCCTCCGCCGCCGTCAGCGGGCTGTCCTCGTATATCGCGCGTGACACCAAGTGACGCCGAATAACGGCAAATAACGGACGTGTGCACCAGTCGCACCGGCCGATAACGAAAGGCCGCCGCCCCGATTGCATGGGGCGGCGGCCTTTCGCGTATGTGTATGCTGTCTGTCATCGTTGCGGACGGCGGGCCTTCAGCTAGCGGTCAGTGAGTCATCAGTGCCCATCAGTCAAGAACACCGACATCACCGGTCGTCACCGTATGCTCGACTCCCTCGTCGTCCACAATGGCCAGTGAGGCGTCCGGATTGATGCGGACGGCACGCCCGACAATCGTCTCACCCCCGACCAGTCTGGCTTCCACCCTCCTGCCGAGTGTCCAGCTCACTTGCCGGGTTTCCTCAAGCAGCTGGGCGGTGTAGGCCTTGCGATCACGCACAAACCGGGCAATGCGGTCACGCAGGCCGGCTGTGATTCCCGCCGCGATGAGGTCGCGCAGTACTTGCACGTCCGGCAACGGGTCGACATGCAGCTGCAAGGATGTGGATTGCGGGGTCGGCAGGCTTTCCGCGCGCAGGGCGAGATTGATGCCGATGCCGATGATCACACCGGTGCGATGCTCATCCAAGGGCACGAGCTGCACCAGGATACCCCCAAGTTTCAAGCCATGGCAGAAGATGTCGTTCGGCCATTTGATGGACAGCGCGCAATCCTGCTGACGCGGACGGGCGCCACTGGCGAACACCGCCGACCGGATCGCGTCGCGTGAAGCGAGACCGGCGAGTGTCGGCAGCCACCCGTTGACGGTATCGTCGGCCACGACATCGGCGGGCATCACCGTGACGAACGACACCGTGAACGACTCCCCCGGCCGGTTCACCCACGCGCGCCCAAGACGGCCGTGACCGCCGGTCTGGTAGTCCGCGGCAATCACCGTGATCTTCCCGTCATCCGCCGGGTCGCCCCCGATCCGCCCATCGGCGAGCATCTCACCGGCGAGCGTATTCGTCGAATCCACCTCGGCCAGCGCGATCAGCCGGTCAGCCTCCTGTTCGGTCCGCGGCATGCGCGGCACCGTCCCCTGTTTCGTCATCATGGCACCAGCCTACCGCCGAACAACGCGTTTTTCGCGGATGTACTCGCCGGGTGGCCCCAAGCTGCGGATTGACCGCGGCTGCGGAACCGGCAGGCGGCCAGGATACGAGCCCACCAAACCCGCCACCGTGCGAGCCAATCCTCACACAACCACCTCCACGGCTACGCCCGCAGCCATCGCGGCCCCCTCCTGTACCCAGCCCCGGCTCCTTGCGTCAGACTACAATGCTCAAACATGACCGAAGCCACGCGAACCTCGAGAGCCACGACCACGCCATCCGTGCAACCCGATCAAGCGGCGAAGCGTTCCAAGGCGACGGCCGGCAACCATCCCTCACACCGCGCGCTGGCCGGCGCCATCGCCCGGTGGACGCTGGCGATCCTCGCCGTCCTGTGGCTGAGTTTCTGCACGGCGATCGGACCGTTCTATTGGTACGGCGGCAGCATCGCCGACTGGGGATTCGTCAACACCATCTATTTCCTGCTCGCCCTAGCCATCTACCTAATGCTGCTCATCGCGTTGGTGCGCGTCGGCGGCGGGCTTGCGGCCATCCCGTCATCCGTTCGCTCCGCCTGTCGTCGGGTGGCGGCGGCAATCGGAACCTTCTGCCACACCGGATGGCGGCGGAACATCAGCAAGCCTTGGCGCGCCTTGGCACGCATGTGGCGGCGATTTACAGCCACACGATTTGCGCATGCCGTCGGACGTTGCTGGACCGCCGTCCGCACGTATACCCCGCGCATCATCATGCGGTGCACACGCAGTTGGATCGGCCTCGCGCTCATCATGTTCATCGGATGGCTGTGGGTGCCGGTCACCCTGCTGTCCGCGTTCGGCGCCGACATCCGCTCGCAAGTGCGGGAATTCAGCTGGGCATGGAACCAATGGACGGGCTTGCAACAGCCGTATACCGGGTTCTTCGCCTTCGTCCCGATGGATATCTACCCGACCGCGCACTACCTGTGGCCGCAAGACCCGACCTATCTGACGGATCAGCACAATCTCGTGCTCACCGTGTTCTACGGTGCCGTCGCCGCCGCATCCCGGTATTTCACCGGTTCAAACGATGCAGGATATGTCGTGCTGTCCTCGTTGCAGTTCCTGTTCGCGGTCTTCTGCTGTTCGGCCACGATGCACCGATTCCTCAACCTGCCGTGGCTTGTACATGAGTCCGGGAAGGACACCGACGCCGCCGTTGTCCCGATCAGCGAGCCAGGGAGTACATCCGGGGATTATCCGCATGCGGTCGCGCGGGCTGGCATATGGCAGCGCGCCATCATCATCCTGTTCTTCCTGCTGTGCCCGATTGCGGTGTTCTCCACTATCAGCCTGACGAAATCACCGCTGTTCGCCTTCGCATTCGTCTGGTGGTTCGGCATCGCCTACCAGCTGCATATGACCCGCGTCAAGCGCGGCGAGACACCCCATCGGCTGCCCGCACGCACCCTCGCCGCATTCATCGCGAGCGCCTGCGTCATGCTGATCAGCGCGAAATACGCGTGGTACATTCTCCTCGCGCAGACACTCATTATGCTCATCGCCGACCGCGGGCGCTGGAAGACCTACATCGCTGCCCTGCTGCTGCCGGCGGTCATCCTGCATGGAGGCCTGGTCCTTCTGGTATCTACCGGCAAGGTGATCAACGGCGACCCGATCGAAAGCCGCGGCATCCAGCTGCAGCAAATCGCGCGCGTTGCCCGGCGCAATCCCGAAGGCATCCCCAAGGACGCGGCGGACAAGCTCGCCCCGATCTTCAACCTTGACCAGATGGGCGAATCCTACTTCCAGCAGGACGCCGACCCGGTGAAATCCTCCGGGATTCAATCCAAGAAAGTCAGCTATCGTTGGCGTTCCGTCACGAAAGAGGATATGGCCGATTTCAACAGCGCGTGGTGGCAGATCGTCAAGGCGAACCCGGTCATCGCGGCAGATGCGTTCTTCGCCGAATGCTTCGGCTATTTCGACATCGCCGATCTGCCGTATGTCTCCATGGACTATTACGTGACCAGCGATTACGTGGCGAACAACACCGAATGGATCAAGGACTGGCAGCCGCAATGGCGTGAGGATATCGCGAGGTTCGCGCGCGACTGGGGCAAGATCCCCGTGCTCGGATGGGTCACGCACGGCAACTTCTATGTCATTTTGACCCTGCTGTTCGGCGCCGCGGAAGTGATCCGCCGCCGTTGGCGCACTTTGGCGTGGCATATGCCGTTGCTGCTGCTCATGGGCGTGATGATCACGTCGCCGGCAAACAACTTCGAACGCCATATGCTTCCGCTGACCTTCGTATTCTGCTTCGTCGCGCTGACCTACTGGCGCGAGTCCAGGGGTTGCCATGAAACGCGTATCGCCAGGCCCGAGGACAGTGCGGGTGGACATCACCGTGACACTGAATCCGGGCGGGACTAGGCTGGCACTATGCTTTCCGTTTCTGCACACTCCGGGTCAGACTCCGATCGCAAGGATCTGCTTGACCTGTTGATGGCCCGTCTCGCCGTGCTATTGGGAGACGATGTGCTGGAACGCGACCGGCCGGCCGACGTTGCCGGAACCGGTGTTGTAGGAACGACAGATGAAACCGCCGGAACAGCCGGAGCACCCGGAACTGCTGACCAATCGAATGCTACCGCGGCAACGGCACCAGGGTCGCCGCACCCTGCCGACGCCCGGACCCTGCTCGAATCCATTGTGTTCGCGTGTCTCGCGGAAAGCACGGACGACGAGCGGGTCGTCTCGCTGATGCATACGCTCGGATGGCCTGCGCATTATGTCTGCTGCAGTATCGCCGGTACTCCCCCGGCGCACGATGTCGCCTCGTGCGCGGCATCAATCCGGAGCCAATTGCCGACACATGCCGACGGCACCCCGGAGGATTGTCTGATCGGCGAGCATGACGGGAACCTGGTGGCGTTAGTGCGCGTCGATGACGGAACCAGCCCGGACCAAGTCGCGCATATCGCCGAAACGTGTTTCGATGGGCATGAACCGATTTGTCTCGGGCCAACCCGGCAGAACGCCGACGGTGCATCCCGCGCCATCCGGGCCGTCATCAACGCTCTGTTCGCACTCAACGCCTGCACGCGCGAAGTGCCGCAACCCATGCGATGCGAGGATTTGCTTCCGGAACGTGCCCTCATGGGCGATGAGGATGCGCGCGACGAACTAATCACATCAATCTACGAGGCGCTCAAAGGCGACAATCCCAATGATCCGACACTCCAAACGGTCAGCATTTTCCTTGATTCCGGCGCTTCGCTGGATGCGACGGCCCGGGCGCTGAGTGTCCACCCGAATACCGTGCGGTACCGGCTCAAACGGGCCACGGAAATTTGCGGTTGGGATGCAACCGATACACGCGAGGCATATGTGCTCTCGACGGCGATTACGCTCGGACGGCTACGCGATGCCGGTTTGTGGCGCGATGACGGCACGCTGTAGGGTGTACCGCTGACTTCCCGGACACCTTCTGGGAATCCTTTGTTATTGGCATCCTGACAACTTCGGAACTGACACTGACAATTCCGACCTTAGTAACCCGGACGTGCCGAACTGCGAAGTACTGGACACGAATATGCTGGGCTCTGACAACTGGGCACGAAAGACCCACCGAAAAGACCCGCCCCATAAGAATGGGAAAGCCCCATGCACACCGGCAATCGGCATGTATGGGGCTTGTGCGTTCTCGTTCCGCCCTAGGCTCGAAATAACGGACGGAACCAGAAATCAGGCGAGTGTCGCGGTATCCAGCGGGATGCCGGGGCCCATCGTGGAAGTGATGGTCGCCTTGGTGATGTAGCGGCCCTTCACGGTGGACGGCTTGAGACGCTTGATCTCGTCGGCCACTGCCTTGAAGTTCTCGTCAAGAGCCTTCTCTTCGAAGGACATCTTGCCGATCAGGAAGGACAGGTTGCCGTGCTTGTCCACACGGAACTCAATCTTGCCGCCCTTGATATCCTTGACAGCCTTGGTGACGTCCATGGTCACGGTGCCGGTCTTCGGGTTCGGCATCAGGCCACGCGGGCCGAGAATACGGCCGAGACGGCCGACCTTGCCCATCATGTCCGGGGTAGCCACGACAGCGTCGAAATCGAGGAAGCCGTCCTGGACCTTCTGCACGAGATCATCATCGCCAACGATGTCGGCGCCGGCCTCGATGGCCTCGGTGGCCTTCGGGCCACGGGCGAACACGAGGACCTTGGCGGTCTTACCAGTGCCGTTCGGCAGGTTGACGACGCCGCGCACGAGCTGGTCGGCCTTGCGCGGATCCACGTTCAGACGGTACACGGCTTCGATGGTTTCATCGAAACCACGCTTCGGCATGCTCTTGAGCAGAGCGATCGCCTCAGGAGCGGTGTACAGGTTGTTACGATCAACCTTCTCGGCCGCCTCGCGGTACTTCTTGGAGTGCTTCTTAGCCATCTGTCCTTCTCCTCTCAGTCGGTGACCGTGATGCCCATGGAGCGGGCGGTACCTTCGATGATCTTCATGCCAGCCTCGACGTCGCGGGCGGACAGATCAGGCATCTTGATCTCGGCGATTTCGCGGACCTGAGCCTTGGTGACGGTACCGACCTTGTGGGTCAGCGGGTTCTCGGTGCCCTTCTGGATACCGGCGGCCTTCTTCAGCAGAGCTGCGGCCGGCGGGGTCTTGAGCACGAAGGTGAAGGAACGATCTTCGTAAACGGTGATCTCAACAGGGACGACCTGGCCCATCTTGTCCTGCGTGGCCGCGTTGTAGGCCTTGCAGAAGTCCATGATGTTGACGCCATGCGAACCCAGAGCCGGACCCAGCGGCGGGGCGGGGTTCGCCTTGCCAGCCTGGATCTGAAGCTTGATCAGCGCTGTGACTTTCTTCTTAGGAGCCATTGTCTGGTTCTTCTTTCTGTGAAGCGGTGGTTACGGTCGCCACGCGCGAGGCGCGGTCTCCTCCCGCAACGTTCATTGCTGTGCTGTGCTAGCGGGTCTCCCCTCCAGACACAAACATCACCATTATGCTCGTTCGTCTCGACAACATCAGTGTCGCCATGTCCATGATGCGGTGCGGCACGAAGACACCGACTGCGCCGTGACAATCTCCACCCGGAATTCCCCTCCCCTCAAACCAGCTACGCTCAGCCCCCACCCAGCGTAACCAGATTGGATATGCCGAGCACAATGACAATGGCGGCGGCACCCGGTGAGGTGCCGCCGCCATTGAATACGTACGGATTGTTCGGATTCAGTCGATCTTCTCGACCTGTCCGAAGCCCAGCTCCACAGGCGTGTCACGACCGAAGATGGACACGAGCACGGTGAGCTTCTGCGTGGTCGGCTCGACGTCGGAAACCACAGCCGGCATGGTCACGAACGGACCGTCGGTGACGGTGACCTGATCGCCAACCGCATAGGAGACTTCGAGCTTGCGCTTCTTCGCGGCAGCGGGCTTGTCTCCTGCCGCCTTCAGCGCTTCGGAAGCAATCATCGGCGCCATCATCTGCACGACCTCCTCGCGCGACAGCGGTGCCGGATCCTTGGTCGGACCAACGAAGCCAGTCACGCCCTCGGTTTCACGCACGATACGCCGGGCGTCCTCATCCGGCCACATACGAATCAGCACATAGCCAGGCACGCGGACGCGGGTGATGACCTTCTTGCCCTTTTCGGTGTGCTTCTCGACCTCTTCCATCGGCACTTCCACCTGGAAGATCTGGTCCTCGAGACCGAAGCTCTGTACACGGGATTCGATGTTGGTCTTCACGCGCTTTTCATAGCCGGAGTACGTATGCAGCACGTACCACTTGCCGTCGAGTGTGCGAAGGCTCTTGGAGAACTCTTGGACAGCCTTGGTGCCGGCATCCTCAGCCGGTTCGTCTTCCTTGGCTTGCGTCTGATCGGACTCGCCTTCGGATGCTTCGGCAGCATCCGTCGCCTCGGCATCGCCAGCGGCTTGCTCGGTCTGCTCCGGCTCGGCGCTCTGGGCGTCGTCCGCGGCGGGCTGGGCGTCAGCTTCCGACGCCACCTGCTGCTGGGCCGCAGGAATATCACCGTTCGCTGCATCCTCATCGGATACCACGTCTGGCAACGAATCCAGATTCTCGAGATTCACTTCATCATCCATGCTTACTTAACCTTCGTGTGTACGGATCAGCCGAAAACGAGCAACACGAGCTTGCCCAAGCCAAAGTCCATGGCAGTGACCAGGGCCATCAGCACCAGCACAAACACGAAAACCGCGAACGACCAAGAGAACAGCTCTTTGCCGGTAGGGGTCACAACCTTGCGCAGCTCATTGAACGTCTGCTTGATATACAAGCCGATCCGCATGAAAATATTGGGCTTACGCGGCTTGTCTGTACGTGCCTTGGCCATTTCCATCCTTCGCTCGGCTACTGAATATCCAAAAGACTGGCAGGGACGGCGGGACTCGAACCCACAACCTACGGTTTTGGAGACCGTTGCGCTACCAATTGCGCCACATCCCTAGGTGAACTCCGCTCATTCTATCGAAACGACGGGACTGAGCAAAACCGCCAAGAGGTCATCTTAGCGGGTACTCGCGATTTAGTCCAATCGAGTTCCGCCACACGCGTCATACCGCCGAAAATCGGAGTGTCGAAATGGCGCGGGCACCGACGCAACTGCAGCATCGGTGTAAACGACAGATGCCCGGCCACGACCCACGCCGTGACCGGGCACCGCACCCCCTACCGGGAATCAGCCAATCCACTCCTTGAAGTAGCGCATGCCCTTGGCCAGATCCTCGTCGGAAAGCGCATAGGAGAAGCGCAGGTAGCCGGGAGCGCCGAAGGCCTCGCCCGGAACCGCGGCGACATGGCCTTCGTCAAGCAGCAGCGCGCCGAATTCCTGCGACGTATGGGCAACCGAACCGTTGGCGCCCAGCGGCTTGCCGAGCAGTTCCTCGATATTCGCGAACGCATAGAACGCGCCGGTCGGCATCGGGCAATGCACGCCCGGAATCTCGTTGAGGGCGGCGACGATGGCGCGACGGCGCTTGTCGAAGGCCTCACGCATCGCGGCCACGGCGGACAGGTCGCCGGCGACGGCGGCGAGCGCGGCACGCTGGGAGACATTGGCGACATTCGACGTCATATGGCTTTGCAGCTTGGTCTGCGCCTTGGCGACCTCGAGTGGGGCAACGGTCCAGCCGACGCGCCAGCCGGTCATCGCATACGTCTTCGCCACGCCGTTAAGCACGAGTAGCTGGTTGCGCACTTCGGGCACCTCGGCGCCGACATAAGCGGTCTTCACGCCGTCATAGTTGAGGTGTTCGTAGATTTCATCGGAAACGACCCACACGTGGTGTTCCACGGCCCACTCGCCGATCGCCTTGATGGTTTCGCGGCTCCACACGGCGCCGGTCGGGTTGGACGGTGAGGTGATGATGATTGCCTTGGTGCGATCAGTACGCGCCGCTTCGATTTTGTCGATATCCGGTTCGAAGCCCTGCTCGGCGCCGGAGAACACTGGAACCGGCTTGCCGCCGGCGAGCTTGACGACCTCAGGATAGCTGGTCCAATACGGGGCGGGGATGATGACTTCGTCACCGGGATTGAGCAGCAGCTGGAATACCTCGTACACAGACTGTTTGCCGCCGTTGGTGACCACGACTTGGTCAGGCGAGACCTCGTAGCCGGAATCGCGCAGCGTCTTGCGCGCGATCGCCTCACGCAGCTCGGGCAGACCGGCCGTCGGAGTGTAGCGGTGGTTCTTCGGGTCACGGCATGCAGCCGCCGCGGCGTCGACGATGTAATCAGGGGTGGGGAAATTCGGCTCGCCCGCACCGTAGGCCACGATGTCGATGTCCTGCGCCTTCATCGCCTTCGCCTTCGAATCGACAGCGAGGGTCGCGCTGGGGGCGACATTGTTGACACGGTCGCTCAGGTTCTGCCAGTCAGCCATAGTCATGGCTTCTACTGTAATCGCTACGGGCGAAAACCGTCCCGCTGCCGCGACACGCACTCGTACGGCGCAAACGGCACGGTCGCGGTATGGCCGCCGCCAACGGGACGCCGCCATATGCCAGACACAGCATGAAATCACGAAACGACAGTCACGAAATGGCAGTCACGAAATGGCAGTCACGCCGCCACTCCAATCGCGCGAAGCATATGATGACGATTCGTGCGAATCCCACAAATCGCGCAAATCCCACAAATTCCGTAGATTACACAAGAACGAGATTATCGCGATGCACAAGCGGATGCGCGTACTCGTCGCCGAAGAAACGCCGCAGCTGCGCGGTGTTGCGCCCCAGCATGCGCGGGATTTCCTCGGAATCGTAGCCGGAGAGCCCCTTGGCAATATGCTTGCCGGACTCGTCGTCGATCCAGATCGGGTCGCCTGCGGAAAAATCGCCGCGCACCTCGAGAACGCCGGCGCTCAGCAGGCTCGCACGGCCGGCACGCACGGCTTGTGCGGCTCCCGTGTCCACGACAAGCACGCCACGCGGATGCGACGCGAATTTGATCCACAACCGCCTCGACGAACCACGCCGCTTGATGGGCGCGAACGCCGTACCCACCGGGTCGCCCATCAAGGCCGGACCTGCATTCGCAGCGCAGGTGAGCACCGCGGGAATGCCAGAGACCGCGGCCATATGGGCGGCTTCCAACTTGGTGACCATGCCTCCGGTACCGACGCCGGAGGAGCTGCCCGCGACTTCGACCTCATTGAGCGCGCGCTCAACATCGGGTACGAAGTCGATTTTCTTCGAACCGGGTTGGCTCGGGGGCGCGGTATACAAAGCGTCCACGTCAGTGAGCAGCACGAGGGCGTCCGCGCGCACGATATTCGCCACCAGCGCGGACAGGCGGTCGTTGTCACCGAACCGGATTTCGTTATTCGCCAGGGCATCGTTCTCGTTGACGACCGGCACGACGCCCAAATCAAGCAGACGATCCAAGGTGCGCTGCGCGTTGTGGTATTGCGTCGCCCTGATCGTGTCCTCCGCGGTGATGAGGATTTGGCCAACCCGGATGCCGAAACGGCTGAACGACACCTCATACCGGGCCATGAGCAGTCCCTGGCCGACGGATGCGCACGCCTGCTGCGTCGCGATATCGGCCGGCCGACGTTCGAAGCCGAGCGGCCCGAATCCGGCAGCGATAGCGCCCGATGACACGAGGACGATGCGCGCCCCTTGCAACCGCGCGCATGCGAGTGCCGCGACCAGCGCGTCCAGTTTCGCCGGGTCAAGATGCCCCGAAGGCTTGGTCAGCGAACTGGAACCGACCTTGACCACAATAGTCTGCGCTTGCGCGATGGACCGTCTGACTCTCTCATGCGTGGGCTGTGCCATTACTCCCCGGCTTCCTCGCTGTCCTGCTCCTGGTCGTCGCCGTCCTCGCCACGTCCGAACAGGCTTTCGCGGTCATGGCGGTCGTCGTCCACGCTCGAATCGGCCCAATGGCCGGCTTTGCGTTCCGCCATCATCGCCTCGCGCACGGCCGCGCGGGCATCCATCATCTCGTGGTATTCGCGCCGGCGTTCCGCATTCGTACGGCGCTGGGCACGCGGATCATTCGCCTCGAGACGCAGATCCTTGCCGCGCGAACCCAGTTGCGAGCCGTCCAGCATCTCGGCACCCGCCGCGATGGTCGGATCCCAGTCAAAGGCGACCGCGCGGTCGCCCCGCCCGATACGCACCTCGTCGCCCGCATGCGCGCCTTGGCGCCGCAGCTCGTCCTCGACACCAAGCTTGGCCAGCCGATCGGCGAGATAGCCGACGGCTTCGTCATTGTCAAAGTTCGTTTGGACGACCCAACGTTCCGGTTTGGTGCCGGTGACGGTGTACCACACGTCGCCGTTGCGGTTCGTTTCGCGTTCGACTTTGAAATCAGCCTCAGCGGCCGCAGCAGGGCGTCTGCGACCCTTGCGTTCGAGCGGCTTGATGACGACGCGCTCGTCCTCCTGCTCCTGCTCGCGGCGCGCAACCTCCTTGCGCATCTGGGTGACCAGCTCGCCGAGGGCATACCCGAGTTCTTTGAGGCCGGCGTGCGAGGCGGTGGACACCTCGAACACGCGCAACCCCATCTTCTCGAATTCGGGACGCACAAAATCCGCAAGTTCCTTGGCTTCAGGCACATCGACCTTGTTGAGCACGATGATGCGCGGACGATCGGGAATCGGAATCGCACCCACCGGCAGCTCCAGCTTGTCCGCGTACTGGGCGAGCTCATGTTCGAGCGCGTGGTAGTCGGACACCGGGTCGCGGTCAGGTTCGAGGGTCGCGCAATCGATCACATGCACGATGATTTCTGTACGCTCGATATGGCGCAGGAACTCCAAGCCAAGCCCCTTGCCTTCGGAGGCGCCCGGGATCAGACCCGGCACATCCGCGATGGTGTACCGGTAATCGCCAGCCATGACCACGCCGAGATTCGGCACCAGCGTGGTGAACGGATAATCGGCGATTTTCGGCTTGGCGGCGCTCATTGCCGCGACCAAGCTGGATTTGCCCGCCGAGGGGAAGCCAACGAGCGCGACGTCCGCAATTGACTTGAGCTCGAGGACGACATCGCGTTCCTCACCCGGCTCACCAAGCAAGGCGAAGCCCGGAGCGCGACGCGTACGGTTCGCCAGCGCGGCATTGCCGAGCCCGCCCGCACCGCCCGCAGCGGCGACGAACCGGTCACCCACATGTCGCAGATCCGCAAGCAGTTCGCCGGGGCGCTTCGTCTGGCCCTTGGTACCTTTCGCGGTGAAAATCATCGTACCGACCGGTACCGGCAGGATCAGGTCCTTGCCTTTCGAACCATCTTTCGTATCTCCCAAGCCCATGGTGCCGCTGTCGGCTGTGCGGTGGGGAATGAACCGGTAATCCAGCAGGCTGTTCGCGTTCTCATCCGCCACGAAGATGACGGAACCGCCGTCGCCGCCATTGCCGCCGTTGGGGCCGGCAAGCGGCTTGTATTTCTCGCGCCTGATGCCTGCGGAGCCGTTGCCCCCGTCGCCGCCCTTGACATGGACGGTCACCCGATCAACAAAATCTGCCATAGTGTCACCTTACGTCGTCCGACCGCCGGTGAACGCACAAGACGGACGGGAATTCATGGATAATCAACGATACCGCCATACCGCGATATCATGCGCGATGCGCCCTAAGACTGAGCCCGCAGCGATACGGGACCACCGTCACGACGCGACGCACTGGAACAGGCGCGTCACAAGCCGCGCCGGAAGTCACCCCGAAAACAGCACCGCGAGCAGCACTGGGCAATAAAAAAGCCGCGTCCGACAACGGGCGCGGCTTCAGGTATTGATGCGTCAGGCGGTGACGACGTCGACGACCTTACGGTCACGACGAACACCGAACTTCACGCTACCGTCCTTGAGGGCGAACAGGGTGTGGTCCTTGCCCATGCCGACGTTCTCGCCGGGATGGAACTTTGTGCCGCGCTGACGGACGAGGATGTTGCCAGCGAGCACGGACTCGCCGCCGAACTTCTTCACACCGAGGTATTGAGGCTGCGAATCGCGCCCGTTACGTGAGCTGGAAGCGCCCTTCTTATGTGCCATGATCTAATTCCTTTCGGTCCTCAAGAACGCTCAGGCGATCTCGGTGATCTTGACGAGGCTGAGCTTCTGACGATGGCCCTTGCGACGGGTCACGCCAGTCTTGTTCTTGTACTTCATGATGTTGATCTTCGGGCCCTTGGCTTCGTCGTTAACGACTTCGCCCTTCACGGAGACCTTGGCAAGGTCCTTGGCGGCAAGGGTGACCTTGGAGCCGTCGACTACGAGCGCGACCGGGAACTCCACGGTATCGCCCTGCTTTGCATCGAGACGGTTGACCAGGATGACGTCACCGACCTCGACCTTTTCCTGATGGCCACCGGCCTTCACAATCGCGTACATATTCCGTTCCTTATGTTGTGGAAAGCTTACTGTCCAGCGCGTTCGAGCCTCCGGCCAGACACCAACTATCAAAACTACACCGACCCGCATACATCCGTCAAGTCGATGAAACAACGCGTGTCAGCCTTCGGACACCGGTCTCGTATCGGTGCCCGAAGGCCGTCAGTCACCGTTCGATGGCACCGTCCGTATTGCCGGCATCGACTGCCGCGTCTGCCGAGTCATCAGCCTGTGAGGCGGCATTGTGCTCGGCGCGTTCTGCGTTCTCGGCGTTCTCGGCGTTCTCGGCGTTGTTCGCTGCGACCGCCGCCGCGGCGATCTGTGCAAGTTTCGCCTTGACCGCCGGGCTCGAGCCCTTCGGCGCTTGTACCTCGGGAGTGTCATGGCCGTGCTTGTTCGTCTTGACGAACGGATCGCCGCCCTTCATCGCGTACGGATCGTCATACTCGGCACTGACCGTCGGCTCGTCATGGATGATGAAGCCGCGGCCCTTGCACGTCGGACACTCCTCCGAGAAAGCCTCGACCAAGCCCTGGCCGATGCGCTTGCGCGTCATTTGCACCAAACCGAGCGAAGTGACCTCGGCGACCTGATGCTTGGTACGGTCACGCGCCAGGCACTCGACCAAGCGGCGCAGTACCAAGTCACGGTTCGCAGGCATCACCATGTCGACATAGTCGATCATGATCATGCCGCCGATGTCACGCAGACGCAGCTGGCGGGCGATTTCCTCGGACGCCTCGAGATTGCACCTGGTGACGGTTTCCTCCAGGCTCTTGCCCTTACCGATGAACCGGCCCGTGTTCACGTCGATCGTGGTCATTGCCTCGGTGCGGTCGATGACGATCGAACCGCCGGACGGCAGGTATACCTGACGTTCCATGCCCTTGCGCAGCTGGGAATCAATCTGCCACTTGTCGAACACGTCCTTGCCGCCATGCTCCTCGGGATCCCACTTGACCAGCTTGTCGCGCAGGTCCGGGGCCATCGTGTCGAGATATTCCTCGATCCGCTCGTACACGCGGTCGCCCTCGACGATCATCTGGGAGAAATCGTCGTTGAAGATGTCACGCACCACCCGGATGGCGACATCCGGCTCACCCTGCAGCAGCTTCGGACGCTTGCCGTGCAGATACAGGTCGCGCTTCTCGCAAATCTTGTCCCACTGCCGGCGCAACGCCTCGAGATCCTTCTCAATGGCCTCCTCGGAAGCGCCTTCAGCTGCGGTACGGATGATCACACCCATATCCTTCGGAGCGATCTTCGAAACGATGGACTTCAGGCGAGCACGCTCACGGTCAGGCAGCTTGCGGCTGACGCCCGTCATGCCGCCGGACGGTACGAGGACAAGGAAACGGCCTGCGAGCGTGACCTGCGAGGTCAGACGCGCACCCTTGTGACCGATCGGGTCCTTGGTGACTTGCACGAGCACCGGGTCGCCTGACTTGAAGGCGAGCTCGATGCGGCGCGGCTGGCCTTCAAGACGCGTGGTGTCCCAGTTGACCTCGCCGGCGTACAAGACGCCGTTACGCGGCTGGCCGATATTCACGAACGCCGCCTCCATGCTCGGCAGCACGTTCTGCACGCGGCCGAGATAGATGTTGCCGACGGTGGCGACCTCCTGGATGTCGGAGACGTAATGCTCAACCAGCACGTTGTCCTCGATCACCGAGATCTGCGTATGGTGGCCGCGTTCGCGCACAACCATGAGCCGGTCGACATGCTCGCGGCGGGCGAGGAAGTCCTGCTCCATGATCTGGTTCTGGCGGCTGCGCTCACGACGGTTGTCGCGGCGACGCTGCTTTTTGGCCTCGAGACGGGTGGAGCCTTCGACATCGGTGATTTCGTCGATGTATTGCTGCTTGCGGGAACGGCGGACTGGCTCTTCGCTTTCCTCCACGCCCTTACCTGAACGACGGCGACGACGGCGACGGGTGACTGTTGTATCCTCGTCCTCGTCACGGTGGCGGTGGCGCACCTCGAGGATCTGCTCGTTGTCGTCCTCGGACTCCTCGCGGGACGACCGGCGGCGACGGCGACGGGTGCGGGTGTCCTGAGCGTCCTCATCGTCATCGGCATGGTCGTCCTTGCGTGAGCCGTCGGCGTTCCGATTACCGGACATCACTTCGGCGATCGGGGTATAGGCGATGTCGTCGTATTCGAGGTCTTCTTCAATCTGTTCGACCTCGGCGGCGGCACGCCGCTCCTGTGCATTCAATCGGCGGGAACGTCGGCCGCGACGAGGTTCGTCTTCTTCCCGATCGTCGGCGGCGGACTCGTCGCTGCTGTCACGGCTGTCACGCGAATTCGCACTCTGATTGGAGCGTTCGCCATCACGTTCCACATCATCTTCACCGCGGCCGCGACCACGACGCGAGCGGCTACGGCGAGTGCGGCGAGGTTCGCGTTCCTCGTTACGTTCGTCACGCCCATCACGCGCATCACGACGGTCGGAATCATCTTCGGATTCCATGTCATCGGCATCGGAGGCGGATGCCTCGGAAGACTGACGCGACGGCAGCACCGGCTCCTGGAAGAGCAGGGATGTCATCGGCTTGGAACGGCGATGCGTCCGGGTGGCGGACGGCGCTGCATCCCCATGCTCGTGGGAGAGGGAATCAAGCACATCTTGGACACGCTCATCCGGAGTTTCCGTGTCGGCTACGCCATGGCCGCCCAGAGCGGCAGTATCTGCGACAGGCTGCGCGGACGGCTCATCATCGGCAGCGATACGGGTACGACGGCGGGACCTCGTTGAGGTGCCCTGCGACCCTGCCGCGCGGGAAATCCGGCGGCGGCCACGGTGCGGCGCATGCTGTTCCCCGTCCGTTTCAGTATCTTCCGTTGCGTTGTCCGCAGACGCAGTGTCGCGCACAGGGGTCGGATCAATCGCCGGCTCTTCGAACAACGGCTTGGGGTGCTCCTCAACCTTCAGCGCAAGGTCCGCGCCTGCGGCCCCTGCGCCACGCACGACACGACGGCCTCCGCGACGCCGGCGAACCGGGGCCGAGAACGTCTCAGACGAAGCCGCCTGATGCTGTGCCGATGCTGGGGTCGTGTTGGTCTGCTGCTGCGCTTCGCGGGATTCATTCGAATCGTCCGCAAAGCCCTGTTCTTCTGTTCTGGGCACAATGCTCCTCGCGATATGCTGCAGCCATATCGCCTTTTCCCGGCCCCGCACAGTGGTCACACCGCGCTCTCACCGCGGCCGCGCACCATTCGCGCCCATACGGGGCAATACATACAAAAGTCTAGCTGCGCGACGGCGGACACCGGCGCTCGCATTGGCCACCATAGCCGGATTGCGAGGGAATCGACGCCATCAAACGCATGACGGCTGTTGCAGAACCGTCACACTCAAGTATGGCACAAAAAATGCGAAGCTCGCGCACAAGTCGAAAAATCGGCGGTATTGTTCGTGCTTGCGGCGATTATGCCCTGACCACGCGTGAATACGCCAGGATTGCGCTGAGCACACACCGAGATTGTGCAGGTATTTCGCGGTGCCTACTCGGTGCCTACTCGGGGAATGCACGGAACTCGTGCTGGAATCGAGGACTACGCCAGCCAATCCAGCAAGATGGATGCCATACGCGTCAATTCGCTGGCTGCAACCTGCTCATCATGCTTATGGGCGAGCAACGGACTGCCGGCCCCGAAATTGACCGCCGGGACACCGAGCTGAGCGAAGCGTGCGACATCAGTCCACCCAAGCTTCGCCTGTGGATCGCGGCCAGTACGCTCCTTGACCAACGCGGCGAGCGAGGCGGCGAGCGGATCGTCCATACCGGGGCGCGCGCTCGGCGACTCGTCCTTCATCTCGATACCGAAGCCCGCAAACATGCCGCCGGTCGCCACATGCTCGCCGTTGCCCAGCTCGGCGCCCGCGTCCGCGCCCATCATTAGCGCCTTCGCCTGTGCAATCGTCTTGTCGGGCGCGAAACGGTAATTGACATGGACACGGCATTCATCGGGGATGACGTTCGTGCCTTTGCCGCCGGAAATCAGCGTTGCGTTGACGCCTTCGCGATATGTCAGCCCGTCCACGGTCACGTCGTGCGGCTCGTACGCGTTAAGCGTATTGAGGATCGGTGCCGCCTTATGGATGGCGTTCGAGCCCATCCAGGCGCGGGCCGAATGCGCCGCCACGCCGTGCGTGATCACATCGAAACGGATGGTTCCGTTGCAGCCGCCTTCGATGCCGCAATCCGTCGGCTCGCCGATCACCGCAAAATCGCCCTGAATCCAATCAGGATGGCTTTCTGCGACCTTGCGCAAACCGTTCTTCTCCGCCGCGACTTCTTCATGGTCGTAGAACACAAAGGTGAGATCGTATTTCGGATTCTTCAGATTCGCCGCGAGATACAGCATCACCGCATCCGAGGCTTTCATATCGGTGGCACCCCGCCCCCACATCACTCGTTCGCCAGGGTATGCGGCGGCGATGTCCTCGCGGATCAGCGGATCGCCCGGTTCCAGCCAGCGCGGCGGGAAATTGTCGATTACCGGGACCGTGTCCAGATGCCCGGCGAGGACCACCCGACGCTCCCGGCCCAGATTCGTGGACGCGACCATGGTATCGCCATGCCGCCGCACCGTCAGATGCGGTTGGCGGGACAGGAACGCCTCGACCTCGTCAGCCAACGGGCCTTCGTCGTCGCTGACGGAATACCGGTTCATGATATCAGTGAACATCCGCTCGATTTCGGTACGCATCCGCTCGGTTTCGCTGTCGTTTCCACCGTTATCCGTCATTGTCATGTCATCCTCCGTCAATCAGGGAAGGCCAATCGGGAAGACCGGCATGCGCGCCTCGCAGCCCACGCCACCGCCAATACCCGCCTATTTCGTTATATCTCATCATCGCAAAGGTCATGGATACCCGCACGGAATGTCTCAGATTCCCGTTTTTCAGTGCGTTTACGGGTGTCCTGCCGGCGATGCCCGTGATACGAGACCATGGACGCGCGCCACACCGCAAAGACGGATACTGGAGTCGAGACGCACGCCAGAAGGCCATCGTCGCTGATGACGCTTACCATGCGAACGCGGAACCGGTATCGCAACCGTGTCCGGATAGCGGACATGCTGGCCGCAAGGCTTGGAGCATCGGACAGGACAAACATCAAGACGAGGAGAGGTGGGAATGCCAGGTTTACTGAGCGCCATGGAAGGATTCTGCGTGATCGGCATCGTGATCGCAGTCGGGTATGTGGCCGCCCGCATGCAGATCGGCGGGTCGAGCGCGCAGATGGTGCTCAACAGGTTCAGCTTCTTCATTTCCAGCCCCTGCCTGATGTTCGCAATCCTGTCCAAAGAGAAGATTTTCGCGATTTTCCACTCCTCGATTTTCGTGGCGTTCTTCTCAGCCATGCTGGTCGGACTGGTGTTCCTGATCCTCAATCAGCTGTTCTTCCACATGAAGGCCGCGGACGCGACCATCGGCGCGCTCAACTCGCTCTACCTCAACTCGAACAATATCGGCCTGCCGATCGCCACATACATTCTCGGAAATCCCGCACTGGTCGCTCCGATTCTGGTCATGCAGCAGGCGATTTTCACCCCGGTGGCACTGACCGTGCTGGATGTGACCACCAAGGGCGAGGTGTCCATGAAACGCGTTCTGTCGCAGCCGTTGCACCAGCCGCTGCTCATCGGGTCGCTCGGTGGCATCATCGTCTCGGCAATCACCGCGAAAACCGGGCATTTCATCATCCCTGACTTCATCTACGACCCAATCAATATGATCGGCGAATCCGCGGTGCCGATGATCCTCATGGCTTTCGGCATGTCGTTGCATGGCACCAAGCCGATGCAGAACAAGAGCGATGTGCCGGCGACCGTCACCGTCGCAGTGTTGAAGAATATCGTCATGCCGATTATCGCGTTCCTGCTGTCGTACTACGTGATGGGCTTCCGCGGCGCGACCCTGTACGCGTGCGTGGTGCTCGCGGCCCTGCCAACTGGCCAGAACGTGTACAACTATGCGGCGCGGTACAACGTGGGACTCACCTTCGCGCGCGACGGCATCCTGCTCAGTACACTGACCAGCCCGATCTTCATCGCAATCGTGGCCGCGCTGCTGTCCTGAGCCCTGGCGGCTTCGACTCTGCTGCTGGCTTGGACTCTGCTGCCGTCCCAGCCCCAGTTCTTGCGGGAGGGGCGTCAGCGGCCTCGGTTGGCGGCGGACAGGATGCGCAGACGGTCTGAGAAGCGTTGCCAGTCGGTGCGCATCGCGGTCAGGAGTTTACGGTCGGTCACTTCGTCAATCGGAATCCAGGCGATTTCCATGCTTTCATCGTCGTTCGCCCGCAGATGCACCTCATGACCGGGCTTTTCGAAGGCGAACACCGTGGTGTACGCCCACGGGCCATGATCCTCGCGGTAAGAGCCGACCACCTCGATATCTTGCGGAGTGATGTTCGCTTCTTCGAAGCTCTCGCGCAACGCCCCTTCGATCGGTGTTTCATTGTCGGCGATTGCGCCGCCCGGAATGCCCCAAGTGCCGCCTTCCGCGCTCCACTTGGCGCGATGTTGCATGGCCACGTGCGTGACCTCGCCCGCGGCATCCCGCCGAGCGAGCAGGATTCCCGCGGCACCGTGCGTACCCCAATGCCGGCGTCCGCATGCGCAGGAAACCCAACCGTCACCGGGCTGGTGCACGTTCTCCACCGGAGGCGGGGTGCTGTCGGGATGCTGATCAAGTTCTTCCGGATTCGGGGCGTGCGGCTTGACATTCCACAGATCCGTCCAGCTGATATCAAGTTTGCTGACGAGACGACGCAGCAACGGCAAGCTGATGCCGATGACACCATGCGGGTCGCCATCGATCCGGTCGATGAACGCGCCGCCAAAACCCTCCAACGTGAACGACCCGGCTACCTCAAGTGGCTCGCCGGTGGCGATGTAGCGTTCAATGTCCTCATCGGTGTAATCGCCGAAATACACGACCGCACGGCTCGCATCCTGTACCGCCCGGCCAGTGGCGAAATCGATAACGCAATGACCGGTCCACAGCTCCCCGCTGCGCCCGCGCATGCGGCGGAGGCGTTCCCGTGCAGTGGCTTCGTCATGCGGCTTGCCATAGCATTCACCATCGAACAGGAACATCGAATCACAACCGACAATCAACGGGCCGGGGCCGGAACCGTTCAGCCCCTCACTGCCATTGACCGGCGTGTCAATCGGCTCGACACGAGTAGGCGGGGTGATACCGGAAAAATCGCGGGTGATGGCGCTTGAGGCCACCGAAGCAGGTTGTCCCGTACCCGCGTCAGATGATCCTGATGCGGCAGGGGCTTCGGTTGCGTCAGCGGAGAGTTCTTCATCTGTACGACGTTGCGCGCGCACCTCTTCGGCTTCAAGCGGGTAAGCGATTACGCGCTCGCCTCTTGCCGCCTTTGACGTGTCAGCGACCGCTCGGTACGCTTCGTAGACCGCATTCGCCTTTGCACGGGCGAGGATAGCGACACGATGGCCGACATCAAGCCGCTCGACGGGCACGCTGAGCTTGCTGGCAGCCTGTTCCAACGCGGCAGGCTCGTCAACATGCGAGACCTTGATGGTCGGGCAGATCCCGGCGGCGTACAGCACGTCACGTCGGGGCTTGGATTGGGAAGCCAGAATGATCGATATCGTCATTGTTCATACCTCCGATTCGAATGGCGCCGAAGCCGCCTCCAAGTGTGCACGTATTCCCCAAACACATCCGCCGTTCTGCCGTCGTGACTGGTGTATGCCACGACAGGCCGGACACGGCGTTGGGCGCGATGCCAGATTAGCTGCGCCGAACAGTCACTCCAGTGGTGTTGACCGTCAGATGCAGTACGCGCCAATGCCCGGAAGCCAGCTGGTCGCCGGCAATCCGTTCGATGTCGGCACGGGCGTCGCCATCATGTAACACCAGCACGCACGGACCTGCTCCGGACACCGCCGCGGCATAGCCGTGGTCGCGCAACGACTCAATCAGCTCCCACGAGGGGGCCATAAGATCCTTGCGGTACGGCTGATGAAGGCGATCCTGGGTGGCGCTGAACAAAACGGCGTTCGCGTCAAGGCTGCCGTGAAGCACACTAGGATTCATGGCCCCCGGCAGCAGGCCGACGCGGGACATGTTGAACACCGCGTCACGGTAGGGCACGGATGCGGGCAGCGCCTGACGTGCCTTTTCAGTGGACAGTTCGTAGTCTGGCACGAACACAGAAGCGTGGATGTTCTCGCTGACCGGATAGTTCACGGTATGGAATCCGCCGGAGAGCGGCTCACCGCCCGGCACGCGGGTGGAGCCGACGCCTTCCGGTGTCTGGTAATCCCAAGACACCGTCAAACCGCCGTACACTGCCGGGGCAACGTTGTCGGGATGACCTTCAATGGTGGCGGCCAGTTCAAACACCGCGTCACGATTGAGGTCGCCTTCTTGGGCGAATGCCGCGGCGGCGGAGATGCCGGCCACAATCGCCTCGGCGGATGACCCCATGCCTCGCGCCTGCGGAATGCGATTATGCGCTTCAAGCGTGAAACCGAGTCTTTCCAATCCAAGCGTGTTGCACGCTTTACGGAAGGTGGAGACCACGAGATTCGTTTCGTCGCGCGGCAGCGTGTCTTCCCCCTCGCCGTCGATGAGCACGGTGACGCTATGGTCGTTGGTATCGTCCTTCAATGTGAAGGTCAGCTCGTCGTAATAGTTGAGCGCCAGGCCGATGGTGTCGAATCCGGAACCCAGATTCGCGCTGGTCGCCGGTACCTGGACATGGACTTGCTTGGCTACGGGGATCATGGTCATCCTTCCGCGGGCAGTGGGCATGCGTGCCGACTGTTCCGCCGATTGTCGGTTGTGCGTTGGTTGTGGAAAATCTCGGATGCCGCAGGTTGCGCAGCTTCGGTTCAGTCGAGCACGCGCAGGATGGACGGCTCGCCGGAGACGCATTCGAGCTTGCACACGGCGTCCACGGTCTTGCGCAGCGTGACCTCGTCGCACAGATGGGTGACGATGCGCAGCTGCTGCAGCTCGCCCGAATAGCCCGGATCATGCTGGGTGGGCTGGAGGTCCTGGTTCACGCCGTTGATGGAGATGCCGTGGTTCGCGAATTCCTCGGCGATCGAAGCGAGCACGCCCGGCTTGTCGTGGATGAGGAAACGCACGGCGAATGCGGCCTTGGACGCATCCGCCGGGGCAAGCGGCAGGATGTTGTACGTCTGGATACCGGTCGCGGTGGTGCCGGACACGATGTTGCGCGCGGCCATCACCACGTCGCCGACAACGGCGGAAGCGGTAGGCGCGCCGCCTGCGCCACGGCCGTACAGCATGATGTCGTCGGCTTCCTTCGCCTTGATGAACACGGCGTTGAAGCTGCCATGCACGGAGGCGAGCGGGTGGTTTTCATTGATGAGGGCTGGGTAGACGCGTGCGGACACACCGGCTTCATTGTGCTCGACGACGGCGAGCAGCTTGATGACCTTGTGCTCGGCGGTCGCGGCGGCGATATCGGCCGCAGTGATCTTGGTGATGCCTTCAACGGACACGTCGTCAATGCCGACTTGGGTGTGGAATGCAAGCGTCGCCATGATGGCGGCCTTGTTCGCGGCGTCATAGCCTTCGATGTCACCGGTCGGGTCCGCCTCGGCGTAACCCTTCTCCTGTGCCTGATGCAACGCCACGTCGAAGTCGAGGCCCTTGGTGGTCATCTCGTCGAGGATGTAGTTCGTGGTGCCGTTGACGATGCCCAGCATGCTGTTGATCTTGTCACCTGCGAAGGATTCGCGCAGAGGGCGCACAATCGGGATTGCCCCGCCGACCGCGGCTTCGAAGAAGATGTCGACGCCGTGCTCCCGTGCGGCCTTGTAGATTTCCTGGCCGTGCTTGGCGAGCAGCGCCTTATTGGCGGTTACGACCGAAGCGCCGGATTCGATGGCCTTGAGCACGAAGGTGCGTGCCGGCTCGATGCCGCCAATCAGTTCGATGACGATATCGGCGCGGGTGCACAGCTCCGCGGTATCACGGGTGAGCAGGGACTGGTCGATCCACGGGTCGCTGACCGGGTCAAGCGTGGCGATGCCGACGATCTTATAGTCGCGGCCGATGCGGTGGACCAGCTCGTCATGCTGCTCGACCAGCAGACGCGCGGTCTGTGAGCCGACGGTTCCCGCGCCAAGCAACGCAATGCGAATGGGGGCTTGATTGTCTTGTACCACAGTGGATCCTTCCCGTGAGCTCGCAGCCACTGCACCAGATTCCGGCGGGGCCGCGATGCGTCGTCATCATCCTTGCCCATGGTACCGGGACAAGCTGACGTTTTGCCGGACATGTGTGCCATGCGACCTGTGGCTCACACTGCAGCCGGATACCGTTCATGAACCGCAATTGCGACGAAGGCCGCACCGACCTCCACGGTCGATGCGGCCCTCATACGCTCACGATGACGATTCTATGTCAGCCCAGATCGTAGCCGAGCAGATCGTCGAGGGTCTGGCGGCGAAGCATCACATGTGCCCCGGACGAGCTGACCGCCACCACCGCGGGGAACAGCGCCTGGTTGTAGTTGCTGGCCATCGTTCTGCCATACGCGCCGGTCACGGGGACGGCGAGAATGTCGCCACGCTTGAGGTCCGCCGGCAACTGGCATTCGTGCACGAGGATGTCGCCGGATTCGCAGTGGATGCCGACCACGCGCGACAGCATGGTGTCGGCGCTCCCCCGCCGGTTGGCCACGCGAGCCGTGTAATCCGCGTCGTACAACGCCGGGCGGATGTTGTCACTCATGCCGCCATCCACCGACACGTAGGTGCGTTCGTTAATCGGCGAGCCGTCCTTCGCTGTGGTGCCTTCGGGCAAACCGACGTGCTTGATGGCGCCGACGCGGTACAGGGTCACGCAGGTCGGGGCGACAATCCAGCGTCCCGGCTCGAAGGAGATGACCGGCATGGGCATGCCGAGCGCACGGTTGATGGCGGTGACCGCCGAAGCGAGACGCCCCAGCTCCAGGTCGATGTCCATCGAATCCTCGCCTTCGGTGTACGCCACCGAATACCCGCCGCCCAAATCGACTTCCGGCAGCGTGTAGGCGTCGGTCGCATAGAAGGTCTTGCGCAGCAGCATCATGCGCTTGGCCGCCTCGATGAACGCGTTCGCGTCGTGGATCTGCGAACCGATATGCGAATGGATGCCGACGAGTTCCAGATCGCCGGGATACCGGTACAGATCCTTCAGTACAGCGAGCGCAGGACCGCGGGCGACCAGGTCCATGGCTTCGGCAAGCGCGGCGTCCCGCTTGCTGATGCCGGATGCGTCGAGGTCGTAGGGCGAGCGCATATCGTATTGCAGATCTCGTTGCCCGCTGTGTCCCACCGTATGGGTGTCCTGGCCGGCGTGCGCTGTGGCGTCCGCGCGGCTTGGCGTGTGTTCGTTCTCCTGTGCGATCAGGTCGTCGAGTACCTTAAGCGCGGACGGATCGGTGCCGGCAGGCAGCAGGGACATACCGAATTTCTGGTCCTCGTGCGCGGTGGAGATGTATTCGTGGCCGCCGGCGTGGATGCCAGTGGTGACGCGCAGCATGACGCGTGCGGTTTTGCCCAAGCGATGGGCGATGCGCGCGATGCGCGCGGGTTCGTCCGGGGCGTCGACCACAATCTTCGCGAAGCCCTCGCGGATGGCGAGTTCGATTTCCTCGTCCGACTTGTTGTTGCCGTGAAGCACGAGACGACGCCCGGGAACACCCGCAGCGAGCGCGATGCGCATCTCGCCCATCGTGCAAGTGTCGACCAGCATGCCGGCGTTCGTCACCAGTCGCAGCACTTCCTTGGACATGAACGCCTTGGCGGCGAAGCTCACGTGGGTTGTGGCGTTGGAGAACGCGGTGGCGGCCGCATGAACGAAGTGATGCGCGCGGGCATCGATGTCATCGGTGTCCATCACGTACAGCGGCGAGCCGAACTCGTCGAGCAGGGATTGCGCGCTGCGGCCGTGGAAAGTCAGGGCGCCGTCACTGTCGATTGAGCAGCCTGCCGGCCATACCTGACCCAGTCCTGCAGTTGGCGTGGTTGGCATGTTGGATTCAGTCATATCACATCTTCTCCGGTGCGTTGACACCCAGCAGATCAAGGCCTGCGGCGATGACGGTACGGACGGCGTCGTTGAGCTTCAGACGCGCGGCGGCGCGTGCCGGTTCGGGGCTCTTGGCGACGCGCAGCGCTTCGCGTTCAGCTTCGGGTTTGCGCTCTTCGAGGTCGGTCAGCGGCATCGGTACGACGCGTTCGACGTTATACCACTTGTGGTATGCGGCGGCGAGTTCCTCGAGATAGTGGGCGATGCGGTGCGGGGCACGCAAATCGCCGGCTTGGGCGAGCGTGGCAGGCCACTGGGCGAGCGCGGCGAGCACTTCGCCGTCGGTTTCGGTGTCCAGCAGAGCGAGGTCGGCGGTGGTCGGGTCGATCTGTGCCTCGGCCGCGTTACGGTCCACATTGCAGCTGCGGGCATGCGCGTACTGCACGTAGTACACCGGGTTGTCGTTGCTGTGGGAGGCCAGGAGGTTGAGGTCGATGTCCACGCTCGTGTTGTAATCGGTACGGGCGAGCGAATAACGGGAGGCGTCCACGCCGATTGCATCGACCAGATCATCGATGGTGACGACGTTGCCGGCGCGCTTGGACATGCGCACGGCCTTGCCGTCCTTCATCACGTTGACCAGCTGGCCGATGAGGATCTGCATGTTGACGCCAGGCTTGTCGCCGAAAGCCGCGCACATGGCCATCATACGGCCGATATAGCCGTGATGGTCGGCGCCCAGCATATAGATGGCCACGTCAGCCGGGTCGGTCTTGCGGTGACGCTTGTTGTAGTAGTAGGCGATGTCGGCTGCGAAATACGCGTAGTTGCCGTCGGATTTGATGATGACGCGATCCTTGTCATCGCCGTGCTTGGTGGAGGCGAACCAGGTCGCGCCATCTTTTTCGAAGATGTCGCCCTGTTCGCGCAGCTTGGCGATCGCACGCTCGACCTCGCCGTCCTGATACAAGCTGTTTTCGTGGAACCACACGTCGAAATGCACGCGGAAGTTCTTCATGGATTCCTGGATTTCAGCGAACATCATCGGGACCGCGCGCTTGCGGAACTCCTCGCGCTGTTCAGAATCGCCTTCGCCGAGCGGCTCGCCGTCTTCGTTCTTGCCGCCGTCGACACGCGGCAGGGCGAGGATATCCACGCCATCGGCTTTCGCCTCTTCGATCACACGCTGGGCGATTTCGTCGATATAGGCGCCCTTGTACCCGTCGGCGGGGGTTTGTTCGCCGTGGGCCGCGGCGACCAAGGACTTGGCGAAGCGGTTGATCTGCTCACCGTGGTCGTTGAAATAGTATTCACGAATGACTTTGGCTCCGTTAGCTTCGAGCACGCGGGCCATAGAGTCGCCGACTGCCGCCCAACGGGTGCCGCCGATATGGATCGGGCCGGTGGGGTTCGCGGAGACGAATTCAAGGTTGAGCGTCTGGCCGGACAGGTGGTCGTTGCGTCCAAACTGCGCGCCCTGTGCGAGGACGGCGTCCACAATCGCCGCGGCGGATGCGGAATCGAGCGTGATGTTGATGAAGCCGGGGCCGGCGACCTCGACGGTGGCAATGCCGTCTGCCGATTGCAGGCGCGCGGCGAACAGCTGGGCCAGATCGCGCGGCTTCACACCCACCTTCTTGGCCAGTTGCATGGCAGCGTTCGACGCCCAGTCGCCGTGGCTGCGGTCCTTGGGGCGCATGACCGCGAATTTCTCGACCGGCGGGATGAGATCTTCGGTCAGGCTGCCAGCTTCACCGGCGGCGACCAGATCATGGGCAATATGGGAAATGAGTTCACTGAGCGCTTCTGGATTCATTCTTCAAAGTCTAGCGAGGGCGTTGGCCAAGTGCCGCTGCAACCACCGCAACCATCGTCATCGCACATGTGAGCGTGGCCATCGCGGACAATCGACAGGCCGGGCTCTCAGACGACGTCCGGAATGTTTTCCTCGTCGTGCCGGTCGCTACCGCGCGTCAGGTGCGCCCGCAGATAGTACACGCCATAGCACAGGGCGACGAAGGGAATCATGTACAGCAGCGTGGAGCGTTGCGACGGGTCGGCGACCACCAAGACCAACGCAAACAGGCACATGACTATCGCGATAATCGGCACTGCCGGGTAGCCGGGGGCATGGTAGGCGAGCGAATCCACGGTTTTGCCGGAACGCTTGAGTTCGCGGCGAAAGAGGATATGGCACACCGCCACCGACATCCAGACGACTAAAGTCGCCAAACCGGAAATCGCCACGAGGGCAAGATAGACCGTCGAAGCGGCGACCACGCTAGACAGCAGGGCAAGCAGACCACCTGCGAGACTGACCAAGACGGCGAAAACCGGGACCCCATGGAAATTCGTTTTCGCGAGGACCTGCGGAATCATCCGTTCCTTGGCGAGCGACCACACCATGCGTGAGCAGACGTACAGTCCGGAGTTCGCGGCGGACAGCACCGCGGTCAACACGACGAAGTTCATGACGTCGCCGGCGAATGGCATGCCGATGCTCTGGAACACCAACACGAACGGGCTGGTATCCACGCCCGACTGTTTCCATGGGATGAGCGCCGCCATCACGGCGATTGAACCGATAAAGAAAATCGCCAGGCGCAACACCGTGGTGTGCACGGCTTTCGGAATCGCCGTCTCAGGGTCTTTGGTCTCCCCCGCGGCGACGCCGACGACTTCAGTGCCGGAGAAAGCGAACACGACGGTCAGCAGCGTGGAGAACACCGGCAGGACCCCGTTGGGAAACCAGCCGGAACGGTAATAGTTCGAGAACAATGGGGCATGGCTGTACCCCTTGATTGGGATGATGCCGAACATCGCCAGCAATCCGATGACGATGAACGCAACGATGGCGAACACCTTGATGCTGGCAAACCAGAATTCCGATTCGCCGTAGAGTCTCACGGACAGGATATTCAGTGTGAACACCACAAGGATGAACAGGGCGCTCCACACCCATGCGGGCGAGTGCGGGAACCACCGCTGCATGAGCAGTCCGGCCGCCGTGAATTCCGAGGCGAGCGCCACCGCCCAGTTGAGCCAGTACAGGATAGCGATGGTGAACGCGGTGCCCGGCCCGATGAACCGGCGTGCGTACAAGTGGAAGCTGCCGGCGTATGGCATAGCGACCGAGAGTTCACCCAGTGAAAGCATCACACAGTAGACCAACACCGAACCGATGAGGTACGCGAGGATGGCACCAAGCGGCCCCGCCTGGTGGATTGTGTACCCGGAGCTGAGGAACAGGCCGGTGCCGATGACCCCGCCGAGCGAAATCATCGTCAGATGGCGTGATTGCATATTGCGTTCAAGCTGGGTGTCTTGGGCGGGAGAACCGCTCCGACCGGCATGCTCCGGCGCATCCATCGTATGGACAGATTCGTCTACGGTGTGTCGCAATGCGGGTTCACGTTTGGTTGTCACAGTTCTGCCTGATGCTCCTGTTTACGGTGTTCTGGCGAATGCAGCGGACGATATCCATACTCGTCCGCCGTCCCCTATCATGTCCGGTGCTCTACGCCACCACCGTAGCGTCCGGGCGGGAGAACGCCCGAACACCTCAACGGCGTGTGATGACCACGACGTGTTACAGCGCGGCGATGGCGTCGATTTCCACCAGCGCCCCGGCAGGCAGATCATTGCCGCCGAACGCCACACGCGCCGGCTTGATGTCGCCGTTGAACACCGCGGCGTAGGCGGCATCGATCTCATGGAAATCCTCGACATGCTTCATATAGATGGTGGCACGCACCACATGCGCGGTATCGGTTCCCGCGGCTTCAAGCACATTGGCAATGTTCTTCAACGCCTGTGCGGCCTGTTCGCCCGCCGTTTCACCCGCAAGTTTCCCAGTGGCTGGATCGAGCCCAAGCTGCCCGGAGGCGAAGACGAAGCCGTTCGCCTTGACGGCTTGGCTGTATGCACCAAGCGCGGCCGGAGCATGTTCGGATGTGACCTTGATCAGTTCGCTCATGTGGATTGCCTTCCCTGTGACATGTCGTGAAGCACGCCGGACGATTGCCGGGCGGCACGGTCTGGTCGCGTTGTCACACAGCCTGACCACGGGTGTTCCATGGCAGAACCGGACCGCTGGCGCTCAGTGTACTCTCGGCGCGATCGCCGGGAACGTCACCGTTTCACCCCCTGATATCCCGATTCCGCCCGTCCCGCCGATCCGCCGTATGACGGACCGGCACGGACTGCAAATCACCAATGCCCGGCGTTTCGGGTGCCACCGGCGCCACCGACATCACCGGCGTCTGCGGCGAATCACCGTCAAGGCAAACATTCCCGCTGCGGACGCCGCCGCGAGCGAACCCAAGACCGCCACAGGAACAAATCCCGCGCCGGTATTGGCCAGCACGGTTCGTCTGCCGTACCAGAAATCCTCGGCGCGTACCGTATTGCCCCGGCATATGCCCTCCTGCTTGACCGCCGGTTGATCGTCAAAGGGGTTGTCGTCCACCAACGGGCAGGTCACCACCGTTGACGCGGTGACTGTGGCATGGTCCGCATGGTCGCCATCCACGCCCGTGAGCACGCCGGTCACATCGACGGATTGCCCGGGTTCGAGTACCAATTCGTCCCATTCCGTCGGATATCGCCATGTTCCGACTGACGCTTTGCCGGTCGTGACGGTATCGTTCAGCTGTAATCCGGTCACCGGAATGTCTCCCACATTGCGGATGCGGAACACCAGCGTCGTTTCCTCCCCGGTGATTGCAAGCGCCTGCTCGGCGGTGTTGCGGTCGCCATTCTGCTCGCCTGAGGCCTCATCGAATTTCACCAACTCGATCGCCCCACGTTCATGGATGGTGCGCGTCCACACCTCGTTGGATGTCCGTTCGACCCCATTAACGGTTTCCGTGAATCCGTTGGTGATGTGCTCTCCCGGCAGGACGCGCTGCATCTGGATGAACATCGTCCATCCCGCTGCATGGTCCCGGCCGCCTAGCACGCGTGCGCCCCGCCCCGTCAATGCGATGCGCATGGTACCGGATTGCTCACGGACGTCAAATAGCGGTTCGCTCTTGCCGTCGGTACCGTCCCCGCCAGATACCGTATCGATCGGTGAACCGCCAGACAGCTCACCATCCAGATGCCGTTCGATGATATCGCCCGCCGGAATCGTCTCGCCTTCAATGACCATGTCATGCCGCGCGACGACCGCCCACTGGCTGAGATACACGTCGTGCAGCTCATCATAATCGTCATCGATGCTCCACGAAGTGATGTCGTATGCCCGATTGGCAGGTAGGTCCGAAGAATCCAGCCGGTACAGGAATGTGGTGTGCAACGGCACATCAGCGCCATTGACGCTCTCCCCACGCATGGCGATGACCACGTCTTTCGACGGATTCACCGGTTGCAATGGCGTGACGACCGTCCGCGTATCCGTGCGGATGCTTCCGGTGACTTGGGTGGCGGTGTTGCGCACTGTGACGCCGTCGCCAACCGCGGTGACGGTCATCGGCAGCACGAGCTCGTACCGTTGCCCGAGCACCTGCTGGTCGATTGACGGGTCGGCATGCGGGTCGAGCAAAGCGGCTGCGTAGACCTTCAGGTCATCTGGCTGCCGGGCGGCGATGACCCGTCCCGTCGTACGGTCCACCGTGTCCACGGTCGCGAAGAACGCGTAAAGCGAGCCTCCCACGTCCTGGATGTTGAAGGCCTTCGTGCAATCGTTGCCTTGTTCGTCGGTGATGCTGATACGGTCTGTGTCAAGGGTGAGATAGCGTTCGTCGTAATCGTCGATGACACCCAGACGCTGGACAGCATAGGCGCCGGATTGCAGATCGGACGCGTCAAGCATGACCCGGTAGTAGATGGTGTCCCCCAGCAAGGCGGTCCGCCCGTCAATGACGATGCTCGCGTCAGCCTGGGTCACGGTTTTCTCCGGAGTGATGCGCGGCGGCTCGATCACGACTCGGTTCGACGGGGTCACACTGTTGTTAAGCCCAAGCGTCCACTGGTTGCCGATAAGCCGATTCACCGGGGCATGCTCAGACACGACACCATCGAATTCGACCAACAATTTGGGTGCCGTCTGAGTGTTGTTCCAGGTTCTGTCGATGGTGGCACGGTTGAACACGATGCGGAACCTGTGATTGCCCCGATCCCAATCCACGGTGTAATGCTGCCGCCCGAACACAGTGCCGGTCGCCTTGTCACGAACGATGACGCTGTATTCGTCCGGTTCGAGGTACTGGTCGTATTCGTCCACGACTTCGACATGCTCGAGCCGATATCCGAGCCCCGTTTCCGGGGTAATGTCTGCGCTGAGCGCATAGGTGACGCGCTGTCCCGGCATCGCCTTGGTCTGATCGATGGATGCGCGATCTCCGCCGTGCGCCGCGTGGGCGAGCACTTGCTTGTTCGCGGGAGGCACGTACGCACACAACGGCGGTTTATTCGCCTCGACACGATGTGCGTTAACCGTGTGCGATCCATCAGCACTGAACGCTGCTCCCTGCGTCTGCGAGCACAATTGCACGGGCTGCCCGTCTTTCGCTTGGTAATCCTTACGCACCTGGACCGCGCCCTTGCCGTGCGCCAGATTGATTCGTCCCGGCACCAATAAGGTGAGTTGGCGATGAGAGCCCAGCCCTTGGACTGATTTGAGATAGGACTGCGAGGCGACCGCACTCGCAGTGCCGTCTTTGATACTGATGGTGAATTCGCCCGTCACGTCCTTGCCCGTGCGCGCAATATCGAACACGCCAGACGCCCGCTCGTGTGCCGTATCCGCCTGATACACGCGGACCGCTGATTCACCGTCCGGGTCGAACAGGTAATCTGCCTGCGACCAGCCGGTTGTCAATTCCAAACGTTGCGGGGATTCAACCAGATGAGCCGGGATTACGGCATTGGTGGCGGCTGCCACGGCGTCACCGTCCAACAGCGAGCGTCCGGCGGCTCCGACCGCATTGCCATGGTCGGGGTCGATGACCGCATCCCATTCGCCGTCATCACCGCGCAACGCCCATACCGTATCCGGTTGCGGCTTCCACGTGGGGAACTGCCGATCCTCAGTATTCTGCCCCGGCTCATCATTCCAATGCACGGTGGCGGTGTCTTTGACCGATCCGTGCCCCGGTGTGCTGACCGTGACATCAAATGAGAAGCGGAAGGCATGGTCCTGCGGCAGCATGCCCGCCTCTGCGGACCATTGCGCACTGACGGTGTGGGCGTCCCTGTTCCAGTCGAAGGTGAATTCGGCGGTGCGATCGGTTCCGTCCGTCATATCGGAAACCTGATAGTCACCTACCTGATATGACGTGTCACCGGGCGTGATTGTATCGACGATACCAAGGCGATAGCCTCCCCGTCCGGTTCCCGTCACGATATTCGTACGGTTGGTCATGCCGTCGGCGCTTACCCCGTCGTCGATGCTCTTGGTTGGAGCACCCGGGGCTCGTGACCCGACGCGGAAGCTTTCGGATGCCTGCCGGTCTTCAGTATTCACCTCCGCGGCCATCCATCCTTGCTTCGGCACGACGACGTCGAACCAGTAATTGCCTTCCTGCCAGCCGTCCCATCCGAAATCAGTCGGCACGAACTGCGGTGACTTCTCGGCTCCCGCATTCGGCACTCGCATGGTTTTGCCGATGGCGCGGGCGGCATGGATGCCAGCGGGATGCCCGTCATAATTCAGGAAAATCTGTGCATCCAGCTGTTCGTTGACTGGCGAACCGCCTGCATTGGTGACGATGATGTCGTGAACCGGCGCTGTGTCGCCGGCGCTCATGCCCTCCGGAGCCTGCTGCTGCGTAGTGACCGAGAGCGGGTACTGTGTCGTCGGCTGCAATTCGTTGGCCGCAACACACACCACTTGGACTCCAGCCGGGTATGCGCGACCAGTCGTTTCAATCTGCTCATTGAACTGGTATCGTAGCCGGTTAATCCAGTCGCCGTCCCAGCCGATGAGGTCGTTGCCCAAACCGTCGGCTGCGAGCCTGCCCCAATTCGTATCGAAACGCGCGCGGAAATCGCGTGGATTGGTGCCATACAGGCTCTTGTTCTTCAATGAAAGCGCGACTCCCACGACACGCGCTTGTGTCGCCTCGCCATCGCTACGATCCGCGATGGCATGCGACACCGCGTCACGGCATGACCCGTAGAATTTCGGCTTGTTGCCTGACCATGTGGACAGCACCCCGCTGCGCACCAAGGACTGGTACGCATGGTCAATTGACGCTTCACCCCACCCCTGCGCCGGCGTGGAACCATACTGTTTGTTATCGAATAGGAACAACGCGTCATTGTCAGGCAGCGGACCTCCTGATCCGGATATTCCCGCGCCCTGCGAGCCTATGCCCGCCATGGCGATGCCAGGCGAGATGGCAAGTGTCATCAATGCGATGACCAACGTCACCGCTGTTATCGTGACGAATCGAAGTCGGTTCATCATTCCCCCAAAACAACAGAAAGCACAACGCCGGAACGCCGCCGCTTTCACTATTCCCCCAATGGGCTTGCATTCTCCGGTGCCGGCACGCTCCCCGCCGTATACCAGATGAACGGTCATGGCCCGCCGCGGACTGCGTCAACCGCACTCGGCTCCCCTCAAGCCTCATATGCCGGCAGGCGCTCGGATTCGCGAATCGGACGGCAATCCCCATTGCCGCCAAAACCCTTCAATCGCCAGCCTAGCATATCCACACGCCGGACACGACACCCGCCGGAATACAGCCGCCCGCCAGACACAACCCGGTGCACACCCCATCGCACACTCCGGCACACCCCGCCGCACCCCGCCAAATCTCAATATCTCTGCAATTCCGCGGGATCGCAGAGATTTTCGAATCCGGCGAATTCTCCCGATATCGGCTCCAACGCCGGTTATCAAAAATCGTGGAATTCCAACCATTCCCATGGGAGATCATCTCGTAAGAAACCGAATCGCACTGGATTCCCGCACCTCGCGTGGGAGTTCAGACACAGGTCCCGGCATCCGCCGAATTCTCCCGCAAGTCCAATCGACAGACCTGCCATGCGTGGGCGTGGTAGGGCATGGTGAACTTGCCCCCATGTCTTCGCCGGCTGCCGGGAACGCAGCTGAGCCCACCGCGTGACCAGGACGTTGCCGATCGCATGTATGACCAGACATGCGCCGCACGCCGGAAGTATGCAGCCGGAAGCTTCCACAGACCGGTATCGTGGCACCGCGCATGACCCGGCATGCGTAAGCCGGCAGATACCAAGAGACACCGCCGATTTCCCGCGCTTTCCGTCTTGTTGCGCATGTCACCGCATACACAACCAGACGGAACGCATCTCAAGCAAGAACGTTGGCTCCTATACGCCGGCTTGAGTTCCTATCTGCCTTGATTAGGCGATGCTCGATATATCGAGCATGAATGAGGGTTATTGGCCAAAATATGTGTCTGAAATCAGCGCGGACCCGTGCAGCGCAAGGCATACGGGCGGCTCGAATGTGCCAGGTTGGCGGAATGAACACTCTACGATGCCCCAAATGCCACGGCACCCCCGACTTGCCCGCCACCGGACACACATTTTGGCCGATAACCCAGAACCCAGAAATAAGTAAAGCCGCCGCGCAACACTGGCGCGACGGCTTGTTCTGTGGGCTTGATGGGATTCGAACCCACGACCTTCTGTTCCGGAGACAGACGCTCTATCCACTGAGCTACAAACCCGTGCGGCCCTCCACTATACCGACATGTGCAGACGACATGCGCAAACGATATGTACAAACAGCATACGCAGACGCACGCGCCTCATGGATCCGCGCCTCATGCGAAGGCATTACGACACATCAATTCGCCGCCTCGTTAGCGCACCGACGTGTCAGCCTCCGCACCGCAGCACCCCGCGCCGCAGCACGCGGACACTCAGTACATCAGCGTTGCCAGCCGACGACGCGCGCGCTTCAGCCGCTCATCGCCCGGCTCGGGGATAGCGAAATACTCGAGCAGACGCTTGCGTACCGGCTCAATCTGGTCGCGGTGACCGGCAGCCAGATAATCCAGCAGCCGCCCGAACGCGTCCTCAATTTGCCCGCCGATCATGTCGATATCAGCGACCGCCAACTGGGCGTCAACATCATCAGGATGCTCCGCCGCGGCGGCCCGGACCGCGCGCACATCAGCCGCTCCGGAACGGGCCAGCAGCAGGGCCTTCGACCGCTCACGCGCAGCGACCGTATCCTGCGGGTCAGATTCCAACACCCGCTCGTACGCCGCTGCGGCACCGGCATAATCACCTTCCTGTGCCAGCCGGTGCGCCTCGGCATGCTGCGGTGGCACACTCTCAGTCTCGGTCTGTCCATCAGCCGCCTGATCGCCATCGGCATCCGGATCACCGGAATACGGTGCCGAGCCGGCGACACCCGCCTGATGCGCGACATCTATGATTTTCGGTATGACCTGGTCGACGAGCTGCTGCTGTTCTTCAGCGCTGGGCAGACCCTGCAGCAGAGGCATCGGCCGCCCTCCGATCAACCCGAACAGCGCAGGCACACCGCGCACTTGCAACGCCTGCGCAATGCTCTGCGCCTTCGACACATCGATACGCGCGAGCTGAATCTGGCCATTGAGCTTGTTGACGGCGTCGCCGAGCGCCTTGGCCATCGGGAAGAGCCGATCGTCGCTGGGAGTCCACAGCAGCATGAGAATCGGGAATGTCGCCGACGTCTGCACCATCGCCTCGAAGGTGTTCTCGGTGACGTCGATCACATACCCCCCGGCGGAGGGAGCCCCGCCTGCCTGCCCCGGTTCCGCGGTCACCTGATGCTGCATCGATTCAAGATCAACCGCCCCGGCGAGCGAAATACCCGGGTTGAACTTCTGGTCTGCCATGTCGCCTCCATGATTCTTTGCCTAGCGACGCCGACCGGCAGCGTCGACTGGCAATCCTTCGATACCATTCAAGATACCGTGATGCCACGTCGTACGCGTCGCCTTCTTCGCGAAGCTAAAGCCCGCATTCTACCGAAGCATGCTATCCCTGACACCGGGATACGCGTGACTTCCCCGCATCCTAGTGCGCCTGCCATGCAGTCCGCGCCGCAGCCCAACAACCCGCCAGACAGTCCACCGGCAGGCAATATGGCGTTACAGCGCCTCCACCTTGACCGGCTGACGCTCCGCGCCCACCGCGGTAATCTTCTGATGAGACCCGGCCGGCGGCACATACATGGCGACAACATTCACATACGTGACTTTCATCGTGCTGGTGGCGGTGCCGTTCCCAAACAGCGCCTTTTCGGAGTCCGACGCCGGCTGGGATTCGCGTCCCTCGCCCGCCTGACGGGTCCATTCCGAATTAATCTGCGCGACCACGAGATCGCCGCCGTCGCTCGAGCGCATGACCTTGATCTGGCCGGCAGCCGCCTGGAAGGTCTGCTGCTGCGTGCCAGCGTTGCGTTCCATGCCCTCCTGAACTGTCTGGGACAGCTTGGCGAGCTCCTGACGGAAGTAATCGTCGGCGAACTTCGAAGCGTATTTGCTCGCCGAACCGTTCTGGAGCACATCAGCATACTCGGCGACCGCCTTTTCAGGCGTTGCCACCAGACCGGTGTCTTTCGCCGTGCCCATCTGGGCCCCAATCGAGGGAATGGCGAACTTCGGCAACTTCGCCCCCTGGAAAAGTCGGGCGACGCCCCACAGCTTGTAATTGCTGCGCGCACTGTCCTGGACCATCACGAGCAGACGCTGGGACTGCTGGTCTGACGTGGTGGTGGTAATGGTGAAAATCGAACGGGGCCATCCGGAATCCGTAGGGATGACGGCTTGTGTCATTTTGGAAGGGATATTGGTTTTCGCGTCCAGCGACCCCGTGGATTGGGCGATGGTGATTTCGCTGGTACGGATGGCGAGTTCGGGCCCGGACATGCGAGCGTCGAGCCCGTCCACGCTTTTCGCCTCATTCGCCGCGTTCACGACTTTCAGGATGTTCGCGCGGATTTGCTTCTCCTGGGCTTCGGTCACATCCGGCTTGTCCGTATGCTCGGCGCTGGCCGCCGGGTGGGGAACCTGCCCCTCGCAGCCGGCGAACGTCATCAGGCATGCCGCGGCGAGCACTGCCGTCACTGCTTTGGTGATACGTGAGGTCATGCTACTCCTTGGATTCTTCGTCATTATCGTCGCCGTCAGCGGAACCCCCATCCGTTTCCTCCTGCTGCGACGCCCACCGTGCGAAATATGTCTGCAATTCCTTCGGATCGATGACCGATGTGGCTTCGGCGTTCACCGGTGCCGGGGCATGGGTGCGTGCATGCCGGAGTACTGCCGGGTGGGATTCGTCCGCTTCCGGAGCAGTGGCGTCGGTGGCATGATTCTCTGCCTCGTCCTGTTGCGAGGCAGCTGATGCTTGCGATTCCTCCGCCCCCGGTTGTGAGGGCGATGCGTTGTGGTCAAATTGCCCGGCGCTGCCGAAATCGATGTCCCCATCCGGATACCAGACGGTGTCATTATGCAATGAAGCATACGAATGCGCGGCTTGTTGTGGTTGCTCCTGCACAGGCTGCTGCTGTCCGCCATGCCTGGCGTGGCGTGAATGCTGATGCGGCTGGAAGGCGACGGGCGCGGAATCCTCGGCAATCCCGGCTTGGGATGTCTCTTCAGCCCCGCTGTGACGACCGTGCCGGTGATGGGGTTCTTCCCCACCCGACGCGTGCAACTCTTCTTCAGCATGCTCACCAATCGTGAAATCGCCAATGGCTGACTGCCCAACGCCAAGTGAAGCATCCATCGACAAAGCATGCCCAGTATGCGAGTCGGCTCCAGCGCTCACGGAAGCGCCGGTATCATCGACATGTCCATCGGAAGCCGTCTGCACCGGTCCGATCCGCTGTTGCATGTCCGCCACAAGATTGCGCGACATCGGATCGACCACTACCGGTTCGGAAGTAGCCAGTCCGTTCCCCTCAGCCGGCGAGGTGTCTCCTGCCTGATTCTCCTCTTGGCGCGAGGATTCGGCAGCGGATTGGGCCGACGCACCCGGGGCATGACGCTTTCTGGGCTTGTTGCTCTTTCGGGGCGTAAACGTGCGTTTGATGATGTTCAGGCTCCCCGCGAGCGCCTCAGAGAAGCTGATTTCATCGGGGTCTTTCGGCTTGGGTTCACCGGGAACCTTGCGGCGCTTGGTGTCCGGCATCGCGAATACGGATGCGGACAGGACGGTCATCAACGCGAGCAGGGCCGCGATGAAGTAGAACGGCGTCGCGAAATCGGGAAGCTTCACACGCACCCAATGGACAGTCACCGAGGTGCGGGCAGAATTCGAGCCAGTGTCGATCAGCGCGATGACGTCTGAAGATGTCGCGCGCGATGTCAGGGAAACGTTGCCTGTGCCGCATTTGACCGACCGCCACATATCCGATGATTCGAATTCGACCGCCGAGTCCTGCGCGGCGGAACTCCCCGAGGCTTTCTGCGCGGACGTGGTCAGGGTCTGCCAGTCCGACATGCCGGTGATACGCGTGTATTTGCTCCCTGCCAGCCACCCGGCGGCATCTTTTCGTGTGGACAATGCGATGCACACACGCGTTTTCGACGAATTGGTATGGACAACCAATGTGGAGCGTTCCGCAACCATGGACAGGACGCCCGGATCCGTCATCGCGTATCTGCCGGAAACTTTTGCCGATGCCGCAATCTCGCTTGATGGGCGCCAAATCGTTGCGTTCAGCGCGCCGAACACCACACATGCGACGGCGAGCAGACCGAACACCGGTGCGACGATGCCACGCATGATTCTGGCATGATGAGACGGCCGTTCGAATACGGCATGCTCTTCGTGTGATTCATGTGTCTTCGTCATAACGCCACTATTCTACAGGCACCACCTCACTTCACCGGGTTCCGCGCGATACCTCCACCCTACCGTCGCACAGTCCCCCGCGGGCGGTGGCAGGCGGCGAAGACGCCGGCGATATCATGGTCGGCCGCTAGTGTGGTAATCATGCGTATTTCCCCCAGACTTCATCACGCCGCCGCAAGCCTTGTTACCGCGCTGTGCGCCGCCGGCATGTGCCTTGGCATCGCGGCATGCGGTTCAGGCAACTCCTCGTCTTCAGCGTCTTCATCGGCGTCCACAAGTTCCAGCGACTCAAGCACGAAGCTCAACAAAATCGCCGGAGTCACGGCGACCGGTGACCCCGGCAAGAAGCCGACCGTGAAATTCCATACCCCCATGACCGTCCAGGACAACACCTACGCCGTGCTCCAGCAGGGCAATGGCGAGACAATCAAGGAAGGCGACCGCCTGTGCGCCCAGGGCATCGCCCTCAACGCCAAGGACGGCTCGCAAATCATGAGCACGTGGGAGAAGAACACGCCCGACTGCTCGATCGTTGTGAACGAATCCTCCACGAACACCGCCTATTACGATATTCTCAAAGGGCAGAAAGTCAACACAACTATCGCGTTCGGCGTCAATGACCAGAACTCGTCCGGCACGTCGTATCTGATGGTGCTGACCATCATCTCCCGCACAAAGGCTCTGACCCGCGCGGAAGGCAAAGCCGTCACGGACATTCCATCGAATCTGCCGAAGGTCACGCTCGCCAACAGCGGCAAGCCGTCACTCAATCTCAACGGGTACAAGCCCGACGGCAAGCTGGTCGTCCAGACCCTGATTAAGGGCGACGGCGCCGCGGTGAAAGCCACCCAAACCGTGGACGCCCAGTATTCCGGCTGGTACGCGGACAGCAACGGCAAACTCCACCAGTTCGACTCCTCGTGGAGCCGCGGGACATCTTCGCAGTTCTCGCTCTCCCAGGTCATCACCGGCTGGAAGACCGGCTTGACCGGGCAGACCATCGGGTCGCAGGTGCTGCTGGTCATTCCACCGGACCAGGGCTACGGATCGACCGACCAGACGGACAGCACCACCGGAAAGGTGACCATCCCGGCCAATTCCACGCTGTACTTCGTGGTCGATATCCTCTACGCCTACTGATTGTCGGCGGATTCCCGGCGATTGTCGGCAATCCGCCGGGGCAGGTGGCGGTACGCCATTTTGCACAACCGCCACCTGTTCCTATATACAAACTGGTTACGCTAAGTGCCCGCTTAGCGTAACCAGTTTGTGTATTGGGGGCTTAGAAGAGGCGCAACGTCCCGTCTTCCTGGCCCTTCATATCGTCATAATCCAGAATCATGCACTCGAATCCACGCTCATGGGCGAGTGTCCTGGCCTGCGGGGTGATGGTCTGCGCGGCGAAAATACCGCGGACGGGCGCGATGAGCGGATCACGGTTGAGCAGCTTGCAATACCGAGTCAGCTGCTCGACTCCATCAATTTCACCGTGCCGTTTGATTTCAATCGCCACATGTGTACCATCGCCGTCGACCGCCATGATATCGACCGGGCCGATCGCTGTCGGATACTCTCGTCTGACCAGTTTGGCGCCTTCGCCGATCCGCTCAATCTGCTCGGCGAGATACCGCTGTAGATGGTCCTCGACGCCATCCTTGACCAGTCCCGGATCCTCACCCAAATCGTAGGTATCGTCGGCGTAGACATGCTGCAAGGTGATTTCCAGCACGTCATCGCTTTTCTCGGCGCATACGCGCAACACCCGCTCAGGAACTGGCGTATCAGGGTCATCGTCGGCGTCCGGCGGGTCAATCTGCCGAATCGTGCACGGGGCTGCCATCCAATTCAACGGTTTGTACGATCCGAGTTCTGAAAATATCAGGACGCTGTTATCCGCTTTCACCAGCAGCACGCGCTTGGCCAACGGGAGTGACGCGTTGAGCCGTCCCGAATACTGTGCACTGCAATCCGCAACAATGATTCTCACATCCGTTAGCCTAACAGCACCACCGCCGTCACAGCCGCAAACCCTGTCAGTCCAGGTGACGATTCCGCGCCCCGACAGCGGCACTCGGCACTCCAAATCCACGCAACCCCAACAACCCCAACATCCTCAACAACCCCAGTCCACACACCTAGTTCACAACAAGCAAAAGGCCGGCCCGTCACCAATGTGACAAGGCCGGCCCGATGCCGAAGAAACGAGGCCTAATCAGGCTTCCTGTCCGTCGCCTACGACTGCGGAACCGGAAGTCTGGACCACGTCATGTCCGCGCTCAACCGCAACGGTGAGTTTGTTCGAATCGAAGGAAATGAATCCGTCGGTGACATCGAAGGAATGCCGTACACCATCAGGGTCCACCACCGCGATCGTGCCGTCCTTGATGACGGTCAGCACCGGCTCGTGGTTAGGCAGGATGCCCATCCCGCCCTCGGAGGCGGGGATGGTGACGGACTTCGCCGTGCCGGACCACAATGGGCGGTCCGCCGCGACGATGTTCACCTGCATGGTCGCGCCCGCCATCAGTTGCCGTATTCCTTCTGCATGTCGTGCCACTTCTTCTCGAGGTCATCGATACCACCGATGCCGGAGAACGCCTGCTCCGGGACGTCGTCATACACGCCGTCGCAGATGCGGGTGAAGGCCTCGATGGTCTCGTCGGCCGGCACGTAGGAGCCCGGGCGACCGGTGAACTTCTCGGCCACGTAGAAGTTCTGGCCGAGGAACTGCTCGATCTTGCGGGCACGGTTGACGATGGTCTTGTCCTCTTCGCCGAGCTCATCGATACCGATCAAGGCGATGATGTCCTGCAGCTCCTTGTTACGCTGCAGAATCGCCTTGACGCGGTTGGCGCACTCGTAGTGTGCCTGGCCGACATAGCGCGGGTCGAGGATTCGCGACGTGGAAGCCAGCGGATCGACAGCCGGGTAGATGCCCTTGGCCGCGATATCACGCGAAAGCTCGGTCGTTGCGTCCAAATGGGCGAAGGTCGTCGCCGGGGCCGGGTCAGTGTAATCATCCGCAGGCACGTAAATGGCCTGCAGCGAAGTGATCGAGTGGCCGCGGGTCGAGGTGATGCGCTCCTGGAGCGCGCCCATCTCGTCGGCGAGGTTCGGCTGGTAACCCACTGCGGAAGGCATACGGCCCAGCAGCGTGGAAACCTCGGAACCGGCCTGCGTGAATCGGAAGATGTTGTCGATGAACAGCAACACGTCCTGGTTCTGCACGTCGCGGAAGTACTCAGCCATGGTCAGGGCGGTCAGCGGGACACGCAGACGAGTCCCCGGGGGCTCATCCATCTGGCCGAAGACCAGCGCAGTCTTGCTGAGCACGCCTGCCTCCGCCATTTCGCCGATCAGATCGTTGCCCTCACGGGTACGCTCGCCGACGCCGGCGAACACGGACACACCGCCGTGGTTCTGTGCCACGCGCTGAATCATTTCCTGGATCAGGACCGTCTTGCCAACACCTGCGCCGCCGAACAGGCCGATTTTGCCGCCCTGCACGTACGGGGTCAGCAAATCGATGACCTTGATGCCGGTTTCGAACATCTGGGTCTTGGACTCCAGCTGGTCGAATGCCGGCGGATTGCGGTGGATGGGCCAGCGTTCCTTGGCCTCGATATGCTCGTCAGGCTTCTTATTGAGGATGTTGCCCGAGACATCGAACACGTGCCCCTTGGTGACATCGCCGACAGGAACCTCGATCGGGCCGCCGGTATCGGTCACTTCGGCGCCACGCACCAAGCCGTCGGTAGGCTTGAGCGCGACCGCGCGCACGGTGGAATCACCGAGGTGCTGTTCGACCTCCATGGTGATCTGGTGAAGCGTCTCGCCCTCGGTGTTGCCCACACTGTTGAGCTTCACGGTCAAGGCGTTGTAGATGTCGGGCAGGTGGCCTACCGGGAACTCGACGTCGATGACGGAGCCCTGGACGCGCGTCACGCGTCCGACGTTCGTCGCTTCGACGTCGGTTTCGGAAGCCGCTGTGGTCTGGTTCTCAGCCATATGCGTTCCTACTCTTCCTCTTTGTTCAGCGCGTCGGCGCTGCCGATGATTTCGGTAAGTTCTTGGGTGATCGATGCCTGGCGCGAGGCGTTGAGCTTGCGCGTCAGCTCGTCGACAAGGTTGCGTGCGTTGTCCGTTGCCGTGTGCATGGCGTTCTGGCGGGATGCCGTCTCCGATGCGGCCGAAGTCAGCAGGCACTCATGGATGCGTGACTGGATGTACTTCGGCATGATCGCGTTGAGCACCTTTTCCAGACTCGGTTCGAAGGTGTACAGCGGGGTCGCCTGAGCCGCGGTGGACTCGGGAATCGGACCGGAGTCCTGCCTTGCTTCCGGCACGACTTCGACCGGTAGCATGCGCAGGACGCGAACCTTCTGCACGACCATGTTCACGAATTCGGTGAACACGATATACAGTTCGGAGACGCCGCCCTTGTCCGCAGGCAACATGTACGCATCCAGCAGGGTCTTGGAAATCGACTCGGCGACTTCCACGCCCGGCTTATCGCTGTCGCCCTCCCACGAGGCCGCCACCTTACGGTTGCGGTACTTGTAGTAGGTGACGCCGCGACGGCCGTACACATACAGCTTCGGTTCCTTGCCCTTGTCCATAAGTCGGGCGAGCAGAGATTCCGTTTCCTTGATGATCGACGAGGTGTACGCACCGGCCATACCGCGGTCCGACGTCAGAGCCAGCACGGCGACGCGTGGGTTCTTCTCGTCGGACTTCACGATCGGATGGTCGATATGAGTGTGCTCCGCCAACGCTTGCACGGCATCGAAAATCGCATCGCTGTAAGGCTTGGCGTTGAGCGCCACCTCACGCGCCCTCGCGATGTGCGAGGACGCGATCATCTCCTGGGCGTTGAAAATCTTCTCCAACGACTGGGTTGAGGCGATTCTTGATTTCAATGCGAGTTGCGAGCCCATGGGTCACTTCTCCCCTGCGACGATCTTTTCCTGCTCGACCGGGGTGTCGGTCTTGGCGACGGGCTTCTTCTCGATAAGCGGCTTGCCGGCCTTGGTCACATACGTGGCACGGAAATCTTCGATGGCCTGTTCAAGGGCCTTCTCCGTGTCGGCGGTGAAATCGCCGGTGTCACGAATCGTCGTGAGAATATCCGTGTTATGCGCCACGTAGTCCAGCATGCCCTTCTCGAACGGCAGCACGTCCGCGAGCTCGAGATCGTCGAGCTTGCCATGCGTTCCGGCCCAAATCGAGACGACTTCCTGCTCCATCGAGTACGGGGACATCTGCGGCTGCTTGAGCAGCTCGGTCAGACGAGCGCCACGGGTCAGCTGCGCCTTGGATGCGGCATCCAGATCGGAGGCGAACATCGCGAAGGATTCAAGCGACTTGTACTGCGCGAGCGAGATCTTCAGCGTGCCGGAAACCTTCTTCAACGCCTTGGTCTGGGCCGCACCACCGACGCGGGACACCGAAATGCCGACGTCGACAGCCGGGCGCTGGCCTGCGTTGAACAGGTCGGACTGCAGGAAGATCTGGCCATCCGTAATGGAAATCACGTTGGTCGGAATATACGCAGACACGTCGTTCGCCTTGGTTTCGACGATCGGCAGACCGGTCATCGAGCCGCCACCCAAATCGTCGGACAGCTTGGCGCAACGTTCCAGCAGACGGGAGTGCAGGTAGAACACATCGCCCGGGTACGCCTCGCGCCCCGGCGGGCGGCGAAGCAGCAGCGAAATCGCTCGGTAGGCTTCAGCCTGCTTGGACAGATCATCGAACACGATGAGCACGTGCTTGCCGTGATACATCCAGTGCTGGCCGATCGCCGAACCGGTGTACGGAGCGATGTACTTGAAGCCTGCAGAATCCGATGCCGGGGAAGCCACAATCGTCGTGTACTCCATTGCGCCGGCCTCTTCGAGGCTCTGACGCACGGAGGCGATGGTGGAACCCTTCTGACCGACAGCCACGTAGATGCAGCGCACCTGCTTCTTCGGATCTCCGGACTTCCAGTTGTCCTTCTGGTTAATGATGGTATCGATCGCGATGGCGGTCTTGCCGGTCTGGCGGTCGCCAATGATCAGCTGACGCTGGCCGCGACCGATCGGGGTCATCGCATCGATGGCCTTGAGGCCGGTGGACAACGGCTCATCGACCGGATGACGATGCATCACGTCGGGGGCCTGCGCCTCGAGAATACGACGGCCTTCGCTCTTGATCTCGCCGAGGCCGTCGATTGGCTGGCCCAGCGGGTTGACTACACGGCCGAGGTATCCGTCGCCGACCGGCACGGACAGCACTTCGCCGGTTCGGCGGACTTCCTGGCCCTCCTCGATGCCGGCGAAGTCACCGAGGATGACCACACCGATCTCGCGGGCGTCAAGGTTGAACGCCAGACCAAGCGTGCCGTCCTCGAAGGTCAGCAGCTCATTGGCCATGCAACCAGGCAGTCCCGTCACATGCGCAATGCCGTCACCGCAAGTCGCGACATAGCCGACCTCCTGAGTCGGGTTGTCAGACGGCTTGTAGGACTCGACGAAATCCTCGAGAGCCTTGCGTACCGCGGCGGGATCAATGGTAAGTTCTGCCATGATCACTCCTTATTGTTCTTGTTCATGTAAGTCTTTCGCGTTTGCACGCGTACTGACTCGTCTGTGTCACACGCCTGTTCAGGCGGTGACCTGCACGCTGCGCTTGAGCTTGTTCAGCTGGGCGATCACCGTGTTGTCGTTGACCTCGTGGCCGATTTGCACGCGCATGCCGCCCAACACCGTCGGATCTACAACCGAGTTGATGTGCACGGCATGGCCGGTGCGCTTGGTGTAAATCTTGGTCAGCCGATCAATCTGCTCGCCGGACAGCGGAGCTGCGGTGGTCACGGTGACCATCGATTCGCCCATATGCCGTGACAGCTTGTTGATCAGCCACTGGATGGTGGCAAGGTAACGACGGTGGCGCGGATTAGCTGTGGCGTGCTCGGCAAGGCGCATGGTGACTTTGCTGATCTCATTGCCGGACAACACGTTGTGCAGCAACGCGACGCGCGCCTCAGCCGAGGAATGCTCGTCGTACAGGCGGGTGCGGACCACCGGCATGTTGAGCAAGGCCGAATGGAGCTCGGCCAGCTCGACGGACACCTTCATGGTGGTTCCGGTCGCATCCGCGTAGTACATCATCGCGTCCACGCCGAAATCCTCGACCGCGTTCGCGATATCATGCGGCTTGCTCCAGCGGCGCTGCACCAGATCGTCAAGGATCTCAACGGTCATCGGATGCGCTTTGCCTTCAAGCAGCGTGTGCACCATGGTGGTCTTGTCGGCAGCGGGACGTGCGGGGTCGGTCAGCGCCCGTTCGACCTGGACATTGTGGTCGAGCAGATCGGTGACGGCGAACAGCTCGTTGCCTACGCGCCAGGCATCCTCACCGGTCGCCTTGAGTTTCGGCGCCAGCGAGTCACGCGAGACGCGGTCTGCGATGCGTGATGCCTCTCCTCGCATGTAATCTCACTTCCTTCGCTTACTTGTTGCTGTCTGCATCCATCTCGTCGATCATCTTGTCGAGCATCTGCGTCTGGGTGGCGCTCGAGCTCAGCTCGAATCCGAGAATCTTGCCTGCCAGAGCCGTGGCCAACGTGCCGACCTCACCCTTCAAGCTCACCAGAGCCTGCTTCCGCTGGGATTCGATCAAACGCTGGGCGTTCTCAGTGATCTGGGCCGCATCGGATTCAGCGCGCGAACGCGCATCGGCGATGATATGGGACGCTTCGGCACGGGCGTCGTCGCGGATCTTCGATGCCTCGACACGAGCCTGGCTGAGCTGGTCCTCATACTTCTTCTTGGCCTCGTCAGCGTCTTTCTGCGCTTTCTCGGCCTGAGCCATACGGCCTTCGATCTTGGCCGCACGGGCGTCGAAAACAGCCTGGAACTTCGGCATGACGTACTTGTAGAAGCAGACCGCGATGACAACGAGAATGACCAATGACCACACGATGTCATACGTTTCAGGCAAAAACAGCGAAATACCGCTTTTCTCTGCCAGTGGCATGGGTGTTCTCCTTTCTTGCTCGGGTTTCTACTTGACTATTGGTGAAGCTTGCGTTCGCAGATGCTCACTTGGCCATGACGAAGGCGACGAAGCCGAGCAGGCCGAGCAGCTCGATCATTGCCAGACCGATGAACATGAGGGTCTGGATGCGGCCGGAGACCTCAGGCTGGCGAGCGGTGCTCTCCAGGGCCTTGCCGACCAGGATGCCCATGCCGATGCCAGGGCCGATGGCGGCGACGCCGTAGCCCAGAACGCTGATGTTGCCTGCAACCTCGGCGAGAGTGATGATATCCATGTGTTGTCCTTTCTTACCGAAATCTGACATGGTACACGGCCCCGCGGCACGGGACCGAAGTGTGTTCTGCACGGCGCCCCAAGACACCGGTGCATTCGCTTGATTCAATTATTGCGCATCGTTGTCACGATGCCGGGCAGGACACGGCCGCTATGGGCGACAGCGCCTGACACCGTTGCGATCCTTTGCACAGCGCGTATGGCGCGCCGGGCACGGTCGAATTACTCGACCTCCGGATAGCTCTGGTTGATGTACACCGTCGAGAGGATCGCGAACACATACGCCTGAAGCGCCGCGACGAACATCTCGAAGCATACGAACGCGAAACCGCCCAGCAGCCACAGTGCGCCGACGGGCTTGATGCCCCAATTCGGCGACTCAATGAGATAGAACTGGGTGAACGCCAGGCAGGTCGCGACCAGAAGATGGCCTGCGATCATGTTGGCGAAGAGTCGGACGGTCAGCGAGAACGGGCGAATGATCAGCACCTCGAGCAGGTTAATCGGGCCGAGGATGATATCAATCGGCAGCGGAACCCCGGGAGGCATAAGCTCGCCGCGCAGGTACTTGAAGAATCCCTTCTCTCTGCAAGCGGCAATCCAATACTGCACGAAAGTCCACAGTGCGAACACGAGTGGCATCGTCACCGTTGCGGTGGCCGCCATATTCATGCCGGGGATGACGCCGCACAGGTTGAACGCGAAAATCGTGAAGAACAGTGTGGTAATCATCGGCACATATCGGCGTCCGCGCTCCTCGCCCATCACCTGATAGACGATATTGTCGCGGACGAATTCGAGCAGCGTCTCGATCAGTCCCTGCCAACGACCCGGAACGAGCTTGGCACGTTTCGCCGTGATGCACATCACCAGCAGCAGCACGATAGTGGCAACGATTCGAATAAGAATGATGCGATTAATGGCGAACGGCGTGCCCTGGAACAGAATCGAATCGGGAAGAAAATCGTCGATCGAGGGCAGTTCAGGACCCGTCTTGGCCGCGAGCACGAGCTGCGCGCTGACTTGTGACACCATCTACGCCTCCTACTTCTCGTAACAGCTGTCAGTTTAGCCCAACGCCCTGAGCGAATGTGACCGGAAGATTTCGGCGCAAACTCACATGGCGTGGCGAGTAGGTCGGGCGACGACGGGGCCGGCACCTGCCTTCTACTCCGAACGGCTACGTGGAGATTGTACGACGTTTTCCTGCGGCTTGGTAACAATTCTTTCACAATCTCGAACCGTTTTTAGATAAAACGACCCGAATTGCCGAACGCTACGCAGGATGTTGCTGTCCGATATCCGGACAGCGCGCACAGGTCAGCAGTCAGGCATCGGCGCCGTCGGCCACCGGGCCGGCGGGAGCGGGCGATGTCGCAGAACGCACGCGTTCGTCCTGAGCATAATCGTCCCTAATCAGGCCATAACCGTCCTTGATCAGCGGGGCGTACCCGTCACCTCGCGGCGCACCCGGCGCATGACGGATCGAACGGTCCGTACCCAAACGCTTCTCCGCGCGCAACTGCGGGACTTCACGCAGGTCGTACGGCGTGGTCTGGTAGACCCAGTTCAGCCAGTTGCGCCACAACAAGTTCGCGTGGGCGCGCCAGCTGAACAAGGGCTCAAGCTTGGGGTCGTCGTGCGGGAAATAGTTCTCCGGGAACGGCACGTTGGTCAGCCCCTTGGCCATATCACGCTCGTATTCCTCGGCGAGTGTCATCTTGCCGTACTCCCAGTGGCCGAGCGCGAACACCTCGGAGAAGTCACGCGTCGCAATCAGTCCGGGGCCGGACTCCGGACCCCACGTGAGCACCTGGAGGTCGGGATTCGCCGCGATATCGCCCTCGTCCACACCGGCGAGCCGGGAATGCGGTTGCAGCGCGATTTCATCGAAACCGTTGGTCAAGAAGCAATACTCGTCCTGCAAATACTGCGGATAGACGCCGAACAGCTTCTGCGGCAACAGATGCTTGCGCACACCGTACCGGTAATGCAGGGCGCCCATCGCCCCCCAGCACAGATACATCGTCGAGAACACATGCGAGCCAGCCCAGTCAAGAATCTCCTTGAACTCGTCCCAGTAATCGACCTGGTCGAATTCCAGGTGCTCCACCGGCGCGCCCGTGACGACGAAGCCGTCGTAATAGTTGTCGCGGAACGCATCAAGGTTCTCGTAGAACTTGACCAGATGGTCGGCGCTGACGTGCTTGGACTCGTGGGTCGAGGTCTTCATGAGATCGACCTCGACCTGCAGCGGGGACTTCGAAATCAGCCGTAGCAGCTGGGTTTCGGTCTCGATTTTCTTCGGCATGAGATTCAAGATCACCAGGCGCAGCGGGCGCACACGCTGGCGCTCAGCTTCAGGTTTCTCCAGCGCGAAAATGCGCTCGGAGTCGAGGATGGCACGTGCGGGCAGGCCGCTTGGAATCTTGATAGGCATGATTCCATTATCGCCGCTGGGCTGATATGTGTTTGACGTCGGCTGAAATGTGACCGGATGGCGGGGTTTGGGGCGGGGTGCGGCAGGGCGAGGTGCGGTTACTGGCGGACGAGACTGGCGAGGCACGACCGCTGACTGCACAGCGGCAGATCATGTACCCAGGTCAGAGTGCGAGCCCATCTTCACACAACGACCCCCAACGCCGTACAACCAACCGATTCCAGCCGCCCATCCCGCCGCCATGTGAGCGAATCCTCACACAATGCCAGCGCCACTCCTCACACTGGCACCATTGCACGGTGGCGGATGGCCGACCCGCCCACGTCGAGTCATATGAGTCGCGTGGCACGTATCCTACGACACACACAACCTGCGGAATATCACCGCAAAAGCCCAAGCCCGCCGGCATCTGGCGAATTGTGCACGCCACGACATACACAGCCCGCCGAACGCGGCCGGCAGTAACGCAAGACCGCCAACATCCAACCGGCCACGCATGCCCGCGCATACACAATCGGCAGAACACGACCGTGAAAATCCCAAGCCCCCAGCAACTAGAACGTCACGCATGCCGCGACAAACGATTCTTGCGCAATGACTTTGGTAAAACAATGCTTCCACACGCGTACGGCTGAGCAAGCATGCCGCGACATACGCCAACCAACACCTCCCACGCGCGAACACACGACCAGGCAACCGGTAACCACCCAGCGCGCAACCATGCAAAATACCCGACCGTCGCCGCCAAGCAGCTTCCCCGCAATCCGCTGTGGGCTGAACGGCACGCCGATTTGACAATTCCCTGTCGTCCTATAAAGTAGATGACTGCTGCTTGAAGCAGCCGACGCGGGGTGGAGCAGCTCGGTAGCTCGCTGGGCTCATAACCCAGAGGTCCATGGTTCAAATCCATGCCCCGCTACCACATCAATGAAAACCGTGATTCGACATTCGTCGGTCACGGTTTTTGTGTACCCGGCCATTCTCACCGTCCGAGGCATTCAGTCAGCGCTCATCCGCGACGCCAGACCGACACCCCGGCAACGCAAACCGCCGAGTACGGATGTTACCGGCTCGTCATGGGAAGACACCTCAGGCAAACCGACAAACAGACAAAGAGACAACACAGCAAAGAGAAGCAATACGAAGAGGGGATATCAATGCGCATCTCGCAACCGTTGCAGCCCATGGCACCGCTGATTGTGCTCGCACTCGGGTCGCTGTCGATCGTATCGCTCGCGCAAGGCATCGTTTCCTTGACTTCGGGCGCGAACATCCCAAGCATCACGGAAGTCATCGCCGGTCTGATCGGCATCGCGCTGAGCGTGTGGATCATCGCCGCGATGCGGGCGACGCGTGCTCAAGACGAAGAAGACGACGAGGATGATAAGGACGACGAATCCGAGGAGATCAACGGCAGAAACCTTCAGAGCAGCAGTGCCGATTCACGAGTCGTCGAATAATCATCGCGACTATCGATTGCTTCGAAGGCCTTTCGAATCCAAGGGCATTGCCACTGCATCGAAAGCGGAATAAGCCGAAGACATCGCCGCCAATCCCGGCAGACGTTGCACCAGAAGGCGTGACGGGGCGTTCATGGCGGAATCGCCACGCAGTTGGATTGCCGGTTGCATCCGTCAACGCGACGGAGCGTTCATGGCTGAATCGCCACGCCAGTCGGATTGCCGATTGCGCCCACAGGCGTGTCCGGCGCATTCCGCTCAAGCCGAAGTGGACTGCGCGGATGATGGCTGCACTCGTAGGTGTGCCGGGGTGTTCTGTTCTGGACGAGCGGACTGCGCGGGTGACGGTCGTATCCGTAAACGAGTCGGGGCACTGGACTTGGACCTACCGACGACCCGACGCGCCCGCCCATAGGGCTGCCGATGCGGCGGTGCCAACCCGCTGCGCGAGCGCCGACGATTGAACTGGCCGATTCAAGACGCCACGACGCCAGCGTCACAGCCTGCGTTATCATTGACGTCAAACGTTTGACGTAATCGGGGGCCGGACACATTTCAAGGCACCCGTCCACGCCATGCGCGAAGGAGTACCGCGGCATCGGCCCTGAGGCATCCCTTCACACACTTTCCGCCCATACCGGCGCGAAAACCGCAAACGCCCAAGCCTGCGGCAAACCAGCAATCACACCAGAAACCAGGAATCCGACCCAGATGGCATCACAACAACACCAAGAGCAGAGCGCGTCCGGCAGCAGGCCACCCGCATCCGCGACCGAATCCGCATCCTCCGCGAACCAATCGGCATCGTCAGCCCCGGTCACCCAAGCGGTCGACAAAAGCGACGCCGGTTACGCGAAAGACCTCAAACCGCGCCACATCCAGATGATCGCCATCGGCGGCTCGATTGGCACCGGCCTGTTCCTCGGCGCGGGCGGACGTCTCGCTCAAGGCGGCGCCGGCCTGACCATCGCATATGCGGTGTGCGGCATCTTCGCGTTCCTCATGGTCCGCGCGCTCGGCGAACTGGCGATTCGCCGCCCGTCCTCCGGTGCGTTCGTGTCCTACGCACGCGAATTCCTCGGTGAGAAAGGCGCATACATCACCGGGTGGCTGTTCTTCCTCGACTGGTCCACTACCGTCATGGCCGATATCACCGCGGTCGCGCTCTACTTCCACTACTGGCAGGCGTTCAAGGGCGTGCCGCAATGGGTGCTTGCCCTGTGCGCGCTCGCCGCGGTGTTCGCGCTGAACATGCTGAGCGTCAAGGCCTTCGGCGAGGCCGAATTCTGGTTCGCTGCCATCAAGGTGTTCACAATCCTCGCGTTCATGGCTATCGCGATTTGGGCGATCATCACCGGAGCTCAGGTCGGGCAATACCACGCCGGCATACACAACATCACCGACCACGGCAGATTCTTCCCCGAAGGCATCGCCCCGGTGTTCGCGCTGACACTCGGCGTGGTCTTCGCGTTCGGCGGCACCGAGATGGTGGGCGTCGCGGCAGGCGAAGCGAAAGAAGCCCAGCAGGTGCTTCCGAAGGCCATCAATTCGATGATTGTGCGCATTTTCGGCTTCTACGTAGGCTCGGTCATTCTCATGGCCCTCGTGCTGCCGTATACCGCGTATTCGTCGAACGAATCACCGTTCGTCACTTTCTTCTCCGGCATCGGCATTCCCCACGCCGGCGACGTGATCCAAGTCGTGGTGTTGACCGCCGCGCTGTCGTCCCTCAACGCCGGTCTGTACGCGACCGGCCGCACGCTGCGTTCGCTGGCAATCGCGGGTTCCGGCCCGAAATTCGCAGCCCGCATGAACAAGAACCATATCCCGTACGGCGGCATCATCATCACGTCGGCACTCGGCCTGATTGGCGTGGTCCTCAACGCAGTGCTGCCCGCCAACGCCTTCGATATCATTATGAATCTCGCCGGCATCGGCATCGCCGGCACGTGGTCGTCAATTCTCGTCACTCATCTCGCGTTCCTCAAGCGCGTCAAGGCGGGCAAGGAGCAACGCCCCGCCTACCGGATGCCGGGAGCACCGTTCACGGATTATCTGGCACTGGCGTTCTTCGCCATCGTGGTCATCTCGAATCTCACGAGCGCGTCCGGCAGGTGGACACTTGCGCTGTTCGCCGTCGTCGTGGTTGCGATGATTATCGGCTGGTACGCGGTGCGCGGGCGGATTGACGGCAGCCTGATGGATGAGATTCTCGACAATGACGAGGATGAGGATTCCATCGAGGAGCTCAGCGACGATTTCGCCGCCGCCTGACACAGCGAATCCGCGATATTCACGATATTCACAGCACTCGCGATACTGGAATCGGCAACGGCCAAGCAACAAGCACAAGGAGACAGGATGCGCATTCATATCACGTACACTGGCGGCACCATCGGCATGATCGAATCCGACCACGGGCTCGTTCCCGGCGCCGACATGCGCGGATGGCTGCGCCGCCTGCTTGGGGAAAGCGACGAGTTGCACGATGGGGATGTCACCTTCACCGAACTTGACCCGCTGATTGACTCGTCGAACGCGACTCCAGACAACTGGCAGACGATGATCGATGACCTGTGGGCCCACCGCGACGAGGCCGACGCGTTCGTCGTGCTGCACGGCACCGACACGATGAGCTACTCCGCCGCGGCGCTGTCCTACGCGCTCACCGGTTTCGGCAAGCCGGTGATTTTCACGGGTTCCCAGCATCCGCTCGGCAAGATTGAATCCGACGCGACTGCGAACGTGACTGGCGCGCTCAACGCGGCGTTGAGCGGCCACGCGAAAGGCGTCTCACTGTTCTTCGGGCATCACCTGTTCGCCGGCAACCGCGTGACGAAAGCCTCGAGCTGGGCGTTCGAAGGCTTCTGCTCGCCGTCCACCGGCACGATCGCCTGCACAGGCACGCCCTGGCAATGGGAGTCTTTCGACAATCCGGGCGAGGGTTGGACGAACCCGAAACCGTATGCACGGCATGATGTGGCTGTTATCGACACCGTCCCCGGCATGAGCGCCAAGCGGCTCGCCGCCATGCTCGCTCCCCGGCCTGAAGCTGTATTGCTGCGCGCATACGGCGTCGGGAACATCCCCAGCCTCGAGCCGGGATTCGCGGACGTCATCGCGGGCACGCTCGACGCCGGAGTCCCGGTGATTGTCGCCTCGCAATGCGAACAGGCGAATGTGCTACTCGGACGGTATGAGACCGGGGACGCCATCGCGAAAGCCGGCGCGGTCGGCACCGGCGATATGACGCTCGAAGCCGCATACGCGAAGATCATCTTCCTGCTGTCCCAAGGATTGGGAGGTGCCGAGCTGTCCGCATGGATGGGCCGCTCCATCGCCGGCGAAATCACTCTGGAAAGCAACTGAGCACCCTCCCTCACTCCTGTTTCTGACGACACTGACATGTCACTCAGTGTCGTCAGACCCTTCTGCCGACGCTCACCACACGCTCAGCGTCGGCAGGAGCAGGGGCGCACAGCAAGCACGACGGAAATCAGCAATGCGGACGGAACGACGGCTAAACTTCAGGGAAATTCCAACATGCCCCGCTTGTCAATCATGCACTGGTAACGATTTCGCTCATACAATGGCGGTATGAGCGAAGATACAAAGACAAGAAAGACCGCTGCAACGACGACAGCCACAACAGCAACAACAACCAAAACAGCATCAAGCACCCGCACCGCCGCGACACGCAAGCGCACGACACGACGCAAAACCGCAGCCGCCACCGCCAAGACCTCCGCGGCGACCTCGGCACGCACCGCCGCCGCCGGATTCGGCCGCGTCGCAATCTATGACACCACCCCGCACGGCGAAACGACCCCACGCGTCGAACTCGGCGAACAATTCCATGTCAGCGCACAACTCGCTGCCGAACAAGGGCTCGTGCTCTCCGCCGCTGCAATCGTGCGCAATCCGCGCGGCAAGGAAACCCGGCGCCGCGCGATGACCTGCACCAACCCCGGCCTGAGCCGCTGGGAAGTCGACGTGCAGGCCGGCGAGCCGAGCGACGCCCGCCCGTGGCAGTCCGGCTGGTCGGCGGTCAAACGTCAGCTGGGCGATTGGACGGTCAGCATTGAGGCGTGGCTCGACCCGTACGCCGCATGGTTCGAGCAGGCACGCAAGGCCGTCGACGCCCGAGAAGACGTAGAGAACGCGCTCGACGCAGGCGCCACCCTGTTGCGCCGCTGGGCTTCGACCCGTGACGCACACCTGACCGCCGGCGAGCGCAGCACGCTGAAGAAAGCCGCCGACACGCTGGATGATCGCAAACTGTCGGTTGCCGAGCGCTTCGCCGCCGCCACAAATGACGACGTCACCGCCCTGCATGAGGCCAAGCCGCTGCGCGATGGCGTATCCGAAGGCGAGCCTCGTATGTTTCACGTGGAACGTCCGGGGTCCAGTTTCACCGCTTGGTATGATTTCTTCCCCCGTTCCGAAGGTGCCGCGGATGATGACGCGGCCGGTTTCACACGCCCCGGCACGCTCGCCACTGCCGTATCCGGCCTTGAACGCGCCGCTGCCGAAGGTTTCGACACGGTGTGTCTGCCGCCGATCAGCCCGATCGGCGTGACCGGACGTCGCGGCCGCAACGGCGTCGCCCATGCCGGTGCCCATGACCCAGGCTCCCCATACGCTGTCGGCTCGGCTGACGGCGCCGCCGACAGTGTGGATCCGTCGCTCGGCACGATGGATGATGTCCGCGCGTTCACCGCGAAAGCCCATGACCTGGGTCTTGAAGTAGCGCTTGACGTGTCGATGTTCGTGTCGCCGGATAATCCCTGGATCGCCGAACACCCTCAGTGGGTGCGCCGCAAGGCTGACGGCACGCCTGCCGATCCGCTCGATTCCTTCGACCCGCAATCGGAGCGCGAGGATATGGTCCCGCTGGACTTCGATGCCGATCCGGACGGCATCGTCAAGGCGATCGTCCACACCTTGGACGTGTGGGCGAAAGCCGGAGTGACGGCGTTCCGCGCGGTCGAACCGTACCGTTGGCCGGCGCAGGCGTGGCAGCGGATCATCGAACAGACCCGGCACGCGCACCCGGAAGTGCTGTTCCTCGCTGAATCCTTCACCGCGCCCGCGATGATGGGCGCGCTGATCCGCGCCGGCTTCACCCAGTCGGACTGCTACTTCCCATGGCGCAACACCAAGCGCGAGCTTGAAGAGTACCTGTTTGAGGCGAACAGCGACGCCGCATACACGCAGCATGACACGTTCTGGCCGTCCACGCACCGCATTCTTACCGATTATCTGCGCGACAACGGCATCGCCGGCTACGCGATCCGCGCAGTGCTCGCAGCGATGGGCGTGCCGAGCTGGGGTATCGCCAGCGGCTACGAACTGGTGGAAAACAAGCAGCAGCCGGGCACACAGGCCCCTGAGAATCCCGAGGAATACGAAATCCGCGTGCGCGACTGGAGCGAGGCCGGCAAGTACGGCACCGCCAAGCTGCTCACCTCACTCAACGCGATCCGCAGGCGCCACTCGGCGGCCCGCAGCTACCACAATCTGACGATCCTGGACAGCTCGGACGCGAACATCCTCGCGTTCGCCCGCCACACGCCCGCCGAGCTGACCGCAGACGGCAAGCCGGACACGCTGATTGTGGTCGTGAACCTCGACGGCCATGAGGCTCACCAGTCCATGATTCGCCTCAACCCAGCCGCGTTCGGCCTGCCCGCCGGCGAGCCGTTCACCGTGGCCGACGAGCTGACCGGCCGCACCTTCACCTGGACGAACGACAATTATGTCTCGCTCGCCCCGTGGGCCGATGTCGCGCACGTGCTGAGCGTCAAGCGGTAGTTTTTCCCGAATCCCGATACTCGGTACCCTGCACGATCCACATCACGTGGCATACGTGCCGGGTACCGAGTATCCTGAATAACGGAAATCCTGTTGTCTATCAAGGAGATTCGAAATGGCAGAAACCTTCAATGTCGTCGTGGAGATCCCGCGCGGTTCCAAGAACAAGTATGAAGTGGACCATGAGACCGGTCGCGTCTTCCTGGATCGTACGCTGTTCACCGCCATGGGCTACCCGGATGACTACGGCTACATCGACGGCACGCTGGGCGAGGACGGCGATCCGCTCGACGCGCTCGTTATGATCCCGAATTCCGTGTTCCCGGGCTGCGTGGTCGAGTGCCGCGCTGTCGGCCTGTACCACATGGTCGACGAGGCCGGCGGCGACGACAAGGTGCTGTGCGTGCCCGCCGACGTGCGTTTCGACGACATCAAGGACATCGACGATGTCAACGAGTATCACAAGGCCGAAATCAAGCACTTCTTCGAGCAGTACAAGGCTCTGGAGCCGGGCAAGGAAGTCAAGCCGGGTGATTTCTGGGCCGGCGTCGACAAGGCCGAGGCCGAGATCAAGGCCGCGCGCGAACGTCTCGCCGCTTCCGAAGCCAAGTGAGGCATATGTACGGTTCGGCTTTCGGCTTGAAACCCAGTGATTGATAGCGATCGCCTAGACTTTCGCCGAACCGAGCTGTGCACATTGCCGATGCGAAGGGGCCGTCCCGATTGGGGGCGGTCCCTTTCGTTTGCACGGGCTGTATGGGCTGTATGAGCGGCGTGCGCCGAGCAATCGGCGTTACCCGCGTTGCTCACGTGTCCGGTGTGCTCGGTTTCTTGGCGTTGCCCAGCGTGCCAGACGTAGTCCGCGGCTTGTCTTTCGGCGGCGAGCGACTATACTTGGGCGGGTAATTTCGACATGCGAACAGATTCATGGGAATTCAAAGCCGCACCTACGCCGGCAGTCGCCGTGTCGGACCGTAAGGCGTAGGCGGCAATCCGTCGAGGCCCATCCGCGCCGCGGATGAACCATGATTGACTATGACATCAAGCACCTCCGTTGTGGGAATTCTTCTTATCGCAGTATCCCTGTCCATGGACGCGTTCGCCGTGTCCATCGGCAAGGGCCTGACCGTGCGCCGGGTGCGCCCGCTGGACGCCTTCAAAACCGCCCTATGGTTCGGCGGATTCCAGGCGCTGTTCCCGTTGCTCGGCTATCTGGTGGCGGGCACGTTCAGCGGGTATGTGACGGCGGTGGACCACTGGATCATCTTCGGATTGCTCGCGCTGATCGGCGGCAATATGATTCGCGAGGCGTTCGAGGAGGATGACGAGAACGCGCGCGAGACACCGCAGTTCGACTGGCGGCACATGCTGCCGCTCGCCATCGCGTGCAGCATCGACGCGTTCGCGATCGGGGTGAGTTTCGCATTCATGAAGGTGAACATCCTGTGGTCGGTGCTGATCATCGGCGTGGTGACCGGCGCGTTCTCCGCCGCCGGCCTGCATATCGGCCACGCCTTCGGCGCACGATGGCAGAAACCAGCACAGATTGCGGGCGGCGTAATCCTCATCCTTATTGGCATCAAGGTGTTGCTCGAGCATCTCGGCGTCATCGCCTGGTAGCGGCGGGCAGCGACCGGTGGCATGGGCCGGACGGACGGCGCGACCGGCGGCATTCCCAACCGGCATCGGCCGATAGCGCACCATCTCAGAGTTCCCGACCGACACCGCGCACAGCATATCCGAGATCGCACGTTTCCTGCCACAGGTTGCCGCAACTACACCCCCAATCGCACGACGCTGCGGCACACTCCACCCGGGATATCCAAGAAACCATCACATCGCCCGTACGCCGGGGCAGCGACCGCGCAGCCTCCGGCATATAGGGCCGCATCTACGTAATCCTGCCCGAAATAGCACTGCAACTATGGGAATCCGCCCCGAGGATATCCCAGCGACACCCCGGGAACGGCGAATTGCGAACCCATCTCAGGCTAGCCACAACCGCCACACACAGGAACCCCGAAGCCCCATCGCATCATTGGGTTCCTGCAGCCGAACAGCGCGAAAAAGTCAGTCCACAAATATCGGACCATACTGGCACAGCAGCAATGCCAGCGTCGCGGCGAACGCCACCAGCCCAAGCAGCATTACCGGCAGCAGGGCAATCCCGACCCACGGGGCCGGTACGGCCGGATCCGGATCAAAATCCTTGAGCCAGAACCGCGAGGCGATCACCATCAGCACCATGAGCGCCAACGCAATCACACTCACCACAATGGCAGCCCAGGTTCCCGGCCCCGTGAACGACACGCAGGATGCCGAGACCACCACGAACAGCCAGCCGGGCATACTCGCCATCGCCACCACGCCGGTCAGGCTCTGCGAGAGCGAGCGCAGCAGATCGGTACGCTCTTTGCGTGCCATCTGGCGGGCGAAACCGATCACCGTGAACAGCGCAAGCAGCATGACATACACGCACGCCCAGTGAATCAGCGGAGTCGCGGCAATCGTCAGCGCGTCATTCGCGTTCAACGACGGGTACAGTGTCCCGCTGCCGAGTGCATTGAGCGCAAACACCAGCGAAATCAAACCTGCGAGCACGCCAAGCACACGATCAGTCCAAGTGCCGCGGAACGGCCAGAAAATCGTGAACGCCGCCATCGCCGCAACGCACAGCGGCACTTCGAGGAACAGGACAAACTGGCCGAGCAGGCTGGCACCGACAAGCAGCACAAGCGCGATAACCTGCACGGCGAGTACGCCACGGTACGGACGGTGCGGGCGGGTGCTGTCGGGTTGTGTCTGCTCTACCATATCTATTCCTTCCGCCGACGGATGTTCCTGCCGTGGCACGGCGTCATGTGTCATCGTCATGCAACCGGGTGGCCCACAATGTTATCGGCATGTTACCGGCATGTGACGTCATGACGGAGTCCTTACTCATTGTAGCCGCGCGCTTGCCCATTCTCCGCCATATGGAAGCACCGCCCTTGAATGTCCTGATTGCCATAACATTACAGCTGTAAACTGTGTGAAAACCGTAATTCGACCGGAGGGCTGCAACATGACTGATTTGACGTTGATGACCTCTGCCAGTGACCCCGCATCCGTATTGCCGTCGCTCGCGCTGCTTTCTCACAGGGTGCGCGTGCTGCCGATGGATGCGGCGAGTCTGGTGAAGATGCCGGAAAGCACCGTCTTGTTCCTCGACGCCAGGGACGATCTCGCCACCGCGAAGACCCTGTGCCGGCTGATCCACGCCTCCGGCCTGTCTACGCCGATCGTGCTGATTCTCACCGAGGGCGGATTCACTGTCGTCAACTCGCAGTGGGGCATCGCCGACGTCGTCGTCGCCAACGCCTCCCCCGCCGAGGTCGAAGGTCGTTTGCGGCTGGTCACGGAACGTGGCAACATGCCGTCGGGCGTCCAGTCCAATGCGGTCGGGGCACAGGACACCGACGGGCTGATCCGTTGCGGCGACTTGGTCGTCGACACCAATGGATATACGGCAAGTCTGCACGGACACCCGATTGATTTGGCTTACAAGGAATTCGAACTGCTCAAATATCTGGTCCAGCACCCCGGACGCGTGTTCACCCGCGCGCAGCTGTTGCAGGAAGTGTGGGGGTACGACTACTACGGCGGCACGCGAACCGTGGATGTTCACGTGCGACGTCTGCGTGCCAAGCTCGGCGGCGAATACGAGCATGTCATCGGTACGGTGCGCAACGTCGGCTACCGTTTCGACCCGCCGGAAGACGACAAGGACGACAGCGCCGCCCGCACGAACGCTTCCCAGGGCTGATTTTTGGTTGATTCGGGTTGACTCAAACCGCCATCCTGTGAGCCCATCCTCACATAATGGCACCCGAAACAGGTCAATCAGCCGATTCCAACCATCTGAACCGCCATCCTGCGAGCCAATCCTCACACAATGCCGTCACCGTCACCTCACCAACGTCCGCCGCATCAGCAATTCGCCATTGGCATACAACCCGCGGTTGGTCGGATGCCCGCTGTGCCTTATCATGCGGGTATGGCCAGCGAAAGCAAACGACACCGCATCGAGCGCATGCATGACGAGTACCGAATCCTATGCGAGGAGTTCCCCGCCCCGGCGTGCGCGCTGTATTTCACGAACCCTTTCGAGCTGCTGACCGCGACGATTCTGAGCGCCCAGACCACCGACAAACGGGTGAATACAGTCACGCCCTCGCTGTTCTCGCGCTACCCCGGACCGGCCGAACTTGCCGCCGCACGGGTGGAGGATGTCGAGGATATCATCCGGCCATTGGGCTTCTACCACGCCAAATCCCGCAATATCGTCGCGATGGCGCATGACGTGCACGAACGGTTCGGCGACACCGTCCCGCACACCATGGACGAGCTGACATCACTGCCCGGTGTCGGGCGGAAAACCGCGAATGTGGTGCTCGGCAACGCGTTCGGCGTGCCAGGCTTCCCCGTTGACACGCATGTGATTCGCGTGACCGGCCGCCTACGCTGGCGTACCGATTGGCGCAACGCACACCCCGACCCGGTACATATCGAACGCGAGATCACCGCGTGCTTCCCGCCCGAAGAGTGGACCGATCTGTCGCACCGGCTGATCTTGCACGGCCGGGCGACATGCCACGCGCGCAAACCCGACTGCGCCGCCTGCCCCCTCAACGACACCTGCCCCAGCGCCGGCATCTTCGGGTGACCTTAGCCGCCGGAGGCTCAGCCGCAGCAGCATGACAGCCGGAACCTTGCTCCAGCCGTTACCCAGGTATATGCTATAAAACACGCGCGGAAAACAAGGCATGCGGTGAGTCTTCTACCCTGCAATTTACGGAAAGATACTGATATGAACAAAGTAGTCTTCGGGTTTATCCAAGTTTCATTGGCCTTACTGACAGCCTGCTTCACTTGGCTCTGCTGCGATACGTTCACTCCTGCACTGTTTGTGGGATGGGATGCCATTTCCAATCTCGAGCCGCTGGTCAACACGGCCATCATTATCACCGCAACATGTCTGCTTGTGGCGGTCGAATCCGTTAATGCGGCGCTGTATTCAACGCATTCAATGCATTCATCGCGTTCGACCGCCAACCCCAGCACATCCAGCCCCCAAACCGCCACCGAGGGCAATGTCCGGGGAACCTGTGTTCGCGGCGCCTTGACCGTTGCGGCGATATCCATGCTCGTGCAAGCCGCCGCGAGCGTTGTTCTGTTCATAATATTCTGGGCATGTTCCGGCCTGATGCACCCGTCACTTGTCCTCGCCGAACTATTGATGCTTGTCTGGTCCTTGGGCACCGCTGCCCTGTTCTCAGCAGCGCGCGACAAGCGAGTCGGGTGACAGGAACACTCAGATAGACGACCGAAAGACCGCCAGAAGACCGACGCCGTCCGATCGAAGGGGGTATGCGCGGACGACACATCGGCGGGGTTCGCGGTAGACTCGAATCATGACGAAGAAGCAGCAGGGAGAGCTCAGACGGTGGATTGCGTTCAGCGCTATCGTCATCGCCCTGTTCGCGCTGATCATGCTCGGCAAATCCATCGCGGAACGTAGCGGGGTTCTTGACGACACCGGGCTGATCGGCTCTGATTCAACCATCGACGTCGGCCTCATCGACGCCCCGAAATCATTGGATATCCGCACCGAACAAGGCACCGCCGTCGAACAGGCCTTGCTCGGCAACGTCTACGAGACGCTTATCGGACGCGATGAGAACAACAAACTCATCCCCTCGCTCGCCAACAGCTGGTCCACGTCCAAGGACGGGCGGACCGTGACCCTCCATCTGCGCGGCAACGCGACATTTTCCAACGGTGACGCGCTCGACGCCGACGATGTCGTCTGGTCGTTCAACCAAATCATCAGCAAGAAATACGTAGGCTACGAGCGCCTCGGGTCCGTCGCCTCCGTGTCCGCAGACGACTCCAGCACAGTGGTGTTGACGCTGCGCGAGCCTGACGCGACATTGCTACGCGCGCTGTCAGGACGCGCCGGCATCGTCTACGACAGCACAGCGGATCTCGATTACACCACGCAGGCGCTCGGTTCCGGCCCGTTCATCGTCGGGCGGACATACAAGCAGGGCTCCATCATCACCCTGCAACGCAACGATCAGTATTGGGACAGTAAGAAAGCGGCGAGCGCGCAAATCACCCTGCACTACTACGGTGATGAATCCTCGCTGCTCGAGGCTGTGGCCGCCGGCAAAGTGGAGCTCGCGCTGCCGCTGGAGCATACCAGTATTGCGGATATCGGCAAACGCACCGGAATGAAAGCAGTCCAAGGTTCCAGCACATCCAAAGTGATGCTCGTCTTCAATTGCGGCACGGACTCACCGATGTCGGATTTGCGTACCCGCCAATCGTTCCGCTATCTGATTGACACCGCCGCTGTGGCGTCCTCGGCGACAGACGCGAAACAGGCGCTCGGCGGCCCGATCGGCCCGCTGGAACCCGGCTATGAGGATCTGACGGCAGTCTACCCGCATGACCAAGCGAAGGCCACGCAGATGCTCACCTATTATTCAACCCGGTATTTCGGCGATCTGACCTTCCTCGTACCTCAGGAATACCAGGCGCTCGGCGCGCAAATCAACGACTATCTCAAGCAGGGCACGTCGAATCTGACGGCTATCAATCCTGATATGCAGGTGGTCGATGACGCGACGCTGAGCCAGCGGTTGAAGAGCGGCGATTTCAAGATCGCGCTGGTTTCGGTCGACGGCACCGACAACGTGGACCTGTTCAACGGCGTGGACAACACACTGCAATACCAGAACGGCGCGGCCCAGCAGGAATACCAGCAGGCGGTCACATCGACGAACGCCACCGACTACGCCACGCATATGGCAACGTTCGCACGCACGGTCAGCCAGGACGCTGCCGCAGCATGGCTGTACGAGCGGGGTATCAACATCGCGGTAAACCCGAAGCTGAGCGGATACCCGGTGAATCTGACCGACGAAATCCTCCCTCTCGAGGACCTCGCGTTGAAGAAGCACTGACCGGCGTCCGGCGGTTGTCAGCGTCGGCGTCGGTACCCGTCGCTAGCCGTAGCCCGCCATCATCAACCGCGATCTGCCATCAACCGGAACCCATCATCAGCCGCCATTTGCCCGCAACCGACGCGAGCCGAACGGCACCGGCGCGAAACCCGTCTTCCTGCCCGAAAGCCCGCTCCCCTGTTGTCATAATCGCTCCCTAAACTAGCGGTTATGACTGATCAGGACAATACCATCACCGCGAACCTGACCCCGCTGCCTGACAAGGTCGGCGTCGACGGGCTCGAAGACAAGTGGCGCAAGACGTGGGACGAATCCGGCGTCTATAAATTCCGCAATACACGCGACCGCAAGGCCGTCTATTCGATTGACACCCCGCCGCCCACCGTGTCCGGCCATCTGCATGTCGGCCACGTGTTCTCCTACACGCACACCGATATCATCGCCCGCTTCAAGCGCATGCAGGGCTTCGACGTCTTTTATCCGATGGGTTGGGACGACAACGGCCTGCCTACCGAGCGCCGCGTGCAGAACTATTACGGTGTGCGCGTGGACACGTCCCTGAAGTACGATCCTGATTTCAAGCCGCCATTTGAAGGCACCGACGGCAAGAAGATCAACGCGAAGGACCAGGTGCCGGTCAGCCGCAAGAACTTCATCGAACTGTGCGAGCGCCTCACCAAGGAGGACGAGAAGCAGTTCGAGGAGCTGTGGCGGTCGCTCGGCCTGTCAATCGACTGGTTGCAGACCTACCACACGATCGGCGAGCATCCGCAGCGCGTGGCGCAGAAGGCGTTCCTGCGTAATCTCGCTCGCGGCGAAGCCTATCAGAAGGACGCGCCGGGCCTGTGGGACGTGACCTTCCAGACCGCGGTCGCCCAAGCCGAGCTGGAAAGCCGCGAATACCCCGGCTTCTACCACAAGATCGCGTTCCGTTTCGAAGACGGCACCCCGATTTACATCGAGACCACCCGTCCGGAACTGCTCGCCGCCTGCGGCGCGCTCATCGCCAACCCAGAAGACGGCCGCTATAAGCAGTATTTCGGCCAGTACGTCTACTCCCCGCTGTTCAAGGTCAAGGTGCCGATTCTCGCGCATCCGGCGGCCGAAATGGACAAGGGCGCGGGCATCGCGATGTGCTGCACCTTCGGTGACGTGACCGACGTCGAATGGTGGCGTGACCTGAAGCTGCCGACCCGCCCGATTATCCAGCGCAACGGCCGCATCATTATGAGCGTGCCGGATTGGATCGAGGACCCGCAGGGCCGTGCGATCTTCGAAGAGACCGAGGGCAAGACCACGTTCTCCGCCCGCAAGATCATCGTCGACCACCTGCGCGAATCCGGCGATATGGACGGCGAGCCGAAGCCCACCACCCGTATGACGAACTTCTACGAGAAGGGCGACAAGCCGCTCGAAATCGTCACTTCCCGCCAGTGGTACCTGAAGAACGGCGGCACCGACAAGAAGCTCAACGCCGAACTCATTGAGCGCGGCAACGAGCTCAACTTCCACCCGGACTTCATGCACGTGCGCTACGACAACTGGGTCAATGGCCTCAACGGCGACTGGCTGATTTCCCGCCAGCGCTTCTTCGGTGTGCCGTTCCCGCTGTGGTATCCGCTTGACGCCAACGGCGAGCCGAATTACGAGCATCCGCTCACCCCGCGCGAGGACCAGCTGCCGATCGACCCGACCAACGACGTGCCGGAAGGCTACGACGAGTCCCAGCGTGACCAGCCGAACGGCTTCACCGCCGAGAAGGACATCATGGACACGTGGGCAACCTCGTCCCTGACCCCGCAGATTGTGACCCACTGGGCCGAGCCGGGCGAGGAGAATGAGGCACTGTTCAAGGCCACGTTCCCGATGGATCTGCGTCCGCAGGGTCAGGACATCATCCGCACCTGGCTGTTCAGCTCCATCGACCGCGCGCATCTTGAGAACCATTGCCTGCCGTGGGCGAACGCCACGCTGTCCGGCTGGATTCTCGACCCGGATCACAAGAAGATGTCGAAGTCCAAGGGCAACGTCGTCGTGCCGAACAAGCCGATCAAGCAGTTCGGCGCGGACGCCGTGCGTTACTGGGCCGCTTCCGCGCGCCTCGGTCTGGACGCCACGTATGACGAAGGGCAGATGAAGATCGGTCGCCGTCTGGCCATCAAGCTGCTCAACGCCACCAAGTTCGCACTGGCCATCGGCCGTGAGGACGAAAACCATCATGTCGGCTCCCCTGCCGTCGCGCATTGGGATCCGGCCGACGTGACCGAGCCGCTGGATCGCGCGGTCATGGCCAAGATGGCGCTTGTGATCTGCCAGGCGACGAACGCGCTGAACTCCTACGAGCATTCGAAAGCGCTCGAAGTCATCGAAAGCTTCTTCTGGCAGTTCTGCGACGATTATATCGAGCTGGTGAAGAACCGTGCATACGGCACGGCCGATTCGACGGGCAAGACCCCGAGTGAGGCGGCGGTCAAGTCCGCGCGCACCACGCTGGGCCTGGGCCTGGACACCTTCGCCCGTCTGCTGGCCCCGTACCTGCCGTACGCGACCGAAGAGGTGTGGTCCTGGATGCACGCGGGCGAAGGCTCGGTGCACCGCGCCGCATGGCCGAAGCCGGAACCGTATGAGCATGCCGCGTTTAAGGTCTCCCCGGACGTGCTCACCTATGCCGGCGAGGCGTTGGCCGCGCTGCGCAAGATCAAGTCCGAGGCGAAGGTCTCGATGAAGACGCCGATCCTGTCTGTCACGCTTGACGCGGTGGACGATGCAGCCGATTCCATCAAGTCCACGCTGGGCGACATCGCCGAGGCCGGACGCGTGGTCGGCAATATCACGCTGGTACGTGCCGGTGCCGCCATCAAGGCCGTAAAGCAGTCTGCGGCGGCTGCCAAGAGCGCTGCCGAGGACGCGAAGAACGAAGCCGATGCTGCGGTCGCCGTCATCGTCAAGGACAGCGAGCTCGGTGAGCCGCCCGCCAAGAAGCCACGCAAGTAAGCGCTGACGCTTCCCACGTCCTTGCCCATAAACTGGTTACGCTGAGCCCCCGCCCGGCGTAACCAGTTTGTATTTCTACCCAAACTAGCTATGCAACCGAGGCTCCCAGAGTAACCAGTTTGGGTAACATCACAGGGTGGTGACGGTTACCGGTGGGGTTTGGCGGATCAGAGTTCGTCGGTGACCATCAGGAAGCGGGCACCGGCGGTGTGCGTGTTGACCGGGGTGACGACGTCCCGCGAGGTCCCTTCACGTCCGATGCGTGAGGCCTCAAGAGCCCCGACTGAAGATTGCGCGTCGACAGGAGCCACAACCTTGGCTTTGGCGGCACGCGCCTCGTCAATCGCCCGCTTTAACGCAGACGATGCGGACGCCCCGTCCGGCGCCAACGTATCCACGGCATTCTTAATGATTTCGGCTGCCGTTTCCACGGCCACCACATCATTGACCGTCCCCGACATATCTGCCTCAATACCATGCGATTGCCGACCTGCGAGGCCATACAACGAACGCGTGGATGCAAGCGGGGCAGCAGGCGCAGCGTTGCCGGCACCATCAGCAGCCTTATCGTCAGCACGCACCCCGGCACCCGACTGCAAGGCATAAGCCGTCAAACCGTTCGCCGACACTGTCTTCCAATCCGCCTCCGCGCTTTTTGACGCACCGGACACATCACCAGTAGCGGATTTGGCGACCAGCGCAGCCAGCGTGAGCAGCATCTTGCACTGCCCCTCACGGGCTTTCGCCGCAGCCATCGTATCCAGTGCGGCCTGAACTTTCTGATTGTCGGCCTTGAGGTTCTTGTTCGAAGCGAATTCGTCGTTCGTCTGCTTAATCGCCTGCTGCGCGTACGTAGATGCACCCGACGCCGTGCCTCCGGTCATCTTGCTCAGATGCCGCGTATACGCGTCGGTATAGGCCATCGAAAACGGAATCATCGCATCGTGCATCATCTTCTGGCCGGTCTTGAAATCCTTGGCCGCACGTGAGGTCTGAGAGGCCGCCTGGCGTTTGAGATCGGCCGCCAAGCCAGTCGTTCCGCGCAATTCGATTTGCCGGATGGTGTCGTCAATCGCGTCGGCCGCGCCCTGATGTGCCCGCGCGGCACTGCGGTCATTGGTCGCATTGGAGATATCGGCGACAGCCCGCGCAACCGGAGTGTCGCTGTTCAATTCGCCCGCCGTGCCAAGCAGCGCGCTCATCTGCGTACTGTCACCGATTGAGCCGCTCAAATGCCCGGTGTACGAGGTCACATACGCGGCCATGTAATCATGGAAGGCCTGCTGGTATGCCGGGTCCGCAGCGGCGATAGCGCTTTTCGCCTTGTCGCGTTCTGCGTCGCGCATCGCTTTGAGCCGGTTGAGCAACTTGGTATCGTGTTTGCCGCCGCCGATGGCGATATCCGACAGATTGCTGGCCCGTGTGGCGAGCGCGGTCATGGATCGGCTGAATTCCGCGGTATCGGAAGCTTCGACCGCAGCGACCGCCAACGGGCTCATCGAGCAGTGCTTCGCGGTGAAGAAAAAGTCGAAGGATGTGGTATGGGCGGGTCTGCCTACCGCGACGACCAGCATATCCGTGCCATTTTGGGTCACGAGCGTGCCACTGCTGCCCGTGATCTCGCTCGTGACTTTGGTCGGTACCGTGAACGCGATTACAGGAATCGTGGTGTTAGCGTAATCCGTGTCGGCAAGCGGATTCGGGGCTACGGTCACGTGCAGGCCGACCAAGCCGTTTGCCCCGCTGACCGCCGACGAATCGACATTCGGCCCGTTGAGACTGTAGCGCACATGCACACTCCAAGGCATCGCTTTGAGACCGCTGCTGACTCGGGTCAGAGTATTGGCCGCCGCGCCCGTAGCCTGTTCCTCGCCGCCCACCGTTTGCGCGACAGGCTCGCCATCCGCGCTGACCCCGTAATCGATGACCGTGCCGGACTGGTCGATCTGGAAATCGTTGGCGATATACAGTTCGCCGGAAATCGTTCCCGCGTGCAGAATGCCGAACACATCCTGCGTTTTCGTGGCCACAGCGGTGCCGGAGGGATATTCCGCCTCACGCGCGGGTGCCGCTCCTCCTGCTGCTATGGCGAGGGTCATCGCGCATGATACCGTCATGCCGCACACCCTGCCTGCAATCCGTCCTGGATGCTTGCCACGCCTTGTGCCGCGGGTCACCATCATCAGTGTCATCTGCTCCTTGTTCCGTGGTATCGACTCAGATTCATGCCTCCGTCATGTCCGAATTCGTCGGCTGTGCCGGGCCTCACGCTCATGCGAATACATCCAGCACGCCGGGATCCCCTCCGGCGTCGGCGATACGCTGATGACGTTTCTTGGCTTCTGTGACCACGAATTCCCGATACATTTCCGCGATTTGAGGATCAAGCCCGGCTTCCTGTGCCACCCTGTGGAGCCGTTTGATTTGGGCATCCTCGCGCTTCCAATCGGCTGGCGCGAATCCCGCCTGCGCCTTGAGCACACCCACTTCGGACGTGAATTTGAACCGTTCCGCGAGCAGCGAGACGATGGCCGTGTCCACATTGTCAATCGACTGGCGCAACGCCTTGATTTTGCGCACCGCCTGTGCGACTTCCGGATGCTCCTGCGCCTGCAGGGAATCGATGGTCGTATCCTGCCAATCACCATGTTCGGAATCGTTCATAATGTCCAAGATTATCAGCCTTGTCATACCAAGGACCAGCAGGCGCCGCCAAGCCGACGCGAAACCGAGCGCGGTGGGCACGCCAAGCCGCCGATTACCACTACGCTGATGGCGGACCGTCATGGGACGATCCGCCATCAACAAAGTCAGCAATAACGCCGGCCAACACATCAGCCTTTCGTGCTGGCACCCATATCGCCGATTAAGGCGACGGGCAAGGCATCAGTTCGAGGACGAACCCGCGCCTGACTGCTGAACCAGCGCTTTGAGGAAGTCACGGTTGCTGGGCGTCTTCTTGAGACGCGGCACCAGCGCCTGATACGCCTGCTCGGGTTCGAGCCCGCCAAACAGCCGGCGCAGACGGTAGATAATCGGCAGTTCCTGCGGCGAAGTGATGAGCTCTTCGCGGCGGGTGCCAGACGCGTTGATGTCCACGGCCGGGAACATGCGCTTGTCCGCCAGATCGCGGCTCAGACGCAACTCCATATTGCCAGTGCCCTTGAACTCCTCGAAAATCACCTCATCCATCTTCGAGCCGGTTTCCACCAGCGCGGTCGAGATGATGGTCAGCGAGCCACCGTTTTCGATGTTGCGTGCGGCGCCGAAGAACTTCTTCGGCGGGTACAGCGCCTGTGCGTCCACGCCGCCGGACAGAATGCGGCCCGACGCCGGAGCGGCGATGTTGTATGCGCGGGCGAGACGGGTCATGGAATCCAGCAGCACGACGACGTCCTGGCCGAGTTCTACCAGACGCTTCGCACGCTCGATCGCCAATTCGGCAACCATCGTATGGTCGGTCGCCGGGCGGTCGAAGGTCGAGGAGATGACTTCGCCCTGCACGGTACGTTCCATATCCGTGACCTCTTCAGGACGTTCGTCCACGAGCACGACCATGAGATGGACTTCCGGGTTGTTCACGGTGATTGCGTTCGCGATGGCCTGCAAGGTGATGGTCTTGCCGGCCTTCGGCGGGGAGACGATCAGACCGCGCTGGCCCTTGCCGATGGGGGCGACAAGGTCGATGATCCGCCCGATGAGCTTGTTCGGCGTGGTTTCCTGACGAAGCCTCTCCTGCGGGTACAGCGGGGTGAGCTTGGCGAACTGCGGGCGGTTCGCAGCCTCGTCGACGCTCATGCCGTTGATGCTGCTGATGGCCTGGAGCGGCACGAATTTCTGCCGCTGGTTGCGACGGTCGCCTTCACGTGGGGTGCGGATGGTGCCTTGCACGGCATCGCCCTTGCGCAGGCCATACTTCTTGACCTGGCCCATGGAGACATACACATCGTTCGGGCCGGGCAGATAGCCGGAGGTGCGGATGAATGCGTACGAATCCAGCACGTCGACGATACCGGCGACCGGGACGAGCTCGTCATTCTGCTCCTCGCCACGGCGGTCGTCAAGATCACGGCCGCGCAGACGACGATTGCCGTTCCTGCGGTCATTACGATCATTTCTGTCGTTGCGCTCGATGCGATCATTGCGGCCCAATCCGCGACGACGTCCGAATGCAGGGTCGTCACCGGCATGTTCCTCGTTCTTCTGCGCAGGCAGGCTCGCAAGGATATCGTCAAGATCGGGCACGGCTTCTTCTTCGCGCTCCTGCACGCTCGAATCCGCACGGCCGCCGCGGCGATGGATTTCACCGCGTTCATTGCCACGGTGACGCGTGCGCATGCCTTCACTACTGTCTAGATCAAGCTGATCGAGCAGAGACGATCCCGCTGCTTCCTCAACACGACGATGGGCGCGGCGTTCATGCACACGTGGTATCTGCAACTCGCCTTCCATCGAGGAAATCGCTTCAGTGTGCGCAATCGGGGGAACGCGCAACGGCCCGCGATTGGCGCGGGCCGCCGGTTGTTCGGATGCGGACTCGGCCGCGAGCTTAGACTCGGCGGGGGATTTGGACTGCGGCTCGGATACCAGCTTGGAAGCCGATGCGGAATCAGACGCAGATGCCGCAGACTGCGGTTTCGTTTGCGATTGCGGTTGTTCAGGGGCAGAAGTGACCTTCTTCACCGGCTTCGGTACACGTACCGTGACGCCGGCCGGGGCTTGCCCTCCACTACGAGCCGCCTGCAACGTTGCGAGCAGCTGGGGCTTACGCATGGTCGACGTACCGCGCAGGCCCATCTGCTTGGCAAGCTCCCTGAGCTCAGGCAGCTTCATATCCTCAAGATTTTGGCTCATTGCCTAATGTTGCCTTTCTGTGGCTTCTACCGACGCTTCGCCGGCGAGCTATATGACAAGATGCGGGAAAAAACCGCGATGAAACGTTCGATTATCACGGTCTTCGGACCCAACCGAACTTCATTTACTGTACAACGGAGCTGCGACCGGCGCAACACACCTCTTCCTCGTGACGCGTCGCGCTCGCACGCCTCGCCTGACAGCTTGCCGCCGTCGGATGTCTCACCCTTCAGGTGCAGTACGGCACCGGGACGCCAAGAACACAAAGCCCGCCGCCCCGATGACGGGACGACGGGCCGGACCGCGAAATTCGCGACGCGTCGCTACTTCTGCTCGTGGTAGGACTTGTCGGTATTCACCGACCACACGTTCTTCTTCGACGTCTTGCCGGTCTTGATATTGTTGACCGCCTCGATCGCCGTGGCCATGGAATGGTCCGTGTTGTTGTAGCGGTGCTGGCCATTGCGACCCACGCAATACAGGTTGCCGAAGGAATCAAGGTATTCGACGAGCTCCGGCATCTGCGCGTACGTGTCAAAATACGCGGGGTAAGCCTTCTTGACGCGCTCGCGATGCGAGTCCAGAACATCCTGAGGGCCGTTGATTACGCGCATGCGAGTCATTTCCTCGATGGCGAACTTGGTGGCTTCCTCATCGGTCATATTCCAGAAATCGTCGCCTTCCTTGCAGAAGTATTCAAGACCGATCCACACGGTGTCATCGACGTCCTTGACGAGGTACGGGCTCCAGTTATTGAACACCTGGATGCGGCCGACCTTGTAGCCCGGATCCTGCACGTAAATCCAGCAATCCGGCACAATAGGCGGGTTGCCGAGCGTGGGGATATCGGTGGTGTTCTTCAGGCGAAGATGCTTGACCAAGAGGCCGACGGTCACGAAATCGCGGTACGGCAGGCCGTTGGCGATCTCGGTGATGTCCTTCGGAGCCGGCTTGTCCGACTCGTCCACCGCGTTGATAAGATCCTTGACCGGCATGGACGAGATGAACTGATCAGCCTTGAGCTCGGTGCGGTTGCCCGCATGATCGACGTATACGACCGAGGCGATCTTGCCGCCTTCCTGCCGCACTTCAACGACCTTGGCGCCGGTAATGACTTTGGCGCCGGCCTGCTCGCAATTGTGCTCAACTGTCTCCCACAGCTGGCCCGGACCGTACTTCGGGTACCAGAACTCTTCGATCAGCGAGGTCTCGACCTCTTTGGAATCGCGCTTCTTCGGCAAGAGCTTCTGGAATGCGTTCTTCAGCACGCCCATGATGCTCAGGCCCTTGACACGCTGCGAACCCCAATCCGCGGAAATCTGGCTGGGGTGACGGCCCCACAGCTTCTCAGTGTAACCTTCGAAGAACATCGAATAGAGTTTGCGACCGAAACGGTTGATGTAGAAGTTCTCGAGATTCGTTTCCGGCAGCTTGTGGAACACGGACTTCAAATAGCTGAAGCCGGCCACCATGGTGAGCTTGAAGCCCATGGCCTTGAGCGTATTGGCTGACAGGGAAATCGGGTAATCGAAGAAGTGGTGGTTCCAGAAAATACGGGAGACGCGGTGACGCTTGAGCATCACCTTGTCTTCCTTCTCCGGATCCGGGCCGCCCGGCTCCAGATCGTGATGGCGACCGAGCTTCTTGTCGTCATAGGAAGGTGCGCCTTGCAGCGGCAGCACGTCCTTCCACCAATCCATGATGCGGTCATCCTTCGAGAAGAAGCGGTGACCGCCGATATCCATGCGGTTGCCGTTATGCTTCACGGTACGTGAGATGCCGCCGAATTCACCGGTCTCCTCGAGCACTGTCACGTCGTACTGCTCGGCGCCGCCCTTCTTCACCAATTCCCACGCGGCAGTAAGACCGGCGGGACCACCGCCGATAATCACGACAGACTGCTTCTGTGCCACAATGACCTCCTGAACAACACAACAAATCAGTGAAACTTTACATGATTCGGCGCATCATGGACGCCGAAGCCGAAAAAAATACACGAATAAACCGTATGTCATGCTAGCACTCCCCGCCACCAAAAGGCGGGGAGTCTCGCAAACCGTGTCAAGTCAACGAATCAGGGATATCGATATCCGTTTTCTGGACCTCCTCGACATTCACGTCCTTGAACGTGACGATCCGCACGCTTTTCACAAAACGGGAGGAACGGTAGACATCCCACACCCATGCATCCGTCAGCTGCACGTCGAAATACACGTCCTGGCCGGCGGAACGCACGTTGAAATCGACTTTGTTCGCCAAATAGAAACGACGTTCCGTCTCCACAACGTAGGTGAACAGCTTGATGACGTCCCGGTACTCCCGGTACAGGGCGAGTTCGGCGTCGGTCTCGTAATTGTCAAGATCTTCCGCGCTCATGCGTCCTCCTCTGTCCCGCGCTCGCGTCTGCGGCCGATGGTGCGCCACCACGCCTGCTTCGAGGGCTGACGGTCATGCGAGCTGTGCGGCCAGTTCTCCTCGCCATCAAGCGTGTGGTTGCCGGGGACGCCGGCAGATGTTTGGCTTTGGGCGGCGTCTGCTTGCCCGGAATGGTCGTCGGCAGGCCGGTTGTCTCCCGAGATGCCCGGCGCGGCATCGCCTGCGGACGTGCTGGTCCCTTCAATCGTGCCGTCCGCCTGGCCGTTCGTGTCGTTGCCGGCTTGATCGGCGCCATCGCGACGGGTCTGGTCGCCCTCGTCGCCCGCATGTGACGCATGGTCGCCGCCATCCGCCGGATGCTCGCGCTTGCGGATCGCCAACGAATGCTCGCGCGCGCACAGCGCTTCCTTGACACCAGGATTGTCTTCGAACACATGCATGCCGAAGACCTCCAACGAGTGGATCGGATCGTATTCGTCGGTCAGCATATCCATGACGATCAAATCCTGATACTTGTTGTTCTCCGCGTCCCACAGCGCGTCGCGCGACGTGCCCGAGGGAATGAAGCCGAGGGACTGGTACACGGACAGTGAACGCGTGTTCTTCTCCGGCACAGCGACCCAGATGCGATGCATGCCAAGGCCGGCGGGCCTCGGAGCGAAGCCGAAGGTCATGACACGAGGCATCGCGTCACGCGAATAGCCGCGGCCACGGTAATCCTTGCCGAGCACGACTTGTATTCTGGCGGAACGCGACCATCCGTCGATATCGATGAGGAAAATCATGCCGATGACGTTGTCCGTCGCCTCTGCGTCAACAATGCCATCGCCATCGCGGTCGGCGTCGGTCAGAATCGCCCACGCGATGGTGGGACGCGATTCGGGGTCTGCCACCCCACTGTCCACGGACGCGCGGCCCTCTGCCCATGCGACGGAACGACGCACCCACGCGTTGACTGCCGCACGTTCAGATTCGCGGTCTTTGCCGGTAATCCCGGATGCGTTGTAAAACGCGTCAAGCTGATCGAGACGCCCCAAATCCTCGATGCTCGCCGGACGCAGATGAACCATCTCCCCGCGAATTTCGGGAATGGTGATGCAGGCGGGCAGTTCGCGGCGATCTTCGCCGCTGACCGCACTATTGACAGCACTGGTGACCGTACCGTTTACTGTGCTGTCCGCCACTGACTGTGTATGTTCAGACATTCGCTTTCATCCTCATAAGCGTTACCAATACGATTCCATTCTACCGAGTTGGGTAACAAGTTGCAGGATTTCGGGCGAACCTGAACGGAACTTGCGAATACGCACCCCCGGCGCGCCCCCAACACACCCCCGGCATCCCCTCGACGCACCTAGGGATGTCCCGGTACGCCCCGCGAGAACGCCATCCTCCACTTTCTCCCGACGCTCACGTATCTGCCGGCGTCGGTAGAAGGATTCGGGTTTGGCGGTACGAAACAGCCCCACAGGGCGTTTGTCTCTGTGGGGCTGTCGTTGGTGATGTCGAGCGGCCGCACTCATTGAGCGCAACCAGCAGCGCAATCAGCGCGGCCACTCAACCCGATTCGCTCAGTGCAGCTTCTTCATGACCAATCCGCTGACCGCCTTGGCGTCAGCCTGGCCCTTGGTCGCGCGCATCACGGCACCGATAATCGCTCCCATCGGCTTCATGTTGCCGCTCTTGAGCTTCTCGACGATGTCGGGGTTGTCGGCGAGCGCCTTGTCCACCGCGGCTTCGAGCGCGCCCGTGTCCTGGACGACCTCATAGCCGTGCTTCTTGACGACCTCGTCCGGGGTGCCTTCACCGGCGAGCACACCGGAGACGGTCTTCTTCGCGAGCTTGTCGTTGAGCTTGCCGGAAGCGATGAGCTTCTCGACTTCGGCGACATCGGCAGGGGTGATCGGCAGTTCCTCGAGCGAGACGCCCTTGGCGTTCGCCTCACGCGACAGCTCGCCGAGCCACCACTTCTTCGCACCGGAAGCGGTGGCGCCGGCCTTGACGGTGTCCTCGATCAGGTCGAGCGCGTCGGCGTTGATGACGTCGCGCATCTCGAGATCGGAGAACTTCCACTCGCCCTGCAGGCGGTTGCGGCGTTCACGCGGCATCTCCGGCATATCCTTGGCGATGCGCTCGATATGCTCCTTGGTGATGTGCAGCATCACCAGGTCAGGATCCGGGAAGTAGCGGTAATCGTCGGCGTCGGTCTTGAGACGGCCGCCGGCGGTGGTCTGCGAAGCCTCATCCCAGTGGCGGGTCTCCTGCAGCACCTCGCCGCCGTCGCTCAAGAGCGCGGCCTGACGGCGAATTTCGTAGACGATGGTCTTCTCGATGCCACGGAAGGAGTTCACGTTCTTCGTTTCCGAACGCGTACCCAGCGGGTCGGTGGGCTTGTTGCGCAGCGACACGTTGACATCGGCACGCATATTGCCCTGCTCCATGCGGGCGTGGGAAATACCCAAGGCGCGCACGATATCGCGCAGCGTACGCATGTAGGCGCCTGCGATTTCCGCGGCGCGCTCGCCCGCACCCTCGATCGGCTTGGTGACGATCTCGATAAGCGGGACGCCGGCGCGGTTGTAGTCGACGAGCGAATGGTCGGCGCCTTCGATACGACCGTCGGCACCACCCACGTGGGTGTTCTTGCCGGCGTCGTCCTCGATGTGCGCACGCTCAATCGGCACGCGGAAGATCGAGCCGTCATCGAGTTCGACATCCAGGTAGCCGTTGCCGTTGGTCGGCTTGTCATACTGCGAGATCTGATAGTCACGCGGCATATCCGGGTAGAAGTAGTTCTTGCGGGCGAACTGGCTCCATTCGGCGATTTCGCAGTGCAGGGCGAGGCCCAGCTCGATGGCGAAATCGACGGCGGTCTCGTTGATCACCGGCAGGCTTCCCGGCAGGCCGAGGCTCACCGGGGTCAGCTGGGTGTTCGGTTCGCCGCCGAACTCGATGTGTGCCGGGCAGAACAGTTTGGTGTTCGTGCACAGCTCGACGTGGGTCTCCAAGCCGATCACCGGGTCGAACCGCTTGACGGCTTCAGAGAATTTCATCAGTTTTTCAGCCATTTGTCTTCGTCCTCCGGTTTCAGGCGTTCAGCCACGGCGTGGCCATCTTCGTGAGGATATTGCCGCCCCACTGCTCTTCCAAAGCCGCTTCCAATGCGGCGGCGGGCTTGTACATGGCCTCGTCGTGACGCTGCGGCGCGAAGAACTGGAAGCCGACCGGCATGCCGTTGTCCGACAAGCCGCACGGGATGGACATGGCGGGTACGCCGGCCATGTTCGCAGGGATCGTCGCCACGTCGCCCAGATACATGGACAGCGGGTCGCTGGTCTTCTCGCCGAAGTGGAACGCGGTGCTCGGCGCGGTCGGGGACACGAGCACGTCAACCTGTTCGAAGGCCTTGTTGAAGTCGTCGATCACCAGGGTGCGCACCTTCTGCGCGGAACCGTACCAGGCGTCGTAGTAGCCGGCGGATAGCGCATACGTGCCGAGGATGATACGGCGCTTGACCTCGTCGCCGAACCCGGCTTCACGCGTGTAGGCCATCATGTTGGCGGAGGTCTGCGGCACGCCGGCGGGCGGCATGACGCGCAGGCCGTAGCGCATGCCATCGTAGCGGGCCAGATTGGAGCTGACTTCAGACGGCATGATGATGTAGTACGCGCCCAGCGAGTACGGCAGATGCGGGAGGCTGACTTCCTTGACTTCTGCGCCCATGGATTCCAGCAGCTTGACCGCTTCGTTGAATCGGGCGGCGACACCGGCTTCAAAGCCTTCGCCACCGATTTCCTTGATCAGGCCGACGCGCACGCCCTTCAGGTCACACTTCAGGCCTTCGCGGGCTGCCGCTGCGACCGGCGGGACCGGGGCGGGGATGGACGTGGAGTCACGGCGATCATTGCCGCCGATAACCTCGTGCAGCAGCGCGGTGTCCAGCACGGTACGGCCGCACGGGCCGATCTGGTCGAGCGAGGACGCCATGGCGATGGCGCCGTAGCGGCTCACACCGCCGTAGGTGGGCTTGACACCCACGGTTCCGGTGAACGCACCCGGCTGACGGATGGAACCGCCGGTATCGGTGCCGAGGGCGAGCGGCGCCTCATAGGAGCCGACCGCGGATGCGGAACCGCCGCCGGAACCGCCCGGGACACGAGTCGCATCCCACGGGTTGTGGGTGTTGCCGAACGCGGAATGCTCAGTCGAAGAGCCCTGTGCGAACTCATCAAGGTTGGTCTTGCCCAGAATCGGCATGCCGGCGGCCTTGATCTTCTCAATAACCGTGGCATCATACGGCGGCACCCAGCCTTCGAGAATCTTGGATGCGGCAGTCGTAGGGATGCCCTTGGTGACGATCATGTCCTTGATCGCAATCGGCACGCCGGCAAGCTCCGGCAGGCCTTCCGTATCTCCCGCGGCGAGCTTCTTGTCGAAGGCGTCGGCCTGGGCGAGCGCCTCCTTGCCGGAGACGTGCAGGAAGGCGTTGACCGTGGGCTCTGCGGCCTCGATGACGTCGAGGTGCGCCTGGGTCAGTTCGCGGCTGGATACCTCTTTGGAACGGATTTTTTCCGCCATCTGTGCGGCGGACAGTTTCACGAGTTCAGTGGCGTTGCTCATGGATCACTCTCCCAGGATCTGCGGGGCGACGAACATGCCCTGGTCGGTCGCGGGGGCGCCGGCGAGCGCCTCCTCCTGCGTCAGCGGGGTCACGGCGACGTCGGGGCGCAGATACGCCTCGAGCGGAACCGGGTTGGCCGTCGGCGGGACATCGTCCGTGGCCACTTTCTGGACTTCGTCGATCGCGTCGGCGACGGCGTTGAGTTCGCTCTGCATGCGGGTGATTTCCTCATCCGTCAGGGCGATTCTGGCCAGATCGGCCAGATGCTCGATTTCTTCACGTGTGAATGTTGCCATGCCCTCCACTATATGAGCCGAGTGTGACGTACCGAATGCGCAGGCAGTGCAAGAATACTCCCCACTCACACAAGCAGCGACACACAACTCACCAACGCCAAGGGCCTTGTGCGGAACCCGGATATGGTTCCAACACAAGGCCCTTGAAGGTCAGCTCACGGATCACTCAATTCGTGAGCGGCGTATGGTAGTCACGCGTTCACACGGTTGCGTTTCGACGCGAACGCACAATCACGATGACGCCCGCGGTGCCGAGCAGCGCCGCGATAGCGACCATGAAGGCGATGCCCGCGCCACCGGTGAGCGGTAGCTGCGCGATGCTGTGCACGTTTTCGACGGTCAGCGCATTGCTGCCGTCCGTATCAACCGAAGTCGGCGTGACCAGACCGTACGGGTCCGAAGTCGGGGAATCACCGAACACGACCTTCGCCCCCTGATTACTGATGTTGACCACGAAGCTCAGCCCCAGCGTGATGTATCCGTTCGGCGCGGCCATTTCGGTGATCTTGTAGGATACGTCCGGATTCTGGGCGAGACCGTCGAAGGTCACGGTGCCATCAGCCTTGGAGATCGCCTCGTCAGGGCCGCAGGACGCGTCACGGTTGGTGTTGGCATTGGCATAGCCGGAAGGCAGCACCAACTGGTTTCGATTGGAGGATTCAATCTTGAAGCGCGCACCAGCGAGCGGCTTACCAGAAGCATCGACCTTCTTGAAGGTCAGCGAGGCGAGAACGCTGTGCGCATACTTCTTCTTGTCCGTCAGCGTGCTCATGTAGAACTCGTTGTCGATCTGGGTTGTGGCGTCGGATGTGACGACGGCGTCGTACGAGACACGCATGGCGTAACCTCTGCCGATGTAGTTCTGCCACTTGGCGAGCGTATTCTTGGTGAACTGCACAGTGATCTTGTGACCGGTCATGCCGGTGGTGTCAGGCCTTGATCACCGCGGACGACCCGCTGTCAGCGGCCGCACCGGGGCCGTCGATGACCGCATGTTGGGCGACCCAACTGTGCATGGCGACCGCCGCCGCGGCACCGGCGTTAATGGAACGAACCGACCCGAACTGCGAAATATACACCACGTCATCGGCTTCGTCGAGCGCCGCCTGGGACAAGCCGGGGCCTTCCGCGCCGAACAGCAGCAGGCAGCGTTCCGGGAATCGGTACCGTTCAATCGGGACGGCTCCTGGAATGATGTCAAGTGCGATGATCTTCGCGTTGCGCAAGGTCTCGAGCCGGTGTGCCGACCGGGTTTTGCGACGTTGTTCGTCCGCCGACAGCGGGCGATGCCCGATCTGCGCGCGGATATCGTATGCGTTGGCGCGCGCCTGTTCGGCTGCGATTTCACCTGCAATCCGGTACCGCCATGATGTCGCCAGTTCCTTGATCGAGGGGTGGTAGTCGACGTGTTGGTACAGCTCGGTCATCAACGCGCCTTTGCGGTTCCACTTGTGCGGGCCGACGATATGGACACGGGACGCGCCAAAGGCGTTGGCGCTGCGGACCGCCGACCCGATGTTGAAGTCGTGTGTCCAGTTCTCGACTGCGATTTCGAAAGGATATCGGCTGCGAGCGTCAAGGTCGGCCTTGATGGCCTCCACAGTCCAATACCGGTATCGGTCGAGCACGTTGCGGCGGTCTCCACGGTCAAGGAGCTCGGTGTCGTAGCGAGCATCGAATGCGGGCGTACCAGGCACGTCCGGACGCGGCTCGCCGGGATGCTCCTGCGACCACGGGCCGACGCCAATCTCGCGGAATTCCGGCTCCCCCGATGCATGCACCTGCTTGGTGTATTCGCTTGGTTCGTGCACCTGCTGCCTGCCTTGCCTGCTTTTCTGCTTTGTCTCTGCTTTGTCTCTGCTTTGTTGTTGCCCTGATTGCCTTGACGCCGGACCGCGCGAGGCGGCCGATAGGGCTTACCGCGCTCTCAGCTCCCGTTCGTCGAACACTTGGATCAGCGGCAACGCAGTGTGTTCCGCGGTGACAGGGTTGATGACCTCGATCTGCTGGCGTTCGCCGGCGACATGGTCGGCGTCCCCCACCCCGCCGATCAGCGAGGCCACGGCGAGGACTTGCGCGCCTTCATGCTCGACGATGCTGAAATCAAGGCTCAGTTCGTTGCCGTTGCGCAAAGTGACCAGCGATGAGGTCTGCACATAGGACTTCTCGGACAGCCATGCGTCCAGTAGAATCACGCGTTTGCCGGCGATGGACGGGCCTTTGACTGACGGGTAGACGAAATCCATGACGAAGCCATCAAGGTCCTCGCCGCGTGATGCCGCCGCAAGAATAACCGCGGATACCAGCGGGACAGCGGCAGCGGTGAGCGCCCCGACCGCGTCGAAGTCGTCAACACCGTAGCCCTGCTCTTCGAGGGCGTCGAGAAAAACATGGCCGATGGTCGCGGCAGTGCGGTGGTCAAACGCCACCGAATACAGTTCGCTGAACGGCTTGCCCGAGACCGCTTGGGTGAGGACCTGCCGCAGTTGTTCGCGGGGCTCGAGCATGGCGAACGCCCCCGCATCATGGCTGTTGCCGACCGCAATGTCTGCCGCGGCGACTGTGCCGGCGTCCGTGGATCCGGTGCGCCTGAATGTCTGATTCTCGCTGTTCTCAGTCATACTTCTACTGTACCTACGCTGCCGTACGACCCCGTCAGCTCTCGCTGGTGTCGGGCTGGACCTCGGATGCGGTGAGTTCGCGGACGTCCGCTTTCTCCGGCTCGATGGCGGCAACCGTGTCGATGATTTTGTTCTGGTCGATTTTCTGCAGCTTTCGCGCAGTCACCAATACGCGGGATTCCAACGACGAGGCGAATTGGTTGTATGCACCGACCGTTCTGGTGATGGCCGCCCCAAGCTTGTTGGCCTTGTCGCCGAGCGTCGAGAAACGCTCGTACAGTTCCCGGGACAGATCGAACAGCTCTTTGGCATCATCGGTCAGACTCTGCTGCTGCCACGCGTAGGCGACCGACTTCAGCACAGCCCACAAGGTGACCGGGGACGTCAGCGCGACTTTCTGCGCGAACGCATCGTCAAGCAAGGTTGGATCCGTCTGCAACGCCGCCTGGAGCAGCGACTCGTTCGGGATGAACGCAATTACGAAATCCGGAGCGGTATCGAACGCATTCCAGTAGGCTTTGTTGCCCAAGGTTTTGACATGCTCGCGCAACGCCTTCGCATGTGCCCGCAACAGCTGGTCTCGCCGAGCGAGCTCTTCCGGGGATGCGGTATCGGGGATTGCGCACGCGCGTTGGTAATCCGCGTACGGGACTTTCGCGTCGATCGGGATGCTCTTGTTCCCCGGCAGATGGATCACCATATCCGGGCGCTGGGTGGCGTCGTTCCCTGCCTTGACCACGACCTGCGTGTCGAAATCGACATGTTCGAGAAGACCGGCGGATTCCACAATGTTGCGCAGCTGCGCCTCTCCCCAGGCTCCGCGGACCTTGTTGTCCCGCAACGCCGCCGACAACGAGCTGGTCTCCTTGTCAAGCCGCGCCTGCTGGTCGCCCAAGCCCTTGAGCTGCTCACCAAGCGCACCCATCTCACGCTTGCGCCCTTCTTCGATATCGGCGACTTTCCGCTGGAGGGCATCAAGATTCTTCTGCACCGGAGCAAGAGCGGACAGCACCTTGCTCTGCTCGTTCAAGGTCTTCGCCTGTTCCTGCCGCTTGCGTTCCTCCTCGGCCTGGGCTTTCTCACGCTCGTGCTGGATGCGAATCTGCTCGGCCTGCTGGGCTTGAGACAGCTGGGATTTCACGAATTGCAACTGCTCTTGCAGTCCATCGGCCTGCGCCCGGAATTGCGCCACCTGCGCCGTAAGCTCGCCGATTCGCGTACGCGCGGACTCCGCCTCGCCGCGAGCCGCATCCAACTCTTGCCGGTTGGCCCCGCGAGCGTCACGCTGTCCTCTGCTTCTGCCCAGCGCAAAACCCGCCACGACCCCCAGAATCGCGACGACGATGACCAACGCCAATACCTCAACCACATTTTCGAACATATGTTCTAGTCAACAGCAGGGTATGGACGTGGGGAGGCGTCGCAGCGCACACCCCGCCGACACAACGCCGAGAAACATGGCCGGCTCACCGCACCAGCCGCGACACGGCCTGCGACACCTCATCAAGCTTGTCGTCAGCCACCTGTCCGCCTTGCTCGACCGCCTCACGCACGCAATGATCCAGATGATCATCCAACAACATCATCGCAACCGATTTGAGCGCCGATTCGACTGCGGCAATCTGCGTCAACACATCAATGCAGTACCGGTCGTCGTCGATCATACGGCCGATCGCCCTGACCTGCCCCTCAATCCGGCGCATCCTCGTCTGGACCTTCTTCTTATCTTCCGCATATCCGTTCATCTCTGCCGTTTTCCTTTGCTGTCGCCAATTGCGCATGTCGTTATCCCTAGGGCGGAATACTATGGCGCATTATACCCCATCAGGGTATACATCGGATACGTAGCAAAGCCGGCGCCGGAACACGGGACGGCACGCCCGGCAAACACACCGGGCCGACGGGAAAACACCGCCATCCACGCAGTACGGTCACCACCGACTGCGACGATGAAGACAACCAAGGAGGACGCATGGGATTCGACCTATTCACCGCGGTCATCGCGGTTGTGCTCGCCGCAATATTGACCTGGCTGACGTTGCGGTTCTTTTTCGCACAGAGGCAAGGCACCGCAGCCAAGCAGGAACAAGGCATGCAAAGCGCCGATATCATCGTCAAAGGCGGGTACGAGCCATCGCTGATCACCATGAAGCCCGGCGTGCCGATCACCCTGCATTTTGACCGCCAGGAAACCGGCGAATGCACCTCGCACGTCGTCTTCTCCGACCTCGGCCTTGACGCCATGCTGCCCGGCAACGCGCATACCGACGTACAGCTGCCGGCGCTCGCACCAGGCGATTACCCCTTCGCGTGCGGCATGAATATGGTACACGGCATGCTCCGTGTCGAGGATGACGGCGAAGACCACAGCAAAGACCACCGCGAAGATCACGCCGACACGCATCGCAGAGCGCAGCCCGCAGCCCCCATGTCGAACGCCAAGGACGCGCTGGACAACGAGCGCAAGGCCGCCGATGAACGCCGCAAGGAAATCCGCCAGCTCACCCGTCTGGTCATCATCGGCACCATCCTTTCCCTGCCAGTGTTCATCGTCTCCATGCTCTACATGGGAGGCCATGTCTCCATGCCCGCGTGGCTGATTAATCCATGGCTTCAGGCGGTGCTCATCACCCCGGTCATGTTCTACTGCGGCGCCCCCATCCATAAGGTTGGGTGGCCGGCGCTCATCCACCGCTCTCCCGACATGAATTCCCTCGTATCACTGGGTTCGGCCGCCGCATATCTCTACAGTCTGGTTGTCTGCGTAGCGGGACCGGCACTGCCGGCAGGATCGCGCGAGCCGTATTTCGAATCGGTCGGTGTGGTCATCACCCTCGTGCTCGTCGGGCGTCTCTTGGAAAGCAAGGCGCGCGAAGGCACCGGTGAGGCGGTTCAATCATTGATCAAACTCCGCCCCCGCAACGCACAGACCATCAGCTCTACAGTCCTAGATCAGGGCGAGCGTGCATGGCATGATCCAGCCAATCAAAGCACCGTCGATATCGACACACTCAAGGTCGGCGACCTAGTGGTCGTCAAGGCCGGCGAGCGCATCCCCGCCGACGGTGTGGTCGTCGCCGGCACGCTGGATATCGACGAATCGATGATCACCGGCGAATCCGCGTCCGTACACAGCAGCGCAGGCGGCACCGTCACCGGCGCGACCATTGCGCTCAAAGGCAACGCGGTTATCCGCGTCAGCCAGGTCGGCGGGGATAGCGTTCTCGCGCAAATCATCGCGATGGTCGCCCGCGCGCAGGCCACCAAAGCACCGGTACAGCAGCTGGCCGACCGGATCGCACGTGTGTTCGTGCCTGCGGTCATCATCATTGCCATCTGGACGTTCGCAATTTGGGCTTCTTTCGGCCCACAACCGCGACTTGCCCACGCGTTGGTCACCGCGGTCAGCGTGCTGATTATCGCATGCCCGTGCGCTTTGGGCCTTGCCACCCCGCTGTCCGTCACCGCGGCAACCGGGCTGGGCGCCACGAACGGCGTACTGGTCACCTCAGCGAAAGCGCTGGAACAGGCTCGCAATATCAGAACCGTGGTCTTCGATAAAACCGGCACCATTACCCGCGGAACCGTCGACGCGGGTGCCGACCCGGAACACCCGTCCTACACTTCGGACACCGTCAAACCCGGTTCACAGCAGGCAATCGCGGCCTTGCGCAAGGCCGGTGTGCGCACCATCATGCTCAGCGGCGACAAAGCCGAGGTCGCCGGCCAAATCGCCAAGCAAGTCGGCATCGATACGGTTATCGCACAGGTTCGGCCAGATGGCAAGGCGTATTGGATTGAACGCCTGCAGGCGCAACGTGATGCCGACAAGCGCAACGACGAATTGATTGCGATGGTCGGCGACGGCATCAATGACGCCCCCGCCTTGGCGCAGGCCGATCTTGGCATCGCCATCGGTACCGGCACGGATGTGGCCATGCAGTCGGCGGATGTCACGCTGATGAGCGGCGATTTGCGCGGCGTGTTGAAACTCATCAACCTGTCGAACGCGACCATGCGCAATATCCGCGAGAACTATGCGTGGGCCTTCGGATACAACGTCATCGGTATCCCGATTGCGGCCGGCGTGCTCTACCCCTTCACCGGATGGCTGCTCAGCCCAATGATTGCAGGACTTGCGATGGCACTATCCAGCGTATGCCTGGTGCTCAACGCGAACCGGTTGCGGCATACGCACATCGGCGACGACCTGGCCGCCGGCCCCGCTGACGCCGGCACGCCGACAGCAGCGCCCACCATCATCATCGACGAGCACACCACGATGAATCAGCCGTCGGACGCCGGCCACAGCACCACCAGCGCCCCCGGCATCAGCAACACCAACAATTCCAACATCAGCAGCAAGGAGAACACCATGGACATGAGCCACACGCATCATATGGGCCAGATGGCCGAAACGAACCCCGCCGACGGCGAGAGAGCGACCGACCCGGTATGCGGTATGAGCGTCGCCGTGAATGATGAGGCGATCACCCATACCTACAACGGCACGACGTACTACTTCTGCGGCGAGCATTGCGCCACGAACTTCAGCAAGGCGCCAGAGCTATTCCTCGAGCAGTAAGGTCCCAGCCTCTTCTGCTGACGCAGGCAACCCCGCAACACGAAAAACGGCCGCCCGCCCAAGCCACATCAAAGCTTGGGCGGGCGGCCGTTTGAGTTCAAGCAACCGTCACTTGTCTTCCTGCACGCCTTCGACGGTCACGCCGGACAGCGGATCCTCAGGCATGTCGGTGAGTTCAAGGTGTTCGCCACCGGTCTGGTCAACGAGCACGGTGTCACCGTCATGCACCTTTCCGGCAAGCAGCAGACGCGCCAGCTGATCGCCGACCTCGGTCTGAACGAGCCTGCGCAGCGGGCGAGCGCCGTACGCCGGATCGTACCCGGTGTTGGCGAGCCAATCGCGAGCCGCATCCGTGACCTGCAGCGAAATCCGGCGTTCGGTAAGCCGCGCGGCCACCTGACGCACCTGCAAATCGACGATGCTGCCGAGCTCCTGACGAGTCAACGGGTGGAAGATGACAAGCTCGTCAAGGCGGTTGATGAATTCCGGCTTGAAGTGTGCATGCACGGCATCCATCACGGCCTTCTGCTTGGCTTCCTCATCCAGGTCAGGCTGCACCAGGAATTGCGAACCGAGGTTCGAGGTCATGATCAGAATCGTGTTCTTGAAGTCCACGGTTCTGCCTTGGCCATCTGTCAGGCGACCATCGTCCAGCACCTGCAGCAACAGGTCAAAGACTTCCGGATTCGCCTTCTCGACCTCGTCGAACAGCACCACTGAGTAGGGGCGCCGACGCACGGCCTCAGTCAGCTGGCCGCCTTCCTCGTAGCCGACATAGCCCGGGGCGGCACCGATCAGGCGGGACACGGAGGCTTTCTCCATGTACTCGCTCATATCGATACGTACCATGGCCTTCTCGTCGTCGAACAGGAAGTCGGCGAGCGCCTTGGCGAGCTCGGTCTTGCCCACGCCGGTGGGGCCAAGGAACAGGAACGATCCGGTCGGGCGGTTCGGGTCGGAGATGCCGGCACGCGAACGACGCACCGCGTCGGAAACCGCACGGATGGCGTCTTTCTGACCGATGACGCGCTTGCCGAGGTACTCCTCCATGTGCAGGAGCTTCTCGTTCTCGCCTTGCATCAGGCGGCCGACAGGAATGCCGGTCCATTCGGACACAATCTGCGCGATGGAATCTGCATCGACCTTGTCGGGGACCATCAGGGTCTCCTCGGCGCCGGTTTCCTTGGCATCGCGTTCCTCCTGCTCGGCGGCGGCGATTTCCTTCTGGATATGCGGAATCTCGCCGTACCTGATTTCGGAGGCCTTCGCATAGTCGCCGTCGAGTTCGCAACGTTCGGCTTCCACTTGCAGCTCATCGAGCTTCTTGCGCAGGTCGCCGACCTTGTTGTGCCCGCTTTTTTCCATATTCCAACGGGCGTTGAGACTGTTGAGCTTCTCGGTCTTGTCTGCGAGCTCCTTGTCGAGGTCGGCGAGGCGTTCGCGGGACTTCTCGTCGAGCGCGTCCGCCTTCTTCTGCTCGGCTTTCTCGTTCTTCGGGTTGCCCAGCAGGTAGGCGCGTTCCATCTTGAGCCGGTCCACTTGGCGCTTGAGCTCATCGATTTCCTCAGGCGAGGAATCGAGTTCCATACGCAGGTGTGCAGCCGCCTCATCGACCAAATCGATGGCCTTATCCGGCAGCTGACGCCCGCTGATGTACCTGTTGGACAGCTGGGCTGCGGCCACGAGCGCGTCATCGCCGATGGTCACCTTGTGGTGAGCCTCGTACTTGGGCGCGATACCGCGCAGGATCGCGATGGTGTCCTCGACGCTCGGTTCACCGACGAACACTTGCTGGAAGCGGCGTTCAAGAGCCGGGTCCTTTTCGATGTTCTCGCGGTATTCGTCAAGCGTAGTGGCGCCGATCAGCCGCAGTTCACCGCGCGCAAGCATCGGCTTGAGCATGTTGCCCGCGTCCATCGAGCCTTCTGCAGCACCAGCTCCGACGATGGTGTGGATCTCGTCGATGAAGGTGATGATCTGCCCGTTCGCGTTCTTGATCTCATTGAGCACGGCCTTGAGGCGTTCCTCGAATTCGCCGCGGTATTTCGACCCAGCGACCATGGAACCCAAATCGAGGCTGATGAGTTTCTTGTTGCGCAACGTGCTCGGCACATCCCCGGCGACAATACGCTGGGCGAGACCTTCGACGACGGCGGTTTTGCCGACGCCAGGCTCGCCGATCAGCACCGGGTTGTTCTTGGTGCGGCGGGACAGAATCTGGATGACACGGCGAATCTCCTGATCACGGCCGATCACCGGGTCAAGCTTTCCTTCCTTCGCGGCGGCGGTCAGGTCGGTCGAATACTTTTCGAGAGCCTTGTAATTGCCTTCCGCGTCCGCGCTGGTCACGTGCGCGCCGCCGCGGATCTGCGGCAACGCCTTGCGCAGCGATTGAGCAGTCACCCCGTTGGCTTCGAGGATGTCAGCGGATTTGTTCGGCTTGCTCGCTGCGATGGCAATGAGCAGGTGCTCGGTGGAGATGAACTCGTCCCCGAGCTGCTTCATCTCTTGTTCGGCCTGCACGAGCACCGCTTCGAGCTGACGGCTGGGCTGCGCCTGCGTAGTGCTTGACCCGCTGGCGCTGGGCAGGTTGACCAACCCGTTGCGCACGGCTGTGCCGATGGCTTTGACGTCTCCCCCTGCGGCCTTGATCAGGCTTGGTACAACGCCGTTCTGCTGGCGAAGCAACGCATCGAGCACGTGCAGTGTCTCGACTTGCGCATTGCCAGCGGCGGACGCGCTTCGTACGGCGTCGCTGATGACCTCCTGGGCCATATTGGTGAATTGCGCTTGCATGGTTCCTCCATTCGCGCCGTCCGGGCGGCTTCACCCGTGGGCGCTTCGTTGTCTGTGTCTGATGTATACAACCGATTTCCCCGTCGATTATTCCAAACTTGAGCCTAGTTGACTCAAGTCTTGTATTTTCCTTGATATTTCGGGACAACAGGCGGATCCGTACCCGGCCGCTTCTACATCTTGGAACCCGTCACCGCTACGATGGCACTGGTTGACGGAAGGACACGCACCCCATGAACATCGATATCATCGCCCCCGGCCGCATCAAGGAACGGTATCTGCGCGACGCAATCGACGAATATTCGAAACGTCTGTCGCGCTTCTGCAAACTGAGCATCATCGAAGTGGCCGACGAGAAGACGCCCGAACATGCGACGCCCGGCACCGACGAGCTCATCAAGCGCAAGGAAGGCGAGCGCATCGCGAAACATATCAAGGACGGCGCGTATGTGATCGCCCTCGCCATCGACGGGCAGATGCTCGGCTCGGAGCGGTTCGCCGAGAAACTTGACGACCTCGCACTGCACGGCGCCAGCCACATCCAGTTCATCATCGGCGGCTCGCTCGGGCTGGCGCCCGAAATCCTCTCACGCGCCGACTGGAAGCTCAGCTTCTCCCCCATGACTTTCCCGCATCAGCTCATGCGCGTGATCCTGCTCGAGCAGGTCTACCGCGCCTTCAAGATCACCGCCCACGAGCCGTACCATAAGTAGCAGCGGCCGCACCCTACACGAACGGACACCGAGCACAAACACTCAAATCGAACGAGGAGGCCTTATGAGTGCAGACATCGCGAATATCAACCACGTGGCACTATATGTCAACGACCTCGAGGCTGCGAGGGACTTCTTCATCACCTATCTCGGCGCTACATCGAACGACGAATACCATAATCCAACCACGGATTTCCGCTCGTACTTCCTGAGTTTCGACGGGGATACGCGGCTTGAGATCATGACACGCCCCGGTATGGAGGACCGACCGAAGCCCTTCGCACGCACCGGCTACGCGCATGTCGCCTTCAGCCTTGGCAGCGCACAGGCCGTGGACGAGCTCACCGCGCGTCTCAAGGCCGATGGATACGAGGTGCTGAGCGGCCCGCGCACCACTGGCGACGGCTACTACGAAAGCTGCATCGTCGCCCTCGAAGGCAACCAAATCGAACTCACCGTGTGATTCCGCCACTTGCCGGCAAGTACCGGCGCAATGCGCCGGGATACACCGGGATACCGGTTGCCAAACTGAACTTGCCACTTACTTACCAGCAAGTGGCAAGTAAGTGGCAAGTTCAGATGAGGTTCATTCCAATGTCGGCTGCCGATTGAGCACCCACCGACCAGACAGTCAGCCCTGCACGACGACGTTGCGCAGGCTGCCGATACCCTCCACGTGGACGACCGGCTCGTCACCCGGTTTGAGGCTGCCGGACGCATTCGGGGTGCCAGTCATGATCACATCGCCGGGCAGCAGTGTGGAAAAGCTGGAAATCGCGGCGATCTGCTCAGGGATGCCGTGAACCAGCTTCGCGGTCGTGCCGCTGGCCTCCGGCACGTCCTTGCCGTTGAGCGTGAAGGAGATCTTCGCGTCCTTCCAATTCAGATCGGTCTGGATCCACGGTCCGAGCGGGCACGCGGTGTCGAAGCCTTTCGCGCGCGTCCACATTGGGTCGGCGCCCTGCAGGTCACGCAAGGTCACATCGTTGACGCACGTGAAACCGAGCACGTAATCCATGGCCTTCTCGACCGGCACGTTCTTCGCGATTCGGCCGATGATCACCGCAACTTCCGGCTCGAAATTCATATCATGCGAGAACGGCGGAATGACAATAGGGTCGTCAGGGCCAATCACGGAAGTGCTCGGCTTCGAGAAGATCACCATGTTTTCCGGGGCGTGCGCGATATCGCTGTGCCCGGTCTCATGCATGAACTGGGCGTGCGCTTCATAATTTTTCGCCAGGCCATAAATCTTTGACGGGATGACCGGGGCGAGCAGACGCAAACCGTCCGTATCGAGCGGGAACCGTTCGCCGGTCGGCTCCACCGGCTGGGCGCCGAACGGGTAGCCGCTGAGCACTACGAGGTAATCCTTGCCATCCTGCTCATCCTTCTGCACGAAGGCGTATTGTGGGGTCTTATCGTCTTTGGTGAAACGTGCGATTCTCATATCCCACATGATACAAGCCGCCATTGCCACAGCTGTTACGCCGACGCACACAAGGCGACAGTCTGCAAGCCGCACCGCGCCCAAACCGCTGGACATGCTCAACCCGCGCTTTTCGATGCCACTATTCGGCGAATGACACCATGCCGCACGATGACAACGGCCACATTATCACACCACTCGACGAATGAATTACACTGTGCTGCGCGGTTTGCCCAGCGAACGCAGAATATGCACCTGCAACGGCACGGTCACGATGAAGGAAATGATGTCAGAGACCGATTGCGCCGCCTGAACGCCCGGCACACCGAAGCAATGCGCGAGAATGAGAGCCGCCGGAGCCAGGAACAATCCAAGCCGGCAAACCGCTACGAATGACGCGATCACCGTCTTGCCCATGGTCTGCTGCATCATATTGGACATCATCGCGAACCCGTTGAGCGTCACCGTGCAGCACTGCATCCACAACGCCACCGTGCCGACGGCGATCACTTGCGGGTCAGACCGGAACAATCCGATGATATCGGGGGCAAGCACCGCGACGGCAACCGCGATAATCACCAGGGCTATCGTGGACAGCCGCACGCAGAACCAGTACCCCTCCTTGACGCGTCGGTACAGTCCGGCGCCGTAATTGTACCCGCACACCGGCTGGAAACCTTGCCCCAGGCCGATAATGATCGAGTTGATGGCAAGCATGACGCGCATGACAATCGCCATTGCGGCGATGACCGCGTCGCCGAAGGGGTTGGCCGCCAAGTTCACGCATGTGGTCGCGAGCGAGCCCGCACCTTGCCGCAACAGCGACGGCATGCCACCACCGATGATTTCACGCACTAGCAGCATGTCTGGCTTGCCGTTGCGCAGGTCGAGTCTGACGACACCGCGACGGACGGCGAACGTGACCAGAATAATGAAACTGATGGTCTGGCATACCGCGGTGGCGATGCCGGCACCGGCGATACCAAGCCCAGCAACGAAAATCAGCAGCGGCGCGACGATGAAATTCAACAATGCGCCGCTGACCAGGCCGATCATGCCGTATAGTGACAGTCCTTGGTACCGCAGCAGGCCGTTGAGCGCAAACGATCCGCATACCATGGGCGCTGCGATGAGAATCGGCGTGAGATAGGCGATGGCGTATGGCGAGATGGTCGGAGTCGAGCCAAGTACAACCACCAGATGCGGCAATGTGGACAAACCGAGAATCGCCAATGCGAGTCCGCCAAGGACAGCTCCGCAGAAACCGACCGCTAACAGACGCGCGGCACGCTCGTTGTTTCGTTTTCCCAGTTCCCGGCTCATCGAATTGCCGGAGCCATTGCCGAAGAAGAACCCGAAGGCTTGGAATACAGTCATCACCGAATAGGCGATGCCGATTGCGCCGGACTGGGATGTGCCCAGCCGCCCGATGAAATATGTATCCGCGAGATTATAGGCGGTGGTGACCAGGTTCGAGATGACCGCGGGAAGGCACAATGCAAGAATGAGGCCGCGTACCGGGGCGCCCGTCATACGCCGGTATTGTGCGTCAGCGGTTGCGCGACGAGGTGCCGCGGCAGCTGCGGATGCCGGCGCAGTATCAGATACCGCAACCGGCACCGGCAACTTGCCTTGTTCGCGCCCGTGATTCGATGAATTCCCTGTCACTTGATTCATCCTAACCACGGATGCTGCCGGAAGGCGAACGGTGTGCGTATGTCCGGCTCCACAGCCGCCGCGTCAATCCGGACCGCGTCAACCTCGGACGGATCAGTCGCGTAGGAGAATCTCTGTCAACGCGCCAATCACCGCATCAGGCATTCCGTTTGCCGCGAATAATCCATCCCCGAAGCTGGGTGCCGTCTTGAAGGTGCGCAACGCGCCAATCGCACGTACGCCTTGCTCATATATCGCCCTCATCGCATGTTCCTTGGAGCCATACGGCATTTGCGCGTGCATGAGCACATTGAGTGCATCGTGTTCAACCGGATTGTCCGCGATGTGCAAGCCTCCCCTGATCGCGACATTCAAACCCGCGGAAGACGGCACCTGACGTACGGTAACCGACAGGCTCAGCGTACGTGCATCATAAGAGGTTTCCACACCGTCGCAGGGGGTGTCGTCGATATCGACGCCGATATCGACGGGATTGACGTCAGCGACACCGCGGAACACCATCGTCCAGTCGCGCTGTGACGGGACTGCGTCGGTCTTGCCTTCAACCGGGGCGACCGTGAACAGCGAGCTGCCGCCACCGTCAGCGTCCGTACGGCCGGCATCCCTCCAATTGAAGGACATGCGGGTAGTTGCGGTGTGGATGTCTGCTTCGCCGATTTGCGCGGATTGCGCAGACGGCACGAAGACCCCATCATCCTCAATCATCGCGAAGCGGCCATTCGCGCCGGGGAACACCAGTACTCGCAGGGATTGCGGATTGTCCAGATCGTTGACGGCATCGCCATCGCCGAGCTCCTGCAACGGCACGATGCCTCCCGCCTGGGCAAACACAGGAATGCGATCGATGGCGCGCCATACTTCCAACCGTCGCCCGGACGGATTGGAAGAACCGTAGCGGCGGCCATCGAAGAAGTCATACCATTCGCCCTGCGGCAACCATGCGTCGGCGCGACCGAGTCGGGCGGAATCGTCATCATCCGAGACAATCGGCGCAACCAACAGCTGCGTGCCGAAACGGAATTCATCCGGGACTTCATATGCCTGCGGATTATTCGGGTCGGCCCAATACATCGGTTCGACGAGCGGCATGCCTTCGAATGCCGCCCGGTAGTTCATGGTGTACAGGTACGGCAACATCATGTGACGCAACCGCAGAGCGTCCACCATGGCATGCCGGACATCAGCGGAGAAATTCCAAGGCTCTTTGCCCATGAACTGCGAGTTGCTGGAATGCAGACGATTGATTGGGCTGAAAGCGCCGAGCTGGTACCAGCGCGCTTCCAAGTGCTCGTCCCGGTATCCGCACATATGCCCGCCGATATCGTGGCTCCACCATCCGTAACCAATATTCGATGCGGTCGCGGTGAAATACGGCTGGAATTGCAATGATTTCCAAGTCACGACGGTATCCCCGGAGAATCCGACCGGGTACCGATGCGACCCCGGACCCGCATAACGCGAGAAAGTCAGCGGCCAGCCATGGCCACGGCCAGAATCCAGATAGTGCAAGTGGTTCAGCGCCCACAACGGGTCAAGCCCAGGCTGACGGGTCACACCGCCCTGCTGCCAGTCGAGCCACCAGAAATCAACACCTTCGGCTTCCAACCGATGATGCATGTCAAGGTACGCGCTCACGAAATCCGGATTTGTCAGGTCGAATTCCACCGCCTCTTCGGTCGTGGGATCAATGCCGACCCGCTTGGCCACTTGCCGGTAATCATCTTCAAACGCACGTACACCGTCTCGAGGATGCACATTCAGCGTGACTTTGAGTCCGCGCCGGTGCAGATCATGCAGTAATGCCTTGTGGTCGGGGAACAGCTGCCTGTTCCACGAATATCCGGTCCAGCCGGAGCCGTATTTCGGATCGATGTCGTCAACACGATGCCAGTCCATATCAATCACCGATGTGGTGAACGGGATGCCTTCGCGCTTGAAGCGGTCCATGAGCTCAAGATACTCGTCCTGGGTGTACCGGTAATACCGGCTCCACCAGTTGCCGAGCGCAAAACGCGGCAGCAGCGGCGTCGGCCCGGCGAGCCGGTAGAAGTCCCGCACCGCCTCGCTGTAGCGTCGACCATAGCCGAAGAAGTACAGGTCGGTTTCCTGGTGGTCTCGAGGCATGATCCAAGCACCGAGAGGGTTCGGCTTGCCGTTCACCTCATCCGTCAGCACGATCACATTCGCCGCGGAATCGTCGATCACCGCCCAGCCGTCCCGCGAAATCACCCCGTCTCCCAGCGCGATCTCGCCATCGGCCTCATCAAGCGTACGCGCGGTGCCCTTGAGATTATGCTTCGGTTCGTCTCCGTAGTGCCAAGTGTTGAACTGGGTGTCCGCCATACCTTTGATGACCACGCTCAGCCCTTCTTTGCTGAACGGTTTGCCGTCATATGTAATGTACAGGGCCGGGGTGTCAATGATGAGCAATCCGTTGCGATGCGTCACCGTGAACCGCGGTTGGGTGCCGAAATCACGGCTGACGACCATCTGCGTGGGATTGTCCTCGAATTCACCTGAATCGGACCATTCGAAACGAATCAGCGATTCGGTCAGGATCCCGATGCGCCAATGATCTCCCTGCACAATCGACGACGCACACATCATCGGATGCGTGGAACGCACGTATGCCACGAATACGTTGTCCTGATGGCCGACGTTGACTGGTGTTTCTGCCATGTTGTCCCCTTCACTTGCCGCTGCCTGTCGCAATGCCGGCGATGAACTGCTTCTGGAAAATCATATATACGATGATGACCGGGACAATTGCCAATGACGTTGCGGCGAACAGCCCGCCATAATCCGTACCATACTGACCGTTGAACGCTTTCAGACCGACGGCGAGCAGCTGCTTGCGCTCGTCGGTGATCATCAGGAACGGCCACAGATAATCTTCCCAATTCCACAGGAATGTGAAAATCGCGAGCGCAGCGATGGTGTTATGGCTCATCGGCAAAATGATGCTGTGGAAAATCCTCAGGTCCGAAGCGCCATCCAATTTCGCGGCCTCGATCAATTCGTCGGAGATGCCAGAAATGGATTGGCGGAACAGGAAAATGCCGAAAGCGCTGATCATGCCGGGCAGCACCAGCGATGTGTAGGTATTCTGCAACCCCCACTTCGTGAACATCTCATATTGAGGGATGATGGTCACTGCCCAAGGAATCATCATCGTACTCATGACGATGCCAAACAACAGATTGCGCCCGCGGAACCGCATTTTTGAAAACACGTATCCGAGCACCGCGCTGGTGTAGATGGCGATTGCGGTTTTCAGCACTGCCACCACCAGCGAATTGGCGAACAACCGCATGAAATTGAATTTTGCCTGAATGCTCACGTAATTGTCGATCGTGGACGGTCGGGGGAATAATCCGCCGGTCACTTTGACAATCTCACTGTTCGGAGCGAACGATGAGATGAACATCCAAATGAATGGAACAATGGTGATTATTGCGGCGACGAACAGCAAAGCCGTAAGAATGATGCCGCCGATTTTGCGGGCTTTCATGCCAATCCCTCCGAATCTCCCGAGACCTTGAACATGATCAAGGTGAGCGCACCGGTGAACAGGAACAGGATGACCGCCTCCGCCGATGCAATGCCAAAGTTGTACTTCTGGAACGCCTGGTCAAAAATGAGATAGCTGATGGTGTAGGTGGACGTGCCCGGCCCGCCTTCGGTCATCACAAGAATCTGCACGTATGCTTGCAAATAGCTGATCAGCGACGTGATTACGATGAACAGCGTGGTCGATTTCAGCAGCGGCAACGTGATCCTGAAGAATGTCTGCACCGAGTTGGCGCCGTCAATGGCCGCCGCCTCATACACGTCCCGCGGAAGATTCATCAGGCCAGCCAAGTACAGCACCGTAGCGTATCCGAAATCCTTCCAGATGGTCATGATGATGATCGCCGGCATGGCCCACTTGGTATCGTGCAACCAGTTGATGTCGAGTCCGGTGACCTTGTCGACCATGCCGAACTGCGGGTCGAACATCCACATCCATACGAAGGACACCGCCACAAGCGGCGTAACGGTCGGCATGTAGAAGAGTCCGCGGAGCGTGTCCTTGCATTTGACGAGTTTGGCGCTCAGCAGCAGAGCCAGGCCGAGGCCGAGCACGATGCGGAAGAATGTGGAGACGCCAGCGAATACCGCGGTATTCCACATGGAACGCCAGAAGAGCCCGTCGGTCAGAATCTGCTTGAAATTATCAAGCCCCACCCAATCGTATGTTCCGACCAGGGGATTCCAGTTATGCAGACTCCCCGCGAACGCTTTGACAATCGGATATGCCAGGAATACCGCAAAGTAGACTACGAGGAATGTTACCGCCATATTCCGTAAGGTGAATATTCTCGATAGTATCGATTCACCGTTGTTCTTGTTCATAGAAGCTCGCCTCTCTCCACTCAGGAGATGTGAATTGTTCGATGCCGAATCAGATCAGATCGAACGCGCGTATTAAGGAGGTGCGGCCGCGGCGCAGAGGAAAAACCACGCTGCGGCCGCCGGATGGGGGGTTGGGAAGAGAAAGAACCCCAAGCTGTCACTTGTGTTCGTCAAAGAAAGCGTATTTGTTTTCCAGCGACACGAAATCAGAATTCTTCATATCTGCATCCATCTGGTTTTGAGCCTCTTTGAGCGCTTTATCGATGGACATGCCGTTTTGGAAGACGTTCTGGAAGGCGATCGTTGCGCTGGATTCAACCGTGGACGGCGCCGGGCCGGGCCAAATCAGCCGCTTGACACGTGGCTGGATGGCAGCCATGACCGGCTCCGCGAGGATTTCTTTGTCGTCCTGCAACGTGACCTTCGCCGGGAAGGAATTCAGTTCAGCGACCGCTTCGCGGATATAGTCGTCATTGGCGAGCAGGTACTTGATGAAGTCCTGAGCGACCGCCTGCTGCTCTTTGCTCTGGTTCTTGTTGACACCAGGAGTCGATTCACCGTTATAGCGGTCGTATGCGAATGGCGTACCCTTGGTGAAGGTCGGCGTGGCGAACACCCCGTAGTCGATGTCGGGATACTTCTCCTTCATGGTGCCTTCCATATGGCCCCACGCATAGATCATCGCGGTTTGTCCGTTGCCGAAGCTCTGCGTGTAATCGTTGCCGAAGTCGACAGACCCGACCTTGTACTTGTCATACAGGTTCTTGAGGAACTGCATGTTCTCCTTGGTCACATCATTGTCGTAATTGGCCTTCTTGCCGTCCTTGGTGAACAGCAGTTCGCCTTTCTGATAGTTCAAGCCTTGATAGATCGCGCTGTACGCATCGCCGTTGAAGTTAAAACCGGCTTGGGTGATCTTGCCGCCGTCGGTCTTTGTCAGCTTCTGGGCGATAGGGATGAACTCATCCCACGTGGTCGGGATATCGGCGTCGGTGAGACCGGCCTCTTTCCACATGGTCTTGTTGTAGTAGATGTTGCCGGTGTTGATCACCGAATCGATGTACTTGACTTTGCCGTTATTGTCCTCATGTACCGCAGCTGTGGAATAGTCGGATTCCAGCGCTTTCGTATCGATGTCATAATCGGCGGCATATGGCCTGATCAACGCGTCATAGGAATTGTGGATGTTAAACAAGGCCGGGCCGTTCTTGCCTTTGAGCGCGAGCGGCAGCTTGGTCCAGTAATCGTCCCAGGAAACATTCACTGTTTTGATAGTGACGTTCGGATAGGTTTTCGTGTACGAGTCGATCATTTTGAAGACCGGGTCGGTGCCTTTGCTGCCCCAGCTCCAATATTCAAGCTGGATGGGTTTTCCGCCGTTGACGAGATGGTTCGGGTCATAGGTGATGGCATCGCCCATGACTTTGAGGCCCTTATCCGCCTTGGTGTCCGTAGTTCCTGAAGCGGTGCCGCCGCATGCCGTCAAACCGGCGATGCATACGGCAGCCACTGCCGCGACAATGCTTTTCCTGACGTTCATGTCACTCCTCACGTCGTTGTAATGGTTGAGTCTGTCTACGTCTTCGTGGACTTTTCATTGTCCCGATGACAAGCAATAGCATACGATAAGGGTTTCATATTGGCAATACGCCATTTGATGCTATGTAACCGTTCTCATTTGAAAACCGTTTCATTGCAAGGCGTGAGCGCATTTTACTTGTTATAACAGCGGCGTGTCGAATTGTAACCCGTTTCATTTCTTGTGTTCTTGACGTTGCAAGGTGAATATCGTGATAGGCTGATGCAAGCAGCAGATTGTTCGGAGGTGTCATGAAGGCAAGCATCGGCGATGTGGCGTTGAAAGCAGGGGTATCAAACGCCACGGTGTCGCGCACTTTTGCGCACCCGGAACAGGTATCGGAAACGACGCGATCGAAAGTGCTTGCGGCCGCCAACGCCTTGAACTTCAGCGTCTCCCGATCAGCCGGCATCCTGAAATCAGGTAGGACGTATCGCATAGCCCTGTTGGTCGGCAGCCGAACCATCGAGTGGTTCACCGCCGAAATCATCGCCGGTCTCAACGATGTGCTTCGCGATGCCGGGTACGATTTGGTGATCTACCCGATTGAAGGATTGGAGGCCCGCGACGCGTTCTTCGAAAAACTCCCAGTACGCAGCAATGCGGATGCGGTGTTCGTCTCTTCATTCGGCATCAGCCCTGATGAAGTCAAGCGTCTCGGCACCGCAAAAATCCCCATCATCGGCATCAATACCACCAGCGAGGGATTCGATGCGACGGTCGGCATCAATGACAAAGAGGGCATCAAACTGATCGTCCGGCACCTCGTCAAGTTGGGGCATCGCAATCTGCTGTATCTGTACGAGAATTTTTCGTCGACGCTGGGCTTCAGCTCGCATAATCGCATCGTCGGTTTTAAAGAAGCCTGCAATGCCATTGGCGGATTGACCGCCCGCACTCTGGGAGTGCAAGAAGGGGATAATATCCTGGACGTCGCCATTTCCGAGATGATGGCATCGGACAACCCGCCGACCGCATTGTGTTTCCACCAAGATTCGCAAGCAGTTCCATTATTCTTCCGACTGCAGCGCAGTGGCCTGTCCATACCTGAAGACATCTCCGTAACGGGATTTGATGACAGCACGTTCGCAAAAGAGGCGGAGCTCACTACAGTTCGTCAACGCCCATACGATATGGCTGTCAGAGCGGCGCAAAAAGCCCTGGCATTGATTGAAGGACGGCCAGTGCATGAACCCTTTGAGACCTTCCCCGTTCAGCTGCAAGTGCGTGGGTCCACAGCCAAGCCTCGCACTTCTCCACTGTTGTAAACCTGCTGACGCAGCGGACGCCCGATCCGCCGTGCATGCCAGAGTCGAAGCGGCCGCTGCAGTAGTGCCGTCGTAGTGACCAAACCGAAGCGATGCAACCGGCATAGTGACCACCGGATTGTAGCAAACCCCGAGCCGGTGCCCCTAACGTTGTGGACTCCTGGATAGTGAATGCAGGAACGATGCCACCGGAGTAATGCTACCGACGAAGTGGACTACCCCGTCGCAGCGGACAGCGGAATAATGATGCCAACGAAGCGCCGGATTGCAACAAACAAGTGTAGTCGAAACGGCACCGCAGCAATCCCGCCAAAGTGGTGTCTCCGAAGTGATTCCACCAGCATAGTGACCGCGCTGTAATGCAACAGCCGTGGTGATACCCGTAGACACTTCAGCGGCTTCTATCATCCGCCTGGATTCGAGTAATCGAGATATTCCGACGGACCATCGCTAATATTCATGGTTGCTGCTGGCACAGCGCATACGATGAATACGCCTGACTTGACGGACACAGTGCCGTCATCATGCGGGCATACGCTGGTCTCATACGCTGATTTCATATGTCGCGCGCGATTTCATGTACTAGTTGAATCCACGCTATCTAGAACGACGAGGGTCTCAGCGATGCACGCAACTTAGATGTGTCACCCAGCGAAGCGAGCGGCGGCGGCAGCTCGTTAGCAAGTCAAGGATGCCGTTACTCGGGCCACCGATTCATCCATGCCATGAGCTTAGAGACACTGGTCTCATCCCAAGCTGACATGCGTGGCCCATCCAAGTCCCTGTTGTATGGCTGGTCAAAGACTACGACGTGTTCGCCGGCTTGCCGCAATGCGAGAATATTCGCTGGGGAGTCATCAATGTGAATGGACGCGTGCATCGTGTCTTTCAAACCGGTGAAGCATAAGGACATATATGGGATATGGTTGTCGTCAAGCCATTTGGCCGTATCTGAGACGACAATCTGATGCTGTCCGGAAACAAACAAGCGATGGGTAACGACTCTGATGTATACGTGCGCATCTGCAAGACGTTGCAAGGCCTCAGGCACGCCATTGATGACTGGCATGGTCGCATAAAGGTGGTCGGCTTCTGCCTCTTTGTGAGCCTGCTTGTACTCATCTACCGTGCTAAACGGCCAACCGGTCGGCAATGTCATTTCGTACCTAGTCATATCTGGAAAAGTGTCGGCTGCCATACGACCAGCACGAACAAGCCACTGACGCATGGCTTCCGTATAATCCGCGCAGACGCCGTCAAGATCTAAATCCAGAACACGATACACATCAGTGCCTGCAGAATCGACACCCGCATGAGGTGACTTATACTTCGACGGAACCATAGAACCTCTCCTAAGCTAAGTCGTAACCAGAAGCAAAATATATTTCTCATGATATGAGGGCGACACGCCGGGCGCCGGAATCTCAAATCGGTTGGTTCAAGAGTATTGAAGCAAAATACAATGCGTATTATTACAAGGATTCAGAACACAGGTTTAACAAACGATTGAGATTACCAAAGAATAGACGTTGACGCTTGAAAACAGAAAGAAAGCTCGAAGCAGGCATGTTGAGCAACAGACGTGGGCAATCTTGCCGCGTGTCATATGTGCGGTTTTGCTTCCCGGCGTGCCGGGGTCGTGTGTCCGGGTATGGGATTCGCCACGTGTCCACGTGTCGCGTGTACGTGGGTATGGGATTCGCCTCGCGTGTCCGGCTTGGCCTGTTTGTTCCGTGTTCGGGTGTGGGTGGTGGCTTGCGGTCGTGTCCCGGGTATGCGAAAAAGGGAGGGGGCACGCTGGTGGTGTCCCCTCCCTGTGAGG